>Ga0066255_1000045_pt1 | contig 269017 bp, 227 predicted proteins | sample ThiBiot_750_biof_FD_71148 | JGI IMG/M metagenome (GOLD analysis project Ga0066255, IMG submission 71148) | Wastewater bioreactor microbial communities from Cape Town, South Africa - Thiocy_expt_750_biof (version 2) | ecosystem: Engineered > Bioreactor > Thiocyanate-remediating >...
TGCTGAGTTCAATAGATAAGTGCAATTTTTGAAAACAAAAGAAAAAAGCTTTTAAGGGCTTTTTTCTTTTGACTGAGTAGTGCAATCTTTGGATTACTTATGTCAAAAAACTACACGCATCTCAGTTTGGTACAAAGATACCAGATCGAAGTATTGCTTTTAGCGGGTTGCCAACAAAAACAGGTTGCTGCTCAATTGAATGTTCATCCCAGTACCATCAGCCGGGAGTTAAAGCGTAATACCGGTCTTCGGGGTAAACACGCCCAACAGTACCTAGCCTTTAATGCCCAGCGTCGGGCTGACCTGCGTCATACGCATAAGCCTAAACATGTGGTATTTAATGAAGCGGAGAAGCAGCAGGTTTGTTCGCTGATGCAGGTACAGAAGTGGAGTCCTGAACTGATCAGCGCCTACTTTCGCCGGCAGGGACAGCCGATGGTAAGCCACGAACGGATTTATCAGTGGATCTGGCATTGTAAGCATTCCAACCGGGGAGAGGACCGCCCTTACAAAGAGATTTACCGGCTGCTCAGGCATGGACGCAGGCGAAGGAAACGAGGTAACCGCAAGGACTGCCGGGGTATTATCCATGGCCGGGTAGGCATTGACAAAAGACCGGCCATTGTAGCCAAAAGAGAGCGTACCGGGGATATTGAAGTAGATCTGATGGTGGGCAAAAACCATCAGGGGGCTATCCTGGTAATGACCGACAGGGCTACCCTGCATACCCGTTTACACAAACTCCTTACCAGGGACAGCCGGGACATTAAACGGGCCATCATTAAACGGTTGTCTGTGTCGGACTATGAGATCAGAACATTGACCTTTGATAATGATCAAGGCTTTAGCGGACACCTGCAAATAGCCGATAAGCTTAAGGTCAGCACTTATTTTACCCGTCCCTATACCAGCCAGGACAAAGGAACAGTGGAAAACAGGATCGGCGTATTAAGACGCTTTCTACCTAAAAAAACAGACCTTAGCCTGGTTAATCATCAACAAATAAAAAAAATACAGGCCCTTCTGAACGAAAGACCTGTACGGAAATTTAATTATCTAACACCTAATCAAGTACTACAACAAAAAATTGCACTAGCTACTTGAACTTGCAAATCTTCAAATCATCAAATTTTCAAATTATCCCGCGTACACCGGCGTACGCACATCATGATAAAATAAAAACGTCCAGCCCGCTGCTGCTCCTTCTTCCCACCATTGGCGTCTCAACTCCATCGCTTTCTTTCCATCATAATCATACTTCGCTACAAAGCGGTGTTTCATTTGCTGCAACTGGGGTGCATCGTCCGCGCCAAAGAAAATTACTTCGGCTTCGTCTTCAATACGCAACACCTGGTGATAGGGCGAATGCGCTCCCGTTAATTGATAGTGTATATATCCATCGATCGTTCCTTCCTCCTGGTCGAGCAATACTACCTGCGAAGATTGACGCAATAACTCCAGCTCCCCGGGCAGATAAGAAGGTGTTCCTTTTTCAAAGGCGAATTTCAATTCGTCTTCCCGTACATAGTAAGTGGCCTGCGGAAAACTGAGCTTGCGAGGATCCGTTGCATCAGCCACACCGCCCGCATGATCTTTATGTAAATGGCTCATCAACACTTTGGTAATACTGGCAGGATCCACGCCGGCTTCTTTCAGGTTTTTGTGCAACTGCATTTCACCGGTCGCGCGGTCTTTGAAACCAAGACCCGTGTCGAGCAACAATACGTCTTTGGAAGTAATAACAACAAAAGGCTGTACTTCTACCAGCAAACTGCCAACCGGACGGCTTTGCAGGTCGTCGGTGTTCTCTTCAAAGGGAACAAACTTCTTGCTGCCGTCAATCGTGAAGGAACCTTCCGATAAAGGAATAATTTTCATGTCTGTTAAATTAAATGCCTAGCGCAACACCATCTGACGATCGGCATCGAGCCGCATCAGGATAAACAGCATCAGGCTGAAGGTAAGCAGCGATGCACCGCCATAACTGATCAGCGGCAAAGGAATACCGATTACCGGCGCCAGGCCAATGGTCATCGATACGTTGATGGCCACGTGAAAAAATAAAACCGAGGCTACACCATAAGCATAACAACGACTGAACACACTTCGTTGACGCTCGGCGATGGTTACTATCCGGAATAATAATAGCAGATATAAGGCTAACAATACCACACATCCCGTAAAGCCAAAGCCTTCCCCGATGGTATCAAAGATGAAGTCTGTACGCTGCTCGGGAACAAACCCGTAACGCGTCTGCGTTCCTTTCAGCAATCCTTTTCCAAATACCCCGCCGCTGCCAATGGCGATTTTGGATTGTTTTACGTTGTAATCGGCAAGGTTCTCCTGCTTGCCACTCTTTTTATCGATCACCACTTCCCGCTTCTGGTATTCTTCGGGGATGTCTTTACCAAGTGTACTGTAAATACGCTCCACCTGGTGCGCGCCTAACACATTTTTAAAAAAGAATGGTACAGCAAAATACTGGATGCCGATACAGAGACCGCCGATAAGCAGCAATCTCAATAACAATATTTTATCTCTCCGGATTTGTCTGCGCAACAATAAGGCGATAAACAATGTGATCCCGATCAGGATCATCGCCAGCAATGACCTTTCCAGCAACAGCGTTGCGATCACCAGCGCTGCACCCGTAAACCCGATCACCAGGATGATGGAGGGCAATCCTTCTCTAAACATCACAAGAAAGAAAGCAAAGAAGACCAGCGCCAGACCTGTTTCTTTTTGCAGGATCGCCAGTACTGCCGGTACCAGCGTAATGGCCGCCGCAATCAATTGCGACCTCGTCTGCCGGAAGTCCGTTTCCGGTCTTGATAAGTATTTAGCGAGCGCCAGTGCCACGCATATTTTACAGAATTCCGCCGGCTGGAAGTTGAAGGCACCCAGTTTGATGATCGATTCCGTTCCTTTAACGTTGGAGTGCAATGGAAACACCAGCAACAAAGCCAGGATACCGCCGGCATAAAAGAGATTGGCCGTTGCCGTAAAAAATTTACTGTCCGTCAGCAGGATAAACAATCCCAGCACCAGCGATACGAGAAAGAAATAAAATTGTTTGCTATAATCCGTTCCGAAGGATAAAAAGCTCTGCACTACCGGCGTTCCTTCTTTGTAGGTAACGCTGAAGATAGCTGCAAGCCCTACGGCCACCAGCAGGATATAGATGCCAAACAGGCTCCAGTCCATGCCCTTCGATATGGTGGGGTTACGCTGACTCATGCGGCAGGTGATGGTTTTTCAAATGGTTGACGGAGTGATTTACGGTCGGGTGCCAGCAAAGCGATGTGCTGGGTAATGGTGGTGCGTTTTTCTTTATCCTTGTCCTGATCCTGCGGCTTCGGCGTCTGTGGGCCACGAAGGAATTTTTTCAAACGTGTACTGTCTTTTGTTATACGCAGCCAGTCCTGTGCGCGGATAGAGTCTGTTTTGAATTGCAGACGCTTCAGGTACGAAGGCATTTTATTGGTTTTGGAAATGCGCTCGAGGTCTGCCTTGCTTCTTGCGTTCAACGTATCGATCAGGTATTTCTCCATCAGGATACGGGAAATCGGACCGGCCCATGTGCCACCATAACCGGCGTTCTGTACAATTACGGCGATCGCTATTTTGGGATTTTCTTTTGGTGCAAAACAAACGAATACGGAGTTGTTTTCGAGTTTGATGCGCCTGCCATCGAGTACGGTATAGTTTTCCGCGGTGCCGGTCTTCGCACATACATCGATGCCGTCGATACGCGCAATGCGTGCCGTACCCATCGTTACCACATCATGCATACCGTTGATGATGGCCTGGTATGTAGTGTCGCTCACGTGCGTAAGTACGTCGTGCCGCTGGCGGTATTTTTTTACAAAAACGGAATCCGCTTCCGTTTCGTCATCAATTTTTTCCACCAGGTGCGGTGTATAGTAAAATCCCCGGTTGGCGATGATACACATAGCATTCGCCAGTTGCAGCGGTGTGGCGCCCATTTTATCCTGGCCGATGCCTAAGGTAAGGTTGGTGCAGGAGTTCCAGGCGCCGCGGTATTCTTTATTGTAAACAGCCGTATCGGGAACAAAGCCGCTGTTTTCTGAAGGCAGGTCAACGCCGAGTTTTACACCCAGTCCGAAGGCGTTCATGTATTCGCGCCATTTCATGTAGCCATTCTTCACGTTGCCATAGCGCGGGTTGTCAACAGCCAGGCGGTATACGTGCGTGAAGTAAGAGTTGCAGGAGTTGGCAATAGCTAAACGCAGGTTGGCGGCGTGTCCGCCACCGGAGTGTGTACAGGCCGGTTTGCCGCTTCCGCAGCCATAGTAACGGCCGGGACAAGGATAGCCCCAGGATGGCGTGATAACGCCTTCATCCAGCGCAATGAGACCGCCAAGCGGTTTAAAGGTAGAACCCGGTTCGTATCGTCCCTGGATCGCACGGTTAAGCAGCGGGCCTGCTACGTCAAGTGCCAGTTTACCGTAGTTTGATACTTTCTCAGGTCCGGTCAATTGGTTGGGATCGTAAGTGGGTCCGGATGCCATGCAGAGAATACCACCGGTCTTCGGGTCGATGGCCACCACGGCTCCTACTTTATCGGTGAGCAGTTGTTCCGCGAGTTGCTGCAGTTCCACGTCCAGGGAAGTGCGCAGGCTCCGGCCGGCAACGGCTGCCGTATCAAAAGCACCTTTCTCATAACTTCCCACCAGGCGGTTACGGTTGTCTTTGATCATGTACTGTACGCCTCGTTGTCCCATCAGCACTCTTTCATACGTAGCTTCCAGTCCGTTCTTACCGATGTAATCACCAAGGCGGTAGAAATTGTTGGAGCGTTTGATATCTTTCTCATCCACTTCATTGATATAACCGAGAATGTGTGCGGCAACATTGAAGGGATAAACGCGCACCGGACGTTCCACCATGGCAAAGCCGGGATAACGCCAACTGTCTTCTTCAAAGCGCGCCTGCATTTGTGGCGTGAGCAGCGATTGAAAGATGGAAGGTCTTACACCGGTATTTTTAAACCGTGCATCATTCACCCGTTTGCGAAAGTCAGCGGTATCGATTTCCATCATACGGCAAAAAGCCATGGTATCGATGTTCTTCACTTCAGCCGGTGTCACCATCAGGTCGTACATGATGGCGTTGTTGAGCACGGCGCGGCCTTTACGGTCGTAGATGATGCCTCGCTCGGGATAAACGATCTTGGGATAAACCGCGTTGTCCATGGCCATGGGACCATATTTCCCCGACAGGATCTGAAGGTTGATCAGTTGCCCGACAATGATCAGAAAGACCAGCAGGAAGATCAGCCGGATCACCCGGCTACGGGATTGATTAAACACAGACATAGGTCAATACGGCGCCGATGTTGAATGGAATAAAAAGAAATGGGGATTATTAGCCTTTACAAAGTACGAACTACTCCGCGCGCTTTCCAAATGTTTACGGGACTAAATTTTCTTTTTAAGAAAATTTTCAGGACGATGTATTGGTGCGGAATTTCAGCTTGCGCGGAAACAGCAATTCAGTGGTAATGATCAGCAATAAACTGATAGCCGTAGTGGTAACGATTTTCAGGAGGAACAACCACAGTGATCCGAATGAAAGCCACTGCAGCAAGGTGAGATAAGCGTTATGCAGAATCGTAAGCACGAGTACATACACCATGTAAGGCGTCCAGCCCATTGCTTTGGGTGAAGGTTCGCGGTAAGTAAACTCGGAGGCGTCTTTCGGTGCAAGGATGTTGATGATGAACGGACGTACGAATGCTACCAATACACAAGCGGCTGCATGCAGCCCCGGCGTCATGGTAAAATAATCAACCGAAATACCCATCAGGAAGCCCAGTACCAACAGGCCACCGCGGGAGACGGTAAAAGGCAGCCATAACAAAAACAGGAAATACAAATAGGGCACCACCAATTGATGCAGGTGCGGCACCACATTCAACACGTACACCTGTACGAGCAGGAAGAATACAAACCGGATGATATTGCGGACCAGGTCGCTCAAGGTGTCGTTTTTTTGAAATCCACTTTACGTTTGGCTTCTTCGTCCAGCTTGTGCTGCTCATCGAAGTCGATGTTCTCGGATACAAACACCTGTTGCAGCGTAGCAAAGTTGGCGAAAGGCCGGATTCTTAATGTATAGAAATTGGTAGCGCTGTTTTTGATCACGGCATCTACAGTACCTACCAGTTTGCCCGGCGGGAAACTCAGTGAGAACTTACCCGTGACAATCGTATCGCCTTTCAGTACAGAATCGCTTTTGGGAATACCGCTCATGGTTAAAAATGCGGGATCATTGCCATCCCAGGAGATCGTTCCACCACTGCCGGTCTTTTTGAGCAACACGTTGACTTTGCTCTGCACATGCAGCAGGCTCATCACCTGGCTGTAATTAGCGCTGGTGGCAATCACTTTTCCTACCAACCCTCCATTGGAACTGAAGACACCCATATCGTCGCGGATACCATGAGCGGAGCCGCGGTTGATCTGGATATAATTTTTATCGGAGTTGATCGTGCTGTATACGGCCTGTGCATTTCTCCACGCAAACCGCCGGTAATGTCCGAGGGTGTCGAGTTTTACCGTATCACGCATAACGGGCTGACCGGTATCGCGGGCGATAAAGTTGTCAGACAGCAAATTCAGGAGGGAGTCGTTCATCTTGTGCACCTGCGTATTTTCCTCTTTCATCCGGAAAAAGTAGCGAACGGTGTTGTAGCGGGTATTGAACCAGCCCGTTACTTCATTGGCCACGCCCATTCCTTTGGCGCGATGGGATCTGTTGTAGGTAAATAAAAACCATATACAGATGCCCTGCAGGATCAGGAATCCCAGGAACACACTGTAGCGGCGAATAAACAGAAAGATGTTACGCATAAATTAGGACAAAGGCCGGCGGCGACAGGTAAAAGACCGGTGAAAAGCGAAACTTAACTTTTTCCGGACCTCCTGCCCCAACCTCTTCTATCGCATCACAAATGGATACCGATCATAATTTTTCAAAGCAATACCGGTGCCGCGAACCACGCTTTTCAGCGGATCGTCAGCCACGTGTACAGGCAGTTTGATCTTTTGGCTCAACCGTTTGTCCAGACCTCTCAGCAATGCACCACCTCCGGTGAGATAAAGACCGCGGCGATAGATATCACCTGCCAGTTCGGGAGGAGTTTGTTCGAGGGCTTTCAGAATGGCCTCTTCTATTTTGAAGATGCTCTTGTCGAGTGCTTCGGCGATTTCCTGGTAGCTCACCATGATCTGCTTGGGAATACCGGTTACCAGGTCACGACCGTTAACGGGAATATCGTCGGGCGGATTGTCCAGGTCTTTCATGGCTGCACCCACTTGTATTTTGATCTGCTCTGCTGTACGCTCACCGATCAGCAGGCTATGGTAGCGGCGGAGCGCTTCCATGATGTCGGCGGTGAATTCGTCACCGGCGATACGGATGCTCTGGTCGCACACAATACCTGCGAGTGCAATTACGGTGATGCCGGTAGTGCCACCACCAATGTCGATGATCATGTTGCCCACCGGCTCTTCCACATCGATGCCGATACCAAGGGCTGCTGCCATTGGTTCGTGAATCAGGTATACTTCTTTCGCACCTGCCTGGTCGGCACTGTCGCGCACCGCACGTTTTTCCACTTCCGTGATGGAAGAGGGAATGCATATCATCATCCGCCAACTGGGGGGAAACAGCGGCTTCTTGGGATAAACCAATTTGATCAGCTCACGGATCATTAATTCCGCGGCGTTAAAGTCGGCAATTACACCGTCTTTCAACGGACGTACCGTGCGAATGCTCTCGTGCGTTTTTTCGTGCATCATCAACGCCTTCTTTCCCACTGCAAGCACTTCCTTGGGATTGTTACGGTTCAATGCTACAATACTCGGCTCGTTAACCGCAACTTCGTCATTATGTATGATGAGGGTATTGGCTGTACCCAGGTCCATTGCAATCTCTTGTGTAAACCAGTTAAAAAGTCCCATTTTTATTATTGGATTAGTGTGCAAAGTTGGAGGAAATAATCCGAACAAAAAAGCGAAAACCCTTGTCAGCTCTGAATTATTTGAAGGTGGTCCTGTTTTTGTTCCGCCGTTACCGGCAGTTGTGTGCAAGGTTTGTCACCAGTATATCAAACGCTTCATCCGGCGGCAATATTTCATCGCCGCATATCATTTCTGAGAATGATTTTTTGTTAACGCTTTTTAACGGTAAACAAGGGCATATGCTTGCTTTTCTGGCATAGTAATCGCAACAGAATTTAACAGTAATCTGTACTCCTCTCAATATAAATGTTCGTCTATCGTCTGCAGAAAGGAATTCCTCTTTTCAGGGTTCCTTTTTGCGTATACATCAGAGAGATGAACCTGTTACAAATCCCAGTTGTTTTTCTACTGCGGCCGGAAGAGATGGCAGACGATGGCGCTCTATGAGAAAGCTGTTGAGCTGGGCAAATTCCCGGAAGATATAATGTTTGTCGGCAGCAGCACGCAGGTAGTCTTTGCCAGTGCTTCCACCCGTACCGATACGCGTTCCGATGATGCGGTGCACCATATTCATGTGGCGGTAACGCCAGGAGCTTAACTGTTCGTCAATTTCCAGCAAACCATTGATCAGTTGAAACGGCAGTTGCAGCAGCGGATAACCTCTGTACAACATAATAAACAGGGCCGAGCGGGCGCCTGCTACCGAAAGCTGGTTGTCGCTGGAAACTGCGGTAGTTGAAGAACCCGTTCCATGTCCCATCGGGCAACCCCCACCGGAGGACACAACCGTGGTATTTTCCGCTGCAGGTGCCGCTGACAGCGGCTTTCCGAAGAATAAATGATCGAACATCTCCAGGTTGACCTGCTCCACATCTGCAAGGCTGGAATGGTAAATATTGCGGTATTCGTCCCAGAATGCCCAATCGGCCGGCGCTTTTCCTCCTTCAAAGAACGGAACGCGTTCCAGCCAGCTGTTGACCAGTTGCAGCAGCGATTGATCCTGCTCAGCTTTCCGGATGCGGTCTACATGCTCCTGGCGCAACTGTGCGGTATAATATTCTTTGCCGTGACGCTGGTCGAATTTCAGGCCCAGCTTGGCTTCCAGCTCTTTGAACTGCCAGCTCTGGAAACCCGAGGCAGGACGCAGCAGATCCCGGAAGTCGAGGAAATCCATGGGCGTCATGGTTTCCATAATATCGATCTGGTGAACCAGCACGCGGAGAATGGTCACCATGCGATTGATGCGATGCACCACCGTTTGCAATTCGGGAGAATTGTCGTTGAGAGAGGGCTGTTTCATGATGGAAATCACGGAATCCAGTTCGTAATGCAGTTGGTGAAACCACAGCTCATAAGCCTGATGGATAACGATGAACAGCATTTCGTCGTGCGCGTCGATCTGTTGCTTGCCGCTTTCGGTGACCTGCGCATTCAGGACTTTGTCCAACTGAAGATAATCGTGGTAATGAACAGCCATTTTATCAGGAATAAGGTAAATCAAAAAACAGGTCAGTCGTCGTCTTCCGGCGTATTGTAAGCGGGCCGGAATTCGTAACCGATATCCGTGCGGTAATACATTTCTCCAAAGCGTACATATTCCAATACGTCCAGAGAGGTATTGACGGCTTCGGCAATATCCTCACCGAAAGAAGTAACGCAAAACACACGGCCGCCGTGTGTGAGGATTTTTCCGTCTTCCTCACGGGTGCCGGCCTGGAAAACGATGGATTGTTTGCCATAGCTTTCGCCGATGCCAAGGATTTCATGTCCTTTTTCATAATGACCGGGATAGCCCTGGCTCACGGCCACCACGGTAGCGGCAGCCCGCGGGTCGGCGTCCACTTTTACGGTGGAAAGCTTACCGCTTGCGGCGGCAGACAACAATTCCACCAGGTCGTTTTTCAGCCGCGGCATCACCACTTCGGTTTCGGGATCGCCCATGCGGCAGTTATATTCAATTACATAGGGCTCGCCTTCCACGCTGATCAGCCCAACGAACACAAATCCTATATAGGGAATCTGCTCCTGTGCCAGTCCGGCAATGGTTGGTTTGACAATGCGTTCTTCGACTTTTTGCAGGAAACCGGGCGTGGCAAAGGGAACGGGGCTTACGGCGCCCATACCACCGGTATTGAGACCTGTATCGCCTTCGCCTATGCGTTTGTAATCTTTTGCTTCGGGAAGGATCACGTAATCGTGGCCGTCTGTGAGAACAAACATGCTGAGTTCCACCCCGTTCAGGAATTCTTCCACTACTACGCGCTTACTGGCTTCTCCGAATTTCGACTCCTGGATCATGAGTTCGAATTCGGCGATGGCTTCCACGTGGGTGTGGCAAATGAGCACTCCTTTACCGGCGGCGAGGCCGTCTGCCTTGAGCACAACCGGCAGTGCATGTTGCTGGAGGTATTCAACACCTTCGCGGTAATTCTCTTCTGTGAATTCGCGGTAGGCTGCTGTAGGAATATTATGGCGTTGCATGAAGGCTTTGGCGAAAGCCTTGCTGCCCTCGAGGCGGGCACCTTCCTGTGAAGGGCCGATGAAGAGCGTCTCTTTCAGGTCGTTATCCGATTGGAAATAATCATAGAGGCCGTTTACCAGCGGTTCTTCGGGACCCACCACCACCATTCCGATCTGGTTTTCGCGGCAGAAAGCGGCTACTGCGGCATTATCGTTGGCGACTACCGGCACATTGGTACCGCACAGCGCCGTGCCAGGATTACCGGGAGCAATGAACAGGCGGGTACAGGCAGGACTTTGAGCCAATTTCCAGGCAAGGGCATGTTCCCTGCCGCCGGAGCCGAGTAATAAAATCTGCATGAAATAAAGAAATAAAAGGATTATTGGGACTAAGCCCTGCGAATATCGGAAGCTTTATCAAAACAAACATTAATTATTTGGGGTTGATCAATTTTCTGTATTTTGGTTGCTTCATTAATACCGAAGCAAACAATTTATAAAAACAACACTGTATGAATGAACCGCTGAAGACAGGCAAACATCCGCGCGCGCTGTTCGTGTTATTTATCACAGAAATGTGGGAACGATTTGGATACTATCTTATGGTTGGTATCCTTTTTCTTTATCTGACAGACACCCGCACCGGGGGAATGGGTTTTGATAACAAGATGGGCGCCGATGTGGTGGGAACATTTATCGCATTGGTGTACCTCACGCCTTTTATCGGAGGCCTGATTGCTGACCGCTATCTGGGTTATATCAAGTCAATTTTTATCGGGGGTGCGTTGATGGCTGCGGGTTATTTCTGCCTGGCGTTACCGGGCGATACCGCGCTTTATGTAGCTCTTTCACTTATTATAGTAGGTAACGGTTTCTTCAAACCCAATATTTCCACCTTGCTGGGTAATATTTATAACAAGGAAGAACTGAAGCCACTTAAAGACTCTGCTTATAACATTTTTTATATGGGCATTAACATTGGTGCCCTGTTCTGCAACTTTGCTGCAGCTTACCTGAGAAATAAATATGGCTGGGGTTATGCATTTGCTGCAGCCGGTGTAGGCCTCACATTCGGGCTCATCTGGCTGGCAACGCAACTGAAACACGTAAAGGAAGCCGATATCAGAAAGCCGATGCAGAAAGAAGACATGCCGATGTCGAAGATCTTCATGTATGTATTCCTTCCCGCTATCATTGCTGCGGTTATAGGATGGTTTCTTCCCGGTAACATCTTCGGCTCCGATTCAAATGACGCGTTCATTTTCGCCTGTATTCCGGTAGTAGCATTCTATGTAGGCATCTGGAGAAAATCAATAGGCTCCGACAAAAAAGCCATCGGCGCTTTGTTATTCGTATTTGCCATTTCCATCATCTTCTGGACCATCTACAACCAGAACTCGACGGGACTGACCATCTGGGCGGAAACATATACCGACCGGCAGATCCCGGCTTCTATCCAGTCGTCTGCTGAAAGCATCGACATGTTACAATCAGTGGATGCCACACCACGGGAAGTTCCGAAAATTGATGAGTACATGCGTGCCGTCCGCGATGACAGCGGCAAAGTGATCAATACGTTAGGACCTGATCCTTATCTCAACAATTTACCCAAAGAACAATGGCCGGCCGAAGGTCAGCAAATCAAAACGGTAAACGCGGAATTGTTCCAATCGATCAACCCATTCTTCATTATTGTACTTACCCCCATACTCGTAGGCCTGCTGGCGTGGCTGCGCAGAAGAGGCAAAGAACCGACTACGGCCTCCAAGTTCGGACTGGCTTTGTTTATCTCAGGCTTGTCGGCATTGGCCATGGTATTGGCGGTAATGTCTGTTCCTTCCATTTATACACACAAAACGGCGGCGTACTGGTTGTTCCTGACCTACTTCATTTTCACGATCAGCGAAGTGTTCCTGAGTCCGATCGGCCTGTCGTTTGTTTCTAAACTATCTCCGCCACGCTTAACGGCGTTGATGATGGGCGGATGGTTTCTTTCCACATCGCTTGGTGGTAAAGTAGCCGGTGTAATGGCGAGTTCATGGGATTCCTTCACCGATAAAAGAATCTTCTTTGGCATCATTGCCGTAGCAGCATTCATCGGAGGCATCTGGATTTTCGCGAAGTTGAAATCGCTGAATGCCATCGTAAAAGAAAGAACCGGTTCAGCATAACAGATTTTGTTTTTCATAGAAAAAGCCGCCTCCGGGCGGCTTTTTTCATTTCTATCCTACTCGCATAAGTTTTCCTATCTTCCGGCCTTAAAGCATTTGAACGCATGTGGAAGAAACATCCCAAAGCACTGCCATTCCTTTTCTTCTCTGAAATGTGGGAACGATTTGGCTACTACCTGATGATCGGCATCTTCACTTTCTATCTCAAAGACAAAGCCGAAGGTTTTAATATGGATGAAAAGGATGCATCCAGTCTTTACGGAACATTTATCGCGCTCGTGTTCTTCACCCCCTTCCTAGGTGGTCTTATTGCAGACCGGTACCTGGGCTATCGCAGATCCATTATTCTCGGTGGTTTGCTGATGGGCGCAGGTTATTGCCTCATGGCTATACACGACCTTACCATGTTGTATGTATCGATGACATTGGTAATCGTCGGCAATGGTTTTTTCAAACCCAATATCTCTACGCTGCTGGGCAACGTTTACTCCACACCGGCTTATAAAGAACGGAAAGACGAAGGATACAACATCTTCTACATGGGCATCAACATCGGCGCCTTCGTGTGCAACTTCTTTGGTGCAGCGCTTTATACCACAATTGGCTGGGGGGCGGCATTCATTGCCGCAGGTATTGGTATGTTCATTGGCGTGCTCACATTTGTGGGTGGCACCCGTCATTATAAAGAATACGATGTACGCAAACCCATGCAGCCAGGCGACATGTCGCTGTGGAAGATCATGGCGCTGGTTATCCTGCCCTCACTCATCTTTGGCGTGATCGGTTGGTTTATCAAAGGCGACGGTTATATCTTCGACAGCAATAGTACCGACGCCTTCATCTTTGCCTGTATCCCTGTCATATTTTTCTACGCAGCCTTATTAATGCGCAGCAGTAAAGAAGAAAAACCTGCGATGAGTGCCATGCTGGCCATATTTGCCGTGGTTATTCTCTTCTGGGCCATCTTCAAACAAAACGGATCAGCACTCAACACCTGGGCCAGCCGTTATACCGAACGTCACGTATCGGGCACGGGCGGTGATGTATTGTCAGCCCTGCGCCAGACGGAGGTCGTGTTTTATAAAAAAGATTCCGTGACACTATTGGATAACCAGTTCCGTAAAATAAAACAAGACGGCAAGGAAGTGACCGGCGTTGACTATCCGCCTTACTTCAAGAACATGAACTTTCAGAAAGACCCGGTGCAGGAGGGTGAGGCCGTTAAAACATGGGTGCCCAGTCTCAGCCAGTCGATCAATCCCTTCTGGGTAATTGTGCTCACGCCATTGGTGGTGGCCCTGTTTACCTGGCTCCGGCGGCGTGGTAAAGAGCCTTCCACTCCCACTAAGATTGCCCTGGGCTTGTTAATATCCGCCTTAAGTGTATTGGTGATGATCGGCGCCGTGTATGCAGGCAACAACGGCGAACACAAAGTAAGTATGCTGTGGCTGATGGGTACCTACGGAGTGGTAACCATCGGTGAACTATTCCTCAGCCCGATGGGACTATCACTGGTATCAAAACTAAGCCCGGTACGCATCACCTCGTTGATGATGGGTGGCTGGTTCCTTTCCACTTCTATCGGCAATAAATTAAGTGGCATTCTCGCCAGCCAGTGGGATACCTACGATAACAAAGCTGATTATTTCTGGTTAAACTTCGCATTGCTGTTTGCAGCGGCGGTGTTCCTGTTTGTGTTGTTGCGCTGGCTTAACAGGGTGATGAGAGAGAAAGGAGTTAATTAGAGCAGATGATTCACGTGTTTCAAGTTAGTGACAGAATTTCGGAATGTGAAAATGTGTAAATAAAACAGCCATTCACGATTGACCACCTTTTGAATTTTGACTTTTTAATTTTGAATTAATATGGATCAGTTCAAACCATTCGTAGCGCCGGAAACAAAAATGGCCGAGTTTACGCTGAAGTCGGTAATCACCGGTGCCATTTTCGGTATCATCTTTGGCGCGGCCACGGTATACCTGGCGCTTAAAGCGGGTCTTACCGTATCGGCCTCCATTCCTATTGCCGTGATCGCTATTACGCTGGGAAGAAAATTCCTGAAGACCACCATCCTGGAAAATAACATCATCCAGACCACGGGTTCTGCAGGTGAAAGTATTGCGGCGGGGGTGGTATTCACCCTGCCGGGTTTTCTGTTTCTCAGCAGTGCCGACAGCAGCAGTTATTTTAATTACTTCACGATATTGATCCTCGCTATCTGCGGTGGTTTCCTCGGCACATTGATGATGATCCCGCTGCGGCGTTCGCTGATCGTAAAAGAACATGCGACATTACCTTATCCCGAAGGCACGGCCTGTGCTTCTGTATTGAAAGCCGGCGAACGGGGTGGCGACTTTGCCAAGACCGCCTTCATGGGATTGGGCTTCGCGTTTCTTTATGCCATCCTGCAAAAGATCTTTCATGTGATTGCAGAAACACCCGACTATGTTACCAGGCAAGCCAACAAGTTTTTCCCTTCCGCGCGTGTCAGTGGTGAGATCACTCCCGAATACATGGGTGTAGGTTATATCATTGGCCCAAAGATCGGCGGCGTGCTGGTAGCGGGTGGTGTATTGAGCTGGCTTTGTCTCATTCCTTTACTCGCCTCTTTGGTCGATGGACATGTGGTAGCTGCGCAATTGGTTAAGTTGAATTTATTGAAAGACGTCAATCAGGCCGGAGGTTCATCAGGATGGAATCCGGCTACCGGTCAATTCGATGACTGGTCTGGCGCTATCTATAGTGCTTACGTTCGGCTGATTGGCGCGGGAGCCGTAGCTGCGGGTGGCTTTATTACACTAATCAAAACCATTCCCACTATCGTCTCCTCCTTCAAAAGCAGCATTAGTTCATTGAAGAAAAAAGATTTGACCGAAAATGTGCCAGTCGAAGAAGTACCTCGCACCGATCGGGATCTATCTCTCCGCGTAGTGGGAATTGGCAGTATAGCACTCATATTACTCATTGCATTTCTACCTAATACGCTCATTCCTGGAACTTCTATTGGCGCCAAACTTCTGTTGGGCGTACTAATCATTATTTTCGGTGCATTCTTCGTTACGGTTGCTTCGCGCATTGTAGGGTTAATCGGCTCATCCAACAGTCCTATCAGCGGAATGACCATTGCTACTTTGATGGGCACCTGCCTGATTTTTCTGGCGGTTGGCTGGACAGGCCATATCTACGAACCCATGGCACTGGTGGTGGGTGGTATGATCTCTATTGCAGCGGCTAATGCCGGAGCAACCTCTCAGGATCTGAAGACAGGCTACCTTGTCGGCGCCACACCAAAATATCAACAGATCGCCCTGTTCATTGGAGCGATTGTTTCATCTGTCGCCATCGGGGCAACAATTCAGGTATTAGATCAACCTACTCCAGAAATGGTCGCTCAAGGCATTGCCCATAGCATCGGCACTGAAAAGTTTTCTGCCCCACAGGGTACTTTAATGGCTACAATAATAACAGGTATACAAACCGGCCAGCTTCAATGGCAACTGGTACTTGTGGGTGTGTTTATTGCCATTGTAATCGAGCTATGTGGAATTAAGGCTTTGAGTTTTGCCATTGGCATTTATCTTCCCCTTGCCACCACCCTTCCGATTTTTATCGGTGCTGGCATCAGGGGATTGGTAGATTGGAGAAACAAAAAGAAACAAGTTCATTTGAATGCCGAGGAAGAAGAACTAGGCAAAGGCAGCTTGTTTGCAACAGGTCTCGTAGCTGGCGGTGCACTGGCTGGCGTAATTGTGGCGTTTATGCTTTCCAATGATAATATTCTCAAAAGGCTTGAATCGGTAAGCACCAAAGCCGGCTTGCAGAGCGCCTTAGGAGAAGATGGTTATAAACTCCTCGGCGTCGCATTCTTCGCACTCATGGGTTTTATCCTGTTTAAGCTGGCAAGCAGCAGAGCGAAAAATTAATTCACGCAGTTCATCTTATCAAAGCCGCCCTCACCGGGCGGCTTTTTTTGTCAGCAGGAATCCATTATTTACAAACCAGCAACACCTGTAAGTATACCAACGACAGCTTACTGCCGTTTTTACCGTCCGGTGACCTAAACAGAAGGCCGATTTCAACCTACAAACAACACACAGAGCAGCAAACGAGGGTATCAAATTGGATGTCTGGTTAATTGAACAAAACAAAAAACACCAATGACAAAGACTTCATTTTTTCCCAACCGCATGGCTACTGGTTATGTTGGCAGCCTGCTGATCGTTTTAGCGGTACTTGTATTTTCATCTTGCAAGAAAGACGGTGGAGGCTCAGGCAACAGTTATCCGCGTACGGTAGACATTACCTACAAGATCACCTGCACCACAGGAAATGTAACAGTGATCAACGACGCCAGTTACAACAACGAGACAGGCGGCATTACCAATCTCACCAATGTCACATTACCCTTCAGCCAAACCGTCCGCAAGAGCGTAACCCTTGGTGAAGTAATCAGGATTGCAGCTTTTCACAACAATTCAGGCTCAGCAACACCTGCCTTCGCTTTGAAACTGGAAATCCTGGTAAATGGATCTGTGGTAAAAACAGAAACATTTTCCGACCCGGGGCGCCTCAACATCGCTATGGCTTATGGATTTCAGTAAACAAACAATTAATTATCATCAATGAAAAAGCTCTTACCATCCGCCTTCCTCCTGTTCTTTATTGCCACAGCAGGCGGCTCCTGTATAGACTGTTGTAAAATGATCTCCTGCGGTCCATACACGCAGTACAGCATTTTCGTAACAGATATTCAAAAAGAAGAAGTGACCCTGCTGATCAGGAAAAAATATCAGAAAGATCAGCAATTTTCAAGGGCCGCACTGATAGATTCAGTTGCATTTAACCCCGATAAGCTTTCGCTGGTTGATCCGGGCCACGACCGCCAGGAATTATCCATTTCCTTAACCAGTGGTGAACCTTTCCTGCAATCACGTTATGATTATGTAGTGGAAATACCTGCCGCCGGTGCGCGCTGGCAAATTGATCAGATGACAGATAAGCAGGAAGAAATGAAATATTGCAAACCTTCCATGCAAAAGAATAACTGTGCGAACACAAGCCTGACATCTTTCCGCGTCAACGGACAGCTATATAATCTTCCTTCTGTCGGCACGCTCCAACCCTGATCTTCTATCCTTTGAATAAATAAAAATAGCCGGACCCCGTTGCGGGTCCGGCTATTTTTATACTCATTTTTTCAGATAGCCGTTTTTATAACCAGTCATTGTTGGTGTCCTCACCACAACTGTTCGGAACGTTTATGCCCAAGAGTCGCTTTTCATTTTTAAACGTAAAGGCCGGCTTGAGGTATGAGTTGGCGCCCCTTGTTGGTCTCCGACCAACAAGCAAGAGGCAGGTTTCTTTGATAGGTAAGGTCAACTTCGTACATAACTCAGGGCTGAGCAAGTCCGTTGGTCTGGAGACCAACCCTGGCGTGATGTCGGAATGACAGGTTTTGAAATCTTCCGAACAGTTGTGGTGAGTACACCAACAATGGCAGCACTACAACCGGCTGTTTAAACCTCACACAAAATCCATCTGCTCGTACTTCGCTCCCAGAATAGCGGCATCATCGGTGCTTAACCACTTGTTGAGGATCGTGGCATACACACTTTTGAAATCCACTTTGTGTTTCAGGTCGCCCTCCTGGAGATCGGCGAGGTCGGGCATGGCATTGACCAACCCTTTTTTGCGGAGGCCCCCACTCACCAGGAACATGTTGTTGGCCGTACCGTGGTCGGTACCGTTGCTCGCATTCTGCGCTACGCGACGGCCAAACTCGGAGAAGGTAAACAACAGCACATCGTTGAACCGTCCGTTGGCTTTGAGGTCATTCACAAATGCTTTCACCGCATCATTCATTTCGGTAAATAATCTTCTCTGCCGGTCGTCCTGCCCTACGTGGGTATCGAAACTTCCCAACGATACGTAATAAACCTTTGTATTGATATCCGAGAAGATGAGCGAGGCGATTGTTTTAAAACTATTGCCCAGCTCCGTGCCCGGATACGATGCGGATGTAGGATGCAAACGGCTTTGCTTGAAAATATAATCGGCTGAAGACAGCGTTTCCGCCATTGTTTTGTACAGGTAATCCACCGGCTTCTCTTCTCCACCGGATTGATGTTGTTTCATCACGTCCTTGAAGAACTTTTCATTGGCCGTTCCATATAAGCGGCGCGGATCTTTTACCGCAATACCGTTCATATCTTTTCCTTTCAACGCCAAACTCAATACATCATCTATTTCGATGGCTTGCGTAGGTTTGTCGCAACCACTGCACTGCGCGTCGAGGTAGCGGCCCAGCCATCCGTGGTGCCAGTACTGATCACTCTGGCTGGCGGAATGCCAGATATCCATGCTGCGGAAATGTGAACGGTCAGGATTGGGATAACCCACGTTATTAATAATAGACAAACTTCCTTCGTCGTATAATTCTTTGAAGGTGGTAAGTGCAGGATTCAAGCCGGCTTCATCCGTAAGTGACAAAGCCTGGCTTCGCTGGATACCAAGGGACGGTCTTGCCTTATAATAAAGATCGTTGCGTACCGGTATCACTGTATTCAAACCGTCATTGCCACCGCTCAGTTGCAATACCACTACCACTTTGTTTCCCGGAGGAACGGCCAGTGGATTTTCGAATGCCTTCAGAAATTTCGGCAATAACATGGAGGCCGTAGCCAGTGAGCCGAGCTGTATAAATTCTTTCCGTTTAAAAAGCATGATTTCTTTTTTTTAGGTTAATGTTTGCTCAGCACAGTTGATATTCCGGCGTGCTCATGATCTGTATAGTGGCTGTCTTGATAAAATTGTTGCGGTTGGATCCATCGGCATAACCCGTGATCAAAGCATCGCTGATCTGTGGTTTTACCTGCAACAAACGATCCCGTAGTGCCGGTATCAACGCTTCCCTTGCTACAGGTTCCAGTTGTTTGAAGGTTTGCTCCCATTCCATTTGCGCCAGTATGGGTTTTATGCCTTTGCCGAGATTTGGCTTTTTGGCAATGGCTGCATCTTTATCGCGCATGCCCATCATCTGATCATCATCGTCTTTGGGCGTTACGTTCAATTCGTCGCGGTCATTTAATAATTGCGGTATACGCATACGCATCATCAGGGTGGAACTATCGATCCAGGTACGACCGCCGGGCCATCCGGCTACATTGGGCGGATAAAAAAGTGTTTGACCTAATATGCGTTGCAATAACAATAGCGCCTGTTCATTTTCGATCTTCATCGGAATCATCCGTTGAATACCCGCGATCAGCTCTACGGGCGACTTGATTTTTGCGCCGATATTTTTATCGTCATAAAACCATTCGCTGGTAAAAATATCTTCCAGTAATCCTTTGATCTCGTATTTGTTTTTATAAAAACGTTCGGCCAGCCATTTCACCCGCGCTTCGTCTACTTCTTCATTCACAAGGAAGCGGTACAGTTTTGTGCAGATGTAAGTGGCGGTCTGAGGTTGCGCCAGTAAAATATCGAGCACATCGTCGCCATCGAAATTGCCGGTTTTGCCAAGTACGGTTTTGCGATCGTTGTCATGTTGATTTTTACGGAAAATAAATTGTCCGCCCGGACCCGCTGTCCAGCCCGTGAAGGCACGTGCTGCTTCTTTGATATCGTTCTCAGTATAATGTCCTCTTCCGAGCGTGAACAGCTCCATTACCTCACGGGCGAAGTTTTCGTTGGGATGATCTTTTTTATTCTGCTGGTTGTTGAGAAACAGCAGCATGGCGGGCGACTTCGACACTTCGCGGAGCAATGTGCCGAAATTACCGAGTGAATTTTCGCGGATCGTTGTCAGCATATTCTGCTGGTGAAAAACATTGAGACTGCGGCAGGCAAAATGTCCGTGCCAGAAGAAAGCCATTTTTTCACGGAGTTGTGCGGCGCTTACGACCATTTCCTTGAGCCAGTAAAGATTGAGATCGCGGATTCCCTGCCGTTGTTTTTGCTGCACCTGCCGGCGTTCTTCAGGCGTCAGTGTACGCCGGCCAAACCCTTCCATGTACATATCCTCGAGGGAAGGATCTGCCACGTTGAAGTGCTGGACCTTGCGGCTCTCTGACGCCTTGAGCAATGCGGCGTAATATTGTTTGGGCGTGTACTTCGAAAGGTCTGGCATCTGTTCTACTGCGGGGCCGAAGCCTGCGCGCCATAGAAGATGCTGATTTTTTACCTGGTTACTGGCCGCCATATAAAGGAATTTGAAGTAAGACAGAAGGGTCTCTGCAAGGTTTAACCATTGTTAAAAAAAATAAAAGCCGGCATGCTGCCGGCTTTGTGAAAAAAGATAATATGAGAAATTACTTTTTGGCTCTGGAGTAAACATAGGCCGATACTTGTTCAGTCTCGGTTTTGTCGAGTTTCGCCTTTTTAACCATAGAAGCGAGTACAGGACGCAATTCTTCGTAAGTCCATTTCTCAACGGGTTTCTGGCCGTGACAACGGGTACATTTTGTTGTGAAAATGGTTTGCCCTGCGGAAATCGTCGCGCTTGATTTACTCACGGCTGATTCTGTAGGAATGGTTGCTTCTGTAACTGAAGGCGAAGCCTTTGGCGTACACGCCACCATTACGACGGCGAGTAGCATTGCTGAAACGATGGCTTTTTTCATATCCAATAGGTTTTGAGATAGTTAAAGTAGTCTTTTTTTACTTAACTATGACAAATCCAATTTTGTGCCAGCCTTTTACTTCTTGCAATTGGCATTGACGTAAGCTGTTACCTGCGCGCTTTCGACGGAATCGAGCTTGCTTTTTCTGATCATGGACTTGAGAATGGGTTTCCATTCCTCTGTATTCCAGTTGTCTACAGGTTTGGGGGCGTGACACCGGGTGCATTTTCCATTGTAGACTACTTTGCCCGCTTCCAGTGTGGCGGCCATTTCCCTGTCGGCCGCAGTTTCCTTTATTGTTTCTGTTTTTTCCGTTACCGGGGCTTCAGGTACAGTGGTCACGGTTGGTGTTGTTCGTGGCGAACAGGCCATCGGGCCTGCGAGCAGTAAAATGGCGGCGGGTATTATTAAACGGCGCATGGTGGAGAGAGTTGTAAGTATTAAGTTATAAGTTTTAAGCGGTAGGTTAAGGCTTAAGGTAAAAGGTTTAAGGTTTAAGCTATTCAGGCTTTCCGATACTGCTGGTTCGTGAAGACACGAACCAGGGCTGAAGACCACTTATTTTATTGACGATTCACGATTGACGATTGACGATTCACCATTCACCCAATCTTCGAATCTCCAAAATATTGATGAATCGCTTTGGGCAATTCGATGCCTTCGGCGGTTTGTTTGTTTTCTAGCAGGCAGGCCATTATGCGTGGCAGTGCAAGTGAGCTGCCATTAAGCGTATGCACGAGTTGTGGTTTGCCGCCGGCATCGCGGTAACGTGCCTTCATGCGGTTGGCCTGGTAAGCTTCGAAATTGGAAACGGAACTTACTTCCAGCCAGCGCTCCTGCGCCGCACTGTATACTTCAAAGTCGTAGGTAAGTGCAGAGGCAAAGCTCATGTCACCGCCACAGAGGCGCAAAATGCGGTATGGCAGTTCTAATGATTGAAGCAGCTTTTCGATATGCGCTACCATTTCTTCCTGCACTTCATAACTTTTCTCGGGATGCACGAGTTGCACAATCTCAACTTTATCGAACTGGTGCAGGCGGTTGAGGCCACGTACATCTTTCCCATAGCTGCCCGCTTCGCGGCGGAAGCATTGGGAAAAGGCAGTCATTTTGATCGGCAGGTCGCTGTCTTTCACAATTTCATTGCGGTACAGGTTGGTTACCGGTACTTCCGACGTGGGTATCAGGTAAAAATTATCGAGGCCAATGTGGTACATCTGGCCTTCTTTATCGGGCAGTTGACCTGTACCGTAAGCCGAGTCTTCATTCACCAGCAGCGGCGGTTGAATTTCGGTATAACCGGCGGCGGTGTTGAAGTCCAGGAAATATTGCACGAGCGCCCGTTGCAAACGCGCTCCTTTATTTTTATAAACAGGAAACCCGCTGCCGGTTATTTTATTGCCCAATTCAAAGTCGATCAGGTCATAGCGGCTGGTGAGGTCCCAATGCGGTACGGATCCTTCGGGTAAGGTGGGCTTCTCTCCGCCTTCGCGAACCACGACATTGTCAGCCGGTGTTTTTCCGTCTGGTACAATATCAGCAGGCAGGTTGGGCAACTTCACGAGTTCATCCTGCAATTGTTTTTCAACAAGGGCGAGTTTTTCCGTGATGGGTTGCAGGCTGGCCTTGAGTTCGGCCACTTCGGCTTTCTTTTTTTCGGCGGTTTCTTTTTCGCCTTTGGCCATCAGGCCTCCGATTTCTTTCGATGTGCTGTTGACCTTGGATTGTGTGGTATCAAACTCGAGTTGCAGTTTTTTCCGGTCGTCATCCAGCGAAATGATGGTGTCAACCAGGTCAGTTTCTGCGAAATACTTCCGCGCCAGTTTTGCTTTTACACCGGCCGGATCCTGCCTTAAGGTCTGTAATAACAACATACGTCTAATTTGGCTGCAAAGATAGCCGTCTGCCTGAATCCTGACCCGTTTTTATCCGTGAGCGGTGACGTATCTTTGCCCCATGATAGCAAACGATGATCTCCAGACACGCTGGTGGACGCTGGAAGCGAAATTGGTAGAGCGGTTTGGGAAAAAGCCGGACATGGAAACGATCCTGTTCCTCATCGGCATCCAGGAGCTGGGCGATGTAAACCGGAAATTCTCCAAAGAGCAGAAGCAGGACCTCATGCACGTGGCGGTCTGCAGCCTGCTGTCTCAAAGTGGTTATTACGAACGTGAGGGCACCGATGATGAAGGATGGCCGCATTTCCGTCAGCTAAAAGATATGCCGGTGATGAGCCCGATCGACCAGGAAAATTTCCTCCGCGATCATGTGCTGCTGTATTTCGAGTCACGCGGGTTTTGATGGGTGAACGGTGAATAGTGAATAGTCAATGGTGAATGAACAGCCGTCAATCGGCAATCGTCAATCGTGAATCGTCAATGAACCAGCCATGGCCTTCTATACTTACAACTTATTACTTCGGGCCGAAGCTTCGGCCCGAAGTGTCGGGCGGCTGTTTACCTAAAACTTATAACCTAATACCTCCATTGCGGTATGCAAAAAATCTGTTTTCTGCTGCTGTTGGTCCTGGCATTGGCATCGGGACAGGCACAATCTCCTGCCGAAGTAAAGCTTCGCAAAAAAGATTACAAACGTGATGTGGAACTGGTGACCGATTCCGGCACTATGGTCATCCGCCTTTCGGATGCCACGCCGCTGCATCGCGACAATTTCCTGAAGCTGGTTAAAAGTGGCTATTACGACGGTGTATTATTTCACCGCGTGATCAGCCAGTTCATGATCCAGACCGGCGACCCCGACAGCAAAGGTGCGCCTGCAGGCAAGCCCCTGGGCAATGGCAGTCCGGGTTATACTATTCCCGCCGAATTCAGGCCAGCTTTATTTCACCGTAAAGGTGTAATAGCCGCAGCGCGGGAAGGTGACCAGGTAAATCCCTCAAAAGCCAGCAGTGGCAGCCAGTTTTATATAGTGCAGGGGAAAAAGTTCACCGATGGTGCCATGGATACACTCGAGCGCCGCCGCAACATCGTGATTCCCGCCGATCAGCGTGAAGTTTATAGGACAATCGGAGGTTCTCCGCATCTCGATCAGCAGTACACCGTATTTGGCCAACTCATCCGCGGCGAAGATGTCCTTGACCGCATTGCCTCCACGGCCACCAGCAAAGCCGCCGACCGCGACAGGCCGCTACAGGATATCAGGATTGTGAAAGCGCGGTTGGTGAAGAGGAAACGAATTTGACAATTTGAAGATTTGAAAATTTGAAAATAGAAAAGCGAAGCTCTGAGCCAGCCTAGCCTCTCATCAATTATCAAATTTTCAAATCTTCAAATTGCCACATTAAAAAAGCGGCCCGAAGGCCGCTTTTTTATTATTGTCCCGGTGTCGTTGATCCACCGCCACTTGCTCGTTTACTTTCGTCGTCGATACCTGTCTTCCGCTGGCGTGCAGCTTTCACCTGCATGTTGCCAAAGCGGTAGCTGAAATTGATCTTGAACTGACGGCTTTCCCAGCGGCCACTCGCGTTACCGTAGGTACCGGTGAACCGGCTTTCACCCGCCCAGCGCATCGTGCGGAAAATGTCGCTGACGGAAAGTTTCAGGTTGCCTTTCCCTTTAAACAATCCTTTCTGCAATCCTCCGTCGATACCATACATCGCTTTGCTCCGGAACACACCCTGCCAGATGCTGGGTGATGAATAGAATCCGGAAACTTCCGCTGTCCAGCTCTTGCCGAGGTTGAAGCTGTTCTGCATATAATAGGTCATTGCAAATACGTCTTGGTTTACTTTACGGTCGCCGCCACCGAAGTCAGCTTTGTACATAGAATAATAAGCGTTCACGTTGGCAAAGAAGGTGTACCATTTGTACTGGAACGGATAGCTTACGTTGAGGCTCACGATATCCTGCGATGCAAGGTTCTTCTTGGTCATGAAAGCCTTTGAATTATCGATGGTGTCAGGCAACTGTGTGAAGATGTCCTTCACGTGACTGTAGTTCAGCGCTGTCGTCAGGCGATACTTATAGGTATGTGTGAAACCTACGCTGTTGGTGTATTGCGGGCGCAGTTGCGTGTTACCTTTCATATAAGCATAGTCGTTCAGACGGAACTCGAACGGGTTCAGATCCTGGTAAGCCGGACGGTCGATACGACGGCTGTACGTGAAGCCGAATTGGCTCATCGGGTTTTTATTGAACGTGATCGCTGCGCTTGGGAACAGATCGGTGTAGTTGCGGTGAATGGTTGAGTCGTAATCTTTGTATACGCCTTCGTTCGCATTCCATTGTTTGCCCGTAGAATACCCTTTGGAGTCGGTATTCTCCACACGCAGACCTAACTGCACCATGAACCCTTTGAATCCGCGGTTGTAATTGGCATAAACTGCGTTGATATTCTCTTTGTATTCAAAACGGTTGCTGAGGTCGTTGTTCAGGACTTCGGTGTTGCCGAATACATCGTAACGACGGAAATCGTTATCGGTATTCACAAAACCGACTTTACCCCCGAGACCCAAACGTCCTTTCAGGAAGTTCTTTTCGTAGTCCACTTTTACCGAATAGAGATCGATGTTTGTGGGTGCGATCATGCGGTATACGTTGCGGTACAATTCAGTGGTACCGGTTTCATCGAAATAATAGTTGGGCTGAAACTGGTTGCTGCGCAGGTTAAAGATACCATAGTCGGCATCAACGTTCAATTCGCTGCCACCGGTCATGGCATAACGGTAGTTGAGGTTGAAGTTCAGGTTAGTGCGCTTCATATCGTTATGGCTCTCGGCGCGCATCAGGCGATCCAGCTCTTTGGTAGGCAGATAAGAAATGAATGTAGGTCCGCTGCTTCTGAAATCGGTGCTGCCGATATTTCCGTTTACGATGGCACCTATGGTACTTTTTGCGTTCAGGAAATAATCCAGGCCGGCTTTGAAGTTGTGACCTTCATTCAATGCTTTTACGCGGTTGGTCTGATTGAAAATAGAGTCAGCCTGCTCGCGGTACATTTTCATGGAACTGGTGTTCAGGCCATGATTGAAGTTGTAGTTACCAAAGATGTTCACTTTGCTGTTGCGGTGGTTCAATGCTAAACCAGCATTGTATTTGGCAAATGTGCCGATATTGTAACCGGCGTTCACCGATCCGTTGGTACCAAAGGTTTTATTTTTCTTCAGGCGGATGTTGATGATACCGGCATTACCAGCCGCTTCATACTTCGCTGAAGGATTGGTGATGAGTTCGATCGATTCTACCTGTGAAGACTGAAGGCTTTTCAGGAAGTTGGCCAGGTCTGCTCCCTGCAGCGGGCTGGGTTTTCCGTCGATGAATACCTGCACGCCGTTTTTGCCGGCCATGGTCAGGTTATCGTCTTTATCTACCATTACACCGGGTGCTTTGCGCAGCAACTCGAGCGCGTCGTTGCCTACGGCGTTGATAGTACCCTCTACATTGAGGATGGTCTTATCGGCTTTCACCTCAACTACCGGCTTTTTGGACACAACGGTTACACCGCTGAGGGTGCCTTCGTTTTTCACCAGGCCCACGGCAGGCACTGCTACATCTTTGGTGCCGTCGAAAGCGAAAGGCTGGCTGATATAAGGCATAAACCCTACGTGCGAAACACTTACGAGGTAGCTGCCTGCTTCTGTTTGTGTGAAGCTGTAACGGCCTTCGTTGTCTGTAACTGATAATTTAGCTACGGAAGAGTCCTTTGCGCGCAGCAAAGAGACGGTGGTCTTATCTACTCCCTTACCTGACTGATCCTTCACTGTACCACTGATCTGCTGGGCGTTGGCGGCCACAGTCAGCAAGACGATCAGGGACAGCATCCATACTTTTCTCATAAACATATTTTTATAAGACGCAAAGATATTTTTGTGTCACAGCACTGTAAAGTCATTGCCGACAAGTGGTGTAAAAACTGCCATGAACGGCATTTTTTTTCCGGTAAAATGCGAAAAAATAAGTGGTGCCTGTTCGTAGTAGTAGCGTTTTACTCATATTTGCGGTACAAATCATTCATTATGAGTTATCCTGATAATCTCCGGTACACAAAGGACCACGAATGGATCCAACTGGAAGGCGACATCGCTACCATCGGCATCACCGATTTTGCTCAGAAAGAGTTGGGCGACATTGTGTTTGTAGAAGTTGAGACCATCGGAAAATCGCTGTCGGCGAATGAAGTATTTGGTACAGTAGAAGCGGTGAAGACTGTTTCCGATCTGTTCCTGCCGGTGAGCGGAACCATTACCGAACTCAATCCCGAACTCGCAAATGCCCCGGAACTGGTCAATACCGACCCATACGGTAAAGGTTGGATGATCAAAATGAAGGTGGATAATCCTGCAGATGTGGATGCACTCCTCGATGCAGCAGGCTACGAAGCGGTTACCGGATAAAATACGGTTAAAAAAATCTTGAAAGGTTGGTTCCGCATGCGGATCAACCTTTTTTTATGCAGGGGACAAAATGCCACAGACTCAACCTGTCAACACTATGGCGAAACATCGCATTTTATGGATAGCAGCTTCCGCCGGCTGGCTGATGATCTGCACGGTACTGCTATGTATGCCCGGATCGGCTTTTCCGGAAAGCAGCTGGCTCGACAAAATTCCTCTTTTCGACAAGTGGGTGCATATCGGCATGTTTGCAATTATGACCTTCCTTATAGGTAAGATGGCCGTGGCATCGGGCCATTCCACTAAAAAGACATTTATACTAATTGCATTGTTATGTTTTACCTACGGTGTGTTGATGGAATTTGTGCAACACTACTGGATACCTTACCGTTCATTTGATGTGTGGGATATGGTGGCGGATGGCGCAGGAGCGGCAGTGGGGCTCGCAGTGCTGCAATACAGTAATAAGTTATAAGTCATAAGTTTTAAGTATGGTTAAGGAACGTGACCATGCTGGTCGCTTATGACTTATTCTTTTATTGACCTATTGGCGTAGGTGCAAAAAAATAGACCCCTGTGGAAACAGGGGTCGCAACCAAAACTAACTGCTTATGAGAAAATTGACTGCTTTTATGTAGATAAAAACTAAACTTAAATCTATAACGCAAATTTACTGCCATTAGTGCGACTTATGCTGTTAACGAAAGTTTAAAAGAAACGATTTAGTAAAATCACTTTTCTAGTTATCGTTAAAACCTTAACCTGTTATTTACAATGGATGTAAACCACTTGGTAAAACGACGTTCAACAACTAATTGCACTAAGTAAAGAACTTTGTTATTTGCCTTCGCTTTCTATTAATACATAAAACGGGCCAATTTCAAAATGGTTTACACCCGCTTCGTTAAAAATCTGTGAAGGCATTTAGCTATCTAATCGTATCCTCTTAATAGTCATATTTTTATTTGCCAAAAAAGCCCTGGATCATATCGGCAATACCTCCGCCGCCGCCCTCGGTCGCTTTTCCGCTTTTCTTTTCCTGCGCACCTTGCGTTACCTGGCTGATAATATCCTGCAGGTCAAATCCGCCACTCTGACCGCCATTGCTGCTATTGCCGCCACCGGTAAACTGCTCCAGCATTCCCTGCAGATTAAAGTTCTTACCGCCTGTCAATGAACCAACAAGGTCATCGATGTTAAAAGCCGAATCAGCGCTTTCCGTACTTGCCGTCTTCGTAACCATGTCGTTCATCACATTTGGGATAAGCTGATTGGCCACATTGCTGGCCTGTGCGGGACTCATGTTGAATTTTGTGGTCAGCTTGCTGATAAAATGCCCGATCATCATCGTGACCATGGGATTCTTCAGCAAACCGGCTATTCCACCGCCACCTTGTCCATCCTGGCTGTTTCCTTTGAACATATCAAGGATGTTCTGCAATCCGCCACCTGCCATGACATTTTGCAGGCCACTGGTGACAGTTTTGGTTGCTTCGGCCATTACAGCGTTATTCTGGTCATCGGGAACATCGGTATTGGCGACAACGGCCCCTTCGCCATACTGTTTTACTAATTGCGCAATCTGATCAAGCATAATGATCTTTTTTGTTGGATGAATAAAGTGGTACCTGTCCGCCTGCGGCGGATGGCTGAGAGGGCTGTTATAAATGTAACCAAAAAACAGGACGGTTGCAAGCCGCCCATCATTCTCCCTGCTTCGTCAGTTTTTCCGAATTTTCGGCAAACTGAAGCGCGGCAATGAAGTCCTGGATATCGCCGTTCATTACAGCATCCAGGTTATAGGAGGTGAAATTGATACGGTGGTCAGTCACCCGTCCCTGGGGATAGTTATACGTACGGATCTTGGCGCTCCGGTCACCGGTACTTACGAGGCTCTTACGGTGGCGGGCGATCTCGTCTTCCTGCTTGCGCACCTGCTCTTCGTATAATTTGGTACGCAGCATCTGCATCGCTTTTTCACGGTTGCCGAGCTGTGAACGTTCGGTCTGGCAAACTACCACGGTACCGGTAGGTATATGCGTCAGCATTACCTTGGTTTCTACTTTGTTTACGTTTTGTCCGCCCGCACCGCCGCTTCGTGCAGTTTCCATTTTCACATCGGCAGGATTGAGTTCGAAGTCAACTTCTTCTGCCTCGGGCATTACCGCCACGGTAGCGGCGGAAGTATGTACGCGGCCCTGTGTTTCGGTAGCCGGCACGCGTTGCACGCGGTGTACGCCGCTTTCGAATTTCAGGGTGCCGTATACATCGTCGCCGGTCACTTCCAGCTGCACTTCCTTGAATCCGCCTGCGGTGCCTTCGCTTTCACTCAGCACGGCCGTTTTATAACCCCTGCGCTCGCAATAGCGGATGTACATCCGTAAAAGGTCGCCGGCAAACAGGCTGGCTTCGTCGCCGCCGGTGCCGGCACGGATCTCGACGATCGCATTTTTTTCGTCCTGCGGATCCTTGGGGATCAGCAGTTGGCGGATCGCTTCTTCTTCTATGGTTTTCTTTTCCTCAAGCGCCGGCATTTCCTCCTTGGCCAGCTCGCGCATTTCGGCATCATCACCATCGAGTGCTTCACGGTAAAAGCCGATATCGTCCAGCAGCTTGCGGTAGTTATCGTAAGCAGTGACAATCTTTTCCAGGCTGCGGTATTCTTTGCTGGTCTCGGCGTATTTTTTATTGCTCGCCACAATCTCCGGGTTGGTCAGCGCTACGCCGAGCTGATCAAACCTTGCTTTGATGGCCTCCAATTTATCTAACATGACGGTTGGTATTTTTTGCCTGCATACCCGTTTTTCTCCAAAACGTGGCTTACGGGCGGCAAAGTTAACTATTTTGCATGCATGGGTTTTAGAAAGTTCCTGCCGGATCAGTTGTTCGACGGCTACCGTATTTCCACACAACAGGTGCTGATAGCCAACGCTGACGGTACAATCGAGAATATCGTTCCCGTAACCGACGCAGGTGATGAGGTGGAGCAAATTGCCGGGCTTATCTGCCCCGGTTTTGTCAATGCCCATTGCCACCTCGAACTCAGTCATCTGAAGAACGCTATTGATCCCAATACGGGCCTGCCCGATTTTCTCTACCAGGTGGTGAACCTGCGCAGCCTTCCTCGCGAAGTAATCGAAGAGGCAATTGCCCAGGCTGACCGGTCCATGTACGAAGCCGGCATCGTGGCGGTTGGCGATATCTGCAATACAGCTAATACGCTGAAACAAAAACAGCAGAGCCCGGTTTATTATCATCAGTTCGTGGAAGCCATCGGTTTCAATCCCGCGGGGGCGGCTGCCCGCTTCGATGCGGCCAGGCAGGTATACGAGCAGTTCCTTTCTTATTTTCCCGAAAAACAAGTCTCTATTGTTCCGCACGCGCCTTATTCGGTCACACCCGAACTATGGGCATTGATCCGTGATTTTGCTCCGTACAGTATCCAATCGATCCACAACCAGGAATGCCCGGGCGAAAATGAATGGTTTGTCAGCAAATCCGGAGAGTTGGTTGGTTTTTATGAAAAGATGGGACTCAACACAAACTTCTTTGAGCCATCGGGAAGAAACAGCCTTCCCAGCTATATCGATCGTTTTGCGCCAACGCAACCTTTGCTGCTGGTGCACAACGTATGTACCAGCCGCGAAGACCTGGCCTGCCTTGAAGGCCGTGCCGCACCCGTTTACTTTTGTCTCTGCCCCGGCGCCAATCTTTATATCTCACAAACACTGCCCGATATTCCGATGCTGGCTCAAAGCGGGGTGCCGCTGGTGATCGGCACAGACAGCCTTGCCTCCAACCATCAATTAAGCATACTGGAAGAGATTCGGCATATCCGCCTGCATTTTTCTGAACTGCCCTTGGAAAATATCCTTAGCTGGGCCACATTAAACGGCGCAAAAGCCTTGCAGGCAGACGCTATTTTGGGTAGCTTTGAAAAGGGTAAAAAGCCGGGCATCATCAGCCTCGGCGAAACCCTGAGCCGGGTAAAGCCACTACACTGAGTCCGGCATGCACATGAAATTGACGGCTACCATACTTATTCTCGTGGTCATCGTGACCGCATTCGCCTTCCGCCACCCGGCCAATAATGGCAAGGCCTATACCGACAACTACAACAAACACATTGATGCGCTGGAAAAATCCGAGCAATCGTTGCTGCAACTGATCCGCCATACCGATGTCAACACTGCTGCAGGCCGCGATCAACTGATCAATAAAATTCACGAGTGCCGTTTAAGCCTGAAAGCCTCGGACTTCTGGACGCGTTACCTTTTACCCGAAACCTATAAAAAACTCAACGGCCCGCTGCCTGTTGAATGGGAAAATGAGGTCTTTGAAAAATACGAGCAGCCATACCGGCTCACTGGTGCGGGGCTATCACTGGCAGAAATTTACCTGAACGGCGAAGAAGAAAAATTTGCTGCCGATACGTTGATCAGCCTGGTAGAAAACTCCCTTAGCGGCGTTGCGGCCTATCGGTCCGATTCACTCGCGCAGGCGCTGAACAAACCCGATCATTTCTTCCTGGCCAATCGGTTATTCCTCCTGAACCTTGCAGCCATCTATACAACAGCCTTTGAAACACCGGATACCAGCCGGGTGATTCCTGAACTGCGATTTATGTTGCAGGCAACGGGAGACATTTATAAAACATTTGACCAGGCTTTTCCTGATCGATCCCTCAGCGTGCCTTATCACCAGCGGTATGATGAAATGATACGTTTTGTGAACAGTCAGCCGGATGCATATAGCCTGTTTGATCATTTCACGTTCATCAGGGATTATGTAAATCCGTTGTTCGGCTTCAACCAGGAAATGATCCGGGCTTATGGCATTTCTTCCCGGCATTATTATGACTATGCCTTAAGCGATACCGTGCATTCGATATTCGACAAGGCACTGTTCACCAGTCATCAGATCAAGGGAGTATATGCTTTTGTAGATGATCCGGAAGTTTTATTTGATATCAAAGAAGCGGGGCGATTGCTTTTTTACGATCCGATCCTCTCCGGTAATCTGTCGCGCAGTTGTGCTTCCTGCCATCGTCCGGATATGTTTTTTGCCGATACCACGCGGGCTACGCCTTTCTTATTCAACCACCAGGGCAGCATGACGCGGAATGCGCCAACCTTGATCAACAGTGTGTACAATCATCTGTTGATGGCAGATGGCAGTCATATGTCGCTGCAATTGCAGGGCAAAGCGGTAATGGGTCACCCCGATGAAATGAATGGCATTGCCGATTCGCTGGTGGAAAGAGTGATGAGTTGTAAGGAATATGAAAAAGTATTCAAACGACTGCTGCGCTATACGCCGGAAGAGAAGAAAGTGAACATCGATCATATCATTTCCGCTATAACATATTACTATGCGGGCTTCAGCAAATATTACGCGCCGTTTGATAACGCGTTTAACAAAGGCAATTCCATCGATGCCGAAGTAAAAACGGGCTTTACTATTTTTATGAGTAAGGCAAAATGCGGCACCTGTCATTTTGTTCCGCATTTCAATGGATTGAAACCACCTTATCTTGCGTCAGAATTTGAAGTATTGGGTGTACCGGCAGATACTGCTTTTCGTCAATTAAGTCCCGACTCGGGAAGATACCTGGCTTGTCCGGCGCCTGAAACGCTTCACGCCTTCCGAACCGGATCGTTGCGGAACATTCAGCATACGGCGCCTTATATGCACAATGGTATATTCCGTACGCTGGAGGAGGTGATACAGTTTTATGAAGATGGCGGTGGTGCCGGCCGCGGGCTGGATGTGCCGAACCAAACGCTGGATAAAGCGCCGTTTAAATTAACGGTTCCGGAAAAGAAAGCATTACTTGCTTTTCTGGGATCCTTAAATGAAGCAGTGGTAGCTGACAAAGCCCCGGGTAAGTTGCCCGCATCGAAGGTGAAAAGGTATAATGACAGGAAAATTGGCGGAGAATATTAATGTGAACGGTGAATCGTCAATGGTGAATCGTGAATGGTGAATCGTCAATGGTGAATCGTCAATGGTGAATGCATAGTGATTCGTGCTCCCCGAGGCCGATAGTTCGGCCTCTCGAAGGGCGCGCTGCATGAATAATAAATGATCTTTGCGTCTTATTAACTTTGCGTCTTTGCGTGACATAAAGAGCAAAGTCGCAAGAACTATATCGGCTGTTTTACTTATTACTTAAAACTTATTACTTACTACTCATTGAAAAAGCTGCTCACCATATCACTTCTTCTCACCGCCCTCACACTCTGTTACTGCACGGCACAGAAGGCGGTGGAATATGATATTCCGGACCATGTGGGACAGCAGACACGCACGGCATTGATCGAGCGCGCGGAAAAAGGGAAGGTTTTGTACCGCATTCATTGCTCCAACTGCCACGGAATTTTTACCAAAGGGAAAGACAGCATTCCCAATTTCACCGGCATCCAGATCGACAATTATCATACTACTGCCCTCATCGGTATCGATCCGCGTAATCATGCGGTGGCTAAAAAGATGAGTCCCGAGCAGGTTGATTACATCGTTACCTTCCTGCGTGTACGCAAAGTAAAAAAATGATCAGCGCATGATCTCGCGCAGCACGGGCAGCGTACGCAAAATGCCAAAATCCTGAATATGCAAAGGATAATAATCTGCCATCGCCAGCAGCAGGCGATGTCTTATCGAAGGCCGCAATTGTATATGTGATAACTCGTCGGGGTGTCGTGCATTGAGCAGTTCGGCAACGGCGCGTGCATCCTCGCCTTCCAGGAAAAAAGTATGCGAAGGCATTTCGAGCGCAAAGGAACCTTCTCTTAAATCAAAATAAATACTGGCAGACTCCAACAGACCCGGCGTGGCATTACGTGGAGGGATGCCGAAGAAGACGGGTAAATGCAGGGCAAAGAAAAGCGGGTAATTGGCTTTAGCCTGTTCGTTGCACGAATCGAGGTGCAGTAATGCATCTTCGGCAAAATTAAAAAGGTCGGCATTCTCCTCAGGTTGCTTCAGGCATTTAGTGAGCAATTCAACCATGAACAAGACAATGGAATGCGTGGGCACATCGGTAAAGATCTGTTGGTAGATATGCGACCACCTGTATTCTTTGATGCGTTGAAGTTGTTTGAGTTCGTTGTGGTACACCACCAGTTCGAGGATGGCGCCCGGCTGAAAGTAGCTGGCTTTGTTGCTGCCTTTGGCGGAGGCCTGTCGCACGCCGTTGACCAGGTAAGACTGTACGCCAAACAATTCGGTAAGAATAGCAATCACCAGGCTGGTTTCGCCGTAACGCGTTGCGCGCAACACGATGCCTTTTGTTTTATGTACCTTATCTGCCACGTTGAAAATCCGCACGGAAGAAACATGCGACCCCAAAAATACTAAGGGGACGCATCTTTCGATGCATCCCCTTAAGATTATCTGTGAAATGGTGCCGTTATTAACGGGCCATGTTAACAGTGTAGAGACTGGCGAAGTAACCCAGGTTGGTTACACCCAGTTGCATTCTCAATGTAAACGTGTTATTACAGGTAGAGAATGTACCGGGGCTACCAGCCATCGGACGTACAGCTACTGTCTGTCCAGCATAAGCGCTGTTCAGGTCACCTGCGTTAGATCCGGGGATTGCGGTCTGTGAAACCACGGTCGCAGTCAGCGGAGTAACGCCCCAGTTCAGGTCGAAACTGATCGGACCCCAACCGGAATCCCAGATGTTGTTTACTACGATACGGGCAGTTGTGGCGCCAGTAGAAGTAGCCGAGCTGATGCTGGTGTTGTAAGGACCGTAAGGAGAATTAGTACCCAGTGTCTCGATAGTTCTGGCATAGTTGCCGATAACTGAAGACAGGGTAAAACCAACACCTTCCACACAAATATCACCGATAGCCAGGCGAATGGTATCCATGAATTTGGCGGGAGCGATGGACGGCTCGGTGAGCGTGATCACCAGCGTGTCCAAACGACCTGCAGGATATCCTGCAAAAATGCCCTGAATAGAGAACTCACCAAGAGCCTGACCGGCCGGAATGGTAACTGTGTTGGCAGACAGTGTATACTGCGTACCAGCTACTGCGGTGCGCGAGGTCACTTTGATACCAACAGTACGGTCGGTGTTAACCACGTCGGTAGTACCAACCTGGATTTTGTAAGGAGCAACACCCGCTGCACGAACTGCATAGGACTGCGAAGCAGCTCCTGTAAAATGCACCTGTGCAGGTGGGATGGTTGTTTCTTGCTTCTTACAGCTCACCATCATTGTTGCCACACCAAGGGCGGCAACCAGAAGTCTGAAAGACGTATTTTTTTTCATAATTTTTTCTTTACGATGCCAGGAATAGGGTTATGCTAGATTAATAGCCCGTGTTTTGCACCATGTTAGGGTTGGCGAAAATCTCAGTCTGAGGAATCGGCAATGCGAAACGTGTATCGTTAGCCGGCATAGTCTGCCAGTTAGCATTACGTGAATCGCTCAGGTTACGAGTGATAGCCAGGCCTTTTCTTTTCAGGTCGAAGAAACGGAAGCCTTCGAAGCAGAGCTCCTTGTAGCGTTCGTTTACAACAGCCGCAATAGCGATGGGCTGAGTTGCGTAAGCTACATCAACGTGACCGTTAACACGCTGAGCGAGCAGTGCGTTAACATCGGCAGCAGCCTGTGTCAACTGATTGTTCTCTGCATAAGCTTCAGCACGCAGCAGGTACATTTCAGCCAGACGAACAAGTTTCAGGTCATTAACCTGAGGACCTCTGGAAGAACCGGGATACTTGATCACGATAGAAGTATCATTACCACCAGCACCGAAGAAGATTGCAAAACGCACGTCGTTCACACGGTCAAACTGTTGTTTCAGTTTGTCGGCTGGTTCAAAGAATACGTCACCGTTGGTATCGCGCCAGATCAGTGAAGGGCCGGCGTTGTTTCTGTACTTGAAGATGGTTTCAGACTCGTTGGCATCGCTGAAGAAACCAGCCAATGTGGCTTTGTTCAGGGTTTTGCCGGACAGGCTGATAGCATCAGAAGCGAAAGTGATCGCAGCAGGCCATGCTCTTTTGTAGAGGGCTACACGAGCCTGGTAAGCGGCGATTGCACTCTTGCTGAGACGCAGCGGATCTGTTGGAGCATCAGGGATAGAAGCAGAAGAACGTGCTGCAGCGAGGTCAGTCTCGATCTGTGCAACGATTTCGCTCACCTTAGCGCGAGCTGGTTTTTGCAGCAGGTCAGAAGACAGTACCAGGGGAACTGCCAGCGCATCAGGTGCATAACCTTGAGGAGAGAACAGGATCAGCAGTTCGTAGTAAGCGATACCACGAAGGCCGAGCAGTTCTGCACTGATACGTGTTTTGTCCGCCTCTTCAGTAGCGTTTGCAGCCGGGATACCGGGAGCAGCAGCAATGATACGGTGAATACGGTCGATGGTTTGGTAATACTGTCCAAGGCCCGCAGGAGCGTTGTTGGAGGTATACTGCCATCTGAAGGTGGTCTGATCCTGACCGCGGTTTTCGTCAGACAGTTTTGTTTCGTCCGCCAGGATCGAACCGATTCTGATACGGTTAGCATTGCTGACAGAGGAATACACGCCATAGAGACCATCGGTAAGGTCCTTTACAGACGTGAAAGCTTTACTGGCGTCGATCGAATCCGTTGGTTTCAGATCCAGGTCCTTTGTGCAGGACAGGAATCCGCAAACGGCGGCAACACCCAGTATGTATTTTGCTTGCTTGATAATCATTTTAATTCAGTTTTAAAAGTCGAATAATCTTATCCTTTTCAACACTTATTTAAAGTTGACCTGGAGGCCAAGGGTATAAGTTCTTGGAAGAGGATATTCGTACTGAGCGATGTTGTTGCTGTCTTCAGGATCGAAACCAGTCCACTTGGTCCAGGTATACAGGTTCTGAGCTTGAGCGTAGATGCGGATACCAGCGAAATACTTCAGCTTGCCGATAATAGAAGAAGGCAATTGATATGCCAGGCTCAGGTTTCTGAAACGCAGGTAAGATGCATCCTGAATGTCTTTGGATACGAACTCACGAGCGTACAGCGGGCTCTGGATATCAGTAACATCACCTGGATTTTTCCACATATTTTCCATTTCAGTTCTCAGGTTGTAACCCTGCAGAGCGAAAGCGTGGTTAAGCTGGAAATAATCCTGGTTGTTGAAACGGCTGAAGCCTTTCTGGAAGGTAAAGAATGCGTTCAGGCTGATTCCTTTGTATTGAACACCAGCGTTGAAACCACCAATCCATGGAGCATTGTAAGTACCGAAGTCAGATACGCTGTTAGAAGCGCTGTAAACGTTAGTCAGCACACCATCTTTAGTATAGTAGAGAGGACGACCGGTAGCGGCGTCAACACCACCCCATCTAACCATGTAGTGAGAACCCAGTGGCAGACCTACTTTAACGAGCTCTGTACCTTGTTCGAACTGAGCTACCTGACCGAGATCAGTTACTTCGTTCTTGTTGTAAGCGATGTTACCACCTACAGTGAACAACAGGTCGTTTGTTTTGATGATATCAGCATTAATAGCCAATTCCACACCTTTGTTTACAACAACACCTGCGTTAACCGGAATGCTTGCTCCGTCGCCGAAACCACCAGTTGCAGAGATTGTCTGAGGGATGATGTTATCCACTGTTTTGCGGTGGTAAACATCCAAAGTACCATAAACGCGGTTGCGGAAGAAGCCGTAGTCAAGACCGAGGTTGGCAGTGATCAGCTTTTCCCAGGTCACATTCAGGTTACCAGCGTTAGATGGAGCCAGGGTGGGGTTGCTACCCGCATAAGAACCGGCACCGAACAGTGGCAGATAACCGAAGTTACCGAAGTAGAATCCGTCAGCGTTTGCGTTAGAACCGTAAGAGAAGCGGAGACGCAGATCGCTTACTTTGTTCCAGTTGGTAGTGAAATCTTCTTTCAGGATATTCCAGGCAACACCTGCACCGTAGAAGTTAACCCAGCGCTGATCTTCGGACAACTGAGAAGAGGCGTCACGACGGATAGAAGCGTTCAGGGTATATTTTTCGTCGTAGGTATAGTTGATCGTACCCAGGATACCAGAAAGGGTACGGCCTGTTTTAGAACCACCAAGTGCAGGAATCAGCTTGTTGTCAACGCTACCAGCAGTCATACCAGCAGGAGTTTCGAGCAGTTTGGGGTTGATACCGTAACCAGTGTAGCTGAATGCTTTTTGTTTCTCGCGAGTGTACTCAGCAAGAACTTTTACATCCAGATCGTGCTTGTTGAAACGGTTTCTGTAACCGGCATAAGCACGTGTAACGAGTTGGAAGAAGTTAGTCAGACCGTTGTTGTAAGAACCACGACCTGTAGTTTGACCAACATCAGGACCTACAGGGAAGCCGGAGCTGTTAGCAGCCCAGGTGTTCGGGAAAATAGAACGCTCGGCGATAGTTACACGGTAGTCGATACCACCGAAACCACCAACGTAAACATTCTTTGTAAGTGCATACTCCAGAGAGTAAGCAGTGTTAGCCTTGATCTGGTCGTTGAAAGATGTAGTAGTGTAGATACGGTCGTAAGCGTTAGGACCTACGCGGCCTGAACCAACAGATACGCTACCGTTATCATTGAAAAGTTTCTGGTAAGGCAGACCCAGGTAAGCAGCAGCAAACGGGTTAGCCAGGGTAACTGAAGCTTCAGACTCGATGAAGTTACGACGAGTGTAACCTACGGAGTTGTTGAACTGAGCAGTCAGTTTATCAGTTTTAATGTTCATGTTCGCACGCAGCGTATAACGCTTCAGGTCAGAACGCAGACCGATACCATCTTCGTCATAGTAACCCAGACCGAGGAAGTAGTTGCTTGTAGCACTACCGCCAGTCAGGTTAACGTCATGGCTGGTGAACTTACCATTGCGCAGGAACACGTCACGCCAGTCTGTATTGATGGCCAGCAAGCTGTCGCGGAAGCGATCGGTAGCAGCTTGTTGAGCAGGAGTAGAAGTAGCGTAAGCAGGGTTGTTTCTGGAATACTGCCAGCCGGGGAGGTTAGCAACACCCATTCTTCCCAATACTTCCTGGAACTGGAGAAGCTGAGCAGTGTTCATCATGCTGAACTGCTGCTTGCCTGGCTCGGTGATACCCACCTGACCAGTGTAAGTCAACTGAGGCTTACCAGCCTTGCCTTTCTTGGAAGTAATGATAATTACACCGTTACCGCCACGGTTACCGTACTGAGCGGTAGCTACGGCATCACGGAGAACCTGAACGTCTTCGAAGTCATTAGGGTTGAGAGACTGGAATACAGCTGGCTCGATCGGCATACCATCCAGGATATACAGCGGACCGCTGCCACCAGAGATAGAAGCCTGACCACGCAATTGTACACGCGCAGCAGCACCGGGCTGACCGGAACCTGCTGTTACCAGCAGACCAGGAGCTCTACCCTGCAGGATCTGGTCGAAAGATGCGTTAGGGATGAAGTTGATCTTGTCCTTGTTTACAACAGTCGAAGCACCCGCATACTTGGATCTCTTCGTAGAGGTGTAACCAGTTACAACCACTTCGTCGATGTCCTGAGCGCGACTGCTCAAAGTAGTGGAGTAAAAACTCTTGTCATCCAGCGTAACAGTAAGGGGAGCAAAGCCAACAGCTGAAATTTCAAGCTCTTTGGCGGTGGCAGGAACAGTGAGAGAGTACCCGCCGTCGATTCCGGTAACAGTACCTGTACTGGCTGCGCCTTTTACCGTAACGGAGGCGTTTGGAACAGGACTGCCCTTGTCGTCGACCACCTTACCGGTGATGACTTTTTGCGCTAACAGCATGCCCGAAAAGAAGAGCATGGCTGTTAGTGTGAGTAACAGTTTTCTCATTTGCGATTAGTTTTTAAAAAAAATAAAGAAAATGTGGCCTTAACTTTCTTTGCTCAAGAAGTAAGAATCGTCAAAACTAAGAAAACTCCTTAACAAATTCCAAAATCGAAAACAAATAATTCACTCCTTAAGCGCAAAAAAGCATGGTTCGGCAAAAATATAGTTAGGACAAGACGATGCCCTATTTTGCTGCCTGCTTTTTTATTTTTTTTGTTTTTTGTCCCGGTTAAGGCTGATCAGCAACGCCGGAAGCAGCACAAGATTGGTAAAAGTAGCCGTCACCAGCGTCAGGGAAGTAAGCCAGCCAAGCGCCTGCGTACCCCCAAATCCACTGAAACAAAAGATCACAAATCCCGCAATCAGTACCAACGACGTGTAGATGATGCTGATACCCGTACTGTGGATCGTTTGTATCACCGTACGCTTACGGTCATTATCCTGGTGCGGTAACTCCTGTTTATAATTGACCAGGAAGCGGATGGTAATATCGATAGCGATACCCAATGCTACGCTGAAAACCAGTACTGTAGAGGGTTTCAGCGGCACACCAGTCCAGCCCATCACGCCCGCTGTGATCACCAGCGGGATCAGGTTCGGGACCAGCGAGCACACCAGTATCCTGAACGAACGGAACAGGTAAAGCATGCAAAGCGCGATCAGGATAAAGGCATAAAAAATACTTTCTTTCAGACCATTGATGATAAAACGGCTGCCTTCCAGGAACGTGATACTGGCGCCGGTAAGCTTGATATTCGCCTTACGCTGAAGACGGCTGGAATCGATCAGTTCCGGCCATTTGGCGGCCGGTTGCGTGCGGCGGATGCTGTCCGCATAGGGCTGGTAAGCCAGGCTGTCGGCATTGAATAACCGCTCTGCTTCCAACCGCACATCTTCCAGTATTTCCGGAAGCCTGGTGCTGCCCACATCGGCCATATTCACGCTGATGCGCGCCTCCTGCCGGCTGCTGTCCATGAAACTTTCCACCAACCGTGTAAAGTTGTTGCCGCTACCCGCCGATGCAGAGTCGCCCTCCCCTCCTTTGGCACTCAGGTAACGCGATAATGCCGGCAATAAGTATTCATTCGGCATCATGTAGTTGGCACTGTCGCCATCGAAGAAAGCCTGCCGTGCAAACTTTAATCCTTCACCCAGGTTGAGCGGGCGCGCTATTTCTTTTTTTGCGGCGAGATAACCTGCCAGCGAATCAATCTTCATCAGGTTATTGAGGTTTCTCGTTACCCCCAATTTCTTCCTGGTATCTACCAGGATTTCCAATGGCATGATGCCTTTGAAATTACTTTCGAAAAATTTCAGATCGGTATAGATCTTATCGGTCTTCGGAATATCATCCACCATATATCCCACACTCTTCAACCTGAATATACCGGCAATAGAAGCAATCAGCAACAACGCCGTTACGCCGTAGATAAGTTTTCTATGGCCGAGCGACCAACGCTCCAACCTGTCAAGCCAGCGCTTCAAGCGCGCATTGTCGAGATAACGGGTATGACGGCTCTTGGGCGCCGGCAGCAAACTGAGCGCAGCAGGAATCAATACCAGGGAAATGAAAAACAGCAGCATGATATTGATACCCGAAACCACACCAAATTCTTGCAAAATCTCACTCTTCGTTAAGGCAAATACCGCAAATCCGATAGCCGCCGCCAGGTTACAGAACAACGTAACGATACCCATGCGGCTCACCATGTTCACCAACGCCTTTTGCTTACGCTCTTTATCGTTTGCTATAGTGGCATCGCCTTTCAGGTATTGCCAGCTCGTATGGTATTTATTCAGGAAGTAAATACAGTTGGGTATGCCGATTACCACGATCAGCGGTGGGATTAATGCGGTTAACAAGGTAATGCTATAGCCCAGTAAATGCATCGTACCTAAACTCCACAACACACCAATGATCACCACACCCAGGGACAACACCATCGCACTTATCGAACGGAAGAACACCAGCAGGATAATCGCCGACAATATAACCGAAGCGAACAGGAACCATTTCATTTCATTGGCAATACGCGTCGACATCTGCGTACGGATAAAGGGAAGACCACTGAGCTTTATATCCAGTTGATGTGCTTGTCCGAATGCGAGTGCTTCTGCTTCAATAGCGGCCGTTACCTCATTACGTTTGGGAGTACTCATCAACCCTTTATTGAGACGCACGCCCATCAGCCAGGCTTTCGTGTCGGCGTTGTATAGAAGTCCTTTGTAAAACGGCAGGCTGTAAAATACATTGGCGGCACTGTCGAGCTGCGCCTGGTTCAGTGGTGCATCCGGAAATAATGGCACTGCGCGGAGCCTTTCCGTAGCAGAGTCTTTCACCAGGTTCACCGCACCGGGAACGCTGACGATATCTTCCACCCCTTTTATTTTTTTCAGCGAGCGGTTGAGCTCCGCATAGCTGTTGAACATCTTTTCTGTGAACAACTTATCCGTTTGAATACCTATCACCAGCAGGTTGCCATCTTCGCCATATTTCTTTTTGAACTCCTGGTATGTAATGTTAGCTGGGTGATTGGTAGGTATGGCCCTGGTAAATTCATAACTCATACCCACTTTACTGGCCCAATAAGCCATCAGGGCTGTAGATAACAAAAGGATGGTTAACAGGGGGAAACGGAATTTCAGTATAAACTGACCAAGTTTACGCCACATGAACGTTCAATTTAGATATATCAGTAAAGGATGTTATTTCAGCACTTCCGAAAGCTTTCGCTCAAGGCTGCTGCCGGTAAGGTTTTCAGCAATGACCTTGCCGTCCGGATCGAGCAATACATTATAAGGAATGCCCTGAATGCCGTAAAGACCAACTACACTGCTTTCCCAGTGTTTGAGATCGCTTACCTGGGTCCATTTGAGCTGATCCTGCACAATGGCTTTCATCCAGGCCTCTTTCGTTTCATCAAGCGACACGCCAAGAATCGTAAAGTTCTTGTCTTTGAATTGCTGGAACGCTTTTACCACATTCGGGTTCTCACGACGGCAGGGACCGCACCAACTGGCCCAGAAATCAACCAGCAAATATTTACCACGGAAGGAGTTCAGGCTTACCGGTTTGCCGTTCACATCCGGCAGGGTAAACTCAGGAGCGGGCCGACCTACCAGTGATGCCGGTTTTTGTGCATTGGCATCGTCCATTGATTTTTTCAATGCAGCCAGTGCTTTATGCGCGGGATAACGTTTCACCAGGTCGGCGATTGTCTTATCCAGTTCTTCGTCGGAAACCGGCTCCAGTTCATAAGCCTGGTTGCCTGCCGCAGATAGATAATAGGTCAATGCAAAAACAGACAACGCCGGATTGTTGGCTTCCTGCACTGTAGCAAAAGCATATTCACGAAGCTTGATGCCTGTTTGTTTTTTTCTTCCGGTCGCCACTGCCTGCAGACTATCTGTACCGGGCTGTTTGCGAAGGCTGTCGAAGGTCACCGCATCGCGGTAAATATCCTGCAGGTAGCCCGTCACCTTTACGATATAGTCTTTCATCCGCTGACTGGCCGGTGAACCTTTTACATCGTAGTCGCTGGCAAAATCAGGTTGCTGATCGTTCATGCGCACGGTAACATCCACCTCGCTGGTATCATTTACAAGAGAAAGTATGGGGAAGGAAAATTGATCGAGACGTAAATTGAGCAGCGTTGCTTCAGCGGCTTGCGAATGCAAGGTAAAGCTGCCGTCTTTGTCCAGCTTCGCCGAATCTACCACCTGCGGGTTCATGGAACCCAGGGGCACTTCTTCGAGGTATACCATTTTAGCCTTGCTGCCGGAGATACGTCCGTGTACGGATGTTTTGGCCGTACCGGTGTCTTTCGCTCCACAGGAAAGAAGGGTGATAACAATCCCTAATCCTATCAATAATTGTTTCATCATGTTTTTACGCTTTAACTGAGTCCGTCAGGATTTAAGCTTTTCCAGCAGCAGTTCATTGGTTACACGGGGGTCGGCCTTTCCTCTTGACTGTTTCATTACTTCCCCGACAAACAAGGCGAGTAATCCCTTCTTCCCTTTGCGGTAAGCTTCAACCTTGTCCGGAAATTTGGCCAGCACAGCATCGATCAACGGTTCGAGCGAAGACGCGTCGGAGTCCTGCAACAGGTTCAACGAACGGGCCAATTCCAATGGTTCCGCATCAGGCTGGACCAGCAGCTTTTCAAACAACCGGGAAGAGGCTACTGAAAAACTGAGTTGCCCTTTTTCCACGCATTCCAGCAAGGCAGCCAGTTTAGCCGGTGCGAGCGGGAAGCTTGCGAGCTGACATCCCGGTTCGTTGAGCCAGGATTTTACCGGGCCCAGCATCCAGTTGGCTGCTGATTTATAGTACGTAGTATGCTGTGTGACCGATTCAAAATATTCTGCAAAATTTCTTTCTTCCGTGAGCACCCCTGCGTCATATTCGGTTAGTCCCAACGCCTGCGTATAATGCAGGATGCGGGCTTCCGGCAGCGCGGGCATTGCTTCGCGGATGCGGTCAATCTCGGTTGTTTCGAGCACGAACGGTGTGAGATCGGGGTCCGCAAAATAACGGTAATCGTCTGCATCTTCTTTATCGCGGATAGCGTAGGTGGTGCCGCTGTTGGCATCGAAGCCACGCGTTTGCTGGATGATGGTTTCACCGTTTTCCAACATCGCTGTAAGGCGGACCGCTTCTGCGTCGATGGCTCTTTTTACGTTGCGGATGGAGTTCAGGTTTTTCACCTCTACTTTGGTGCCTAGGCGTGTTTCGCCTTTTTTGCGAACGGAAATATTGGCATCGCAGCGGAGGCTGCCTTCTTCCATGTTGCCGTCGCATACCTCGAGGTAACGCACCCATTGGCGCAGCACGGTGAGGTAGGCAAAAGCTTCATCGCTGCTGCGGATATCCGGTTCGCTCACGATCTCTACTAACGGCGTTCCGGCCCTGTTGAGGTCCACGGCGGTAAAGTCGGGATTGGCATCGTGGATGCTTTTACCGGCGTCTTCTTCGAGATGAATCCTGTTGAGGCGTATAATCTTTTCTTCCCCGGAAACACTGATCCGCACTTCACCGCCGCCGCAGATGGGCGTTGTGTGCTGCGAGATCTGGTAGCCCTTGGGAAGATCAGGATAGAAATAATTCTTGCGGGCGAAATAATTGTGCTGCTCGATGGTGCAGTTGCAGGCGAGGCCGATGCGTACGGCCAGCTCGATAGCCCGGTGGTTCATCACCGGCAATGTACCCGGATGCGCAAGCGTAACCGGACTTACATGGGTATTGGGAGCTGCTCCGAATGCGATGCTGTCACCGCAAAACAATTTACTATTAGTCAGCAACTGGGCATGCACTTCCAGTCCTACCACGATTTCGTATTCGGGATGGCTCATCATAAAAGTGCAGCAAAATTAGCTGTTTGAGCACAGAAATCGGAAAATAAAGCCCCCGCAATTCTGCGGGGGCTGTGTGGAGGGAAATATCTTTTAATCCGGATCAGAGCTCTGCAGTTCTGATCTTGCGGGGCATGCGCAGGTCGATTGTCTGCGTTTTACCGCTGCGGCTTATTTTCACGGGCACGCTTGTCTTCGTGCGCGATTCGCGGATCTGATTCGTGATATCGGAGGTGCCGGTAATCTCACGATCGCCCACCTGCAGGATGATGTCACCTTCTTTGAGGCCGGCTTTTGAAGCAGCCGATTCATCTTCCACCGACAGCACTTTCACGCCTTTACCGTCGTCGGTATCCTGTACAGACAGGCCGATCTTGGGTGCATTGTTGTATAACGAATAACCGCGTACCTGTGCACCCGGAGGATTCGGGGGTTGGGGAATATTGTCGAAATCGATATCAAACGTGCGGGCCATGTCATCGAAGTTGTAGCTGTAAGACACGCCTCTCCATTTGGAAAGTTCGGCCGTTACCTTTTGCTCTTTTCCGTCGCGGAGAAAAGTCACGCTTACCTTGTCGCCTGTTTTTTTGTCTTTAATGGCTTTCGTGATATCGTCTGTTTTTTCAATTTTGGCGTTGTCTACGCGCGTAACGATATCTCCTACCTTGATACCGGCTTTTTCGGCACCGGCACCTTTGATCACGGAAATAATTTTAGCTCCTTTAGTATCCGATTGTGTAGTAACGCCCAGCATGGCCTTGTTGCCATAACCGGCAACGATTACGTCGGCCAGCTCGTTGCCATCGCTTGTAATGGTCATTCCACCACCTGTTACGGTGCGGTTGTTCACGCGGGTGCGGGATACGGATACACCTTTGGGTGTATCGCCTTTGTCCACTTCTTTGCCGTTAACGGTGATTTTGTCGTTTTCGATTTTGACTGTGAGCGTGTCTTTGCTATCGGCCGGGCGGATGATAACAATTCGTTCGCTACGGTTGTTGGTGTCGGACTGCGCGTTGATGGCGCCGGGCAGAAGGAAAGCAGTAAGGCCAAGTGCCAGCAGCGGCTTGATGGATGTTTTGATTCGTTGTATCATGACTTATCTACGTTTTTTTTCGTAGATCAAATATAAACACATTTCTGAAATACGAAAGGCTTCGGAAATGTTAAAGTTCTTTAATAAAATTAACAGCCAGTGCCTCGTAGGTGCGCACGTCGCACCCATCGACTGCTTCATCCCCTATGTATTGCATGCCGCATTTCTCCAGTACTTTGAGCGAGCCTATATTGGCATGTTCGGCTCTTCCGACGATGCGTTGCAGCTTTGCCTCGTTGAAGCCGTACTCCAGGCTGGCCCTGGCCGCTTCGGTTGCATATCCCTTGCCCCAGAACGCTTTATGATAACGGTAGCCGAGATCTACCTCATCCAGTTCCGGGCGGTATTTCAGCCCGCACCATCCCATAAAGGCATTGGTTTCTGCCAGAAAAACAGCCCAACGACCGAGGCCTCTCTCGTACTGCGGTATTATTACCTGGTGTAATATTTCTTCTGCATGTACAATATCGCGGATCGGATCGTGGGTGTACTGCGTAACGGCTGAATCGGCATTCAGATCAAGGATCAGCAACGCTTCATCGGCAGTAAACCGGCGCAGGTAAAGATTATGTGTTTTTACGATCATTTAGGTAGTGTAAATCCTTAGTGCATTTCCATCCCGGAATGAACTAAAAATTAATTTTTATTACAGACTTTTGCCAGACCATTATACTTAAGCACTAACTCTTATGGAATTATTTATATTCATCATATCTGTTGCACTTTTTGGTACCTCTATATTTTTTGCCCGTCAAAAAATGCGTGAGTCGCGCCAGGCGCGCTTACGTGTGGAAGAAGAGCAGGAAAAATTCTCCAGTATTTAATTAACCGGCTGCCAGTTCCTTTACCGCCTGCACTACCTGCTGCAACTGACCTGCATCCTGACCTCCCGCTGCCGCCAGCGTTTTCTGTCCACCGCCGCCACCTTTGATGAGGCCGGCTATTTTTTCTTTGATGATTTTCACGGCATCCCAGCCACGTGTTTCATTCAGGCTTTCCGATACAGCCAGCGACACCGATGGTTTACCGCCGATAACAGCCGCCAGCACGATCAGGTGATTCGCGGCAAGCAAAGGTTTGAGTTCAAGCGACAATTTTTTCAGATTATCTGCATTGCCTACTTCCACCTGTGCTCCGATAAAATCGATCCCGCCAACCTTTTCCACTTTTTGTAAAAGTTCCTGGCGTAATTGTGTTACCTGTTTTGCTTCGAAGCTTTCAATCTTTTTTTCCAATGCGGATTTGTCCTCCATCAGTTTCTCCACGTTCTTCAGCGGCTCGCGTGATTTCAGCAATTCACCGATCTGTTTGAATTGGGTAGCTTTTTCACGCAGTGATTGAAAGGCTTCTGCTCCGGTCAATGCTTCGATACGGCGTACACCTGCAGCTACGGCCGATTCTGCTACGATGGTAAACAAACCGATCATGCCGGTGCTGGCAACGTGTGTACCTCCGCAAAGCTCTACCGAATAAGAAGGATCGATGGTTACCACGCGTACGGTATCGCCATATTTTTCTCCGAACAGCGCTGTGGCGCCTGATTGCATGGCCTCTTCTTTTGGCATTTCACGGATCACAACAGGAATATTCTGACGGATCTTTTCATTCACGATGTCTTCTACCTGGCGAATCTCTTCGTCTGTCATTTTGGAAAAATGCGAGAAGTCGAAACGCAATGTATCGGCCGATACCAATGATCCTTTCTGCGCCACATGCGTGCCCAATACCTGGCGAAGTGCCGCATGCAACAGGTGTGTAGCCGTGTGATTATAGGTAATCACAAGACGTTTTGCTGCATTTACTTCAGCCTTTACAGGTGCCGTGATATCTTCCGGCAATACATCAGTAAAATGAATGAAGAGATCGTTCTCCTTCTTGGTGTTGACAACCGGCACTGTCTGTTCTCCGAAACGAAGTACACCGGTGTCACCTGCCTGGCCGCCGCTTTCTGCATAGAACGGCGTCGTTTCCAATACCAGTTGATATTGTTCTTTGCCTTTGGCCTTTACTTTCCGGTATTTGACTACCTGTGTTTCGGTTTGCAGATCGGTATAGCCAACGAAACTTGTTTTGTCCGCTTTATTGATTTCTATCCAGTCTTCGGTATCGATGGCTGTGGCCGCACGTGAGCGGTCTTTCTGGCGTTGCAGCGCCGCTTCATAGGCGGGTTCGTCAACCGTCAGTTTATTTTCAGAGGCGATCAACCTGGTAAGGTCGATCGGAAATCCGTAAGTGTCGAGCAGTTCAAAGGCACTTTCGCCGTCGATGATGCCGGTTTTGCTTGCCGCCATTACGTCGTCGATTTTTTTCAATCCCTTTTCCAGCGTACGCAGGAAGGCTTCTTCTTCTTCGCGGATCACGCGTGCTACAAATTCTTTTTGTTGATCGAGCTCCGTGAACACGCCGGCAAATTGCGCAGCGATTACCGGCACCAGGTGAAACAGCAACGGCGTTTTATGATCGAGATAAGAATAATAATAACGTACAGCACGGCGCAGAATGCGGCGGATTACATAACCTGCTGCCGTATTCGAAGGCAATTGCCCGTCGGCAATCGTAAAGCTGATGGCGCGGATATGATCGGCCAGTACGCGGAAGGCAACCGCCTCATGGCTGTCGCTGAAATCATATTTGCGACCGGTGATCTTTTCCACTTCGGCAATGGTGCCGGTGAATACGTCTGTATCGTAGTTGGATGTTTTGCCTTGCAACACACGCACAAGCCGCTCGAAGCCCATGCCTGTATCTACGTGACGGGCAGGCAACAGCTCGAGGCTTTTATCTTTTAAGCGGTTGAATTGAATGAATACGTTGTTCCATATTTCAATCACCTGCGGATGGTCGGCGTTCACAAGGTCTTTACCGGGAGTGGCTGCGCGCTCGGCATCCGTGCGGCAGTCGACGTGTATTTCGGTACAGGGACCGCAAGGGCCGGTATCACCCATTTCCCAGAAATTGTCTTTTTTATTTCCCAGTAAAATGCGTTCCTCCGCAATGTATTTTTTCCACTCGTTAAAGGACTCGTTGTCGCGTTCCAGTCCTTGTTCGCTATCGCCTTCAAAAATGGTTACATAAAGGCGTTCCTTATCGAGTTTATATACTTCGGTGAGCAGTTCCCAGCTCCAGGCGATGGCTTCTTTTTTAAAATAACCTTCTTCCGGTGCGTCCGGATTGCCAAAGCTCCAGTTGCCCAGCATTTCGAACATGGTATGGTGATAGGTATCCACGCCCACTTCTTCCAGGTCGTTATGTTTGCCGCTGACACGGAGACATTTCTGTGTATCCGCCACCCGGGCACTGGCAGGTTTGCGGTTGCCGAGGAAATAATCTTTGAACTGGTTCATGCCTGCATTGGTGAACATGAGGGTCGGGTCATTTTTCACAACAATGGGGGCAGAAGGCACGATCTCGTGGCCTTTGCTCCGGAAGAAATCCAGGAATGTCTGTCGTATGGCGGTGCTGGTCATCATAAATTTGCCAAATAATTTGGGTTGATTTTTGCTCGCGAACGGCCTATATTTGTTTGCTTCTCCGGCCGCTCACGGAGTGGGCAAAGGTAATTGTTTCGCTGTGTAATCCTGCGTCCGGCGGTTCCGGAATGCGAAAGGCTACTGATTAGTCATGAAGAAGATCAAATATTATTACAATACCAATACCCTTCGCTACGAAAAACTGGAGTCGCCGTTGCGGGTCAAGCTCCTGCGCATATTCGGATTCATTGCTGCCGCCCTGGTTACCGCTGCCCTCATCTCTTATTTCGCCTTTCAATTTGTAGGTTCTCCTAACGAAAAATTGCTGCGCATGCAGAATGCCGGCCTGCGCGACAACTACCGCGACCTGGACGACCAGTTGCAGGAATTGGAGAAACAATTGAAAGAGTTGGAGAAAAGAGACAACAACGTTTACCGGGCCATCTTCGAAGCCAACCCCATTCCCGACAGCGCCCGCGCCAAGGAGCTGGAAATGGAACAGGAAATGCGCACCGTTACGAGCATGAACAATAACCAGCTTTACGCCTCCATCAATCAGACCATCCTCAATCTCCGTAGCCGTATTAAGGCGCAGCAGGGTTCTTATAAAGAAATTGACGAGTTGATCCGTAACAAAGAACAACTCCTGGCGCATACGCCTGCCATTCAGCCGGTGAGCAACCAGGATCTTTCGCGCATAGCCTCCGGTTTTGGCTATCGTATCGATCCTGTATATAAAACGCCGAAGATGCATGCGGGCCTCGACTTTGCTGCCCCGCAGGGCACTCCTATCTACGCTACCGCTAATGGCACCGTATCGCTTGCCGGCAACGCCGGCAACGGTTATGGCAACCACGTGATCATCAATCATGGTTACGGCTATGAAACCTTATATGGTCACATGGTAAGGGTAAAAGCGCGGGTAGGCCAGCAGGTGAAGCGTGGTGAAGTAATCGGCTGGGTAGGCAGCACGGGCAAAAGCACTGGCCCCCACTGCCATTATGAAGTACATAAGAACGGCAACAAGATCGACCCGGTTTACTTCTTCTACAACGACCTGTCGCCCGAACAGTTTGACCGTCTGCTGAAACAGGCAGCCGCCAGCAACCAGAGTTTTGATTAATCCTTTTTTACTTCGTTGATTTTTTCAACCGATATTTTATCGGGGGAGAGATAAGTGATTTTTGCCTGCACTTTATCGCCGGGATTAAGTTCGCTCAGCTCTTCGCCGCCGAGTTTTGCAGTGATGTTTCCGTCAAATAATTGCACATATACGGAATGGGGTGTGATGCGTTCAACCACCGCCTCCACAGCCTGGCCTGAGGCCACCAGCTTCTGGGCTTCGTAATAGGAAGCGATATAGGCATGCGAAAAAAGTTCCGCAGAAAGACGAGCGGGATTATCGAGATTGATCAATTTGAAGGCAACGGCCTCGTTTACCACTTTTTCCGAAGGCACTTTCTCCCAGCGTGACAATTGCAACGGGAAGAAGAGGTAGTTGCTTATTTCCTTTACAAAAAATTTCCCTTCCACTTCCTTGAGGTATCCGGAGAAACGATTTTCGATACGCGCCTTTTGTATCATCAGGTGCAGCGCATTATTGTATAAAAACTTGAGATCATAAGCCGCCAGCTTATCGCCTCTGTCTGTAAGACGCGTACGGAAGCTCACTTCATCACCCGGACGAAAAGTCTGCAACTTTGAATGCAAAGTATCTCCTGTTCTTCCCACCACCGTTTTCTTTCCATTGGAAACATATTCGATCGTCAGCAGTCCCTTGGCTGCATTCACAGAAACTACCCGACCTTTTTTCAATTCGTCCGCCATGTCAATCTTATTTTCTGCGAAGGTGATAAAAAAAAAGCAGCCGGCTTCAAAAAAGCGCGGCTGCTGTTGTTTGTCTATCTATCTCGCCAAAAATCAGTTCCTGGTCACTGAGTAGCGCCAGTTACCTGCTTTTGAAACGTCGAGTGTAATGGTATAGTTGCCGGCAGTTCCAACCGGGATATCGCTGCCGCCGAAAGCGAGAGAGCCCGCAGTAGCGCCGCCTCCAAGATTGATAGTCCAGTCATCATTTGCGCGGAACTTGATATTTCCGGGAGAAAGGTTGAGTGTGATACTGTACTTCTTAGTGGTGCCGTTGTAGGTCATGTCCTGATCTGTACTCCAACTGCCGGTGGCGTCACCAATCAGGCCGAAAGAATTGATCTTATCGGCACTCCAGGTCATGGCCGTGGTATTGGCTTTTACCAGGTAAACGCCGGTAGAAGGCACGCTGAGGTTGCCGCCGCCGTTGGTCAATATGCCCGTTGAGCCGCCGTAGTCACCTGCGCCCCAGTTGTCACCTTTTACGATCTTAAATTCGGCAGGGCTGTTGCTGAAATCAATAAATCCAGTGTATTCACTGTAAGGTCCTCCTACGGGTGTCAACGCTACCAGTTGCGGAGCCGTTTCCGGTGACCATCCCTGGTGGTTGCCCGCCACATTCAGCGCCTGCGGATATACATACTTAATCAGGCGGCTGATGAACAAGGTATTCTGGTAGTCGGACAGTTGTTTCCAGGTGCCCGAAGTGGCTTCAACGGTCCATTTCAGTTTGGCATCCGTTCCGGGATCGCCGAAGCCGTGTGCTGCCAGTGAATCATTGAAACGTTTATGGGTGTAAGTACCGGTACTGTCCAGACCTCCATTGTCGGCAGTGAGGCGGAAAAGTGTTTGCGTATTCCAATCTACTGCTATCTCGTTGCCTTCTGCATCTGTTTTACGCTCCGCAAAAAGAATGCGGTAAGTAACCGCGGGGCCGCCGGTTGCAGGTTTGGAACGCGTCCAGTTGAATTTGATATTATCACTGGTAGATGCCGGGCTGATATCTACGTTGGAGGCGGCAGAAACAGGTCCCAGCAGGAAGAAAGGCGTAGCACCATCTTTGAAACGGGTAACCGTGATGAAGAAAGTATTCTGCGACAGCAGTTGTTTGTCGCCGTTGTCGGCGATCACAGCCCAAGCCAATTCAGCGATGGCACCGTCGGCGATTCCTTTTGCTTTCAGCGCAGCATCGAGTTGCTGATACGTGAGCGCAAGCGAAGTGGCCGTGCCGCCATTGCCTGCGTCGAATTGCACCAGCGGATTGGTAAAATCAATCGTGGCGCGCTGCGACATCACCACCTTATATTTCGGAGCAGTAGTGGTGCCGGGTTTGGCAGCATTCCAACTGAAATTGATGACAACAGAAGGAGTGGCCGCATTCAGGCGAGCCTGCGTTCCAGACACGGGAGCCTGCAGCGCAAAATCAACGAGTCCCTCCCCCGTCACCGTGTTATCATTAAAGTCGGCTTTTTTGCAACTGGCTATCACCAGTATTACAACAGCCGCCAGAAACAGGATCTTTTTCATTGCAATCGTATTTAGATTATGACGGATAAGTTTAATTCATTCTTGTAAACGTTACTTCCTGTTCGGCAGAACTCACATTCACCGTATTGCCGGAAACATCGAGTACCGTTCCGTTGAACTTGTAACGGAATTTAGTCAATTGATGACCTGCTCCCGGAGTAAAGTGACGTGTGGGAATAAACGTGGCAGCCCATGTGTTGGTAGCAAAAACACGCACCTGCAACGTAACGGCTGTTCCGATCTGTGCATTCGTTTCATCGTAGGCTGTAACTGTAGCCGATACAGGCGTCATGCGTTGTTCATTTACGGTGCCACCCAATGAACGGTCGAAATTGATCGTAACAATATCCGAGGTGCTCACCTTGGCCGGGAACACACGCAACATGGTGGGAGTAAATACCAGCGGGTCGAAGAAGTTGGGTTTGTAGTCCGATGTTTGTTTAGTGCCCGTCTTCGTTTTTACCAGGAAACCAAAATCTTTCAACTGAGCAGGGCTTTGACCAAAGATTTGCGTACCGATAAAAGTGAAAGACCATTTGTTGGTGCCGGCAGCCGTCATTTTGGCTTCAGGTGGTGAGTTGGTCCAATTGGTGTTGGTCGATCCGTCTGCAGCAGGATACTGCGCGCTCAATGCCGCGTTGCTGCGATCAATGGAAGTGTTGGAAAATATCCAGATATAGGCTTCGGCCTCACCCGCCATCGGCGTACCGGTTACATCCACCGTAAGTGTTACCTGGTCCTCTGCGGTATAAGTAGAAGGACTGAAGGTCGGGTTCTGTGCGTGCAATGCGCCGATGGTCAAACAGCTGAATGCAAGCAGGATAATTAGTTTATTCATACAGCGTTCGTTTTATTGTTTGGTGAATTCATAGGTGTACGATACGAGCAGTTTACCTGTAGACGCATCCCTCCTTTCTTTTTTCAACTGCAATACATTGCGGCCGCCGGCGGGATAACTACCCAGCGTTAATGTATCCGTAGCAGAACCTTGCTTGAATGCAAGATAAGTAGGGTATTGTGCAGGACCGGCGTTCCAGTCGCCATTGGCCACGGCGATCACGGCAGGTGAATTACCGGGCGTGGTAGTGAAAGTGGTCGTTTGGCCGCTGTTGGTCACGTTGAGTGTGATCGAGTAATCCGTGTAAGGAAACAACGTGGTCAGATCAAGTGTGCTGTAAGGAAATCCCTTCTGCGCCGCATCTTCATCTTTCTGCGTCACCTTGCTGAGTTTCCAGGTACCGCCGAAGGAAGTTTTCACGTTGCGCACGGCACCGGTATCTTCAAATTTATCGGGGCGGCAGGCGTTCAGCGTTACAATCGCTGCCAGCAGTATGAGTAATATCCGTGAATTCTTTTTCATACAGATTTAGTTTAATAGTGTTAGAAACAACCGCCTTCAGGGTTCATGATGAAAGGGGCAAAGGCGTCCTGTTCTCCTTTCGGAAACTGAAGAATAAATCCATTGCAATTCCATACCGATCCTCTGCGGTCAACATTTGTTCCGTTGCGTGCGCCGATGCGTTTGATCTCATGGTAACGGCTTCCTTCGGCCACAAGTTCCAGTTCGCGTTCGCGGCGTGCGGTGGAAATCACGAGCGCTGCCGTGGCATTGGTGGCCAGGTTGCGCGTTGTACCTCCGTAGGCACGGGTCAGCAGTTGGTTCAAATTGGTGATGGCATTGGTCAGTGCCGCCGCATTGGACGAAGCGATTTCGGCGCCGCTTTCCGCCAGGATCAGTTTTATCTCCGTCAGGTGTACTATCGGCAGATCAAAGAAATCCTTGTTGTATTTCGTGGTCACATAATAACCCGATTGCAGCGTGTTGCTGTACCAGCTTTTTCTCACATCCAGCGGATCGGCATTAACAACCGAATAAAACTGGCTGGTAAAATTCAGCACCGGTATGTTCAGATCTGACCGGTAGTTGCCGCGCAGTTCGCTACCGGGTTGAAAGCGGGTGGCTTCATTGGCAATGACCAGGATGCCTTCGCGGCTCAGGCCGGGTGAGAAACGGGAGCTGTGGCTGGCATCCGGCACGAACATGCTATTGGCTGCAATCTCTGCGGCATACTTGTAAGCATTGGCAAAATCATTCATCTGGAAATAAACTTTTGCCAGGTAGGCTTTTGCGGCCCAACGTGTTGCCTTGTAGTTGCCGGTAAAGGTTTCGGGTAAAAGTGTCTCTGCATCTTTCAGATCGGCAATTACCTGGTCATATACCTGCTTCACAGTTGCACGCTGCACGGAACCGATCACAATTTCATTGCGGAGCGGAATACCGTAGTGTGAATTGTCGGATGTATAACCCCAGGGTTGTGCAAACAAACGCACGAGTTCGAAATGCGCCACACCGCGGAAGAACAAAGCCTGACCTTTCACATTGTCTGCATTGCCTGCGCTTACCAGTGAAAGCTTGCGCAACACGCCATTCGCTACGTTGATGATGCGGTATCCTTTTTTATAAAAATTATTTCTTACATCACCGAAGATCGAGTTCTGACGTTTGTAGATTTCTGAAAAATCGCCGGTGAAGCGGCTGCCGTCGAGTTCGTCGGCCAGCATGTCAGTAAGCGATTGCAGGCGTCCTCCCATAAAATCACCGTCGCCCAGCAAAGTATATTCGCCGTTCAGGAAATCCAGCACGCCGTTTTCATCTTTCAAAGCCTCTTCCTCCGTCATCTGACCTTCCGGCGGACGCTCGAGGAATTTTTTGCATCCGGTAGTGAACAGTGCCACTGCCAGGATTAAGGTGATTGATTGCCAGTATATCCGTTTCATATGTTGCAATAGTTTTTATTTAGAAAGTAACGTTCAGTCCGAATACGATGGTCCGTTGTGTCGGCGCCGTGAGGTAAGTAATGTTAGGACTCAGGTTGCGATCCTGCGGATTCTCGAAGTCACGGGTAATTTCCGGATCTCCGCCGGGATATTTGGTAAACGTCAGCAGGTTACTTCCTGTTGCGAACAAACGCAGACTCTGAATACCAACTTTTTTCAGCGACGCAGGTCTGAACCGGTATGACAGGCTCAGCTCACGCAGACGCATGTAATCGGCATCACGGAGGAACATGGTAGAGTTGAACTGGTCTTCACTCGGTACACCGGGATAATCGGTAGCGTCATATACCAGTTTAGGATACTGGCTCTGATCGCCGGGATTTACCCAACGGTCCAGCATGTCCTTGCGGAAATTCCAGTTTTTCTTGGAAGTACCGAGGAACTGATACTTGGCCGAGTTCTCATAAATATTACCACCGATCACAAACGTGAAGAGCGCACTCAGTTCAAAGTTTTTATAAGAAACAGAGCTGTTGAACCCGCCGATATAGTCAGGCAGTACGGAGCCTGCAAATACACGGTGATTCAGTGAATAGGTTTTTGTTTGCTTGCCGGTATTGTCCAGCCAGATGGGCATGCCATCCGCAGGATCGGTACCATAATAACGAACCAGGTAGTTTACACCAAGCGGAAGTCCTCTTACGATACGTGTATCATTAGTACCACCACTCACGGCATCCGGTCCGAGTTCGTAATCGAGTACTTCGTTGTAGTTGCGGGCGATGTTGCCACCTACCGTCCATTTCACTTTATCGTTGTCAACGAGTTTGATGTTGGCACTGAGTTCGAGACCTTCGTTGAGAATGCGCGTATCGGAAAGGTTACGCCAGATATCACCCAGGCCGGTAGCAGAAGGAGAAATACCAGGGGACAGCAGGATATCTGTAGATATTTTGCGATAGTAGGCAAGCTCACCGGTGATGCGTCCTTTGAAGATGCCGAATTCAAGTCCCGCATCAAAATTGCGCATGTTTTCCCATTGCAGATCGGGGTTGCCGAGGTTGTTGAGATAAACAGTGGTGCTACCGTTGTAGTTATTCCCCCCCACCTGGAAGTTATCATAATATACACCGGAAGGAATGTTGGCATTACCAACAATACCATAGCTGGCGCGCAGTTTCAGGTAATCGACCCAGGTCACATCTTTCATAAAATCTTCCTCGTTCACATTCCACGCAGCCGATCCCGAAGGGAAGAAACCATATTTGTTATTCGCACCGAATTTGGATGAACCATCCATACGTGCAGATACCTGGAAGATGTATTTGTCTTTGATGTTATAATTGACGCGTGCAAAGAAGCTGGTAAAGGTATAAGCGTCTTTCTCGCGCTCGCGGATCTGGTTGTTGTTGAGCAAACGGTCGCGGAGATTGCGGTAAGCCTGCACAGAGTTTACGTCTGTCCAGTAAGGCTTGGCGGCCCACTGACCTATTTCACCGGTATACTCACGCAGTGAAACAGATTGGTTTTCCTGACCTGCAAGAATGTTCACCTTGTGGCCGTTCTTCATGTCGATAAGATAGTTGGCCGTAAACTGGGTATTCCAGTTGGTACCCCAATAAGGATAACGCTTGGCATAACCGGAGTCCTGTGGTTTCTGCGTCCACAGATTGGTTTCGTATTGGTCGTCGAAGGAACGACGGTATTCAACAGAACCGTTGGCTTTGATAAAGAAGTTGCGGAACAACTCCAGCTCTGCTGATAATCCGGCCAGGAAACGGTTGTCCACCTCACGGCGGCGCGTTTCATTCAGGCGGCGGATCGGGTTGCTTGTATTTACTTCGTAAGTACCATCGGGTTTGTAAACGTTGAAGATGGGCAGTGCGGAAGACATGGCATCACCGATACCACCATCCCACGCAGCAGGTACACGTTTATTTATGCCACGGTTGAAACCGGATGTCAGTGAAATTTTCAGCGTTTTTACCGGACGATAGTCCATGTTGAGACGCGCACTGAGCCGGTCGTATGAGTTTGCTTTGATATAACCTTCGTTCTGGCTGTAAGAAAGGTTGGCAAAGGTTTTCAGTTTTGCCGTACCCGCATTAAAAGAAAGGTTGTGTTCGTTGATAAAACCGGTCTGGGTCAGCAGGTCCCACCAGTCGGTATTATTCGCCTGCGCCTGTGCCCAGGTAAGATTGCCGGGGAGTGGAGCCTGTCCGGTATGCCCGCTGTTGACCCAGGCTTCCTGGCGTAGTTGCAGCCACTCCGGACCATTTACAAAATGCGGACGGATGGCAGCCTGCGAAAAGCCGAGCCTGTTGGAATAAGTAAATGAAGGTTTGCCGGACTTACCACGTTTGGTGGTGATGAGGATTACGCCGTTGGCACCGCGGCTTCCGTAAATACCGGTAGCACCGGCATCTTTCAGAATTTCCACTGATTCAATATCGGAAGGGTTCAGGGAAGATAGCGGGTTCTGGTTCATGGCACCGCTGTTGCCACGGAGGAAAGGATCCGATACAATGGGAATACCGTCGATCACATACAGCGGGTCACCACTTGCAGAAATGGAACCAACACCGCGTACGCGGATCACGGAACCCGAACCTGCCAGGCCATTACCCTGGATTACCTGTACACCGGGAGCCTTACCCTGGAGGGCAGCTTCAAAGCTGGGTACGGGAATGGAATTCAGTTTTTCGCCACTTACACGGGAGATGGCACCGGTTACGTCTTTCTTGCGTTGAACACCGTAACCAACTACAATCACTTCTCCCAGGGAAGCGTTGTTAACGGTCAAACCAACATCGGCGCTGGTTCTGCCGCTCACATTTATTTCTTGTGTTTCATAGCCTGAGAAACTCAGCACAAGTGTGGTCACACTTGCATCTACCGTTAATTGATAAGATCCGTCCGAACCAGTCTGGGTAGCATTCCTTGTGCCTTTCGCCGTTACTGTGGCACCTGCAACAGGGCTACCGTCTTTGGAGTCGGTTACTTTTCCGGTAATAATTCTTTGCTGGGCGTAAGAAACGAGGGACACAAGCATGGCTATGAGAAATACAGCCGCTCGGAGCAATTTTCTGCACGACATAAGCAATCGTTAATAGTTAAGCAATTCGTTTCAGGAGAAAAAATACACAATGTGTATTTAAGACACAATGTTAGAACAAAAAACAATATGTCAAAAATTTATTTTCGGTTAAAATCGGGCGTATTCCGGCGCCAGCCGGGGCTTTCAGAAAAAAAGGATTAACCGGCCAGCACTGAACTGCCCGCTTTGCGGCGCTGGTTCTTTTTGCGGAATTCCGGCTTCAGTTTGTAGAGTTTACCCGGACGGTGCGGCACATCGTCTTCCATTTCATTGAGATCCAGCAGCCAGTCTTTGATCGCGATTTTTTTGCGGAAGTTGCGGCGGTCCAGGTCCGTATCCAGGATCGCCTGGTACAGTTCCTGCAATTCACGGAGTGAGAATTTCTCCGATAACAGGTTGAACACCACCGGATGTTCCATGATCTGCTCACGCAAACGGTTGAGACAGGTTTCCAGGATGCTTTTGTGGTCAAATGCCAGCTTACGGATATCATTCACCGAATGCCAGTGCAGATCGTTGTGATTCAGCTTGAGCTTGTGGTGTTTGATATCCACCAGGGCATAATACGCGGTAGTGATTACACGCCCCGAAGGGTGACGGTTAATGCTGCCGAACGTATGCACCTGCTCCAGGAATACATCATCCAGCCCCGTGCGCTCGCGTAATACGCGGTAAGATGCCGAATCCAGGTCTTCATCGGGACGCACCAGGTCGCCAAGCAGGGAATACAATCCTTCAAACTCCTCCAGATCCGACTTGATCAGCAGCACTTTCAGCTCTTTGTTATCATATCCGAAGATCACACAGTCCACCGAGATGGCTATATTGAAATAGTCGAGGTGACTTATTTTTTCAAGTTCCGCCGTCTTAAGCGATGAGTTTTTGGGCATAACCGATGATTGAATGAAGAGTTCAAAAATATAAACTTACAGCTTAGTATAGATGCTGCGTTTTTACGGCACATGCAATTTTAAGGTTTTATTGCCCATGGCCGTGGTTACACGTACAAAGAAAAGCCCTGCAGGCAGGCGGCTGGTCTGGTCGTTGATCGCCACCTGGTGAACGCCGCGGTTGAGTGTGCCCGAGAAGGCAGTACCGATGCGTTGCCCGGTAGCGCCGATGATCTCTATTCTTACAGCACCGGCTTCCGGCAAGTGCAGTCGCACGCTTACATCAGAGCGGCCGGGATTCGGATATACCTGCGCTTTCAGTTCGGTACCAGGATCTTCTTCTTCCGGTTCGGGGTCGGGAGGAACCGGCGTGTTGGCTGCAGGACCGTTAGGATCGCGGTTGATGTATAAATGATATTCGCCGGGTTGTAAAGTAATGGTCTGAGCATTGCCTGTGGCCGCAAAGCGCGCATCGGTCAGGTAATCGCGCCATTCGCCTGCACGTGGGAAAGTAACGGCGGCCGTTTGTGCCACCACATCAAAGTTGCCGATCACCATAATATCGGATGTATCACTGGCCGAACGCAGCCGTATCCATTTGAATGCGCCGGCCAGGTCACGCTCGATCGTTGTTTCATTGGCGGTAAATACGTCGCGGAACCGCCAGTTGCCCCGCAGTTGACCGAGTTTTGCATATACATTGTACAACTGCGTGCGGCGCGCCTGCTGACGGTAATCCCAACGAATTGGTTTCTCGCTCGTGCGGCAGTTATCACTCGGATAAGGTTGCGGAATGGTGTTGCCCGGATGACAGGAAGTGATCGAATAATCGTATCCCGTTTCGCCAAACTGCCAGATCATTTTGGGACCGGGAATGCTGTAGAAAAATGCCGCACTCAGTTCCATGCGCTTCAATGCGGTAGTAGTGTCTTTGGTATTATAACTACCGGCGCTGTTGCCAAATGTTACGGCACGGTACATCATTCTTTCTTCGTCATGGCTTTCCATGTACGTCATCAGGTGCGGTTTGGTCCAGTTGCGCACGGTATGAATACCTCCTTCAAAATTCCAGGTATTGCCTTCGGGGTCGGGTGTACTGTAACCCATTGCCGCCTGGGAGAAATTCTTATTGTGATTGCCCCAGAACAGCATGCCGTAATCAGCCAGTTCCTGCTCTTCGGGATTTTCGGCAAAATGTTCGAGAATGGCATAACTGCCGGGAGATTTGCGTTGCAGGGTATCGTAATAAGCTTTCCAGATGGCTACGCGGCTTGCATCATATTTCCCCCACAACTCCACGTTGGACCCAGAGTTGAATTGCGTAAATCCTTTGGAAAGGTCAAAGCGGAAACCATCGATCTTATACTCTGTCAGCCAATGCTCTACCACACGTTTGAAGAAATATTTCGTTGGTGCCGCTTCGTGGTTGAAATCATGAAACACATTGAACGGATGTCTTGCCACTACGTTAAAGTAAGGGTTGTCGGCAGCCGTCTGATTGGAGGCGCCGTTCCACCACATAGCAGCAAGCGGACAGGCACCGGTGGCATGATTGAGCGCGATATCCATGATCACGGCAATGCCGCGGCCGTGGCAGGTATCGATAAACTCCTTGAAAGCATTTTTTGTTCCGTAATATTTATCCGGCGCCAGGAAATACGCGGGGTTATAACCCCAGCTCAGGTTGCCGTCAAATTCATTTACCGGCATCAGCTCAATGGCGTTGATGCCCATGCGTTGCAGGTAATTCAATGTATCGCGCAACGTATTCCAGTTGCGGGCAGAAAGAAAATCGCGCACCAGTAATTCATACACCACCAGGTTGCGTTTGTCGGGACGTGCATAACCTGTCGTTCTCCAGTTATAGACCGGCGCGGCTGTCTGCACAATGCTCACAATGCCCGATTGCCCGGCGGGATAAGCGCGCAATCCGGGATAAGTAGCCGCAGAGATAAAAGGATCGTTGTCTTTGTCCAGCACTTTTTCGGAATAGGGATCACCTACGCGGAGTGTGCCGTCGATCAGGTATTGAAAAGCGTATTCAGTGCCCGGCGTCAGCCCGGTGATCGTTTTCCACCAATACTGGCCATCGGGCGTTTTATTCATTTGAAAAGCCGCGTTCTCGGTCCACGCTCCACCCGGAAACTCCCCGGTTACGCAAATTCTTGTTTTGCCGGGTGCGAATAAAACCAGGGTAACCTCTGTATTATTCGCCGCGTAGTTGATGCCGTCTTTCACGCCTGCCGGAAGCGGCGCGGTGGTGACGCCACCGCCCACAAAAAAGCGGACAGTATCTTTTTTCACCGTCGTTCCGTTGTCGGCTTCCACTACCACTTCCGCATTACCAGCTACCAGTACGGGATTTGCAGAGATCGTTGTGGCGTTGGCAGCGGATTGAATAACGGCACCATTGAGGTACAGCTTCATCGCTGAGGATGCGCTGGCTACGCCGGTTACGGGGAAATTATCGCCTGCAAACTTGTTGATGGTTTCGGGAACGGGTATATATTTCGGTTGAAAAAAAGGAACAGTGAAACGTGCTGCGAGTTCCGCACCATAAATCCTGAGGTACATGTTGGACTGGTCCGCATTGCGCTGCACGCGGTTGCCATCGCCGCTGCGGAATAAAATAGCGATCCGCTGAATGGTTTCACCAACCGGTACATTGAAAAACTGCCGCACGTTGTTGATGGTGTACTGAAAACGGTTGTTGCCCAGCGAAACCGCTTTTGCGGCAGCGGGCGTAGTGGCCCAGCCAAACGGTACATACTTCCAATCATTCTGATCGGCACTCGCTGACGTAATCAGCCCGATATGCACATACACATCATCGGAATTATAACCGACCAGCTCACGGTTGCCCATAGAGGCATCCAGCGTGATGACGAGGTTATCATTGTCCTTAGGAAAAAACGGAGTTGTTTCCAGTAACTGGGCCGCGGCAAAAAGTGCCGGCAGCATGAGCAGAAGGGTAAAAGCAGCTTTCTTCATTTGACAAGCAGATTAGGAATGGCATCGTTTGAAAAGTGAAGATAATAAATATGTACTTTCTACACATTAATTTTTTCTACCCCGCTTCGTCGTGTTTCACCGGTGGTGCTTCACGTTCATATATTACCTTTACCCCGAAACACATCCGGCCATGTATAATGCAAATGAAACCAGGCATCTGCAACAGGAAACGGCTTCGCTTCTGAAAGCACCTGATGCCATCGGTACCAAACAATTGGAAGACCTGCGCAACGTATTGCGCTTTCATGAATACCGTTATTATATTCTCAATGATCCGCTGATTGCCGACTTCGAATATGATCAGCTCTTTAAAGCATTGGAGCGCATCGAAGCCGCTCATCCTGAGCTGCGGACAGCAGATTCGCCCACACAGCGCGTAGCCAAAGGGCTTACCAGGGATTTTCCCTCCGCCACGCACCTGGTGCCGATGCTTTCGCTCGACAACTCCTACAACAGCGACGACCTGCTCGACTTCGACCGCAAAGCGCGTGAACTGTCGGGCCTGAGTGAAATTGAATATTGCGTTGAACCCAAATTTGATGGCGGCAGCATTTCATTGATCTATGAAAACGATATGCTGGTGCGCGGCGCCACCCGCGGCGACGGCGTGGAAGGCGACGAGATCACCACCAATGTGAAACAGATCCGTTCACTCCCATTATCTGCCGGTTTTTCCAAATATGGCATTGAACAGGTGGAAATTCGTGGAGAAGTGTTGATCAACAAAGAAAACTTTCGTCAGTTCAATGAAAAACTGATCGAGCAGGGACAGGCCCCCCTGGCTAATCCGCGCAATGCCGCGGCCGGTACCTTACGCATCAAAGATTCCGCGGAAGTAAGCCGCCGCAAACTCGAAGCATTCGTTTACCATATCAGTTACGTGAACCTTTTGCCCGGTGCGCAATCGCCGGAGGCTTTGGACACACATGCCGGCTCACTCAAAATGTTGTGGGACCTCGGCTTCAGAAGTCCGCAGAAAGAAAAGCAGGTTTTCAAAGGCATCCAGGGTGTGATCGATTATTGTCTTTCGTTTGAACAAACAAGAGATGACCTCCCTTATGAGATCGATGGCATGGTAATCAAGGTAAACTCCACTGAACTGCAGGACAAGATGGGCATGACCACCCACCATCCGCGTTGGGCGATCGCTTACAAGTTCAAGGCGAGGCAGGCCACCAGTATTTTACAAAATGTGGAATTTCAGGTTGGCCGTACGGGTTCTATTACCCCGGTAGCCAAAATACAACCGGTGCCGATCGGCGGTGTAACCGTATCCTCCATTTCTCTTTTCAACGAAGACATCATAAAAGAAAAGGACCTGATGATTGGCGATACCGTATTGGTGGAAAGAGCCGGCGATGTGATTCCTTATATTGTAAAATCAATGGCTGAGTTGAGAACCGGCAGTGAGAAACCTGTTGTGTTTCCCGGTACCTGTCCGGTCTGCAGCAGCCGATTATTCAAAGAAGAAGGCGAAGCGGTATGGCGCTGTATCAACATTGAATGTCCCGCGCAGGTGGTAGAGCGCATGATTCACTTTGCGAGTAAAGATGCCATGGACATCCGCGGTTTTGGTGATGCCAACGTGCGCAAATTTTACGAGGCGGGATTGTTGAAAGATATTCCCGGGATTTATCAGCTCGACTTTGAAACCATCGGCACCTGGGAAGGATTTGGGAAAAAATCCATTGATAACCTCAAAGCGGCAATCGATCATTCGCGGCAGCAACCGTTGCACCGGCTGGTCTTTGGCCTGGGCATCCGTTTTGTCGGGGAAACGACAGCAAAAACGCTGGCCAATACGGTGACGCATTTGCTGGACCTCAGAGAATTCACCATCGAACAATTGCAATCACTGGAAGACATCGGCCCTAAAGTTGCGGGAAGCGTGCAACACTTCTTCAGCAATCCGCAAAACATTGCGATGCTGGAGCAGCTTGAACAATTGGGGCTCAGTCTGCGTAATAATAAAAAGGATTTCGTGTCCTCGGGCAATCTGGAAGGGTTGACATTTTTGTTCACCGGTACTTTACCAACCTTAAAAAGAAGCGATGCCGAAGCCATGGCGGAAGCCAAGGGTGGCAAGCTGCTCAGTGGTGTGAGCGCCAAGTTGAATTACTTGGTAGTGGGTGAAGATGCCGGCAGTAAATTGGAAAAAGCGAAGAAGATCAATACGGTGAAAATAATTTCGGAGGCGGAGTTTTTGAAATTGTTGGAGGAGTAAGGTGAGGGTAAACAGCCGTATTAAGTATTAAGTAGTAAGTAATAAGTATTAAGTTACAAGTATAGAGAGTACTGACCATTCACGATTGACGATTCACGATTGACGATTCACACTTTTGACTTTTGAATTAAAAAAAAAATGCTTCAAAAAGAAACCATCAAGTTCCTCAGGGATCTTCAGAAAAATAACAACAAGCCGTGGTTTGACAAAAACCGTTCGATATACGAAGCATCGCGGCAGGACTTCGCAGCTTTGATCGATGAGATCATCCGCAAGCACAGCAAAAAAGATCCGTTGATCAGCGATCAGATCGGTAAGAACTGTATGTTCCGCATCAACCGCGACATCCGCTTTGCCAAAGACAAAACGCCTTACAAAAAGAATTTTGCCGCCAGTATCAACCAGGGAGGCAAGAAGTCGACGCTGGCGGGTTACTACTTTCACATGGAGCCGGGTAAAAAATCCTTCGCAGGCGGAGGTGTGTGGCAACCGCAGCCAGCCGAGCTCGCCAAAATCCGCCAGGAGATCGATTACAATCTGCCTGCCTTTAAAAAAATAGTGGAATCGAAGAAATTTCAATCGCTCTTTGGTGAGCTTTCCAGGGAAGACGCACTGAGTCGCGTACCCAAAGGATACGAAGCCGACAACCCTGCGGCAGAATACCTGAAACTGAAAAGTTTTGTTGCCATGGTCGATATCTCCGATGAAGATCTTTCTTCTCCGGATCTGGCCAAAAAGGTCGTCGCGGCATTTGAAGCCATTCAGCCGTTGAATACTTTTCTGAATGAGGCGATGCAGAGCTGATCGGCTAATTTGAAAATTTGATAATTAGACAATAAAAAAGCTTTCCCGATCAGGAAAGCTTTTTGCTATCGCCACTTTCAAATTGTCAAATCATCAAATTGGCTAATTAAAAGGTTTGCCTTAAAGCAAACCTTTTTCCGCAAGGTACTCCGCGATCTGCACTGCATTCGTAGCAGCACCTTTCCGCAGGTTGTCGGAAACGATCCACATGTTGAGGGTATTCTCCTGCGTTTCATCGCGGCGTAGACGGCCCACAAATACTTCATCTTTTTCATGCGCATCTTTGGGCATCGGGTACAACTGATTGGCAATGTCATCTGTTACCACTACGCCGGGCGCAGCTTCGAGTAATGATCGCAGTTCCGCAAGATCGAAGTCCTGCGCAAATTCCACGTTCACACTTTCACTGTGGCCGCCCATAACCGGAATACGCACGGTAGTGGACGTAACGCGGATATTATCATCACGCATGATCTTTTTTGTCTCAAGCACCATCTTCATTTCCTCTTTGGTGTAGCCATTATCGAGGAATACATCGATCTGCGGAATCACGTTGAGATCGATCTGGTACTTATAGGCCATTTCGCCTGACACGCCCTTACGTTCGTTTTCGAGTTGGGTAACGGCCTTCACGCCGGTGCCGGTCACACTCTGGTAAGTAGATACCACCACGCGTTTGATCCCATAGCGTTTGTGCAGCGGATTTAGCGCAACGACCATCTGGATCGTAGAACAATTGGGATTGGCGATGATCTTGTCATCCGCCGTAAGAATATCTGCATTGATCTCGGGCACGATCAGCGGACGGGCCGGATCCATGCGCCAGGCAGACGAGTTATCGATCACCGTGATACCTGCTTCTGCAAAACGGGGAGCCCATTCCAGCGAAGTACTGCCACCAGCTGAGAACAAAGCCACATCAGGTTTCGCGGCAATGGCATCCGTCATGCTTACCACCTTATACGTTTTATCACGGAAGGTGATTTCCTTACCCACTGATTTTTCTGAAGCTACCGGTAAGAGTTCGGATACCGGGAAATTTCTTTCTGCCAATACCTGTAACATTTTGGTGCCTACCAGACCGGTGGCGCCGACGACTGCGACTTTCATGGTTGTGTCCTCGCTTCTTTCTGCAAGAAGTGTTTTGTTTAAAAATAGTTTTAAAGAACGATCATCATGCGGCAAAAAAAAGAGGCCTTCCAAGTGGAAGGCCTGCTACATTTTTTATGCTGATGACATACAGAACGCTGCAAACCTTCCTATGAAAGCTTCTTCGTGCGTTTTGTATGTTTCATAATAATCATGGATGTAAAAATAAGCGTTGGCATTATTTACACCAAATTATTCAGTTCTTTTCTCATTGCTTCGGCTCCCCATGATACTATTTTGCAGGTATAGCAAAGAGCCATTGTTATGAGACGCTTGTGTTTTATCCTTTTACTGCTAACGTTCGTATTTTCCTGCACAGCCCAGCGATACGACCTGGTCATATCCGAGATTATGGCCGATCCTGCACCATCGGTAGGGCTGCCATCTTATGAATGGATAGAACTTTATAACAGAAGCGATCAAAGCGTTGACCTCGCCGGCATGAGAATAAGTGATGCCACCGGCACAAGTAATGCGCTTCCATCCTATCAACTGGCAGCAGGTGCTTACGTATTGATAGGATCATCCGCCGCGGCGTCGGCATTGCGTATATATGGTAATGCACTCGGCGTTACATCCTTTCCTTCGCTTGACAACGAAGGAGACCTGATCGTGATAAAGAATGCGGCCGGCATTACCATACATGCGGTAAGATATGATGTGTCGTGGTATGGTTCTTCTTTGAAGAAAGAAGGAGGATGGACGCTGGAGATTATTGATCCGGATAAACCTTGCCAGGGACCGGGCAACTGGACAGCGAGCACCGCATCTATTGGTGGTACACCCGGGCATCGCAACACAGTGCACGGCATAACACTTGACGAATCACCACCGCACGCGCTATGGTCGATAGGCATTGCCAACAATCAATTACATGTACAGTTCAATGAACCGGTTGACAGTTTTGCCGCAAGTTCGGCGGACAACTATCACATAGAAGGATACACCATAACGCGGGCGGAAATAACGCCGCCTTTGTTTGACCAGGCGGTCCTTTTTATTACAGGCTCAATGGAGGGGGGAAAAACATATAACCTTCATCTTCGCAATATTCCTGACTGCGCGGGCAACCTGCTTCCGGAACAGAGCACCCGAACAGGAAGCGCCACAGCCATACAAAAAGGAGACATTGTATTGAATGAGATACTTTTCAATCCGCGGTCTGGCGGGCAGGATTATGTGGAGCTATATAACAACAGCGATCATATTATTGATATGTCGGCGCTGTACCTGGCTAACCGCAACAGCAGCGGACAAACGGCAAATATGATCAGGCTTTCGGCGGTTAACCGACCATTCTTTCCGGGAGATCACCATGTATTTACCACAGATGTGGAAGCAATGGAACGGCACTATGTGGTAAGAAATAAAAGTGCCGTACAACAGCTATCGTCGCTTCCCTCCTATCCCAATGACAAAGGCACGGTGTTGCTGCTCGATGAGCAGGGAATGATATTGGAAGAATTGAATTACGAAGAAAAATGGCACTTCGCATTGCTGAGCGAATACAAAGGTGTGGCGCTGGAGCGATTGTCGCCGGACAGACCAGTAGGTGAGCAAACCAACTGGCATTCAGCTGCGGCAACGGTGGGTTATGGCACACCGGGTTATGTCAATTCGCAACGGCGTTTGAGTATGGCTGCAGGCGACGCGCAAATCACGCTCGATACGGAAATATTTTCACCAGATCAGGATGGATGGCAGGACCTGTTGCAGATCTGTTATCAATTACCGGAACCCGGTTCGGTAGCGAACGTGTACCTATTCGATGGCACGGGAACTAACGTGCGGCACCTGGTAAGGAATGAGACGATGGGAATACAAGGCTGTTGGAAATGGGATGGACTGGATCAGCGGATGCAACCGTTGCCCGTGGGTCAGTATGTGGTGTATGTGGAATGGTTCGATCTTAAGGGCCGGCGGCAGCATTGCAAGAAGGCCGTGGTGTTGGCGAGAAGATTGAAGTGAGGGCGCGTCAATCGTGAATCGTCAATCGCCAATGGTGAATCGTCAATCGTCAATGGACTTTCCTATGCTTCCCTGGTTCGTGTTTTCACGAACCACTTTTGGGTCGACGATCAATTTAAATCGTCAATAACTGAATGTAAGTGGGTAAGGACTACTGTTTGTGCCTTAACTACGTTCATAAAAAAGGAGCAGTTTTCACTGCCCCTTCAGAAAAATATAAACCGGAATGAATAGTCAGCTCTTAAGGCCTAATACTTATAACTTATTACCTTTTGCCTTCCGCCTTCTCTCAAACGAGTTCGATCTCGAAACTCACCAGCTCTTTGAACTGCTGGATACGTCCATCGATGTCGGCCTGCGTGATTTCCTTCAAACGTGTAGCGCCGAATTTCTCTACGCAGAAGCTGGCCATGGCAGAACCTACAATGATTGCGCGCTTCATGTTTTCAAAAGAGATATCGCCGGTCTTCGCCAGGTGACCAATAAAGCCTCCTGCAAAAGTGTCGCCGGCACCGGTGGGATCAAATACTTCTTCGAGTGGGAGCGCCGGTGCGAAGAAAACATTCTCGCCATGGAAAAGTAAAGCACCGTGCTCGCCTTTTTTGATGATCAGGTATTTCGGACCCATTGACATGATGCTCTTGGCCGCTTTTACGAGAGAGAACTGCCCACTGAGCTGGCGGGCTTCCGCGTCATTAACCATCAGCAGGTCTACATGCTTGAGAACTTCCTCGAGGTCGGGCATGGCCACTTCCATCCAGAAGTTCATGGTATCCATAACGATCAGCTTGGGGCGGGTGGTCAGTTGCTTGATCACGCTCAACTGCACCGCAGGCACAAGGTTGCCCAGCATAAGGAATTCGGCGCCCTGGTAGCTGTCGGGAATCTGCGGATTGAAATCGGCCAGTACGTTCAGATCGGTCACCAGTGTATCACGTGTATTCATGTCTTCATGGTAGCGGCCGCTCCAGAAGAACGATTTTTTATCGGCAATCACTTCTACACCCTCCAGGTCTACGCCCCGGCTTTTCAACTCTTCCATTTCCTCTTTAGGAAAATCATACCCGACGATGGATACCTGCTTTACAGACTTTACAAAATTACTGGCAGCATAGGCTACGTACGTAGCGGAACCTCCCACGATCTGGTTTGTTTTGCCAAAAGGAGTTTCAATTGCGTCAAAGGCCATAGTGCCTACAGTGATCAGCGACATGTTGTACTTATGTTTGTTAGAAAAAACGCCTGTTTATGAGTTTTTGCCGGCAAGGAAGACCTCCCGGAGGCTGTTGACTACAAAAAGGCGTGCAAACGTACTGGAAAAAACGACATGAAGGGCAGTATTAGCCCATGAATTAATACATTTCAGGCTTATCTTTGGATATGGCTAAAACTCAACGCCGTAAGGCATCTAAAAAAGAGCTGATCCTTGTAAAGGCAGCGGCAATGTTCCGGGAAAAAGGCTTCCCGGCCACCTCCATGCGTGACCTCGCCGAATCTGTAGGTATCGAGGCCGCCAGTCTGTACAACCATATTCGTTCCAAGAATGAGATCCTGGAAGCCATCTGTTTTGAAGTGGCCAACCGCTTCAACGCACACCTCGATGAGATCGAAGCAAGCAACCTGACGTCCATTCAGAAAGTGGAAACACTGCTTCGCTTTCACATCAACCAAATGATTGAAAACTACGAATCAGTATATGTAAGCGACCGCGAATGGAAACACTTGGAAGAACCTTATCTGTCCAATTTCCAGAGCCAGCGCCGCAATTACCGTAAAAAATTCACGCTCATCATTCAGCAGGGCATCGAGAAAAAAGAGATCCGCTCAATCGATGCAGCTACCTCTATTCTTATCATGCTGCACGCTGTCAGCGGCATCGAGAGCTGGCACCGCAGTAAAACAAAGATCACCGCCCAGGAGTTGGAAGACAACATGATCACGATCATGATCGACGGGCTGCGTAAACAGGAGTAATTATTATGTCGCGCCATTTTCACCCGCTTGTCATTAAAGAAGTACGCAACGAGACGACCGATTGCGTCTCCGTACGTTTTGAGATCCCCGATGATCTGCAATCCCTTTTTAAGTATACACAAGGCCAGAGCCTTACCGTACGATCCGTCATCGAAGGGCAGGAAGTGCGACGTACTTATTCGCTTTGCAGTTCGCCACTCGACAACGAATGGCGCGTGGCCATCAAACGCGTTGACGGCGGATTGTTTTCTTCCTTTGCCCATTCGCAGTTAAAAGCCGGAGATGTGCTGGAAGTAATGCAGCCGGTAGGGCGTTTCAATACCCCTTTGGATCCGGCCAACCGCAAACATTATGTTGCTTTTGCAGCAGGCAGCGGCATCACTCCTGTGTTATCATTGATCAAAACCACACTCGCCACGGAACCGTCAAGCCGCTTCACGTTGGTGTATGGTAACCGCACCCGTTCATCCATCATTTTTTTCGAGGAACTGGAAGCGATTAAGAACAAATACATGGACCGGTTTACGCTGATCAATATTCTCAGCCGCGAAAAAACCGAAACACCGGTGAGCACCGGTCGCATCGACAACAACAAACTAACTGAACTTTCCAGGCTGATCCCTTACACCCGCATCGATGAGTATTTTGTATGCGGACCGGAAGAGATGATCTTCACCGTACGGGATTTTCTGGAACAACAAGGCGTTGCATCACGCCATATTCATTTCGAGTTATTCACCACGCCCGGCCAGCAGATAAAACAGGTCAGCACCACGCAGGTGATGGACACACAAGCTGTGAGCGAAGTAGCTGTACAGGTGGATGGACGCACCATCCATTTCAACATGCCGTTAACCGGTGATGTATCTGTATTGGATGCAGCATTGGCTCAAGGTGCCGATCTGCCCTATGCCTGCAAGGGCGGCGTATGCTGTACCTGCAAAGCCCGTGTGGTAGAAGGCGCCGTAAGCATGGACGTACATTGGGGCCTGGAACCGGAAGAGATTGAACAGGGATACATCCTCACCTGTCAGAGTCATCCGACTACGGATAAGCTGGTAGTGGATTTCGATTAATGTGACAATATGTTTGTGACAGGGCTTCCTATAAAACTACCCAAGCCTTTCATTAACCCACGGAATTAATTTCTTACCGATTATTGCTATGGAGCTTAAAAGCTGTTGATGGGTAAGCCCCGCATTGTCCATCTGAAACGTAAACCGGTCAACACCTCCCAGCGCCTCGCTATGTTTTAGTAATTTTTCGGCCACCTGTTCAGCGCTCCCTACCATTAACGCACCTTTAGGTCCGATCAAAGCATCAAAGCCGGCCCTGGTGACAGGCGGCCACCCCCTTTCCCTGCCGAGTCTGGTCCACAGTTCAGCATACCCCGGATAATATTCTGCAATAGCTTTTTCTGTGGTTTCAGCTACATAGCCCGGCGAATGCAGACCAACTTTTAACTGTTCCGGTGCAAAACCAGCGCGATGACCCGCTTCTCTATACAGATCTACTAATGGGCGAAACCGTGCCGTTTCACCGCCAATAATCGCTACCATCAAAGGCAATCCCAGAGATCCGGCTCTGACAAACGATTCGGGCGTTCCGCCCACACCGATCCACACAGGAATTTTTTCCTGAACAGCACGCGGATAAACTGGCTGATTATGCAATGCTGGTCTGAATTTTCCTGACCAGGTAACAAATTCCTGCTCCCGGATTTTTAAAAAGAGTTCCAGCTTTTCTTTGAAGAGCGCGTCGTAATTATCCAGGTCAAAACCGAACAAGGGATAAGCCTCTATCGCCGATCCTCTTCCTACAACGAGTTCCGCGCGGCCTTTGGATATCAGATCCAGCGTTGCGAAGCTTTGGTAAACACGTACGGGATCTGACGTGCTCAATACGGTAACAGCGCTGGTGAGGCGTATATTTTTTGTTTTGGCTGCCGCCGCCGCCAGAATCACAGCCGGGGCTGAATCCAGAAATTCTTTCTTATGATGCTCACCAATACCATAAACAGCAAGCCCTGCCTCATCGGCATGTACAATTCTTTCGAGCAACTGTTCCATTGCATCGACACCACTCAAGGTTTTGCTGCCATACATGGCAGACGCGAAACTGTCAATTCCTATTTCCATTTTTATTAGTTGAATTTTATTATAGCCGATCAGGAAAGCGCATTCGGAGGAGGCCCGCCCGCCGGTTTGCTTTTCCCTTCGGGAAGAGGTACATATTCTTCATTATCCATTGGCGGCAAGATTATACGCCCTTGTTTCCAGTCTTCTTTTGCTTGTTCGATCCTGTCTTTTCTACTCGATACAAAATTCCACCAGATATAGCGGTCTCCCAAATGTTCACCACCGAGCATCATCAGCGTGGTTGGTTCTTTGGCAATAATTACCGGATCAACCCCTTTGGTAAATACCATCAGTTTTCCCGCAGTATAAGTGATTCCGCCTACTTCTACGCTGCCTTTCACAATATAAGCGCCTCTCTCACTATGGCCTTTCGGCAGACTAAAACGGATGCCCTGATCGAGTACGACATGCACATAAAACAGCGGAGAATGTGTTTTGACATGACTTTTTAAACCATAAGCTTCTCCTGCAATCAGCCGCATCCATACACCTGTATCCGTAAAAACGGGCAACTGTTCCGGCTTATAGTTCTCAAAGGAGGGATCATTTTCTTCAAACTTTTCGGGAAGTGCTACCCAGGTTTGTATCATTTCCAGTTCTCCCCCGGCCAGCATCGCCGGGTCTTCAAAACGTTCACTGTGCGCAATACCTTTTCCGGCGGTCATCCAGTTTACCTCACCGGGTTTTATTATCTGTTCCACTCCAAGACTGTCTCTATGGGTCACGTTTCCGCTAAACAAATAACTAACGGTGGACAAGCCGATATGTGGATGCGGCAATACATCGAGACTTTTCACCGCCTCTGCAGGCATATGTAAAGGCCCTCCGTGATCCATGAAAATAAATGGCCCCACCATTCTGCGAAGCTGATAGGGAAGGATTCGCTTAACAGTAAACCCCTGGGAAATTTCCGCTTGCCTGGCTTCTATGACAATATCAAGCATAATCAATATTTTATTCGTTAAGAATACAATATACCTTCTTTATCCTGCGCCGCTATCCATTGCCCTCCGGCAGATATTCGTATTCCTTAATAATCTCAAAATTGCGAAAACTGTTTACCCCGGACGATGACCTATGATAAGATTTGCCGCCTGGACGCTAAAATTGAGGGATTGATCCGTAATATATTTCCCTTAAGATAAATGTCTTTTTTTCTCTTACCGTCGTTTCAGAACTTTACACTTTAAAAAGGAGCAACATTAATTTTAGTTGAAATGAAAATACTCGTTACAGGCAGCAGCGGACATCTCGGTGAAGCCATCTGCCGGATATTGAAAGACAAGCAGATCGATTACACCGGAGCAGACCTGACCGGTTCCGCTTTCACCACGCACGTCGGATCCATAACAGACCGTTCATTCGTCAATAAATTATTCAGCGGCGGCATTGACTACGTGCTGCACGTGGCTACCCTGCATAAACCTCACGTTGTCACACATGCCTATCACGATTTTATCAATACCAATATCACGGGTACGCTGAACCTCCTGGAAGCAGCGGTGGCACACAACGTAAAAGGTTTTGTTTACACCAGCACCTTTGGCGACATGCTGACGCCGGCAGCCGGAGAACCCGCCGCCTGGATCACAGAAAACACCATTGCTATTCCAAAAAATATTTACGGCGTCACCAAGAACGCCGCGGAAGACCTCTGCCAGCTTTTTTTCAGGAACCACAAACTGCCCTGCATCGTGCTGAAAACATCAAGGTTCTTTCCGGAAGAAGATGACCGGAAATCTGTACGTGACCAGTATGATGATCTCAACAGTAAAGCCAACGAATACCTGTATCGCCGCGTAGATATCGAAGATGCTGCCAATGCTCATCTTTGCGCCATTAAAAAAATTTCCGCTATCGGTTTTGGCAAATACATTGTCAGCGCCACTTCGCCTTTTGAACAAAAGCACCTGGCGCAATTGCATACAGATGCCATTGCTGTTGTAGAAAAATTGTATCCGGAAATGAAGGAGCTTTATGCGGCAAAAGGATGGAAAATGCTGCCGCGCATCGACCGGGTTTATGTAAATGAAAAAGCACGCCGGGAACTGGATTGGAAACCTCGATATGACTTCGCTTATATACTGGAATGCCTGAAGAAGAATATAGATTTCAGAAGCAGCCTTGCCTTGCAAACAGGTAGTAAAGGTTATCACACCGAAATTTTTGCAGACGGACCATTCCCTGTTACCGACGACAATGTTTAGTTTTCGGGGACCAAAACAGCTTTGAGTTTCAGAAAGGTTGTCTCGCCTTCGCTGAGCGTAGCATTTACCTGGTACCGTGCCTCGTCATTTGTATAGTGCACCTGTGCAGTCACCTTCGGTGTTTTCAACGGATCGATAACGGATAAAAATTTACAAAGCGGTGCTTCCTGCATGAATAGTGTTTTGACCGTTTGCTGCTCTACTATTTCTTTGATCAATTGCAACATGCAAACACCCGGCACCACCGGCTGACCCGGAAAATGCCCCTGGAATATGGCATGGTCCGCATTGAAACGAACCTCTGCGGTTACCGCAGCTTCGGCTGACTGAACTGCCGAAAGAAAAAAGAAATCATTGCTGAGCATAATCCCTGATACGTTTAAGTCCGATGTCAAAACTAAAATTTGTATGATGAATGCCGATGGTATCGGGAATGCCGTGTTCGTACCCGCCGGTTGTGGCTTCCAGTACTTTCTTCCGCGTATTGCCTCTTTCCATGCGTATCAGCTTTCCGCAGGCCGGATCGGTGACATAGTAATAATGGTCTTTGCCCTCCCGGCGTATATGGTATACTTCATTTTCCGCGGCCCGTTGGGAGGAAGCTACCGATGGTCCATGCAATAGCAAAATCAACCGGAAGTCCTTGCGCAGCGTTTTGATCACCGCTTTTTTATTCATCTTATCGATGATTTTATATACCGTCATTTCGCCGTCAGGCGTAAAGCCAAAATCGAAAAAAGTGAACCCGGCTTCATTGGCAAATACCATGCGCGTAGTGCTGTCTTCCATCCGTTTGATGATCAGCAATCCACTCAGGTGATGACCCGTTACATCCACTTGCGTTTTGTATACAACGGTTGTTATGGCAGGTTTGAATTGCGCAATACAGTCTATATCCGGCTTTGAAGCTGCCAGATGTTTATAAGCATTGCTGCAGGCACCAAGCCCCAGCACCAGGCTAATTAACAGCAAATAGCGCATCGGGAAGATTAGTATTCAGCTCCTGGTTGCTATAAGTGATGGTGGTGTTGTCACCCGAAGGTTCGTACATTTGCACTTTGCTTACCAGATAGGTTTTCTTTTTCATCACCAGGTTGATTTTTTTGAAAAAGCCTTTCATTTCTTTCGAAACGGGCGTCAGCTCTGCGAGGTACTGGTCTGTTCCTTCAAAAAGCCGCACCGTGAAGTCGGCATTGTCAAACACGGTTCCTCGCGCACAATCCATCAACAGCTTGCTCATCGACTGAAACAACTTATTGGAGCGGCTGCTCATGCGGCTTTCCTTCTGGTTGTCTTTGATATAAACCTTACTGCCATTGATCACCATCAGGTATTGAAACGGCGTGGTATATTCCATCCGCACGGCATTCTCTTTTTTGAACCAGAACTTGCCTTTTGATACGATCTTCTCGGACAACATGCTCAGGTTTTTTTCCTGCACAAAATCACTTTTGATCGTGTTGGTCCGTGCAGACACGGACGCAAATTCTTTTTTAAAGGCAGTTGCATCGGCCACCAGCCTGAAGCCGGGATATTGTGCATTGGCCACAACAGCCAGCAACAATATACCGATGATGAATCCACATTTACGCATAAGCCTTCAAATTTAGCATTTTATCGAGCGGCACGACGCGGTAACCTTCGCGGCGTGCCTCGTTTATAAATTCTTCCAGCATCGAAGCGGTTGAAGCACAGGTATCATGGAACAATACCACCGCTCCCGGATGCAATGACTTTAACACTTTCTTCAGCAGGCGGTCCGGGTCTTTCGTCACCGTGTCCATCGAACGGATACTCCATCCCACAGCCGTGAACCCGCCTGCTTTCACGGCTTTACCAAGATTCGGGTTGGTGACGCCATAGGGCGGCCGGAACAGTTTCAGGGTAATACCCAGTTGCTGACGAACTCCGGCATTCATCTGTTGCAGATCATCCGTCATTTTTTTTGCCCCGTACAGATCAAATACCGGACTATGCGAGTAACTGTGATTGCCGATCACATGTCCTGCGGCGTGGATTTTTTGCAGCAACTCCGGGTGTTTCTCCACACGGTGGCCGATGCAGAAAAAGGTGGCAGGCGTATTGGTCTTTTCGAGCACAGCCAACACGTCATTTGTGTATTGTGGCAACGGACCATCATCGAAGCTGATGGCTATTTCTTTTTCCTGCGTATCACTCTGGCCCATCACCGGAAAATAAAATTGCGACAACACATAATAGCTTCCGTAAAAAAGCACCAGGCTGTAGACGAATAATAAAATCAGGTAGTAGTAAAAGGGAATCTGCACTTTTCCAACCTGCAGACTGATTAATACAAACACCAGGATGGCAAAAAATATATTGGTATTGCGGAATGTCAGCATGCCGACAACAGGTAAGCCGCGTGATGCGTTTGTTGATAATGGTTGTACAATAATATCCTTCGTGGTTTCAATCCTTCAACACCGGGCACGCGTTGTTGGTGCAGTATATGACTGGTCAGCCACAGACCAAATGCAGTAGCAGTAGGATATTCACCGCAATATTGCTTGAAAGAAGTTTCGGGAATGTCTTTTTTAAATAAATCATAAAGCGTATCATCGCCCGCATCACCGTTTCGTCCTGTTACAATCAGGTCGATGTCTTTCCATTCAATTCCCTGTTCTGCAAGCAATGCATTTATTCCTTCAGCCACCACATTCGCTGCTGCAGGTTTGTACCAGGTTTGTACAGCATCAAGCCTTGCAAGACTATCACCGGATGGTTGCGCATCGAGTACGAAGAAAGCAGCGCCCTCACCCGCCATCGTCCCTTTCGCCGGTTCATCCACCAGACGAAGACTGTTTCCGTTAGCACGGTACAATCCGAAACGGCGCAGCAGCGCATGACTGGCGGGAATGATCTCGTCAACGCCGCCGACAAGCGCCGTAGTTATTTCATTTTCTCCCATCATCGTGCGTGCTTCCAGCAGTGCACTCTCGAATGAAAATCCTTTGTGAACAAATGTATTGTTGTGCCGATGGCATTTCAGCAGCAATGCTATCTGGCCCGCCACCGTATTGTGTGTAGATTGTATAAAGGCTGTTGGTGAAAGCAGTTCTTCCTTGAACTCTACCAGCCGCGAAAGAAAGGCATCCGTATCGGCCAGGCAGCCGTAGGCTGTACCGGTGATGATTGCGTCGGGTTGTTCAAGACCCGCAGCTTTCAGGCTTTCCACTGCGGCCGCCGTTCCCATCTTAATGATGCGGCTCATGCGGCGTATGAGTTTCGGATCGATATAGGATGTATAATCGGGTTCGATGCACGACAACTGCTCTCCCTGGTAACCGGCGGCACCAGTGAACAACGCTTCGAAGGAAGCCTGGGGAGATACAGCAGCAGCAGACCGGATATACACTTTGTTTCTTTTAATTTATTCTTGAAAAAATCAATGACGAACAGTTGCCGCCAAAACCAAATGAGTTCGATAACACATGCTCCACCTTTTTTTCCTGCAACGTAGTTACGGGGGCAAAAGGCAGTTCCTTCATTTGCGTTTCCCAGCGAAGATTGGGATAAATCAATCCCTGTTGTATGGACAAGACAGAGAATACCGCTTCAATGCCACCGCTCGCGCCTAAAGTGTGCCCCGTAAAACTTTTGGTTGAACTCATCGGCGGATAAGCCTCCGCAAATAATTTGCTGATGGCTGTTCCTTCTGCCACATCATTGTTTTGCGTACCGGTTCCATGCAAGTTGATGTAATCGATATCGCAGGGTTTCAGTCCGCTTTTTTTCAAGGCACCCTGCATGGCGAGATAGGATCCCGTGCCATCGGGCGATGAGGCAGTCTGGTGATAGGCATCGTTGGCATTGCACCAACCTGATAATTGCACTTCGGGTTTATTTGCCAGCGTGGCCGCCACTTTTTCTGAAACAAGCACTACATAACCCGCACCTTCTCCGAGGTTGAGGCCTCGCCTGTTTTCATCAAACGGCTGGCAGAATTGGCTGTCGAGGATCATCAACGTATTGAAGCCATTCAAGGTGAATCGCGTCAATGCGTCCACACCGCCGGCCACTGCTATATCGAGCAATCCCTGACGGATCATGCGCGCAGCGAAAAAAATACTGTTGGCGGATGATGAGCAGGCCGTGCTGATGGTAGTCACATAATGTTGAATGCCCAGGGCATCGGCGGTGATTTCCGTGGCCGCACCACATTCATGATGCACCACCTCCCGCAAACGGCCTGCGGCCGGATTTTGAAGAAAGGCCGGATAAAAATTTTCAGTTTTGTCCATGCCGCCTACGGTGTTGGCCGATAGAAATCCGGTACGCCATTTCTCTAAATCAGGGATGCCCGCGTTTTGCAACGCTTCCTTTGCCGCAATAGTAGACAATAAGGATGTACGGCTGAAGTGAGCCGGCAGGCCGGCCTTCTCCGCTAACATTTCATTGCTGCTCTTCACTTCCGCAACAGGCAACTGTCCCTGGTGGCGTGTTTCCAGCCAGCGGATGGGACCCATGCCGGCGCTTCCCGAACGCAAGGCGTCGAGATTGGTGGCGGTATCATTGCCTATGGCCGTGATCACACCTGTACCGGATATATAAACGGGAGCGCTCATTAGTTGGCAGCCGCGTCCTGTGCCTGACGGTCTGTAATGTATTGTGCCATGGTACGGATAGAGCGGAACACGGTTTGTCCTTCTTCAGCATTGGCCAGTTTGATTTTGTACTCCTGTTGCAGCAGTACGATCAGCTCGAGTGCATCGATCGAGTCGAGGCCGAGACCTTCCACAAACAGCGGGTCATCGTTGCCGATGTCTTCCGGTTTCTTGTCATTCAGGTTAAGCTGTCGGATGATCTGCTCCTTAAGCGTTTGCATTAATTGCTCCATGATCTGTAGCGTATAATTTAGTTAATTGTTCAGTTGCGAATGGTTTCGAGCCGGGCGCTGCTTCTTTCTCCAGCAACACCATCACGGCTTCGTATTTTTCTCCGATCACATCTACCCATCCTGCCATGCAGGTTTGTGTGGATGTATTGCGGAGTAATTCTCCTGCATAAAATCCGAGCATGGCAGGATCGAACTGTTCCGACACAAAGAATGCATTTTCCCCTTTAAAGCCATGGCGTATACTGATCTCGCCGATGACGATATTGGGCAATGTGTAAACAAAAAGCGCGGGGCTGGGCAAATTACTCACTGACGCATAATAACGGATATCCGCATCGAGGCTCGCCTGTGCATTGGTTAATACGATGCCGGTATTCTCCGGTGCATATGCACGTTGCCGCCCGTTTTTTGTCAGTACTTCCGCCGCCAGCAATCCCAGCTTACTGAGCCGGTCCATTTTAAAGAACTTCGGGTAGTCGATGGCGAGGTGGCGGTAAAACCCTTCGAGAAATTCCGTCACCGCAGCGCCTTCCTGCGCATACAGCAGGCTGTCGTTACTGATAACTTTATTATCACGCACCACACAGTCGGCTGTTATATAAATTTCCGGAGCACTCAACTTTCTTCTGCTCTTTTATGAATTGATAATATCTCGTAGTTCAATGGTACGCGCCAGTTTTTTCAAAGCGGTATCATGATTTTTTACATAAGGATTGTCGGTGTCCCACACATAACCCGCCAGTACGGAGCAGATTTGTTTGTTCACCATCGGATCCTGGTTGTCGGCAAAGAAAATGGTATCGAGTGTGCCTTCGTACCAGGCCATCACGTAAGAGCGGAAAGTGTTTACGCCCTGCATCATGATGTCCATGTATTCCTTATGCCAGTCGATCGTTTCTCCTTTCAGTTTGCGCACAACAAGCTTACCGGCCAGTTGGCTGGAAACGGTGGCGAGTGTAACGCCGCTGGAAAATACGGGATCGAGGAATTCAGTTACGTTACCGGTAAGCACGAAGCCTTCGCCGAAGAAGCGGTCGGTTGTGGCAGACCAGGATTGCAGTACGCGCGGTTCAAATACCAGTTCGGCATCATTGAAACGCTCTGCGATATAAGGTTGTGAGGCGATCAATGCGCGGAACTGTTCTTCCTGTGTGCCGGGGAACTGATCGAAGAAAGACGGGTCACCGACATAACCAACCGATGTAATGCCATTGGAGAATGGTATTACCCAGATCCAGATTCCTTTTTCATGAACGATGATGGTAATGCGGTTGGGTTCGTCGGCCGTAGATCTTTTGTTGTCCTGCATGTGTGCGAACAAAGCTTTGCGCGGTGGCAGGTTGGAAGGACGTTCCATATTGAACAACTTCGGGATCACGCGACCATAGCCGCTGCCGTCGATGATGAAGCGTGCTTCGATCTGTCTTTTTTCTCCATTGATATCTTCTACGGTTGTAAGCGAACTTCCGTCTTCGCGGAATTCGATGGCCGTAACGGCGGTTTCATAATCTACGGGGACGCCCATTTCTTCCACCGTGCGTGCGAGTGTGGAATCAAAATCTGCGCGCGGCACCTGCCATGTCCAATTCCATCCGTTGGTAAACTGGTTGGCAAATTGGTAATCACAGATTTTTCCGTCCTTCACGAATTTGGCACCGAATTTTTCCTGGTAACCTCTTGCTTTTACGGCGTCGAGGAACTTTGCTTCTTCCAGCGCTTCCATGCAACGTGGCAGCAGGCTTTCGCCGATTACAAAGCGGGGAAATTTCATTTTCTCCACAATGCGGACCTGGTACCCGGCCTGGTATACGATAGAAGCGGCTACAGTTCCCGCAGGGCCCGCGCCAATCACCAGCACATCTGTCTTTTCTATTTTCATAACAAAGTTGTGAATTGTCAATGGTCAATGGTGAATAGTGAATCGTGAATGGCTGTTTTATTTGCACATTTTCACATCTACACATTTACACATTCCGCCTCAGGCGGACTTCTTCCGGCACTTGAGCAGCGTATGGCTCAAACCAATACCATCCACCTGCTCGGCAATTTCAAACCCAGCTTCTTCTATGCAGCGGATGAATACGCGTGAATCATACATCTGGCTGTTGCCATTGGCGATAGCCGTGAAATACACGGAGGTTTGCTGCAGACAAAAAGCTGCCGTTTCAAAACGCTGTGTATCCCAGAACGCTTCCAGGATAAAAATATAGCCGTCGTCATGAATGGCCTCGCCGCAACGCTTCATGATCGAAACGATTTCCTTTTCAGAAAAACAATCCAGGAATTGGCTCATCCATACCGCATCAAATCCTTTGGGGAAGGGCTGCGATTCATCGAGCACATTTGTTGGGAAAAATGATACGCGATCAGAAAGGCCGAGCTCTTCGAGTTTCTTTTTCGCCATATCCGACTGACCGGGGAGATCCATGATGGTGACATGAATATCATCGGCAAAGCGTGCCGAAGCTATTGCCCATTTACCCGTGTTGCCACCGATCTCGAGCATATTTTTCACACCGTCTTTGTATACGTGTTGAATTACTTCGGGGAATGCGATATCGGAGAAGAAGTGGTCGAAGGCAAACCAGCTTTTCTGGATATGCGGAGGCAGTTGCGAAAGACCTTCATAAACGGTAGGCCAGTTGCCCAGTTCTTTCAATCCTTCCGGCTTGCCTGTCTCGATGCTTTTATCGAGATGGAAAAGTCCTTTATAACATACATCGTGCACGAAGTCCATGTTCACGATCGTGAGTGGATCATGCAGGATAAAATAACCTGTTTTGGTAAGTGTATAGCGGCCGTTGTCATCCACCAGCACGAGGCCGATGCCGAGTGAAGATTCGAGGATGATGCGTACGCCGTATTCGGCCACACCGGTCTTTTCCACCACTTCCTGTAAGGTTACACCCGCAGAGCGGCTGTCTTCGATCACTTTCAGGATTCCTTTATCACGTGCCACTTTGGCCACCTGGAAAATAACGGGACCAAAAGCGATCACCTGTGCCATGTGTTTGGCCTCGATAGCAGACCGGTTGTCTTTTTTGTAAAAATTCATTGTTTTATAGCTGTTGTTCAGTTAGAATCAGAGTGGCTTATCAGTTTCAAGGATAATAGCGGCATTGCATCCTCCGAAGCCCGAAGCCGTTTTCAGGCAGGTGTCAAATATACCGGGCTGCAAGGTACTGCAAACATGGATATTTTCAGAGGTGCCGGGCTGCTCAAATCCGCGCGTAGGGATCATTTGGCCGTTTTTCATGGAGTGAACCGACACCACTGTTTCGATCAGTCCCGCGGCACCCAGCGTATGCCCGTAATAACCTTTCAGGCTGTTGACCGGCACTTCCTGCAGTCCGGCCAGTTTGACGGCCTTGCTTTCCATGTCGTCGTTGTAGCGTGTGGCCGTTCCGTGGGCCGAGATCATGTCGATGCCTGCCGCTTTCACGCCTGCTTCTTCCATGGCGCGGCGGATGGCCAGGTACAATTCTTCTCCCGTCCGCGAAGGACCGGAAATATGATTGGCATCATTGCTCACGGCACCGCCTGCCAGCCGGATGGCTGTCCCCACCGGGCGAAAACGCGAGAGCACTACGGCGGCGGCACCTTCTCCGAGGTTGATGCCTTTTCTGTTTGCATCAAACGGTCTGCAGGGCTCGTCGGCTACGGCCTGGAATGATTGAAATCCGGATAAAATAAACCGGGTGATCAGATCGGCGCCCGTCACTACTACCTGGTCATACAAGCCGGCTTCGATCTGGCGTTTGGCCGTGATCATAGCCACCAGCCCGGAAATACAGGCGTGTGATACCACCACGGGTGTTGACGTAAAACCCAATTCACGCGCCACCACGCCCGCGCTATGCGCCAGTGACAACCGTGGATCGTCTGCTGAAACGCCTTCTTCCAGCAAACTGATATTGCCTTTGGTAGTGGAAACGATAAAACCTGTACGCGGATCCTGCACCGGTATGTTTGCCTGTGCTATCACCTCTTTTGCTGTATGCAGCAGCAGGCTTTCAAAAGGTGTGAATCCCGGAACAATGATGTCTGTGTAGTTGTTGAAAAGCGAAGCGAAGAAAGGCACGGGAGATCGCTGCGCGTCGTCGTGGTTGCGGACACCGCTTTTCCCCGTGCAAAGCGCCTGGAAATTAGCGGCCGCATTTTTCCCCAAAGGAGCATAAATGCTGTCGGCAATGATAAAAACATCCGTCTTCTGCTTCATACGTTGCGCACGTTTATTTCAGCCTTCAGGCATTATCCTTTAAGGCGAAGCCCTGTCGCTTCTTCCACTCCTCGAAAAAAGGAGGGTTGGTGAGCAGAAGGGTTTGTGTGTCTTTGTCGAGAAAAACCTGCACCGTGGTACCGGTAGCTACCAGTTCTTTTTTACTGTTGAAAAGGCGATACGTGAAATTGATCTTGGCCGCATCACAGGGTGTATAAGTGGCTTCCACTGTTACGGTTTCCCCGAAACGCAATGAGCGTTTATAATCACAGGATGCGTGTACGATCGGGATTACCACGCCTTCTTTGAAGCAATCGAGATAGCCCAACCCGTATTGTTTGCCAAATGCTTCGCGGGCATCTTCGAAATAACGGATATAATGTCCGTGCCATACGATCCCCAAGGGATCGGCTTCATTGAATCGGATTAGTACTTCCGTGCTGGTTGTTAATGATTGCATTCCTTTTATCCCGCGTATTTAGCTTTCCATTCTTTGTACTTCTTCTTATCTACCTGGTCGATCACGCTCTTGATGGCGGTACCCATCTGGTTGCGGAAGGTGAAGGCCATCGACAACTTTCCTTCTATGCGTTCTGTGTGCAATACCTTTTTTGTTTTGATATCAAAAAAAGTCACCCACACCGCCATCGCTTTTTTCGATTTGGACGCGGCTTCGGCTACAAATAAAAGTCCCACACCTTTCTGGTTACCGGTGGTCATTCCTTTTACCGTTGCTTCGATATCTTTTTCGGTTAAACGTGCAAAGTCATCCGTGGTCGTTGATTTAAGCGCGTTGACATCGGCTTTTTCATTTTTTTTGCTCACATAACTCAGATCGTGATTGATGGTGCTGCGGCGGAAGGCACCGGCGAGATCATACTTTTTGGGTTCGTTGACGATGAGATCATTGATGCCGTCGAACTGGCGGTCAACAATGTCTTCGGCATTGGCCGTGGCATCGTCGATCAATCTGAATTTGGTGAAGTCGATACCGTAGTAGAAAAGCGGTGTCTCTTCATTGGCAAATACATCTTTGATTGTTTGAGCGCCGGCTCCGGTCGAAAGCAGCAAAGTTCCGAGTAACGCTGCAAAGAGGTTAAGGGGTTTCATGGTTTAGTTTATTTTTTTAAGACGTAAATATCTTCATCTCACAAGTTGCCAGCGTCTTGTTCCCGGTTTTTATTTCTCCTGAAATTACGGTGGCATTGAACACCTGGTTTTTGATCAGGATTGTGGTGTGCAATACTTCGCCGGTTACGGGCAGTGCTTTCACAACAAGGTTCTGTACAGCGCCGATAAATCCTACCGGTACAGGCTTGTTTTCCGTGCGGCAAATATAACCCATCCTTGCGGCAGCGGTCTGCGCAATGTTTTCCACCAGTGCAGGTTCACGCAACTGATTATCCTGTACAAACAGGTTGCCGGGTTTTACGGTGAATTCGGTAGACGCGCCTTGTTCGTCACAGGCGGTCAATGTGTCGATCATCACAAACGGAGCCCGTTGCGGGATCAGGGGTAATATGTCTGTTTCGGGTAACATTCTGACCTCTTTGGAAAGCGCGGTAAGATACGAAGTCCGGCAGGAATAACAGCCGTTTGGCGCGCTATTGCGCGGAGTTGTCTGGTGTATTTTATCAGTTATTTATCATTTTTTCCAGAATGCGTAGTAGTTATACCACTGAGCGGGATAGGCGCGTACTTTTTCCTCCATCGCGCGGGCAAATGCCTGGCCGATGATCGAGGGTAGTGCCTGCCTGTCGGGGCTTTCGAAGCATTTGCCTTCGGTTGCGTAAAAATGATAATGCAGTGCGCTGTCTTTCATGGCAAACACAAACGAAACCGGCACTTTGAGTTTTGCGGTCAGTATGAATGGCCCTGCGGGAAAATGGGCCTCTTCGTTCAGCAACTCAAGCAGCAAAGTTTTGTTCCCATCCATGAAACGGTCTGCGTGCATACACACGAGCTCGTTGTTGCCCAGGGCTTCTGTTATCTGGTAAATGTGAGAGAGATCTTCGCGGATGACGATGATGCGCGCGTTGCGGCTGCCGGTTACGCCTTCGAGGTATTCTTTTACTTTCTGGTGTTCGCCGTCAAACATCACGATGTTGATGCGGGTATTGAGTCGTTTCAGCAGGTAACCGGCTATTTCCCAGTTGCCGATGTGTGCGCTTAGCAGTAAACCGCCTTTGCCGTTTTTTACCATGTCGTGCAGATGTTGTTCGCCGTCGAAGTCAAAGCTGAAGCGGTTTTTAACGCCGCTCATCAATACGATGCGGTCGATGATGGTCTGTCCGAAGAGATAATAATTGCGGTAAAGAAGACCCAGTGATTTCCACCAGCTGAATTGCAGCCGCTGCCGGAAATAATACCAGGTAGCACGGGATGTTTTCCAGGAAAAAAGAAAATAATAAGTAGAAACAAAGCGAAGCAGGAAATAAGCGGGCATTACACCCCATCGTTGCAGTATGCCTATGAAGATACTGTACCCAAAACGGGTACCTTTGGACTTGCCTTGCCATTGCGGCATTACGCTAACACTTTTGAATTAACCCGGGAGATAATGTAGTCGTAGAAATCCTGGAAGGTGGTGATGGCGGCAAAATCTTCCGGTTTTACCTTAAAAGAAAAATTGTTTTCGATGACCACTACCAGATCAATATAATCCAGGCTGTCCAGGTCAACGACTTCTTTCAGGTTCGCTTCCGGAGTAATTTTTGAAGCGTCAGTCTCAAACTCCTCTACCAGGAACTCATTAATAGTCCCGATAATTTCCTCATTACTTTTCATAAGCAGTCAAAATTACCATTTTTTTACAATCAGCGAAGAATTGGTTCCTCCAAACCCGAACGAGTTGGAAAGGAAGGTATTGATCGGCTGATTACGGGTGGTTGCAATGATATTCAGTCCGGCTGTTTGTTCGTCCGGGTGTTCGAAATTGATATTGGGGGCGATGAAACCGTTTTGCATCATCAGGCAGGAGTAAACGATTTCGCTGGCGCCGGCCATCCAGCATTCGTGGCCGGTCATGCCCTTGGTGGAGCTCACGGGCGTCTTGCTTTGGCCAAATACCTCCAGCAGTGCCTGCGCCTCGCTGGCGTCGCCGGCGGGCGTGGAGGTAGCGTGGGCGTTGATATAATCGATGGCCGAAGCGTCGAGTCCGGCATCGTTCAATGCCATCCGCAGTGATTTGGCAGGGCCGCTGACGGTTGGATTTGAAATATGTTCGCCGTTGGAAGAAAAGCCATAACCGACAATTTCGCCGATGATCGGCGCATTGCGGCGCTGGGCCGATTCCAGGCTTTCGAGGATCACGGTGGCCGCCCCGCCGCTCGGGATCAGTCCGTCGCGGTCGCGGTCAAACGGACGCGAAGCCCGCTGCGGATCGTCTTCTTTTACCGAAAAGGCTCCCAGCGCGTCGAACGTCCCCATCGACAGGTAGTTGATCTCCTGCGCGCCGCCGGTGATGATGCATTCCTGCATGCCCGCTTTGATCAGTACGTAGGCCAGGCCTATCGCGTGGGATCCGCTGGCGCAGGCCGCGCTCACGGTCAGGTTGATGCCTTTCAGTTTGAAAATGGTGGCCAGGTTCATGGTCACCGTGGAGTTGAGCGTCTGGAATACGGAAGCAGAACCCACCAGCATGGTGTCTTTCTTTTCCCGGATAATATCGGTGGACTCTATGACGGATTTGGCGGAACTGTCATTGCCATAAAGAATACCTGGTTGTAATTGTTCGATGAGTTCGGGCGTGAGGCCTGCCTGCTGCAGTGCTTCCACCGTGGCTACGTAAGCATATTCGCCCTGTTCGGGAAGCATGATGCGTGCGCGGCGGTCGAGTACACCTTTGAGGGAAGGTCTTTCGACCCAGCCGGTGAGTCCTGACCTGTAGCCAAACGCCTTACGCTCGGGATCGAAGATGATCCCGGACCGGCCCTGGAAAAGAGAATCCTTTACCTCTTCCAGATTCTTACCTATACAGGAATATATGCCCAGTCCTGTAATTACTACCCTGTTCATGCCGTGTTTGTGCGTTTGTGAAATGGTTATGGTGTCCTGCGTGTAAATTAAGTAATTCCGGGAATACCCGCATTTTCCTGGTCAGGTATATAACCCGCCATTAACACTGAGTACGTGCCCCGTGATATAGGATGCCTCAGGTGTGGCCAGGAATCCGACGGCATGCGCCACTTCTTCCGGTGTACCGAAACGGTTGGCCGGGATCAGGGCTTTAAACTGATTTTCATCGATTTCAGCCGTCATGTCGGTTTTGATAAAGCCCGGCGCCACGGCATTTACCGTGATATTTCTCTTCCCTACTTCCTGTGCCAGCGCTTTGGTGGCGGCAATGATGCCTCCTTTGGCCGCTGAATAGTTGGTTTGTCCGGGCATGCCTTTCAATCCTGAAAGCGATACCACGTTGATGATGCGTCCGTAGCGGCGGCGCAGCATGCTGTTGACCACCAGCCGGGTGACAAAGAAAAATCCGCCGAGGTTGGTATTGAGTACATTGTTCCACTGCTCGTCTTTCATCCACATCAGCAGCACATCGTCTTTGATGCCTGCGTTGTTGACCAGTACTTCCAGTATTTTGTCTTCGTTGCGTTCGATCCATCCTCCCAGCACTGTTTCCACCTGCTCTTTATTGGCTACGTCAAAGCCCAGCACTTCTCCGGCACTGCCCGCCTCCTGCACTGCTGCGAGTGTGGCGGCCGCCGCTTCTTCATTGCCTTTGTAATTGATCAATACGTAATATCCCTGTTGTGCCAGCCTGATGCAGACTGCGCGGCCAATACCGCGTGAGCCGCCGGTAACCAGAGCACATTTCATATTCAGCTTGTTTATTTGAGGGTCAAAAGTAACAGTTAAAACGATAGGTGAGGTTACCACGAATAGGGTATCCCGCGCCCTGCCGTTGCAAACGGATCAGAGACCGGCCGCGGTAAACGGCTCGTGATTTTCCAGGTAATGTTTTACGTTTTTGATATCCTGGTAGCGGGGCTGGTCTTCCACGAAGACGGGGAACAGTGCCCGCAGCTTCGTGTACACGGCGCGGGTATCCGTTGCCAGACGCTGCTCACATTTCAGGTAATCGACCGCCTGCAACAGCGACATGGCCTGGATAGCCAGCACTTCATAGCTGTTCTCCACTACTTTGCGGGTCATCAGCGCGGCATTGCAACCCATGCTTACAATGTCCTGGTTGTCGTTGTTGTTGGGAATGCTGTGTACATACATCGGGAAAGAAAGGGTCTGGTTCTCCGCCACTGTGGAAGTAGCCGTAAACTGCACACCCTGCATACCGAAGTTGAAACCCAGCACGCCAAGATTGACAAAAGGAGGGAATTTCTGATTGAGTTTGCTATTGAGGAGATAATTCAACTGCCGCTCACTCAACATCGAAAGTTTAGTGATGGCAATTTTCACTTTATCCATTTCAAGCGATACATAATCGCCATGGAAATTACCACCGTGGAAAATATTCTGGTTGGCCACATCCACGATCGGGTTGTCGTTGGCAGAGTTCAGCTCATCGGTTACGGTCTGCTCGGCATGTACCAGCGTATCGAATACGGGGCCCAGCACCTGCGTTACGCAACGGAGTGAATAATATTCCTGCACTTTATCTTCAAACACATCGTGCTTGATGTTGTCGGGGTTATACAGATGTTCCGAACGGCTGCGGATCATGCCGCTGTCTTTTACCACCGAGCGGAACATGGCCGCGATATGGTTTTGTCCACGGTGATGTTTAACGATATTCAGTTCTGCGGAAAAGTGATCGTTGTAAGCTTCCATCAACTCGTTGGTAAGGGCAGAAAGCATCACGGACCAATGCAGCAGACGTTTGGCGCGGAAGATGTTCAGCATGCCGATGCCAGTCATGGCGGACGTACCGTTGAGGACAGCCAGTCCTTCTCGGATATGAATTTTCAGCGGTACCAGTCCTGCTTTGCGAAAGGCATCGGCGGCCGGCTGAATTTTATTTTCATACCAAACATCGCCTTCGCCGATGAGGGCAAGACCGAGATGTGCCAGTTGCACCAGGTCACCGCTGGCGCCCACACCACCGTGTTCGTAGATACAGGGAATAAGATCTTTGTTGATCATGCCGGCCAGCAGGTTGGTGAGATCGGGATGCACACCTGAATATCCCTGCAGCAGGCTGTTGAGGCGGGCCACCATTACGGCCTTGGCCAGTTGTGCAGGCATGATACCACCCGCTCCGCTGCTGTGGCTGCGGATGAGGTTGTACTGCAATTGCAGAATATTTTCCTGACTCACTTTGTATTGAGCCATGGGACCAAAACCCGTATTGATACCGTAAATCAGTTTCTGACCGGAGAAATCCTGGAGAAAACGATGACTGGCCTGTACTTTATCAGCCGCCACCGGATCTATTTCAATGGATTGTTTGTCGAAAATAATGGCGGAAAAATCTTCAAGGGAAAGCCGCTTACCTCCTACCTGTACCATGAGACATCATTGTTTTTTTAAGTCGAACGCAAGGCGCAAAAGAACAAAATAAACGGGGGACTGAAAAATTTTGTTCCCGCGCGAGCCTTGACAGGCGGCAATTACAGGGTGGCACGAACAGGCGTTAAGCGCCGCGTTTGTCGATAAACCGTACCGGCTTGCGGCCGCCGTCGGGAAACTGAAGTTGCTGCATTTCAGCGGGCAGCAGGTATTTCACCTGAGGTGTTACGCGCAGGCGTGCCTGTAAATAAGCTCTGATTTTGTGATCGGTTTCCGGCGCGTCATTGACCGGCACGAGGTACAAGAGCACTTCGTCTGTACCGATTTCGTTGGTCGATACTTCGGCCACGTACTCGCGGATCAGGTCCATGCTGTGCAGGATCTCGAAGAGCGCCGGTGCAAACAGTGTGGTGCCTTTGAATTTGATCATTTGTTTTTTGCGGCCGATCACGGGCGACAGACGCAGGCTGTGGCGTCCGCAGGCGCAGGGTCCGCGAAAGGCGATGCACATATCGCCGGTTTTGTAGCGGATCAGCGGCATTCCTTCCACGCCGAGCGTGGTAATGGTAATCTCTCCGGGCGTACCGTCGGCTACCGGACTGTCGTCATCGTCCAGCAATTCGGCGATCACCAATTCGGGTTGCAGGTGTCCGCCCTGCCCTTCATTGCATTCGGTAAATGCCGTTTGCATTTCTGTAGACGCATACGTGGAATAGAGATGGAGATTCCAGTCGTCTGTTATCCGTTTCCCTAAAACATTCAGTGAAAAATCCGTGTTGCGGATATTCTCGCCGATACAAATGGCTTTTCGCACCGACGACGCATTAGGATCGATGCCGTGTTCCCTGGCATATTGGATCAGTTTTACAATAAAAGAAGGAACGGCAACGATGGCGGTAGGTTTCAGTCTTGCAATGGTTTCCCATTGCAGAGAAGGCACGCCGGGACCGACACGTATAATGCCTGCGCCGAGCTTGCGGATACCGGAATAATAAGCCATACCTGCCATAAACTGACGATCCAGCGTCAACATCAACTGGTAAATATCTTCCGCGCTGCCGCCGGCACAGCGGAATGATTCGTGTTCGTTGCTGGCCAGCCGTTGCAGATCGCGCTCGGTGAGCGCAATCGTAACCGGACTGCCCAACGTGCCGGAAGTAGCCGTGTATTCGATCACTTTATCCGGAGCTACACAAAGAAAATCTTCGTTCTGCTGTTGCAGGTGTTCTTTTTGTGTCGGGGGAATGGTGGTCAGGTCTTCGAGTGTGCGGATAGCAGAAGGATCAATTCCTTTTTCTTTGAAAAGACGTTTGTAGTAAGGTGATTGCTGTCCCACATATTGCAGCAGCTCCTGCAGTTTTTGTTCCTGCGTGGAGCGGATTTGTGAAGCTGTCGGGTATGCTGCCATAAAATTCAAAAGTCAAAAGTCAAAAGTCAAAATCTTCATCCCGAAGTATCGGGAGTGAATAAATGAATGTCCCTTTGCGGCTTTGCGTGCAAATTTCACGCAAAGTGGCGTAAGAAACAAAGGCGCAAAGAACTACTTATTACTTATTACTTATTACTTATTACTTATTACTACCACCGCCGCTGCAGTATCCTTCAAATGCGTCAACGATACTTTTATCACACATCCTTCCAGATGCGCCAATGTAATCGCCGTATTGCCCAGTAAATGCAAATGCGGCTCACCTTTTTCTCCGGGTAGTATTTCTATTTCATTAAAAGAAGTGCCCTGTGCCCAACCGGTGCCCAATGCTTTGAAAAAGGCTTCCTTGGCGGCAAAACGCGCGCTGTAATGCTGGTGTTTGTGGGTTTTGCTTTCGCAATAGGCAATCTCGCCTGGCGAAAAGACCAGTTCACGGAATCCGTTTTCCCTGTCTATCCGCGAGCCCACGCGCTCCACTTCAATCATATCGATGCCAATGCCTTCGATCATTTTGCCAATCGCTTTTTACATGCTTCAATCCTGTCCTCCGCGTGTTTCTTTTCGGGCACGGTCGCAATTTCTTTGGTCAATGCCTGCTGGTAGTAATTCAGCGCACGTTGATAATTTTTCTGCTTGTACAAATAATCACCCGCTAAAATGTACGCATGATAATAGGAGGGGTTCAGGATCACCAGGCTGTCGGGGTTCACCGTTTGCCCATCCATTACCCGCTGTTTCAATACACGGAAGCGTTCAAAGTTTTTGAATTGTGCAGTCTGCATAAAACTATCCGCCGGAATCGTCAATATCGCTTCGGAGATCTCCTGGTTTTTTTTCATGCCGGCAAGACTGAATACTTTCTTCAGATCGTAGGCCACGTATGATCCGAGTTGCCACGGCGAAGTGGACACCCATACCAATAATTTCTGCGGTTCAAACACAATCGAGTGATGCGCGATCAGTTGGTTCACCGCTTTTTCATTGCCGGTGCCGATGTCGGTACCACCAATCCCTTTCTGGTCGCGGAGAATGGATACGGTCTTGGCTACAGTATTCGGACCATTACCGGACAGCAATTCTGTCAACCGGTGATAACGATATACCGATGCGCTCTCCCGTTCCTGTTGCCGGTTCATAGAGGAGGCGCCGAGGCCTTTGCTTTGAAAATGGTTCGTGCAAAGGATACTGTTACGTCCCGGATCATATACTTCGAGCGAGTCCGGCGTTTTCTCGATGATCACTGCTTTGTTATCGGCAGCAGAGCCGACCAGGAAGGATTCCGATACAAACATTTTACGGCGGCGCGCCACTTCCACGGCCTGTTGGATGTTGCCGGCGTATTGCAATATCTCGCGCGCAACCAGCGATACCGGTGTGGCAGACCCTGTCGGCAGATCGCTCTTGGCAGCGTTGATAGTAACCGTCAATCCTTTTTCATTCATGCCCGATACCACGCCTACAAATCCGCCCCACGTCACACTCATGAATTTGAAGCCCGCTGAAGGGTTGACAAACTCCACAATTTTATTGCGTGCAAAATCATCGCCGACATAAAAATCAAAATTTCTACCAATAATCATCGTGCTGTCGGCCGATGCGCTGCCCCAGGTGCCGAACGACGTACAACCCACCAGCGCCAGGTTTTGCAACGCATGGCCTATATCGTGTGCCGAATGATAATTGAGGATGCGTTGGTACGGCGTGCCGATGTAGCCATAATTGGCCGATGCCGATTGCGATACACCATAAATTTCTTCTTTGTATTCCGGTATCACATTCTTCACCAGTTTACGGTTGAAGAAGCCGATAAAATATTTCAGGAACTGCCGGTAGAAATGCGAGGGGATCATTTTATTGATCTGCGCGGTAAAATAGTCCTCCTGGCTTTGTACCAGTTCTTTCGACAGTTTACCGTTTACCACGCCGCGCTCGAACGGTGCGCCTTCCACATACATTTCGTAAAGGCCGGATGAGCTGTGACGCAACCAGCTATTGCCGATTGTATACAAACCGCTATCGGGTTGCTGACGTTGCCAGCTAAGGCTTTTTTTATCCTGCACGTCCGGCGGATTGACCTGCGATACCCATACGAGGTACAGGAACAACAGCACGATCAGGCCGATGAAAGCGGCCAGCACGCGCGCCAGTCTGCGCCAGAATCGATAGGGTCTTTTGGGTTTAGGCATTTCTTATTTTCTCCACTATTTTATCATCGCCCAACAGGGTAATGCTGGTCATGATCCCGCTCAGCGCGGTACCCAGTATGCCATGCAGGTTCAGATTCTGGCCTGTAAGGTACAAGTTTGGCAGCTTTGTGCGCGGGCTCATGAAGGTTTTTAACGGGTCGTTGTAATCTTTGGCGAAGCCGTACATCGTGCCGTCTCCCGAGCCAATATAATCGCGGTACGTGAGTGGCGTGGTAGTGTAACAGGCTTTTATGGCTTTACGCAAACCGGGAAAACGTTCTTCCACCCGGTCGAGCAGTTGCTCGCTTTTGCGTTTTTTGAATAACTCGTATGCTTCGCCGCGCGGGGTGCCGCCGGCCACCGTATGAAAACTTTCCTTCCACGGTTCCATTTCACTGTAATGCATGCCCGTAAATATCGTGATCGATTCCGCATACGCGGGATGTTGTTCCGAACGGGTATAGAACATGCCATATCCCAGGGGCCACTCTTCCTGCGTATAGTCATTCATCGACCATACACGGCCTTCCCGGTGATAGTAATAGTTGCCGGAACTATACGGCACTGTCTGCTCCTGCAATACGAGATGCACGGAAAACGAGGCAATGGTATTGGGCAAATGATTGATCCGCTGACGATACACTTCCTTCAACAAGGGACTGTCCGTCATCGCGAGTGTATGCACAGGACTGATATTGGAAATGAATTGTTTTGCCGCAAAATTGCCATTGTTCGTTTCCACATGCGTCACTTTTTCGTTGTCGCAAACAAAACGGGTTACTTCGGTATGCCTGAACAATTCACCGCCGTGCGCACGTAATTGTTTAATGAGCTGTTTTGCAATTTGTGAACCACCCCGGATACATTTCCAGGAGCTTTCGATATAACTGTTGAGGATAAGCGCGTGTACATAAAACGGTGTACGGACACCTTCGCCTGCATACAGCAGGTTGTTGCCGGCGAGTACGGCCCGGAGCTTCGGATTCGACGTAAAGGAAGCAATGGTTTCCTCCGCACCTTCACTCATTACGGATGTCTTATTCCCTCCATCTATTTGCAGGTTGTACAATGGAAATTGCGCGCATATATGCCGGATGTGATCGCAATAGCGTTGGATATTGTTTTCTTCCCCCGGAAAATCTTTAGCAAGATTCCGGATGAATGATTCATAGCCCTGTGCCTGGTTATACACTTTGGGGTCGTTGCCGATCAGTATTTTATCGAAGCCATCAGGATCCATTTGCTCGATACGCAGTTCATCCATGATACCGAGATAGCGGAAAATCTGGTAAAGGTTTTGTCCTTTGCCGAGTCCGCCGATATAATGTACACCGGAATCGAAAATGAGTTTATCGCGGACAAAGGTCTGCAGGTTACCGCCGGCCTGGTTGTTTTTCTCCAACACACATACCTTCAGCCCTTCCGCCGCCAGCAGATTGGCACACACGAGACCGCCCATGCCACTTCCTGTTATCACCACATCATAGCTCTGCATCGGGTTGTGCTTTCTTCTTCAGTACAAAAATTATATTGGAGGTGAACCTGGTGTTGTCGATCTCCGTCAGCGTAAGGTCGTGTTGCTTTGCAATGGCTTCGATGGTGGAGCCCGACAGGTAACTCATCCGGTGTTCACGCGTTTTGTTGAAATTGAACACACGTGTGGACATGAATTCTGTCAGTCGTGTTGTCTGGTGTTTGTTTCCTTTTTCCGTATCGCCGTCGCGGATCAGCAGCACGCCTCCGGGACGCAGGCTGCGGATACAATTTTCGATTACCTGCAATTGTTCGGCTGCCGGCAGGTAATGCAGCACGTCGCTGATCACGATGCCTTCGTATTCACTGAAAGAATAATGCAGGATATCGCAATGTTCGAAATTGATGTTTTCCGTTTTGCTGAGGCAATGATTGGCTGTCGCAATTTTTTCTTCATCATAATCCACCCCGGTGATGCGCCGTTGCGGCCCGGCAAAATGCAACATATAACTCAGGAATCCATAGCCACAACCGAGATCGAGAATGCGTCCTTCCGCCGGCAGCAGGTCGTGGAAAGTCTGGTAATATTTTTCCAGTCGCAATTTGACACGCATATACCATTCCAGCACGGGACCTTTATAGAGATAGTTGTGAATCAGTTCTTCTTTGAAGAAAACAGGTTGTTCCAGGCGGCGGCTGATCTTTGCATACTCTTCTTTGAAATAACGGCTGATGCGCTTGGTTCGTTCTGAGTAACCGCTACCAAACCGCGGGTCATCCGGCGTAATGCGCGGCAGTATTTCGATAGTTACAATGCCATTTTTCAATAAATAATCCCCTTTGCTCATGCAATAACCGGTACCGTGCAGCACTACGGGAATGATATCGAGATTCAATTTTTCCGCCAGATAAAATGCGCCTTTGTGAAAACGTTTCATTGGTCCCTGGGAAGTGCGCGTCCCCTCGGGGAAAACAATGATCGAGTAACCATTCCGCACACGGTCTTCCATCAGTTCCACGCTGTTCTCCGCGCCCTCCGCTACGGGATAAAAATCTGCCATGCGTATGGCTGCACCGAACACCGGCGATTTCCATACCCAGCGATTGGTCAGGAGAATGGACTTCGGCATGAGCATATTCATGGCCAATATGTCGAGGAAGGATTGATGGTTGGCGATGATGATGGCCGGCTTTTTAAACCCTTCGTTAAACGGATTGTTGATGCGTTTTTTGAAATTGGCCATTACATACAATACCGATGCTGAAAGTTTGGTAAGCAGGTAATGATAAATGGCTTTGCCTTTTTCTTTATTGAATGGATTCAGCTTGACGAGAAACCAACCCAAAACCGTCAGCAACAAACTTACGAGGGCAAAATACAGGAAGGAAAACACCGAGCGCGTCCAGCTCCACAGTGTCCAGGGCAGCCTGCCGCGGGCTGCACGTTTTTTTACCAATAAGGAAAATAAAAACGGGATCAATACCTGCGACATCAGCACCACGCAGAGAATGCCCGTAACCGAGATAAACGCCACCGAACGCAAGGCAGGATGCTGCGCAAAAGCCAGCACACCCAATCCCGCAACAGTGGTAATGGCCGATAAAAGAATCGAGGATTTATAAGAAGACAGGTTTTTCTTGCCGGTTTTATATTCCTGCAACAAACCATCCATAATAAACAAACTATAATCATCACCCAGGCCAAAGATGAGCGCCGACACGATGATGTTGACAATATTGAAGGTCATGCCCGTCATGCCCATGATGCCGAGTATCCATACCCAGCTCAGTAACATCGGGATGAACGCCACCAGTGCGAGCTCGATACGTCCGAATGTCAGCAGCAGCACGATGAATACGAGTGCCGAAGTCAGCAAAGCAATGCGATTGAAGTCTTCACTCACTATTTCACTTAACCGGCTGGCGAGGTATTGGCGATCAAGCACAGTGACCTCCGTTCTTTTATCCAATATATCGATCACCGATGCTTTGTGCTCCTGCGGTACTTTCAGAATGGTTACAACCGATGTGTTGCCTTTTTTCTCCGACACATAATCTTCGAGCAGGTTTTTCTGCAATACATCGGCATCTTCTTTCGGCAAAGGCGTGTAGGCGCTGTTCAGCAGATTGCTGAAGGCATCAAAAGCTGTTGGCTTGAATCCGACGGACGCTCCCTGCCTGCGGAGTTCTTCCACCAGTTTTTCCTTTTTACCGTTGCTCCAGTAGTTGTTCCAGAAGGCGATGCGTTCAAATTGCAGTGAGTCGGATAATAATAATACCGATACACCCGACACAGCACTGATCCATCCTTTCTGCTGCAGTTGCTGCAGGGTTGGCTGCAATTGTTCACTATGCATCAAAGCCTCCTGCCGGTCTTTCCCTTCGGCTACGAGGTATACCGAACGCAACACATTCCCACTGATGCGGTTCAATTCCTTTTCAGCGGCTTTGAGTTCGGACGACTGATAATTCAGGCTCGTCATGTCCGGTTCAAAGCCTACTTTTTTATAAAAAAAGAAGAATACAATCGTCAATAAGGCTACTACGCCCAATAACCATTTGTTATGTTCGGGCCGCAGCAGCGCCAGCTTATCGATCCATGAATGATGATGCTCCTTCACTTTCGCTTTCTGCTTTCCGGTGAAGTGTGGCAAAAAGATCAGTGAACAAAGTGCTGCGCCTATTAAACTGAACCCTGCAAACAATCCCAGATCTTTCAGCATATCGGACTTTACAAATTCCAGGCAGAAGAAACCGCCGATGGTAGTGAGCCCCCCGATGGTCAAAGGAAACGCCAGGTCTTTTACCACCTGCCGCATATCGGGCACGTGCCGGTGATGGTTGAATACGTGTAAAGAATAATTGACGGCAATGCCCAACACGATGGAGCCTGTACCCAATGCGATGACTGAAATAGACCCTTTGAGGAAATAAATACAGGCGAGTGAGAAAGCAGCGCCGTATACTACCGGCAACAACACCAGCACCGGCGCGCGTTTGCGGCGGAAATAGAATCCAATGAACAATATGAGAAAGATAACCGTCAGCCCCTGCGTGAACAGGGTGTCGGTACGCAGTTGTTTTGCATTGCCGGCCGATACCGCGGCGGCACCGAAGTATTGCATGCGCACTGCTCCGGAAGAGAGTGAGTCGCGGATATTATCGATATGGGTCAGCAGCTCACTGTTCTTTCCCGTATTGCCGGCGGGATAAGCAGGCGTCAGAAAAGCGAGGAGGTGTTTGTGATCGCGGGTAACGATGTAGCCGTCGTAGAGTTCAAAGTTGCCTTCGAGTTGCAGTTGCTGCAATTTTTTCAAAGCGATAAAAGAAATTCCGCTCGGATCGTTGGCTATGATCTGCTTCACGGCAAACCCGCTGGGTGAACTCAATAAACGGATATCATTCTCCAGGGTCTGCCGGATGCGTGCAGTATCCTGCAGACTGTCGATGTGCAGGTAATCCTGTTGCTCGAGGAAAACCGGAAGATTGGATTGAATGATGCGGAATAACTCGAGTGTAAACTCTTCTTCTACTTTGTAGCGGATGTCTTTGATCAGCGGCGCCGCATGCTGCTGAAGTTTTGCGATCAATGTATCTGCATACGTTACCAGGCTGTCGGGTTCCGTTTTGGTGCTGTCCTGCAACGACACCATCATCACCAGTTTATCGGCAAACTTGGAGTTCTGAAAGACTTCGGTGAGTTTTTCGGTTTTATTGTCATGAGGAATGATGGCCGAAATATCTTCCTCGAACCGTACACGCGATGCGAAGAAGCCGAACACGGCAAGTGTCAGCAGAAAGATTGCGTAGAGCAACGGCTTGCGTCTGCTGAAAAAATCAAATATGCCGGTGAACAGTTTTTCCATTGCTTGTATTACAAAACTCCGGTTTCGTTGATGGTGATTTTCTTGCGGCGACGTCCCAGTTTCAGCAAACCATAAGTGATAAATCCGAAACCAAGGCCGGCCACGACAGCCAGCGTGATGCTGCCCCAGATATATTGGGTAAGATTAATACGGATCGTTTCCAGGTCGATGCCTTTGGAAAAAGAAAGATCGGCTGCGCTGCCGGGCATCCAGAAAGCGCCTGCTTTGAAACTGAGATAAATGATCAGCGGGATCATCGGAGGAATGCTGATGTTGGCGGCGATGATCACCAAGGCTTTATTGAGGCGAAAAAAAATCGCCAGCGTAATCGCCACCAGCAATTGAAAGCCCCATATCGGCACGATTCCCATGAACACACCAAAACCAACAGATATGGCTTTCAGACGATCCGATGCATCTGCGCTGAAAAGTTGTTCTTTCAGGTTGCGCCGCCAGTTGCGGTTGGAAAAAAGGGACCGGAAAAAATTACGCGGTTTTATATAAAGGAAGGCGATCACCACCAAAACGGTATTCAATACGCTGATGCGGGAAAAGTCTTTGAATGGACGGAAATGTGATACGCGTGTTTCCGGTGGCGCATAATATACGCTAATGGGAACGGACGTCACCGGTATCCCTTTCCACGCAGCCCGCACCAGTACTTCAATTTCAAATTCATATTTACGGGTGAAAAAGCGCATACTGCGCAGTTGCCCGATGGGATAAAGCCGGAAGCCTGTTTGCGTGTCGGGGCAATCGATACCAGTTTCCACCTTGAACCAGAAATTGGAAAATTTGTTGCCGAAGCTGCTTTTGCCGGGCACGGATTCCTGGTTCATGTTGCGGGCGCCCATAATCAGTGCCGGGCCGTCTTTGTCCAGCTTTTCGATGAACAGGAGAATGTCTTTGGCAAAATGTTGTCCGTCGGAGTCGATGGTGATGGCGTATTCGTAGCCTTTTTCGAGGGCTTTTTTGAAGCCGCGGCGCAGGGCGATGCCTTTGCCGGCATTGCGGGTGTACCGCACCACTTCAAGGCTGGTGAATGCCGACAACACGTCTTCGGTATGGTCGGTACTGCCGTCGTTTACCACTATAATGGCATGTGTATAGCCGGCCACATCGCGGATTACACCGGCCAGTGTAGCAGCATTATTATAGGTAGGTATAATAACACACATGCGCAGCCGCTCGAAGTGCTGCTGATATGAGGGATTGGGAAGCATGCAAAACAGCCTATTGGGCGCAAATGTATGAAAGAATTGCCCCGGCTTTGGGGCCGGGGCAACGGAGAGGTAACAATTTTATAGCTAATCCGTGGATTAACGCTGACCAATGGTATAACGAACAGCAATACCTACGTTGGCTTCAAAAGAATTGTAATAATCAGGAGCCGTTACGAGGAAGGTCGGGCGTACATCGGCAGTCAGGTTCAGCGGAATCTTGCTGAATTTGTAGTCGATACCACCTGTGGGGAACAGACCTACACCTACACCACGGTATTCTTTGTAACGATCGTTGGCAAAACCGTTGTAAACCACGGCACCACCGCCTACGAACCAACGCAGACCGTCAACGGGAATGTTGAAGTGGTGTTGGTAAGCACCTGAAAAATGCAGGTAGAACGTGCGGAAATCGTCCGACACATAAGAATAACCACGGGAGCCTGCGCCGAAATTCAGTTCAATAGCACCTGGCTGGGTCACAAAAAACTTATAGGAAACAGAGCCTACGTCATAATAAGTGGTACCAAAACGGCCACCGATGGCGCTCTTGTAGGTACTCTGGGCATTGGCCGCCAGACCAAACATTGCAGTTAGTGCTACTAACAAAATAGTTTTTTTCATTTCTAGCTTTTTTTGATTTGAGAAATCGGGGCAAAAATACAACATTCTTATTTTTAGCCCATTAGCTAATATCGCAAAAAGTGTTCCATGACTGCTGGCAAGCCGTTTGCAACGTTTGAACAATGGTTTTCTTCTACTGAAAACCTCCACGGTCCCAAACTTAAATTCTTTATCTTTGAACGCTTTTTTATGAAAAAGAAATACGCAATCAGTCTCTTTGTATTTTTTGTGGCATTTTTTGCTCAACTGAGTGGTTATGCGCAAGATAGGCAACCATTTTATGCGGCGATGGCTGCTAAGGATGCTGGTATCATCGATAAGCAACTGGAGGTGGTCCGCAAAAGTTCATCGGCCGAAAAAACTGCGCTGGAAGGGGCTTTGCTGATGCGCAAGGCTGGTGTGGTAGGTGGCGCCGGCAGAAAATTAAAGCTTTTTAAAGAAGGCAAATCCAAACTGGAAGAAGCTATTTCCAAAGACGGAAACAACGCCGAGTACCGCTTTCTGCGTCTCATGATCCAGGAAAATGCGCCCGGCATCGTGAACTATAGCGGGGATATTGACGAAGACAAAGAATTTATACGCAAGCACCATAAAAAATTACCTACCGCCGTACAGTCCGCCGTGGCCTCGTACGCCAGGAATTCCAAGGTGCTTCGCCCGGAAGACCTGTAACTATAATTAAACATGAATAAGAAAGTTTTAGCGGTTTACTTCTCACAGACCGGGCAACTGGGTCAGATCATCGACAGGTTTACGGCGCCGCTTGAAAAAGCAGGCGCTTCCGTCGAAAAACTGGTGATACAACCCGCTAAACAGTTCCCATTTCCCTGGACTTCTCCTGCTTTTTTCGGTGCAATGCCGGATTGTGTGCTGCTGAAGCCTGCCGAACTGGAGCCGTTCACGCTTCGCGAAAGCAGCTACGACCTGATCATTATCGGTTACCAGCCTTGGTTCCTGTCCCCGAGCATTCCCGCTAATTCCTTTTTACAACACCCCGCATTCCTGGCGGTGGCGCGCAATACGCCGGTGGTTACCATCAGCGGCTGCCGCAATATGTGGATCAATGCACAGGAAAAAATAAAAGGCCTGCTTTCCAGAGCCGGTGCCCGCCTGGTTGGAAATATCGCGCTTGTAGACAAACACAACAATTATGTGAGCCTCGTTACCATCATTCACTGGATGTTTTCCGGCCGCCGCGACAAAAAATGGGGCATCTTTCCCAAGCCCGGCGTCACCGATGAAGATATTGCCAATTCAGCTATATTTGGCGAAACGGTAAGTGCGCATCTGGCTGGTAATAATTGGGAAAGTCTTCAGCCCCGCCTTGTGGAACAAAAAGCAATACAGATCAAGTATCACCTGATGTTTTTCGAAGGAAAGGGCGCCCGCATCTTCCCGATCTGGGCCAACCTGATCAACAAAAAAACCAATAAAGATCCCTGGGTTACCGGTTTTAAATATTATCTCCTGTTCGCCCTGCTGATCATGGGACCGCTGATGCTGTTGATCGATACACTGTTTTTCCGGTGGTTTAAACTGAACCGTATCAAAGAACAAAAACAATATTATTCTGGAGTCGCCTTAAATTAAGATCATGTCGCTGAACGAAGTTTTCATTACCCGTACGTCTCATTTCCTTCCTAATGAACCCGTGTCAAATGATGATATTGAGGAATACCTGGGCTATATTAACAACAAACCGTCGAAATCAAAAAGACTGGTGCTGCGCAATAACGGTATTACTAAACGTTATTATGCCATCGACCGCAGCGGAAAGTCTACGCATACAAATGCTGAAATGGTCGCACAGTCCATCCGTGGATTGTTCGATAAGCCGGAAGATATCAGGCAACTTGATCTGATCTCCTGCGGCACTTCTTCCCCGGATCAGTTGATGCCCTCGCACGGTGTGCAGGTGCATGGTTCCCTGCCCGAAGCCGGCATCATCGAAGTGGTATCGCCTTCCGGTGTTTGCTGCGCAGGTATGCACGCGCTGAAGTATGCCTATATGTCTGTTCGCACCGGCGAAGCACATACCGCTGTTGCCACCGGATCGGAACGCCTCTCCCGCACCATGCGCTCCGAGATGTTCGATGAAGAAGCCTCCAAACTGGAAGCACTCGCCGAAAATCCCTATATCGGTTTTGAAAAAGAATTCCTCCGCTGGATGCTCTCCGACGGAGCCGGCGCCTTCCTCCTCAGCGATAAAAAGAATGAAAACGGGCTGAACCTCCGCATCGACTGGCTCGACGGCTTTTCCTATGCACAGCAAATGGAAGCCTGTATGTACATGGGCAGTGATAAAGATGCGGATGGCAACCTGATCAGCTATAAAGATTTTACCAACGAAGACCTCATCGGCAGATCCATCATGAGCATCAAACAGGATGTGAAGCTGCTGGGCGAACACGTAGTACCACTCGGTATCACCAAAATGCGCGAGACCCTGGAAAAAAGAGGCTGGGACGTAAAAGATGTCAACTACTTCCTGCCGCATATGTCCAGCAATTTCTTCCGCACCAAGATTTTCGATGAAATGGAAAAGCAGGGCATTCCCATTCCTTACGAAAACTGGTTTGTGAACCTGCCCAACGTAGGCAATGTAGGGGCCGCCTCCATTTACCTGATGGTAGACGAACTGTTCCAGAGCGGCAAGCTGAAGAAAGGAGACCGTATCCTGCTGCTGGTACCGGAAAGCTCACGTTTCTCTTACATGTACGGCGGTCTTACCGTTTGCTGATAAGCGCACTTTTAATTTTTTCTTTATGAAAAAACAAGATATCCCACAAGACCCGAGCGCATTGAACAATGTGACGAAAGAGGTAACCTATGCCGTTGACGAATCGGGCAATTACACCACCGGCCTCAGCACCGGATGGAGCGTAAAAGCCGAAGCGCTCGACGTTGCCTGGCAGGATATCGAGAAAAGAGTGGCCGATGCCCGCAAAAAAGTGGAAGACGGCGAAGCCAGTCCGCTGCTTTTTTTCATGGAAACAAAATTGATGGATCTTACCATCGTGGCTTCCTATACCGGCTTCTGGAAATGGCAGGTAAAACGTCATCTCAAACCCGGTGTATTTAAAAATCTGTCCGACCGCAAACTGCAGAAATATGCGGAGCTGTTTGAAGTATCCGTCAATCAACTAAAGCAACCTTTCGCTTAAGAAAGGCGCAACCACTAAACCTTCATGACACTAGATTTCAAACACACGCAGACAGCCCATTGCGAAAATGGCGTTACTGTTGGCCTGCTCCGGCATTACGGTATGAATCAAATCACAGAGCCGCTGGCTTTCGGTATCGGTTCGGGGCTTTTCTATATTTATCTCGGCATCGTAAAAGTGAACAACGCACCGTTGATCTCTTTCCGCACCATGCCGGGCAACATTTTCAAACGTACCTGTCAGTCGCTCGACATTCCGGTGGTAAGAAAAAAATTCGCCTCGCGCGAAAGTGCGGCCCGTGCGCTCGACGAGCGACTGTCCGCCGGACATCCCGCCGCCTGCCAGGTAGGCGTATACTATCTTACTTATTTCCCTAAAGAATACCGTTTTCACTTCAACGCGCACAACCTCATCATCATCGGCAAAGAAGGCGATACCTACCAGATCAGCGACCCGGTAATGGACAGCCTTCATACACTGACCAGTTATGAACTCGAGCGTGTACGTTTTGCCAAAGGACCATTAGCACCCCGCGGCCAGATCTATTATCCCGGCGCGTTCGGCTCCGTGAGTGACGAGCAAATCAAAAAAGCCATTGTATCCGGTATCAAGCGCAACATCCGCGACATGCTGCATATTCCCGGTTTCTTTGCGGGCGTAAGCGGTATCCGTTACACCGGCAAAAAAATCAAAACCTGGAAATCCAAACTCGGCGATGAAAAGTCGAGAAGCTACCTCGCGCAACTGGTACGGATGCAGGAAGAAATTGGTACCGGCGGCGGTGGATTCCGTTTTATCTACGGTGCATTTCTTCAGCAATCACATGCTTACCATCCGGTAGATGAATTACCCGAGATAGCCGGTCTCTTCACCAAAGCCGGTGACCGCTGGCGCGATGCAGCCGTGCAGGCAGCAGGCATCTACAAAGGACGCCTCAGCAGTCAGGCCGATTACGATGTAATGGGCGACATGCTGATCGAAATTGCCAGTCTCGAAAAAGAAGCTTTCACACGTCTCAAAAAAACAGTTCCCCTGCTGAAATAGATCGGGTCGAAAACTCGGCCGGATAGACCGGCTCAGCCACCGATTATCGTAACTTGCGGGCACTCATGGAAGCAGCCATACAGATATCTGATCTCTCCTTTCGCTACCAGGCGCAGGAGCCCGTACTCGACCAGCTTAATCTCACGATCGAAGCAGGCGAACGGTTCGGTCTGTTTGGGCCAAATGGTGCAGGCAAAACCACGCTCATGAGCCTCATGACCGGGCTTCTGCCGTATAAAACCGGCTCGGTTAAATTACTGGGATACGAACTGCGCGGCCGCGACAGGAAGATCAATAGCCTGTTCGGATTAGTGCCGCAGGATTTCTCCTTTTATCCCGAACTCAGCACGGAAGAAAATCTTCAATTCTTTGGAGCCTGGGCGGGATTGACTAAAAAAGAAATCAGGGAAAAAACCAACGAATTGCTGTCGGTATTGTCGCTCGAAAAAGTGCGTACAAGAGCTGTAGGAAAATTTTCCGGCGGCATGAAAAGACGTGTCAACCTGGCCATTGCCGTGATGCATGATCCGCGCGTATTATTTCTCGACGAACCAACCGTTGGTGTGGATGTGCAAACACGGCACGCCATCATTCATTACCTCAAACAACTCAATCAGCACGGCACCACGCTTATCTACACTTCGCATCAGTTGCATGAAGCCGAAGACCTGTGTACGCGTGTAGCCATGATTGATGAAGGAAAAATAATTATTAACGATACGCTTACCAACCTGCTTCATCAACACAAACAAGACGGACTCGAAGGCTTGTTTCTGGAGTTGACAGGACGAGCGTACAGGTCATAATGTGATAATTTGATGATTTGAAAATTTGAAAATGCTTTTACGGGCCGTCTTCAATCTTCATTCTCAAATCATCAAATTTTCAAATTGTCAAATTAACTATGTTCCGTCTCTGGTCGACCATCATAAAAGATCTGCGTATTCTCACCCGCGACAAGGTGGGACTGACGCTGATGTTCCTGATGCCGGTGGTATTGACCATTGTGATCACCTCGGTGCAGAACGGCACCTTTGAAATGGTCAACAACAACAAGGTGGCCATCATTCTCGATAACCGCGATGCCGATGCCAGTGCCGGCGGTTCGGCATCGGCATCGCGCGAACTGGTAAAGACCATCGAAGAAGCCGGCATGTTTACTATCGCCGAACGAGGCCCTTACAAAAACGAACAGGAAGTGCGCGACCAGATGTATAAAAAAGAGATCCTCGTGGCGGTGGTCATTCCTCCTACTTACAGTCAGGACGTAATGGCCCGCGCGCAATCTGTGGCGCGCAAGGCTCTCAAAGATATTTCCGGAGAAAAGAATACAGCTTCCGGTGAAGGCGATAGTCTTGCGCCTTTGCAACTGCTTTATCACCCTACCCTGCAGCTCTCCTTTCGCCGCAGCATCGAAGGTGCGCTCGGCAGCGTATTGCAGGTAGTGCAGAGCAAATACATCGTTAAAAGTCTTTACAAAGCCATCAACGAAGAAAACATTCCCGATTCGGTGGAAAGCCAGATCGTGGGGCAGCAAACGGAGATCATTCCCGTTGCCGTTTCCCGCGATGGCAACCGCGGCAATCCGAATGCCACGCAACACAATATTCCCGCATGGACTGTTTTTGCCATGTTTTTCATCGTCATATCGCTGGGAAGCAGCATTGTGCGGGAAAAGCGAAGCGGAAGCTTTCTTCGCCTGCGCACGCTGCCCACGCATTTCGGCGTAGCCATGGTCTCCAAACAAATCACTTACATTCTCATTACCCTGTTGCAGGCCGTCGTGATCTTCGGGCTGGGTATATTTTTATTTCCACATATCGGCTTACCGGCACTCATATTGCCGGGTGATATAACGGCGCTGGTGCTGGTGACGCTTCTTTGCGGATGGTGTGCCACCAGTTTTGCCATCTGCGTAGGCGTATATGCCAACACGCAGGAGCAGGCCAATGGCTTTGGTGCCGTGTCGATAGTGCTGCTGGCAGCCATTGGCGGATTATTGGTGCCGTCCTTTGCCATGCCCGAAGGATTTCGTTATATCATGAAACTGTCGCCCCTGCACTGGTGCATGGAAGCCTATTACGGTCTTTTCCTTGAAGGCGGTAAACTGGGCGATATTTTAATGAATATTATACCTTTGCTCGTTATAACCCTCGCATTCCAGGTTGTGGCTTGGTGGGGACTGAAACGGAAACGGCTGGTTTAGAACCGCGTTGCCGCAAAAAAAGAAAGCAGAAATAATGGAAAAAGAACAACTGAAGCAGCAATTAAAAGAACAGATCATCAAATTCCTGAATCTGACAAATGTAAAACCGGAAGATATCAAGGACGATGAGCCATTGTTCGGAGAAGGACTGGGACTTGATTCTATTGATTCAATCGAGCTGATCGTGCTGCTCAGCCGCGAATACGGCATCAATATTCAGGATCCTAAAGAAGGACGCAAGATCCTGGTGAATATTGACACCATGGTTGACTATATCGAGCAGCACCGCACCAAATAAAAGATTCCGTGAGCCGAATCCTCATTACCGGCATAGGAGCATTCAGTGCCATCGGGGATAATGTGGCAGCTAACCGCCAGGCGCTGATTTCCGGACAAAGTGGTATACGTACCCTGTCCAATTTCCCTTCGCGTTATGCGGGCAGTTTGCCATGCGGCGAAATCACCCATTCCACAGATGAGCTGAAGCAATCATCCGGCGTCGATGACCCGGGCGTTACCCGTACGTCCCTGATCGCGCTGCAGGCCTTACGGGAAGCCATAGCGGATGCAGGTCTTACACCGGAACAACTTCGCTCCTCCGATACGGCCCTTATCAATGCCAGCACGGTTGGCGGCATGTGCCTCACCGATGAGTTATATCATGATGCCAACAACGATGGCCTCGCAGGATCACCGTTTCTCAGCTCCTACGATAACGCGTCGGTTACTTTATTTCTCGCACAACATCTGCGCATCGGTGGTATTCAGAATACCATCAACACGGCCTGCTCTTCTTCTGCCAATGCTATTCTTTACGGTGCCCGTTTATTGCGCCATGGATTTGCACGCCGCGTGATTGTTGGCGGAGCGGATAGTCTGGCTAAATTCACCATCAACGGATTCAAAGCATTGCATATTCTTTCGCCAGCCCCCTGTACACCCTTCGACGCTCAACGTACAGGACTTAACCTCGGCGAAGCCGGTGCCTATCTTGTACTCGAACGCGAAGAAGATTGTCACGATAAAAAAAGATATGCGCACTGCGCCGGTTATGGCAATAGCAATGACTCCTATCACCCCTCTTCCATTTCCGATGAAGGCGAAGGACCATTCCTCTGTATGCAACGCGCATTGGAAGCCGCACAGCTTGCCGCGGGTGATATCGATGCCATCAACGCTCATGGAACGGCCACCGAAAACAATGATGAAACGGAAAGCCGCGCCATGATCAGGCATTTCGGCACGCCTCCACCCTTTTTATCCACCAAAGCCTACACGGGTCATACCCTGGGCGCCGCCGGTGCACTGGAAGCCGTTTTCAGCATTCTTCAATTGCAATACCAGGAGAGCTATCCGGCTCTTCGTTTCAATGAACCTATTGTCTCCACAGGCCTGATCCCATCCGCATCTTACCGCAGCCTGCCGGTAACACATATCATGTCCAACTCCTTTGGATTCGGGGGTAACTGTTCGTCCCTCATCTTTTCCGCCGTCTGATGCTTTTGTTAAATAATCGGTAGAAATACACTTCATACAAAAACATTTAGTGACTTTTGTACGGTCAGCCTCATTCATGTACATCCATTACCATAATTGTATTTTTCCGCAGCAGACCGCTCTTCCCGGCGGGTTGGTTACCTTGTTGCCCGCCGATGGCAATCAACTGAAAGCCATCGAACCGTCATACGACGGTGTGCCTCCGGGATTGTTGAGAAGAATGGGTAAAGCCGTGCGGATGGGTACAGGTACGGCATTGCCACTGCTGAAAGATCTCCGTCCCGACGGCATTATCATCGGTACCGCAAATGGTGGTATGGAAGACTGTATCCGTTTTCTCAATCAGATCATCGACTACGATGAGGGCATGCTCACACCGGGTAACTTTGTCCAAAGCACGCCCAACGCCATTGCCGGCCAGTTGGGACTAATGACACGCAACCAGTGTTACAACATCACGCATGTGCATCGTGGGCTTTCATTCGAGCAGGCTTTGCTGGATGCGGCAATGCTGTCAATGGAACATCCGCATCGTAATTACCTTGTAGGCGCTGTAGATGAAATTGCCGACTACAATTACAACATCGATCTGCTGGGCGGCTGGTACAAAAAACATCCGCAAGAAAACAAGGATCTATACGAAGCAAACAGTCCGGGTAGCATTGCCGGGGAAGGTGCCGTGATGCTGGTGGTAAATGGTCAGCCGGAAGAAGCCGTTGCCCGTTTGCGGGCCATCCGTTCCTGGCATGGCACGAATCCTGAAGACGCCAGAACGAATATCGAAGCGTTTCTGCAACAATACACCGACGGAAATATTCCGTTGCTCATCACCGGTGAGAACGGCGACAACCGCCTGCTTCCTTACTACGAAACCTGCGAAAAACTGCTTCCCGGAAGCGCCGTTGGCCGCTTCAAACACATGAGCGGTGAATACCCCACGGCCGCGGGCATCGCACTCTGGCTTACCTGCCGGCTGTTTGAAGGAGAAGCTCTTCCTCACCATTTCTATAAAAAAGGAAAAGAAAATACCGCGGGGCCGGTATTGATTTATAATACTTACAAAGGCGAACAACACAGCCTGATCTTACTATCAAAAAAATAGTTATTTTAGTTCCCCTAATCAAAAACAACCTTAACAAATGAAACCTAAATTTCTCAGAGCCACCCTGCTGGTAATGACTACTGCCTGCCTTTCGCTGACTGCCCTGGCTCAAAAAATCAAACTCAAAGAAGGAAGCCTCGACGTACTGAAAAACGAAACAAGCATCAATATCGAGTTCACCTACGACAACATGGCTGTAGGAAAATTTGATAAAGAAGCCGACTACGTCAACAAAAAGAAAACCGAGTACAACGCTAAAGAGGCAGGCCGTGGCGACCGTTGGGAAAAAGCCTGGATCGACGACCGCAAGAACCGCTTCGAGCCTAATTTCATCGAGCTGTTTACCAAACATGCGGAAATGACCGACAGCAAAAAAGCCAAGTATACATTGATCTTTCATACCACTTTCACCGAGCCTGGCTTCAACGTGTATGTTACCCGTAAGAATGCCTCTATCGATGCAGAAGTATTGATCGTGGAAACTGCAAACAAAAGCAATGTGATTGCCAAACTCACATTGGACAATGCGCCCGGCCGCACGTTCATGGGCAATGACTGGGATACCGGTGAACGCATCTCCGAGTCTTACGCCAAGGCTGGTAAGTCTCTCGGAAAATACATCAAGTAATTTTTCCCCTGAATTATAAAGAAAGGCGGACCAATGGTCCGCCTTTCTTGTCAATAAGTCAATCAGTGAATGAGTGAATACTTAATTGTTAATCACAAATCCCTGGTTCGTGTATACACGAACCAGGGGATACAGAAATCTTAGCGCCCCTGCCCCTTACGCCGCTTTGCGTGAAAAAGCGACGCTGTCTTATTGACGATTGACCATTGACGATTCACGTTTTTCACATCAACTCAATCACCTCCTTCAACCGTATATCATCCGAAGCCGAACCGATCATCACATCAAACACACCCGGCTCTGCGATCCATTGAAGCTTGTCGTTGTAGAAGGATAATTTTTCTTTATTGATGATGAACTGTACAGTCTTGGTTTCGCCGGGCTGCAAACTGATCTTTCTGAAATCTTTCAATTCCTTCACCGGCCGCACCACCGACCCGAAGCGGTCGCGGAGATAGAGTTGCACCACTTCTTCGCCGGCATATTTACCGGTGTTGGTCACCTTCAGTTGCAGGCTGATCTGTTCACCGGCTTTCATTTTCTTTTTATCCAGTTGCAGGTTGTCGTAACGAAACGTCGTATAACTAAGTCCATAACCAAATGCATAACGTGGAGACAAAGGCAAATCGGTATAAGCCGATTTGTAATTACGATCGCTGTCGCTGGCAGCCGGACGTCCCGTGTTGAAATGATTATAGTAAATAGGAATCTGTCCTTCCGCGCGCGGGAAAGTCATGGGTAATTTTGCAGATGGATTATAATCGCCTGTCAATACATCCGCCAACGCATTACCGGCTTCGCTGCCGAGCCACCAGGAGTACACAATGGCGGGCATGTTGTCCGCCGTCCAGTTAAAAATCAATGGCCGTCCGGCGTTGATGACCACTACAACCGGTACGCCGGTAGCATGGATAGCTTTCATCAGCTCTTCCTGCACACCCGGCAGTTGCAGGCTGGCGCGGCTATGTGCTTCACCACTCATGTCGCGGCTTTCACCCACGCTCAGGATCACAAGTTGCGAAGTTTTTGCCACACGCAAGGCCTCTTCAAATCCGCCGCGTGAGGTATCGGCAATCCCACAACCTTTTGCATAAGCCAGTTGTGTATTGGCGGGCAATCTTTCGCGCAATCCCTGCCACTGCGAAACGATATAGCTTGAATCGCCGGGCATTTCGATACTCCAGAAGCCAAGATTTTGTTTTACTTCCTTCACCAGTGGTCCGATGAAAGCAATCCGTTTTAACGTATCCGATAAGGGCAACAACGATTTTTCATTCTTCAGCAATACGATACTTTTTTTCGCCATGTCACGCGCCGCTGCTTTATGTGATGCGTTGTTCAATGCCTCCTGCTCGCGTTCTTCGTTACAGAATTTGAACGGATCGTCAAACAGGCCCATTTCAAATTTCTTGCGGAGTATCCGGCGTACCGCGTCATCAACTACTGACAAAGGCACCTCGCCTTTTTTAACCAGTGTCACCAGGTGATCCCTGTACGCGCGGCTTTCCATGTCCATATCGCTTCCTGCGAGTATGGCCGATTTTGCTGCGGCTGCACCATCGGCTGAATAGCCGTGTGCGATCATTTCACCGATCGACCCCCAATCGCTGACGACGAAACCGGAGAATTTCCATTTTCCTTTTAAAATATCACGCTGCAGATAACGGTTGGCGGTGGCAGGAATACCATTCAGGTCGTTAAAGGAATTCATGAATGTGGCGGCCCCCGCGTCCAGTGCGGCTTTGAAAGGAGGAAGATAGGTTTCCCACAACATTCTGTCGCTCATGTCTACGCTGTTATAATCGCGGCCACCAATGGCGGCGCCATAGGCGGCAAAGTGTTTTACACAAGCCATCACGGCATCGATATCTCCCAATCTTTTTCCCTGGAAACCTTTAACGCGCGCGGCAGCGATCAGTGAACCGAGATAGGTATCTTCTCCCGCACCTTCCATCACGCGGCCCCAACGCGGATCGCGGCCGATATCGACCATGGGCGCAAAGGTCCAGTGGATGCCGCTAGCCGCTGCTTCCACCGCTGCTACGCGCGCGGCTTTCTCGATAGCGGGCAAATCCCAGCTTGCCGCTTCGGCTAACGGAATGGGAAAGGTTGTTTTATAACCATGTATCACATCCTGCCCGAACAGCAGGGGTATGCGCAGTCGCGATTGCAGTGCAATCGTCTGAACGGCGCGCGTATCTTTTACGCCTTTCACGTTCAGCATGGACCCCACTTTTCCCTGACGCAGTTGTTCGTCTTTGCGGTCGTCGCCGGATACCGGTCCGGTTGCCAGGCCATCGGCGGTGTATTGATTGAGTTGCCCAACTTTTTCCTCGAGCGTCATCAACCGGAGAACGGAATCAACGCGCCGGTCAATTTTCGTTTGTGCTGTTGCCGTTGTTGCCGCCAACAGCAATGTTGCTATGATAATTCTGTTGATCATTTTTCTTAATTAAAAAACAAGCGTTGCAATGGAGTGTGGTAATGCGGTTACTTCGGCGGCCTGGCCATTTATCCAAAGGTAGTAAGGCGTGCGTTTGTCACTTTGGTTCATCACCACTACCACCGTCTTTCCATCATCGTTTACAAATGCCGTGGATAACAATTGACTTCTGGAGGGTGCCGCAATCACTCTGCGCGCACCGGGCTTAATGAATTTGGAGAAATGTCCGATATAATAATAAGCATTGGTATAAATGAGTTCGCCTGTGCGCGTATCGGCATGCACCGGCGCAAAACAAAAATTGCCCACGTGATTGGGGCCGCCGGTTTCATCCAATAGAATGTTCCAGTCGGTGAAACCTGTCATGCCGTTATTAAAATCGTTGATCATGCTGCGGCCATATTCTTCGCCCAGCACCCAGGCCTTATAGCGGGTGGGATTGAAACTTTCCGCGCAGCCTTCCGTAAAAAACAGATGTTTATCGGGAAATGCTTCATAAACGCGGCGCAGGTTGTCGAACATGGGTTGTCCCCCGCTCCAGTCTTCGTACCAATGATACCCGATGCCCCAGATATATTTCGCCGCTTCGGGATCGCTGAGATAGGTTTGTGCACGCTGATAGATCAGATCGCGGTTGTGATCCCACACGATGATTTTTTTATCGGCATAACCGGCTTTGTGCATCGTTGGGCCGAGATGGTTTTTCAGAAAATCCCTTTCTTCTTCGGCCGTATAGATACAGCTTTCCCAGGTCTGTGTGGCCATCGGTTCATTTTGTATCGTGATGCCCCAGACGGGAATTCCCTCTTTCTCATAGGCTTTGATAAAGTGGGTATAATAAGAAGCCCAGCTTTCGTAAAACTCGGGTTTTAGTTTGCCGCCTTTGAGCATGTTGTTGTTGTCTTTCATCCAGGCCGGAGGGCTCCAGGGGCTGGCGAAGAATTTAAGGCTGCCACCGGCCGCGGCCATTGCCTGCTTGATGAATGGAATTTTAAACCGTCTGTCGTGGGCCACATCGAATGTTTTCAATTCTTTGTCGTTGTCGGCTACATAGGTATACATATCGCTGCTGAAATCGCAGCTATTGATATTGGTACGCGCCACGGTATAACCGATGCCTTGTTGTTTGTCGAAATGTGCTTTGAGAAATTCCTGTTGTTTGGCAGGTGGCAGCTTGGCGAATGTTTCCGCAGCAGCATCGGTGAGTGCCGCACCGATACCTTCGAATTGCTGAAATTGCCTGGTTGGATCCACGAATACGCAGATCTGTGTTTCTACAGGTTGTTTCATTTCTTTGAACACAACCGTGTCGGTAATGGTGAGGCGATAGTCGGTGCTGTCGGCCGTGGTATACACGATTACTTTTTTGCCGTCGACAGACGGGGCCGGTGTTGTTTGAGGCCCGGCCTTCTCCTGCTTTTGCGGTGCGTTGCAGGCCAGGAATAAAACACTACCGATCATGAGGGCAGCTTTCGTCATTCTTTGTCTTTTTATTTTTTAAAATGCATAACAGTCCAGGCACAATGCACCAGCATTGAGTCCTTGTAACAGACAAATTGTTAAACTGATTAAGCAAGTGGGGAGTGGGTTATTTCCCCGGACGAAAAGCAGTGAGTGATGAAATTAAATTAAAAATTTAAAAGTAAAAAGTAAAAACAGCCGTAATAGGTTTCCCATGTTGGTCTGGAGACCAACATGGGCGGGAAGACCAACAAGGGCAAGAAAACCTATTACTTACTACTTATAACTCACTACTTCTTTCTCACTGAAAAAAGCCAGGCCAGCAAACCCGGCTCCGCAAAAGCCGGATCCCAACTGTTGTGATTAGCATCGGGATACAACGTGAAGCGCACTTTAGCGCCTGTCTTCTTTAACGCCGTCACCATTTTTTCAGAATACTCCGGCAGCACCACATCGTCCTTGGCCCCATGAAACACCCACCAGTTGACACTTTTCAGCAAGGGCGCTGTAGATGGATCGGCACCACCGCAGATCGGAGCGGCCGCGGCAAAAGTTTTGGGTAACCGGCGTACCAGTTCAAACGTGCCCATGCCTCCCATACTCAACCCCATTACATATACCTGATCACTTTTGACCTTGTACTGCTTTAACAAATGACCAGTCAGGGATACGAGCAATTGCATGGCCTGCGAGGGCGGACCGTCGGGAACAAAATAAAACTTTCGCTGCCCGGTGGAATCGGCTACCGTCTGTACATTAGACCAGTAGCTGGTTTCAGCGCATTGCGGAAAAACGACAATAGCCGGATAACGCTTGCGGATGCTGTCGCGCAGAAACAACGAAGCGCCATGCACCAATTGCTTTTCATTATCCTTACCACTTTCGCCACGCCCGTGAAGAAACAATACCAGCGGATACACACGTTTGGGATCATAATTTTCCGGCAACAATAACCGGTACGGCAACGTGTCGCCGTTTTGTATGAATTGGTATCGCTGGTAAGCTGAGAAATCGCGCCGCTGCGCAATGGCCGCAACGCTGATCAGCAATAACAGCGGAAGGAGTATTTTTTTCATTACTGCAGTTTAAAAGATGCTTCTTTCACATCACGGCTGTTGCCGCCGATGAAAACGTTGAAATCTCCGGGTTCGGCCACATATTTCAGGTCGTAGTTATAAAACTTCAGGGTTTCCGCATTGATCGTAAAGGATACCGTGCGGCTCTCTCCGGCTTTGAGTTCAACTTTCTCAAATCCTTTCAGCTCTTTTACGGGACGCGTTACACTGCCAACAAGATCGCGGATATACAACTGCACCACTTCTTTTCCGGTAACCTTGCTGTTGTTGGTAAGCGTTACACTGGCCGTGATAGATTGTCCGGGTCTGAAAGAGGCAGCACTCAGTTTGATATCACTGTAAGTAAACTGCGAATAACTCAGGCCAAAACCAAACGGATACAGCGGATCGTTGGGCACATCGAGATAGTTGGAACGGAATTTTTCAAACCATTTTCCTTCGGCCAGCGGGCGGCCGGTATTCTTGTGCGCATAGTAGATCGGCACCTGGCCTACGTTGCGGGGAAATGTCGCGGTCAGTTTGCCCGAAGGATTGACGTCGCCAAATAATACATCGGCAACGGCATAACCGGCTTCCGATCCGCCAAACCAGACGTTGAGAATGGCCGGTACATTTTTTTCTTCCCATTCTAATGTCAACGGACGACCCGTGAACAACACGAGCACGACAGGTTTGCCTGTTTTCAATAATTCTTTCAGCAATTGTTGTTGCACATCGGGAATGCCGAGTTCGGTACGGCTGGAGCTTTCACCACTCATCTCGGAAGATTCCCCAAGGGCCGCTACGATCACGTCGGATTGATTGGCGACGGCCAGCGCCTCGCGGAGCATTTCTTCATTGGAGCGTTGATCGCGGTGCAATGTTTTGCCAAACATCGTTGCATTTTTTTCATACGTACTGTCGGCAACCAGGTTGGAGCCCTTGGCATAAAGAATTTTTGCTTTGTCTCCCGCCACTTCTTTCAATCCCTGCAATACAGGAATGGCTTTGGAAAAATCCGCCGCCACACTCCAGGTACCGGGCATGTTTTCCTTAGCATCAGCCAGTGGCCCGATCAGCGCAATGGTACCCGACTTGCGGATCGGTAAGGTATTGGCCTGGTTTTTCAGCAAAACAAAACTTTCCGCGGCGATCTTACGCGCCTCGTTCCGGTGTGCCGTAGTGAATATTTCTGTCTTTGAACGTTGTTCGTTACAATAGCGATAAGGATCGGCGAAGAGACCGAGTTTGTATTTCGCTTCGAGAATACGGCGGCAGGCAGCATCGATCTGTGCCAATGTCACCTTTCCTTCCTGCAATGATTTTTTCAGTGTGGTGAGAAATCCTTCCCCTACCATGTCCATATCGATCCCTGCTTTTAAGGCAAGCGACGAAACGGTTTGCAAATTACCCAGACCATGATCCACCATTTCGTTGATGCCGGTATAGTCTGTTACCACAAATCCTTTAAATCCCCATTGTTTGCGCAATACGTCGGTCATCAGCCATTTGTTGGCGGTAGCCGGAATGCCGTCCACTTCGTTGAAAGAAGCCATCACACTGCCCACGCCGGCATCAACGGCGGCTTTATAGGGCGGAAAGTAATCGTTGTACATGCGCATGCGGCTCATGTCCGTGGTATTGTAATCGCGTCCGGCTTCGGCGGCACCATACAAGGCGTAATGTTTTACGCAGGACATGATTGTGTTGGCCGCACCGAGATCTTTTCCCTGGTAACCATGCACCATGGCTTTGGCAATGGCGGATGCCAGAAACGGATCTTCTCCATTTCCTTCTGAAACGCGCCCCCAGCGCGGATCGCGGGAGATGTCTACCATCGGCGAGAACGTCCAGTTGATGCCGTCGGCGCTCGCTTCTATGGCAGCAATGCGGGCGCTGCGTTCGATCGCCTGCATATCCCAGGTACAGGAAAGTCCGAGCGGGATCGGGAATACCGTCTGGTATCCGTGGATCACATCCATGCCGAAGATCAGCGGGATCTTCAGCCGGCTCTGTTCTACCGCCACGCGTTGTACGTCGCGGATCTTTTCTACGGACTTGATATTAAAAAGACCGCCGACTTTACCTTCGCGGATCTGACCCGCAATGTTCGAGTTGGATGCCTGCCCGGTTGTAATGTCTCCGGCACCCGGCAGGTTCAGTTGGCCGATCTTTTCGTCGAGTGTCATTTTTTTCATCAGCGCATCTACAAAAGTTTTCATCTTGCCGTCGTTCGTTACTTGCGCGATGGCTTGTGTGGAGATGGCTGTCAGTGCGATCAATAATAACTTCCGCATTCGTCAGGTATTTTAGATAGTTTCAAAAATGTGATCAGGGAGTAGCGTGCGTGGTCGTTGGTTTTTTAAGAACGGGCAGCAGTACCCGTTTCCATATCTCGTAGCCTTTTGCGTTCATGTGCAGATTATCATTTACAAAAAGATCGGGAAACACTTTTCCTTCATCATCTACCATTTCCCTGTAAACATCTACATACACGGCATTTTTCCGGTTGCGGAGAAAATTACGGATAAGCGTATTTCCAACGATCATTTTCGATTGCAGCAGCACACGGCTGGGGCTCGGCTTCATCGAGATGTACACGATCTGTACGTCTTTCATTTTTTTGCGCAGCAGATGATAAAGTTGCTTGAACCGCTCGGCTACTATTTCGCCGGTAACGGTATCTGATGCGGCGAGATCATTTTCTCCGCAATAGATAATGACCTGCCGGGTATTGTTCACCGGCACAATGTCATCCAGGTAGTAGATCACATCCGGAATGGAGGATCCGCCAAAACCGTTGTTGTTGATTTCATACCCGGGAAAATAACTGTTTACGTCTTTCCACCGTGTAAACGAGGAACTGCCGATCAGCAGGATTTGTTGTTGTTTGGTCATCTTCAGCGCACTGTCACCTTTGATGATGTTCTGCACTTCACCATAAAAAGGTCGCTGCTGTGCGCCTGCATTGGCAAACAATAACAACGATAAGAATCCTGTCAGCAAAAATTTTTTCATACTCCGTTTTTAAAATCATTCGGCTTTCATCACGGGCGACCGTTCTGATACGCCGTTTTCGTTAATAGCTTCAATGGCGAAATAATAGGTTTTCTCACGATCCATGGCTTTGTAATAATATTCGTTCGCGTCGTGCACCATGATGCAGTTGTACAGTTTGTCGGGAGAAACGCCGGTATAAATATTATAGGCATACGCATTGCCGGATGGACTCCATTTGATCCAGGCGCTGCGTTTATCTTTTTCCGTGCGGAGCACGATGAGTTGTTTCACCGGCCCCGGTTTTGCGCCTTTGCCATATCCGAATACCCGCAATCCGCTGATGGCAAATTTACCGGTAGGCATGTGAATATTCTCCAGTTTTATGTAACGGGTTTGTACCGGTTTTGTTAATTCTACATATTCATGCGGTACATCCGTCTGGTTCTGGCTTTTATCGACCAGCAGTTGCCATTTTTTTCCATCGGTTGAATGCCATAGGCGATATTGATGGTACACACCGGCCGATTTGCCGAGAAAACTGCTGTCCACATCCTGATCGGCATAATTGATTTGTATGCCTCTCACTTCCGATAATGCACCAAGATCTGTTTGTATCCATTCGCCTTTGTTGCCAGTCGCCGCGCTCCAATAGGTCTTGATATTCTCATCCACGGCATGATTGGCTGCATAACTTCCTAACGTGGAGGAAACCGTCACCGGTTTTTTGTAATTGAGCAACATCCATCCGGTGAACGATGCATGCTTCGCCGGATCATAGGGCGCCTGCGGAACAGGAGTGGAAGGAAGGTAATGCGGATAATCACCGAAGCGTGTATTGCAGTACATCACACCGTCTGCATCGAAACCTGCCGGCCATATGCCAATGCGTCTTTCAAAATTATTTTTCACGCCCAAAACAATCGTAGATACGTGCCAATAATTCTGGTAATTGTCTTTGAAGGTGGCGCCATGTCCCGCGCCTCTGGCAAAGCCGCCGGGTTTGTAGCTGAACGGATCTGATTGTGGCACAAACGGACCCAATGGCCCCGGACCAACTACCACACCATCGGCATAGCCGCTGAACTCCGTGCCCGGTGCGCCGTATTGCAGGTAATATTTCCCTTTGTGTTTGGTCATGTGCGCGCCTTCCAGGAACGGATCGAGGAAGGTATTGTCGAGGTATTCACCGAAGCGCTGCCATCCGTATCGCCATTGTTCCAGGAAATACATTTCTTTTCTTGTGCCGATGGGCTGGAGTGTTTTGCGATTCAACTCGATGCCATAAAGCGGATAACGATTGCTGCTACCGTTGTACATGTAAAGACGACCATCATCGTCGGTAAAAAAATCCGGGTCCCAGCCGCCGATCTCAAAAGAATCGACAAGTGGTTTCCATTCATCTTTTTTTGGATTGGTGCTCATCCACACCGTGAAGTTACTGCTGTAGGTAGAGCCGAACACGATCATGGTATCGCCGATAATGCCAACCGCCGGCGCACATAATTCATCATATACTTTATTCCAGGGACGCAGGAACCTGCGGGGAACAAAATTCCATTTTTGCATATCGCTGCTCCACCAATAACCCCATTGATTGGTGCTGAATAAAAAGTAATCGCCTTTATAATTCACGATCACCGGATCCGCCGTAGCGCGGTGGCGTCCCCATTCGCTGAAGTTGGGTATCGGCGTATAGCCGTAATCGATATTAATGGGATTGCAATACGTTTTTTGCTGCGCAAAAGAAACGCTGCACAGCATGAGCATCACACAAAAAATCATCGTCCGCTTCAAGATCATATTTTCCTATTTTTCAGATTCCAGTTTCTTCATTCCGTCGCGTATATCCGGGTTGCTCATGAATAATTTCCAGATCAATCCTGTTCTGTAGTTTTCGATCATCACCACCATCGGCGCCTGGTTCAGTCCCATGAAAATATCAGAGCACCAGTTTTGCGAAAGGTTGAAGGCATCCCGGAAGCCATATTCGCCCCAGAGGAAATGACCATAGTCGTAATAAAATTTCTTCAGCGCTTTCATCGACTCGTCCGGCGTATAGGGAAATGAACTGATGGCGCCTGTTGGCGTGATCTTTCCATTGTCCTGGTGCCGGGCAGGTTCATCTGCCGAATAACGGCGCGGGCCATCGCTTGCCGTCAAGCCCCAGCTGCTATCGCTGTAACCTTTGAACCGGTTGGGGTTGGCTACGCAATATTTATAATTGATGCGCGCGATGTTTTGGTTATTGGTAAAATAATTTACATAACGGTCTGTGATCTGGTGCGGATCGTAACCCATGTAAGAGTAATGTGTAAAGAACAAAGGTCCGCCGCTTGATACACCTACATCGAGTTTGATGCCCTGGTAAGTATTACCGTTCGTGTACATCGAGCCATCTTTTGTTTCACCCCAGGCTGCGCGGTATTGCTGCGAAATGGTATCCTGGCTGGCCCAGCCGCTGTAATACATCGATGCAGGAATAGCATGCGTTGGCGATGCAATCGCCAACAAATAGGTGACCATCGTTTCATTCCAGCCGATCAGGCGGTGATCGATGATCCATTCTTTGTCCGGTGACCAATGCCAGTACAGGTAAGGACTTTCTGCATAACGCCGGTACCAGCTCCATTCGATACCCTGCCACAGACGCGTAATGGAATTACGGATCGCCTCTTCCGCTGCATTTTCTTTATTGAAATAAGCCTTTGCGGTCAGCAATCCCTGCACCAGGAAAGCAGTCTCCACGAGGTCGCCTCCGTTATCTCTTTGTCCGAAAAATGGTTCCACTTTAGCAGTTGGCCCATCCATGAAATGTGCGAAAGCACCATGAAATTTTTCCGAACGTTCGAGGAATTGCGTGATGCGCGTAAACCGTTCAACCGCCTGCTGGCGGGTAACGAACCCGCGTTCCGTGCCGGCTACCAACGCCATCATACCAAAACCTGCAGCGCCCATGGCCACCATGTTTTCGCGGCCGGGAATATTCTCGCGTGCCAGTCCGCTGTTGGCTTCAGCGCCTTCCCAATAATAGCGGAAGGCTGCTTCCTGCACCATCGTCAGCAATTCTTCGTCGCTCATGCGGCGCGTCTTTGCGGTCACAGTGCTTACAGATTTTAATTCACGGTACTGTTTATCGAGAAAAGCAATGCGGTAAGAAAATGTTTTATCGCTTTTTCCTACATAATCTGCGTAGCGATTAACAGCGGGTTGCTGTATGCCACGCGCTTTATAATTTTTTCCATCTTCCGAGCGATATATTTTCACGTATCGGATATTGGCATCAGCGGGTTTATCCCAGGTGATATCTATATGCCGGTCGTAGCCTGTTGCCGAACGCAGCACCGGCTTAAGCGTCAGTGGAAGATTGCTCATGGATGAGCAGAAGAGAATATCATCCACATACAACGTATGTTTTTTTCCATCCTTACCTTGCTGCGAGAATACAACAGCCACCACATCCCTGATGCGCGCAGGATCTTCTACGCCAAGTGCGCCCACGGGCAGCACAAACCGTTGCCATTTACCTGCTGCTACCGGCAACAATGAACCTTTCGGAGAAAAAGTGCTGTCGCGGTACATCAATCTTACACTGGGCAAGCCTGTGGTAATGGCAACAGGACTATACAACCAGCAGGAAAAATAATTTGCTTTATTGAATTGATCGATGCCACGCAGGCGCGGGCGGATAACCGCGGCATCCCAGCTTCCATTAGTGCCATTGGTATACGTCATACGCAATGCGTTGCCGGGTGTATTAAAAATAGTTTCGCTCACGGGAAGTCTGCCGTCGGTATGTTCAACGGAAGAAGCACCGGAAGCAATGGCATGGCTGAAAAAATACGAACCGTTCATGCGGCTGTTGACGAATACGGTGTAGTCCTGCGGAGGTTCCGCGCTACGCGCAATCGTCGCTGTCAGCAGGGCAAGGGCAAACAGACTGATTCTTTTCATATGCATCGTCATTTTTGTGATAACCATGGGCTCTGGAAGTCGAGCTTGCGCAATCCTTCTTTTATTTCCGGGCAACTCATGAACAAGCGCCAGAGTAATCCGGAACGATAGTTCTCCATCATCACTACCACCGGTCCCTGGTCGATGGCCAGGTAATGTTGAGGATACCATTTATACGTATCACTGAACGCATCATAGAAACCATACGGTCCCCAGAGTTGGCTGCGCCGTTCATTGAACCAATATTTCATCGCCGCCATTGATTGTGCGGGTGTATAAGGAAAAGAGGCGAGTGCTGCGGTAGGACTGATCACACCGAGATCGTTGGTGCTGTCGGGGGCATGCGCATGATATCCTCTTACGGAATAACTGGCAGTCAATCCCCAATTGTTGGAAGCGTAACCTTCGTACTGCTTCGGGTTATTTACGCACCATTGATAATTGATCAACGCCTGGTTGCGTGTCTCGGTCTCGTAATTGGCGTAGCGGTCTTTCAATCCGCGCGGGTCCAATCCGAGATAAGAATAATGTGCCCAGAAGAGCGGGCCGCCGTTGGGTACATCACCCTGGTAGAGAAGTTCCATGTCATATCCGCCATAGCTCCATGGTTTGCGGATGGCACCGTTTTGCGCCCATCCCTGATGATAAACGGAAGCCGGCACACCATGCGTGGGTGAAGAAGCCGCCAGGATATACATGATCAGGCATTCGTTGTATCCCTTCACGGGAAAATTCATCTGCCATCCATATTCCGGGCTCCAATGCCAGTACAGTACTTCCTGTCCGTTGCGGTACCAATCAAATTCCACTTCTCGCCACAGTTTGTCGATACGTGCAGCAATCTTTTTTTCCGCATCACTGCCGTCACGATAGTATTGGCGAACGCAGAGCAATCCCTGCAACATGAAAGAAGTTTCCACCAGGTCACCCCCGTTATCGCGACGACCGAAAGGTTTTACCTTTCCGGTATTGCCGTGCCACCAGTGGGGCCATGCTCCATGAAAGCGATCGGCTCTTTCAAGAAAGCTCACGATCGTTTCCATGCGTTTCAACCCCTGTTCTCTTGTGATGAATCCTCTTTCTATTCCCACAAGAATGGCCATCACGCCAAAACCGCCACCACCGCTGGTGACTACGGACTGGTCTTTTTGCGGATAAATGCTATCGATATGAATACGTTCTCTTGCCAGTCCGCTTGTGGGTTCGGCTCCGTCCCAGAAATACTGAAATGTCTGTTGCTGTACCTGCCGGAACAATGTCGTATCCGATGCCGCTACTGCGTTACTGCTGCCGACCGGGCGGTTGGCACAACCGGCAAGCAACAACATAGCAACGCATCCGGTAAAAAAAAACAATCTTTTCATAACACTACATTTCATCAGAGATAGGGTGCAGTAAATCCGAGATTACGCATACCCGTTTTTATTTCCGGACAACTCGTAAATAAATTCCAAAGCAGGCCTGTACGATAGTTCTCGATCATGATGATGATCGGTCCCTGGTCGATGGCAAGATGTGAACCGGCAAACCATTGGTCTTTTAATGAAAAGGCATCGATAAAGCCATATTCTTTCCAGAGCCGGTCACCCAGCACATAATAGAAAAACCGGAGCGCGGCCAATGACTGCTGCGGTGTATAAGGAAAGGAAGACAATGCAGCCGTAGGTGCAATCACCCCTACATCATTCGTTGGCGAGCTGGCCGTATAGCCATTTGGAATATCGCTTGCTGTCAGTCCCCAAACTGAATCGCTGTAACCATAATAGTTACGCGGATTCTGTTTGCAATATTCATAATTGATGAGCGCATGATTCCTTACCTGCGTGTTGTAATTGGCGTATGCATCCACCAACCCATTCGGGTTGATGCCCAGGAAGGAATAATGGGAAAGGAAAAGCGGTCCGCCGCGGTCAGGACCGAGCGGCAAGGTATAACCATAATAATTGTTGCCGTTGCGGATAGCTCCGTTGGCGGCCCATCCATTGTCATATACAATTTTGGGAATCGGATTGGTGGGTGCAGAGGCGGCCAGCACGTAAGTAATCAGGCATTCGTTCCATCCGCGGATCGGGAGGTTCATGGCCCAGCCCAGGTTATCGCTGTAATGCCAGTACAAGGTATTTTGTCCTCCTCTTCTGAACCAATCCCAGTCGATGCCATTCCAGATGGCATTGATATCGGCGCGGAGCGCCGTTTCTTCGGCACCTGCTCCGTTGAAATATTGCCTGGCGGTAAGCAGGCCCTGCATAAGTAAGGACGTCTCCACCAGGTCGGCACCATTATCATTTGCACTGAACGGAACGATTGCCCCGGTGGTGCCATCGATCCAATGTGAAAAAGCGCCTTTCACTTTAACGGCCGTATTCTTCAGAAAACCGACCATGGTGCGGAGGCGTGTTACAGCGGCGGTGCGTGTAACAAATCCTCTTTCCACACCCGTTACGATCGCCATCACACCAAAACCTGAACCTCCTGACGTAACAACATTATTGTTGCCGTTGCTCCGTTCGCGCGCGAGAAAGCTGGTGGGATGTGCGAAGTCCCAGAAATATTTGAATGTTTGCTGTTGCACTTTGGTCAGCAGTTCTTCATCGCTGATCTGTGGAAACTTGCGGGAAGAATCGATGCCGGTGCTGAGATTGATGGTCACCGGATTCAACAGGCGTCCGCCGTTGCGGCTGCGCAATTGTTCGGTGACGGTAAGGTTATATGATGAAAAGCCACTCAGCGGAGCGGCCGGTTTTATTTGCAGTATTGTGTTGTTGTTCTCCAGTTGTTGGGTATAGTTGACGGAAGTACCTCCCTGTTTCAACGTAATACCTGCCGGAATAGTCGCCTGGTCGATCGGCGAAGAAAAAGTAAACCGGATCGTTGGATTGTTGTTGAGCCCGTTATAAGACAACGTGCCATTATAAGAGCCATTCACCGTAAACGAAAGAGTGAGACTTTGTGGTTCACTGCCACCATCGGATTTTTTGCAATTGGTATTCATCAGCAGTAATACTGCGAGACAAACAAACCATTGAAAAGTGCGGGAAAATAAGTTCATGAGTACCTTTTAAAAAAATGGAAGAAGCCCGGAAGCTCGTCCAGGCTTCTTCCAACTATTCTTGGGAATTATTTACCGGCTACACCCAGTTTATAGAGTGCTTTGATGTGTGCTGCACCCAGTATGGTATTGTAAACGCGGATCTCGTCTACTTTACCATTCATGGGAACGGTCCAGGTATCGGCAGTTGCTGCCATACCGGGAATGTTGTTGTACCATCCGCCGATGATCAGGGCGTTTGGCTGCCAGCTTTTGAAATAATTGGTACCACGGTTCTGGTAATCGGTCGTACCGATCATTTCACCGTCTGCCCAGATCTGCAGGTTGTTTGCCGTATAGTCATAAGTAGTTACGATGTGTATCCACTTGTTGGGACCTGTTTTCGGCGATTTGAAACCAGCCAGCCATGGTGCATTCAGGTTGTCCTGTGTACCGTTGTTGAGATCGGCAAAGATGGCTTTGATCACCATTTTGTTCAGCTCCGTAGCAGGGTTTTGTCCCGTTTCGATCATGGAGTTGATATTGCCGAACAGTTTGCCGGGGCGTGTTACCTGGAATACCATGGTAGGAGTAGATCCGTTGTTCAATACCTGCACCCATTCGCTGACGGTCCAGCTTTTGAGGTCGGCATTGAAAGCGGGAATCTGTGTTCCGTAGTAGAGGTAACCGTTGGCGAGGTTGAGTGCTTTACCACGTACGCCACCCGTTACATAAGAGTCGTTTACTGAAGACGTGGGCGCGATACCGGATTTCTTTTCTGCCTTGGTATCGTCGAAGCTCCAGTAAGCAACAAGGTTGCTGGTATAGATCTGTTCGGAACTATCGTATCCGTCGATCTTGTCGCCGAAATCGTCAGGAGATGTACCAGGCAGATCATTCTGATTGGTTTTCTTACAGGATGTGGCTACCAGCACGCATCCCAGAAATGCCATCACCCACGCAGGCCAGGTTCTAGTTATCTTTTTCATGATTATGCTTTTTTAATAATTCGGGTTTTGAATAAGTCTGCCACCTGAAATATCGATCTGTTCCTGCGGGATAGGCAGTACCTGATCGCGGGCAGCGTTAAAGTTGGGACGACCGGAAGACTGCAAGGTGCTTGCGGCAATGCCCCAGCGTACGAGATCGAAGAAACGGTCATGCTCCATGGCCAGTTCCACACGGCGCTCCTGGCGGATTGCTGTGCGTAATGTAGCCTGAACGGTGGTGGTAACGGGAGGCAGGATGGCATTGTTGCCGGCGCGTGCACGTGCGCGCACCATTTCGAGTTTAGCCAATGCTTCTGTTGTGTTGGCAGCGCCGCCGAGTTCGTTGGCTGCTTCTGCATACATGAGCAATACGTCTGCATAACGCAGCATCCGCACGTTCATCCACCAGCCGAAACGGTTGTTAACGGTACCGCGTACAGCTGGATTGGTATAGACCTTTTCGTTGTAGCGCGGGTTAGGAAGTGCGGCAGGCAATGTTTCATTATAATAAGTGGTCTCGCCGGCATAGAGAATAGTACGCTCTTTGCGGGGATCACCGGCTTCGAAAGCTGCTTCCAGGTAAGTGGAAGGAACGTTGAAGCCCCAGCCAAGATCCCACTGTCCGGTACCACGAACACCCTGCACATTGGTATATTGTACACCAAAAGCTGTACCATCGGGGTTGGAGGCATCGGCATAAGCCTGGATCTCGAACAATGATTCAGAAGAGTTCTCTCCTATTTCACTGAAGATATCGCGGTAAGGTGTATTGAGGTTATAAACGCCGGAAGTGATCACTGTTTGTGCAGCGCCCATGGCAGGTCCCCACTTCTGTTGCGTGAGATACACTTTCGCCAGCAATCCCCAGGCGGCGCCGCTTGTTACACGACCGATGAACTTATTATCCCAGCGTTGTGGCAGGTTTGCTGCAGCGAATTGCAGATCGCTTTCAATGAGTGTATAGATTTCTGCCGGAGTAGCCCGTGCCAGGTTCGGAGGAGTTGCATAGACCGTATCGATCTTTGGCACACCACCCCACAAGCGCACCATCATGAAGTAGCAATAGCCGCGGATGAAACGGGCTTCAGCGCGTGCCTGCTCTTTAAATGGTGCAGAAGAAGGACGTGTATCTTCCGACACCTGCTTCAACACGTCGTTGCAACGGGCGATAGCGTCATAATAATCTTTCCATGATTCATTCACCAGGCCGTTGGTCGGTGTTACGGGAAAATTATCCATCTCTATCTGTGTAGGCCCGTCCGCAGAGGTACTGCCTTTATCGGCATCGTCACTGCGGATGCTGGTCTGGCCCACAAACGCGAAGGCGGCAACACCACCTTTACGCAACGCAGCGTAAGCTCCGAAGATGTACTGGTCGAAAGGACCGGAACCGGAAGGATAAGGATAGGTACCGGAATCATATTGACCCTGCGGATTCCGGTCGAGGAAATCTTTGCGGCACGAAGGCAGTATGCCCGCGAGCAACAGCGAGAGCAGCACCAGCCCCACACTGCTTTTTATTGTTATCTTTTTCATATCTCGAATCGTTTAACTAATTAGAAGATCAGGTTCAAACCAAATGTATAAACGGCCGGAACCGGATAAGCTCCGTTGTCTGCACCACCGGCAATCGGGCTGCTGAGCGGCACTTCAGGAGAGTAACCGGTAGCATAAGCGAATGTGGCAATGTTTTGTCCACTGATGAACAAACGCAGTGATTGCGCACCGATCTTGCGGAATGCATTCTGTCCGAATGTATAACCAAGTTGCAGGGTGCGGATACGCAGGTAATCACCTTTCTCCAGGTAGTAGCTGCTGAACAGATAGTTGTTGGAGCGCGTGTTGTCGAGGATCGGTTCAATATTGGTTGTACCAGCACCTGTCCATGCATCCAGCCGATTGGTCTCATAGTTCAGTGTAGCAAAGGTGGCCGTGCGGCGTTGAGTATAGATCTTGTTGCCACCTACACCTTGCAGCTCAATCATGAAATCAAAGTTTTTGTATCCGAGGCTGATGTTGCCACCGAAGTTCCAGCGGGGGAAAGGTGTTCCGAGGAATGTACGGTCTTTGTCGTCCAGCACACCGTCGCCATTGGTATCGGCATAAGCAATATCGCCGGGCAGTGAATTGCTGAAGTGAGGAGCTTTGTCCAGCTCAGCAGTTGACTGATAGATACCGATCTGGCGGTAACCGTAGAAATAACCGATCGAATAACCGGTAGCCGTACGGTTTACACCACCATTACCCAACAACTGGAAAGTAATACCGTCACCGATAGATTCCACATTGTTGTCGTTGTAGCTTAGGTTGCCACCGATGCGGTAAGTGAGGTCTTTGCCGATGCGGTTGTTATAGCTGGCCGACACTTCTATACCCTGGTTGGTAATGGTACCAAGGTTGGTGAAAAAACGAAGGCTGGTTGACGGAAGGGTGATGAATGAAAGGATGTCCACCGTTTTGCGGTTATAGAAGTTAACATCCAGGCTCAGTTTGTTGGACAAAGTACGCAGTTCCAGTCCCACATCGATACCGCGTGTTGTCTCCGCTTTCAGGTCCGGGTCGGCAACATAATCAGGCACAACAGCGGGATAAACGTTCGGACCAAATACGCCGGCATTGGCATTATTCAGGATCGGGCGGAATACGTTGGGAGAAATACCCAGGCCATTACCTACCGTACCATACGCCGCACGGAGTTTCAGGAAGTCGATGTTTTTCACTTTGAAGAAATCTTCATCGGTTACTACCCAACCCAAACCTATACTCGCAAAATTATTCCAGCGACCGCTTGGTGAATAGTTGGAGTTGCCTTCACGACGGTAGGTTGCATTCAGCAGGTACTTGTCGCGGAAAGAATAGCTGACACGGCCGAAGTAAGACATAAAGGCCTGCTCGCTGCCACCACCGCCATAGTTACCGGGGTTGGAACGGTTGGCAATATTAAGGTACCAGAAATCAGGATCGTTAGGAATGTTCAGCGTGGTATCGGTACGGTTACCGGTGATATCAACTGCGCCGCGGAACAATGTCGTGAAACCAGCCACTACATTCAGGCGGTGATCCTGGTTGATCACTTTGTCGAATGTAAGCGTGTGATCCTGCTGGAAGTTGCGATACTGTGCCTGCGATTGCGTTACACCCGTTCTTTGTGAAACGTCGAACGTGGTGTCGGTAGGAATCGCCCCTTCACCCAGGTTGATAAAGGTATAAGGCAACGGGGTGTAAGAACGTGATTGGTTAAAGCCAAGGTCTGTATAGAAAGTAGATTTCCAGGTAAACGCTTTGAGGAATTTGATCTCTGCAAATACGCTACCGGTAGCGCGGAAACCATCGTTGATCGCGGTTCTGTCGAAGCGGTCGAGTCTGGCCTGCGGGTTAGACACCTGCGCGCGCTGGAACGATGGCATGCTGTAATACAATCCATCGTCTACTTTACCACCAACGATCGGAGCGGCCCACAATGCATTCAGCACGTCGGCACCCGGATTGTTTTTCTTGAAAAAGAAACCGGTAACGTCTGCACCAATACGGATGCCGTTGGTTACGCGGATCTCTTCATTCAAGCGGATCATCAGCTTCTGGTATTTGTCATTGCGGAGCACACCTTCCTGCGTGTTGTAACCCACGTTGAGGTAAGTGCTGGTTTTTTCTCCGGTGTTGGAAATACTGATGCTGTTGTTGTTCATGATCGCATTGCGCAGCACCACATCCTGCCAATCTGTGTTAGCCGTATAATTGGAAAAATCAAACGGTGCCGCACCGGTGTTGGACAATTGCTGCGAATAGAGATTTTTAAATCCGTTGGCATCAACGAGATCCACTTTTTTATGCACCACCTGCACACCCACCTGGCTCTGGAAATTCACGCGGGTTTGTCCTTTCTTGGCGCGTTTGGTGGTAACGATGATTACACCGTTGCCTGCCTGCAGACCGAAAATGGCAAGTGAAGAAGGATCTTTCAGTATCTCGATACTTTCGATATCACTCGGGTTAAGGTAGTCGATATTGGTTTGAAAGATACCGTCCACTACATACAGCGGATCGCCGCTGTTGGTACTGTTGTTACCACGGATGCGGACTGTTGGCGCAGCACCCGCAGCTCCGGAGTTCACCACGGTGAGACCTGCCACTTTACCTTGCAAAGAAGAAACAGGGTTGTTGGCGGGCATCTTGGCGATGTCGTTACCCGAAACAGAAGAAATAGAACCTGTCAGGTCGCGCTTGCGTTGTGAACCGTAACCCACCACCACTACTTTCTCCATTTCATTGCTGGCTGGAGTAAGGTTGATGCTGAGTTCAGTTTTACCGCCGGCAGCGATCTCACGTGGTTCGTAGCCGATCGAAGAAATAACCAGTGTTACGTTGGCATCAGGTGCATTCAGGGTGAATGTACCATCGTTGCCGGTAGTAGTACCGATAGAAGTTCCTTTGATCTGAACAGATGCACCGGGCAGGGGCATATTGCCTTCGCCGGTCACTACACCTCTGATGATCACATCCGGCGCTTTCTTACCGGCATCTTCGCGAATCACCACAAGATTGTTATCCATCAACTGATACGACAACCGCGTGCGCTGCAGCAGTGTTTGCAGCACATCATTGAGGTCGGCATCAGTCACGCGGATAGTTACTTTGTCCCGGATGTCCTGCAGCATATCATTGTACAGGAAGCGGTAAGAAGTTTGTTTTTCAATTGTGCGGAGAATAGAACTGATCTCCGTTTTCTTTACGCTCAGGCTGATCTTGTCCTGTCCGAAACCACGGGCAGACACATTCAAGGCCAGTGCAAGCATAAAAGCAGTTGTTAATTTCATAACAAGCAGAACTTTTGGTGGTAACGACCATTTCCGGGTCGTTAAGAAACATTTCATAATTTTAGAATTAGGGTTAAACAATCGTGCATGCATTTTGTACGTTTAGCCTTAACGGGGAATGCGCCAACATTCTCCGTTATTTTTTTATACCGGTGCCAGGTTATTCAGGTGAACCAATAAATATTTCATTTTTATTTATTTTAAAGATGAAGGGATTGGCGGTGCTGAGTGCCGTGAAGGCCTGTTCTACCGATTCCTGTTTGAAGGTGCCGTTGAAGCGGAGTCGTTTCACTGTGGAATCTGTAAAAGTGATCCGCACATTGTACCAGCGCTCCAGTTTGCGGGCGAGTTCTTCAAAACTATCCCCGCGGAATTCCAGTCTGCTGTATACCCAGGCTGTTTCAAACCGGTCATTCGCTGCTTTGGTGGTGTCGATGGTCTGTATTTCATACAGGGGATATGGCAGCCCTTTTGTCAAATCGTTCTGTTGTTTTTCGCCGGTTCCTTTATTATTTCGTTGCAAAATGAGTTTCTCATTAGGGCGCAGCAGGATGCTGGTATCGCCGCGGCCTGCCGGGCGTATCACACGCACCGACCCCTGGAAAAGCGTGGTCTCAATAGTGCGGTCGTCAGGATAGGCTTTCACATTGAATACGGTTCCCAAAACCTGTATGTCCACTCCGCCTGTATGCACGATGAAAGGCTGATCCTTTTTTTTGGTTACCTGGAAATAGGCTTCGCCATCAAGATGTACCTCGCGTGTGGCACCATTAAAGTCGTTGTCACAAACCAGTTTTGAACCGCCGTTGAGCCATACGATGGTTCCGTCGGATAGCAAAAACCGGGAGCGGCTGCCGTTGCGCACCACCATCGACTCCAGGTCTGCATTTTTTTCAATGGTTTTGGAAGCAGTGGCTGTTTTTACGGGAGCGGGCCAGAAAACAAATACGGAGACCGCTAAAAGAATGACGATGGCAGAGGTGAAAAATAAGAGGCGCCGGCGGCGGGAGGAAGCAGGCGCAGCAGGACCGACAGCCATTTCCGCGCGATGGAAAATTTTCTGCACCGCCTGACGCACGTCCTGGTTATCGGTGTTCGCGGCTGATCTGTCGCGCCATAAACGGTTAAGAATTTCGAACTGCTGCTGGAGGGAAGGGTCTTCGTTCAGCAACATAGCAAGCTCTTCCTGTTCGGAGGAAGAGGCTTCTTTGTTAAGTGAACGGGCAACTAGTTGCCATTTTCGGTCTTGTAGATCCATGCAGCAAGCGTCGTTATCCTGATAAGGACAGCAATTTGCCGATGATCTACTAAAGGACTGTTAAATTTTTTTGGATTTTTTTTCCGGTGTGGTGGGCCTGTGGGCACTATCCGGCTTGTCGATCTGCAGCGACTGGCAGATTTTTCTGACGGCAATAGCCATTTGCGCGTCGATGGTGTTGACGCTGATATTCAGGATTTCCGCTACTTCCTTGTAACGGAGGCCGTCTTCGCGGATGAGTTTGAAAATCATTTTGCAGCGCGGAGGCAATGCATCGATGGCCGCCTGCATTTTGTGCATCATTTCCGCTGTAATCATCAGCTCGTAGGGATCGGCGGCAAACCCTTCCACAGCAATGTTGAGGTGATCGAAAGGAGCGGATACCAGTTCGCGGGCTTTCCGGGAAAGTGCGTTGAGGGCGGTGTTCTTTACCGCTACATATAAGTATACGGTAAGATTGCTGATTTCTGCGGCCTGGCGGCGGTTGGCCCAGAGTTTAACAAAAACATCTTCCACCAGCTCTTCGGCTATTTCGTGAGAACGGACCAGTGAGAAAGCAAACTGGTTGAGGCGGCCGGCGAAATGCAGATACAACTGGGTAAAAGCTGCTTCGTCGTCGGCAGCGATGCGGCTCTGCAATGCGTTAAGCCCGGGAGTTATATGGGTGTTCTGCGCAGGCAATCAATTTTCGGATGTGTTTCCGATACACTAAGTTATAAAAAAACAACAGGTTGCTGCAAGGATTTATCAACCGGCAGCGCCGGTTTATGTCCAGGCATCAATCCGGGTGCAAGATAAACTTTTCCCGCTTTACCACTTACACCTGTTAGTTTTGTAAATTTGCCAGACAACAGTTTGCTTATGCCAGTTCAGGACATGGAAAAAATTTTCCAGGACACGGTGGACAGGGAGGTGAAGATCGAGCCCTTAAACTGGATGCCCGATGCGTACCGTAAAACGTTGGTCCGCCAGATCAGCCAGCACGCTCACAGCGAGATTGTGGGTATGTTGCCGGAAGGTGCATGGATCACCCGGGCCCCTTCGTTGAAACGCAAGGCCATCCTGCTTGCCAAAGTGCAGGATGAGGCCGGTCATGGACTATACCTTTATTCCGCCGCAGAAACGCTGGGTACTTCCCGCGAACAGATGATCGATGATCTGCACACCGGCAAAGCCAAGTATTCCTCCATTTTCAATTACCCGACCGTTACCTGGGCCGATATCGGTGCCATCGGCTGGCTCGTGGATGGCGCCGCCATTCTCAACCAGGTGATGCTTTGCCGTACTTCATATGGTCCTTATGCCCGCGCTATGGTCAGGATATGCAAGGAGGAGAGCTTTCACCAGCGCCAGGGTTTCGACATCCTGCTTACGCTGAGCAACGGTACCGAAGATCAACGCGCCATGTGCCAGGACGCCATCAACCGCTGGTGGTGGCCGTCGCTGATGATGTTTGGCCCCCGCGATACGGAGAGCACCAACAGCGACCAGAGCATGAAATGGAAGATCAAACGCAAAACGAACGATGAACTGCGCCAGCAATTTGTAGACATGTGCGTAGAGCAGGTAAAAGTGCTGGGCATGACATTACCCGACCCGGATCTTAAATGGAATGAAGAAAGCGGCCACTATGATTTCGGTGAAATCGACTGGAACGAATTCTGGGAAGTAGTAAAAGGCAATGGTCCCTGCAATAAAGAGCGACTCGAGGCCCGCCGCCAGGCTTGGGAAGAAGGCACCTGGGTGCGTGAAGCAGCAGCAGCCCATGCCGCAAAACAACAATCAAAAAAACAGGCAAGTGCTGCCTGACCTTTGAACTGACACATGAATACATTACCCCGCAGATTTTTTTACGGAGATATTCCGGGTGACAACAACGGAGGCGATTCCACTCCGCCGTCAACAACGGCAGCCACTGACTGGCCGCTCTGGGAAATTTTCATCCGGAGCAAACAAGGACTCGATCATAAACATGTCGGCAGCCTGCACGCGGCCGATGCGCGCATGGCCATCGAAAATGCCCGCGACGTCTACACGCGCCGACTTGAAGGAGTAAGCATCTGGGTGGTTGAAAGCCGGCACATTCACGCCAGCAGCCCCGATGAAGCCGACAGCCTTTATGAACCTGCTGCCGACAAGATCTATCGTCATCCTACATTTTATCAACTGCCGGACGAAGTCAATCATATGTGACCACTTCCCCATGGTATAATATCCACACATGTCACAGCTTATCGACTATACCTGCTACCTGGCTGATAACGCCCTGATCCTCGGTCACCGCAACAGCGAATGGTGCGGCCATGGCCCCGTGCTGGAGCAGGATATCGCCATCACCAATATTTCCCTTGACCTCATTGGCCAGGCCCGCAATTTCTATCAGTACGCCGCATCGCTCAAAGGCGGCGACACTACGGAAGACACACTGGCCTACCACCGCGATGCCGCAGGTTTCCGCAACGTGCTGCTCGCAGAACAACCGCGCGGCGACTGGGCTTACACCATCATGCGCCAGTATCTGTTCAGCTCCTGGCAACACCTGTTGTATACTTCACTGCAACACAGCAGCGACACACAACTGGCAGCCATCGCGGCCAAAGCTTTGAAAGAAGTCACTTACCATCAACGCTGGTCTGCCGAATGGGTGGTACGTCTCGGAGACGGCACGCAACTCAGTCATGAAAAGATAGACACGGCACTCCAAAGCATATGGCCGCTGGCCGCGGAATTATTTGTACCCGCAGCATTTGAACTAACGCCCCCCGCCATCGATCCGAAAACATTGCAACAACAATGGCAAGCACAGGTAGCCGAAGTTTTCCGCGAAGCGGAATTAACCATGCCGGCTGCTGTTGACGGCAACGGTGATGGTAAAAACGGCGCACATACAGCATATCTTGAAGCATTATTGCAGGAGATGCAATATTTGCCGCGCACCTTCCCCAATGCCACCTGGTAAATAACAACAAGATTGGCCCCGGATAAAAAAACGATATGGTCCCTTCTTTCAGCCATCACCGATCCTGAAATCCCGGTATTGTCCATTACCGATCTGGGTATCGTGCGCGATGTGCGGATCGATGGCGAGGATGTGGAAGTGATCATTACGCCTACTTATTCCGGTTGCCCGGCAATGGATGTAATCGCAACCGGCATCCGCCTGGAATTGGAAGGCCGGGGATATGGGAAAATAGCCGTTACACAGGTATTATCGCCAGCCTGGACCACCGACTGGATGACGGAAACGGGTAAGGAAAAATTAAAAGCCTATGGCATTGCGCCTCCGCAGCCACAGCGCCACACCTGCACCCCGGGTTTGTTTGCCACCGCCGATGCCGTACCTTGCCCGCAATGCGGGTCATGGCACACCAAACTGCTCAGCGAATTTGGCAGCACCGCCTGCAAAGCATTGTACCAATGCCAGGATTGTAAGGAGCCTTTTGATTATTTTAAATGTCACTAGCAGAATGTGAAAATGTGTAAATACGTAAATGTGAAAATGATTATAAACACATTTACACATGGTCCCGCCTGCGGCGGGCACATTTACACATTATATATAACTTGTTATCCAAAACCTACAATACAACCCGATGTCCATTTTATTTGAACAGATCAACCACATTGCGCGCATCACGCTCAACAGACCCGACAAACTAAACAGCTTTAACAGGGAAATGGCTTTATTGCTGCAGGACTATCTCGATCAATGCAAGGATGACAGCGTCCGTTGCGTTTACATTACCGGCAATGGTAAAGCCTTTAGTGCAGGACAGGACCTGGCGGAAGTGACCGACCCGAACGGGCCGGGCATGAACCGTATCCTGAGCGAACATTACAATCCGATCGTCATAAAAATTCGTGAACTAAAAAAGCCGGTTGTGTCCGCCATCAATGGTGTAGCTGCCGGCGCAGGTGCCAACATAGCGCTCTGCTGTGATATTGCTGTTGCGGCGGAATCGGCCTCCTTCATCCAGGCCTTCTCCAAAATCGGCCTCATCCCCGATTCGGGCGGCACCTTCTTCCTGCCGCGTCTCATCGGGTGGCAAAAGGCTTCGGCGATCATGATGCTGGGCGATAAAATAGATGCAACAACTGCCGAGCGTTGGGGCATGCTTTACCGGGTATTCCCCGATGAGCAATTTGCGGCCGCATCCTGGCAAATAGCAGAAACACTTTCCAATATGCCGACCATCGGTCTGGCTTATACCAAAAAGGGACTTCAATGGGGATTTACCCATACGATGTATGAACAGCTACAGAACGAAGACAAATTGCAGCAGTGGGCCGCTGCTACGGAAGATTTTAAAGAAGGTGTAGCCGCTTTTATCGAAAAACGCAAACCTCAATTCAACGGTAAATAAGCATGAATACGGTTAAACATACTGACGAGCTCGCGCAACGTGTAGTAGAAAAAATGATGCGGGACGATCTTTTTTCACGCTGGCTGGGAATAGAAGTGCTGGAAGTCAAAACAGGCTACAGCAAAATAACCATGAAGGTCCGCGAGGAAATGATCAATGGATTCGGCATCGTACATGGCGGCGTAGCTTTTTCACTCGCCGACAGCGCTTTTGCCTTTGCCTGCAATAACCGCAATGTATTATCAGTAGCGCTCGATACCTCGATCAATTTCACCAAGCCAGTACACGTGGGCGATCAACTGATTGCTGAAGCAACTGAACTGCATAATGGCCGCTCCACAGGTCTTTATCATATTACGGTTACCAATCAGCATGGCCATACGGTTGCATTATTTAAAGGCACCTGTTTCCGCACCAATAAATCGCTGATCAGCGAAGATGCGCATTGAACCATGCCTCTGTGCGTGCGGTCAATAATTCAGCGGCATGTTTCATCGCGTAAGCACTGTCTGTTTCCGCGTCTGTAAGGGTAATGATACCCGCAAGGCTGCTGAGTGTGTTGCCTGACCATGCTTCTTCGTCGAGCACACCGCAACAGGCAAGCACGGGCACACCCGCCGCCGCTGCCTGCGAAACAATTTTTGCAATCACTTTCCCTTGCAGCGTTTGGGCATCGATTTTTCCTTCGCCGGTAATGGCGAGGTTGGCGTGCTGCATCGCGTTTTCCAATCCGGCAGCTTCGCTGATCAATTCAATGCCGGGTATCAGTTGTACATCAAAATAAGATAACAGGGAAATGGCAATGCCGCCGGCCGCACCTGTTCCGGGTAGGTTGGCGGATTGGCGGCCCGTGGTTTCTTCCAATACAGCGGCCAATTGCCGCAGGCCGTTGTCCAGTTGCTGCACCTGTGCAGTATCGGCTCCTTTTTGCGGAGCATAAACAAAGGCTGCGCCCTGCGGACCATAAAGCACATTGTTTACATCGCAGGCGATCTGGATGCGGATATCGGGTAATGTATCCGGGGCGATTATTTTTTTAAGTGCAACGAGGCTCCCTCCGCCCAGGGGCAGCTCCTGATCATTTGCATCGAGTAATTTAAAGCCGAGAGCTTTCAGAATGCCGGTACCACCGTCGGTAGTGGCGCTTCCGCCAAGTCCTAATATGATTTTTTTTGCGCCGCGGCCGATGGCATCGCGCAGCAGGAGTCCTGTGCCGTAGGTGGAAGCTTCCAGCGGCTTTAGTTGTTTGGCATCCAGCATGGCCAGGCCGCTGGCCACCGCCATTTCTATAATGGCCAGTTGTTCCGTTGCGCTCCATTCATAGCCCGCGGTTATGGCTTTTCCCAATGCATCAACGCTGCTCACACTGACGGATGATGTTCCTTTATAATATTTTAAAACGGCGGCAAAGCCGTCGCCGCCATCGGCCATGGGCAGTTGCAGCACTTCCGCATCCGGCCACAAGCGCACCACTGCCGCTTCCAATGCTTTACAAACCTCAAAACTGGTCAGACTTCCTTTGAATTTATCCGGAGCGAGAACGACTTTCATACCGTCAAAGGTATAAGGTGAAAGGTATAAGGTTTTAAGTTTTAGGTAATAAGTGATGAGTTATGCGCAGGCTTTACGTTTTGTTGAGGATTAGAATAATGGATATAAGGTTTAAGTATGCCCGCGTAACAATACCTCATTCGCAATTTGTTTGTATCGCATAGGCTCGCTGTTTACTTATAACTTATTACTTAAAACTTATTACGGCTATTCGCCTTACACCTTTTACCTTACACCTTTTACCTTTACACCATGATCTACTCCTTTAAAGACGCAATCCCTGTCATCCATCCTTCTTCTTTCGTTCATCCGCAGGCGGTGGTTACGGGAAATGTGATCATTGGAAAAAAATGTTACATCGGTCCCGGCGCGGCCATCCGCGGTGATTGGGGAACAATTATCATCGAAGATGGCTGCAATGTGCAGGAGAACTGCACCATTCACATGTTTCCGGGCACCACTGTGTTGCTGAAAAAAGGGGCACATATCGGGCATGGTGCGGTGGTGCACGGCGCCACCATCGGCCGTCAATGCCTGGTGGGCATGAATGCGGTGATCATGGATGATGTGGTGCTCGGTGATGAATGCATTGTGGGCGCATTGAGTTTTCTGAAAGCCGGAGAACAATTTCCCCGGAGAAGCCTTATTGCCGGCAACCCCGGAAAAATCATCAAAAAAGTAAGCAACGAAATGATTCGCTGGAAAAAAGAAGGCACCGCCTTATATCAGCAGTTACCGGCGGACTGTTTTGAGTCGTTGCAGGTTTGTGCACCGCTTACAAAACCGCAAAAGATATCTGCGATGTCGCCCGAAGAGACTTATAAGCGCTGGAAAAAGAAATAGTTAGACGTTATTTAAAAAAAATATTCGCCAAACACTTGCGAAGCTGCCGCCGGGTATATACATTTGCATTCCAAGATTCAAATCCTCTCCGAAGAATACACGGTATACACTTTATACCAATTTAACGTACCAGTCCTCTACAAAACCTCTCAGAATTCACATCCTGTAAATAGCCTCTCCAAGTCCCCCTGAACCATCCGGTTTCGCTATTTCTATTTTTTGTTATAAAACCTGAGAGCATGAAAACTTCTACCCGTAACCTTAAAGGGCTGTTGCAGTCCCTTCTACTAACTGCTGTCCTGTTTGGCTTCCAACAAGCCAACGCGCAGGAGAGAGCTTACCAAAACATTTATTCCAACACCATCCAGGGTGACTTTGAAATGATCGGCAACACCGTGCTGGCGCGTAAAAACAACAACGGCACCTATCATTCCGACATGAACGACAACACCAAGGGTAACAACGTGACCATGTCGAACGTGGATGAGGACAACGTCTCTGCCACGCGTAATTCATCTATGGCCAAACTGAGCATTCCCGCCGGTTCTACCATCATTTTCTCCCGTGTTTACTGGGGTGGCCGTGCACAGGATGCTGACTACAACATCAACAATGCGGCTAACCGCCAGATCAAATTCCGCAAAGGAACAGGAGGTTACACTACATTGACGGCAGCACAAGTGGATATCCAGGACATGGGCTCCTTTGTGCAATACCAGGCATGGGCTCCCGTGTCACTCACTGGCGACCCCAATGGTGAATACTGGGCAGCCGATCTTCCGGTAAGCATCGGTAACCTCAGCAGCGGCGGCGCTTATGGCGGCTGGTCACTTGTGGTGGTATATACCAACCCGGCTGTGCCTTACAAAAGTGTACGTGTCTATGACGGCTACCGCAACGTATACGACGCAGGCGATCCTGTTACTTCTACCATCAACTTGTCTGGCCTGAACATCCCTACCGGTACCGGTTCTGAAGCACGCATGGGTATCCTGGTATGGGAAGGCGACGGCCACCTGACCGGCGACTACGTTAAGATCAACGGCACCAAATACAGCGATGCACTGAACCCTCTTAACAACTCCTTCAACGGTTCCATTACCTACAAAGGCGCAGTACGTGCATCGGACTCACGCAAACCATTTTTTGCCAACCAGATGTCGATCGACCTCGATCAGGTGGATGCAAGTTCTTACATTCCTACAGGCGCATCATCGGTAAGTTTCGAGTTCTTCACCGAAGCTGACTCCTACTTTCCTTCGATCTTTGCTTTCTCCTCTCGCTCATTGCCTCCAACCATCACATTGGATAAAACGGTTACCAGCAGCATCGCTCCTTTCAATCTGCTGAACCCTAACGAGCTGCTGACCTACACTTTGTCAGGCACCAACAGCGGCGGATCACCGGTCAACGACTGTTTCATTACAGATACCATTCCTTTCGGCCTCACTTATGAGCCCGGAACAATGAAAATCCTGACCAACTCTGCAGGCGCGTTCACCGGTAATGCTACCGATGCTGCCGGCGACGATATCGCCGTTTACGCAGGAAACGGTACGACCGTTAAACGTCATATTAAAGTAAACATTGGCGCAGGTGCTACTGCAACAGCAGGTGGTACGCTGAATGCAGGCGACAGCTACTCGATGACCTTCCAGTGCCGCACTCCATCCAATGCAACAGCGATCAACTACGTATCCAACACGGCTCGTATCCAGGGTTCTGTAGGAGTTGTTCAGTATGTAGACGATGGCACCGCTGAAATGGGCCCTCCCGGTATCACCCTCGCGGTTAAACTTACCAGCTTTGAAGTTACCCGCAATGGCAACTTCGCCGACCTGAAATGGACAACTGCAGGTGAATTGAAAAACGACCGTTTCGAGATCGAACGCAGCACAGATGGTATTAACTTCAGCAAAGTGGGTATTGTAAACGGCTCCGGCACCACCAACGAAGTGAAGAACTACCAGTACAGTGATGCACTGCCAGCCAACGCAACAATCGTATACTACCAACTGCGTATTATCGACATCGATGCCAAATCAACTTTCAGCAAAATCGTAGCAGTACGCGTAAGCGGCAGCGCAGCGCTGAAAAGCTACACGGTATATCCCAACCCGTTCATCAACGACATTAAACTGCAACTGAGCAGCACACGTGAAACAACGGTGACGGTGAGAATCCTGAGCGTAACCGGTCAGCAGGAAGTACTCCGCAATGTACCTGTGCAACCAGGCAATAACATTGTAGTAATCAAAGACCTCGATAACCTGAAAGCAGGTCTTCACCTGATGGAAATAATTACAGAAGATGGAAAAATAACTCAGAAGATCCTGAAAAAATAATGCTCAGGGTTTTATAACCTGGCCCCTCTAGGCCTTTCGCGGAGGGGCTTTTTTTTTAAAATAACAGGGTGAAAAAACCCGTCATTAGTTTTCCACTTTATTAGGCGTACATCTTTCGAATTTATATCTTCGCCAACCCAATAAATCCCGATCCTCCTCAAAGACCGCTCGTCCAAGCTTATACCGTTTTAACACCTCGCTCCAACAATCCTGCTGAATCCCTCCCCCCGTCAGTTTGTTACCCGAAAACAGCGAGCTATTTCGCGCATTGTTTACTGTATAAAACCTATTACGAGCATGAAAAATTTCTACTCTCTTGGCAAAACTCTGTTCCTGCTGGCCGTTTTGGCTATCGCCGGTCAGGCAAACGCCCAAAACGTATCAGCGAATGTCAGCAACCTGGTACGCCCTGTGGCACCTTACACCGTATCTGTTAATCTCGATCGCCAATCTGGTGGCTGGGGCAACAGCGGTAACTACGTATGGAGTGTAACACCAACTACCGGTGTCACCTTCGGCAGCTATACCCAATCAGGAAACGCAGCCGGTGATGTTACTGCTACTTTCTCTGCAGCTGCTGTCGGTACTTACACTTTCCGTCTTACACGCGGTTCCAACACAGCTACCACTACCGTTACAATCGGTAACATGTCTGCGAGCACTTCAAACGGCGACCGTGTTGCCGCTCTGCGCGTAACCAACGGCACCCTGAACTCTGGCCCGGGTAACATTTTTACCCCCAGCGTAACTACTGCTGCACTCGGCATTGCACCAAGTGGCCACCACTACTATCTGCCCAGCACTTACGACGGCAACAACGGTTTCGTAACCGTTTATGCAGCTAACCCTGATGGTTCCGGCAACCGCGCAATCGCTTCTGCCGACCTGAACGGATCAAGCAACAACACACTTGGCTTCGTACGTCTCGCTATCGACGCTACCGGCAAAGGATGGATCCTCGCTGGTGATGACACCCGTCTCTACCTCGCAAGCTTCCAGACCAACGGCACCAACAACACTTCCATTACTGTAGTAGACAACAGCGTAACGCTGGTTGGCGGTACGGTAAGTTCATTTTTCAACGGCGATATCTGTTTCTCCGGCAACGGCACCATGTATGCACTGGCTAACAGCGCATCCGGTGGCGTAACCCAGATTTATGTTGGTCAGCCCAACGGCAGCAATACCGTGCTGACAAAGAAGTGGGACCTCCGCGATAACAACGGTAATGTATTCAACGGCTCTGTGAATGGTGTTGCCTTCGATCTGCTTGGTTCCCTGTACATCTCAACAGGTTCTGGTCTGTATTACATTAACCAGTCTACTGTTAACACAGGCACAGGCACTGTACAATGTGCACTGGTATCTGCCTTCAACGGTTATACCGACCTCGGAAGCAACGTTTACCCGCAGAACACCACCCTGCCTGTTGACCTGCTGAGCTTTACCGGCACTTACAACAACCAGGCTACACAACTCAACTGGGAAACGGCTGCTGAAGTAAACCTCCGCCATTTCGAAGTGGAAAGAAGCACCGATGGTGTGAACTTCACGGCTATCGCAACCGTAAATGCAGGCGGTACACGCTACCAATATACAGACGACCTGTCTGCTGTAAGCGGCAACGTATTCCACTACCGCCTCAAAGCAGTAGACAACGACGATCGTTTCAAATATTCGCAGGTGGTAACCATCCGCAAAGGCAACCAGGATATCTCCGGTGTAGTACTGCACCCAAGCCCTGTTACCAGCGGTCGTGGCAGCATCCGCTTCCAGGCCGAACGTAATGGCGAAGCTGATATCCGCGTAATTGATCTGACCGGTAAAGTGGTACTGCAACAAAAAGTCCGCGTATACACTGGCGCTAACAGCGTTCCGGTTAATCAACTCGACCGCCTGAAACCAGGTAACTACGTACTGCAACTGACTACAGCCGACCAAAACAGCGCTGTGAAGTTCACCGTGATCCAGTAAGCATCGAACCAACTGTTTATATAAAAAACCCGCCGTAGTGGCGGGTTTTTTATTGCCTGCGGCGAAAAAAGAAAAGTTCACCCGTGAATTGTTGTAACTTAATAGCCCGAATAATTCCCAAACCAAAATTCAGCTCATGAAAAAAAATCTACTCCGTTCTTCTTTTCTTGCCGGTAGCTTTTTGTTGGGTGTGGCTGCCCAGGCACAAGCCGATCGTTTTGCCTATGCCATCACAGACCTGACCAAAGAAGGTTATAACTGGAGCGTGCTTCGTCGCATCGATCTTTCCTCGAATACCTTCAGCGATGTGTTACTGAATGGTGCCGACATGAATGCACAACTTTATGATGCTTCCGGTAAGAAGGCACTCGCTGCACAACAGGATGCCATCTATGGCCGCCTGGCCAATGCCCCTTTCGGTACAGGTGTGGCGGCACTGGCTTATGATAAAAAAAATAACCGGCTGTGGTATACACCCATGCTGCTGGACCAGCTCCGCTACATCGACCTCGGCACCATGCAGGTGTCTGTTGTAGACCTGCCACTCACCGGCGCCCGGCAGAAAGCATCCGATCAGAGCGACATCATCACACGCATGGTGATCGGTGACGACGGAAACGGCTATGCCATTACCAATGACGGCAAACAGGTATTCCGTTTCGCCGCAGGCAAAAAAGGGGTTATCCAGGTTACGGCGCTGGGTTCGCTTACCGATGCACAGGAAAACAAAGGTGTCTCCATCTTTAATTCCTGCACCAGCTACGGCGGCGATATAGTAGCCGACGACGATGGACACTTGTACCTGTTTTCTGCCCGTAATAATGTATTTAAAATAGACCTGGAAACGCGTGTAGCCACACACCTCGGTGCCGTAACAGGATTACCTGCCGGGTTTTCCATGAATGGTGCAGCCGTCACCGAACGCAACACCGTGTTACTGACCAGTGCTACCGACAACAGCGGTATGTTTGAGATGGATGTAAAAACGCTGGGCGTTACACCCGTAAAAGCAACCGATGTGCCCTGGCGCACTTCCGATCTGGCCAACAGCAACCTGCTGAAATCGGGCAAAAAAGATATCGGCGTACCCGACGTGATCGCCAGTACCGGTACCGGCAAAGGTTTTGCGGAAGTGTTCCCGAACCCCGTTACCACACGCCAGTTCACTTTGCAATTCAACGAGGCGAAGCCCGGCAATTACACGGTGCAAATCCTGGATGGCTATGGTAAGGAAGTAAGCCGCCAGCAGGTGAGTGTAACAAGTAAGGGACAGGTATCCGCTATAAAGATGCCCGCCGTTACTACTTCAGGAGTGTACCTGGTAAAGGTGACCGATAATCAGCGCAAAGCGGTGTTTACGGATAAGCTGCTGGTGAACTAATTTGAAAATTTGAGGATTTGAAAATTTGGTAATCGCGGAAAGGAGGTAGAACAATACTATCAAATTTTCAAACTTTCAAATTATCTAATTAAAAAACCCGGCTTTAAGCCGGGTTTTTTCTTAGTCCTGAAAATTCTTAATCTTGTTGTATAAAGTCTTCCGGTCGATATTGAGCATCTCCGCGGCTTTTTTCTTGTTGAAGTTTACCTGCTGAAGCACGGCCATGATCGTTTCATATTCCGCTCTGCCGGCCGCATCTTTCAGATCGAGTTCCTTGCCCGGCTGCGCTTTTACAGCGGGTTTGGTTTCGGTGGTAGTGGTGGTATTGAGCGGTGTACTCATCGCGGGCAGTGCGCCGGCGTTGGTAATCTCCCAGGGTAATGTATCAACTTTGATGAGTTTGCCCGGCTCGGTCAGCAGCACTGCACGGCGGACCACATTACGGAACTCACGCAGGTTGCCCGGCCAGCCATATTGCATGAAGGCTTGTAATACATTTTCTTCGAAACCGGCCACTTCCTTCTGCAGCTCTTCGTTGGTTTTTTCCAGGAAGAAATTGGCAAAAGACAAAATATCTTCTTTCCGCGCACGCAATGGTGGCAGATTGATGGAAAATTCGTTGAAACGGTGATAAAGGTCTTCGCGGAATTTGCCTTTGCGATAAGCGTCCTGCAGGTTTTCGTTGGAAGCCACGATGATGCGTACATCCACATTGGTTTCTTTGTTACCACCTACGCGTTTGTACTTCCGTTCCTGGATCACCCGCAGCAGGGTCGCCTGTACATCGAGTGAGAGGTTGGCCACCTCATCAAGGAATAAAGTGCCGCCATCGGCCAACTGAAAATGGCCTTCTTTATCCTGGAGGGCGCCGGTGAAAGCTCCTTTCACATGTCCGAAAAGTTCGCTTCCTGCCAATTCCTTCGACAATGTACCGCAGTCCAGTGCCACGAAGGGCTTGCTGCGACGGTTGCTGAGATTATGAATGGTTTTCGCAATTACTTCTTTACCGGTACCGCTTTCTCCATAAAGGATGATGCTGTAATTGGTAGCGGCTACAATGTTGATCTGGTCATACAGCGCTTTGGTAGCGGGTGAATTACCGATCATGAATTCGTCGTTGGCATACACCGGTTGTTTGGCGCGGCCACCTGAAGCACGTGATTTTTCTGCTTCGGCATCGGTTGCCGGCAATACGGAAGATGCGGGTTGCTGAATTGCTTTGCTCAGCACACTCAGTACTTCGTCGGGGATCAGGGGCTTCACGATATAATCGAAAGCGCCGATCTTGATCACCTCCACCGCAGTTTTGATATCGGAGTAACCCGTAATCATCAGCACTTTCACGGCCGGGTTTTCTTTGCGCAAGGCCTTAAGCACATCAATACCTTCCATGTCACCCAGGCGGTAGTCGCATATCACCACATCAAATCTGCCTTCCTGGAATTTGGCAATCCCCTTCGAGCCAGAATGAGACATTTCGGTCTCAAAACCATTTTTGGTAAGGAAGCGGCTGAGCAGCAGGCACAGGTCCATATCGTCGTCAATAATGAGGATTTTTTTGCTCATGGGACTAATGTTGTTGAGTAGTGAAAGTTACGTTTTTTTACCGGGTATGTTGCCTATTATGCTCAAATCATGCCGGAGTTAAGCGTTTATAAAACTTTAAAACTCAAATTTATATTTGGCGTTAAAATTGACAGATAGGAAGAGTAATAATTTTTTTATGTGTGAAGATGATACTGTGAGCCCCGAAGATGGATCAATACTAATGGGAGAGACAACCCGACATAAACCTACGGCGCTGATCATTGATGATGAAGTTGACATCTGTTATTTGCTGAAAGGCATTCTGCGTCACCGTGAAGTGGATGCAGAGTATGTTACCAGCCTTACAGAGGCGCGTGACCGATTGCAGAAACGTGATTCTCCATCACTTATATTTTTAGACAACCATCTTTCCGATGGTATGGGAATCGAATACATCCAGCAGATCAAAAAACAGCACCCTTCTTCACGGGTTATCATGGTCACCGCACATGATACTGCGGCCGATCGTGAAAAAGCTTATCACAATGGCGCCGATTTTTTTATCGGTAAGCCTTTTACCCGCGAAATTATTTTGCAGATCGTGGACAAGATCCTGTCCTGACTCCTCATTCTGAGGATTTTTTTCCCCGTTTTTTAGCTTTGTGCCTCCTGTAAGAGTGTGATTGTGAAGGTAGTACCCTTGCCTACGGTGCTTCTTACATGAATGCTCCCCTTGTGGTTAAGGATGATGTTCTGCGTATTGGTGAGACCGAGGCCATTGCCTTTGGGTTTGCCGGTAAAGTAAGGCTCGTACAGTTTCATCAATGTTTCCTCGTCCATTCCCACCCCATTATCCCGGATCTCCACCATGCACCGGTTATATTGTCCGCGGGTAGAGATTTGAAGAACGCCTTTTCCCTTTTCCATTGCCTCCAGCGCATTCAGGATGATATTCAAAAAAGCCAGTTTTATCTTTTCACGGTCTACCCATACATCACAGTTACTTTCGAAATTCCTTTCCACGCTCACCTGGCTCAGCTCAATGCGGTCGGCGGCCATCTCGAGCGTTTCTTCCAGTATTTCCGTTACGGGTATTGATGAGTATTCCAGTTGTGCGAAACGCGTAGAGTTGAGCAGGTCCGACACCAGTTGATTGATGCGAGTGGCATTACGGCTGATCATATCGTGCAGCAGCATCGCTTCCGACTCGGTTCCGGTAAGTTCTTTCAGTTGCTCGGAGGCCAGTGAGATATTCGTCAGCGGGTTTCGCACTTCATGCGCAATCGTACGCGCAATACGTCCCGTTGCCGTAAACTTCTCCACGCTTTTCAACTCTTCCAGTTCTTTATTCACGCGGTTAAGTTCATTGATCCGTTGTTCGAGCTGCAGACTATAATCTCTTGAATCTCTTACGGCCTTAAGACGCGCTTTGCTCTCCCGGTTATAAATAAGTATGGAGGAAATGATCGTGATAATGGCAATCGCCAGCGAGGTGGTGGTGATCAGCCAGGTGCTTCCAAAGAATCCTTTCAATTTCGTCTCCTGTTCCGACATCAGGTGAATTTCATGCGCCTGCATCTGTGCAATGAGCAAACGGATGCTATCAGTTTGGATTTTATTACTCGCGCGTGCAGCTAAAATCTGAGGCGTAAGCACCTGCCCGCTTTCACGGAAACTCTGCAATGCCCGGTCAAGCGAGTGCAGGCGCCGGTCGAGCAGGTTTTTCAGTAATAAAAGTTGGGGTACATATTCTCTTCCGGATCTTTCTGCCACACGTTCGAGACTGTCATAAATCGGCATCACACGTTTTGAACTGACCTTCCACGGTTCAAGAAACGGTTCGTCTTTCGTAAGCATATACCCACGTACACCCGTTTCCGCATCGATGAGTTCCGATTTGATGAGATCAAGCTTACGGACCAGGCCGAACGACTCACTCATTTTACCGGTTTCGCCCGCCAGTTTTTGAATGATGAAAAAGATCAAATAATAAGATACCAGCATCAATACAAATGCAATCAGGTATCCCCATCTGATTTTAATTCTTGAAAGTGGCATGTAGGTTTTAGAGTTTGCGGTGGTGGTTGCTCAAAGATAACCAACCTCCCACATCCCCGGTAGCTTTATTTTTTATGAAATGGATTCCTTGTTGATCACTGTTTTTGGACATAACAACACCCCCTGCACAGCCAGCAATGCCGATACCAGGAGGAAAATATAACCCGGCATTCCCCATTTAAATACAAAACAGCAGGCCACCCACGCAGCCAGGAACAATAAGGAGGATATATAAAGTGCTTTTTTCATGGTTATCATTCTTTGCTCTTGTTTATGAAAAAATGATGCCATGCGTCACTTATTACCGTATACTTACAGATGGCATTATTTTAGAACGCCTTAGACCGTATCTTTCATCAAGTTCCACCAATATGAATCTTCGCTCTCCTTCGCCTTACTGGCTGCTGCGTCATGGTATTATCCGCAGTTATCCCTCATTGGACAAAGACATACGTGCAGACGTGGCTATTATGGGCGGCGGTATCAGCGGCGCTTTGGTAGCCTGGCAACTGCAGCAGGCCGGATTAACAACGGTCGTGTTCGACAGAAGACATACCGCTACCGGAAGTACGGCCGCCAGTACGGCATTGCTGCAATATGAAATCGATACCCCATTGCATAAACTATGTGGAATGGTTGGAGAAAAAAACGCCACACGCAGCTACCTTCTTTGCCGCGATGCCATTCACCGGCTGAAAGAAATATGCGACCAACTGGAAGAGCCGGGCGTGTTCCGTTATCGCCCCAGTTTTCAGTATGCGTCGTTCCAATCGCATGTAAAGGATCTTGAAAAAGAATTTTCCCTGCGGCAACAAGCGGGCATTGAGCTCCAATGGCTCGATTCTTCCGACGTAAAGCGGTTGTTCGGCTTTGATAAACCTGCCGGACTTTTATCGCGCGAAGGTGCAGAAGCCGATGCCTACCGTATCACCCACGCCATTTTTAAAAAATTCATCGCTATCGGCGGCCGTGTGTATGACAATACAGCCATCACACATATTCGTCACGAAACGCGTGGAGTAGAACTGAAAACCAATGAAAATTTCCGCGTCAAAGCGCGCCACCTGGTGATTGCATGTGGATATGAATCGGAACAATATCTTCCTTTTACCGTACAGCAACTACATTCCACATTTGCATTGGCCAGTGAACCATTTCGTACTGCTGACTTCTGGCATCGCAATGCGTTGATATGGGAAACGGCTACGCCTTACCTGTATATGCGAACCACTACCGACAATCGCATTATCGTAGGAGGGAAAGACAGTCCTTTTACCAATCCTGCACGCCGCGACCGGGCGCTGAACACAAAAGTGAAAGCCCTGGAAGCTTCATTCGCTTCCCTGTTTCCGGATCTCAACATGAAAACAGATTTTAAATGGGTGGGGAACTTTGCAAGTACGAAGGATGGATTGCCTTATATCGGCAGTGTGCGCCAGCGGCCACACACTTCTTTTGCGCTGGGCTTTGGGGGAAACGGCATCACGTTCAGCGTACTTGCTGCCGATATGATCCGTGATAAATTGACCGGGGTAAAAAACAAAGACGAGGCTATTTTTTCCTTTGACCGCTGATCAGGAAGCCATTTCCATTTCAATGTCTTCGGAAAGAAAATTTTCATACACATATTTTTCCTGTAACCAGGATACGTGTCCGCGGCTTTTGCGGATAAACCAGCACGCTTTAAGGATGGAAATAGAAAAGGTACGGCGGTCGCCGCTCTCTTTAGGTGTAACGCGGCCTGTGATATAGAGATAATTATCCTTGTCCTTCTGAACGATGTTGACATTCTGATCCAGCACGTCCTCCAATGCCACATCGGTGTCCAACACACATTCCAGGTTTTCATTGCCGGCAGGATCAACTTTGATCTGCCATGTTTTATTGGTTTGCTCGTTACGGCAACGCAGGATAGCGAAACGTATGCTGGTAACTTTTCTTTTGATATAATTCAAGGTTGTGCTCATGACGGTCTTTTTTTAAGAGTGCTCAATTGGCTGCAGGCCTGCCACAATTACGCGGCGCTGACGCTGCCTCCCGATCCATTGTCCCATACGGCGAAACAAATCCTGTATACCTGATTTACGGTTGTGGCTTCTCGACAACGTATAGGATGCATTGGTAATATGCATTCTGATACGGAGCGGACCATAATTTTCTTCCTGGGTATCTACGTACGCCTTTCCGCTTACTTCGAGATGAAAAGAACTGCCCTTCCGGTAAAAAACCAGCCTGGCAGGAAAAGCCTCGCTGTAATGTCCCGGAAAAACCGATGGCCGTTGACATTCGAACCACAGGTCGCCACTGTCGTCTACTTTCTCCGCCTGCACCACACTATTGGGCAACCGGATCTGTTCTTCGCTCAGGCTGTACATCAGGGCTGTACGAACGGAATAGATTTTCTCACGGATGAACTGCAAATTAGCGTCGGTCATATGGGGTGGTTTATGCCATTTATAAAAACAAATGTGGGACCAAGTACTATCACACGGAAAATGAAGGCCATTGCGTTTCCTCACTGCGTAAGTTTTTCCACAAACGTGCCGGTGTATACACGTGAAATTTCTGGCACTTCTTTCTTATAGGTATACATAAACGGAATAAATGGCGCAGAAGATTTTGACACACCACGAACATCGCGCGATCGACCGCGATTACCGCAAGGCCGCACGCATGGCGCATTTACTATATGTGTCGGCTGACCAGGAAGGTATCGTCCGTCAGAAAAAAGGTAAAGGCTACAGATATACTTATCGCGGGAAACATATTACAAGCGAAGCGCAGCTCGACCGGATCCGCCGGCTGGCCATTCCCCCCTCCTGGTCGCAGGTATGGATCTGCCCGCACGCACGCGGACATATCCAGGCTACCGGTAACGACCTCAACGGACGCAAACAATACCGCTATCACGAAGGATGGAACGCCCTGAGAAATGAAACCAAGTTCCATCGCCTGCTGGAATTCGGCAAAGCGCTCCCCAAACTCCGCCGCGCCATCAGGCGCGACATGGCTGAGCCCTCCCTTAGCGCCACACACGTGATGGCCACCGTGATCGAACTGATGCAGCATACCTATATACGTGTCGGTAACAGCGACTATGAAAAACGTTACGGTTCCTACGGACTCACCACGCTCAAAGACAAACACGTGGAAGTAAAAAAAGACACGATCCGTTTTTGTTTCAAAGGCAAAAAAGGTGTGTTGCAGGAAATAACCCTGCGTCATCCGCGCCTCGCCCGGCTGGTGAAACAATGCCGCGATATTCCGGGAAAAGAATTATTTCAATATTATGACGGGCAGGGACGCCGCAGAAGTGTGGACTCGGGGATGATCAATACATACATCCGCGAAGCCACCGGAAATGATTTCAGCGCCAAGGATTTCCGGACTTGGGCCGGTTCCCTGCATGCCTTATCCTGCCTGCTTTCCCAGCCTGAAGACCAGCACGTAACGGGCAGAAGAAAGGTATTGGTGGAAGTTTTTGACACAGTGAGTAAAAAACTGGGCAACACGCGGAGCGTTTGTAAAAAATATTACGTGCATCCCGGCCTTGTGCGGATGTACGAAGAGGGAAAACTTTCCGGTTGCCTGGAATCGGGGAAATTAAAAGCCCCATCCGGACTGGGCCGGCAGGAAAAATTGCTGTTGCAGATTTTGCAATGCTGCTGTTAGTTCCTGGCTTTGCTATGCCAGCCGGCCTTTGATTGACTGATAATTCTCTTGCTCAAAAAAATTACCGCCTTCCTTTTCAACCATCCCGTTTCTTGGTATGGTTTTTTTCTTACTAAGAGTATGGTGCATTGAAAAACACTGCACTATCCCTTTTCGAAAGAATGCCGGGTCATGGATATTCCGGTAAATAAGTCCAGGTGTAGAAATTATTGCTCCCGGTGTTTACGGGAGTGATTTTTAAACCACAAAAAAATGAATGTTATGCTTATCAATGAAAAAACAACAGAAGCACTCAATGATCTCATCCGTATCAATAACGACAGAATTGAGGGGTATGAAAGAGCTGAGAAAGAAACCGATTCAAAAGATGCCGACCTGCGCGCTTTGTTCAGCGCCATGGCCTCCGAGAGCCGTAAGTATGTAAACGAGTTGACCAAATACGTAGCCGGCGCCGGAGCAGAACCTGCAGACGGTACCACCGTAAGCGGTAAGATTTATCGCGCATGGATGGATGTAAAAGCAACTTTCTCCGGCAGTGACCGTAAAGCAATCCTGGCTTCCTGCGAATTCGGTGAAGACGCCGCGCAAAAAGCTTATGATTCTGCACTCGCCAGTGATGCAGAGTTACCAGCGGAACTCCGCCAGGTAATCATGGATCAGAAAACCAGTTTGAAAAAATCTCACGATCAGATTAAAGCGATGCGTGATAGTCAGCCTGCCTAAAAAATACCGGTCCGGGTATCCGTAAATACCCGGACCTTTTTAAAAAAACCAGCTTAAATCTTCTTGTTATGGAAAAAAATTCAACCACCGAGGAAATGAAAACCCTCACCTCCTGCGTTAACAAGCTGGTAGTGGATGGTTTCACAGAAAACTTCAACGCCTCTGAAGATGGACTCGTATCTGCAACCGATCAAAAAACATACGGTCCCACAGACGTTAACATCACGAACTTTTACCGGTTTGAAGGTGCCAGCGATCCGAGCGATAACTCCATCCTCTATGCCATCGAAACAAACGACGGCCGTAAAGGAACACTTGTAGATGCCTATGGCCCCTATGCAGACGCAAACGTAGATAAATTCATGAAGGAGGTAGAAGCTGTTACCAAAAAACCTGTACACAATGACTCAGCAAAAGACTGAACTCTTCATCAAGATCTGTATGAAGACCTGGTTACTTTGTGAAACCTGCGTACATGCAGAAGAAACAAGCACGCAACCCCGCTACGACCTGATCAGCGAATGCACAGCCTGTGCCCGCTCTTGTTTTGCACTGGTCTCAAAACTGGTGGCAGAATGTGATATGGAAGACATGGGCAATATGGTATGGGATTGCATGATCCACTGCCGTCAGTGCGCGCAGGAATGCGGTAAGTATACAGATAATGAAGATCTCGAGCTTTGTGCTGATGTATGTGAAGTGTGTGGTGACAGTCTCCGCGAATTGACAAGATTTTCGCTGAATTAAGTCAAAATTAAAAATTCAAAAGTCAAAAAGTGTAGTTTCTTTGCGAAGAACGCATTGTTGAATTAATAATCCGCTGATGCGGATTTTTTTATGCCTATAGTAAATTCATTGACTATTCACTATTCATTATTGACTATTCACTATTGACTATTCACCATTCACCATTGACCATTCACTATTCACCATTGCCTGTTCACTATTCACTTATTGAAAAAAGAAGACCGGCCACCCTGAGATGTCCGGTCTTTTCTTAACCATTCCTGACCTTAGAAAAAGTTTTAAATCCCGCTTTTGGCCGAACGGCCGAAAATGAGAGACAACAGAAAAAGAACCAGGAAGATAAAGAAGAGTATTTTGGCAATCTGCGCGGCACCGGCAGCGATACCGCCAAATCCAAATACTGCAGCAATGATCGCAATGATCAGAAAGGTGACAGTCCAGCGTAACATAACAAATAATTTAAGGTTATAAACAATCGTGTTTCTTGCACCGGATATACCCGCTGGGTTGTTCCGGCATGAGCATTTTAGGAGCTATTTTGCCCTGATCTCTTTGTTGCGATCCTTCCGGCTTCCCATCGGGCTGCATTAAAGGACCTTTTACAACGGTAAGGTGGGGGCGGCTTGTTTCCTGTATAGTCTGCTCAGCTTTCATAACTACGTGTGATTAGATTTATTCTATTGAAAATTCCATGCCGCGACCTTTTCACCTCTATTTCAGCACAAATCGGCTCCGGATGTGGATTTTTTTCCATTTTTTCCCATTTAAAAATCCTCACTTTGTCACCGGAGCAAGCCGGTTCTCCGGAGTGCGGTATATTTGCAGCACAATTGATATATTTTGGAAAAGAGCAACTTTGTAGATCAGATCAGGATTTTTTGCCGCAGCGGCCACGGTGGCGCCGGCAGCCGTCACTTTATGCGTAACAAATTCACCGCCCTCGGTGGCCCAGACGGTGGCGACGGCGGTCGCGGCGGACATATCATCCTGCGTGGCAATCGCAACCTCTGGACACTCCTTCACCTCCGCTATTTTAAAAACGTACTGGCCGAGAACGGCGAGTCCGGCAGCGGCAACAATAAAACCGGCCGCTTCGGAAAAGATATTATCCTCGAAGTGCCCCTTGGCACCGTAGCCCGCGACGAAGAAACCGGCAAACAGGAAATAGAAATCCTGGAGGATGGCCAGGAAGTGATCTGGATGCCCGGCGGCAAGGGCGGTCTCGGTAACTCTCATTTTGCCACACCCACCAACCAGGCACCCGAACACGCACAACCCGGACTGCCCGGCGAAGAAGCCTGGAAAGTGCTGGAACTGAAAGTATTGGCCGATGTAGGTCTCGTTGGCTTCCCCAACGCCGGCAAATCAACCCTGCTCTCCGTAATCACCGCCGCCAAACCCAAAATCGCCGATTACGCTTTTACCACCATCACTCCCAACCTCGGCATCGTAGAGTACCGCGATGGAAAAAGCTTCTGTATTGCCGACTTACCCGGTATCATTGAAGGAGCCGCGGAAGGAAAAGGATTGGGACACCGCTTCCTGCGTCATATTGAGCGCAACCCCATATTGCTGTTCCTTATTCCCGCCGATAGTGATAACCATCGCCGCGAATTCGATATATTGGTCAATGAGCTGGAACAATACAATTCAGATCTCATGCATAAGCAGTTCATCATTGCCATCAGTAAGAGCGATCTGCTGGACCAGGAATTGATGGACGCCATCAGCAGCGAATTACCAAAGGAATACCCGCACCTCTTCATTTCAGCCGTAGCACAAAAAGGACTGATAGAATTAAAAGACCTGCTTTGGAAGGAGTTGAACACAACGAGGGAGTAAAACAGCCGCCCAACACTTCGGGCATAAGTTATAAGTAATAGGTTAGGCCCTTTGCACCTTTGCTTCTTACGCGGCCTTGCGTGAAAAGAAAGACCGTTGTTCGCGTAAACATTCACTTATTCACTATTCACCATTGACTATTCACCCTTTTGAATTTTGACTTTTTACTTTTGAATTGCTTTCCAGCACCACCTTCTTCATATCCCCTGCAATACGTGATATAAAGAGAAACTGATCCACGATGGGTTTCAACTCCGACAAACGCACACGCGTTTCGGTTTCCATTAACCCCTGCTGCAATTCGGTACGGCGTTTATCCATGAGCTCAGCCATTTGCTGCTGCAATACAGCTTCGGGATTATCGTCGTCCTGCACGTCGGCAGCAGGGCCGTTGACCAATGCCCGGATGGCTTCGAGTTCTTCGATGGTGTCTTCCACCACCGGCACAAATTCATCGGAGCGGTATTTGGCGCCAAGAGGTTTGGCAAAATAAGAAAGCGTGGCAATGTGCGAGTTCAGCATATAACTCATCACCACAAACTGATGCACAATGCGGCTGTTGGTTTGTTTGCTCCGCGGCTCGAGCAGCATCCGCGAAAAAGCACCGGACAGGTTCGCCAGTGCCACAAAGGCATTTTTGCGGCTGAGCTTATAGGCCGTTTCGGTCACCGTTACTCCCGTAAAAGCGGCAGATACATTCCGGTAGTAGGCAATGCTTTCGGTCAGCGCTTCGGTCATATACCCTTTCATTTGCTCCTTTTCCCAGGCCGGCACCAGCAGGAAGGTGGCCAGGAAAGCAATGACGGAACCAATGCCAGTATCGATCAGTCTGTCGCGAAGTATTTGGGTAAATTCGCCGGAATCCAGCAGGTGAAACATGATGAGAATATAAGGCGTCATCAACACCACACTCACCAGGTAACGCGTACGCATAAAGCTATACGCACCCGTCATCAGGACCAACATCAATATAAACAACACTGTGCGGCCTTCGACTGTCCAGATGATTAATAATCCTATCAACGCGCCCAGTACTGTCCCGAGGAAACGCTGGTAGTTTCGCTCGCGGCTCAGGCTATATGCAGGTTTTAAGATAACGATGATGGTAAGCAGTATCCAGTAACTGTGTCCGAATGCCAGCAGGTGCGACAGGATATATCCTGCAGTAGTGGCAATGCTTACCCGCAGTGCGTGACGGAACGTATTGGACCGAAGCGTAAGGTTGTCTTTTAACAACCGCCAGTCAAGGTCGGTGGGTGTTACGAATTGCTCATAGTCATCACTCAGCTTATATTCTCCCGCGCGTTTGCGGTCGTAGCCGGTATAGTGATGCAACGTATAGAGCCGTACGGAAATATCTTCCAGCGACTGCAGGATCTTCCGCAGGCTGATCAGTGCTTCCAGGTTGCCGGGAGTGCGGTGGGTATTCCTGAATTCATTGAAATATTCCTGCAGCGCCTGTATGTTTTTTTGCAGACTCACCGGCTCCGGCGATTGGCGTCCCCACTGCACGGAGAGACCAATTTCGTCCAGCTCGTCCGCAATCTTCATAATCGTTTCCTGGTAATGCTGAAGAATATCCGTATTGTCAAACTCGCGGTGAAGCGTTTCGTAAGCGTAAAAAGAGGTGGTTGTTTTTTCAAAAAGATCCACCGTGTCGGTAAAGATCATCAACAGCGTACGTCCGGTTACCGTCGATTCTTTTACAATATGCCGGCTTTTGAACAGCAAATCGCGGAGCAGCAGTTGTTTTTGCTGCACACTCACCTGCTCTTCCATTACCTGCCGGTATACCTTATCGTAGTTTACATCCTTGTTATAGAACAGGGCACGCGTGCGGAGATATTCAGCAATGGCCATGATACTTTCGCCCAAAGCCTGCTGCACCAGCCGGTATGGCCGGAAACTGTACAAGGCGAGGCTGAGCAGCATATACCAGAGCCCGCCTGCGGAAACATACAGCGCATTGCGCACCACGTCCCAGCCGGTATGCACCTGGTGAATACTGAGGACCATGACCAGCAAGGCGGCCAGTCCCACGGCATTTACGCGGCCTCCATATACACCGATCATGCTGAATACAAAACAGGAAATGGCGATAAAAACGGCCAAAGCCACCGGTTGCGCCGACACAAATCCCGTCAGCAGGGCCACAAAAAAGATGAGAATGACGCAGGCCTGCATGCCGTTGCGGCGGTGAAGGATGGGGCCCGGAATGTCGGACGCGCTTACACAAATGGCGCCTAATGACACCACCAACCCCACGTCGAGCAGGTTAAAATAGCTAAGGATCACCGCCGGCAGCGTAACGCCAGCCGTAATACGAAGTCCCTCCGCAAAATAGTAGCTGCTGACAAAACTCCGGTATTCCTTAAAATAATCCATTGGTCACAAAAGTACGAATCGATTTGCCTGAAGGTGGTTTTACCGTATCGGCATCAGTTCTTTTTTAGTAGGTTTGCCCCTTCAATTCTTAACTAAATATACGCAGATGAAAAAATTTTGCATAACGATTGTCTTATCGTTGGTTCTTTTTTTCCGCGCTGCTGCCGACGAAGGCATGTGGCTTCCCATGTTGCTGGGCCAGCAGGTCTACAATGACATGGTGAAAAAAGGACTCAAGCTTACCAATGAACAGTTATACAGTATCAACAAGTCTTCGCTGAAAGATGCGATCATCATTTTCGGCGGCGGCTGTACCGGCGAGATCGTAAGTGCCGAAGGCCTGATCTTCACCAACCACCACTGTGGTTACGATGCTATCGCTAACGCCAGCACCGTTGATCACAACTATCTACGCGATGGCTTCTACGCCCGCAGCAAGGCGGAAGAATTAAAAACAGCCCTGTCCGTACAATTCCTTCTCCGCATCGACGATGTTTCAAAGGAAGTGCTCGACTCACTGAAGGGACTCAGCGGTGCCGAGCGTCTGCAAAAGCAGTCTGCCGTACTGGCCGCTATCAACAAGCGCCTCAGCGACCCCGCCAAAAGCATCGAAACCCGCGTGAGCCCGCTTTTCAAAGGCAACCAGTTCCTGGCATTCGTATACCAGCGTTACAGTGATGTGCGTCTTGTAGGCACACCTCCTGAAAGCGTAGGTAAATTCGGTGGAGACTCCGACAACTGGGAATGGCCCCGTCACACCGGCGACTTCTCCGTTTTCCGTGTGTACGCCGATGCAAGTGGCCAGCCCGCTAAATTCGCGGCCGACAACAAACCCCTGAAACCAAAATGGTACCTGCCCGTATCACTGAAAGGTGTAAAGGAAAATGATTTCGCTATGATCTGGGGATACCCCGGCGGCACCAACCGTTATGAAAGCTCTTACGGTATCAAACTCGCTACCGATATCAATAACCCGACATTGGTAAAACTGCGCGACGTACGCCTCAAATACATGTTTGAGGAAATGAAAAAAGACCCGGCTGTTAAACTGCAGCTCGCTTCTTCTTACGCAGGTATCGCCAACTACTGGAAATTTTTCGATGGCGAAACCAAGCAACTGCTGAAGTATGACATCTATGGTCAGAAAAAGAAAGCAGAAGAAAAATTCATCAAATGGGCTGATGGCAAACCTGAATACCAGGCCATTTTTGCCGAATGGAGCGATGCTTACGATGCATGGCGCAAATATGCCAAGCACCGTGTTTACATCAACGAAGGCGTTTTCGGATCACCGCTGATCGCTTTCGCCTCCTCACTGATCCAGGTAGAGAAACTGCTGGTGCAAACCGGCAGCAAGGAAGCCGACCTGCGCAAAGCACTCGACGCGGCAGACGCAGCGCGTAAAGAATTTATCAAAGAGGAAAACAGACCTTCCGATGAAAAAATCGTTGCGGCTGTCACACGCATGTTCTATGAAGATGTTGATAAAGATCAGCAGCCTGTAGGGTTTTTCAGCACCATCAAAAATGCCTACGGCGATCTGGCCGACGATGCTACCTGGAAAAAATATGCGGAGAATATTTTCAAGAATACGATCATCTTCGACGATGCCAAGTGGAATGCTTTCATTGCAAAGCCCGACGCTACCGTACTGCAAGGCGATCCCGCATTTTACCATGCAAGCACTTTCTACACCAACTATGCTACCAAATACGCACCGATGTTCCAGCAGTTCAATGCCAAAAATGCTGAATACGGCCGCCTGTACCTGAAAGGTATCATGGAAATGGATCCGGCTAAAGCGAAAATGATGTACCCCGATGCCACTTTCACCATGCGTGTTAGCTATGGCGCCGTTAAACCTTACAAACCGCGCGATGCCGTTTCTTACGACTTCGTCACCACTTCCAAAGGTTTATTGGAGAAATACGTAGCCGGTGATTATGAATTTGATCTTCCTGCGCGTCAGATCGAACTTCTCAAAAACCGCGACTTCGGTCAGTATATCGATCCTGTCCGCAAAGACCTCGTGATCGGCTTCATTACCTCCAATGATATTACCGGTGGCAACTCAGGCTCTCCGGTGATCAACGGAAATGGCGAGCTGATCGGTCTGGCTTTCGACGGCAACTACGAAGCGCTCAGCCACAAACTGGCTTTCGATAAAGACCTCAACCGTACTATCAATGTAGACATCCGCTATGTGCTGTGGTGCATTGATAAACTGGGCGGTGCCGACAATATCATTAAAGAGCTGAAGCTCGTTAAATAATTTCAGCAAAGCTGTTTTTTGCAGGGCGCCGGGCATTGTCCCGGCGCTTTTTGTTGTATGAATGAAAATTATTTGCGATTGACTCTTTAATGCACTTATAATTTCGAATTTCCTGGATTATGTTATGTAGAAGTCCGATTTTCGCATCGAAGAGTAAAGATGATCAGTGGTCGAACCAATCATTGATCATGTCGTCCAAACCAACCACCATCGTATGCCGAAGCGTCACCTGTTGCTGCGTTTACTGCCGTGTCGTGCAGTAAATATTTTTTCCCTTTCTATTTTAATTGGATCAACTGCGGGCGCGCAGGCACCGGCCGTCTATCCCGCAGGTGCTAAAATCAACTGGGTGCGCACCTGGGATGCGGTGGGCCCGGAGACCAACCCCGACAACCTTATTGCACGGCCATTAACGGATGTACGCATGGCCACGCAATACATGGATGGGGTAGGCAGGCCGGTGCAGACGGTGATCAAACAAGGATCCCTGATCACGGGCGGAACAGCCACTGACTTAACCAGCACGGTGGTGTACGATGAACTCGGCCGCGAGCAATACAAGTTTTTGCCAGCGCCTGCTAATACAACGGGTGGCAATACCAGTGTAACCGATGGTTTGTTTAAGCGTAATCCGTTCGAGCAACAAAACGCTTTTTATAGCAGCAGCAATGCCGCGCTGAACCCGATCGCGGGCCAGGGCGAGACCTACTATTATGGGAAAACGGAGTTTGAAGCCTCACCGCTGAGTCGCCCACTGAAGGGCATGTCCGCGGGCAATAGTTGGGTGGGCGCGTCGCGAGGCGTGCAAACAGCTTATGTGCATAATACAACTACGGATGCAGTACGTATCTGGAACCTTGGTGCAGTGAGCGGTGATTTTGCGGGTTATACCACACCGGGTACGTATCCCGAAGGAGAACTTTATAAAACGATCACGGCCGATGAACACGGTAAACAGGTGATCGAGTACAAGGACAAAGATGGATTGGTAATACTCAAAAAAGTACAGTTAACGGCTACGGCTGACAATGGAACCGGCAGCGGGCACAGCGGTTGGCTCTGTACCTATTATATCTACGACAAACAGAACAGACTGGCAGGTGTGATCCAGCCGGTTGGTGTGGAAACGCTGGCTAGTAGCAGTTGGTCGTTAACAACAACGATTTTAAACGAACAGACCTTCCGCTACGCCTATGATGAACGTGGCAGAATGATCGCCAAGCAAGTACCCGGTGCCAAACCGGTATACATGGTGTATGATAACAAAGACCGCCTGGTGCTTACCCAAGACGGTAATCTCAGAAGTAACAACCAATGGCTGGTAACGCTGTATGATTATTTAAATCGACCGGTTGAGACCGGTCTTTGGACCAGCAACCAGACAAGAAGCTGGCAGCAGTCACAAGCGAGCGCGGCATCAACGGACTATCCGTTTTCGGCCACCTCAACGCCCGGCAGTGGCTGGGACCGGTTGACAAGAACACATTACGATGATTATGCTGGTCTGCCTTCCGGTTTATCGGCGACCTTTTTAACAACCTGGAATAGTCATTTTCTTTCGGCTTCAACTAGTTTTCCCTTCCCGGTAACTCCGGTTCAACGAACCAGCAATGTCAAAGGCATGGCGACCTGGAGTGAAGTGAAAATATTGAAGAGCGGCACACCGGTTTATCTGGCGACGGTGAGCCTCTATGATCAAAAAGGCCGGGTGATCCAGGTGCAAAGTCAAAATATTACAGGTGGCGTCGATGTGATGACCTCCCAATACAGTTGGGCAGGGCAACCGTTGATCACGGTACAAAAGCTGGCGACACCAACCCAAACTACTACCACCGTTACTAAAACGACTTATGACGATCTGGGAAGAGCGATCAAGGTTGAAAAGAAAACGGGTAGCAGCGATGTCACACTGCCCACAAGCTTCAAGGTCTTGAGCGAGATGAGCTATGATGCCTTGGGTCAATTGAAAGAAAAAAAGCTCGGCCGAAAGAACAGCACCGACCCGCTGGAAACACTCACCTACGACTACAACATAAGAGGCTGGATGCTGGGGGCGAACCGCGATTACGCAAGAGATGCTGTAACGGATCACTACTTCGGTTTTGATCTGGGTTATGATAAAACGAACAACAACCTGATCGGTGCTCAATCGTACACGAATGCCCAATACAATGGCAATATCACGGGCATGGTCTGGAAAAGCGCCGGTGACCAGGAAAAACGCAAATATGATTTTGGCTATGATGCGGCGAACCGTTTACTGAAAGGCAACTTTACCCAATACACCGGCAGCACGTTCAATACCACCGCTGGTACCGACTTCAGCATGCAGATGGGCAATGGTACCGATGTCACCACGGCTTACGATGCCAATGGCAATATCCTGGGCATGTCGCAAAAAGGGCTCAAAGGCCTGACCAGCGGCTGGATCGACCAGTTGAGTTATACCTGTTACACAGGTACCAACAAACTCAAAAACGTGGTGGACGCGTCAAACGATCCCACCACCAAACTCGGCGACTTCCGTGCCTCGCAGGCTTATCTCACGAGCCTGGGCGGCAGCAAGACCAATAGCGCTACGGACTATAATTACGATGATAACGGCAACCTGCAATACGATAAGAACAAGGACATTGCCAGCATTGCTTACAACCACCTGAACCTGCCACAAACTATCACGGTTACGGGTAAAGGGACAATCAGTTATGTGTACGATGCGGCGGGTATGAAGTTGCAAAAGATCACGGATGAAACGACCGCCACGGTGGTGCATGATGAAAATATTTACAGTCCCGAGCGTATTGTAACCACGACCACTTACATCGGCGGTAATGTCTATGAATCCAAAGCTTATCCGAGTAACAGTACGCTGCAAACTGCTTTAGGCTATACCGATAAATTACAGTTCCTGGGCAATGAAGAAGGCCGGACAAGATACATCGCTGCGGAAGGCACTAATCCTGCACGACTGGAATACGACTACATGATCAAGGATCATTTAGGGAACGTGCGGGTATTGATTACCGAAGAACAAAAAGTAGACAAATACCCCATCGCCACTTTGGAAGATGCCAAGCTGGCAACAGAAGAAAAATACTACACCATCGATCAGTCACAGATCGTGGACGTGAGCGTAATGGGACCCAATGCTCCTTCACCGGCCTATGATAACGATAACGGCATTGGCAACAACCCCAGCGATCCAACTTTTGAATCTACGACCAGCGAGAAGATGTACCGGGTGAACGCCGGCACCAATAAAATGGGGCTGGGCATCACGCTCAAAGTAATGGCGGGAGACAAGGTGGATGTGTTTGGAAAGAGCCATTGGTACACACCCAATACATCTGGTTCTCCGAATGTGGCACCGGTTGCGTTGGATATCTTATCAGGCTTACTCGGCGCACCGGGCAGTGCGGCAGCCGGTAAAGCCACGGCCACGCAACTGAATGCGATCACAGACATTACGACGCCGCTGGGAGCCTTTATCAATGATCCCAACCGCGACAACGCTTCTTACCCGCAACGTCCGAAAGCGTTCATCAACTACATCTTCTTCGACGAGCAATTTAAGATGGTCAGCGGTGGCGCCAGCCCGGTACATCCGACCGGTTTTACCAAAGATCACTTCTCAGACTTGCAAAATCTCGCTGCCACCAAAAACGGTTATCTTTATGTCTATGTGAGTAACGAGAGCCCGGTGAATGTGTTCTTTGATAACCTGCAACTTGTTCATACGCGAAGTGCCTTATTAGAGGAGACGCATTACTATCCCTTTGGGTTATCGATGGCGGGAATTAGCCATAAAGCGGCCGGTGAGTTAAAGAACCGGTTTAAGTACAACGGCAAGGAAGAACAGCGGGAAGAGTTTAGTGATGGATCTGGACTTGAATGGATGGATTATGGGGCTAGGATGTATGATAATCAGGTGGGACGGTGGAATCATGTCGATCCGCTGAGTGATAAAATGAGAAGGTATTCCCCGTACAATTACGCATTTGATAATCCTATCAGGTTTATCGATCCGGATGGAATGGCGCCAACAGACTGGGTACGCTATAAAGATAAACACGGAGACGAGCATGCCGCATGGGTAGAAACCGTAACAGATCAAAAAAGTGCAAAGCGCTGGGCTGCTAGTATGAATGCTAACGGTCTAGAGACAAATGATGTTACATATATTGGTAAAACAGGAATTATAAATCAAGGGATTACAGATTCAGATGTTAAAGAGCAGTCATATGTCCTTAATGCTGATGGAACTTTTACTGTAGCCGAAACAGGCAAGTCAAGTGTAACGCAAAATGATCCGGCCAATGCTGAACCTGGCAGAGAAGGTGGGACACCTGGAGGTATTGGTGATCCGAAGATTGATCTGAAGGGTGCAGATAAGCTTTCGACGACACTTGATGTCGGTGTGTCTTTGGGTGAATTAATTACTGAGAAAGGCAATCCATCACAATTTCCAATAGATAAAGTCGGTAAATCAATAGCCGACGGACTAGGCAAAACTTTAGGGGTCGTAGATGCTGCGGCAGCTTGGGTTGATTTTGCAAATAACAAAACCGCCGGAAATTTTGTAAAAGCTACTTTAAAAACGGGTCTTGCTGCTCTAGAAGTATTTGGAAAAGCAAATCCCATAATAGGCGTGATAACAGCTGTGGCTGATGTTACGGGTTTAACAGACTGGATTTTTAACTGGTAAAAAATAAAGAATGAAACGAGTTATAGCGCTGATTTATTGGACTTTCAAAAAAGATAGCAAACAAACTACCCCTTACCTATCTACCGTCTTGATAGTCGTTTTGCTTCTTATAATGCATTTTTTTCTTGTTTTTTTCGCTTTTAAGCTGCCCGGGACAATATTGTTGCCTATAAAAATTGACAACAAGAAATTAGAAATATGGACAAATACATTATTGTTTTTCATACCAGTATTACTCTTGTTTTTCTTTGTAGTTAGAGAAAAAGACCTGAAGCGGTATATATTTTTAGACAGCGAAATCAAGAAGGGAAGAAGAATATTGATTGGATATTTTATACTTTTATTCCTTGCCCTTTCCTTTTTTGCTCTAAAAAGCGGTGTTGATGAAGGGACAATCGGTGCGGTATTGCGTTCTGCGCAGTATCTTCAAAGCTGTATTTAAAACAACCCTTGCAGCAACTGAAGTATTGGGACGAGTAAATCTAGTAATTGGATTAGTTATTGGAATAATGGATATTCCGCAAGAATATCTATCTAAGCATCGCACGGCTTCAGGCAGATTTAGACACCTGGTTGACCTACTACAACAACGAGCGGCCGCACAGTGGCGGAGACTGCCATGGCAAAACTCCTATATTAACATTTTAGAATCACTTAACCTGGCTAAACAAAAACTGATGAACGAAACTTTGTCAGGAACTTATTTTTTAATCCACCCTTTTGAAAATAAAAAAGTGCCCTCATTGTAAAGTCAAGTATTAGCTATTACACATTGATCAAAATAGTTAGAAAGCTTTCCTCTCCGCGCCACTCGCCAACTGGATCAACGCTGTCAACTCCTGTGCCAACTTGTCGTCGCTGCCATCGACACCTACCGCTTTGAAGTGGATCTTGCCTTTGTCTATCACGAATTTTGTCGGAATACCTTTAAATCACCCGAATCGCAGCGTCCGAAAGCCTTTATCAACTACATTTTCTTCGACGAACAGCCCGGTGAATGCCTGTGCCGATACTTCGGCATTCTTTGATATCCCGAGAATTCGGGATGACGATGGCGGGGATAAGTTCGAAGGCCGCGGGAGAGTTGAAGAACCGGTTCAAGTACAACGGTAAAGAAGAACAGCGGGAAGAGTTTAGTGATGGCAGCGGGTTGGAATGGCTGGATTATGGGGCTAGGATGTATGATAACCAAGTAGGCCGGTGGCATGTGGTAGACCCCCTTTCTGATTCAATGAGGCGGTTCTCATCCTATGCTTACGTTTTCGATAATCCCATCAGATTTATTGACCCAGATGGTATGAGAGTGGCTGACCCTGGAGATAAATTTAAAACAAAAGATGCTGCTGCACTTGACTTTGCCAAGCTCTACAACGACAATTCAATAGCTAAGTCGAAAGAGTTTGCTACCTATATTGTTGAGATAAAACAAGGAAGTACGGTGTTCTATACATATTTAAAGCCGAATGAGGGTTCAGAAGCAGCCTCCAGACCTAAAGGCTTAGGTTTGTCAAATGAAGGCGATGCAACAATCGTTGCCCGAGCCCATACTCATGGTTCTTATGACCCTAAATATGCTAACAACGTATTTTCACCAGCAGATTTAACGAATGCTAAAAGTGAAGGGGTCGACAGTTATGTAGCAACACCTAATGGCAGTTTGCAAAAATATGATAACTCAACGGGTACGACTTCTACCATAAGTACTGCAATACCAAGTGACCCTAATGACCCAGCAAGATTAAACATGACCAATCCAACTACATTGCCCAAAAATGAACCAACTTATGGCGCATGGGATTGGATAAAACGAAATATTATAGCACCAGTCTTAAAAGGTGCATCTGGTACAAAAGGATAAAACTGAAAGTATGAGAATGAAAAAATGGGGTTTAGTAAGCATGATAGTTGTGTGCTTTATTTTGGGTTTGAGCTGTAACAACCCGCCAAAACAGCAACAGCCGGGTGAATCATCAGAAAAAGAAAGCACTCCGGAAGAAAAGGAAGTGTTGAAGAAAGCAGAAGAAATTGCCTTTAGTGAATACGGTGAAGTAATCAAAAAAGAGTTGCCGTTAAAAGCACGGCTATCAGGAGATTCTATTTGGATTATAGAAGGCACTTTACCACGTGGGGCAGATGGAGGAACCGTTTATATTGAACTAAGTAAAGGAGACCATGCAGTACTAAAAATTACTCACTACAAATAATGTCTTGTTGGCAAAAGTCTTTTACTCCTACAAACCCTCCCCGGGAAAGCATTAATCTGCTTCGTTCCCCACCCATTTGCCAGCTAAATCTAACCTTGTTTAGTTCGCAGATTCTCATATTATTGAAATAAATTCGCCGCACAATCATTCCTGCTATTGAAACGACTGAACCCGATAATACTGCCACTGCTCATCCTGCTGCTCGCTAAGAGCGCACATGGACAATACAATGGCTTCAGCGTTTCCACCGACCTGAGCCTGCTCAGGAGTTTTCAAAAAAATCAGCAGTTCAATGCCATCGGTAATTGTATCCGTTTTACCAGTCATATAACACCGCAGGATGGCTTTTATGCATGGCTTTCCTTTTACGGATCGAAAGACGTATATGCCGTTGCGGAAGCTACAGCCAAGGATCCTTCCACGCAACCGCAAACACTTTCGTTTACCAATCGCTCTTCTATCCGCATCCGGAATATATCACTGGGCTGGACACATTATTTCGTCCGTACCATGAAAGAAGAAAACCAAATCTTCGGTTTGTATGGTCAGGCGGGATTTGGTCTACTATTCGGCAGGGTAAAAAATCTTTTCGTGGATGCTGTCGATACGGCGTTTTACAGCACCACCTTACGCCCGGGAAGCTCCGGCTTCAAAAGGCTAACACTCGACCTTGGACTCGGCGCAGAAAAAAACATTGGAGGCGAAGTATTCCTGTTTCTCGAAACCCGCTGCTACGTCCCGGCTTCCAGCTATGAGAATCCCTATCTTTTTGTAAATAAAAATGCACCGCTTACAGGCACGCTTCATCTCGGCCTGCGCGTGCTTTTCGATTAAAAGAACATCATGACATCCACAACACCACTGCTCATCGAAGAAGTAAGTCTTTACAAGTTGTTTATTCCCCTTAAAGAGCCTTTTGTTATCTCACTCGGACCTATTCCAAATGCAGAGAATGTAGTCGTAAAGATCAGGACCAATGCCGGCATTACCGGTTATGGCGAATGCAGCCCGTTTATGAGCATCAATGGCGAAAGCATGGATACCTGCTTCGTGGTAGGACAGTATTTTGCCAAATTGCTGAAAGGAAAAAATGCGCTCGATATCGAAGAGCGTGTTGCCGATATGGATAAACTTCTCTACGGCAATACCAGCATCAAAAGCGCTTTCGATATCGCCTTATATGACATCGCTGCGCAACATGCAGGACTTCCCTTGTACAAATTTCTGGGCGGCAACAACCAGAAGACCATCATCACTGATTATACCGTCAGCATCGGCGATCCCGTGAAGATGGCGGCCGACGCCGTTAAAATAAAAGAAGAAGGATACCCGGCCATTAAAATAAAACTGGGCAAACACGGACCTGACGATGTGGAACGCATCCGTGCCATACGTGCGGCAGTTGGCAACGACATCCCGCTGCGTATCGATGCCAACCAGGGATGGCAGGTAGACGAAGCCATCACCACACTCAAAGCGCTGGCTGCCTTCGGCATTCAGCATTGCGAAGAACCGATTCCGCGTTGGGCATTCATGGAGTTGCCGCGCGTGCGAAAGGAAAGTCCGATCCCGATCATGAGCGACGAAAGCTGCGGCGACGATCACGATGCGGCACGTTTAATTCAATTGAAGGCCTGTGATTATATGAACATCAAACTCGGCAAATCCGGCGGTATTTTCAAAGCCCTGAAAATGGTGAAACTTGCGGAAGATGCGGGTATTCATCTGCAGGTCGGCGCCTTCATGGAGTCACGTTTGGCCATGACGGCCTTCGCACATTTTTCCCTGTGCAGTCCGCAGATCGAACATTACGATTTCGATACTTCGCTGATGTTTTCTGCTGATCCCATACTCGGCGGTATGGTCTACGAGGCCAATGGCCGCATCCGTGTTCCTGAAACACCCGGACTGGGAGCTACGCTGGCTCCTGAATGGGAGGAGAAATGTGAAAATTTGACGATTTGAAAATTTGAAGGAAGGAGAAGATTTTATAGAAGGATGAACTGAGACTTCCGAAAGGCGGGGCCGGCTTCGGGAACCGCAGCCGGCAGTTGCTTAAATGACTATTGCCTGATTTTCAAATCATCAAATTATCAAATTATCAAATTGGCATTTTGTCTTTCCATCTCCACAGATGCATACACGCATAAGTACGGTAGGGACTCCATTTTTTGGAAAGGCGTAACATGTCTTCCCTGAATTTCTTTTTATCTGTAGCGTCGAGTTTATAAAGACCGGCTATCGCCTGCTGAATACCGAGATCATCCACCGCAAACACATCCTCGCGACCGAGGGCAAACATCAATAACATCTCCACTGTCCAGCGGCCAACGCCTTTGATCACGGTTAAATAATTGATCACTTCCTCATCCGTCATCTTGTTGAGTTTGGCGGCACTCATGCCGTGTTCCAGTTCAAAACGGGCCACGTTCTGTACATAACTCACTTTGGCGTTGCTCAGCCCGATGGCACGCAGGCGTTCCGGAGCAGTATCGAGTATTTGTTGAGCCGTGGGCTGTTTGCCGCCATACAGATCCAGGAAACGGCCGTAGATCACATCCGCCACTCGCACAGACAGTTGCTGACTCATGATCGAGGCACAGAGATAATTGCAGATATTGCGGCGCTTTCGGAGGGCCAGCGGACCGATACTTTCCAGCAAGGGCCGTAAACGCCGGTCTTTATGAAGATGGGAATGATAATGCATAAACTGAAAAAGGAACCGAAAGTTACGATTTAAACTGGCCCCCATAAATCCGGTTCATGCGAACAAAGGATAAAACACGAAATTTGCCCTGTGAAACGAGAACTTGTTCCCACTACCGATGGCTCACACACTGTAGCCATCCCCGAAATGCAGGTGACTTATCATTCGCATCACGGTGCCATCCGCGAATCGATGCATGTATTCATCGGCGCCGGATTGCAGCCTGCACTCGATGCATTTTCAGGAGAACTTTCCATTCTGGAAATGGGATGGGGCACCGGCCTGAACGGACTGCTTACTTTTCAGTATGCAATCCCACTGCCCAACGAAATACATTATCACAGCCTGGAACAATATCCTTTGGAACCGGAAATCGTTGCGGCATTGAATTATTGCGACCAACTGCATGCTCCGGAGCTTCAACCGGCATTTGAACAGATGCACGCCTGTGCATGGAATGAAGAAGTAAAAATCAGTGAACGTTTTTTTCTGCAAAAAATAAAAACGGACCTGCTTTCTTTTCAGCCGGCCCGTCGGTATCATGTTATTTATTTCGATGCGTTTGCGCCCACTGCGCAGCCTGAATTGTGGACGCAGGAAGTATTTGAAAAGTTATTCGCCGCCATGCATCCGGGTGGGCTGCTCGTTACTTATTGCAGCAAAGGTGTTGTCCGTCGCGCCATGCAGGCCGCTGGTTTTATCGTGGAAAAAATCCCTGGTCCTCCCGGCAAGCGGGAAATGGTCAGGGCTGTAAAACCGTGATCAGCCAAACCACTCTTTGAACTGCGACACGCGTTCCCGGCTTACGATTACTTTCTCCCCAGGTGAACTGGTTTTGAAAAAAACTTCCAACCGGCTATTAGTATAGGGTTTCAGGTGAGCAACAAAGGAGATATTTACAATCATGCTTCTGTTGACACGGAAAAAATGGGCCGGATCTAACATGCCTTCTATACGGTCAAGGGAATAATTGACAATATAATGTACGCCGTTCCTGTCAGTCAGGTAAACCACTTTATTCACCGCCTGGAAGTACACAATATCCTTTGCTTCTGCAAATAGCAGCCGCTGACCCTTTTTGACAAGAAACTTTGTTTTATAACTCAATTCCGGCTCCAGCGAACCCAGTTGGTTGTACCGCGAAGGAAAATAGTTTTCAGTAAACTTTTCCAGTTTGGCAATGGCTGCCGCAAGGGATTCAAATGACACCGGCTTTAAAATATAATCAATGCTCATCACCTTGAAGGCATCCATTACATAGCGATCGTAGGCCGTGGTAAAAATTACGGGGCCATTATAATCAACCTGCCGGAAAATATCAAAACTCTGACCATCAGAAAGGTGAATATCAAGAATCAGCAGGCCGGGCAACGACTCTCTGCGGAGATAAGACACTGTATCCTGCACGCTGTCGAAGCAGGCGCAAACATTCAAAGCCGGATTGGCCCGGTTAAGCAAAAGCTTCAGCCGGTCGGCCGCGGGTGCTTCGTCTTCAGCTATCAGTACATTCATGACTTGTCAATGGTTAATAAGGGCAAAACAACTTCGAAACGCTCTTCTGTTTGGACAACTTCCACTTCGCGTGCACTCAGGTAACGGTACGACTGTCGGATATTCTGCAGGCCGATGCCGGTGGAATCCGCATCTGGTGTACGCGGTTGAAAATTATTCATCACCCTGATAGTGTCGTTGCCATCGGCAACTACTGCTATCAACAAGGGTCTGGCGGGTGAAACAATATTATGCTTTACGGCATTCTCGATTACCAACTGTAAAGAGGCCGGAACAATATACTGGTTATGGCAGGATTCCGCGATATCAATTGTTACCTGCAGACCTTCGCCAAAACGTTTTTGCAGCAGATAAAGATAAGGTTTGATAAAACCAAGTTCTTCGCTTAATTGAACAGCTTCCCGGTCCCGGTTATGAAGAATATAACGGTACACACTGGAAAAAGATTCAATGAACCGGTTAGCATCCGGGTTGTCCCTGATCACCATCGCCGACAGTACATTCAGGTTGTTGAACAGGAAATGTGGGTTCACCTGGTTACGGAACAACTGCAATTGTATCTGTGTATTCGCCTGGCGCAGTTCCTCTGCTTCCTGCCATTTGCGGCGGTAGTCACTGAAAAAAATATAGACCGCATTAAGAAGATGGTAGAGCAACACCAGCAGGCTCGCATAAATAGCCATCAGCTTGAGCGGATTTCTGTTTTGATGCCATGAATACTGGTGAATCACCATGCCATTTACAATAACCACCAGTGTGGACACGAACATTGCCAACAAACCTCCGGTAAAAAAAAACGAGATAAAGTAGCCGGCACGCTGCTTGTCCGTATTAAATTTTCTACGCCAGAAAGGCTCCAGCCACCGGTTCCCTTCCCAGGTCAGCCATGTTGTCAACAGGATAGAACCTGCAGCATAATACCATTCAATCCGGATGTCAAAGTATTTGTATACTTCGCAAAGCACCGTACACAGATAGGTATACAGCGACAAGGCCACAATAAACAAATAACGGTAACGGTTACTGAACAGACTCATACTTAAAATTACCCAACTGCCTCCAAAAGGAAACAGTTGGGCCTGGTTTAGCGTGAAACAAATCAGGGCAGCAAAACCTTATCAATCACATGGATCACGCCATTGGTGGCAACGATATTGGTGCCGGTGATGGCTGCAGCAGTACTGTTGCCAGCCCCTTTAACTTTTGCTCCACCAGCCAGCGTTATCGTCACATTTCCTCCCTGAAGCGTTGCGGGAGTTGCCCCTTCGGTCAGATCGCTGGAAAAAACCCTTGCATTAAGAACATGGTAGAGCAAAATATTTTTAATGGTGTTAGGATCTGCAGATTGGATAGAGGCAATGGTCGGAAACCCCGCATCTATGAACGCCTGATTGGTAGGCGCAAAAACAGTGAGCGGACCGGCAGCCGACAAGGCCGCAGCAATATCGGTTCCGCTGGCTCCCGCGCGCTGAACAGCAGCCACCAGGTAGGTTAAGTTGCTGTTGGCAACAGCAGTTTCTACAATGTTACCACTCGGCGGCATCAATACACTGCCAATAACATGAATCACACCGTTGGTGGCATTTACATCGGCCTGCGCAACCTTTATGCCGTTGATAAATACGCCGTTATTGTTGCGCGTAACATAGGCCTTGGCTCCATTAACCGTCGTTACCTCTGCATTGGGACCAGCGGGTACAGAGGAAGAAGGGATTCGCTGAGCCAGCACATGATATTTAAGAACTGCATCCAGCGTGGCAACAGGCGTAGTGCCGATAGCAGACTCCGTAAGCCCGGCTGCAGTAAAGGCATCATTAGTAGGCGCAAACACCGTAATATTATTGGTGCTGCCCAGATAAGTAGCCAGTTGGGCACGGCCTACCGCCGTTTCCAGCAAACTGAAATCCGGATTTGCAACAACCGTTTCCGTTACCGTACGGTTGCTGTTGTTATCATCATCATCTTTATCGCAACTGGTAAACAGAAATAAAGCCGCTGCAGAAAGCGGTAAAATAGATCCGAACACGATGTTTTTGACGTACATAATTCAGGTTTTAAACAGTGAAGAATAAACCTGATGACTCAAAATAATTACCAGATAACGAAAAAACCTTCGGATTTCCGACAAGTTGTCGATCAGAAGGGTTGAATTGTAAATATTAAATCTGTATTAGCAACACTTACCACACAGTGTGGATTTATTACTACGAAATGATGCAGGCCGGGGCGGTGAAATGTGAAAATGTGTCCCGAAGCAAGCTTCGGAAAGTATAGTTTAATGACTGAAATACTTGGGCCGTTCAATTTTCACATTTACACATGGCCCCGCTGTAGACAGGCACATTTACACATTCTTTCACGATATCGTAAAACTCATCTCCCCATTCTTCTCATCCTTCAACAAGATCCCGATCTCCTGTAATTGATTCCGGATTTTATCGGAGGTGGCAAAGTCTTTACGGCCGCGTGCTTCGCGACGGATATCCATGACTAATTGCATTACTGCCTGTAATTTGCCATTGTCCTGTTCGGATACAGACTGGATACCGAGAATATCTTCGAGGTATACATGCATTTGGTTTTGCAGCAATTCAAATGTTGCAGCCGACAACGCCGATGTGGCGATCGTCTGATCCTTCATGGAATTGATGGTAGGAACGAGTTCAAACATGTTGGCGAGGATCTTCGCCGTGCTGAAGTCATCGTTCATGAATTCTTCAAACTCCTTTATCAGACCGCTTACACGCCCGTCGAGCGGCGCATCGCCAGCGGCATCGCTGTCACCGGTGCGAACAAGTTTTTGCAAATGCTCGTAGGCCTCCCACAATCTTTTTAATCCGCGTTCAGCCGCCTGCAGTGCTTCGTTGCTGAAGTCAAGCGTACTGCGGTAATGCGTTTGCAGAATAAAGAAACGGATCACCATCGGATGATACGCTTTGGCCAATACCGGGCTGTCACCGCTGAACAGTTGCGTAAACGTGATATGGTTGCCGTAGCTTTTTCCCATCTTTTTCCCATCCACAGTGATCATGTTGTTGTGCATCCAGTAACGAACCGGTGCTTCATGATTGCAGATAGTGCTTTGCGCTATTTCACTTTCGTGGTGCGGAAACTGGAGATCCATTCCCCCACCATGAATATCAAAACGAGGTCCGAGGTATTTGGTGGCCATGGCCGAGCACTCGATATGCCAGCCGGGGAAACCCACGCCCCAGGGGCTTTGCCAGCGCATGATATGTTCGGGTGCCGCGCTTTTCCATAAGGCAAAGTCTGCACGGTCACGTTTTTCTTCCTGGCCGTCGAGGTCGCGCGTGGTTTCCAGCAGGTCATCGATCACCCGGCCGCTCAGTTTGCCATAATCAAAATTGGCCGCATATTTTTTTACGTCGAAGTAAACGGAACCATTTACTTCATAGGCATATCCATCGGCAATGATCTTTTCGATCATGCCTATCTGTTCTACAATGTGACCGGTAGCCGTTGGCTCGATGGAAGGTGACAATGTGTTGAAGCGCTGCATGGCCCAATGGAACAGATTGGTGTATTTGTGTACCAGCTCCATCGGTTCGAGTTTTTCCAAGACCGCTTTTTTGGAAATTTTATCCTCCGCTTCCTTGCCTTCTTCTTCAAAGTGGCCGGCATCGGTGATGTTGCGCACATAACGCACTTTATAACCCAGGTGCTGCAGGTACCGGAATACCACATCAAAGGTGACATAAGGACGCGCATGTCCGAGATGGCTTTCGCCACTTACAGTCGGACCACACACATACATACCCACGTGTCCGGGTGTCAGCGGTGTAAACACTTCTTTGGTGCGGGAAAGGGAGTTGAAAATTTTCAGTTCGCTCATAATATAGTCCGGTACGGCGGCCGTACCCTGCTTTTGGCGCAAAAATAATCAATTAAGGCCGTGTTTGGGTGGATTACTGCTTATTGAGACTGATATCTGCCACCAGCATGTAGTGGTCCGAATAGTCGCGAACATAACGTTTGAACTGCCGGATGCAGAAATTTTTATCTGCCAGGATATAATCGATCCTTAACGTGGGCGAAAGTGCCGAGAAAGTGCGGCCGATACCCGAACCTTTGCGAAGGAATGCATCCTGCATGTCGCGGCGGATGGTAAAATAGGTGTAGGAATTGGGAATATCGTTGAGGTCGCCGCAGAACAACACGGGGTAAGGACTGTCATCCATCACCTGGCGCACCATATCGGCCTGGATCGAGCGGTAACGGACACCGGTTCGCAACTTGGAGAAAATGGTCCTGGAATTATTCACCATGCCGTCCTGTGCTTCCTTGATCCGGTCTATTTTTTCATAATCCGATTTTTTAAACTGCAGGGATTGCAAATGCGTGGAATAAACGCGTATAATTCTTTTTCCCACGCGCAGGTCTGCATGTACCAGCGCTTCCGGGAGTGTTGGCCGCGGAAAACGCAACATGCCGCTGTCTACCATCGGATACCGGGAAAAAATAACGGTGCCCGTATAATGATTGTCGCCGTCATTATCGTGTGAAAAAACATAATAGGGATAGTTCAGCTCTTTGCTGATATAATCGAGGTTGGCGTACCACTCGGGATTGCCGGAATGAAAAAATTCCTGCAGGCACAATACGTCTGCCTGCTGTTCGCGCAGCTGATCCATCATCTTCAAACGCGTCTGGCTTCCCTTGTTATTGTTGCGTTTCATTTCAATGAAGCGCGCTACGTTCCAGGTTACGATGCGGATACTACCCGGTTCCTTTTTTTCGTTGAAGCTGCTGCTAAAATGAAAGCCCATGAAAACGCTGATGCTCTTCCAACCGAGTGCGAGGGCAATCACGGACACCAGGGCATATTTCCGTTTGAAAAACAGCCACCAGATCAGGAATAACAAAAGAGGTAAAAGTAAAAAGGGAAAAGCGAGTCCGCTCAGCGAGATCATCCACCATTTTTGCGGATCCATATACGGTGCCAGGCATGCTATGAGAAACAGCACGGCGAAGCCGACATTGATCAGCAACAAAAACCGTTTGGTGAAAATGCGGAATTTACTAGCCATCGTCCTAAAATAACGCAAAAAAAGTTGGCACCGATTTACAACGTGTCCTCTTTTTATTTATCCTCCTTCGCAGCGCGCTTAAGCAGCTCTTTTTCATCTTCCGTCAGGTATTCATAACCTTTCTGGTTGATTTTGTCGAGGATTTCGTCGATACGTTGCTGGGTAACGTTTGGTGTACGTTTGAAGGGAGGCTGCGGACTTTTGTAGAACAATTCCTCCTTGATCGACGCGCCTTTTTTTGGTTTATCGGGATTGAAAAGATCGTTGATCCAGTCAAAAAAGCGGTTCATCCAGTCGCTGCCGTCGTAACCGCGACGCAGCAGGAGGATAAACAGCACGCCGGTGAGTGCGCCACCTACATGTGCGATCAGCTCTGCGGGGTTGGACATTGGCACCGATGCCACTACTACCACCGCATAAATAACCGTGAGCACCCAAAGGGGAATACCACCTTTGATCAATGGAAAAAGCCGGAAACCCGGAGCGATGGTGGTAACCGCGGCCGCCACGGCGGCAATACCCGTTGAACAACCAATGAGCGACGCAGAAGCGATACTAACGGACGGAATCAGCTGACAAGCTGCAATAAACGCAGCAGCACCGCCGAGAACGCCATAGATATAAACGGGTATTAATTTTCTGTTGCCGGTCAGGTCCTGCAGGATATAACCAAAGAACCACAGCCAGAGCATGTTTGGAATAACACGCCAGATATTATCGTGACTGAAACCGTAGCTGAGAATGGTCCACGGATATTGCAGTAATTTCTTTGCATCGCCCGGCAATTCCACCCAGCGCAAAACGCGTTCTTGGAAAAGTTGATTCACGACCTGCTGGTCCTGGGAAAACAAATGATAAAGTGCATGGATGAATGCGAGGGCCACATAGGCGATCATGTTGATCGCGATCAGCAGCACCAGCGCATTTGTGCGCGGCCCCATGGACAAACGATGCTCGTATCGTTTCGGATAATGACTCATACAGGCTATTCTTCTCTGCGAAATTACGTCATGCCGCTAAAAAGCAGGACGGATAAGGCGCATGATCTTTTAATATAACGTCCTGCGATTGGTTTTGTTCCAGATTAGTACGATTATAAAGCCTGTTAAGGCCCCTCCCAGATGCGCAAAGTGTGCAACGCCATTGTCCAGCACCGGGGAAAAGGCACCTAAAATATCAAGGACCATCAGACCGGGCACAAAATACTTTGCTTTGATGGGCACCGGGAAAAAGATGAGCATGAATTCGGTATTGGGAAATAGCCAGGCAAAACCCGCCATCAGTCCCATAATAGCACCGGATGCGCCCAGTGCATAACCGATCTCTACCGGACCACCGGCCGCTATCTGCTGGTTTACCTGGATATATTCAACACCCAGGTGCGCAGCAGCCGCTCCCAGCCCGCAAACAAGGTAAAAAAACAAGAAACGTTTACTTCCCCAATAAGATTCCAGTACCCGCCCGATCATCCACAGCATCAGCATATTGAACAGCAGGTGCATAAAGCCTGCATGCAAAAACATATGCGTAAAAATCTGGTAAGGCTCGAAATAAGACGTGTTCACCGGCCACAGCGACAATTTGCGCGTCATATCATACTGCTGGTCAAAAAACTGCTGCGCCACAAAAGCCAGGATGTTGATAATGAGAAGATTTTTAACAACCGGCGGAAAACTCTCGGATCGTGTATAACGGAAATTACTCATACTGGTTTTTTATTCAGGCAATTCGTTGTTTATTTCTTTTTTTAGTTTCAACTGTACCACATTTTCGATGTGCAGCGTATGCGGAAACATATCCACCGGCTTCACGCGCGTTACTTCATATTTCTCCGACAGCCATTGCAGGTCGCGGGCCTGTGTAGCCGGGTTGCAGCTCACATACACCACCACCGGCGCCGCCATATCGAGGATCTTGCGCACCAGCTTTTCATGCATGCCCGCACGCGGAGGATCGGTTATGATCACATCCGGACGGCCGTGTTTCGCAAAAAACTCATCGTCGCACACATCCACCACATCCCCCGCATAAAACGCCGTATCCTTCAGGTTGTTCAGTGCCGCATTTTCTTTTGCATCTTCTATGGCCGCAGCAATCACTTCCACGCCCACTACTTTTCCCGCTTTTTTACTCAGAAAGATGCCGATACTGCCCGTACCACAGTAAAGATCATAGACCGTTTCGTTGCCCGTGAGTTCGGCAAATTCCCGCGTTACCTGGTATAGTCTTTCTCCCTGTGCCGTATTAGTTTGGAAAAATGATTTCGGTCCTACTTTAAATTGAAATGCTTCCAGCGTTTCCACCACATATCCCTTGCCGTGATAAGCCACGGGCTCCAGATCATGCAGGCTGTCGTTCCGTTTGGTATTGACCGTATACAGTAACGTAGTGATTTGCGGAAACAATGCAAGCAAATGATCCATCAAGGGGTTTATTTTCTTTTTATCCGGCTCGCCCACTACCACATTCACCATCAATTCGCCGCTGCGGCACAACCGTACCTGCATTGTCCGCAGAAAACCCTGATGCGCGCGGATATCATAAAACGAATAACCATGTTCCAGTCCGTAATGTTTAATCGCCTTACGAATGGCATTCGTCGGCTCGGCCTGCAGGTAACAGGTGTCGATATCCACTAATTTGTCAAACATCCCGCGGGCATGGAATCCTGCCACCTGGCTGTCCGGCGTAATATCCGGGTTGCCCAGTTCCGCCGTAGTCAGGAAACGGCGGTTGCCAAATGTATATTCCATTTTGTTGCGGTAATAACGCGTATCCTCCGCGCCCAGAATGGGTTCGATGACCGGTAGTTGCAGTTTGCCGATACGCTGCAAATTGTCTTTTACCTGGCGCTCTTTGTATTGCAGTTGGCGCTCATAAGGCAGCATCTGCCACTGGCAGCCACCGCAAACGCCGAAATGTGAGCAGAATGGCGTCACCCGGTCAGGCGAATAACTATGAAAATGTGCGGGACGGCCCTCCGCCCAGTCTTTTTTATTTTTACCCAGTCTCACGTCCACCACATCGCCGGGCACCACCTGTTCGATAAAAATCACCTTCCCGTCTACCCGCCCCAGCGATTTGCCTTCGGCGGCATAATCTTCCACCAGCACTTTCTCCAATACAACCTGTTTCTTCTTCCTTGCCATAATCCCGCAAAAATACGGGAAAGAGGCGCGGCAACCTTCCCCGGGCTTTTTGCATCTTTTGAGCTTGGCAACCCGGTTTTTTTTAACTTTACGAGCTTACCCCGGCATAAACAGACTAGACTGATGAACCGTTTTCTTTTATTACCATTCCTGCTGTCGTCCTTTATCCTGTCAGCCCAAAACAAGGGTTACGAGATCAAGATCACGTTCAAGCCCTTTAAGAATCAATACATTTATCTCGGACACTACTCGGGGAAATCGATGCCCATCGACGATTCCATCAGGCTCAACGACAAGAGCGAAGGCGTTTTCAAAGGCACCAAACCGCTCGGCGGCGGCATTTATATCATCGGCTTTCCCAACAAAGACCGCTATTTCGAAGTGCTGGTCGATAAACAGCAGCATTTTACCATTCTTGCCGATACGGCTGATCTCGACAACCGCAAGTTTGTCAATTCACCCGATAACACGCTTTTCATCGAATACCAGCAGGCTATGCGCCAGCGCGGCGAAAAGATCAACCAGCTTCGCCAGCAACTTGCCGGCACACACGGCGCCGACTCCGTCAAACTTTCAAAAGATATTGCCATAGCCGACTCAGCCATCTCCGCTTACCGGAGAAATGTGGTTGCGAAAAATCCTAACACCTTACTCGCTACCCTGCTTCACCTGATGGAAGAACCGAAAATTCCTCCGGCAGCAGAACATCCCGGTGGCAGGTACGATTCGGCTTATGCTTACCGCTATTTCAAAAATCATTATTGGGACAACATCAATTTCTTCGACGAACGCCTCGCACGCACCCCATCCGTTTTGTTTGAAGACCGCATTGATAAATATTTTAAAACACTGGTCTACCACAATGCCGACTCGGTAAACAAAGAAATTGACTGGATGCTGGGTTATGCTTCGGTAAGCGATGAAATGAACCGCTTCCTCCTCGTAAAATTCATCAACCGCTACCTGAAGCAGCAATACATGTGGGAAGATGCGGTGTTCGTGCATTTATTTGAAAAATATTTCTCGCAGAAAGAGTACTCCTGGCTGACCCCTGAAGGGAAAAAGATCATTACCGAAAGGGCCTACAACCTGATGGCCAACATCATGGGCAACCCTGCGGAAAATATTTTATTGCCCGACAGCACCGGTACTACACGTAATCTTTACGAAGTGAAATCGCCCTATACCCTCGTGGCGTTTTATGATCCGAATTGCGGGCATTGTAAAGAAGTGTTGCCCAAACTCGACTCCATGTACCGCAACAAATGGAAGGCCGACAGCCTGCACATTTATGCCGTGGCCAAAGAAGTAGATGCTTCTCCTGCCGATTGGAAAAAATTCATCAGCAGCAACCATCTCGAAGGATGGACGCATGTTTTTTATTCAAAAGCAGAAGAAACATCACGCATCAACGCAAGCATACCGAGCTATTCGCAGTTGTATGATGTGCAAAGCTTCCCCACCCTTTACCTGCTCGACCGCGACAAACGGATCATCGCAAAAAAACTGACCTGGGAACAGATCAACGAAATACTTGACTACCGGAAAAAATAAACGGCCATTAACGAAAGAACTAACTTTTCAGTATGAAAACCAGACTAATGCTCACCGGCCTGCTGCTGGCCTCCTGCCTCACCAGCCAGGCGCAGACATTGTTCACTTACGGAGGAACCAAAGCCGATGCCGCTGAATTCCTGCGGGCTTACACGAAAAACAATAATGCCATTGGCGCCGACAAAGCGGGTTCCATGCGCGAATACCTCGACCTCTACATCAACTCACGTCTTAAGATCCGCGAAGCTTTTGCGAGAGGTTATGATACCCTTCCGCAGATCAGGACCGAAGTGGAGAACCTGCGCGTACAGATCATCGAAAATTACATCAACGATCCCGAAGCCATCAACCGGCTCACCCGCGAAGCTTTCAAGCGCAGCCAGAAAGATGTGCATGCGGCCCACATCTTCCTTGCCTTCCGCAATACCGGCGGCATTGCAGATACCACCGCGGCTTATGCCAAATTGCAACAGGTGCTGAAAGCGCTGCCCAAACAGGACTTCCTTTCGGTAGCCCAACAATATTCCGACGATCCTTCTGCCAAAACCAATAAAGGCGATCTCGGTTTCGTCACCGCCTTCACCCTGCCTTATGTTTTTGAAAACCTGGTATACCAGACTGCTGTCGGACAACACTCGCGTGTGTACCGCTCGGGGGCAGGCTATCATATTTTTAAAAATATCGGCGAAAGAAAAGCATTGGGAAAAATGAAAGCGCAGCAGATCCTGCTGGCCTTCCCTCCCGACGCTGATCAGGCTACGCGCAACAGCATCAAATCGCTGGCCGATTCACTTTATGGACAATTGAAAAAAGGCGCCGACTTCACTTCCTTCGTCAACAAATTCAGCAACGACTATATCAGCGTGAATACAGGCGGCACCATGCCCGATATCAGTGTCGGCCAGTTTGATCAGACCTTTGAAAACAATGTCTGGTCATTGAAAAAAGATGGCGAGGTGGGCAAGCCTTTCATGACCAATCACGGCTGGCATATTCTCAAGCGCATAAGCGTTAAACCCGTATCTGCCGACAGCAACAACACGGCCTACATGGAGCAACTGCGCATGGCGGTGAAAAACGATGACCGCTGGACCACCGTCCGTGATTTCATTTATGATGAAGTAGTAAAAAAAGCAGGTGTAAAACGCGTCGGTCCTACCGATGCAGCACTCTGGGCCTTCAGCGACAGCCTGCTCGATTACAAACCAGCCGGCCCTGCGGGAAGCAAAGTAAAAATGGAAGATGTATTGCTGCGCATCGGTAAAACGGATTTCAATGTGGAAGACTGGATCGTTTACAGCCGCAACTACCGTTTCAAACCAGACCGCAGCGGTGTTAAAACCTACAACGAACTCACCGACGAATACATCAAAGCCAAAGAATACGATTACTACCGCAACAACCTGGAAGATTTCAATGCCGACTTCCGCGCGCAGATGAGCGAGTTCCTCGATGGCAATCTTTTCTTCGAGATCATGCAACAGGAAATCTGGAACAAAGCGCAGACTGATTCCGCATCGCTGCTGGCTTTATACCAGAAAAGAAAAGAGCAGTACAACTGGAAACCCAGCGCCGAAGCGGTGATCTTTTTCTGCAACGATGAAGCCGTGGCCAAAACATTGCAGAACCAGATCAAACAGCAACCAACTGAGTGGCGCACATTCGCCGATGCATTGGTGGAGAAAGTGGTGGCCGATTCAGCACGTTACGAATGGGAACAATTACCCGGTATTGGCAATACCACGCCGAAAGAAAAAACATTGACTCCGCTTTCGGTGAACAAACAGGACAACAGCGCCACCTTTGCTTATATATTCAAAGTACATCCGCAAGCCGGTCCACGCAGTTTTGCCGAAGCAAAAGGGTTGGTAATAAATGATCAGCAATCCCTGCTCGAAGAAGCCTGGATGGCTGAATTGAAAAAGAAATACCCGGTCCACATCGACCAGCAGGTGTGGGAGGAACTACTCAAGAAGAAAGCGCCTTAAGGCGCTTTCTTCTTAATGTGCCCCGCCTCCGGCGTGGGCCATGTGGAAATGTGTAAATGCGGAAATGATTTCATTTTCACATCCGCCGCAAGGCGGCGGCACAGCTACACATTTTCAAATTTCTCTTTAATGTGGTAATCTGAGGTTTGATAACGGGTCAACAAATGAACGCGTTCGGCTTATTCACCTATTGACTTATTGACCTATTCTCCTCTTAAAACTTATTACTTAAAAACTTATAACTCCCTCACCACATTCGCCACCATATGCGGGCGGCCGAGAGTGTAATAGTGGAGCACGGGCACCCCGTTTTTCTTCAGATCACGTGATTGTGCCAGCAGCCATTCTTCACCCACCTTTTCCACCTCGTCATCGGATTTGCATCTCGTGATCTCATTCGCCAGGTCCGCCGGCAGATCGATGTGGAAGGTTTTGGGTAAAACAGTGAGCTGTTTGCGGGTATAAATAGGCTTCAATCCCGGGATAATCGGAACGGTGATGCCTGCATCGCGGCAGGCCTTCACGAAGGAATAATATTTTTCGTTGTCGAAAAACATCTGTGTGATGATGTAATCAGCCCCCATGTCGATCTTGCGCTTGAGATAATCCATATCGGTATCCATGTTGGGCGCTTCGAAATGTTTTTCAGGGTAACCGGCCACGCCAATGCAGAAATTGGTCTTGTGGGTATTTTTCAGGTCGTCTTCCAGGTAAATGCCGGCGTTGAGGTCTACTACCTGTTGCAGCAATTCGCTGGCATAACGGTGGCCGCGGGGTTCCGGCTCGAAAGAGGTTTCGTTTTTGGCCGCATCGCCACGCAGTACCAGCACGTTGTCGATACCGAGGTAATGCAGGTTGATCAGGGCATCTTCAGTTTCGTTAATATCGAAGCCGCCGCAGATCAGGTGTGGTACAGTGTCCACATCGTATTTGTTCATAATGGCGGCACAGATGCTTTCCGTACCGGGACGTTTGCGCACTACTACTTTTTGAAAAGAGCCGTCAGCATTTTTCTTGAACACGTGCTCGCTACGGTGATAGGTTACATTGATAAACGCGGGCTTGAACTCCATCAGGGGATCCAGGTGGTTATACAGCGCTTCAATTCCCTTGCCTTTCAGCGGGGGCAGTACTTCAAAAGACACCAATGTGTCTTTCGCATTTTTGATGTGGTCGATTACTTTCATCCTTCCGTTATGATTACCGGCCGTGGTCCGGCCGGGGTGCAAAACTAATGTACAGGCGTCATAAACTACCCTAACGACCGTTTTTTATACCAAAAAGACCATAAGACTTCCAGCGGATTAACAACCCGGAATGTACAGATGCAGCCCCTATACCTTATTTTTGTCGTGCATGTCAGTTACTATTTACGCCAAAGGCCTCATGAAACGCTATGGCAGCCGTACGGTAGTCAACAATGTTTCATTTGAAGTAAAACAAGGAGAAATCGTCGGATTGCTGGGACCTAACGGTGCCGGTAAAACCACTTCTTTCTACCAGGTGGTGGGCCTGGTAAAACCAGACGAAGGAAACGTGTTCCTCGACGAAGAGAACATTACTCCGTTAGCCATGTACAAGCGCGCTAAAATGGGCATCGGCTACCTGCCACAGGAGGCTTCTATCTTCCGTAAACTAAGCGTGGAAGACAATATTTCCGCCGTACTGGAAATGACCAAACTGAGCCGCAAGGAGCAGAAGATAAAACTGGAATCACTGCTCGACGAATTCCGTTTGCAGCACGTACGCAAAAGCAATGGTGACGTACTCAGCGGTGGTGAACGCCGCCGTACCGAAATTGCCCGCGCACTGGCAGTAGACCCCAAATTCATTCTGCTCGACGAACCTTTTGCCGGTATCGACCCCATTGCGGTGGAAGATATCCAGGCCATCGTAGCACGATTGAAATACAAGAACATCGGCATCCTGATCACCGACCACAACGTGACGGAAACCCTTTCTATTTGCGACCGTGCCTACCTGCTTATCGAAGGAAAAATCTTTAAACACGGTACCGCCGAAGAACTGGCTTCCGACGACCAGGTAAAAAGACTTTACCTCGGCCGCAACTTCGAGCTCAAGCGCAAAGATTACCTGCACGAGGAAGCAAAGGGCGGCAATACCATCAACAAGAATACACTTTCAGGGTCTACCGAGCGGATGATCAATATGCTCCGCGAAGAAGGAGAAAACATCTTTACCGAAGCCATTCAGCGCGAGGAATTCAGCCGGTCACTTGATTTTTATAAATCCGGCATTATTTCCTACGCTAATAACAAACAGCACGGGGAGTTACAGGCAATTGCCAACGCGCTTCCGGCAGATATTGAAACCACGGAGGAGTTTCAGCGTCTGCAGGAACAATTGCTGGTCATCAGCAACTTGCTGAACCAGGAAAGCGACTAAACCTAATGTCCGTTTCCGGAACGGAAGGCGGACCGACCAACTATATATGAGTTTACTGAGTCCTGCCATATCATCGCTTGCACGCATGAGGCTCTGGCGAATTGAAGCCTGGAAGAACAACCCAGTCGATGCACAACGGGAAGTACTCCAGGATCTCGTCACCTCGGCACAATACACAGAGTTCGGGCGCAAATACAAGTTCTCGGAACTGTTCACTGTCAAAGCATTCAAAGAAGCCGTGCCTGTACATGAATACGACGATCTGAAGCCGTATATCGAACGCATCATGCAGGGAGAGCAATATATTCTGTGGAACTCGCCCGTTAATTGGTTTGCCAAAAGCAGCGGCACTTCCAGCGACAAAAGCAAGTTCATTCCCCTCTCGGAAGAAAGCCTGCAGGATTGCCACTACAAAGGAGCCAAAGATGTGCTCACGATGTATTACCAGTTCAACCCCGAGTCCGTTTTGCTCACTGGCAAAGGACTGGTACTGGGCGGCAGTCACAATATCAATCCCATGAACAGCGAAGCACAATATGGCGACCTCAGTGCCGTATTGCTGCAAAACTCTCCCTTCTGGGCGCATTGGCTCCGCACGCCTGACCTCAGCATCGCCCTGATGGATGAATGGGAAAGCAAAATCGAAAAACTCGCAGAAAGCACCATAAAGGAAAATGTAACATCCATCTCCGGTGTGCCCACCTGGACACTCGTGCTTTTCCGCCGCATACTCGAGATCACCGGTAAATCATGCATCGCTGATGTATGGCCCGCCCTCGAATTGTATATGCATGGCGGCGTATCCTTCACACCCTATCGCGAGCAATTCGCCAAACTGATCGGCAAAAACATCAATTACCTGGAAATGTACAATGCCAGCGAAGGATTCTTTGCGGCACAGGAACGCCCCGGCGACGATGGCATGCTGCTCTTCACCGATCACGGCATTTTCATGGAGTTCATGCCCGTAAGCGAATACGGTAAAAAACATCCGCAGACACTCAGCCTCAACGATGTGGAAGTTGGCAAAAACTACGCACTCATCATCAGCACCAACGGCGGCCTCTGGCGTTACATATTGGGCGACACCATTCAGTTCGTTTCAACTAAACCTTACCGCGTACGTGTTTCCGGCCGCCTGAAACATTATATCAATGCCTTCGGCGAAGAAGTGATCGTTGACAATACGGACAAAGCCATTGCCGAAGCCTGCCGCGCCACCGGTGCCGTGGTGAACGATTACACCGCGGCTCCCGTTTATTTTTCCGATGGCGCCAACGGAGCCCATGAATGGCTGATAGAATTTGAAAAAAATCCGGAAAACCTCGAAGCATTTGTTACCGAACTGGACAAAGCGCTGCAGAGTATCAACAGCGACTACGAAGCCAAGCGCCATAAAAGTATTGCCCTGAGAATGCCGGTGGTACATGCCCTGGAGAAAGGAACTTTTGCCAACTGGCTGCGGCACCGGGGCAAACTCGGCGGACAGCATAAAGTGCCGCGACTGAGCAACGAACGCAAATACCTCGAAGAAATACTGGCCCTGCAACAACAGTGAATGTAAAATTTTAGCAACAAAATGCGATTTTATCCTATTTTGCCGGCCACACTTGGAACACAAACCAGAATCATCGTATGAGCAAACTATTAGAGAATAAAGTAGCCATTGTTACCGGTGCCGCGCGTGGTATCGGCGAAGCCATTGCCCTCAAATTTGCCGAACACGGCGCCCATGTAGCCTTCACGTATGTGAGCGACGGCAGCGCCGAAAAAGCCGCCGCAGTAGAAGAAAAACTCCGCGCATTAGGTGTCAATGCCCGCGCATTCAAAAGCAATGCAGGCGACATAGCACAGTGCGAAACGTTCGTCAACGACGTAATGAAAGAGTTTGGCAGCATCGATATCTGCGTCAACAACGCAGGTATTTCCAAAGACAACCTGCTTCTCCGCATGACACCCGATCAGTGGGAAGATGTGATCAATGTAAACCTCAACAGCGTTTTCTACATGACCAAGCAGGTGATCAAGCCCATGATGAAAGCCCGCGCCGGCTCTATCATCAACATGAGTTCGGTTATCGGCATGTCAGGCAATGCCGGGCAAAGCAGCTATGCCGCCTCCAAAGCCGGCATCATTGGCTTTACCAAGTCCGTGGCGAAAGAACTCGGCAGCCGCAATATCCGTTGTAACGCCATTGCTCCCGGCTTTGTAGAAACCGACATGACCAGCTATCTGAAAGATGGTGAAGGGGCTGATAAATACCGCGCCAGCATTCCGCTTGGCCGTTTTGCCCACGCAGAAGAAATTGCCAACGCCACTTTGTTCCTCGCATCCGATATGGGATCCTATATCACGGGACAAACGATCAGCGTTTGCGGCGGGATGCATATCTGATTTGACAATTTGATGATTTGAAAATTTGACGATGTGGGGCTAATACGAGAATAGCCAATAAACAGCCATGATTCAGTCAACTGCGTCATAGCTGTTGCTTTATATTCCATTTTCAAATCATCAAATTGTCAAATCAGCCCATTAGCTTTATCCCGCGCTTCTGAATATACTCATGCCACAAGATCATTGCCGCTACGGTGCGGTGAGGACGCCAGGCTTCGGCAACAGACAACATCTCCTCACGGCTCACATCTTTGGGTAATTGTTTTACTTCCCGCAAACTGTTGACCAGCGCTATATCACCAAGTGGAAACAGATCGCTGCGTTGCAGGGCGTGCATCAGGTATACATCTACCGTCCAGTCGCCGATACCTTTAATGGATTTTAATAAGGTCCTGATATCTTCATCGGGCATTGCCTTAAGATGACGCAGGATTATTTTTTTCTCCAGGATGGCATTCGCCAGTTCACGCGCATAGATGATCTTCTGTCGGCTGAATGAACAAGCCCGCAATTCTTCATCCGACAAGGCCAGAAGTTTTGCGGGCGTTACCGTTCCGGTACGTTCACGTAATCTTTTAAAGGCAGCATAAGCCGATGCCAGCGAGATCTGTTGCTCGAGTATGGTTAAGATCAGCGTTTGAAAAGTTCCCGGCCGGGTCCACATGGGCGGATAACCCCGCTCACGGATGATACGCGCAAGATCTTTGTCTTTGGTGGCAAGCAGATCACATACATCGCGGAAATCTTCGTTGGTGAACCGGCTTACCATGCATTCAGGCTGTTTTGAATTTCTCTATCGCCTGACGCGTGAAGTCGCTCAGCACCAGGCGTCCGCTGATGGCCGCACGTTCGATCAGGAGCTTATCCCAATGATCGGTGCCTTCCCACAATGTTTTTTTCAGTTCGGCCATTGCACGCGGGCTGGAGTGCGACAGCGTATACGACAGACGAGCGATGGATTCATCCATGCCTTCTACTGTCGGATGCAATTCGGCAAACAGTCCTTTGCGGCGGGCCCAGTCACCATTGCGCCACATAGACGCATCGATGGATAGTTGCGCAAAGGCAGACTTGCCAACTTTGCGTTCCACCGCGGGTCCCACAACAAATGGTCCGATGCCAAGCGCCAGTTCGCTGAGGCGGATGTCTGCACCTTCCACGGCAATGGCATAATCAACCGCAGCGGCAAGTCCCACACCGCCACCAACACATTTACCATGTATACGACCGATCACAAGTTGAGGACAGGTACGCAGGGCATTGATCACATGCGCAAAACCGCTGAAGAAATTCAGGCCTTCCTGTTCGTTTTTAATAGCGGTCAGTTCTTCGAACGAGGCGCCGGCACAAAAGGCCTTTTCTCCTGCCGAACGCAGCACAATCACTTTGGTTTCGATATCATTGCCGGCACTGTGTACGGCCTGGGCTAATTCTTCCAATATGCGGGCAGGTAATGAATTGCTTCTCGGATGGAAAAATTCTATGGTGGTAATCCCGTTATGAAATTCTGATTTTACGTAAGCGTTAATTTCCTGGCTCATAATTTTTTCATTTTATCAATAAATACAAACCTCAAGCCACAGCCCACATAACCTGTTTAAAATTACGGCGAAAAGCCCTGCTGCTAAAGGGAACTATGTTAATATTTTTCAAACCGTGCGGTTGAAACCCACATCCTTTTCCACGCAATGGCTCTTCACTATTGGCACTTCCCCTTTTGACTTTTGAATTTTGACTTTTGAATTCTTAGCGTCTTTGCTCCTTATGCGCCTCTGCGTGAAACCCCCATCCTTTTCCACGCAATGGCTCTTCACAATTGGCTCCATTCACCCTTTTGGCTTTTGAATTTTGACTTTTGACTTTTTCACTCTTCCCGACGGCGCACCATGGTAAGAATGGTAGCCACGCCCACCAGTGGTTCATCCGTATCATCCAGCATCTCCACCAGCCATTTCACAATACCCCGGGGAATATCGGTGTCTTCTTTTTTATCCTGTGTTATTTTTTCCTTACAGGTAAAACGGATGTGCAATTCTGTCCCCGGATAAACCGGTTTGGTGAACCGCAATTCATCTATGCCATAATTCAGCAGTACCGGATTTTTTTCATAGCTGTCAACAAACAATCCGGCCGCAAGGCTCATGATCAGGTAACCATGCGCTACCTGTTGTTCGAACATGGTATCGTTAAAGTCCGTATCCCGTAAATGCGCATAGAAATGATCGCCGCTTAGGTCGGCAAATTGATCGATGTCTTCACTGGTGATGAGTCGCTTCTCGGTGATTAACTGATCACCGATCCGTAATTCTTCAAAGTATTTTTTAAACGGATGAATACCGCCGGTATTGCCTTTCGCATATTGCTGATACACGCCGGTAATGGCGGTCAATGTGGTCGGCGATCCCTGTACGGCGGTGCGTTGCAGGTAATGTTTTACACCGCGCATGCCGCCCATTTCCTCACCACCGCCCGCACGTCCCGGACCGCCATGCACCAGCAGTGGCAGCGGAGAACCGTGACCCGTGCTTTCTTTCGCGCAGGTTTCATTCAGCACCAATATGCGCCCGTGATGCGTGGCCGCACCCAACACATAGTCGCGTGCTTCACGGTCGTCGCCGGTAACGATAGAGGAACAAAGACTGCCCTTCCCTTTTTTACTCAACGCAATCGCATCGTCGATGTTGTCGTAAGGCATCAGCGTTGCCACGGGACCAAAGGCTTCTATTTCATGCGGCTCACTGGTATGAAAAGGATTTTCATTGAGTAATAATAACGGTGAAAGGAAAGCACCTTTCTCCGCATCAGCGTCCATCACTTCCACACTGTCGAGCGAACCGTAGATCAATTGGGAAGAAGCCAGCAGTTTACTCACCTGCTCTTTTACTTCGCGGCGTTGCTGCTGACCGGCAAGCGACCCCATTCTCACTTTTTCATTGAGCGGATTACCGATGGTCGTTTGCGCCAATGACACTGCCAGAGCACGCTGCACGTCTTCCAGTTTATCCTTCGGAACAAAAATTCTGCGTACGGCCGTACATTTCTGACCGGCTTTGGTGGTCATTTCCTTGCGGACTTCTTTGATAAAAATATCCCACTCTGCAGTGCCGGGGTTTACCGTTTTTCCCAATACAATGCAGTTGAGCGAGTCCGCTTCCATATTGAAGGGCACCGACTCACGCAAAATAACGGGATGGCTTTTCAGCATCAGTCCTGTGGATGCTGAACCCGTAAAGGTGACCACATCCTGCGAACCAACATGATCGAGTATATCGCCTGCGCTGCCGCAGAGCAACTGCAAAGCACCTTTGGGCAAGATACCCGACGCGATAATTTCTTTCACCACGGCTTCAGTAAGGAAAGCGGTGGCAGTGGCGGGTTTTACTACTGCGGGCACGCCGGCCAGCAGGTTTACCGCAATTTTTTCAAGCATGCCCCACACGGGGAAGTTGAAGGCATTGATGTGTATGGCTACCCCTTCTTTCGGCACCAGCAGGTGCGTAGCCATGAAGGTATTGCCGCGACTCAGGTTGTGACTCTCCCCATCAATACAAAACGGGCTATCGGGAAATTTGCGGCGCAGCGAGGCGTTGGCAAATAAATTACCAATACCGCCTTCGATGTCTACCCAGCTGTCGGCGCGCGTGGCACCGGTGCGGTAGCTCAATGCATAAAATTTGTCGAGATGCGTGCGCAGGTGAATAGCCAGTGCTTTAAGCATATTGCCGCGTTCGTGAAAAGTCATGCGGCGCAGAGCGGGGTTGCCCGTATTGCGTGCATATTCCAGCGCAGCTTTGAAATCTATCCCTTTGGTACTGGCAGCTGCCAGTGGTTCGCCGGTAACGGCATCATACAATAACTGTCCCTCTCCTGCTCCTTTCACCCACTCGCCGGCGATGTAATTTTCTAGTTGTAGCATAACAATCGTGTTAAGTTGTAAGTTTTAAGTAGTAGGTAATAAGTTTGGTTCCTGTAGTTTGCAGAATCTGTTAAACTTAGAACTTAATACTTATAACCTATTACTTGCCCGCATCAAAATTACGCCATCATCGCTACCTTTGCGGGACAAAATGACCAGGATATGAATAAACTGTTTTTAGCTGCGCTGATGATCGTTACTGTTGCTTTTGTTGCCTGCGGCGCTGATGATGCGGCAAAAAATCTTCAGGCAAAATCCCAGGCTTTATATGATAGTGTAATAAAAGGGCATGATGCAGGAATGGCAAAAATGCGCGCGCTCAGCAATGCACGCAACCGTACCAAACAGCTCATCGACTCCATCGATAAACTGCCCGCGCAGGCCAAAGAAGCCGCTGCCGACCTGCGTGTACGCCTGTCAGGTTTGGGTGACGAACTTGCCGCCGCCGAAAAAGGCATGAACGAATGGATGGCGCAGATCAACTTAGATACGTTCAACAACGATATCAAAGAGAAAATACGCTATTATACCAGCGAAAACGAGAAAACGACCAAGATCAAGAATGATATTTTCAGCAGCCTGGCCAAAGCGGATTCCGTATTGAAAGAAAGATTCTAACCCAGCGGCACCACGCCGAATTGTTTGAGGTGATGCAGGGCATGCTTGTGCAGCAACTGTACCTGCTGTTCAAAATTCAGATCGCCGAAAAAGGGATTGCGCAGTACTTTATTGGGTTCCTTCGCGTATGCGTCAAAGAAATAAATCAGTTCCTCCTGCACGGTGCTGATAGCCGCCTGTATGGTACGGAAGCGGTATGGCCGTGGATCGTGTGGCAATAACGGGTTCTGCAGATTCAATTTAAACGGGCGCTCGCTCATCAGGAACTCCCGCATACGGGGCAATTGTTCTTCCGGCGTTACCAGTGTATTTATGATCAACCGGCCGTTTGCTACGGGCAGGGCATCAAAAGCCAGGTGTTCGATCATCTGCTGAACATCCATACGGCCCCATTGTGCAGGCGTGTTGCCCGGTAGCTGTTGCAGATACCGGACCAGGCGGGTGCGTAAAAAATTTTCCTTTTCAAGATTCATGGACAGGCAAGTTCGTTGCTGCAATTTTACGAAAACAAACCTATTCAGCACCATCGTCCAGACGATACTGTCAGACCATCATATGACACGGAGAAAAACGGGAATAGACGCGGGCCTTAGCTGTTGACGTTCAAACGGTCATCGATTGCGGATGACAGGGCGTCAAAAATAGCATCTACAGAACCCTCTCCTTTGATGGAGTGGAATTTATCCTGCTTTCTGTAATGCTCGGCTACCGGAGAAGTCTCCTGGCTGTAAACAGAAAAACGCTTACGGATAACCGCTTCGTCTGTATCGTCGCTGCGGCCGGAGGTTTTTCCTCTGTTCAGCAAACGGGCGATCAGCTCTTCTTCACCTACTTCGAGCGCCAATACGGCTGCAATGCCGTTCTTCTTGAGTTCGAGCAGTTTATCGAGAGCTTCAGCCTGCGCTACCGTACGGGGGAAACCGTCGAAAAGAAAACCGCGGGCATCTTTATGCTTGTCGAAATAAGAATCCACCATTCCAATCACTACTTCATCCGGCACCAACTGGCCCTTGTCGATGAATTTCTTCGCTTCAAGACCAAGCGGAGTCTCGCTTTTGATCTCTTCCCGCAGCAGGTTACCGGTAGATAAATGGACCAAACCATATTTATCAACCAGCTTTTCAGATTGTGTACCTTTTCCGCTTCCAGGAGGACCAAATAAAATCAAATTGAACATAAGCGCTTACTAACCTTGGTGAAAAACAAATATAACACAGGAGGCTTAAAAACTGTTTATAAAAGCCAATATTTCGTTGAATTCTATTCAATTCCAATAAAACGTTAATGATTTTAAAGGAAAAAACCTTTCGAACCCTTGTAACGTAAATTTGTTAAATAAGTAATTTGTATGCTGATACGTCTTTTAACCCTGGTAGCCTGTTGCGTGCTGTTTCAGCAATGCTCATGGTCCCAGGACCATAATAAAGTTGTAAAAAATTCAACCCGGATGGATAGCACCAGTAAAAATAATAACCCCGTTTATTCCACTACTGACAGCAGTGCTGTCAACCTCAGCGATGACCAGTGGAAAAAGATCCTGCCCGCGGATGTTTACCGCATTGCGCGCGAAAAAGGCACCGAACGTCCATGGACCAGCCCCTTTGAAAAGTCGAATGAAGTGGGCACCTATTACTGCGCTGCCTGTGGCAATCCCCTCTTCAAAAGCGACACCAAATTTGAAAGCGGTTGCGGCTGGCCAAGTTTTTACGAGCCCATTTCAAAAACAAGTATTATCTATACAGAAGATAACTCGCACGGCATGCGCCGCACCGAAGTGCAATGCGGCCGCTGTAAAGCTCACCTTGGCCACGTCTTTGACGACGGACCACCACCAACAGGACTGCGTTATTGCATCAATGGTGTGATCCTCGATTTCAAAAAGGCAAAAGACGCCGAGGCGAACTACGATAAAAATAAAAAAGGCTAAGAAAAACCCGTCCGGAAAAAGACGACCCTTTGAATGAAGTTTGTTTTAGTATTTCAACCCCGCTCACCAGCGGGGTTTCTTCTTTTTTCCCGGGGAAATGACACGTCTTCAGTTTGTGCTACTTTTGCCCTGTTCAAAAACAATAATCGCATGAAGAACCTTAAGCAGGTTGGTATTTTCCTGGTGTTCGTGGTACTGTCCGCCGCCATTCTTTCCTTTCTGATCCCCGCGCAGCAGAAAGTGGAACGTTCTGTACAGATTCAGGCGCCCGCTGCTGCCGTGTATCAGCACATCGCCGAACTTGAAAGCTTCAACAAATGGTCCGTATGGGCGCAGAACGATTCTACGCTGAAGAATGTCATTACCGGACAAGACGGCACCGTTGGCGCCAGCAGCCAATGGACCGGCGATCCTGCCATCTCCGGAGAAGGAAAGATCACCATCTTAAAGCTGAATGCGCCCAATGAAATAGAACAGGAACTCCACTTCATGGCTCCGCACAACCAGAAAGCCAAATCACGTTTCGTACTGACAGAAAACAATGGCCTCACCACCGTTACCTGGACAGTAATCGTTCCCACACCGCGTCCCTGGAACATCTTCAATCTTTTTCACAGCATGGACAAAGAAATGGGAAAAGATTTTGACCAGGGCCTCAACAATCTGAAGCAGATCGTGGAAAAGAAAGCAGGTGTTGCCGCACCTGCTTACACCGTAAGCCAGATCAACTTCCCGGCACTCACGGCCGATATGGTGCGCCAGGAAATCGGTGATGCAGACAAAACCTCTTTTCTGCAGACACATTTCAATTACATCAAAGAAGAATTACAAAAAAAACAGGAAACACCCGGAGCGCTTTACGGTATTGTTTATAAACGTGACGCACGGGCTTCCGATATCGGTGCAGCTATTGCTGTTTCCGCTGAAAAAGAAAAAGCAGATAACGAACTGATCAAGACCATCAGCATTCCTGCATCGAAAGCCATTGCCGTTGATTATTACGGCGATCCTGCCAACGCGCAGGCTGCCTACTTCGCGCTGGAAAATTATCTGCGCGAACAAAAGCTGGAAAAGAAAACGCCGGTGATCGAAGAATACAAAACAGCTTATCAGCATACGGACACGGCACGCTGGCATACACGGGTAATTTACCTCGTGGACTAATCATACAACGGGCAATCATTCAATGGTCAAAACAGGCTGAACGGCATTGTCGTCTGCCCCAATCGGCGTACTTTTGCGGCTGCTCCTTAATATCTAAATTCTTGCTGATGAAATTGTCGCATTTATCCGAAACACTCATTGGATCTGAAATCGTTAAACTGGGCGGAGAGATCAGGGAAAAAATCCGCCAGGGTGCAAAAATTTACAACTTCACGGTAGGCGATTTTGATCCGGCGGTGTTTCCCATTCCACGCGAACTGGAAGATGCGATCGTGGATGCATATCGTCGTCACTTTACCAACTATCCCGCAGCAGAAGGCAACCTCGACCTTCGTGAATCCATCAAATCGTTTACACACGATACCGAAGGCCTCGATTATGCATTGCCTGAAATACTGGTGGCCTCCGGCGGACGCCCGTTGATCTATTCCGTGTTCCGCGCCATTTGTGACGAAGGCGATAAAGTGATCTATGCCGTACCAAGCTGGAACAACAATCACTACACACATTTCGTAAGTGGTGAGCACATAGTGATCGAAGCCACTGCTGAAACCAACTTTATGCCTACGGCCGATGCCATCAGACCGTATGTGCAGGAAGCTGCCCTGATAGCGCTTTGTTCCCCGCAAAATCCAACAGGTACTACTTTCAAGAAAGAAGACCTCGAAGCCATCTGCGACCTGGTGATCGAAGAAAACAAACGCAGACCCGAAGGTGCCAAGAAGCTGTATGTGATGTATGACCAGATGTACTGGCACCTTACGTATGGCGATATCCGTCATTACAATCCCGTATCGCTGCGCCCTGAGATGCGCGAGTATACCATCTTCATCGATGCCATCAGCAAAGTATTTGCGGCAACCGGCGTACGTGTAGGCTGGAGCTTTGGTCCCGAAAAGATCATTGCCAAAATGAAAGCCATCCTTACCCATATCGGGGCCTGGGCGCCGATGGCTGAACAAAAAGCCGTGGCAAAATACCTGGCCAACCGCGATGCCATCACGCAATACCTGACGCATTTCAAAAAAGAAGTGGAAGAGCGTCTGCGCAGGATCTACGAGGGTTTTGTTTCCCTCCGGGAAAAAGGATACAGCGTGGATGCCATTGCCCCCGAAGCAGCTATTTACCTCACAATCAAACTGGATCTTGCCGGTAAAACGACTGTCGATGGTAAAAAACTGGAAAATCAATCAGAAGTAACCGCTTATATTCTCAACGAAGCCAGCCTGGCCGTGGTGCCATTTTATGCATTTGGTGCCGGCAAGAACAATCCCTGGTACAGACTGAGCGTAGGCACCTGCCGCAAAGAAGAAATTGGGGAAATGTTTGCCCGGTTGGAAGAAGCGCTCAGCCGGCTGAAGTGAGGGTTGAATTGGCACAATTCTTTGTATACTTAAGAGCTACCTGATTATACAAACCTTAAAAATCCTCTTTAGTATGAATAAGTTATTGACCGGCGTGGCCGTAGGCGTAGTTCTCGGAATTCTTTTTGCTCCTGATAAAGGCTCTGCAACCCGTCAGAAAATTGCAGATCAGGGCCGTGACCTGAAAGACCGTTTCAGCGATTTCGTGGATGGCCTGACCAATCAGTTTGAAGAAGCGGCAGAAGATGCACAGGAATTTGCGGCTAAAACCAAAGAAGCCATGCGTTGAAACCGCTATAAAAAATTAAAACCCCGGTAAACCGGGGTTTTTTTATGCATAAAATCGTTTGATCAGTTTTTGTTGACGAGAAAACGGAAGGGCTTCAGTTCTACATTCCGGATGGCCTTACGGATTCTTTTGCGATTGCTGGTAATACGATTGCGGTCGATCAGTTCATGAGCGGCAAAAAAACTTTCCCAGGACTCTGCTTCGGCGAGTATCTCATGCAGGCATTCCACTTCCTGCTCGATGGCACTCGGGCTCATGTACTCCTGTTTAAGCAAAACAATCAGATCACGCAACGGACTTGTCATCTCTTTTTTTCCTCCATTAATAACGGTTAGCAGGACAGCCGCATCCGCGACCTCCTTTGCCTGTTCCGGAATAATAGTTTCTGCTGCAGGATGAAAATGCCACCAGGGCAACCAGTAAAAAGAGCATCCAGAATTTACCGGATATTTTCATGTGCAGACTATTTTTGATGAACATTGAATTTTGTGTTTCTAAATTAAAACTATTTTACCAACAATTTAGTGTGTTGCATGTTCAAATACCCAAAAAATAAAGCCAATTTTTCCCATGACAGTTGATCGTCCGCGTATATTAGTCGCACCGCTGGATTGGGGGCTGGGGCACACAACACGCTGTATACCTTTGATATCCGGTCTTTTGGAAGCCGGTGCCGACGTATGGCTGGCCGGTAATGAACGGCAGCAGCACGTATTGCAGGCAGAATTTCCCAAACTGCCTTTTTTGTTCCTGAAAGGTTACGGTGTGCGCTACACCAAAGCAGGTCATTTGCTGGCGATCGGCCTTTTCCGGCAGGCGCCGCGCATTTTACGGCGTATCAGGGAAGAGCATCAGTGGCTCCGGCAACAGGTGCAGCAACATGGATTTCACGCCGTTATCAGCGATAATCGTTTCGGGCTGTGGCATCCGGATATCCCGAGCATCTTCCTTACTCACCAGTTGCAGCTCAAAGCCCCTTTCCGGGCGCTTGCACGCCGCATCAATTACCGGTATATCAATCGCTTCACCGAATGCTGGATACCCGACCAGGCGGCTCCCGAAAGCCTTGCAGGCGTTTTATCGCACAACCATCCTGCTCCCGCCATACCAACCCGGTATATCGGCTGGCTCAGCCGTCTGCAACCGCAGGAATCATCCGGTGCGGAAGATCAGTTGCTGATCAGTTTATCCGGACCGGAGCCCCAGCGAACCGTGCTCGAAGAGCAATTGCTCCGGGATATTGCGCATTATCCGGGAAAAGCCGTTGTGGTCAGAGGCGTACCCGAAAGCGCGCGGCTCATTCCTTCTACCGGGCAGTTACGTTTCTACAATCACCTGCCGGCCGAAGCATTCAACAAAGAAATAGCGCGTGCCTCACTGGTCATCAGCCGCAGCGGTTATAGCACGGTGATGGACCTCGCAGTATTGCAGAAAAAAAGTGTGCTGGTACCCACGCCGGGGCAAAGCGAACAGGAATACCTCGCTGATTATCTTACAGAAAAAAAATGGGCGTGTTGTTTACCTCCGGTTAAATTCTCATTGCCACTTGCCCTTGAGAAAGCAGCAGCGTTTGATTATGTGCCGTTTCCGGAGCGGAAGGAAAATTACCGGGAAGCGATTGCAGAGCTGGTGAAGGCAATAAGTCAAAAATAAAAAGTCAAAATTCAAAAAGTGAATAGCTTTTGCAGCTTTGTGTGAAAAGAAGACACAGTGTCACGCAAAGACACATAAGGAGCAAAGGCGCAAAGAAGGTGACTGTTTACTTAATACTTATCACTTAAAACTTACTACTCCCTCCTCAGCACAATCGCCGCATTCTGCTGGAGATCCGCACTATACCGCACCGAATACTCTTTCACGCCATCGCGGATAATAAGCAAACCGGTATTGGGTGGATAACGGCCGAGGTTCTCGGCATATAAAACGAGTCGCAATTCTTTTTCCGAAGGAGAAATATGTATGGTGTGGCGGATTGCCGTTTGCTTCAACAATTGCCTGGAAAGAATGACCCGGTCGTTCAGCAACACACTTACCGTATCGCCGTCTATTTCCCCGTTATCATACAATGCCAGTTGCAGACTGTCGCCGGTAAACGTGATGGTTTGGGTAATAACCGTGGTTCGCTCTGTGGCGGTAGTGACAACAGGTAATGGCGCGGGTTGCTTTTTTGTAACGGGTGGCTTGGCTTTTGGTGCAACCGGCGCAACCGGTTTCTTTTCGGCAAACACCATGTCTTTCCCTTCCCCTAATTCCTGCAGGTGACACATGATGCGCGAACGGTTGGGATTGGGATCTGCCGCCAGGGTCATACCACCACTCACGGAATAATACCGGCGTGTTTTATTGGTCTTCCAGTTACCATCCATCCGCCAGCTGCTATCCGCTTTATTCAACCGGAATACACTTGTCACTTTAACGCCTTTATCGATGCGATGGAGAAAATTAGAAGCGATGATCTTGTCGTCCGTTACTTCGGATATACTGTCGCCTACTACGCCTTTCACACGCTTCACCACATAATACAAAGTATCGTTGACGATGAATTCGGTTCTGGAATAACCGTATAATTTTCCTTTATACTCCGTCAGTGCCAGTTCAAACTGCTGATCGCGACGGACGGTCTGGCTATCGTTGGAGAGCGTGCCGGTCCATACACCCGAAAGACTCTGCCCGTGGAAACACAAAGGCAGCATCAAGAGCAACGGGAAGGTTACAATGGTTTTCAACAACATAATAGTGCGCGTGCAATATAAAAAATCCCGCAATTGCGGGATGCAGTTGCGGGATTTTTAAACGCTTATTGCGGTGTCTTTATTTTAATGTCCGTCTTTTTATCTCCTACTTCAGCACCTTTTTTATCCAGGGACACTTTTGTGCCGTCTTTTGTTTTGACGGAAGCGCCGTCGGGGCCAACGGATATTTCCGTTTTTTGTGCCGGCGGTGGTGGTGCCTTGCTTTGTGCCGGAGGTGTTGCCGGAGTTTCTGTCTTTTTCTCCTCGTTGCTGCAGGCCGTCATGCCAATCAGCAGGAGTCCGGCGGAGAGAGACATCAGGTGTTTTTTCATGATCACAGGAGTTATAGATGAACAAAAGGGTGTTAACGGTTCATGCTCGCCAGGAACTCTTCGTTGTTCTTCGTTCCTTTCATACGGTTCTGCAATTCGCGCATTGCTTCTTCCGTATTCATATCGGTCAGGTAAACGCGCAACAGGTTCATGCGTTGCAATACTTCTTTTTCCAGCAACAGATCATCGCGGCGTGTAGAAGAAGCAACGAGATCGATAGCAGGATAAATGCGCTTGTTGGCCAGGCGGCGATCAAGCTGCAGCTCCATGTTACCGGTTCCTTTGAATTCTTCAAAGATCACTTCATCCATTTTGCTACCGGTATCCACCAGTGCTGTGGCGATGATGGTCAATGATCCACCGTTCTCGATCTTACGGGCGGCACCAAAGAATTGTTTCGGTTTTTGCATGGCGTTGGCTTCCACACCACCGGAAAGTACTTTACCGGATGCAGGAGCAACGGTGTTGTGCGCGCGGGCGAGACGTGTGATCGAGTCGAGCAGGATCACTACATCGTGTCCGCATTCTACCAGGCGTTTTGCTTTTTGCAGTGCAATGGTAGAAACTTTCACGTGTTTCTCAGCCGGTTCATCGAATGTAGAAGCAATTACCTCTGCACGTACGCTGCGTTCCATGTCGGTCACTTCCTCAGGACGTTCGTCTACCAGTACTACCATCAGGTAACACTCAGGGTGGTTGGCGGCAATGGCATTGGCCACTGCTTTCAACAACATTGTCTTACCCGTTTTTGGCTGTGCCACGATAAGACCACGTTGTCCTTTACCTATTGGGGTAAAGAGATCCATCACACGGGTAGAATAGTCGCTGGGTTGTGTAAAGAGGTTGAGCTTTTCAAAAGGGAACAACGGTGTGAGATAATCGAAGGGAACGCGGTCGCGAACTTCTTCGGGACTCTTGCCATTGATGAAATCCACTTTGAGGAGTGCAAAATATTTTTCGCCTTCTTTCGGAGGACGAACAGTGCCCTGCACCGTATCACCGGTTTTCAGACCAAACAATTTGATCTGTGAGGGAGATACATATACGTCATCGGGAGAAGAAAGATAATTATAGTCGGAAGAGCGGAGGAAGCCATAGCCATCGGGCATCATTTCCAGTACGCCTTCGCCCATGATCACGCCATCAAATTCGATGTTGAAGTTTGGCTGATCGCGGCGTTGTTGCTGGCCTTGCGGACCTTTAGCGATGGGGGGAGCTTCGTGTTGCTGTTGTTGTGGTTGTGACTCACCGTAAGCTTCTGTGGCAGCCAGTGCTTCCTGGATGAAAGCGGAATGATCGGGAGCGGCGGAAGGAGTAGCTTGTTTTTCAGCGGCAGGAGCGGCTTCTTTTTCTTCTGTTTTCTTGCGTGCTGCTTTTTTTACAGGTGCCGGTCTTTCTTCCTTACGTGCTGCTTTTTTTGCGGGAGCCGCGGCAGCAGCGGGTTTGGCGTCATCTGCATTTTCTACAATCGCTTCTTCAGTACCGCCGGTATTAGTAGATGTTTTGATGATACGCTTGCGTTTACTTTTATCATCTGAAGCGGCGGCACTGCCTTTTGAACCGGCAATGGCCTGGCTATCGAGAATTTTATAAACGAGCTCCTGCTTATCGAGTTTCTTGGAATTAGGGATTTTTAACTGCTCGGCTATATCCAGCAGTTCAGGAACGAGCATATCGTTCAATTGCAAAATATCGTACATACAAGGGTCTTGGGGTTAATCACAAATCAAATTGAGGACCAAACTGAAAAAATGAAAAAAGAAAATTGATTATTAGTTGAAGGAACCTGCAGGATTCAGATGAGCTGACAACGGGAGAAATCTGCTTGTAAGCCTCGTTTCCTTCTGCAATTATACAGCGATTTTCGAAAAAACAAAAAAAAATTCACAAACGCCTTCATAAACCACTGAGGCTCTGCCCTTTTCCGGACGCCGGTTTTTGCTCATTTTTCAGGCCTACCCTTTCTTTCTGCGTGCTGGCGGACTATCTTTGCGGTCCTAAAAAAGTAACAATGTTCAACAAACGTGTCAAGATCAAAGAACTGCTGGCACAGGAGCCGCAGCATCAGGAGGTAACGGTAATGGGATGGGTTCGCACCTTCCGCAATAACCAGTTTATCGCTCTTAACGACGGCTCCACCAATAATAATCTGCAGGTAGTAGCCGAACTTGGCCGTTTTGATGAAGCGTTATTGCGTCGCATTACGTCTTCTGCTTCCCTGCGCGTGACAGGCAGGATCGTGCCTTCGCTTGGCAAAGGACAGAAGATGGACCTGCAGGCCGACACCATTGAAATACTCGGCGACAGCGATCCCGACAAATATCCCATTCAACTGAAAAACAGGCCCACACTGGAATACCTGCGTGAAGTGGCACACTTCCGTTTCCGCACCAACACCTTTGCCGCCGTCTTCCGTGTAAGACATGCGCTTGCATTTGCCGTACATAAATTCTTCAATGAAAAAGGGTTTGTTTATCTCCATACACCGATCATCACGGCAAGTGATGCAGAAGGTGCAGGCGAAATGTTCCGCGTTACAACCTTGCCGGTTGATGGCAGCGCACCGCGCAACGAAGACAACTCCATTAACTTCCGCGAAGACTTTTTCGGTCGCAGCACCAATCTCACGGTGAGTGGTCAGCTCGAAGGAGAATTAGGTGCAACGGCCTTCGGCGAGATTTATACGTTCGGACCAACATTCCGTGCAGAAAACTCCAACACGGCGCGTCACCTTGCAGAATTCTGGATGATCGAACCCGAAGTAGCCTTCAATGATCTTGAAGACAATGCCAACCTTGCTGAAGAGTTTATCAAATACATCATCCGGTATGCCATGGAGCATAACCGCGAAGACCTTGATTTCCTTTCACAACGCCTTGCTGAGGAAGAAAAACAATTGCCGCAGGACAAACGCAGTGAAATGGGCCTGATCGAAAAACTCGAGTTTGTTATCAATAACCAATTCGAACGCCTTACCTACACTGAGGCCATCGAGATCCTGCGTGAAAGCAATTACAACAAAAAGAAAAAATTCCAATTCCCGGTTACAGGTTGGGGTATGGACCTGCAGAGCGAGCACGAGCGTTATCTCGTGGAAAAACATTTCAAGAAGCCTGTTATCCTGATGGATTATCCGAAAGAGATCAAGGCTTTTTACATGCGTCAGAATGATGATGGCAAAACCGTTGCGGCGATGGACATTCTCGCTCCCGGCATTGGTGAGATCGTAGGTGGTTCACAACGTGAGGAGCGCCTCGACAAACTGACTGAGCGCATGGGAGAAATGGATATTCCAACAGAAGAATTGTGGTGGTACCTGGATACGCGTCGTTTCGGTACGGTGCCGCATGCAGGTTTCGGTCTCGGCTTCGAACGCATGGTGCAATTCGTTACCGGCATGGGCAACATCCGCGACGTAATTCCTTTTCCCCGCACACCGAAGAGCGCAGAGTTTTAGTAATGTGAAAATATGCAGATGTGCCCTTCCTTCGGAAGGGGCCATGTGAAAATGGATTTTGTCCATACGATGAATCGATTTTTTGTTTACCGGACTACCCACTGTTCTTGAAATCAAGCGTTGGCTATTATCGGGTAATCATTTTCACATTTACACATATCGCCGTAGGCGACACATTTTCACATTATCAGGTTAACTCCCCGGGTGCAGACACATCACCGGCACCTGTGCGCCAAGCACCAGTTGTTTCACCTGGCTTTTGTGAAAAAGGCCATCCAGGAAACGGTGTTTCTTAGGGATGGCGACAATAAGATCGAGATTATTCTTTTCAGCGAACTCATGAATGCCGGCTTGTATGTCGGCATTTTCTATGAAATGATATTGCGGTTTGAGATCTTCGAGTGCCGAATATAACAGGGCTGTTTGTTCCGGTGTGTCCGACTCAAACTGCTTGTTATTGTGATCTACATTCAGCACATGCAATTTTGCATTGAGTTTATTTACCCAGTCATGAATGGCGGCCGAAGGAAGCGTGTCCTGTACGTCACGGAAATCGGCTGCCAGCCCGATATGTGTGATGCCGCCACTCCAGTTGCTTCCTTCAGGAACGCAAATAACGGGGACCTGTAAATGACGGATAGCCGTGAGCGTATTGCTGCCAAATAAAGTACGTTCTACCGCAGAACTTCCCGTAGAACCCATGATCACGGCCAGCACATCCTTTTTTCCAGCCACTTCATCCAATCCATCGGTTACTGTTCCGAGCAGTGCTTCCGTATGTATGGAAAGATGCCCGCCCGTTTGCGCTTCCAGTTCTCTCTTTTTTTCCAGCAATTTTTGCTCGGCATTTTCTTTCAGTTCATCTACCGAAAGCAGCATGATCGGCGTATCCGTAACAGCAATCGGAATTTCATACATATGCAGCAACAGCACATCCGCCTTCAACGAAAGGGCCATGCTCACTGCATATTGCGTGGCGTTATTGGACACGGGAGAAAAATCTGTCGGAACCAGGATTGTTTTCATGACCATTTATTTACATATAAAGTTAGCAAGAACAATGCCGCCGGAAAAATGTAGAATTGGCGGCACTTATGGAAAAGTACAACATGGTCGTCTTTATTTCAAAAGCCATGACTGACCTGAATTTACCTGCTACAGGCTCGCGCAGACCGCGGGCCGGCGTAAAACACGCTTCCCACCATGCTCCCCGTACCGACATGACTCCGATGGTGGACCTCGCATTTTTACTGATCACTTTTTTTGTCATGACGGCACAAATGCAGGAACCGGCTGTAATGTCGCTGGCAATGCCGAAAGACGGACCGGCGCAACCTGTAGGAGCAACGGAATCGATGACGGTATTATTAAGCGGTGAAAATGAATTGTACTGCTATGAGGGAATTACGGGCGAAGCATTGCCTGCCGGAAGAATGCAGCCTGTTCCCGGAGGAGTAAAAGAGTTGCGTGATATTTTGATCCGTAAACAAAGAGCGCTGGATGATTTCAAAGGGCGCGACCGTCTGATGGTGTTGGTAAAACCAACCGCCAGCTCGAAGTATCGTTTGTTGATCGATGCGCTGGATGAGTTGAAGATTACAGGCGTGTCGAGGTTTGCAGTAATCGACCCGGATGAAAGGGAAATGCCAATGCTCCGCTGATTTCCCCGATGCCTGTATTCACGCACCGGAATCGGATCGTGCAAATCCGCAACATCCTGCTCTTTGCTGGTTGGCGAAAATGCCAACCAGGGCACATCTTTCGTCTCCCCGGTGCGTATCTAAACCCACCGGAATTCGGCTCATGCAAATCCGAACCATTCATCCTCTGCCAACACCATTCCTCAAACTCCGGCCTCCCATTTCATCAAAATCAAACATCTAAACGACTGAAAATAATCAATTTATAAAATAGCAAGCTAAATTACTATAAAATAATTGGTACTATGTATTGCAAAGTACCAACCATAACCCTATCTTTGTGTTATGAATGAAGGTTACAGGAGAAAAGCAGCCTGTCGACAGCTGACCTTAATCATCGTTCACTTTTCAACTTTTTAACATGAACATCGAGAATACACAAAGTCAGATGCGCAAAGGGATACTGGAATTCTGTATCCTCTCCGTTATCCGGCGTGGTGAAGTGTACCCCAGCGACATCGTGGAAGAAATGAAAGCCGCCGGCCTTCATATCCTGGAAGGAACACTTTACCCTTTGCTCACCCGGCTGAAAAATGCCGAAATGCTCAACTACCGCTGGGTAGAAAGTAAAGGCGGCCCCCCCCGCAAGTACTTTTCCCTGACAGAAAAAGGCGAGTTGTTTTACAAAGAACTCGAACAAACCTGGCAGGAACTTTCCAACGGTGTCAACGCATTAACCAACAAACAATAACCGCTCACACACAAATACACACAGGATGAAAAAGATCATTAGCATAAACCTCAGCGGACGGGTCATCCCCATCGAAGATTCCGCTTACCAGCAACTCCAGGACTATATGGAAAGTCTTCGCCGGTACTTTGCCCAGGAGGAAGGCCGCGATGAGATCATCAACGACATTGAAAGCCGTATTGCCGAGTTGATGAGCGAAGAAATCCGCAAAGGCGTATCCCACATCACCGATGAGCATATGCAACAGATCATCGGCACCATCGGACGCCCCGAGGATTTTGAAGGCGCTGAGGCAGACGCAGACACCTACACCGCTAAGGGCAACACCGGCGGTCAGCAACAGGCAGGCTCCGGCAGCACTTACTCCACCACTTCCACCATCCGCGGCAAAAGACTTTACCGCGATAGCAGCGATAAGTTTCTCGGCGGTGTTTGTAGCGGTCTCGCTGCCTATATCAACATCGACCCTGCCATCGTGCGGATCCTTTTCGCCATTATCACACTCGGAGGTCTCGGTATCGGCTTCCTCGTCTATATCCTGCTCTGGATCTTCATTCCTGCCAAAGATCTCGAAGGTTTTCATGGCAAACGTCTCTACCGCAACCCCGATGACCGCATCTTCGGTGGTGTAGCCGGTGGCCTGGCCGCCTATTTCGACCGCGCCACCTGGGAAGTACGCCTGATCTTCGCTGCCCCACTCCTGCTGAACCTCATCTTCAGTTCATTGCACATCTTCAATTGGGACCATGGCTTCGATCTTTTCCCTAACGTTATTTTTGGTTCCATCACCAGCACCTTCTGCCTTGTTTACATCATCCTCTGGATTGTACTCCCCGAAGCACGTAACCAATACCAGAAGATGGAAATGCGCGGCGAAGCAGTTGATCTGAACAGCATCAAGCAAAAAGTGCAGGAAGGCCTTTCTTCCGTAGGCGATAAAGTGAAAACCTGGAGCAAAGAAGTAAACGAGGATGCCAAAAATTTCAGTGAGCGAATGAAAACCTTCGGTGCAGACCGCTCCAAAGACATCGGACGCGATATTCACAGGTCAATCAACCGCAGCAGTTACGGCATCGCCCACGCCATCGGCGTACTGTTCAAAGTATTCTTCTTTATCATCGTCGGTTCCATCGCTTTTGGTTTGCTCGTAGCGTTCATCGCCCTGCTCTTCGGTGGTGCCGCATGGTGGCCGGTTAATAATTTCCTCTGGACCAGCGAAGCGCAAATGTGGTATGCCTGGGGCACCGTTATCTTCTTCCTGCTCGTTCCGCTGATCGCTTTGATCACCTGGCTGGTTCGCCGCATCATGCGCATACGTTCCGGCAACCGTTACCTCGGCTGGACCTTTGGTTTCCTTTGGACCATCGGCTGGGTAGCCGCTACACTGCTAGCATCCAGCCTCTCCCGCGATTTCAGGTATTATGAGCAGGCCGACACCGTTGCTGTTCCCGTTAATCAACCTGCCTCCGGCAAAATGATCGTTACGGTAACGCAACCCGAGTTGTCTTACAACGGCACTTTCGGATGGCTGGCTGACGAACAGTGGGACGGATGGGATATGTCGCCGGACACGTTGCGTCTTGCCTGGGTGAATGTTGATGTGGCAAAAAGCGATGATTCGCTTTACCACGTTGAGGTACGCAAATTCAGCGCAGGCAGAACAGTTCCCGCCGCACGTGAACGCGCCGCAAGCATTTCCTATACGGTTCGTTCTGTCGACAGCCTCCTCGATCTGGGCAATGGCTTCGCTATTGACCGCACAAACAAATACCGCGGTCAGCGGGTTGACGTCATCATTAAAGTACCCGTTGGTAAAAAGATCCGCTTTTCTGAAAACATCAGACGTAAACTTTATAATAAAGAAATGAACCTCGGCAGAAACCGCGGCGGCACTATCAATCGTGTGGAGTGGAGAGAATATTCAGGTGCCTGGTGGCAGAGTGATGTAGATTACACCATGCAGGCAGACGGCTCCGTGCTCGGCGCACAGGGAAAAGTGACACCGGGCAACCGTTACAACGGCGACCGCGAAAACTACCGCTACGAGAACCCTCCCGCCAAACCTACACCTCCTCCTGCTCCCGGTACCGTAACCGATTCTGCAAGTGAATTGCGCAAACAACTCGAAGAAGTTGACCGCAATATCCGCGAGAGCGAAAGACAAAAACAAGAACTGGAAAAACAATTAAAGAGCACCAGCAAAAATGAAAGCATGGATGACGTGGAAAATACAGGCAGCAGCTTGTTCAGCATGCCATCGTCTATCTCGTCCATGGTCGGCTGGTTCTGATAGTACTCTGCCAAAACCATAAACCAAAAAAGCCCCTGCGTGAAACAGGGGCTTTTCTATGATCAATCTCATGCAGGCTCGGCCATCAACACAGCGGATTCTTCCGGTGTCACCGATTCCAGTTCCTGCAGAAACTCATTTCCCCAATAGTCTATATCGAAATACCGAACGGTATCGAACAATCGCTTCATGCGCATCTTGCGCTCCGTGGGATCCATCACCAATGCCTGCAACAATCCTTCTTTTAAAGACCGGCGGTCATACGGATTGGTTCGTATCGCATAACCCAATTCAACCGATGCACCGGCAAATTCCGACAGCAGCAATACACCACATCCGTCCTCCCGCAATCCCTGCGCAGCCACATATTCCTTGGCTACCAGGTTCAGTCCGTCGCGCAATGGTGTGATCCACGCGATATCTGCCAGCCGGTAATAAGCCATCACTTCTTCAAACGGAAAGGAGCGGAAAAAGAAATGTATCGGCGTCCAGCCAACACGCGAATAACGCCCGTTGATCTTACCGATCGCCTGCTCCAGTTCCTGCTGGATTTTTTCATACACTTTCATTCCCTGTGCCGGTGGCGTACAGATATTGATCAGCTCCACCTTTCCGTGGAACTCAGGATATTGCTCGAGAAATTCCTGGAATGCATAAATTTTTTCCAGGGGCCCTTTCACATAATCGAGGCGCTCCACGCTCAGGATGATCTGTTTATCACCCAACTCACGACGCATGGTGTCTACCTGTTCGAGTACCGAAGGCTTTTCGCATAATTCAGTAATGTATTCAACATTAACCCCGACAGGATGTGCGCCGAGGCGCACGGTGCGCCCGCCCGCTTCGATGCTGCGCGTCATTTTTTCTACGCCCAGCGGGCAACTGTAACTAAGGAAACGTTCGGTACAATTCATTTCTTCCAACACCTTTACAGGCAACTGGCTCTTGACCACATCGACAAAATTTTCCGCGTAGCGGGGAATATGAAAACCGATGTAATCGCATTGCAGCAGGCTGCCTACAATTTCACCACGCCAGGGAATGATATTGAAAATATCAGCGGGTGGAAAACTGGTATGGTGGAAAAATGCGATGCGCAAATCGGGACGCAGTTGCCTTAATATACCCGGCACCATCCAAAGATTGTAATCATGTATCCAAACCGATGCGCCCTGGTCGGCTTCGGCTGCCGTTCGTTCGGCAAACAACCGGTTTATTTTTACGTAATGTTCCCAGTGACTGTGATTGAAAGTGGCTTTGTCGATAAAGGAAAAAATGGTGGGCCAGAATGCTTCTTTGGAAAAAACTTTATAGAAAAGATCCACTTCTTTTTTTGTGAGCCCGATGCGCGCGGCGAGCAGGTTGGGGAATCGCTTTTCGTCGGGATAGATATTTCTCAGACCCTTGCCTTTTTTCTCTATTTCCTCCCACGCGATCCATGTGCCCGCTCGGCCGCCGGCAAAGAATCCCATCAATGAAGGAATAATGCCATTGGGGCTTTTTGGTGGCACACGTTCGGAGCGGCCATTGACTTCGCGCACTTCGTAGGGAAGGCGATGATAGACCATCAGCAATTGGTTTTCGCCGCTTGCTTCCGTGGTCTTTTCTTTTTCCGCTTCATGATAATTTTCAAATGCAGGGAAATAAGCCAGCGATTCAAATATGCCGCCGCAACCGGCTTCAGTGGCCTGAAAAACATTTTCACTTTCGCGTGTGGCATCGAGCAGCTTTTGTTCTGCACGTCCTACTACCACACCTTTGTAACCGGTTTGGTAAAGCGAGAGATCATTCAATGTATCGCCGGCCACGAGTATATGCGAAGGATCGATATTGAGCAGCTTAACAAGTTGATTAAGTGAACTTCCCTTGTTAACACCACCGGGCAATACGTCTACAAACTTACCGGCAGATTTCAATACATCGCAACCGGATGCATCGGCGATGCGTTGCAGGTGGTCGAAGTCGGTGGTTTCATCAAAGAAAAAAGAACACCGGCGGACTTGTGGCACCGGTTGCCAGCGTAGGCCTCTTACTTTTTTTAATTTGTTTTGCATCACCAGCCGTCCGGGCCATTTGTGTTCGATGCCTGCCTGCAGCGGCTGAATGGGTTCAAGGGTGTGTCCGTTGACGATCGTTGCGCCCACATCGCAGATGATATAATCGGGATTGGGAATAACCGGATCGTTGAGTAAAGGGATAACGGTCTCCAATCCGCGGCCGGTAACAAAAACCAGGCGAATGTCTTCGCGTTCGCGGATCAATCGATATAACTGTTGTTTATGAACACTTCGTCCACCGAGGAACGTTCCATCCAGATCTGTAGCTAATATCAACATAGGCTTAATTCGTTTTTATCTGAGTTGTGTTTCCAATAATTTAAATTCCGTGAATGGCGAAGCGTGTTTATACAGCATGCGGTAGGCTGCCGACAATACGGGCATCTCTATCTCCAATGCCCTCGCCATTTGCAACACGCCTTTCACGGCAGGATACCCTTCGGCGATCATATGCATTTTACTTTCGGCCATGGGCACCGAATAACCGCGGCCGATCATTTGTCCGAAACTTGCATTGCGGCTGAAAGCGGAGTAGGCTGTTACCAGCAGATCTCCGAAATAAACCGAATCGTATAAGTCTCTGGGCCGGTCGTCGACAGCGCGCAGAAAGCGCTGTACTTCACGCATGGAATTGCTGACTACTACGGCTAAAAAATTATCCCCGTAATTCAATCCGCGTACCATGCCGCAGGCGATGCCGATTACATTTTTCAGAATGGCCGCGTATTCTACACCAAGCGGATCATCGTTGGTGATCACATGCAGATAAGGGACATGAACAGCTTCGCGCATGCGATTGACGACAGTATCATTGGTACCGGCGATGGTCAGGAAAGTGCGTCGGTCCATAGCGATCTCTTCGGCATGACAGGGACCTGCGAGTACAGTGATCTCATCAGCATTGCGGTCAAAATGCCTGGCGATAAAAACAGAAGGCAGCAGGTTGCGTTCCGACACCAATCCTTTGATCGATACGTAAAGACGTTTATTATATAAAATATCCGTTTCAAGCGCGGCTAATTCCGGCTCGAGGTAGGCGGATGGGACAGCAAATAATACATCATCGGAAGCAGCTACTGCTTCTTCTAGCGAGGATGTTGGTCGAATAAATTGCAGATTGAGTTGTAAAAAACTCAGGTAATGAGGGTTTCTGCCATTGGCCAGCAGATAATCTACATGGCTTTGCGAGCGCAGATACCAGGTAACAACGATGTTACTCTCCGAGAAAATTTTAACCAGTGCTGTGGCCCAACTCCCACCTCCCACGATAGTGAGGTGTTGCAGGGTTTGCAATGTTTGAAAATTTGAAAAATGAAAAAATAGTTATGTAAAGAGCAGGGCAAAGATACGTTTTTAAGAGGCATGAGGCAAGTCTAATTGCCTGTAGATACAGTAACAGTCTGTTGGAGAGAGTATTAAGTTTTAAGTAATAAGTTATAAGTGAACAGCCGGTATTAACGATTGACAATCCCCGGATATAAACATTCACTCATTGACCTGTTCACTTATTGACCTATTCACGATCCATAACGGCCGCTTACCTCTTACTTAAAACTTACAACTTAATACTTACAACTTATTACCTTCGTGGCCATGAAAGCAACGCCATTTACGGAAAAACATATTGCCCTCGGAGCCAAGATGGCTCCGTTTGCCGGCTACAACATGCCTATTTCATATACCGGCATTAATGATGAACATGCCGCCGTGCGCAAAAACGCCGGTGTGTTCGATGTAAGCCACATGGGCGAATTCATTCTTAAAGGTGAAAATGCTTTGGACCTCATACAACGCGTTACCAGCAACGATGCTTCCAAACTCAAAGCAGGCCAGGCTCAATATAGCTGCCTCCCGAATGATAACGGCGGTATCATCGATGACCTGCTTGTTTATTGCATAGAAGAAAATAAAACTTACATGCTGGTGGTAAATGCCTCCAACATCGAAAAAGACTGGAATGCAATCAGCCGTTTCAATGACAAGGATGTGGAAATGCATAATATCTCGGAAAAAACTGCGCTGCTTGCCGTACAAGGTCCCGCCGCTACCCGCATTATTCAATCCCTGACAGATCTCGACGTACTCAACCTGAAATATTACACATTTGTCAAAGGCCGGTTTGCCGGTGTAGACAATGTACTGATCAGCGCTACCGGTTATACCGGTGCCGGTGGTGTGGAGATTTATTTTGAAGACAAGGACGATGACGCTTCCAAAATCTGGGATGCGATCTTTGAAGCAGGTGCAGAGGCAGGTATCAAGCCTGTTGGTCTCGGTGCACGCGATACGCTCCGCCTCGAAATGGGTTATTGCCTTTATGGCAACGACATCGACGACAACACTTCACCACTCGAAGCCGGTCTTGGCTGGATCACACGTTTCACCAAAGAGTTCAATGGCCGCGCGATCATCGAGCAACAGAAAGCCGCGGGTGTGGAACGCAAACTCGTAGGTTTTGAAATGATAGACAAAGGCATTCCCCGTCAGGGCTATGAAATAAAAGATCATATGGGTGCCACAATCGGCCACGTAACATCCGGCACGCAATCCCCCAGTTTCGGCAAAGCCATTGGTCTTGGTTATGTGAGTACGGCCTTTGCCTCGATCGACACACCCGTGTTCATCAAGGTGCGCGACAAACTGCTGCAGGCCAAAGTGGTCAAGCTACCCTTTGCCTGATTCTTTACTATAATCTTAACCGGTCAGCCCTGAGGCCGATACTTCAGCACTCGAAGGACGGTCCCTGAGCTTGTCGAAGGGTTGACTTTTGAATTGGTAATGCCTACGATTCATCTTACTACATTTATCCAGGCTCCGGCAGCCCGCGTATTCGATCTCGCACGCAGCATCGACCTGCACCGGATTTCTATGGAAAAATTCAAGGAAGAACCCGTGGCCGGTACCCGCTCGGGACTGATCGAACAAGGTGAAACCGTCACATGGAGAGCAAAACACCTTTTCAAGAGCCGTTTACTGCGCAGCCGCATTACCGAGATGAAAAGGCCTGAAAAATTTACCGACGAACAAGCCGAGGGTGATTTCAGCTCCATGCGCCATGAACATTATTTCAAACCCTGCGAGAATGGAACAATTCTCATCGACCTTTTTCATTTTGAAACGCCGTACGGCTGGCTGGGAAAAATGGTGAATACCGTGTACCTGACCGGTTACATGAAGCGCATGCTCGAACACCGCAACGAAGTGATAAGGAAATATGCCGAAAGCGATCAGTGGAGGAAGCTGCTGCAGGCGTGAATCGTCAATCGTCATCCCGAAGGCTCGGGAGTGAATGGTGAATAGTGAATGGTGAATGGCTGTTTTCACCTTACTCCTTATGCCTTCAGCCTTATATCTAACAGCCTCCAAAGTCGCTTAAGAGGCAAAGACGGAAAGAATTACTTACCGCTTATTACTTATGGCCGAAGCTTCGGCCCGAAGTGTCGGGCGGCTGTTTCCACCTTAAGCCTTATACCCTATACCTTATACCTTCCGCCTTCCGCCTTCCACCTTTCGCCTAATTACTGTATTTTTGCGCCTCGTTATGGAAAACAAACCATCGCTACACACCTCGCTATCGCCTGCTTTACTCCATCTTTACGACCTGAGCAGCAGCATAGTAGTTATTATTGACGTTTTCCGGGCTACCTCCACTATCGCCTCCGCTTTGTACAACGGTGCCCGCTGTGTGATCCCCGTAGATTCCGTTCCTAAAGCAATCGAAATCAGCCGCAATATCGATGGCATCGCCGCCGGTGAACGCGACGGTAAATTAGCTGAAGGCCTCAGCCATGGCAATTCCCCACTCGAATACCAGCGTGAGTTTATTGAAAATAAAACCTTGGTGCTCACCACCACTAACGGTACACGCCTGCTTCACATGGCACTCGAAAGAGGTGCCGATACCATCATTTCCGGCTCCTTCCCCAACCTTTCCGCCGTTTGCCAGTACCTGGTAGCACAAAAGAAAAATGTGGTACTTGGCTGCGCAGGCTGGAAAGACCGCTTCAACCTCGAAGACACCCTGTTTGCCGGAGCCGTAATCAACCAGGTGAAAAAACATTTCACCATCCATTGCGACAGCTCCCTGATGGCCGAAGCCATGTATGCCAAACACAAGAATAACCTCGCCGGATTTGCACCCAAACTCACGCATTATCACCGCCTTGTAGAACGTTTCGGACTGATCGAAGACATTAATTTTTGCCTCACCCCCGACGGAGCCAACGTACTGCCGATATACAAGGAAGGAAAATTGGTTGTAGAGCAGGCAAACTCCTAAAGATACGACAATTTAATGGCATCCGGCGGGCTTGCGCCTTATTTAATAATTCTTCCAGTTTTCCAAGGAAATACGCCTTCTATTCTTTTATTTTTGCCGATTGCCCTTGTCCAAAGGACCTGGATCACCTGTTAAAATTGTACTTGTTTTGGCCTTACCTCACCTTATCAAATATGTCTATACCCACGGTACGGATGAAGTGATCCGTCGTGGCAAAAAAATTCACGCGATCAACTTCGTGGAGCTGATTGAATACGACGACCTTTTCGGGTCCGCCGTATTCCGTGTTAAAGACGATACCTATTCCACTTTTTATAAAGTATATATCCAGAAGTTCAAGGAGCCGCAGTCGCTGTCACTGCGCTGTACTTGCCCCTATAATCTTGGAGATATTTGCCGCCATGAAACAGCGGCCCTGTTCTATTTGCAGGAACTGATCGATAAAGGACAACTGCGCGCTGGCGATACCCAATACGATCAGCGGCACACCGTGGCCAAAATGAAACAACTGGACATCAAAACACTCCGGTTGCTTTCCTCCCCCGAAATCATGGAAGAAGCAGAGAAATTTCTCAGCAAAAATTCTGTCACCATTCTGCATGCGGAAAATGAAATGGTGAAAGCCGAAGTAACCCTGAATGGCAGCACCTATCCCGTTATCATCCGGAAAAACGAAGAAAGAAATTTTGATACAAGCTGCGATTATGCCGATGAAGATCATCTGCTTTGCCTTCCTAAAATAATCGTGCTCCTTCATCTCTTGCAGCAACACGGAGCTAATTATTTCGACAGCATCCGCAACTGGGATAAAGAAAAAAATAAACTCCTTGAGGCTTATGGCTACTCGTTGAGCGACGACCTCAAAGGCAAGTTTGAATTTGTATACAAAGAAGGCAAACCCTTCCTACGTGTGCTCGATCCTTCCATCAAGCGGGTGGTGCAACCAGCGCTCACACCGCGACCGGTGCTGCTGCCGCAAAAACCGAAGGAGGAAGAAGTGATGGTAGAGGAACCGGAAACGCCTTCGCCCACCAAACGCCTCGCCGTCGTTTTCAATTTCAACAAAGCCAATTATCCCTACTTCACACTCGACGTGGTTTCCGGTGACGCATCAGATGGCGATATGCCTTTTGCCGGCAATGTTGAAAAGCTGGACATCAGCCGCTATGTCAATGCCGATCTTTATCCCGAACAGGACCGCAACATGCTGAGTGCACTGCGAAAATTGCAGGAAGCAGAAATCAGCAAATATGTAAGCCGCAACTCACCCTTCTCCGGTATATGGGAAAACATCATCCAGGCCGACGACGAAGAATTGCCCGAGGAAACAAAATCACTGATGGCAGAATATATGCTGCCCAAACTCAAAAAGATCCTTACCGACCCCGAAGGCAGCTCGATCTTCTTCATCCTGCCGAAAGGAAAGTCTTTCAAAACTTCACACCTCGAACCTTTGCAACCTGTTGCCGATTCAGCGCAACCGAAGTTTTATGTAAAAAAAGAAAACGATCAATACAGCGTTCAGGTTAAAGCCAAACTGGGGAATCTCGAGTATGAACTCGAAGACAATGAAAGCCCCAGCGGCATGCTGTTTCTTTATAACAACCAACTCCATCTCTGGCCGGAAAAAGAAACCATGCAACTGGTGGAAAAATTCGGCACAAATGGCAAAATGCTGATCTCCGCCGCCAATTGGCCCAAACAACTGACTGAATTTGTTTTGCCACTGACCCGCGAATACAAAGTTGATTTCGATAAAAGTCTCGTACAGGAAATCAAAGACGGCGAACCGGAGGTAAATCTTTTTCTCGTTGAAAAAGGCGACTACCTGATCTTCCAGCCTTCTTTCACTTACAAAGGTTATGAAACCCGCGCCCGCGACCGCGATGCAGTTGTGGTGCCGCAGGACGGTAAAGTGACCATCGTTCACCGCAACCGAGATGCGGAGAGATTATTCATTGAAAAGTTACAGAACCTTCATTCCAATTTTATCGTGGATGAAGAGAACGGTTCCCTCGCTTTGAAAGGCAGTGATGTGTTGAAAAACAACTGGTTCTTCCTCTTCGTAGATGCAATGAAGGACATGAAGACACCGGTATTCGGATTTGAAGCGCTCCGCAATTTCCGCTTCAATACCGCCAAACCCCAGACACGCATTTTCATCAGCAGCAATACCGATTGGTTCGACGCAAAAGTGGATATCATTTTCGGCGATCAGAAAGTAACCGTAGCTGAAGTAAAACGTGCGCTCGCCAACAAACAGCAATTCGTACAACTGAATGACGGCACACTCGGTATCCTGCCTGAAGAATGGCTGAAAAAATATTCATTACTCTTCCGCGTGGGCGAAGGCAACAGCAACAACCTGAAGCTTTCCCGTTATCACCTGAGCGTAGTGGACGAATTGTATGAAAACCGTGATGAAGAAGAGCTGAGCATTCAACTGGAAGAGAAATATGATCGCCTGCGTCAGTTCAACCAGATCGAAGAGATCGAACCTTCCGAAACACTGAAGCCGATCCTCCGCCCTTACCAGGTAGCCGGCTATCAGTGGCTCAATTATCTCAAAGACATCAACTGGGGCGGCATTCTGGCTGATGACATGGGTCTTGGTAAAACCGTGCAGGCGCTTTCCTTCATGGAATATTATCACCGCCGCAACGAACGCCTGAAGGCCCTGGTAGTTTGTCCAACCACGCTTATTTATAACTGGGAAAACGAGATCAAGAAGTTTACCCCAACGCTTACGTACCGTATTCATCACGGCCCTCTCCGCACGCGCGACAGGGAGCAGATGATCGATCACAATATTACCATCACCACTTATGGAACCTTGCGCAGCGATATAAAACTGCTGATGAGCATCGACTTCGATTATGTGGTACTGGATGAAAGCCAGGCGATCAAGAATCCTACCAGCAAGGTAACCAAGGCCGCCTGCCTGCTCAATGCCAAACACCGGCTTTGTCTCAGTGGTACGCCGCTGCAGAACAATACCTTCGATGTATTTGCCCAAATGAACTTCCTCAATCCGGGCATGCTGGGAACCATGGAATTTTTCCGCCAGGAATTTGCCATTCCCATTGATAAATTCGGAGAGGCCGACCGCAAGGATCACCTCAAAAAAATACTGTACCCCTTTATCCTCCGCCGTACCAAAGAGCAGGTAGCCAAAGACCTGCCGGCCAAACAGGAAATGGTACTGTGGTGCGAAATGGAACCTGATCAACGCAATATTTATGATGCCTACCGCAATGATTTCCGCGACCGCATCCTCGGCTCCATCGAAAACCAGGGTATACAGAAATCACAACTCACGATCCTGCAGGGCCTGATGAAGCTCCGCCAGATCTGCGATTCACCGGCCATTCTCAACGAAGAAGAAAAATTCGAGAACCATTCCATCAAATTGGAAGAGATCAGCCGTGAACTCACCGAAAACATCGGTGATCATAAGGCGCTTATCTTCTCACAATTTCTGGGTATGCTGGCGCTCATCCGCGCCAGGCTGGAAGAGCTGGGCATTTCATACGAATATTTCGACGGAAGCACATCGGCACCCGATCGCGAAAAAGCGATCCAGCGATTCCAGAACGATGATACGGTCCGCGTATTCCTCATTTCACTCAAAGCAGGTGGCGTAGGTCTCAACCTCACCGCCGCGGATTACGTATATATCGTCGATCCCTGGTGGAACCCGGCCGTCGAGCAACAGGCCATCGACCGTACACACCGGATCGGTCAGACGAAGAACATCTTCGCTTACCGTATGATCTGTAAAGACACGATCGAAGACAAGATCATCCAGTTGCAGGAGAAGAAACGCGCCCTTGCCAAAGACATCATTTCAGACGATACCTCGTTTGTGAAAAGCCTCACGCGGGAGGATGTGGAGTATTTGTTTAGTTAAGGCGAGAGGTGTAAGGTATAAGGCGTAAGGTGGAGGGTTTAAGGTGGAAACGCCGCCCGATTACTTCGGGCATAGGTTTTAAGTAATAAGTTGTAAGTAGTTCTTTGCTCTTTGTCCCTTAAGCGACTTGGTAGGCCGTAAGGTATAAGGCTTAAGGAGTAGGATGGAAACAGCTATTCACTATTCACTATTCACCATTCACTTATTGACCATTCACTGATTGACGATCCGTCCGGTTAGAACTACCGTCTGTCCATTTTTCAGGCAGATCGGCTATCCGGCGCAGGTTTGTATGCGCACTTACGTATAATTTCGCTTATTATATTCTGAACTACTTATGAGATCACTTATCCTTTCCTTACTGTTACTGGCAGTTGCCGGCCCTGTGATGGCTCAGAAAAACGACGGCCAGATCACGGGCAAACTGGTGGATACCGCCGCCGCAGCCCAGCCCGTTGTTGACGCAACGATTTCCTTACTCAAGGCCTCGGATTCATCCCTGGTCACCTTCACACTCAGCAACAAAGAAGGCAGGTTTGAAATAAAAGGATTACCCACCGGCAGCTACCGCCTCATCATCACTCACCAGGCTTTCAACGAAATCAAAAGAGAAATAACCTTATCCGATGATAAGCGTCAGCAGGATCTCGGCGATGTGATCGTAGGAAAAGACATACGCACATTAGGGGAAGTAGTGGTAACAAGCGAAGCGCCGATCGTGGTGAAAGGCGATACCATCCAGTTCAATGCCAGCGGTTTCAAAACAAGACCCAACGCCACAGTAGAAGACCTGCTGAAAAAACTGCCCGGCGTGGAAGTAGATAAAGAAGGTAACGTCAAGGCACAAGGTGAACAGGTACAGAAAGTTTATGTGGATGGCAAAGAGTTTTTTGGCAATGATCCCAAACTGGCCACCCGCAACCTCACCGCCGATATGGTGGAAAGCGTACAGGTATTCGACGACATGAGCGACCAGGCCAAGTTCACCAAAATCGACGATGGCAGCAGAAGCAAAACACTCAACATCAAATTAAAAAAGGATCGCAATAAAGGCATCTTCGGCCGCGCATTGGCGGGTTACGGCGACCAGGGCCGCTATAAAGGCAACCTGAGCGTCAATAAATTCAACGGCCCGCAACGTCTGTCGCTTTTATTAAATACCAATAACGTCAATGAACTCGGGTTTTCTTTCTCCGATGTGATCGGTGCCATGGGTGGTTTTGGCGGTGGCGGTGGTGGATTTGGAGGAGGAGGAGGAGGAGGAGGAGGAGGCAGTTTCGGTAGTGGCGGCGGCGGCTTAGGCGGCGGCGCCCTCAATATGGTAGCCGCACGTGGCGCCGGTTTCGGCAACATCGGCGCAGGCGCTACCGGCATTATCAAATCATTCTCTACCGGCCTGAACTATACAGATGAGTGGGGCAAAAAGGTAAAAGCTTCCGGCAGCTACTTCTTCTCACGCACCAATGCGGACCAGGAACAAGGCATTCTCCGCCGAAGCACCTTCACTGATCCTTCTACCAACATCGACTCTGTGGTGGGACTGAACCGTCAGGCGCTTACAAATAATATCAATCAAAACCATCGTTTCAATATGCGCATCGAGGCGCAGATAGATTCGCTGAGTTCTATTTTGTATACACCTTCACTGACATTACAACATTCAGAAAACAGCAACCAGGACACGGCTTTCACCAATGTAGAACAACAAAACCTGAAGTTTCTCGCACTCACCAGCAACCGCGTCAACAGCAACAGCCGTGATGGTTACAGCTGGAACAACAACCTGCTTTATCGCAGGCGCTTCCGCAAAACCGGCCGCACGCTTACCCTTGGCTGGTCCAACACATGGGGACGCAGCACGGCCAACGGCGCCTTGCGCGCTAATAATGATTTTTATGATGAAAACGGCAACCCGCTGAATTTCACCCGTCAAAATCAGCAGGACGAACAAAAAACACGCACGAGCAATAACGTGGTGAGCGCATCGTATACCGAACCACTCGGCCTCAACAAACTGCTCGAGTTCAACTACGCTTATACGTTCAACAAGAACACTTCAAACAAAGAAACCTTCAACTACAACCCGGTTTCTGATAAATACGACAGTCCAAACCTGCCGCTGACCAACGAGTTTGAAAACCTGTTCAATGCACACCGTGTGGGCGCAAACTTCCGCGTACAAAAACCGAAATACAACTATCAACTCGGCTTCGCGGTACAACAGGCTACCCTGGAAAGCAAAAGCTACCAGGCGCTCACCGGCAAAGATTCCGTGAGCAAAGCAAACTATACAAACCTGTTCCCGACCTTCAATTTCAATTTCACACCTGCGCGCAGCAAGAACCTCCGCTTCTCATATAATGGCCGTACCAACCAGCCAACCATCAGCCAGTTGCAGAACGTACCGGACGTAACGGATCCGCTGAACGTAAGCACAGGTAATCCCGACCTGAAACAGGAATTCAATCATACCTTCAACGTAGGCTACAGCACTTTCAACATTCTCACCTTTAAATTCATTGCTGCCAACATCAACGTCAGCACAACAGCTAATAAGATTGTGAACTCGATCGACACCCTGGGCCGGGGCGTACAGCTGACGCGTCCGGTGAACATGAATGGTTATACGCGCGCCTTCTCCTTTGTTACATTGGGACTACCGTTCAAGAGCGCGAAATGGAAAGGCTCCAGTGTCAACCTCACCAACAACCTTGTTTACCTGCGTGATGTAGGCCTGCTGTATAAACAACGCAACATCGGTAAAACATTTACCGGCACACAGGCTGTTGGCGTGAACCTGAATAAAGACAAATACAATATCGGGCTGAATGCGGGCATCACTTATACCAACATCGCGTATTCAGTGAACAAAGCACTTAATGAAAGCTATTTCACGCAGACCTATTCAACCGACTTATCTTACAACCTGCCGAAAGATTTCATCATCTCTACGGATTTTGATTACCTGATCAACACGGGCCGTGCCGAAGGATTCAACCAGAATATTCCGTTGTGGAATGCGTCGATAGCCAAACAAATCTTCAAAAAGAAAAACGGCGAGATCCGCGTATCGGTAAATGACATCCTTAATCAAAATAAAAGCATCACGCGTACCAACAGTGACAACTATATCCAGGATACACGCAGCATGGTATTGCGTAGATATTTCCTCGTAAGTTTCCTCATCAACATCAATCGCATGGGAGGCAAAGCGCCGCAACAAATGCCATTGCCACCCGGCATGAACAGGATGATGAACCGGAATATCCGGTTTAATTAAAAGGTGGAAGGTTTAAGGTATAGGGTATATGGCGAAGCCTTTGCTCCTTATGCGTCTTTGCGTGACACCGACGCTCTTTTCACGCAAAGACGCATAAGGAATTAAGGCGCAAAGGTTGCTATTTGACAATTCACAATTCACGATTGAGAATTTTTTGAATTTTGACTTTTGAATTTTGAATTAATAACTAGCTTTGAGCGTTCTTAACCTTTTAATCCAAACTGAATGAAATCCAATCTACACTGCTTTCTTTTTCTCGTTTGCTTTTCTCTGTTTACTTCTTCCGTCAATGCCCAATTAAAATCTCCCTTTGCCAAAGGACGCTCGGTCGCGCAGGATGTTGAGAAGATCCTCGACGATTATCCTAATCGCTTCAGCAGTTTCACGGGAGAAAAGATCGCCGAAAACCCGCAGTCTGTTGAGTATGCCTGTACTTTTCTGCCGGAAGGCGCGGAAGAATCTGTCATCACCCGCTACAGCGCAGGAGGCAAAAGAACCGTGGTGGCCTGGCGCGCTACGATGCTGACGACCGAAAATTTTAGCGAAGCAAGCAAAAAATTCCGCCAGCTCTACAGCGCACTCAACAACAAAAAGATTTCCATACGCCTCAATCCTTACAACCTCAAAAACGAAGGCACCTATGAACAGCCTACGGAAGAAAAAGATTTTTACTCCGTCATTTTCAAACTCGACCCCAACGATGACCGCTATGGCCACCTGCGCGTGGAAGTAAGCCTGCAGGCAGTGATGATGGAATGGAGAATCAGCGTGATCGTTTATGAACGCGACCGCGCCGACAACGAACGTGGCGATATCAAGGCCGATTAAGCTTTAACATCCATTAACATTATAGCAAGGCTAATTAACCGGCCTTGCAGCGGGCTAAGAATACTTTCGTAACCGGAAAAAAACTACCGGCTATGCGTCAGACCTTTACCCTGCTTATTCTGCTTTTTGTCACAACCACCCTCCATGCGCAACGCAACGGCGTGGTCCGCGGCGTTCTTACGGACACCCTGAACAACGTTTCCGTAGTGGATGCCACCGTTACCATCATGAACAGAAAAGACTCATCACTGGTGAGTTTTGGTATGACAGACAACACGGGCAAATTTGAAATAACCAACCTTCCGACAGGAGAGTATCGCTTGCTGTTTTCGCATATCGCTTTTCACAACACCTCCGTTTTTTTTAAAATAACAGCAGAGCAGCGAACAGCAGAGTTGGGACGCATCGTGATGCACGACCGGACTAAAGTACTCGATGAGATCATCGTAAAACAGGAAGCCGCACCCGTAACCATGATCGGTGATACGATCCAATATCACGCCCCGGCATTCCGCACACCGCCAAATGCCAACGTAGAACAATTACTGAAAAAATTGCCCGGCATCGAAGTGGCAAAAGACGGTACCATCAAAGCACAAGGGCAGGAAGTAAAACGGGTACTGGTCGACGGCAAAGAATTTTTCGGCAGCGACCCCAAAATGGCCACCAAGAACCTCCCTGCCGATGCCATTGAAAAAGTACAACTATACGACCGCATGAGCGACCAGGCACAACTCACCGGCTTTGACGACGGCAACAGCCAGAAAACATTAAACCTGAAATTAAAAGAAGACAGGAAGAAAGGCAGCTTCGGAAAAATCATGGGCGGCGGTGGCACGGACGGACGCTTCGAAGGCCGCTTCAACCTGAATTCCTTCAAGGGGGCACGGCAGATGTCTGTATTGGGGCTGACCAACAATACCAACAAAGAAGGTTTCTCCTTCATGGACCTGATGAACTTCAGCGGCGACCTGAGCCGGATGCTGCAGGGCGGCGGCAGCTTCAGCGGCGACGACCCAAATGCGGAACTGCTCCGGTCCATGGGCAACACCAACAGCGGCGTACGCACTATCTGGGGTGGTGGCGTGAATTATAATAACCTGATCGGAAAAAAGGCCGAGTTCACTTCCAATTATTTCTACAATGCTTACAATCCGCTTACTTATTCCGATGTAAATCGCCAATACCTGTTGCCTGATTCTACCTATTTCTCTACCCGCTCCACAAGAACGGACAACAGCTACCAGACGCACCGCCTTAATCTTGGTTTAGATTACCAGATCGATTCATTCCATTCCCTTAAAATCACACCCTCGATCGGTTATCAGCGCAACAACATGGATAGCTGGAGTGCCTATACTCAAAGCGGTGAAGACGGACGCGTCAGCAACCAGGGCACTACCGCATCCGGACAATCAGGTTCCAATTTTAATTTCAATAATGATGCTTTGTTCCGTAAAAAATTCAGGAAACGCGGACGCACGTTGTCGCTGCTCGTGCAAACTTCTTTATCCAGCGGAAACAGCGATGGCGATCTGAAAATAAACAACCAGTTTTTCGACAGGTCGGGTAACCCGGCCGGGCAGCAATTAGCCGATCAGCAAATATTCAAAGACAATAGTTTGTCGGGTTACACCGCACGTGCGGCTTACACGGAACCGATAGGGCGTTACTCTTTGATGGAGTGGAGCGTTGCGCAGGGAAAAACAAAAAACCGTTCAGAAAAAACAACCTATGATTATAGTTCTGCCAGTGGTAAATACGATGAGTTGAATGATTCCCTTACCAATGATTTTACCAACCGTTATGGATACATAAACGCCGGTATCCGCTGGCGTACACAGAAAAGGAAATTTATTTATTTTGTTGGCGCCAACTGGCAACAGGCCAATCTCGAAGGAGAAATAATAACGGTGAAAGATTCCATTATCCGTAAGTCATTTACCAATATCCTCCCTACCGCACGTTTTCAATACAAGTTCACCAACAACAAGAGCATCACTTTATTTTACCGTACCAGCACCAATCAGCCGAACGTGAACCAATTGCAACCGGTGCCTGATATCAGCAACCCGCTCAATATCAAAGAAGGCAACCCGGATCTGAAACAGGAGTACCAGCACAACCTGCAGATCAACTATAACAGCATCAGCACGTTCAAAGGAAAAAGCTTTTTTGCCGCACTCAATGCTTCACGCGTAGACAATAAAATCGTGAATGCAGATACGCTGCAGGCAAATGGCGTGAAACGCACACGACCTGTGAATGTGAATGGTGTTTATAATATAATGGGAAATATCAGCTATGGTATGCCGTTGCGGTTTACGAAAGGAAGACTGCGTGCCGGAACCACCCTGTTGTACAACCGCGGTCGTCAGTTCATCAACGGACAGGGCAATGACATTTCCATGTTCAATGCGGCACCCCGTTTAGCGCTGGACTTTGATATTTCGGATAAAATTGACTGGACTTTTTCCGCTGCCGTAAACTATACGCGCACAGGCTATTCATTACAACCTGCGCTCAATAACCAATTCATCTCGCAGGATTACGAAACCGAATTAAACATTGAGTTGCCGAAGCAGTTCCGTTTTTCTACCGATTTTCTTTACCGTGTCAACAATCAGCGGGCGAATGGTTTCAATGCGAAAGTGCCGTTGTGGGGTGCATCGCTCAGTAAACTTTTCCTCAAAGGTCAGCGCGGAGAACTGAAGTTCACGGCCAACGACATCCTCAACCGCAACCTCGGCATCAATCGCACCACAGTACAAAATTTCATTGAGGACAGCCGCGTAAATACGGTACGTCGTTATTTTATGCTGAGCTTCACTTACAGCCTGAGCAAGGTTGGCCTGGGACAACCGGGCGGGATCAGATTCAGATAGAGGAATAGGTGAATAAGTGAATGAAACAGCCGCCAAGGTTCGCATATGCACGAACCATGGCTTGCTTTACTTACTACTTACTACTTACCTCCCGCCAGCGGTAAGCTGAAACCAAAACAACTCCCCTTCCCATACTCGCTCTCCACCCATATCTGCCCTCCCTGTGCTTCAATGAACTCGCGGCTGATGGCGAGGCCGAGACCGGTACCGCCGGCTTTGGAGCCCGGCACCTTGAAGAAACGGTCAAAGACCTTCTCCTGGTATTCTGCGGGAATGCCCGGCCCCTGATCCGTAACGGAGAAAACCACATTTCCCTCCTTCCGGTAAATACGCAGGATCACTTTCTGTTCTTCTGACGAATACTTAATGGCATTCATCAGAAAATTATTCAATACCCAGGTGGTTTTTTCTGCGTCGGCTTTGACCGGCGGCAGGTCTTTTTCAAATACCCGTTCGATCACCACCTGCTTTTCCCGCGCTGCTATATTCACCGACAACACTGCATTTTCTATGATCGAGACAGGATCTGTCTCGGCAATATCCAACTGTATCTTGCCTGCTTCTACCTGCGACATATTCAGCAGTTCGCTCAGTATACGCAGCATACGCTGGTTGTCTTGTTTGAGATTGTTGATGAGCTCGCGTTGTTCTTCTGTAAGAGTGCTTACACGCTCGTCCGACAACAACTTCAGGCTGAAATCAGAGGAAGCCAGCGGTGTTTTTAATTCGTGAGAGATAGTGGCAATGAAATTCGTTTTAGCCACATCCAGCTCCTTAAAGGAAGTGATGTTGCGGAGAATGATCACTTTACTGTTCGCATCCTGCTGCGATATTTCGATAATCTCTTTGGTAAAATAGTTCTCACGATTATCGAGTACAATTTTGAAGGGAAGGGTGCCCCTGTCCTCCAGTAAAAAACGGAACAGATCATTTCTGCTGCTTACCTGCTCAACAGATTTTCCGACTACGTCCGTCGTCTGCATACCGAGCAGTTGTAAAGCCTGGTCGTTGGCAAACAGGATAACATCATTTTTATCAATGCCGATGCTGGCTTCTTTCAGGCTGTTGATCACCGCCTCGGCCCTGGTCTTTTCGAAGATCAGTTTATTGAGGTTGCTGTTTTCAAAATATTCCAGGCGTTCGGCCATGTCATTGAATGATTCAGCCATCTGGCCGAATTCATCCTTACGATCGAGGTGGATGCGGAAATGATAATTTTTCCGCGCTATTTCGCGCAGGCCTTCTGTTAATGTGCTTATCGGCGTGGTAAGTACACCCGGAAAATTGAAAGAGAAGGTAAAGCCGATCAGAAAGATAATGGCGGCCAGCAGGGTGATATAGGTAAGCGCCGTGTTGGCGGTATTGCCCGCTTTGATGTTCTTTGTTTCGATCGCCGACATATTGAGACGAAGCACCGTGTGTAAGGCCGCCCGTATTTCGGTAAGACCTGCCTTACCTGTATCGAGTTTATATTTTTCATAAGCAGCTCTTACGCGGCGTGTTGCCTCCTGTTCACCCGGCTCGGTTATATTCTGTTCCTGTTTTTTTAATACACTGTCAAATGCCGCCGGCAAGATTTTGCCCTCGCCGGATGTATCCATGATCTGTTGCAGGGAATACGTATAATCCAGCGACTCGTAGTTATTCTTTAAAATGAGTGTAGCGTCATTTTTCAGCCGCACAAGGTGAAAGATGCCCACACCGCAGGAAAGCAGTGTCAGCAGAAAAAGGAACAAAGTTCCCAGTCGAATCCTTTTCTTTACCGTTGTCATGTTCAGGACAAAATTACCAGGTCTACGTCATTTTCCGACAGGGCTTTCAATAAGCCGTTGAAAACGCCTGTGCGCAAAATGATCCGCCAGAGTTTAATATGTGGTTTGCCGATGCAGACGGTTGTGATCTTTTTTGTTTGAATTTCATGGATAATAGCGCGGGCGATGTTCTCTTCTTTCACCTGTAATACTTCTGCCCCCAACTCCGTAGCATTCTGAAAGTTATTGATCAGGTGACGTTGAGCCGCCAGTGATATTTTATCCGTCGATTCCCTGGCGGTCTGTACATAAAGTACATACCATTTGCTGTTGTAATAAGAAGCCAGCCTCGCCGTTTTGCGGATGATGTGCTGCGCAATGAGATGGTTCGACGAAATGCAGGCCAGCAGCCGTTCGTGGCGCCAGGGTTTTTCTTTGGCCGTTACTTCATAGTCCACCTTCCGTTCCACCTGACCTGCCACTTCTTTCAATGCCAGTTCGCGTAGCTGAAGGATTTTATCCGGTTTAAAAAAGTTTTGCAACGCCTGTTGTACTTTACTCGCATCATAGATCTTTCCTTCTTTCAACCGCGTGATGAGGTCGTCTGCGCTAAGGTCGATGTTCACGACTTCATTTGCAATCTGCAGCATTTTATCCGGAATACGTTCTTTCACTTCCACGCCCGTGATCGTTTTCACATCCTGGTTGATGCTTTCGATGTGTTGTATGTTCACGGCAGAAATAACATCAATGCCGGCCTGAAGAATATCCATCACGTCCTGCCAGCGCTTGGCATTTTTACTGCCGGGGATATTGGTATGCGCCAGTTCATCGACGATCACAACAGCCGGATGTAAAAGCAGAATGGCCTGCACATCGAGTTCTTCGAGTTGTTTGCCTTTATAGAATACTTTTCTACGGGGAATGACGGGCAAGCCTTCCACCAACGCTTCCGTTTCCACCCGGCCATGCGTTTCCACATAACCGATTTTTATGTTGACGCCGTTACGCAACAGGTTATGTGCTTCCTGGAGCATGCGGTAAGTTTTACCAACACCCGCACTCATGCCGATATAAATTTTTAGTTTGCCCGTCATATAGTGTTATTAAAAACTCACCGCCGCAGAGAAGGTTACTGTGGTTGTGTTATCGGTTGCTACGGCGTCTTTTGAAAAAATAGCGTCTTTGCTTTTCAGCCATCGTGCTTCTGCCCGCAAGGCAAGATTGGAAAAAGGAAGATAATCTGCATTGAATGAAATACCGGACGTCCTGAATCCGTCCGGCGTTCCGGTGGCAATGATCACTCCGTTTTTATCTTCGTAATACTCCCCACGCAAGGCGAATGCCCATTTCGATACAGGCGTGAACCGCAATATGCCAACCGGCGAATACCAGGTGTTCATTTCACTTCCGCCTTTGGCTTTTTGTTCGGTACCTATATCCAGTCCTGCGGTAAAGCCCCATTGATCCGAAAATTGAAAGATGCCATAAACATTATGAAAGAGCCGGTTCAACCTGGTGGAATCGGGTTTGTCGGAACCATAGAAAGTGCTGTAGTTAAGCGTGATCTTGCTGGTCGGCTTATACGTAACCTGCGTTCCCCAGTTCATTTTTGAATTGGCATCCACTCGTCTGATACGCTGCCAGCCATTCAGTGCAAGACCACTGAATGTCCATTTACCATCATTGGTGCTATAAGTCAGTTTGGCGCCACTTTCATAATAAGGAGAGTTTTCCGCCATCAGACTCCGGGTCAATGCCCAGCAGTCTTTGCTCACTGCGCTTTCAAAACCTATATGTGAGGGAAAAATGCCGATATCGAACCAAAGATTATGTTTTGTACTGAGCTTGTATCCGGCATTGGCCTCGAAAATATTTTTCATCACGCCGGTCTCCGCGGCATAGTTGGCATTGATATACGTACCCGCCGCCAGGGCAATATTGGCTCTTACGCGTTCCGTATTGTACGCCGCCTTTATATAAGCAAGGTTGGCCGTAAATTCATTGTGCCTGTTATGACTGTACAAAAATCCGGGGCGATTGTTATCCGCCGGTTTATTAAAGTCGTAGCTGTAATATGCTTCTGCGTAACCGCTGATGGTCAGTGGAGAAGTTTGCGTAGTAGTATCCTGCGCTGCACCTGCCAGTGATAATAAAACGGCAGCGCCTGTAATCCTGAGTTTCATGTTTGATTTATTTTAGTTCGTCGAGCGCAATATTGAGTTGGAGCACATTAATTTTTGATGGCCCGAATACACCAGCCAGCGGTGCTTCGGTTTGCGCATCGACCAGAGATTTTATTTTTTCTTCTGCAAGGCCACGCGCGGCAGCTATTCTTTTTACCTGGATGAATGCAGACGCGGGAGATATATGCGGATCCAGACCACTGCCCGATGCCGTTACCATTTCCGCAGGAATGTCTTCTTTTCTTACACCGGGATTATGCACCAGGAAGCTGTCGATGCGATCCTGTACGAGTTGCAGGTAATCAGGATTGGACGGGCCTTTGTTCGATCCGGCCGAGCCCGCCGCATTGTAATCGACCGCACTGGGACGTCCCCAGAAATACTTGTCTTCCGTGAACTTTTGTCCCACATTGGAATAACCCACTACTTTGCCATTGACCTTTTCAGTCTGGCCTTTGCCGCCGCCCGGTGTCAGTTTGCCTACAGCGGCAATCACCAATGGATAGATCACTGCACACAGCACGATCATGACCAGTGTGAGACGGAGTGATATTGAAAGATTCTTTTTCATGTTTGTATTTTTTTAATGCTTACATAAATAAACCGAGCAACATATCGATCAGCTTGATGCCGATGAAAGGAACAATCACGCCACCCAAACCGTAGATGAGCAGGTTTCTTCTGAGTAATGCCGAAGCGCCGATGGGTTTATAACTCACGCCTTTCAATGCGAGTGGTATCAGCATCGGTATGATGATGGCATTGAAAATAACCGCTGAAAGAATCGCCGACTCCGGGCTTTTCAATCCCATGATGTTGAGCGATTGCAATGCCGGTATGGAGGCAATGAACAGCGCCGGAACGATCGCAAAGTATTTGGCCACGTCGTTGGCAATGGAAAATGTTGTAAGTGTACCACGGGTGATCAGTAGCTGCTTGCCGATTTCCACCACTTCGATCAGTTTGGTAGGATCGTTGTCGAGATCCACCATATTACCGGCTTCTTTGGCGGCCTGCGTGCCGCTGTTCATCGCCACGCCAACATCGGCCTGTGCCAATGCGGGTGCGTCGTTGGTGCCGTCGCCCATCATGGCTACGAGTTTACCGGCGTTCTGTTCTTTTTTGATGTAATTCATTTTATCCTCGGGTTTTGCTTCCGCGATAAAATCATCCACGCCGGCTTTTTCGGCAATGTACTTTGCGGTCAGGGGATTGTCGCCGGTTACCATTACCGTTTTCACACCCATTTTACGTAAACGTTGAAAGCGCTCCTGTATGCCGGGTTTGATGATGTCCTGCAGTTCGATTACGCCTTTTATCTTATTGTTGACGGCTACCACCAGCGGGGTGCCGCCATTTTCCGCAATCGATTTTACTTTTTGTTCGGTAGTGTGAGATACCGTATGTCCCGCCTGGATCGCCATCTGGCGGATAGCATCGAATGCCCCTTTCCGGATTTTGTTACCATCGGGTGTGTCCACGCCGCTGCTTCTTGTTTCTGCCGTGAATTGTACAAACTGCGATCCTGCTGCTGCCTGCGCATTCACGCCTTTGGCATGTGCCAGCTCCACAATAGATTTTCCCTCGGGCGTATCATCCGATAAAGAACTCAGCAAAGCTTTTTGGATAAATTCATTTTCATCTTCCGTTTCCGTTGCGTAGAAGTGGGTGGCTTTACGATTGCCGATAGTGATGGTGCCGGTTTTATCAAGCAACAATACATCTACGTCGCCTGCGGTCTCCACTGCCTTACCGCTTTTCGCTATCACATTTGCCCGGAGTGCCCTGTCCATACCCGCGATACCAATAGCTGATAACAAGCCGCCGATGGTAGTGGGAATAAGGCAGACAAAGAGTGAAATGAAAGCAGCGATTGTGATCGGTGTGTTGGCGTAGTCTGCAAAAGGCTTCAGCGTCACGCATACGATAATGAAGATCAGGGTGAACGATGCCAGCAGGATCGTCAGTGCAATTTCGTTCGGCGTTTTTTGTCTGGATGCACCTTCCACGAGTGCGATCATTTTATCAAGGAATGATTCGCCGGGTTGCGTGGTTACTTTCACAACAATGCGGTCACTGAGCACTTTTGTTCCGCCTGTAACGGACGACTTGTCGCCACCTGCTTCGCGTATTACCGGAGCCGATTCGCCGGTAATAGCCGATTCATCGATGGTGGCGATACCCTGGGTAATCTCTCCGTCCATCGGAATAATATCTCCTGCTTCACAAACAAATTGATCGCCGAGGCGCAACATGGAAGAAGAGAGGGTTTCAATTTTTCCATCTGATGCGATCTTTTTAGCCGGCGTTTCTTCACGCGTTTTGCGGAGGCTTTCTGCCTGGGCTTTGCCGCGCGCCTCTGCCAATGCTTCTGCGAAGTTGGCAAAGAGAACGGTCAACAGGAGAATAGAAAAGATCACCCAATTATACCAGGCAGCGCCTTGCGACAGATCACCGGTGATCAACTGATAAAGTGAAACGATCAACATGACGGCCGTGCCGATCTCTACGGTAAACATCACCGGATTTTTGATCATCAATCCGGGGTGCAGCTTTACGAGCGACTGGCGGATGGCCGTGCTTACAAGTGAAGGTTCGAAAAGGCTTACTTTATTATGTTGTTTCATTATGCTTGTAATTAGCTGTTAGTATAAAGAGAAGTATTCCGCCAGTGGTCCGAGTGCCAATGCAGGGAAAAATGATAATGCATTGATGACAACGATCACGGCAAACGTCATGATGCCGAAGGTCCAGGAATCTATACGGAGTGTACCCGGAGAATCGGGAATGAATTTTTTATTCGCCAGCAAACCGATGATGGCAACAGGACCGATAATCGGAATAAACCGCGCGAGGATCAGGACGATGCCTGTCGTTACATTCCAGAACACATTGTTATCGCCCAGCCCTTCAAAGCCGGATCCGTTATTGGCATTGGCTGAGGTGTACTCGTACAACATTTCCGAAAAGCCGTGATAGGAGGGATTATTGAGCCAGCTTCCCGGCTTTACCGCCCAGGCCATTTCCGGATGATGCGCTACCATATACGCGGCCACTGCTACAAATCCCTTTATGAGAAATGCCGACAGCAACGTAACTAACGCGGCAATTTTCACTTCGCGGGCTTCTACTTTGTGGCCCATGAACTCCGGCGTTCGCCCTACCATCAACCCGGAAATAAAAACGGCAATGATGATATAAATGAGATAGTTTAATATACCCACCCCACATCCGCCATAAAAAGCGTTGATCATCATGCCTAATAATTGCATCAGTCCCGAAACCGGCATGGAACTATCGTGCATGGAATTCACAGAACCTGTAGAGATGATCGTAGTTACCGTACTCCAATATGCGGATGCGGCGGCACCAAACCTCACTTCTTTACCTTCCATGGCTCCGGTCGCCTGCATGATGCCCATTTTTTCTATGGCAGGATTACCGCCGACTTCCGCCATGATCGTGGGAATGAGCAGGCAAAGCATGCCCAGGGTCATGACACCAAACAACACCCTGGCGAGTTTGCGCCTGTTCAAGTAAAAACCAAGGGCAAAGAGCAATGCCACCGGTATCACTACCTGCATGACCATTTCCAGGATATTGGTAAAGTAATTCGGGTTCTCCAACGGATGTGCAGAGTTGGCTCCGAACCAGCCGCCACCATTCGTACCCAAATGTTTAATAGCAATCATACCTGCCGCCGGTCCGCGCGACACCTGCACAGAATCGCCCTGCAGAGTAGTGATCGTATCTTTTCCATCGAAACTGGTGGGTGTGCCGTTGAAGGCGAGCAGTACCGCACCGACGATGCAGAGCGGTAATAAAATGCGGGTAATGGACCGCGTAAATAAACTCCAGAAGTTGCCAAGGTTTTGTGTTGTCTTATGTTTAAGACCATTCAGCATTCCGGCAAGCGCAGCAATACCCGTGGCGGCACTTACAAATTGCAGGAAAGTGATCACAAATAACTGTGTGAAATAAGTAAGTCCCGATTCGCCGGAATAATGTTGCAGGTTACAATTGACGAGGAAGCTGATAGCAGTATTAAAAGCAAGATCAGGTGTTTGCCCGCCATTGCCGTCGGGATTCAGCGGAAGTTTGTCCTGGAACACCAGCAGCAACATGGCATACACAAGCCACAGCATATTGATGGTGAGCATGGCTTTGAGAAACTGTTTCCAGTTCATCGGCTCTTTGGGATCGATGCCCGATACCCGGAAGAAGAAACGCTCCACCGGGTTCATAACATCCATAAAACTTTTTTCGCCGCTGAATACCCGCGCAATGTATTTGCCGAGGGGATAAGCCAGCAGCAGCGTCAATAAAAAGGTGAATACGACACCTGTAATTTCGCTGGTCATAAATCAGAATTTTTCGGGTTTGATCAATACATAAAGGAGATAGCCGAAGACAAACAGAGAGAGAATAAAGAGTAGGTTCATCATAGTTTTAAATTTTTTCAAACCAGTCAATGCATTTATAAAAAAGTCCGAAAATGAGCAGGCCGGCTGCTAAAAGAATTACCGTGAGCATGAGATGTTGTTTGAATAAAAAGTGCTTGATTCCACGGCTGGCAAATGGCAAAAGAGATACCGCACGCTTTTTGGCAAAGCGATTAGTCCTTTAAGGAAATGAGAAGCAACCAGTTAAAGAATGATGTCAGAAAAAGCGAAACTGTGCCGGCATAAAAAAACCTTCTCAAAATGAGAAGGTTTTTTTCATTTTGATAGATCCGGTGATATCTGGTATTCTTCCATTTTGCGGTAAAGTGTGGCCAGTCCGATCTCGAGTAGTTTGGCAGCGCGCGTTTTATTCCATTGTGTTGCCTGTAATATTTTGCGGATATGCTGTTGCTCCACATTCGCGAGCGAAAGGCCGGCTGTTGAAGCAACCGAATGTTGTTGTATCTCGAAAGGCAGATGTTCCGGGAGAATCAGCTGGTCATCCTGTAACACAAATGCTCTTTCGAGCACGTTCTTCAATTCCCGGATATTTCCTTTCCAGGAATATTTTTTCAGCAAGGACATGGCTTCCGCACTCACGGTCGGTGCAGGCGCCTGATTTTTTTTAGCGAGTTGTTGAAGAAATACTTCAACCAGTGCCGGAATATCTTCTCTGCGTTCGCGCAGTGCGGGAAGTGGTATGCTGAATACATTGAGGCGATAATAAAGATCTTCACGGAAACGCCCCTGCCCTGCTTCGGTCTGTAAATCCCTGTTGGTGGCTGCTATGATGCGCACATCGGCCGATGAAACTTTTGTATCGCCGAGTTTGATGAACTGACCATTTTCCAGCACGCGCAGCAGCTTTGCCTGCAGGTCGATGTGCAACTCGCCTATTTCATCCAGGAAGAGTGTGCCGCCGTTGGCCATTTCAATCAATCCTTTTTTGTCTTTGGTGGCTCCCGTAAATGCGCCGGCTTTGTGACCGAACAGTTCTCCTTCGAGCAGGTCTCTGGCAAAAGCGCTGCAATTGAGCGCGATGAAAGGCTGGTCTTTTCGTTTGCTGCTTTGGTGAATGGCATTGGCAAAAACTTCCTTACCCGAGCCGGTTTCTCCCAACAACAGTACAGTGGAATCGCCGGGGGCTATGCGTTTGGCGAGGTTGATCGCCGTTTGTATGCTTTTGCTTTGGCCGATGATGGTCTCAAATCTGTATTTGTCGGTCAATTCCAGTTTTACCGCATTCTTCCGGTTGAGCAGTGCCTGCTCTACGGCCTGGTGCAGCAGCGGAATGATGCGGTCGTTGTCGTTTCCTTTTACCAGGTAATCAAACGCTCCTTTCTTCATGGCGTTCACCCCATCGGGAATATTGCCGAATGCGGTAAGCAAAATGATCTCCGTGCCGGGATATGCTTTTTTTACGGTTGCCACAAAATCAACGCCGTTGCCATCAGGCAGGCGTACATCGCAGAGAATGACTTCGGGTTGCTGTTGTTGCAGTTGTATCGTTGCGGCTTTTATGGTAGAGGCTTCCGTAACCGAAAAACCTTCCAGCGCAATAATCCGGCTCAGCAACTTCCGGAGCTGTTCTTCATCGTCTATGATCAGAATGTTTTTCAAAGTCAAAATTCAAAAGCGCCATCGTGACACGTCAATCGTCAATCGGCTGTTTCACTTATAACTTATTATTTAAAACTTAATACCTATGGCCGAAGCTTCGGCCTGAAGTATCGGACGGCTGTTTAACCTTAAGCCCTACACCTTACGCCTTTCTATGGTTTCAACACCAACACCGACGGTGAATGCGACAACCACTCGCTTTGAGCCTCTACCGCTTTTTTCCAGCTTTCGAAACTGATCAGCATCAGATCCTGCTGGCCGAGTTGATCTTCGGTTATCGTCTGATCACCGGTGATCAGGATGCGCCCCGAAAGGTCTTGTTCTACCGACGTTATCGTATGGCGTATCTCCGGATTCTGCGCAATGATGCCGGAAGCGTCCTGCACGGTTACCAGGGCTTCGCTGTTGTGCATCAGCTTCTGTGCATAGATCAGCAGGAAGCTATCGCTCATGGCAAAGAACGGAATATAGATGCGGTTCACCTTTTCCATGCCCTTATCCAGGAAGATACCAACCGGCACTTTGGTGCCGCGGGTGATCTGGCGGATACGTTCGTCAAATACAGCGGTTTCAAACAAGCCTTCCTTACCGGTGATTGTATCGTACAGACGTTCGGGGTTGATGATGCGGTTGGTGAATCCTAACAGTTTACCCAGCAGTGTGCCTTCGAATACGGAATGTCCGGCGCCAACCAGCAACAGATCGTATTGGCCGGAATTCGCTGTGCCGATGATCTCTCCTTCGATGTCGGATGTGGGTTTGAATAAATTAGCAACCGGAAGATTGAGGCGTTCTGCTTCCTGGCTGATCGGTTCAAAATTGTCTTTTTCCACTTCGGCCTGGTTAAACGCATTGAGTTCGGCACTCGATGAAAGGTGAAGGGCCGTTACCGACGCCTGTGCAATATTTTTCCGGATAAGGCTATTGGCAAGTTTTAGCAGGGCTACCCCTTTTTCCGGCGTACTGAATGACACCAATACATTATAGGTTCGCGGTTTCTCCAGTGGTGCTGTTGGATCGTCGGCCGATTTGGAACGGCTGAACCGGTTGATCAGATCGAGTGCGGGTCCGGTCATGAAAGTGGTTACCAGCGCCATGATCACCATCATGGCAAATACTTCTTTCGTCATTACGCCCAGGTCATAACCGATGTTCAGTACGATCAGTTCCATCAATCCGCGGGTGTTCATCAATGCACCCAAGGCCAGGCTGTCTTTCCAGCTTTGTCCTACGAATCGTGCAGCCAGGGCGCTTCCTACAAACTTGCCCACTACGGCTACCAATATGATCAAACCGCAGATCTTCCACAGATACGGATCGTTGAGCAGGCCAATTTCCGTTCTCAGACCGGTGAATACAAAGAACAATGGCAGCAACAATACCATCGAAACGTCTTCCACTTTTTCAATGAAAATATTACGGAAGCTGATGGTGGCCGGCATGATCACACCCGCCATGAATGCCCCGAACAGGGCATGAATGCCGATCACTTCGGTAGCATAAGAAGAGATCAGCAGGATCATAAAGAAGATGGCCACGGCAGGTTTGCCGAGTGATTCACGGTTGGAATATTTTTCTCCGAGTTTTTTCAAAAACGGCTGTACTACCTTAAGCATGATCACTACATAAGCACCTGCCATCAGGATTGTGTACACGGAGCTATAAATAGATCCGGCTTTTACAATCGCGATAACCGCCGCCAGGATACACCAGGCAGTAATATCATCTGCAGCCGCACAGGTAATGGCCACCGTACCCAGTCGCGTTTTCGACAAACCCCGCTCCTGCACGATGCGCGCGAGTACCGGAAAAGCCGTTATACTCATCGCAATACCAGTGAATAAGGAGAAGGAAAGGAAACGTATCCCCGGTGGGGCGAATTCTGTATATATGTAATAGGCCAGCGTGATGCCCAACGCAAAAGGGAATATGATACTCGCATGGCTCACCACAATAGCATCTTTGGCCTTATTGCGCAGCACTTTCAGATCGAGTTCCATTCCCACCACAAACATGAAAAGGATCAGGCCGATCTGACTGAGGAATTGCAGGTTGGGAAGCGATTTGGCGGGAAAAAGAAAAGCTGAAAACTCCGGGAAATAGGTCCCTATAAAGGAAGGCCCCAGAAATATACCTGCAATGATCTCACCAATTACGGAAGGCTGCCGGATCTTCCTGCAAAGGTAGCCGAATACCCTGGCCACTACAATAATGGTAATGATCTGCAACAGCAGGATAGCCAGCGGGTGCGTGAGGTTGTCGAGATAAGTTTGTTGAAACTGATCCCATGAAGAGCCCGCAGCTTGAGGCTGACGATAGGCAGCTGTGCCGGATTCGAGCTTTTCACCACGATGGATAATAAACCAGATCAACGCGGAGAACCCCGTAATCGTCAGCACATAAAAAGATAGATTCCTGTACTTCTTCATGGTAATTATTTGAACTGTGCAGGCAGGCAACCCTTAACGTTTTCCACGGCATCCGGGCTTCACATTCCAAGAACGGCGTAAAGATAAACTTTCCGCGTTGAGCTTAACATGAAAAAAGCGGCACCAGGACGGCACCGCTTCCGAGCAAAGATGGCTTGTATTTTTATCCGCCGATGCGTATTACGCCACCACTATTTTTCCGCAGTTCGTCGGTCATCTTCTTGCGTTCTTCCGCAAATGCCGTTGCCGTCATTTTTTTGCCTTTGGTCGGCTCTTTCAGGGCCGAAGCCGTGGCTTTCGCATTTATCTCCACCGCGCGGTAGATTAATTTCCCGTTATTCATTTCAAGTTGCAGGATCATACCGGGCAATTGACCCTGCATCTCCGGACCGCCGGGCACAGGTATGTCCGTTGCATACCAGGCAATGGCCAGGCTTGTATCGATGACCTCCTTGTTTTCCATTTTTCCGTTGTCCATGCGCATGCTCGTGCGTTTCATGATGCGTTCGGTCGTTGCTTTGCGGCAGGGATGTCCGAGGATATCCATCGTTTCGTCACTCAGTTTCCACTTGGCCATTCTGATGCTGTCGGTAACCAGATAGGTTTTTTCAAACATTTCTTTCTGCTCAATACGTAGCCCTCTTTTAAAGTCACAAAAAATAATATCGCTGCTGCCCAAGCCCACCGTACGTATAGTTAACCCTCCGCCCGAACCCATATCTGGATCCTGGCTGTCGTCGGGCAACTGCAGGCTGGTCATCTGGTCGTTTTTAAAATTCACTTCCAGGCGATTGACACGCGGCTTGGATAACTGTCGTTCCAGTTCAGGGTTGCCGGCAATCGAGATCTGTGTCTGTAGGGTACGTTCGTAGATAATCCGACCTTCTTTCTGTTGTGCATGAAGCGTGGAAGCCGCAAGCAGAATAATCGCCGGAATAAACAGTCGTTTCATATCGTTTTTTTGTTTAAATAAATGGACAACAGCCTGTGGTATCTGTCAGGGTCCAAAGCTAAGTGCCGGCCTATTCCCGATAAGTTAAGGCACCTTGGTTTTAGGTTAATAAACGTTAATAATACTACCCCGCTCAAAGGCATTCCTTTACTTTTGAAGTATGAAGAAAACGGCGTGGTTGCTGGCATTGATCATTCCTGCTATCCTTGTGGTAACAGGCTTCCAGGCATACTGGCTGGCCGATACGTTTCAGCGTGAAAAAAAGACGCTTGATATAAAAGTCAATACCGCCTTCAGCGATCTGGTCCGCCAGATGCAGGATTCATCGATCCAGGCGAAAATCACCGGCATCATCAAAGACACCAACCACGTGGAAGTAAGGGCAACAAAATCTTCTGCAGGCACGAAAAAAACGCCCGGGCCGGCGGAGGCACGCGCAGCGAGAATTGCAGCAGCCGTCAGCAAACAACTCCCCGAAGATTCAGTGCATGTAAAAGTATCCGGCAATTCGGGCATGATCATCACTTTCCGCAAAACAGCCCAGTCTGATTCACCCGGCGCTGTATTCCCGCTGGACTCCATCAACCCCAACAACATCAAGCGCATCGTTATTACAAGTGGCGGGGCATCACCGGAAAACATTTCTCGTGCGCTCGATTCTATAAAGAAAAGAACCCAACTGACAGCCATCAGCATAGACACGCTGCGAAAAATATTTCGCCGCAACAATACACCTCAGCGCACGCCCGGTAGGATGACGGTAAGACCGGTTAAGTTTTCCTACCGCGACAGCGGATTCAACGGAGCCATCCGCATTGATTCTATTTTGTATGATACACTGCCGCTGAACCTGATTGTGAACAAACTCAACCACAGGCTGGACTCCATGCACAGCCGTGTGCCCTTTTCCATTCTTCATAAAAAGGAGCAGGATAGTACAGTTTATCCCCACATTCCCTCTTATGAGTTCTCGCTTGGCAATACAACGCCCTATTTATTAAAAAGGCTGAGTCTGCCGATTGTGTTTTCACTGGGTCTTGTTACCATCACACTGCTCTCCTTCTTCCTGCTTTATGCGGGCCTCAAACGGCAGCAACGCCTGGCTGCTATCAAACAGGAATTCATCAGCAACATCACACACGAACTCAAGACGCCGATCGCCACCGTGGGTGTGGCCATCGAAGCATTGCGCAATTTCAATGCGCTCAACGATCCCGCCCGTACGCGCGAATACCTCGATATCTCCCGCAACGAACTGCAACGTTTGTCGCTGCTCGTGGATAAAGTCCTCAAGCTTTCCATGTTTGAGAAAAAAGAAATTGAACTGAGACCGGAGCTTGTCAACCTGCAGGAATTAGTGGAAGAAGTAGCGGAGTCCATGCGTTTGCAACTGGAAAAACAACAGGCGTCTCTTTCCATCGAAACCAGCGGCGAATGCACCATTACGGGTGACAAACTTCATTTGCAAAGCCTGGTGTTCAACCTGGTGGACAACGCACTTAAGTACAGCAGCGAACATCCGCAGATAGCCGTTCGTCTCCAGGGTACTGAAAAAGACCTGGCACTTGAAGTGAGTGACAATGGCATCGGCATACCACCCGAATACCGGCAAAAAGTATTTGAGAAATTTTTCCGCGTGCCGCATGGCGACACACACAATGCCAAAGGCCACGGACTCGGCCTGAGTTATGTGGCACAGGTGGTAGCCAAGCACAACGGCACCATCCATATTGAACCAAGGACCGGTGGTGGCACAAGATTCATCATCCATTTCCCAAAATAAAATGCATGGAACCGATCAGAATATTTTATGTGGAAGACGAAGTGTTTCTGGGCAAAATTGTCAAGGAAAGTCTCGAAAGCCGCGGCTTTGAAGTGGTAATGGAAGCCGATGGCGGACGGGCAATGGAGGTGTTTGCCGGCAGCCGGGCTGATATCTGCGTGCTCGATATCATGCTGCCCAACAAAGATGGCTTCGCCATTGCAGATGAAATACGTCAGCTCAATGAAGACATACCCATCATTTTCCTGACGGCAAAGACGCAAACAGAAGATGTGATAAAAGGATTCTCTGTCGGTGGCAACGATTATATCCGCAAGCCCTTCAGCGTGGAAGAGCTGATCGTACGCATACAGCATGCCTTACGCCGGCGCGTAGATGCACCAGCGCAAACCTCCTCCGATTCGGTCACCATCGGACGATTTCATTTTCACCTCAACCGGCAGGTACTTTCCAACAATACGGCAGAACGAAAACTTTCCTACCGCGAAAGCGAATTGTTACGCTTGCTGTACGAACACCGCGACCGCGTGATCGACCGCCGCGACGTGCTCAATCTGCTCTGGGGCAACGACTCCTTTTTCAACAGCCGCAACCTGGATGTATACATCACCAAACTGCGCAGTTACCTGCGGGAAGACCCAAGCCTCGAGATCATTACCATAAAAGGAATTGGCTATCGATTTGTAACGGGTTAGCGGATACCGAAACTCAGCACTTGCTTTAGACCGTTGCTTTTGTATCTTTAAAACATGGCAAACAGTGCCGGTACCTAAGCGACCGCTAAACTAAAAACCTGCTGATGTCTTCCAACAAACTGCTGTACGGTATCTTCATACTGGTGGTCGCCTGGTTTGCCCTAATAGCGCAATGGATTATCACCATATTCGGGCTTGTTGACTTTCTCAGTTTCTTTACGGTGCAAAGTAATCTGATGGTGGCCGTCTGCCTTAGTTTTTCACTCTTACTGCCGCGTTCACAGCCCGGCATTTTCTTCGCAAAAAGCAGCGTGCAGTCAGCAATCGCCTTGTATATATTTATTGTCGGGCTTGTTTATAATACGCTGCTTCGGGGCCTTGCTGACTATACAGGACTTCAGTGGGTCCTCGATAACCTGCTGCATGTGGCGGTGCCGATCTTGTTTGTCATCTATTGGTTTCTATTCACGCCGCGCACCTTTTTCCGGTGGAGCCAATGCTTGTACTGGCTGATATATCCTTTCTTTTACACCCTTTATTCCCTGATAAGAGGTTCCATTGTGCATTGGTACCCTTATCCTTTCCTCAATGTCGATACGCTTGGCTATGCACAGGTATTCATCAATATGTTTTTTATATTGGGGGCATTCAGCATAGCCGGGCTGATCATCATTGCCATCAACCGTTCGGCCGGAAAAGGCCGGATTATTTCCAATTGAATTAATACCAGGCTGCTGCAATAGCATAAAAGCTATCTTTGGACAATGAAGCGCAAGACCTTCCGCAATACCGTATTTCTTTTTATCGTTGGCGTCATTCTCGCGTCCTTTATTACAAGGCCGGGGCTTAACGATTTCACTGCTTACCTGGAAAAAAGCGGCCAGCTAAAAAGTCCGCCCTCGATCGAACATAGCAGCAGCGGCCTGTATTCCACCTTCACCGTTACTTATTTTGAGCCTGTTGCCGATACAGTCGCCGGTGGCGGGAGCAAGATCGTAGCCGTGCCCGCACGCAAAGAAAGTTATATCGGATTCCTGGGACGATTCTGGAAACAATGAGCAACAGACAGGTTTATATTCCTGGTCAACTGTTCACCGGCGACAACTGGTTGAGCGGTCATGCCGTAGTAACAACCGGCACGGAAATAACTGCCGTTATTCCCGCCAACCTTCTTCCTGATGATGCAGTTGTGACAAAACTGCCGGGCATTTCCATGGTGCCCGCTTTCATCGATGTGCAGCTTTATGGTGCTTCAAAACGATTACTATCTGCTTACCCGAACACGGAAAGCCTTTCCTTATTAAATGAAAGCAACCGCCGCGGTGGTACGGCATTATGCCTGCCCACCATCGCTACCAATACACAGGAGGTTTGCCTGAAAGCAATCGATGCGGTGAAAGCTTATCATGCAGCAGGCGGGAAAGGTATTTATGGTCTCCACCTCGAAGGACCGTGGCTGCATCCCGTGCGCAGAGGTGCACATATTGAATCGCTCATTCATTCGCCAACAGAAGATGAAGTAGACCACCTGCTTGATTATGGCGCTGATGTGATTAAAATGATTACACTAGCTCCCGAAGTTTGCACGGATAATATCATCCGGCGTTTGCTTGACGCAGGCATCATTCTCTCCGCAGGACATAGCAACGCTACTTATGCCGAGGCTGTCAACGGTTTCAGCCGGGGCATCACCGCCGTTACGCATTTATTCAATGCCATGAGTCCGCTTCATCACCGGGAACCCGGATTGGCGGGTGCCGCAATGGACGACAAACGGATCATGTCGGGCATCATTCCCGATGGTTATCATGTGGATTATGCTGCAGTGCGTATTGCCAAGGCTGCAATGGGCGAACGGCTTTTTGCGATCACGGATGCCGTTACCGAAACGGACCAGGGACCTTATCAACATACACCTGCGGGCGATAAATATGAAGCGGCAGGTATTCTCAGCGGTTCTGCCCTCACCATGGAAAAATGTCTGCACAACCTGGTAACGCATGTACATCTCGCTGAGAGCGAAGCGTTGCGTATGTGTTCATTGTATCCTGCGCGCGTGCTGCGGCTTGATCATAAACTCGGCAAAATTGAACCGGGCTATAAAGCGTGTTTTACTTTATTGGATAAAGCGCTGCATGTGAAGGAAGTGATCGGCTTTGCCTGATTATCTGACATAATGAAGCGCTATACACCCTGATTTGAGCGTTTTCGACTCAGCAAGTTTCAATGATAACTTTTCCGGCAGGCTCACACTGTCGAACAACCGTCTGCCTTCCCCTACGATCAGTGGCTGCACCATAATGCGGTATTCATCGATCAGGTCGAGTTCCATGAGTTGCGAAGGCAGATCCACTCCGCCAAGCAGCATGTCTCCACCTTCTTCTTCCTTAAGTTTAAGTATCGCTTCCCGCAGGTCGGTATTAATAATGTTTGTTTTCGGATCGTCTGCTTTCTCCAGCGTACGCGAAAAAACAATAGTTTTTTTAACGGAAACAAAGGCTTCCGCAAACTCGCTCATTGAGTCGGCCGGACCGGTATGATTTTTTGCCACATCGGGCCAGAACGGGACCATCAGCTCATAGGTCTTGCGTCCGTAAACAAACACATCCACTTCGCGCAGCAGATCCGCGAAATAGGCATGTACATCTTCACCGGCCATTCCTTTGGTGTGATCACAACAGCCATCGAGGGTAATATTAATCGAATAGATTAGTTTCCGCATACGAAATGATTTATTGTTCCTTCCAAATTAATCCGCTCTTGTATTCCGGCAAAAAGAAAAGAGGCCGGCCCGGAAATTATCCGGACCAACCTCTTTCCCTTCGGGAGCCTCAGGGAGCGCCTTCGGGAACCCCAGGGTCAATTTCTCAGCGGTACTGTTGTCTCGATACCCTGACCGAGCACACGTACATATACATAGCCGCGTGCACCGATGGCAGGAACGGTTACTTCGGCCCGGTTGCGTCCCTGTACAGCCGTTGCATTGTACTGTCCGAGGAACTGACCCGTGGCCGAGTAGAAACGGAATTGAACCTGTTGTGCCGCAGGACTATTAAATTCCGCAGTTACTTTCCTTGATGCAGGAATTTCGGTTGGATATAATTTAAATCCATTCAACGGAGGCAGTTTTACTTCCACCACCTGAGAGTACTCAAAACGGCCGAGTGCGTCAACCATACGAAGACGGTAGAAGACCGAACCATTCTGCCAGTTGGGACTTGCATCTTCGTAAGTATAGGAACGTACGGTATTACTGTTGCCAGCCGCCGCTACGGTGCCGATCGTATTGAACGTAATGGCATCGATGCTGCTTTGCACTTCAAAACTGCTGCTGAACAATTCTGCCGAAGTTGACCAATTGAGCAACGAGGTCTGGCTCTGCGTAAGCGCCGCGGTAAAGTTCAGTAGTTGAATGGGTGAAGGGATATACGTATTGTAGGTAATAAGACCGAGCGTAGCATTATCGGTTTTATGGAAAATGGTAGCTTCCACGCCTGTTGCATCACCTACACCCCAGTAGTTGTTTTGCGCCATGATCGGATCAGATGAATTGTTGTACACACTGATGCCGGGCGTAGTATTGTTGGTATTGCCGATGAAATAGTTTTTGCCATCATCGGTTGTATCGGCATTATTGAGGTTACCGAAATTAGGCTGAGGACCGGTGAGTGTGGCGCCGGAGCCTACGATGGTAATGCCCCACAGGTTATTCTTGAAAATGTTGCCCGTGATGATCGTGTTCTGTTTGCTGCTCGCGCTGCCGCCGCTCAGACTGATACCACTACCACCTGTGTTGGAATTGCCTTCGATATTATTTCCATCAATAACATTGTAGCTGACCAGCGCGTTAACGTTGGCACCACCATTCAGGAACACACCGTAACGGTTGCCGCGGATCAGGTTGTTGGATATAACAGCGTAAGTATTTCCCAAAGGAAGAAAGCCAATGCCGCCTGTCATAACTGAGCCGGCATCGATGATCTGGCAGTTAAGAATTTTAACCGTGTCGTTACCGGCGCTGGTAGCACCAAGGTTGATCTGCGGAACGTTCTGCGCAGCCGTACCATTTCCCCTGAATGTACAACCGATCATTTTCGGCGCATTGAAGATGTTGGCACCACCCTGAATTGCCGCGCGTTTGTTATCGATAAAACGGCTGTTGGTGATCATGGGGCTGGAGCGGAACAGCGCTATTGCACCATTGCCGAAAGAAGTAGAACTGCTGTTGTTGTTATAGCGGAACGTACAGTCGTCGATCCTGATGTGTGAATCGGACAGACGGCAGGACACGGCATATTCGAACGTCAGTTTTTTAAGCGACGTGTTGTTGCTGGTATCGATACGCATCCCCAAAAATCCGGTCGCAGGATCCTGCGCGGTGAACGTAACACCGGTGGGCGGATTCACGATGAGCGTTGCGCCACCTCTGACCCACAAAAAAGTGTTGGGTGCAAAACGTACGTTGGCATTTTGTGCAATGTTGAGAATATCCGTCTTACGGATCTCAACGGTGTCATTGATGATGTAATCCGTACCGTTGAAGGTAACAATGCCTCCGGAAAGACTAACAAGATCCGTGAGGGTAAGTGTAACACCTGTACCGGGCGTTACAAAGTTTGCTTTGCTTTGAAGCAGAAAGGAAAAAAGAAAAAGACTGAGTAAAGTTTTTCTCATAATAACGATGATTTTGACAGACAAAAAAAATATACCCGGACCCGGCCGGCCTCCGGTATGGACAATAGATGACGGCTTCATCCGAATGCGTGATGAAGATACAGAATCACGTCAACTCTGAATGAGTACAACAGACACAATACAAGTGCTTGTATGTTTTTACATCGTTTTACAAATAACCCAAAGGCTTATTGCCGCAATAAAAATCCATATCGACGTGCCCATCAGCAACGGCCGCCAACCCGCTCTGCGCAAGAGTTTTGGCGTAAGCGAAGCACCTACCCAAAACAATGTAACAACCAACAACCGGTGGCAGACCGCTACAATGTCTTTCGTAAAAAAATCAGGCAGTGGCAGCCATGCGTTTAACAAAACCGCAACCGCAAAAACCAGCATAAACCATGGCACGCGTAAACTGCGGAGGGTGCGGTGTTTTATCCAACCTATGCCAGCCGTCAACGGAATGATCCACAAGGCACGTATCAGTTTAACGGTTGTCGCTATCTGCAACGCAACCACTCCATACTTCTGTGCGGCGCCCGCAACAGAACTCGTATCGTGTATGGCAATAGCTGCCCAGAAACCAAACTGCTCCTGCGTCAACGATAACAGTTGTCCTATCCAGGGAAAAACCACCAGTGCCATTGCGTTTAAAATAAATACCGTGATCAGGGCAACCGCGATCTCCTCTTCGCAGGCTTTTATAACCGGTGCCGTGGCTGCGATAGCGCTTCCGCCACAAATAGCCGTGCCTACAGAAACCAATGCCGTTGTACGTTTGGGAAGATGAAACAAACGTCCGGCAAACCATCCGGCTGCCAATGTCACCATTACTGATCCTGCAGCCAGCCACCAGCCTGCTCCTCCGGCTTGCAAGGCAGCCGTAACCGGCACGCCGAAACCAAGACCCGCAACAGAGATTTGCAAAAGTAACCGCGTGATCCTGGCACTGTGCTGTTCAAAAGGATGACCCGCAATTGAAACGATGACAATGCCTGCGAGCAAAGCAACCGGTGCAGACACGAAAGGAAAAAGACAACAAAGCAAACCGGCCGTAAAAAGAAAATGGTTTCGTTTCATGTTGCAAAATTGCAACGACCCTGCCGCATGGCCCTATACACATTTGTTATGCGTGATCACTTTCTGTTATAACGTTTACGGATAAACTGAAGAAGTGTGGCAGACAAACCGGAAGGTTTGCCCTGCAGGTGAACAAAATAGAAAGTACGTGGGACAGACAATCCTTTCACTGAAATGATCCGGAATTCTTTCCCGACCAATTCCGGCTGCAAAGCTGCCACCGGCACGATGCCGAGGCAATTGGTATGACGCAGAAAAGATTTAATGCCTTCCGTACTGCCGATATGCATCACAAGGTTCATGTTATCGAGCCGCATATCATGCGACGCCAGTGCATGCTCCACCACTTCCAGGCTACCGGAGCCACGTTCCCGCAACACCAATGGCAAAGCGGCCAGTTGTTTCAGCGACAGGAAAGCCTGTTTGGCTAAAGGTTGTTGCGCATGCGCAACAACTACCAGTTCATCTTCCTGGAAAGCTGTGTACCGGAGTTGGGTGTTTCTTGTTTTGCCTTCTACAAAACCGAGCTCGATCTTTTTATCGAGCAGTGCGGCTTCTATTTGTTGTGTATTGCCGTTGAGTAACGAAAGCTTTACATCGGGAAAGGCCTGATAAAATCCGGCAAGCATCGAGGGCAACACGTATTGCCCGATCGTGGTGCTGGCGCCGAGTTGCAGCGCGCCGGCAAACCGTTGACGAAGCTGGTTGATATCGAAATCGATCTGTTTGTAGATGTCAGACACGCGTCCCGCATGTGCAAGGAGAATGTCGCCCGCCTGCGTAAGTTGAACGCGGTTGGCTTTGCGTTCAAATAAGCTAACGCCGAGTTCCTCTTCCAACTCGCGGATATGCCTGGTAACGGCAGGTTGTGTGATGAAAAGCTCTGCTGCGGCTTTGGTAAAGCTGAGATGAGCGGCTACGGCCTGAAATACTTTTAAACGGAAATCGCGCATACGGGAAGGTAAGTTAAACAGCCGCCCGATACTTCGGGCCGAAGCTTCGGCCATAAGTATTAGGTGGTAAGTAATAAGTATTAAGTTAAAACAGCCTTAGTGCCTTTTTTCGGAACGTTTATCCCCACGAGTCTCTTTTCATTTTTAATCGTAATGGCGGCGTGAGGTATAAGTTAGCGCCCTTGTTAGTCTCCCGGCCAACAAGCAAGCGTCAGGTTGCTTTGATAGGTTAAGGTCAACTTCGTACATAACGCAACGACAGGTTTTAAAATTTTCCGAACAGTTGTGGTATCTCAATGCTGATTCGTGAAAACGCGAACCAGGGATACAAAATATATTCACCATTGACTATTCACGATTCACCTGCATAAGCACCTCCCGCATTTTCTCAGGCTGCCGTGTACCCAGCGTGAGGCGGCTGCCGGATTTTTTCACCAGATGGAGACCGGTCTTGCCACCCAATGTATAAACGGTGCCGTGGCCTGTCAGCCGCCATCCGTATCCGACAAAGCCATAGTCGAGCATTTCTGCTTTTTTCAGATCAGACCAGCGGATGAAATGGAATTTTTTTCGGAACGGACTCCAGCGATAGTACACGCCTTCCCGCGTCAATTGTGTTTCTAAAAAACAAAAATGAAAAAGCAATAAAAGGGAAAGGGGGAGCAGGGCGCCCGCGATGAGTAAACCATCCGTTGCGGGTTTGTCGCCAAAAGGTTTTCCCAAAACAAGTTGCTGAAAGATACCGTACGCAAACAACAGGATCAACCCCAGTAGCAGCACATAAAAAGGAATAGTGTGACGGCCGCGGAAGTATTGTTTTTCCCTGAACAGTATTGGTTCCATGGTTGACGATAAGTTATACGTGCTAAGTAGTAAGTTGTAAGTAAACAGCCGGTAGAAGCCCGAAGTATCGGGCGTAAGGAGGAAACGAAAAGCATTGACCATTCACTATTGACTCATTCACTTATTGACCGCTGCCTCTTCTTCCTTCTTCCATTGTTTTTCCATTACAAACGTACCGAATGGAATGATGGAAGCGACAAAGGCTTTCAGTACCCATCCCCAGCCTTTTTTATACTCGCGTTTTACCTCGAGTGCCATAATGCCGAAAGCAACGAATAGCACGCCGTGCAGTCCGCCAACAATGGTTACAGCCTTAGGCATATCCGCCCAATATTTCAACGGCATTGCGATCAGCAAAAGCACGAGAAAAGAAACCCCTTCTGCCCAACCAATTTTTCTGAACCAGCTAAATGATTTTCCGTCCGACATATTAAGTCAAAATTCAAAAGTAAAAATTCAAAACACGTGAATGGTCAATGGTGAATATTTTTTGCGAAGCCCGCGCGTCTCTTTCACGCAAAGGCGCAAAGAACAGCAACTCCTTACACCCTACACCTTACGCCTTATCCCTTATACCATATCCTTTTACCTCAATAGTCGACCACCTGCTCCACAATCGTCTGTGGTATTTCGCGCCATTCGTACTGCTGATTGCGGAGTTGCGGCTCAAAGCCGGCTTCGCGGATCGCATCCTGGATGGTTTTATAGGTAAAGCGGTGAGGCGCACCGGCGGCACTTACCACATTTTCTTCGATCATAATACTGCCGAAGTCGTTGGCTCCTGCATGCAGGCACAGTTGTGCCGTTTGCTTACCAACCGTCAGCCAGCTTGCCTGGATGTTTTTCACATTCGGCAGCATGATGCGGCTGAGGGAGATCATGCGGATATATTCGTCGGGAGTGGTCAGGTTGTGAACACCGCGGATTCTTGCCAGCAAAGTGTCCACATCCTGGAAGGTCCAGGGAATGAATGCCAGGAACCCTTTGGCGTGTTCGGGTTTGCGGCTTTGCACTTCGCGGATGCTTACAAGGTGTTCGAAGCGCTCTTCGATCGTTTCCACGTGTCCGAACATCATGGTGGCAGAAGTGGTGATATCCAGCTTGTGTGCTTCGTGCATCACATCCAGCCATTCCTGCGCGCCACATTTTCCTTTGGAGATGAGACGGCGTACGCGGTCGGTCAGTATTTCAGCGCCGGCACCGGGCAGGCTGTCGAGGCCCGCTTCTTTAAGGGCTGACAATACTTCGTGGTGGGTGCTTTTTTCAAGTTTGGTGATATGTGCGATCTCGGGTGGCCCGAGCGCGTGCAGTTTTACATGCGGAAACTCCTGCTTTAATTGGCGGAAGGTATCGGCGTAAAATTGTAATCCGAGTTCGGGGTGGTGACCGCCCTGCAGCAGCAATTGATCGCCGCCGTACCGGAGTGTTTCTTCAATTTTCCGGCGATACGTGGGCATATCGGTGATGTAGGCATCCGCATGACCCGGTATTCTGAAAAAGTTGCAGAATTTACAGTTGGCAATGCACACGTTCGTTGTGTTCACGTTGCGGTCTATCTGCCAGGTTACTTTTCCGTGCGGCACCTGTTTTTTGCGCAGCTCATCAGCGATGTACATCAGATCGGCCAGCGGAGCATGGTGATACAGATATACGCCTTCCTCAACGGAAAGGAAGCCGAAGCCGGCAGCTTTCTTATAAAGTTCTTCCAATTGCATAAACGGGATTATCGGCTGCAAAGTTATACCATGTAAAACAAAAGGAGGTCAGAAAGGTTGCGTAGCTGCCGTCCGGCGGGCATTATTTGCCGTCGGTTGATGACTCGGGGCCGGGCGGGGGAAAAAGCTTAAATTGAGTATGCCTGTCAAAAAACGGTTGCCATATGCCGGCGCGATTGCTTTACCTGCTTATGTTCCTTGGGCTTAACTGGCCCTGTAGCCCCGTGGCTGCACAGGAGGAGTTTGTGGAACCGCCAGCCCGTTTCCTCAGCCGCACGCCTATCGGACTTTTCACCGGCGGCGTAGTGGTGCTCAGAGCCCGGCTCGAGCCTTTCACCGACACACTTAGTTTTATTTTCGACACCGGCAGCAGTGGCATTTCGCTGGATTCGGCTACAGCAGTTTATCTCGGCCTGCAACCCGGCCCGCCCGAAAAAACGATCCGCGGCATTGCCGGTATGAGAAGAGTCGGTTTCCTGCACAACCGCAGCCTCACCCTCGACGACCTTACTATCGACAGCCTGAATTTTCATGTCAACGATTACAATATCCTTACCGAAGTGTACGGCGAGAAGATCGATGGCATCATCGGTTACTCCATCCTCAGCCGGTACATCTTACAGATCAACTACGACAGCCTGTTCATTGACTTTTACAGCCCGGGAATAATCCGCTATCCCAGGGGCGGCACCCTTTTCAAACCACAGATCAATAATCTTCCGCTGGTCACGGCCCGCGTCCGCGACGAACGCACGATCAACTCCCGCTTTTTATATGATGTAGGGGCGGGATTATGTGTCCTCTTTTCCTCCGACTTCATCAAAGACAGCACCCTGCTCGGACGCAAGCGGAAGTTTTATCCCAAACAAGGCGAAGGCGTTGGCGGCAAGATCGATATGCAAATGACGTTGCTCAAAGAGTTCCGGCTCGGCCCCTACCGCTTCCGGCGCGTGCCGGTTTATATTTTTGATGATGAGAACAACGTAACGTCGTATCCGCAGCTGGGCGGATTGATCGGCAACGACCTGCTGCGGCGGTTCAACTGCATTCTTAATTATCCTAAAAGAGAGTTTTACCTCACTCCCAATACGCATTTCAAAGAACCATTCGACTATGCCTATTCCGGGCTTGAACTTTATCTCATCAATGGCGTCATAACGGTCGGCGATGTGGCGCCGGGCTCACCCGCGGACAGGGCGAAAATCAAGGAGGGTGACCAAGTACTGGCCATCAACAATAATTTTTCCCAGAACCTTAACCAGTATAAGGTGGCCTTGCAGGCGACAGGCCAGCACATCAAATTATTGCTCCGCCGGAACGGGCAACTCATCACCGTGGAGTTCACGATAAAGCGGATCCGGTAGGCCGGGCTTCTTTTTTTTACCTCATTTTTTCCTCCCATCTTTGTCGCCGCGCAGGCCGCAACCCGCTACCGGCGCGCGTCTAAATGTTGCTTTTTATGAAAAAACTCCTTCTGCTTGCCTTCACCGCCCTCACTGCAATCGTGGCCTGGTGCCAGGGCAGCGAAACCTTCATCAACATTCCCACCAACCAGGGCAGCTATGCCCTTCGTCAATGGACGGGCGACAACGGACTTCCCTGGTCTGCCACCGATTCGCGCACAGATCAATGGGCCACGGCCAGCGGCAATAAAGCCATCTGCTATCGCAATGGCATCGTTTCGTGCGATGGCATCCCCGGAGGTATCGGCTCCGTTACGTTTCGTCACCGCTTACCTTTTGACGCCAACGCGACTATTCAGGTCTGGGTGAATAATTCACAAGTCGGAACGGCAGCCGTCACCGGCACGTCCCAATCAACAACGATATCAGGTATCAATATTGCCGGCAATTTCAAACTGGAGTTCCGTAATGCCTCGACCACTACACGTATTGCATTGGATGACGTGGTATGGACAGGCTACGGGGCACAGGCCTGTACCACTCCCACAGCACAACCGCAATCACTCATTTTCAATTCCGTTACGCAAAACAGTATCGCCGCTTCTTTTACCGCAGCTTCACCTGCCGCAGATCAGTATCTCGTGTTGACGAGTACGGCACCTTCGCTGACCGGCCTTCCCGTTAACGGCAACATTTATTCCACGGAAGATGTAATTGGCAATGCAGTGGTGGTGGCCAACAGCAGCACTACTTCTTTTACCGTAAACAGCCTGAGTCCCGCTACTACTTATTATTTTTTTGTTTTCGCACTCAATAATCAAAATTGCTCCGGCGGTCCGCTTTATCTTACCACGGCGCCGCTGAGCGGCAATATAACGACCAGTGCCCCGCCGGTTTGTGCCGCACCGGCAACAGGTCCGGGTTCTCTTACGTTAAATGCCACTGCCAGTACGGTGAGCGGCAGTTTTACTGCCGTTGCAGGTGCTGATGGCTACCTGGTGGTGCAAAGTTTTTCCGCAACATTGGGTGCAATACCCGCGGCTATGACAAGTTATGCTCCGGGTTCTGCGTTTGGCAGCGGAACAGTTGTGAAGTTTGGCGCAGGCACCAGTTTCACAGCCACCGGCCTCAGCCCCAACACCCCTTATTATTTCTTCGTATTTGCGGTAAGCGGCTTCAGTTGCACCGGCGGACCACTTTACAATACCACTTCAGGTAACGGCACCATCTCCACCAACGACAACACCACCGGTGAACCCGCGGGTTATTATTCCACCACTACCGGTAAAACCTGTGAGGCACTGAAAACCGAACTTTCCACGATCATCACAAGCGGACACTCACCACGCACTTACGGCGACCTCTGGACACAATACCTGAGCACGGATGTCATTCCTAATCCTGCCGGTGCCGGCAACGTGATCTGGGATATGTATTCCTTCAAAGCCAATGGCACGGCCAATTATTACTATACGCCGGGCAGCGATCAATGTGGCCAATACGACAGTGAAGCTGATTGCTATAACCGCGAACACAGTTTCCCCGCAAGTTGGTTCAACGATGCCGCACCCGCGATTACTGATTATCATCATATTTTCCCGACTGATGGTTGGGTCAATAACAAGCGGTCCAATCACAAATACGGTGTGGTGGCCTCCGCCAGTTATACTTCGTCCAACCTCAGCAAACTTGGCACTTCTGCCACTGCCGGCATCAACGGAGAAGTATTTGAACCAATCGATGAGTATAAAGGGGATGTGGCGCGCGCTTATCTCTATATGGTCACGCGCTATGAAACCAATCTCAGCACCTGGAAAAATTACAACACCGAAGGCGCCGCAACGTTGACAGCGGCCACTTTCCCCGGCGTGGAAATAAATTACCTGCGGCTGATGATCAAATGGCACCGGCAGGATCCGGTAAGCAACAAAGAAATTGTCCGCAACAACGGCGGATACAATTTCCAGGGAAACCGCAACCCGTATGTGGATCATCCGGAATTTGTGGACCTTGTCTGGAACAATACCTGCACAGGACTCGGCGCGCTGCCCGTAGATATTCTGTTGTTCTCCGGTAAACTAACCGGCGATAAAATTGTTTTAACATGGGAAGTTGATAATGAACGTAATCTTTCCCGTTATGAGGTAGAAAAAAGTTTCAACGGCACAAGCTTTACGTTCATCGGCCAGGTATCGGCTACCGGCCTGCCTGCTTATCATTTTACCGAGTCGGTTCAGGCTTTTCGCGGAAGAAGAGTATTTTACCGCCTCAAAAAAGTAGACCGGGACGGCCGCTTCACGTACAGCGAAGTTTTCACCGTTCATATTCCGGCTGCCAACAAAATGAGCGTTTATCCCAATCCTGCCCGCCATACCCTGAGCGTGCAGTTGACAGAAAACGTCAATAACCCGGTGGAAATAAAACTGACCGACATGACTGGCCGCCTGCAAATGCAGATGAACTACCAGGCAGAAGCCGGACTGATCAACATTCCGCTGACAAAGATCAACAGCGGATTATACCTGCTCACCGTACGCAACGGTGAGCAGCAATACACGCAAAAAGTAATAGTAGATAAAATACATCCATGATACAATTTGATCGATTTACACTTTCCAACGGGCTTCGCGTAATCGTGCACCAGGATACGTCCACGCCCATGGCCGTGATGAACGTGATGTACGACGTGGGCGCACGCGATGAAGATCCGGACCGCACCGGCTTTGCTCATCTTTTTGAACACCTCATGTTCGGAGGCTCTGTGAACATTCCCGATTACGACGAGCCATTGCAAATGGCCGGCGGAGAAAACAACGCTTACACCACAAACGATCTCACCAACTATTATATCACCCTGCCGTCGGAAAACCTGGAAACAGCTTTCTGGCTCGAAAGCGATCGCATGCTGTCGCTGGCTTTTGATGAAAAAAGCCTGGAAGTACAACGCAAAGTAGTTTGCGAAGAATTCAAAGAACATTATCTCAACAAACCTTACGGAGATGTGTGGCACACGCTGCGCAGCGTGGCTTACAAAGAACATCCTTACCGCTGGATGACCATCGGGGAAAAACTGGCCCACATCGAAAACGCAAAGCTCGAAGATGTAAAAGCCTTTTTCTTTAAACATTACCGTCCGCAAAACGCGGTGCTGGTGGTTGCCGGAAACGTAACGACCGAACAGGTAAAAACATTGACAGAAAAATGGTTTGGCGATATCCCCGCCGGGGAAAAATATGAACGCCACCTGCCGCAGGAGCCCGAACAAACCGAAGCGCGTAAGAAAGAAATGCATGCGGCCGTTCCTGTCGATGCATTCTACAAATGCTGGCACATGGCTTCACGTCTCGACAAGCGTTATTACATCGCTGATCTGCTCACCGACATTCTCGGGGGTGGCGCTTCCAGCCGGTTGTATCAATCGCTGGTAAAAGAACAACGCTTGTTCAGCAATATCGAATGTTTTCATTTCGGCAGCACCGATGCCGGCCTCGCCTGCATCAGCGGCAAGCTGGTGAAAGGTGTAACGATGGAGCAGGCAGAAAAAGCGGTGGAGGCAGAACTCGAAAAAATGAAAACAGCTACAGTTTCCGATACAGAACTGCAGAAAGTGAAGAACAAAACCGAAAGCATGATCGCTTTCGAAGACATGAGCGTGATGAGCCGCGCGGGCAGCCTTGCTTATTATGAAATACTCGGCGATGCCGCACTCATGAACCAGGAGCTCGACAGATACGCCGCCGTAACCGGTGCCGATATTCTGCAGGAAAGCAGGATCTTGTTCCGCCCCGAAAACAGCAGCACGCTTTATTATTACGCCAAACAGTAAGTTACCTTTCAATCAACAACATGCCAGACAGATCCATAGCTCCCGTAATTGTAGATGCCGTCGATTTTAATCCCAAACTGCAACCCTGCGAAAAATGGACGCTTAAAAACGGAGTAGAAGTTTATAGTGTAAATGCCGGTGCCGAAGAACTCATGTCGCTTGAACTCGTCTTTTATGCAGGCAACTGGTTTGAACAGAAAAACCTCGTAGCGGCCACTACCAATTTTTTACTGAAAAATGGTACCCGCCAGCGCAATGCCTTCCAGATAAACGAACATTTTGAATATTACGGTGCGCATCTCAGCCGCGCCTGCTACAATGAAACGTCCACGCTTTCCCTGCACACACTTACCAAACACGTTCGCGAACTGCTGCCCGTTGTACGCGAACTGGTGACCGATGCGCAAATGCCGGAAGAAGAATTATCCATCTACCAGCAAAACATGAAGCAGCGACTGAAAGTGAACCTTCGCAAAGCCGATTTTGTAGCCGGACGCCTGATCGATGTGTATCTTTTCGGAGAAGAACATCCCTATGGCCGTTACACCAAAGATGAAGATTTCGACACCCTGAACCGCGAGGAGCTGTTGCAATTCTATCGCCAGTATTACCAGCAGGGACGTTTTATTATTTTCGTCGCAGGCAAACTGCCATCCGACCTCGAAGCATTGCTCAATGAATATTTCGGCGATCTGCCCACACAGCCTGTAACCCTTCCCACACACGCGTTGCAACCGGCAACCGAAAAGAAATACCGCATCAGCAACGATCCGGATGGTGTACAGGGCTCTATCCGCATCGCGCGCGAATTCCCGAATCGCCATCACCCCGATTTTATCCGCGTGCAAACGCTCAACAGTCTGTTCGGCGGCTTCTTCGGATCGCGGCTGATGAGCAATATACGTGAAGACAAAGGTTATACCTACGGTATTCACAGTTACCTGCTCAACCATATTCATGATTCTGCATGGATGATCAGCACAGAAGCAGGCAAAGAAGTTTGCGAAGCCACCATTGCGGAAGTATATAAGGAAATGAAGGAGCTGCGCGAAGTAGCGGTAGATGATGAAGAACTCTCGCTGGTTAAAAACTTCATGATCGGCAGTATCCTCGGCGACCTGGATGGACCTTTCCAGATCATCGGCAGGTGGAAAAATCTTATCCTCAACGGACTCGACGATCAGTATTTCTATAAATCCATTGAAACGATCAAAAGCATCACGCCGCAGGAATTACAGGAACTGGCCAACCGCTATCTCGTAGAGAAAGATTTCTATGAACTGGTAGTTGTATAAGATTATTTACCTTCTGTGCTGATGATCGGCAATTTCTCTTCTGCATTGCGCAGACGTTTACGCAAAATACCTTTGGGATTGAACCGCTTTGCAACTGTAAGGCGGTAATTTCCCGTGGAAACAATATAACGGTAATCATCCGTTGCACTGCCAACAGACACGCGGTTTCCAAACCACGAAATATTGGCCGTCCATCTATCGCTGTTATAGCCCACTACCGCACGGAAAATCAGGTTGGGGCTGAAGGTCACGCGTGTGCGGCTTGTATTGTCCTCTTCAAATTCCTTTATAAAACTGAGGTCACCGTTGACAGTAGCGGAGCCTGTCAGGAAGAAATGTTTTTTCAGTACCCAGGTATAAGCATAGCCGGCCCCTGGTCCTACTTCCCAGAAACGCGCCTTGCGCACGTCCTGCTGCGGAAACACGTCGGCATATTCCGAAGGCACCAGCGCGCTGTCGCCGCGAATAGTGCCATAGTATACTTCACCACCTAACAGAAAGGAACCTGCTGATTTTTTCTGCCATTCATTTTGCAAAAATGCGGCGCGGTAAGAAAACTGACGGGAGTTGAACAGACGGTACAGCGCACCGCCGATCATCTGTACTTTCAGATCGGGTCGCGTATAATAAGCCTCATCCGGAGCCGCTGCCTTTCCTTTTGGCCGCAGGTAGTAGCCTTTATAAAATTGTCCGAATATATCGCCGACCCATTTGCGTGCATAAATGTGCGATTGCAGGTCAAGGGAACGGGTCTTGCCTTTGTCTTTATTGTCCGGATCCACGAAACGCAGGGGAACGCCCACGTTCAATGTAAGGATGCCGTAGGTCACTCCCACGCCCGCATTCAAAGCATTATTGGGTTGATAGTGCAACATCCGGTTATTGTCAGTATTGCGAAGGCGTAGACTGGTATATTTCTGTGAAAAGAATACCCGGCCGGTGATGAGCTTAGGATAGGTCTGGTAATAGCTGCTGTCGAATGGTACGGGTTTGCGGCGTTGCGCAGAAACAGACATCGGGGTCGAAAGGACCATTATCAGCAGGACCGACGTAAAAACGAAAAGCAAACAGGCTCGGGATTGTTGCATAGTGTAAACATAAAGCAAAAAACTATGCCGCATCTGCAGCAACGCACTGCCCAATGAGAGTACCCGCAATAACCTGCGAAAAATGGTTGGTTAAGCGGAATATTTTCCCCGCTCCGTAAAGCCCACGCCCTTTTACGTTAATTTTACCCGCAAAGCATGTTTCCATGAATTTCGACCGGAAGGATCTCTCCAAAGAACAATTGCTCGACATATACCGGAAGCTGTTATGGCCCCGGATGATAGAAGAAAAAATGCTCGTCCTGCTGCGCCAGGGAAAAATCAGCAAATGGTTCAGTGGTATCGGCCAGGAGGCCATAGCCGTTGGTGCTACCATGGCGCTGGACAAAGATGAATGGATCATGCCATTGCACCGCAACCTCGGCGTATTCACCACCCGCGATATGCCCCTTGATAAACTGGTCAAACAATGGCAGGGCAGCCGCGACGGATACAGCAAGGGCCGCGAACGCAGTTTCCATTTCGGCAATAAAGAACATCATATCTGCGGAATGATCTCCCACCTCGGTCCGCAACTCGCTATTGCAGATGGTGTGGCATTGGCACATAAACTCCGTCAGGAATCCAAAGTATCACTGGCCTTCACCGGCGAAGGCGGTACCAGCGAAGGCGACTTCCACGAAGCGCTCAACGTGGCCGCCGTCTGGGACCTGCCCGTCATTTTCCTGATAGAAAATAACGGCTACGGACTGAGTACGCCTACAAGCGAACAATACCGCTGCATCAGCCTCGTTGACCGGGCCAAAGGCTACGGCATGGAAGGCGTGCAGGTAGATGGTAACAATATTCTGCAGATGTATGATACAATCCGCGGTGTGCGCGACTATTGTATTAAACACCAGAAACCTTACCTGATCGAAGCCATCACTTTCCGCATGCGCGGACATGAAGAAGCCAGCGGCACCAAATATGTACCGCCGCATCTCTTCGAATTATGGAAACAAAAAGACCCGGTCGATAATTTTGAGCAATACCTGATCGCAGAAGGCGTATTGACGGAAACACTCCGCGATGAAATCCGCCAGGAATTCCGCGATAAAATAGAAAGAGAATTGGTAAAAGGTTTTGAAGCACCGCCGATGCCCGTGGATGAAGAGGAAGAAGTAAATGATGTATACGCGGAGTCCGCACCCGGTGCACGTGTACTCGATCATTCCGGCATGGAAGACGAACCGTCTACCGAACTCCGGTTCATCGATGCTATCCGCCAGGGATTGCAGCAGTCGATGGTTAAGCACCCGAATCTCGTGGTGATGGGACAAGACATTGCCGAATACGGAGGCGCCTTCAAGATCACCGAAGGCTTTGTACAGGAATTTGGCAAAGAACGCGTACGCAATACGCCCATCTGTGAAAGCGCCATCGTTGGTGCAGCATTGGGTTTAAGCCTGGAAGGACATAAAGCCGTTATGGAAATGCAATTTGCAGATTTTGTAACCGTAGGCTTTAACCAGATCGTTAACAACCTGGCAAAGATCCATTATCGCTGGGGACAAAATGCGGACGTGGTGGTGCGGATGCCTACAGGTGGCGGTGTGGGAGCAGGCCCTTTTCACAGCCAAAGCAATGAAGCCTGGTTTGTGCACACACCCGGATTGAAAATAGTATACCCCTCCACCCCTGCCGACGCAAAAGGATTGCTGATCGCCGCGATCAATGATCCCAACCCTGTTTTATTCTTTGAACATAAAGCACTTTACAGAAGTGTTAGCGGGCAGGTTCCGGATGAAATATATGAAGTGCCGATCGGTAAAGCACGCCAGGTAAGAAGCGGCGACGAGATCAGCATCATCACCTATGGAAGTGGCGTCCACTGGGCGGAAGACTATGCAGCCGAACATCCCGAAATATCGATCGACATTCTCGATCTCAGAACATTACTGCCATTGGATTATACGGCCATCCGCGATGCGGTGCGCCGCACGGGTCGCGTATTGTTGCTGCACGAAGACACACTCACCGGTGGCATTGGCGGAGAAATAGCGGCGTGGATCGCAGAACACTGTTTCAAATGGCTCGATGCACCCGTGATGCGTTGCGCTTCATGGGATACGCCGGTCCCCTTCAATATAGAACTGGAAAAAGGATTCATGGCCAAATCACGCCTGGGCGAAAGCATCGAAAAATTGTTGAACTACTGATCAATTCTTTCCCTGCGCCAGCAACCAACCGGCAATCGCTTTTGAAATGTCGTGATCACAGAGCCTGTCCAGCCAGAAATATTCGCCGGCGGCATTGACCTCGAGGAAATAATAATTATCCTGCGGATCGATGATGATGTCGATCGCGCCGTACTCTATGCGGAGAATGGACATAAGCCGCAATAATTTTCGCTGAATCTCTTCAGGCAAAGCAAAAGGTTCCCATTTGTCGATGAGTGCCACGCCTTCTTTCCGCCAGTCCAACCTGGCTTCTTCGTTTTGCTGCGAGTCAACACCGAAGGCAAAAACCTTTTCCCCGATTATTGTGATCCGCAGTTCTCTTTTCTTTTCAATTTTTTCCTGGAATACCATCGGGCAGTACTGCACGGACTCGAGGTCATCGGCATCAGCGGCCTCGAGTTGATTGGTAAATACCACATGCTCCGTTTTTTCTTTATAAATAGCAAAAGAGCTTTGCATTTTAGTAATCACGGCGCCACCCACGCGATCCATGAACGCGCGGATATCATTTGCATCATTGCTGATACAGGTGGCAGGAATCATCAAACCCACTTCGCGGGCCACCAATAGTTGTTGTTCCTTGCTATCGAGACGTCGATAGGTTGCGGGTCGGCCGAGTGTATAACAACGCAGTCCTTCGATCATACCAAAAATCGTTTGCCGTATCTCGCCAACGGCGGCCTGGTAAAACTCGCGGTCCAGGATGTCTTTCAGGTCACCCGTGATATTGTAGGCACGACGGAACCAAGCGGCGTGCAGGGACTCAAGCTCGTGCGCCACGCCGTCGGTGTGCAGGGTTATTTTCCAATCACCGTCAATAAAGGAGGTGGTCAGCGTATGGTGCAACGGATAAAGGTCTACGTTGAAGCGCACTACTTCGGTGCCGGCCTCTTCGAGAAATCTCGTTACGTGCCCGATGCATTCGTTATCACGGCTATGGGTGACAATTAAAATTTTCTTTTTACTCATATTGATCTTTTTATGCAGGCAAAATACCTGGTAAGCTTGTTGGTTGGGCTTGTTGGTCTGGAGACCAACAAGGGCATCTTCTTAATCCTCATACCTTAGCCCGAAGTGTCGGCCCGAAGTTTCGGGCCTTACGCCACCGTTGGTCTCCAGACCAACGGGCCTGCTCATCCTTGAATTATGTACAAAGTTGACCTTAACCTATCAAAGCAACCTGGCTCTTGCTTGTTGGTCTGGAGACCAACAAGGGCGCTAACTTATACCGTTCCCAACAGTTGTGATGTCTTCACGAACCAGCACAAAGGCTGTTTTAACTTATAACTTATTACTTAAAACTTACACCTTACGCCTTATACCTTATACCTTCTCCATCAATGCATCTGCAATGGCTTCAGCGATCGGATAATGCAGATCGCGTTGCAGCATACCCCATTCGCCCTGCGGATTTACTTCCAGGAAAACATATTCGCCATCCGGCTGGCGAATGATATCGATGGCGCCGAAAGACAACTGCAGGGATTGCATCAGCGCTTGTAATTTTTCTTTTAGAGCATTGGGCAATTCATACGATTGCCACTGCGATGCTCCTGTATGCGTGCGCCAGTCGGTGGTAGCCGAGCCATCTTCGTATTGCGAAGCAACAACGGCTGTATCGATACGACCGGTAAAAAAAAGACCGGCGATATACACTACGCGCAATTCATAAGCTTTGTTAATGGCCTGCTGAAAAATCATCGGGCAATAGATCAGCGATTGCAAGCCCGCAAGGTCTGTTTCCTGCAAAAAGGTTGCCGGGAAAAATGCGCCGCGCCCATGCATATTGCGTTGCAATCCGCCGTGCAGCTTCATGATCACCTGCTCGTTGTGGCGATGATAAAAATCGCGGACAGCCTGTTCGTCGCTGGTGAACATCGTATCGGGAACAACCAGACCGGCTGCTCTTGCTTTTTGCAACTGATACATCTTCCGGTCGATCACATATTGAGCGTGATGAAAATCGTTGATCCATGGACGGTCTTTCAATTCATCCACCAGCAATTGCCATACGGTATTATATTCCTGCCGATAGATGGCGAGAAAATCTTCATCGAGTTCTTCGGGTGTATCGAGGTGCCAGATCTTGCGGTACCACACGGCTTTTACTTGTGAAAGATCGAGTATTGCTCCACTTGCCGACGTCAATGTCATTTTACGATGCCGACCTTTTTCATCGGAATATGCAAACCGGTAGCCGGTAGCAAGATGGTCGGTATCCAGCCGGAAGCAGGGAATATGGCGGCGTTCTAGATATTCTTTGAAAATATCGACCGTGTAGGTGTCTTGTGAATGCGTGATGTAAAGGATCATAAAGGGGCAGCCGTGAAGTAAAAAGGCTGCCGGAAAAGACCGGCAGCCTCAGCATGTTGACGTTAATGATTATACACCTCCTTCGTCGCCGTCGGAAGGGTACTTGTGTGTTTCATCGTGATGATCCAGCCACGGTTTTGTGATGGAGGATTCCAGTTGTTCACCGTTGGCATTTTCCTGCGGCTGCGGCACATTCTTGTGTTGTGACTCCAGGAATTTTGCAAAAAAGGGCTGTTGCTTTTTTTCTTCCATGTTTCGCATTTTTTTTACGTTAGTGAAAATTGGGAACGAGAGAATTTGTCCGTGCTGCATACGCAGACAGATAAGTGTTGATGTTGTTTACCCGGGCTTAAATTTCGTCGCCGTCCGACGGATACTTCTGCGTTTGCTCCATGTCGAGCCATGGCTTGGTTATCCATGCTTCTGCGGATTGCTGCTCGCTGGAAGTTACGCGGCCATCAGGGTTTGTCTGCTTGTCCTGGTTTTCCAGGAAACGTGCAAAAAAGGGTTGCTTTTTTTCGTTTGAGGTTTGCATACAAATTTTCATTTAGGAATGAAGGAAATACTGACTGATGGCTTGTGAGTACAGTAAGTTAAGGAAAAAAAATCCATTCCCGGCAAGCTTTTCCGCCGAAATAATACGTTCAGATTTTCGCGCAACTGATAACGGTTGATTATTAAAGGGTTTTTCCCTGGCCGTATAAGGCCTTTCCCGACCGGGCGCCGGTATGTTTCTCCTGGTCGACCGTTACCTGGCCATTGACGATCACAAAATGAAAGCCTCTGGAATAAGCGTGTGGTTTTGAAAACGTGGATACATCGGTTACTTGTTTTTCGTCAAACACCACGATATCTGCAGCAAACCCCGGCTGAAGCAAACCACGTTCATGCAATTGAAACTTTTGTGCGGGCAGGGAGGTCATGCGGCGGATCGCTTCTTCGAGTGAAATCACTTTTTCTTCGCGCACATATTTACCCAATACACGTGCATTGGTGCCGTAGCCCCGCGGATGCGGCATGCCGGCATTCAGCACGCGGATCGAAGCATCGCTCGCAAACATGTTGAAAGGATATTGCATGATGCGTTTTACATCTTCCTCTCCCATACCATGAAATACGGCACTCGCGCCACCGGCGATCATGATATCGAGCACGGTGATGGCCTCTTCGCGGGCTTTGTGTTTGCGGCCTTTGAGCAGGTTGATCTCTTCGATACTTTTTCCGTTATAAGAGGTGTCGGCGGCGTGATAAGCCACTACGGCATAATTGAAATGTTTGAGTTTGCGTTTTTTCAAACGGGCCAGCATGCTTTTGATCACGTACTCGCGCACTTCGGGGCGCTGCAACCGCGCGCGGATGCTGTCTTGTCCGTCGGCCAGGATTTCATCGGGGATCAACGTACTGATGGAAGTGCTGCTGGCAGTATAAGGATACTGATCAATGGTCACTTCTATCCCCTGGCGGCGGGCGGCTTCTACCATAGCGACGGTTTCACGGCTGCGTCCCCAGTTTTGCTGACCGCTTAATTTGAAATGCGAAATCTGTACAGGAATATTTGCTTCGCGACCAATGGTGAGCGCTTCTTCGATGGCTGCCGTAACGCTGTCGCCTTCATCGCGCATATGGCTGGCATAAACGCCGTGGTAGCGGGCCGTAACACGGGCCAGCGAAACGATCTCGGGAGTTTTGGTATAAGTACCGGGTATGTAAATGAGTCCGGTAGAAAGACCGACCGCACCATCTTTCATGGCTTTGTCGACCAGTTGTTCCATTTTTTCCAATTCGGCAGGTGTGGCGTCGCGGTTGGCTCTTCCCATGATGGCCTTGCGCACATCATTGTGCCCGATCAGTGAAGCCACATTGATGGATAACTTCAATGAATCGATCCAGCCCAGGTATTTGCCGATGTTGACATTGGAAGAACCGCAATTACCGGTGATCACGGTAGTAACACCGTCGTAAATGAAATTAGCGGCGGTAGGATCTTTCACTTCATCGTCTTCGATATGTGTATGAACATCGATGAAGCCGGGTGCCACAATCAGACCGGTGGCATCGATGGTGCGTGCGGGCTTGAACTTTAAGGCGGTGCCCGCTTGAATAATACGGCCGTTGCTGATGGCCACGTCTCCGTAGTACCAACTGTTGCCCGTACCGTCAACGATCTTACCGTTTTTGATCAGCAGATCGCAGGAGGGAATGTTTTGGGCAAAAAGCAAAACAGGCAGGAAAGCAAGAAATGACAGCGCGCATTTTTTCATAAGGGGAAGTTACGGTATGCGGCAGAGTAAACAAAAGAACTGATGGCCTGAAATGATGACGATGCAGGTTATTGCTTTTATTATTTTTCTTAATAAAATAAAAAGATCAGCCGCCGCATCAACCGGCACTCAGCTACTGTGATCCGAGATGATCACCCATTTGTTATTGATCTTGCGGAAGAGTAAAGTGAAATGTCCGCTGAGGTCACCGATCGATCTGGTGAGATGCCATTTTCCTACCACAGAAAAATAGATCACCGATAAACGCTTTACCTGGATGATATCGAAATGCAACTTGCCCATGGCGGCGGTATCGGGATACCCTTTTTTGTAATTGTTCAACGTATGCTGCCAGCCGTAGGTAACGCCCGACTTGCCAATGAACATAAGGGAGTCGCTTCGCCAGTAGCCGTCCATAAACGCTTCCAGGTTGCCGCTGTTCCAGGCAGCCGTCTGCCGGTCAAGCGTGGTGCGTATTTGTTTTTCATCCGCTGATTGCGCGTGCAGCACGGCGGACAACAAAAGAGCGGTGAGGAGGGTTTGCATTTTCATAGTGCGAAGATAAACAGCCGACCGATACTTCGGGCCGAAGCTTCGGCCTAAGTAATAAGTTATAAGTATTAAGTACTAAGTATTCTTTGTATCCCGGCTCCCTGGCGTCTTTGCGTGAACCCTTCGGGAGGCCGAAGTATCGGCCTCAGGGAGCGCAAAGGCTCAAAGCTATTCACCCATTCACCATTGACGATTCACGATTCACGCCACTTGCGTTTTGAATTTTGAATTATCAATGATTGCAGTCTTCCTCGTGCGCATGGTCATGCTGGCGGCAATAACGGAAATTGAGGAAATGCGCGGCCACAATGAAACCAACCGAAGGGATCAGCAGCCAATGATTGTGATGTGCAAAAAGGAGTCTGACAATGAGGAGCGCCATTCCAACGGAAAATAAAATAACCGGCAACTGGCGGTGATGATGCAGACGATAACCGTGATACAATGAATAAACACCCACAATGAGTGCCAGCAGCACCATTCCCGCTTCGAAGTAATGATTGTCAATGATATTGACGCCGAAAAGCGGAAGGCTGCTCATGATCAGGGGCAACAGCGCACAGTGGATCGCGCAGGCCAATGAAGCCCCGATACCCAATGCGTCCCAATTGATCCTGAATTTCATAAAGGACAGCAAAAATACACAAAAAGCAACAATGTTGCAAAATAGATATGCAGGAGTTTCGTTAAACTACCAAAATGCAGGTCTTCCGTTTCAGTTGGCTTAACTTTGCAAAAAAAGGGTGTTTCTGTTTTCAACACCGCTTGTTTGCGTGAATATCAACAAAAGCGTCAAGAGATTGTTCTCGCTTTATTCACTATTGACAATTCACAATTGACCCCGGATATGAAAAAGAAATTGTTATACGGACTGTTTTTCGGCGCGCTGATGCTCGGGTTTTATTTTATGTTGACGGCATTGATCCCCGGCTTCGGTCAACGCAAAGTAAATCCGATCAGTGAGGTAAAGCCTTTTCGCTTTACCAACCAGGACGGTATTCCTGTGACCAATGAGGATGTGAAAGGGAAAGTGTATGTAGCGGAATATTTCTTCACTACCTGTCCCGGCATCTGCCCCATGATGAATACCAACATGCGGCTGGTATATGATCGTTTCAAAGAAAATCCGGACTTCCTGATCTTATCGCATACCTGCCAGCCGGAAGTGGATTCTCCTGCAGTCTTACGTCATTACGCGGATTCCATGAAAGTGGACACGAAGCGTTGGGTATTCCTGACCGGACGCAAAGACAGTCTTTACAATATGGCGCGGCTCAGTTATTCGATCGATGATCCGGCCAACAACCTGCAGAATTTCCAGGACGATTTCATGCACACGCAATTCTGGGCGCTCGTGGACCGCGAAGGAAAAGTGCGCAAGATCTACGACGGCCTGAAGAAAGCCGAAGTAAAAGAATTGATCAGCGATGCTGAAAAATTATTGAAGCAATAAACAGCAACAAGTAATGAAAGAAGATATTACCAATATTCTCAAGCGCAACAGCCTCAGTCTTACCGCCAGCCGCGAAAAGATCCTGCAGTTGTTTCTCAGCAATGACGGCGCCTTGTCGCATGGTGATATTGAAAAGAAAGCCGGCGAGCGCTTTGATCGCGTAACCGTTTACCGTACACTTCAGACCTTCACGGAGAAAGGGATCATTCATACGATTCCCACAGCCGATAATGCCGTGCGTTATGCTTTGTGCAAAGACAATTGTTCCGAAGGTCATCATCATGATCATCATGTACATTTCATCTGCCAGCAGTGCAAACAAACTTTTTGCCTGGATGATGTAGTTACACCCGATATCAAATTACCACGTGGTTATGCTTTATCACATATTGAGGTTGTAGCGGAGGGAGTGTGCAGACAGTGTAAGAAATAATTTGATGATTTGATAGTTTGAAAATTGCTGAGTTCAATAGATAAGTGCAATTTTTGAAAACAAAAGAAAAAAGCTTTT
>Ga0066255_1000052_pt1 | contig 256578 bp, 219 predicted proteins | sample ThiBiot_750_biof_FD_71148 | JGI IMG/M metagenome (GOLD analysis project Ga0066255, IMG submission 71148) | Wastewater bioreactor microbial communities from Cape Town, South Africa - Thiocy_expt_750_biof (version 2) | ecosystem: Engineered > Bioreactor > Thiocyanate-remediating >...
GGTTCCAGCAGCGTCTGCACGATCGCCGGCAGCACCGTGACGTTCCAGAGTGTCGGCTCCTGCGTCGTCAATGCGAACCAGGCCGGCAATGCGAACTACGCCGCCGCCCCGCAGGTGCAGCAGAGCTTCGCGGTCGGCCAGGGCAGCCAGACGATCAGCTTCACCTCGACTGCACCGACGACGGCGACGGTCGGTGGTACGTCGTACACGGTCGCTGCGACGGCGACGTCGGGTCTGCCGGTCAGCTTCACCATCGCCGCCGGTTCGAGCAGCGTCTGCACGATCGCCGGCAGCACCGTGACGTTCCAGAGTGTCGGCTCCTGCGTCGTCAATGCGAACCAGGCCGGCAATGCGAACTACGCCGCCGCCCCGCAGGTGCAGCAGACCTTCGCGGTCGGCCAGGGCAGCCAGACGATCAGTTTCACCTCGACCGTGCCGACGACGGCCACGGTCGGAGGTGCGTCGTACACGGTCGCCGCGACAGCCACGTCGGGCCTGCCGGTCAGCTTCAGCATCGCAGCGGGTTCCAGCAGCGTCTGCACGATCGCCGGCAGCACCGTGACGTTCCAGAGTGTCGGCTCCTGCGTCGTCAATGCGAACCAGGCCGGCAATGCGAACTACGCCGCCGCCCCGCAGGTGCAGCAGACCTTCGCGGTCGGCCAGGGCAGCCAGACGATCAGTTTCACGTCGACCGCGCCGACGACGGCCACGGTCGGAGGTGCGTCGTACACGGTCGCCGCGACGGCGACGTCGGGCCTGCCGGTCAGCTTCACCATCGCCGCCGGTTCGAGCAGCATCTGCGCGATCGCCGGCAGTACGGTCACGTTCCAGAGCGTCGGCAGCTGCGTCGTCAACGCGAACCAGGCCGGCAATGCGAACTACGCCGCCGCGCCGCAGGTACAGCAGAGCTTCGCGGTCGGCCAGGGCAGCCAGACGATCAGTTTCACCTCGACCGCGCCGACGACGGCCACGGTCGGCGGCGCGTCGTACACGGTCGCTGCGACAGCCACGTCGGGCCTGCCGGTCAGCTTCAGCATCGCAGCGGGTTCCAGCAGCGTCTGCACGATCGCCGGCAGCACGGTGACGTTCCAGGGCGCCGGCACCTGCGTGATCAACGCGAACCAGGCCGGCAATGCGAACTGGAACGCCGCGCCGCAGGCGCAGCAGACGTTCGCGGTCGGCAAGGCCAGCCAGACGATCAGTTTCACGACGACCGCGCCGGCCGGCGCCACTGTCGCCGGCACGGCGTATACGGTCGCTGCGACGGCCACCTCGGGCCTGCCGGTCACCCTGAGCATCGCCCCGGGCGCGACGGGCGTCTGCACCCTGTCGGGGTCGTCGGTGACGTTCGAACACGCCGGCACCTGCGTGATCAACGCGAACCAGGCCGGTGACGCGAACTGGAATGCGGCGCCGCAGGCGCAGCAGAGCTTCACGGTCGGCGCGGGCAGCCAGACGATCAGCTTCACCTCGACGGCGCCGACGGGGGCGCAGATCGGCGGCCCGACCTATACGGTCTCGGCGACCGCAACCTCGGGTCTGCCGGTGAGCTTCAGCATCGACCCGAGCTCCAGCGCCGTCTGCACGATCGCGACCGACGTCGTCACGTTCATCGGCGGCGGCAACTGCACCATCAACGCGAATCAGGCCGGCGACTCGGACTGGGCGCCGGCGCCGCAGGCGCAACAGACTTTCGGCGTGACCAGCTGCCTGAGCCTTGCGATCGGCCAGGTCGTCTACGGCAGCATGCCGGCGGCGGCCAATCTCTGCGTGGCCGGCGACGCGGCGCAGGCCACCGAATACACGCTGATGCCGATCAACGACAGTGCCAGCGCCGAGACGGCGACGCTGAGCCTGACCGGCACCAACATCCAGGCCGTGACCGGTCCGCCGTCGCCGCGCCCGGTGGAAACGCCGCTGGCGCCGCTGCAGGAAAGCAGCGTCGATTCGCACGGCGGCGTGCCGATGCCGCCGGCGTTCGCCGACGGCCGTCAGCCGACGGCGGCCGATTTCGTCGCGCGTCCCGAGGGCGGCGTCGTTCCGCTGACCGTGGGCCAGCTCATCGACATCAACGCGTCGATCGGCTCCTGCGGCGCGGCGCCCGACATCCGCAAGGGCCGCGTCGAGGCGATCTCGGCCTCGGGGGCCGGGCAGCAGCTGTATTACGCCGTGCAGGAAGTCCAGGAACTGGTCCCGGGCGGCGGCAACTGGCAGCCGGCCGTGGTGGGCGGTTTCTCGGCCGGCCAGTTCCAGAACCTCATGGACGCGTTCGTGCAGTCGCCGCCGGGTTCGACGCCGACGGTCGGCATGCTCTCGAGTCTCAAGACCGGCGCCCACGACCTGCTGACGACGAACTACGGCGCGATGACCGACCTCGACAACAACGGCGGCATCATCGTGTTCTTCACGAAGAAGATGAACGAGCAGAGCCCGCCGGCGTCCTCGGCCATCACCAGTTCGCTGTTCCAGCCGCGCGACCTGTTCAGCGCGGCGACCTGCGGCGGCAGCAACGAGGGCGAGTACATCTACACCATGGTGCCGGACCCGACCGGCTCGGTGAACAGCAACGTGCGCACGGTGAGCTTCGTCTACGGCAGCACGACGACGTGGATGGTTCACAACCTGTCCCACCTGCTCAACGCCACGCGCCGCTTGTATTTCAACGGCGCGGCGCCGCTGGAGCAGACCTGGCTCGACGAGTCGCTGGCCATGGTCATGCAGGAGCTGGTGTTCTTCAACACGTCCGTAGGCCTGACGCCGCGCCAGAACATCGTCGTCACGAACCTGACCACGGGGCCGAATGCGTCCGTCCGCGTCGCGGCGTTCAACACGTTCGAGAACCCGTTGTTCGGCTATGCGCGCGATTACTTCTTCCAGGTCGCCGGCGCCAACAGCAGCAAGCGCGCCGGTCCGCTGATGACGACGGCGTTGAATGCGGCGACGCACGACACCACGACCGCGAGCGCGACGGCGACCTTCCTGTTCCTGCGCTATGCGATGGACCGCAAGAACACCGGCGATGCCGCGATCATCGGTGCGCTGGTCAACAGCCAGCTGGTCGGCACGGCCAATCTGCAGGCCGTGCTCAACGTCGATCTGAAGGCCTGGTCGCACGACTTCCTCGTCGCCATGTATACCGACGACGCGGTCGCCGGCATCGCGCCCGAGTACACCGCGCCGAGCTGGAGCTACCGGTCGCTCTACACCGCGCTCAACGGCTCCTATCAGCTGGCCGTGAATCCGCTGACCAACGGCACGCCGCTGAACTTCGTGCTGCGCCCGGGCGGCGGCACGCGCTATGCGCGCTTCGGCGTGGCGGCGGGCCAGACCGCGGACCTCGGCCTGACCGAGGCCGGCGTTACGCCGACCTCGCCGATCACGATGGCGATCGTGCGCACGAAATGACCGCCAGCGGCGCGCGGCCTGGACACAGGCAGCGCGCCGCTGCGGTTCGGAAGCTTCCGAGCCCGCCGTGGGCTTCGCGCCGAGGCGAGGCTTGACGCGTCCGGTAACATGGCCGGATGGAATCCCCGGCTCTCGAACTCCTTCATCGCGTCTTCGGCTATACGAGTTTCCGCGGCGAACAGGCCGCCATCGTCGATCATCTGAGCGGCGGCAACGATTGCCTCGTGCTGATGCCGACCGGCGGCGGCAAATCGCTGTGCTACCAGGTTCCCGCACTGCTGCGCGATGGCACGGCCATCGTCGTCTCGCCGCTGATCGCGCTGATGCAGGACCAGGTAGACGCGCTGACCCAGCTCGGCGTTGCCGCGGCCTTCCTGAATTCCTCGCTGTCGCCGCAGCAGCAGCGCGAGGTCGAGCAGCGCCTGCTGCGGCGCGAGCTCAAGCTGCTCTACGTCGCGCCCGAGCGCCTGCTCGGCGAACGCATGCTGGAACAGCTCGAACGCGTGCCGATCTCGCTGTTCGCGATCGACGAGGCGCACTGCGTCTCGCAATGGGGCCACGATTTCCGTCCCGAATACCGCGGCCTGAATCTGCTGCACGAACGCTTCCCGCACATTCCGCGCATCGCGTTGACCGCAACCGCCGACGCGCCGACGCGCGGCGAGATCGTCGAACGGCTCGGCTTGGCCCAAGCACGCCAGTTCGTCGCGAGCTTCGACCGGCCGAACATTCGCTACAGCGTCGTGCAGAAGGACAACGCGCGGCGCCAATTGCGTGCGTTCCTCGACGAGCGGCGCGGCGAATCCGGCATCGTCTATTGCCTGTCGCGCAAGAAGGTGGACGAGACCGCGGCGGCGCTGGTCGAGGACGGCTTCGACGCGCTGGCCTATCACGCCGGCATGGAGCAGGCGCAGCGCGCGGCGAACCAGCAGCGCTTCCTGCGCGAGGACGGCGTCGTCATGGTCGCGACGATCGCGTTCGGCATGGGCATCGACAAGCCCGACGTACGCTACGTCGCGCATCTGGACCTGCCCAAGAGCATGGAAGGCTATTACCAGGAAACCGGCCGCGGCGGCCGCGACGGGCTGCCGGCCGAAGCCTGGCTGTGCTATGGCCTCGGCGACGTCGTGACCATGAGCCAGATGATCGCCCAGTCCGAATCGGGCCAGGAGCGCAAGCGCGTGGAACGCGCCAAGCTCGAGGCGCTGCTCGGTTATGCGGAAGCGACCGGCTGCCGGCGCCGCCTGCTATTGGCGTATTTCGGCGAAACGCGCACGGCCGACTGCGGCAACTGCGACAACTGCATCAGCCCGCCGCGCAGCTGGGACGCCAGCGAAGTCGCGCAGAAGGCCCTGTCCGCGGTCTACCGCACCGGGCAGCGCTTCGGCGTCGGTCATCTCGTCGCCGTGCTGCGCGGCGAGGACAGCGAGAAGATCCGCAGCTGGAATCACGATCAGCTCAGCGTCTACGGCATCGGCCGCGATCTCGACGCGCGCCAGTGGAGCGGCGTATTCCGTCATCTCGTCGCGGCTGGCCATCTCGCCGCCGATCACGAAGGCTACGGCACGTTGCACCTGACCGAATCCAGCCGTGCGGTGCTCAAGGGCGAGACGCGCGTGCTGATGCGTTACGAGGCGGCCGAAGGTCAACGCCGCGCCGAACGCAAGGCCGCACGCAAGCGCGGCGGCGCGACCGCGCACAACAGCCTGCAGATCGGCGAGGACGAACGTCCGCTCTGGGATGCGCTGCGCGCCGTGCGCGCGCGGCTGGCCAAGGAACAGAATGTGCCGGCCTACGTGATCTTCCACGATGCGACCCTGCTGGACATGCTGCGCGAGCACCCGGTGTCGCTGCGCGAACTCGCCTCGATCAGCGGCGTGGGCACGACCAAGCTCGAGAAATACGGCGAGGCTTTTCTCAGCGTGCTGACTGCGGAAACGGCGGACTGAGCGCCGGCTGCAATGCCGCACTGCACGGCGTCGGCGACGCAGGAGTTTTCCGGTAGCGCGCCGACGCGACGAGGCGGCGCCGGCGCCGGCGCCGTCCAGCGGCCGCGCGGTGCTGGTCGTCGCATCGCACGTTTTCTCGGCCTTCATGGCGCGTCTGCCGGCGGCGGGGCGTTTGTCGGACGTGCTCGCTCTACGGCGACCGCGTTGCCGGCTGTGTCGGTCCGCCAACCCCATTGCCGCCCATGGCCGTCCGGCCCGGTGGACGTTCGAGGCCGTGCGAACCCGCGGTTCCGGGCGACGACCTTTCACCCCACGAGTCCGGCGCAGGTCAGCACTCGTCTCCGCTGATCAAGCGCTTGCGCGCTCGATCGCGAGCGGCACGTTGCCGTGCCGCGGGCTCCTCGGCGTCTTTCGGGATGCCCCTGCAGGGAGGGCTTGTTCAGGCCGGCGCCGAGAAGCGCGATCCCGCCGGACGCTTTTGGGCGAGCCGTCTGAAAACCCTCCCCTTCAAGCGGAGGCATGGGCGGGGATGGGGTTGCCTCGTGCTGTCGAGTACGAGGCCAAAACCGCGGCAGACGCCAGCCATCACGGCAGCGTCGATCCCGCAGCCGGCGGCGCTCAGGACTCCGCAGCAGGCTTGGTCGCGGCCGGTGCGCGTCGCGGCATCGCGTTGGCGTTGTCCATGTCCGCGGCGATGCGCCAGATGCCGTCGCCGCCTCGGCGCAGCACCAGCACGAACTTGCCGAAATCCGGCTGGCCGGCCTGTCCACCGAAACCGCCGATGACATAGGCCATGTCGCCCGACTCGGCATAGTGCAGCGCGCGCAGCGCGAGCGGCGAGCCGCTGGTGCCCGCATAGGCGGCGCGGATCGCGTCGGCGCCGGTTGCCGGCGGCTGGCCGTTCGGCAGCGCATAGCCGTCGGCGACGAACAGGCGCGCGAGCGCTTCGTTGTCGCGCGCGATCCAGGCTTTTTCGTAGTCCCGCAATACGCGCGCGATGGCCGGCGGCAAGGTGACGGACGGCAGTGCAGCGGTCGACGCCGGCGCGGGTGGTGTGGCCGATGCAGTTTCGCCGGACGCGGCTGGCGGTGCGGCGAATGCATCCGGCAGCAGCACCGCCGTCAGCGGCAGCAGGCAGAGGGCAAAGCGTGGGGTCATGGAACTGCTCCGGAACGGGGGGAAACCTGTTCGACGCAATATGCCGGCGTTTTTCGTCACCCGCCGGCGCACGAGCGGCCATCGGCGGATGTTCGCGCGATTTTCGCAACGGACGCAGCTGGCGCGGCGGTGTGCAGGCGGCGAACAGGCTGCCACACCGCTGCGGCGCTGCGGGCGGTATAGGCGCACGCGGTGATGCGCTGCCAGTCGCTGCGCTGACCGGCGCGGATTGACTGCAGTCGGCCGGCGGTCGCGCTGCCTGCCGGCGCCGCCGCGTCAGTTGTCGTAGATACGCACGAGACGCGACGTAGGCGCGAACGTGATTGCCGGTGCCGGGCTGCCGAGTGTGAGGTTCTCCAGCACATAGCCGCGGCCGCCGGCATAGCGCACGCGTTCCCAGCCGCGGCGCTGGCTGCCGGAATTGTTGGCGAACAACAGTCCGCCGCCGGCGGGCGCCGATGCGTAGCTCCAGCTGCCCCAACTGGGCGCATCCAGCCGGTCGAGGCGGCCACCGGGCTGCATGATCCAGCCGAATGGCCAGCAGATCGGATCGCTCGTAAGCCGGTCGAGATCGCCGTAGGGCGTGCTGCAGAAATCGCCGTTGATGCGCGACTGGTAGCCGGTCGGCGGTGCGGCCGGACTCCAGCCGCTGGCCTGCGCCGGCAGCAGCAGGCCGACCAGATAGATGTCCCGGGTTGCGTCCTGCATGCGCATGACGCTGCGCCAGACGCCGGGCTCTTCCTCGTTGACGAACTGCAGCGTCGCCTGCGTCGTGCCGTACTGCAGGTTCACCAGGCCGGTGCCGGCCGCGCTCCAGCTGAAGCTGCGCGCGCGGCGCCGCGTGGTGCCGGTACCCGCGCCGAAATCGTGGATGTCGTAGCCGTAGCGGCCCTCGGCGCTGGCGTTCGCGGCGCCGAGATCTTCGGGCAGGGACAGCACGAAGCTGCCGCCCGTCAAGGTCGGAACCGCGGAACTGATCAGGGCCGGCAGCGGCTCGCCGGCCGTGTCCGCCGGGAGGACTGGCAGCGCGGCCTGATGGCGCGTGGGGATTTCCGGATTGTCGGGATAGCGATAGCGCATCGCGAAAGACACCGCGTGGCGCGTGACCCCGCCGGGGCCGTAGCTGGGGCGCAATGCGAGAGCCATGTTCTCGTAGAGCACGCGTACCTGATTGCCGCCGACGAGGTCATAGAAAGTCTGGCTGCTCAGCGGCTGGCTGTCGCTGCGCGCCAGCGTGTAGCCGCCGCTGCCGTCGGCCGTCACCGTGACGGCGGTAGGCTGGATTGCGCCGGTGTAGACACTGCCGCTGCTGCCTTGCAGGCGGTACGCAAGCACGTATTCCTGACTGGAGCCGAGCACGCTGCTGTAGGCCGAGTAGGGCAGATAGGTGACGGCATTGGCCAGCGCCGCGGTCGGCACGGCGGCGGCGTCCTGCGGCAGGGTCAGCGCAACCGCGCAATAGGCCGAGTCGGCCGGCGTCGTGCAGGTCGTCGTGTTGAGCGCGTCGACCGCCGCATACAGCGCCTGGGCCGATGCGGGCGCGAGCACGGCCGCGAAGGTGTTCGTCGCGCCCGCCGGCAGCGCCAGTTCGCCGCGGGCGATCAGGGCCAGGCCGTAGACGAGATATGGCTTCGGTGTCGAGGCGCGCGCGGCGCGCTCGAATACGGCGCGATCGGTGATCCGCGTGAAACCTGCATGGCCGCGCAGCGCGGCGTTGACGGCCGTGCTGTAAGGCCCCAGATGCGCGAAGGCTTCCTGGCTCTCGTCGACGCCGCTGCTGCTGCCGAGGTTCTGCAGCCGCGACAGCGGTCCGAGCGCCCCGGCCCAGACTTCGTGGGCGCGCGCGTCGCGACCGTAGCCGACGAGGTCGACCAGCGGGTCGCCGGCGAGGTAACGCTGTTCGAGATGCACGCGGTAGCGGCCGTCGGCGCCGGACTGGGTGGTCGCGACGTAGCTGCCTGCGAAGGCCTCGATGGTTGCGCCGGCCAGCGGCGCCGGATAGCCGATGCGGCCGCTGACGACGAAGGCGGGTTCCACGCCGCTGTGGAAGATCCGGTCGCCAGGAGTCTGCGCCCGGGACGGCGGCGACAGCAGGGCGCTCCCCAACAGCAGTACGGCGATGGCTCGACGCATGGATCTCTCCGTCGCTACGGGCAATCACCAGCTGTTGCGTCAGTGCGGGGAAACTCTCAGGCGCCGGTCAGTCTTCGCCGGTGATGCGGTAGCACCAGACGGTGGCGCTGACCGGTGCATCGCAGCGCGCCGATCCGATGCATCAGCGCGGCGGCTGTGCGTCCTCGGGCAACCCGCGCCAACGCTGCAGCACGAGGTGCGTGGGCCAGAACACCAGCAGCGGCAGGCCGACGAACAGCAGGGCCAGCCAGGCCCAGCCCGGCATGAAGGTCTGCGTGGCTGCATCGCTGAAGCCGTAGACGTAATTGACGTTGACCGGCACGTTGGGTTGCGCCGGATCGGCCGGCGGCGCCGGCAGGAACAGGCGCGAGACCGCCAGCAGTGCCCAGGCCAGCAGGGTCCAGCCGGGCAGCGCGCGCCGGTCGTAGCCCAGCCGCGCGACCAGGTACAACAGCACGAACGGCAGCCAGGCGTGGAAAGACGACAGTCCGCGCGCGAACAGCGGTATGCCCGGATCGAACATGTAGGCCGTCATCGACAGCAGCGGCATGCCCAGCCAGCTCGCGATCAAGTCCGCGCACCAGACCAGCTGCGGCACGATCAGGCCCACGGCCGGCAGCGAAGCGAGCAGCGGCGATTCGGTCCAGATCGCGGCCAGGGTGAGGAACATGGCGACGTCGCAGAAGTAGAGGAAATTCGTCGGCCCGTAGGTGATCCAGTAGAACGGCACGAGCACGGCCATGAACGCGGTGAAGCCGAGCTTGAGCGCGAGCGGCAGGCGCGGCGCAGGATGGATGACGGCTGCCGTCGCGGACATGGACGATTTCCCCCGCAGATCAGCGACGGATAGTAGCGAGTGCGGCGACCGTCGGGGCGGCGGCCATGGTGGTCCTCGATGTGGCCTGCCCGCCGCGGTCGGGGGGCGCCGTGGGTCAGAGGTCCGGCGGCGCGCGGCTGCACCGGCGGGCCGCGCCGCTCAGCGAGCCGGCGCCGGCCGCGCGATGCGCAGGATCGCGCGGTTGCGGTCGTCGGTGACCCAGATCGCCCCGTCGCCGGCGACGGCCAGGGATACCGGCCCAGCGCGCGGATGCGCGCCGTCGACCCGATCCCAGCCTGGTGTCAGCACGCGGCCCTTCACGCTCGGCGCGCCGGCCGGATAGGGCAGCGAGCCGCGCGGATAGATCGCATAGTGGCCGCCGAGGTCGGTCAGCGGAACGCCGCGCGCGTCAGTCTCGACCGCAACGATGCGGCCGCCGGTGCGGCGATAGCCGTGCCAGGTCGTCAGCAGGCGACCCTGCAGGCGCGGGAACAGCGCGCCGTCGTAGTAGATCAGGCCCAGCGGCGCCGCATGCGGCGGCAGCAGGGCCCGCGGTCGCTCGCGTTCGCTGCAGCGCGCCTGCGTCCCGCTCCAGCCCGGCAGCGGCGTCTGCAGGTCCACGCAGTACGGCCAGCCATAGTGCGCGCCGGGGCGCAGCACGTTGATCTCGTCGTAGGGATGTTCGGGATCGTCCAGATCCACCGAGTTCTCGCCCTGCAGCAAGGTGCCCGAGACATGCCGCACCAGGGCGATGGAATTGCGCAGTCCCGCCGCGAGCACTGTGCTGTCCTCGCTCCAGCGTCCGTCGCCGAGATAGGCGTGGCGGCGCACCTGGGCGGTGTCGGCGGATTCGCGACAGGCGCCGTCGGCATCGGCGCGCGGCGTGCCGTCGGCGTCGAGGCAGCGGTCGCTCGGCGCGCCGACATCCACGAGCAGGGCGTCGTCGCCGTCGAACACGAAACTCGACAGCGGATGGCGGTTGTCGTGCAGCCGGTTGTCGGGCAGTCCGCCGATCACGGTGGCGACACTGGCCGCGACGTCGGCTGCGTCGGGATCGAGACTCAGGATGCGGTTCATCTCCGACACGTAGATGCGCCCGTCCGGACCGCGCGCGACCGTATGCGGCATGCTCAGTCCGGTAACGAGCCTGTGCCAGGCGATCGTGCCGTCGCCGTGCGGCGACAGGCGCCAGACCGCGCCATGTCCGGCCTCCCAACTGCCGAGATCGGTGACCAGCCAGTCGCCGCCGGCCAGCGCGAGCAGGCCGCGCGGCAGGCGCGGACCGTCCGCACCTTCGCCCTGCCAGACCAGGCCCAGGCAATAGCCCGGTGCCATGCGCACGCGGGTCGCCGGCCAGCCGTCGCAGTCGCCGGTCTGCGCGTAGCGTTGATCGCCGGCGGCCTGTGCCGGCGCGACGCAGGACAGGGCCAGCAGCAGCGCCAGCCGCCCGCTGAAAGCCGTTCGATGCGGGTTCCCCATGGGCGCGATGCTGCCGCCGGGGGCGCGGCCCTGACAAGGCGCAGCGCTGGCGCTGCCGGTCGAGGCGGCGCTCGCGCCCGGTGTGCGCCGCGGTCAGTCGTCGGAGCGCGCCGACGTTCGCGTGCCGGACGGCAGGGCCCGCGGCGCGGACCGGCTGTCGCAGCGGTTGAGACTCGCGCCGGCTATAGCCGCTACCCCGTCTCAACCGCCGATACGCCGCCATGTCTACCGACCTCGCCCGACTGATCGCCGAGCGCCAGCCGGCGCCGCCCGACCCGGCGCGCCTGCTCGCGCGCCTCGCCCGGCGCTATGCAGACCGCATCACCGGTCATTTCACCGTGCCGGCGCGCGAAGGACGTTATGCGGAACTGCCGGCCGAGCTCGCGCCGGCGCTGCGCACGGCGCTGCAGACGCGCGGCATCCGGCAGCTGTACAGCCACCAGGCGCAGGCCTGGGAGTCGGTGCGCGCCGGCCGGCATACCGTCGTCGTGACGCCGACCGCGTCGGGCAAGAGCCTCTGCTATACCTTGCCCGTCGTCGACGCGGCGCTGCGCACGCGCGCCAAGGCGCTGTACCTGTTTCCGACCAAGGCGCTGGCGCAGGACCAGGTCGCCGAACTGCTCGAACTCAACCGCGCCGGGGATCTCGGCCTGCGCGCGCATACCTTCGACGGCGACACGCCCGGCGATGCGCGCCAGGCCATACGCCTGCACGGCGACATCGTCGTCAGCAATCCCGACATGCTGCATCAGGGCGTGCTGCCGCACCACACGAAATGGGCGCAGTTCTTCGAGAACCTGCGCTACGTCGTCATCGACGAGATCCACAGCTACCGCGGCGTGTTCGGCTCGCATCTGGCCAACGTGCTGCGCCGGCTCGCGCGGATCTGCGCGTTCTACGGCACGCAGCCGACGTTCATCCTCTGCTCGGCCACGATAGGCAATCCGCGCGAACATGCCGAGGCGTTGATCGGCCAGCCGGTCAACGCGATCAGCGAAAGCGGCGCGCCGGTCGGCGAGAAGCACGTGCTGCTGTGGAATCCGCCGGTGATCAACGCCGATCTCGGCCTGCGCGCCTCGGCGCGCTCGCAGGTCACGCGCATCGCGCGCGCGGCGATACGCGCCGGACTCAAGGCGCTGCTGTTCGCGCCGTCGCGGCTCATGGTCGAGGTGCTCACCAAGTACCTCAAGGACGTGTTCGATCACGACCCGCGCAAGCCGGCGCGCATCCACGCCTATCGCGGCGGCTACCTGCCGACCGAGCGCCGGCGCACCGAGCAGCTCATGCGCAGCGGCGCCGTCGACGGTCTGGTCAGCACCTCGGCGCTGGAGCTCGGCGTCGACATCGGCGCGCTCGACGTCGTACTGCTGCAGGGCTATCCGGGTTCGATCGCGGCGACCTGGCAGCGTTTCGGCCGTGCCGGCCGGCGCCAGCAGGCGGCGATCGGCGTGCTCGTCGCATCGAGCCAGCCGCTGGACCAGTACATCGTGCGGCATCCGGAATTCTTCCGCGACGCGCCGCCGGAACAGGCGCGCATCGCGCCGGACCAGCCGCTGATCCTGCTCGATCACATCCGCTGCGCCGCGTTCGAGCTGCCGTTCGTCGACGGCGACGGCTTCGGTCCGGTCGAACCCGCGGCGTATCTGCAGGTGCTGGCCGATTCCGACGTCGTGCACCGCGAAGGCCAGCGCTGGGAATGGATCGCCGACGCGTATCCGGCCAACGCGGTCAACCTGCGCGCGGTCGCCGACGGCAATTTCGTCGTCGTCGACCGCAGCGACGGGCGCCAGGCCATCATCGCCGAGGTCGACTATTCCAGCGCCGCGCTGACCCTGTACGAAGGCGCGATCCACATGGTGCAGTCGCTGCCCTATCAGGTGGAGAAGCTCGACTGGGACGGCCGCAAGGCCTATGTCACGCGTACCAACGTCGACTACTACACCGACGCGATCGACTACACGCGGCTCAAGGTGCTCGAACGTTTCGACGGCGTGCGTGCGGGCCAGGGCAATGCCTATCACGGCGAAGTGCACGTCGTACGCCGCGTCGCCGGCTACAAGAAGATCCGCTACTACACCCACGAGAACATCGGTTACGGCCCGGTCACCCTGCCGGACCAGGAGCTGCATACGACGGCGCTCTGGTGGCAGCTGCCGCAGGAGGCGCTGGACGAAGCCTTCGCTTCGCGCCAGGACGCGCTGGACGGCTTTCTCGGCGCGGCCACGGCGCTGCATACGGTAGCCAGCGTGCGCGTCATGGCCGAGGCGCGCGACCTCATGAAATCCGTCGGTAGCGGCGATGCGAGCGCCTTCGTCGAGCGCGACCAGCGCGGCCGCGGCCAGTGGCGCGCGGCCGAGGCCGGCGCCGACGCCGAGCGCTTCACCCCGACGGTCTATCTGTACGACAACTACCCCGGCGGCGTGGGCCTGAGCGATCCGCTGTTCCGCGTGCAGGCCGAACTGGTGCGCGAAGCCGCGGCGCTGGTCGATGCCTGCAGCTGCCGCGCCGGCTCGCCGGCGAGCATCGGCCCGGTGCTCGCCGCCGCCGAGGACGCCGCGGCCACGCCCAAGGCGCAGGCCCTGCGCGTGCTCGCGTTGCTGCGCGGCCCATGAGCGCGCTGGTCGAAAAGCTGCAGCGGCTGCGCCGCGAGGCCGGCGTGCGGCAGGACGCCGCGTCGCCGCGCGGCGGTGCGGTGGCAGCCGCGGCGAGTGCGGTACCGGTGGCGGCCGATATGGCCGGCGCGAGGCGGAGGCCGGATTCGCCCGATGCAGCCGCCACGCAGATGCCGGGTGCAGCCGGTAGTCCGGCCTTGCCGGCCGGTTCCGCCGACGCGGGGGCTGTCGGCGCGGGGCGCAGGCCGCTCGCCGCCGCGGGCACGACGAAGCTTGCGGCAGGGGAGCTCGCGTCGCGCGATGCCGCCGCGGCCGCGCTCCCGTCCGCGGCGATGCCCGTGGCGCGTGCCGTCGCCGAACTCGCGCGGCTGCGTCGTCTGCTCGACCTGCGTCCCGCGCGCAGCCTGGCGCCGCGCACCGCCCCCGCGCCGGAGCCGCCGCTGAGCGGCGACTGCATCGCGCCGGGGCTGTACGCGATCGAGCGGCGCTATGCCGCGGTCGCGACTGCGCCGCTGCTGCCGCCGCGCTGGTGCGACGGCGCACCGGTCGCGCGCGAACGTTTCCTGTGCTTCGACACGGAGACCACCGGCCTGGCCGGCGGCAGCGGCACGCGCGCGTTCATGATCGGCGCGGCCGACTGGCATGGCGGCGAGCTGCGCGTGCGTCAGCTGTATCTGACCGCGATGGCCGGCGAGGCGGCCATGCTCGACGCCTTCGCCGCCTGGCTGCGCCCGGACACCGTGCTGGTCAGCTACAACGGTCGCAGCTACGACGCGCCGCTGCTGGCCACGCGCTATCGCCTGCAGCGCCTGGCCGATCCGTTGCGCGGCCTCGCCCACGTCGATCTGCTGCATCCGGTGCGACGCGTCTATCGCGGGCGCTGGGAAAACTGCCGGCTCGCCACGATCGAGCGGAACGTGCTGCGCATCGTGCGCGACGACGATCTGCCGGGCTCCGAGGCGCCGGCGGCCTGGCGCAGCTATCTGCGTGCGGGAAAGACCACGGACCTGCTGCGCGTGCTCGAACACAATCGCCAGGATGTGGCGACCCTGGCGCGTCTGCTGGAGCACATGGATCAGAACGCGACGCCGGCGGCCTGGCTCACTTCGGCTTGAGCCAGTCGCCGGCGTGCGGGGGGAAGCAGGAAGACCGGAATCGTCAACCGTACCGGAATCCGGGTCGATTCCGAGGCACGCAAGGGACGGCGAAACGCACGCGCAGCGGGCGTTTGGCGGGGTTGCGGGTGCGTGCGGCAGGGCATGGCGGCATTGCTGCTGGCGTAGTCCGGATCTTTGCGAAAAGGGGGCCTGGATGGGATCGCGGGAGGTGGCGAGCTTCCGTGCAGCTGCGCCGCGACCCCACCCGGGCTGTGAAACGTCAGGGCCCGCTCAGTAAACCCTGTCGTGGCCGCGTACTGCTCCTGCTGCCTTTGTCCGGCGCGGCCAGGCCGGTCAGATGATGCGGCACTGCAAGCCGCAGAGCTGGTCCTCGTGCAAGGCGTCGGCGACGTGGCGCCAGGTCCGGTCCGGGTTCAGCTCGCCGCGATAGAGCATCGCGTCGATCTCGATCTCGAACGTCGGCCACTCGTCGCGCGGCGTCTGCAGTTGACGTACGCGATAGTGTCCGTGTGGCATGGCCTCGAACAGGATGTTCAGCAAGGTTTCGCGCGCGAGATCCGGCTCCTGGTTGATCGCGACTGACCGCATGCTGGTCCAGTTGAAGCCCATGGCTCCCTCCGTCGTCACCGGGGTTGATCACAATGTAGCAATCTCCACGTCGCACGGCGCGCGGAGTTTCCCCTACGCGCAACCGGGATTTGAGCCTATGCCGGTAGACATGCGCCGCCGTCGCGCCGTGGAAGGAGCGGTGGCGCGGTTCGCTGCTCAGTCGGCGCGCAGGCCGAAGCGCTGGCGCAGGACTTCGCAGTAGCCGCGCCCGGACAGCAGCGTCGCGCCCGACTCCAGACGCAGGCGGTAGCGCGCGGAATCCAGCGGCTCGATTTCGGCCACGCCGCCGAGGCGTACGAGCAGCGAGCGGTGGATGCGGGCAAAACGCTGCGGATCGAGCTCGGTCTGCAGCGCCGTCAGTGTCTTGCGCACCACGAAGCTGCGGCCGGCCGCGTGGAGCTCCACGTAATTGGCCTGGGCGACCACGTAGTCGATGCTGTCCACGGCAATCAGCTGCAGGCGCCGTCCGATCGGCAGCGCCAGGCGTTCGGCGTAGCGCGGCCCGGGTGTCGGCACGTCGCTGCGCAGCCGTTCGCGTACGCGCTGCAGGGTTTCGCGCAGGCGCTCGGGCTCCACCGGCTTGAGCAGGTAATCCGTTGCGGCGATCGAGAATGCACGCAGCGCATGCTGTGCGTAGGCGGTCACGAAGACGACGCTCGCCGGTGGCGGCTGCAGTTGGCGCAGCGCGTCGAAGCCGTCGCACTCGGGCATCGCGATGTCGGTCAGCAGCAGGTCCGCCGGCGCGCGCGCCCAGCCGGCGGCAAGCGTCGCGGCGCACTCGTAGTCGCCGCAGATCACCAGGTTGGGGTCCGCCGCGAGCAGGCGGCGCAGGCGTGCTCGCGCCAGCGCTTCGTCGTCGACGATGGCCACGCGCAGCAGCCTCATGCCGCGCCGGCCTGCGCCTGGCTCGGCACCGTGCGTTGCGGAATGCATACCCGTACGTCGGTGCGGCCTGCGGAGTCGGTCTGCATGCTGAGCCGCCATGCGTCGCCATAGAGGCAGCGCAGCCGCGCACGGGTATTGGCCAGGCCGATGCCGAAGCCGTTGTCGACCGTATTGGCCGGCCCGGCTACGCCGTCGCTGACCACACTCAACGCCAGCTGCTGCCCTTCGGCGGCCGCGCCGATCTGTACGCGGCCAGGTCGGCGCCGCGGCGTGATGCCGTGGACGATCGCGTTTTCCACCAGCGGCTGCAGCAGCAGCGCCGGTACGAAGAAATCCAGGCAGTCCGCGTCGATGCGCCAGTCCAGTTGCAGGCGCCTGCCGAGCCGGATCTGTTCGATCGAAAGGTAGTGGCGCAGTAGCGCGACTTCTTCGGCGAGCCGGACTTCCTGCCGGGTCGAGTTCGACAGGCTGCGCCGGAGCAGTGCCGACAGCGACAACAGGGCGTGTTCGGCAGCGTCGGCGTCATAGTGGATGAGTTCGGCGATGGAATTGAGCGCATTGAACAGGAAGTGCGGATTGAGTTGCGCCGCCAGGGCGTCCAGGCGCGCGTGCGTCAGGCCGGCTTCGAGTTCGCCGATGCGCTCTCGCTGCCGGCGTGCGCGCTCCGCGTAGACGGGGGCATGCACGATGCCGATGACCGCGCAGCACAGCGGTGCGCTGTGGCGGGCGCTGCCGAGCAGCAGTTCCGTGAGGTCAGGCGTTTCGGGATACCAGTAGTGCTGCAGCGGGTCGAGCAGGCCGACATAGGCCGCGCGCAGCAGTACGACGACGGCGACGGCGGCGGCGAGCACCGGCAGGCTGCGCTGCCAGCGGCCGCGTTCCAGCGGAAACCGTTCGACGAGTGCGTACAGCGCGACGCTCACCGGAATCCACGGCAACATGCCGGCGGCGCTCAGGCGCAGCGCCTGAGCCGGTCCCAGCGGCTTGCCGTCGAACCAATAGACGCCCATCAGCTGGCCGGTCAGTGCCAGCGTGTAAGCCAGCCACCCGGCTGCGGCCAGCAGCCAAAGCGAAGTCGAGCGGCGCATGAAAGGGATTCGGCCCTGCGGCGGCGGGAAGGATGGCCGGCACGACGGCAGTCGCGCGCGGCGCGGCGATGCCGTGATACCGGCCCGGACACTAGAGCAGCGCAGCGGCGCTCACAAGCGATCGGCGGCGTTCGTCCTGGCCGGCGTGCAGTTCGTCCCAGCCGATTGCGCGCGTTCGCCCGGGGGCGTCGGCGCGGGGAAGCTCCAGGCCGTGCCGCGGCGGGTCGTGCGGTGTCCCTTGCGCGGCCTGCGCAGGCCGCCAGCAGCCGGCGACAGCCCGTGTGTTCGTCGCAGCGGGCCTGCTGTTCGTCCATCGGAAAAGGCGGCCGGTCCCGTCGCCGTTGCGGCGCGACCGGCGCGCACGCCCAACTGTGACGGCCGGATCGCCGCGGCGGCCCGCGGCGGGCGAAACCATCGACGCAATGACATGAACATGCGCCTATTGACTCGTTGGCTACTGCCGGTTGCGGCTCTGCCGGCCTTCTTCCTCGGCGGTCTGCATTTCGCACCTGCGGCGAGTAACGCCTGGCGCAGCTGGTTCCCGCCGCCGGAGTTCGTGAGCGGCGATTTCTCCGCACTGCAGGCGGCGGCGCAAAGCCGCGTCGTGCTGTACGCGACCTCGACCTGTCCGTATTGCGCCCAGGTGCGCCGCCTGCTCGACGGCGCCGGCGTGAGCTATCGCGAATACCGCATCGACGCGTCCACCGCGGCGGACGCGGAGTTTCGCCGTCTCGACGGCCGTGTCGTGCCGCTGCTGTTCATCGGCCAGCGGCGTATCAGCGGATTCCGCGAGCAGGCTATCCGCGATGCGCTCGCGGTGTTGCCCGCGCAATGAAAGGCGCAGGGCCCGGCCTGGGAGAGGGCCTGTTCACTGCTGGAGGACATTGCTCATGAAGAAGTTCCATTCGACGGTATTTGCGCTCGCTCTGGCCCTGGCCGGCGGACTCGGCGCGGGTTTCTCCACGGCCAGCGTGGCCGATCCCGGATGTATCGGCGGCTGCATGTCGGCGCGCTACGAGTGCAAGGCGATGTGTCCCGGATTGAACGGCGTCTGTGCGGCGGCTTGCGACGCCGGGTACCAGGCCTGCAAGGCAGCCTGCGGCTGACAGGGCGCCGGCGCGCCGGCAGGCCACGGACGGCTCGCCGGCGCGACATCCCCGGCCGGGGCGGCTCACTGCGCGCGCAATGCCGGGTGCGCGCTCCAGGCCGGCATCCGGCGCATGTAGTCGCGCGTGCGTGCTTCAGCGTCGGCGCGTGCCAGCGCCGGCTCGCGGCCGAGCAGCCATTGCACCATGCGCTCGAAGCGTTCCTCGAACGGTTGCAACTGGCCCCGTTCGTCGACGCAATAGGCGCAGTAGATGCCGCTGTCGATGTTCATGCCGCAGCTCTGGCAATGGTCGGTGTGGTTCATGGCGGACTCCGTGGGGGCAGGGAAAGGCGGGCGGCGTCGACGACGTCGCGCAGCCCGGCGACGAGCTGTTCGCGCTGCGCCGGGGTCAGGCGCGTCATCGCCGCGTCCAGCGCCTCGAGCGACAGCACGCTCTGCGAGCGCTGCAGCACGGCCTCGCCCGCGTCGGTCAGCCAGAGCAGCACGCGGCGGCGGTCGCGACCGTCGGGGCTGCGCGCGATCCAGCCGTTGGCCTCGATGCGGTCGACGAGTTCGCTGACCGCCGACAGCGCGCGGCCGAAATGGCGTGCGGCCTCGCTGACGGTCAGCGGGCCCGTGCGTGCGAGGTGCTGCAGCACGGCCAGGGTTTCCGGCGACGGGCGTTTCTCGTGCAGCGCCCAGCGCGCGTGCAGCAGTTCGTACACCGCCGGGTAGAGGCGGGCGACTTCGGCGGTGCTCGTGTCGGGTTCGGACATGCGGCGGGATTGTAGGAACGGCGAATGCTTCGGCAATCCCGAAGCATTGCCGTCGCCGGCGTCGGCGGTGCATCCGGCTGCCGGCGTACTGACGAATTGTTCCGTCGCCGTCTGAGGTAAAACCCTGCTTGTGCCGCCGCGGCGGTGCGGCAGTATCGAAAGTACCGCGTCGGCAACGGACTGGCCGCCATGATCCTGCGCAAATACCACGTCGTGTTCGATGCCCTGGCCCAGGTCTGGGAACTGCGCCGGGTCACCGCCGACGAAACGCCGGAACTCGTCGCGCGCTACCCGACGCGCGAGGCCGCGGTCTGCGGCTGCAAGCGCTACTGCGGACAGTTGCGCCGCTGCGGCTGGGTCGCCGACCTGTTCGCGTTCGACCGCGACGGCCGCCTGGCCTTCGAGCAGCTATTCGATCCGGGCATGCCGGCTTGATGCCTCCGACGCACTGGCGGGTGCGTCCAGCCGCTACCATCGCCGCCGGCAGCTGCGGCCGGCGCAGCGCAACCGATGGCCGCGAATGCGCCTTCCCCTGTTTGCCGTGCTGGCGCTATTGGCCGGCTGCACCTCCGAACTGAAATCCCCCGAAACGCTCAAGGCGCAGGAGGCTGCCGAAGCGCAGCTGTTCGAGGACTGGTTCGCGCACAACGGCCATATCGACGACCACGGCCAGCTGCGCGGCGCGCCGTTCGTGAGCACGCCGCAGCGCTGCGACGATCCGGAAGTGCCGGGCATGCTGACCGAGTTCTACATGCGTGTGCCGCAGGAGCTGATCGACGACTTCACCGCCTCCAATCCGCCGGGTGCGGCTCCCGTGCGGCTGACCACGGCGCAGGGCAGCGTGCTGGTTGCCGATAACGAGGCGGGCGCCGCTGGGCCGCCGTCGCGCGGCCGCGTCTCGCGCGTGGGCTTCAGCCAGGCCGGCGACCGGGCTTTGCTGTGCTGGGGCGGCACCTTCGTCGTGCTGCGCCGCGAGGAACGCTGGAAGCCGGTGCAGTTCATCGAGTCCAGCCAGATCAGGCGGCTCGCGCAGGCACCGCGCTAGGCGCGCGATACCAGGCCCCTTGCTGCGCGAAGCGGCTACTGCGCGTTCTGCGGCAGGCCGTCGGTGATTTCGTAATAGTCGCCCTTGTCGGCGACGAAGATATGGATGCCGAGCTGCGTACCGGTCGGTGCCTCGAAGGCGCCCATCGCGATACCGATCTTTTCGCGGTCCGGCGGCGGATCCCAGAACAGCGCCGAGCCGCAGGTTGCGCAGAAGCCGCGGCGCACGCGCGCCGAGGACTGATACCAGGTCAGATGCTCGGCGCCGTGGATCGTCAGATCCTTGCGCAGCACGTCGGTGGAAACCCAGTAGTGCCCCGAGGTCTTGCGGCAGTTCGTGCAATGGCAGGCGTCGGGCGCATGCAGCGGTGCGGCGACCTCGAAACGCACGGCGCCGCAGAGACAGGAACCTCGATGCATGACGTGCTCCGGCAGGCCCCGCCGGCGGGGCCGGCATTCAGGGTGTCGCCGATGGTCCACGGCGGCGGCAGAGAAACGCAAGGGTGAGCACGGCCAGGAACAGGCCGTAGCCGAGCAGGCTCGCGAGCACCTGTTTCCAGATCGCGCCGGCGTGCGGGTCCGCGTTGGCCATGCCCCAGTAGCCGCCGAACGCCGCGGCGACTACGGCGAGCACGAGCGCGGCCGCGTCGAACAGGCGCTGCGCCGAGGTCGCGGGCTTGCGCCGCGTGCGCCAGTACACGATGCCGAGCACGAGGTACCAGGGCAGCAGCAGGATCAGCGACAGATTCAGGGCGACGACGGGATTCATCGCTTCACCCGACGCCGTGGGGCTGCACGAAGCCGGTCGCGATGCCGGCGATCAGCAGCAGGATCAGCACGACGGACAGGGCGATACGCCGCGTCAGCGCCTTGACCATGCGACCGCTGCCGCCCTTGTCGGTCATCATGAAATACAGCCCGGCACCGAGGTTGTAGACGATCAGCGCAAGGAAGGTAAGAACGATCAGGGTTTTCATGCGGTAGTCCTTTGCAGGTCGTGGACGAGTGCGCCGAGGCGGCGCAGCGCCGGCAGCACGTCGCTGCCGGGGTGGCCGCAATTGATGCGCAGGCAATCGCGGAACCGGTGGTCGGGCGAGAACACGTGGCCCGGCGCTATGCCTATGCCTTCGTGCAGCGCCGCTTCGTGCAGGCGCATCGCGTCGAGGCCGGCGGGCAGGGCGAGCCAGAGGAAATAGCCGCCGCGCGGCCGCGTCAGCCGCGTGCCCGGCGGAAACGCACTTTCGATCGTCGCGATCGCGGCGTTGCGGCGCGCGGTCAGCGCTGCACGCAGGCGGCGCAGGTGACGGTCGTAGCCGCCTTCTTCGAGGTAATGCAGGATCGCGATCTGCGCCGGCGCCGACGCGGCCATGGTCGTCATGAGGATCTGCCGCTGTATGCGCTGCGCTTCGCGGCCCGCGGCGATCCAGCCCACGCGATAGCCCGGCGCCAGGCACTTGGAGAACGACGAGCAGTGCAGTACGAGGCCGTGCTCGTCGTAGGCCTTGGCCGGTCGTGGCCGCTGCGTGCCCGCGTACAGTTCGGCGTACACGTCGTCCTCGATCAGCGGTACGCCGTGACGGGCCAGCAAAGTGACGAGCGCGCGCTTGCGCGCCTCGGACATCAGGCTGCCCAGCGGATTCTGCAGGGTCGGCATCAGCCAGCAGGCGGCGATGCGCGTGCGCGACAGCGCTTCGGCCAGCGCGTCGAGGTCGATGCCGTGCTCGGGATCGGTGCGGATCTCCAGCGCCTTCAACTTCAGTCGTTCAATGGCCTGCAGCGCCGCGTAGAACGCCGGCGACTCGATAACGACCGTATCGCCGGGCTGGGTCACCGCCTGCAATGCGGCGTTGAGCCCTTCGAGCGCGCCGTTGGTCACGAGGATCTCGTCGGGCTGCACGCGTATGCCGTCTATGCGGTAGCGCAGTGCGATCTGCTCGCGCAGGCGCGGATTGCCCGGCGCGATGTTGTCGACAATGGCCTCGGGCGCGAGCCGGCGCAGGCCTTTGGCCGCGGCGCGCGCGAGCTGCGCCAGCGGAAACAGGTCCGGCCCCGGAAACGCCGAGCCCAGCGGCGCGATGCCCGGCGAGCGCGCCGCGCGCAGCACTTCGAACACCAGATCGCTGACCGCGACTTCGTTGGCCTCGCCGGCCGGTGCGGCCACGGCCAGCGCCGGTCGCGCCGGCGTGGCTGCGGCCGACACGTAGAAGCCCGACTGCGGCCGCGCATGGATCAGCCCTTCGCGCTCCAGCCGCTGATAGGCCTGGAACACGGTCGAGGCGCTGACGCCGCGGCGCGCGCGCGCCTCGCGCACCGACGGCAGGCGGTCGCCCGGGACGAGCTGGCCGCTGCCGATCAGCGCGGCGATTTCGTCGGCGTATTGTTCGTAGAGTTTCACGGCTTCAGCGCTCGTCGATGCCGCCCCAGGCGTCGACGTCGCCGGGACTGACCGGGCGCGGATTGGCGCCCCAGCGCGCGCGCAGGGTGCTGACCAGTGCGGCGACGTCGGTGGAGGACAGCTTCTGTGCGAACGGCGGCATCGTGTAGGGCTGCGGGTTCTGCGGCGTGGCCGGACCGACCGCGCCGAACAGGGTCAGCTTGATCGCATTGACCGGGTCCGGGCCGGTGATCGCCGAGGATGTGACCAGCGCCGGGTACTTGCCGTCCTTGCCGCGGCCGTCCTTGCCGTGGCAGTCGGCACAATTTTCGTCGTAGAGGCGGTCGCCGCGGGCACTCTGCTCGGCCGACAGCGCCCAGTTCGCCGGTTCGCGCCGCGACGGCGCCGGCGGCGGCAGCGCGCGCAGATAGGCTTCCACCGCGTCGGCGTCGGCGGCATCGAGATACTGCAGGTTCTGCGCGACCACGTCGGCCATCTTGCCGTAGGCCGCATGGCCGTCGACTGCCGCGCCGCGCAGATAGGCTGCCACGGTGCCGGGCGCATAGGTCTGCAGGGTCTGCGCGTTCAGGGCCGGCGCATACCAGCCGAGCACGCGGCCGCCGTCCAGGCGCGTGGCCGACTCCAGCGAGGCGAACAGGCCGCGTGTACCGTGGCAGACCGCGCAATGGCCTATGCCTTCGACGATGGCCGCGCCGCGTGCATTGGCCGGCGCGGCCGTGCGCGGCGGATCGGGCCGGTAGTAGAGCAGGCGCCAGGCGGTCATCGCGCCGGGCAGATTGGCCGGGAATTCGAGCCGATCGGCGGCCGGCGTCGCGGCGACGGCCGGCACGGTGGCGAGATAGGCGAACAAGGCGTCGATGTCCGCCTCCGGCAGCCGCGCGAAATTCGCATACGGAAACACCGGCGACTGCACGCCGTTGCGGCTGACGCCGTGGCGCATGGCGTGGCGGAACTCCTGCAGCGACCAGGCGCCGATGCCGTGCTGCGGATCGGACGTGAGGTTGCTGCTGTAGATCGTGCCGTAGGGCGTGACGAAGGCGCGTCCGCCGGCATAGGCCGCGCCGCCGTGGGCGGTATGACAGCCGGCGCAGTTGCCGATGCGCGCGAGCGCGCGACCGCGTTCGGCCAGGGCCGGATCGTCGGGCACGACGCGGGCGAAGCCCTGCGGCACCTGGAACGGCGCGCTGCCGCCCTGTTGCAGATACAGCAGGGTGATCCAGCCGGCGGCGATCAGCAGCAGCGGCAGCAGCACGATCGTGGCGAACAGCAGGCGTCGGCGCAGACGGCTCATGGCTGCACCTGCTGCGCATGCGGCAGACCGGCACAGGCCAGCGGCGGCAGCAGGCTGCCGGCAGCGGCCGGGCGATGCGGCTCGGTGTGTTCCTGCGCCGACAGCCAGCCCGCCAATGCGCGGATCTCGGCCGGCTCCAGCTTGCGCGCGATGTCGGCCATGCAGTCGGGCTGCTGCGCCCTGCGCACGCCGGTGCGCCAGCCGCCGAGCTGGGCCACGAGGTATTCCTCGGGCAGTCCGACCAGAGCCGGGACGGCCGGCTCCAGTCCGGCCAGATCGGCGCCGTGGCAGGCCGCGCAGGCCGGCAGGCCGCGCGCGGCATCGCCGTGTTCGATCAGCGCCCGGGCCCGCTCGGCGAGGGCCGGCTGCACGGTCCGGACCGGCGCGTCCGGCACGCGGGTGCGCGGCGGCAACGCGGCGAAATGCTCGGCGATCGCCTGCAGATAGGCATCGTCCATGTTGCGCATGAGCCAGCCCATCTGCGGGTAGTTGCGCCCGCCGTCGCGGAACGCGCGCAGCTGGCGCAGCAGGTAGCCGGCAGGCTTGCCGGCCAGGTGCGGGTAGTACTCCGAACCGGTCGCGCCTTCGCCTCTGGCGCCGTGGCAGACGTTGCAGGCGGCCAGGTGTTCGGTCAGATCGTCAGGCGCCGATGCGGCCCAGGCCGGCAGGCTCAGTGCTGCCAGTATCGGAAACAGATAGCGGAAAGTGTTCATGCCGCTATGGTGATGGGATCAGTTGCGCCCGAACAGCGTCAGTTTTTCTGCTGTTTGTGCGGATCAGTTGCGGCTGCGGTCCGGGCCTGACCGGGCCCGGTCTATGCTCAGGCGCTGAGCAGACGCAGCAGTTCGGCCGGCTCGGCCGGCTTGACGCAATGCGCATCGAAGCCCGCGGCCTGCGAGCGCGTGCGGTCCTCGGCGGAGCCGCGCCCGCTCAGCGCGACGAGGCGGCAGCGCGGACCGGCGTCGGCACTGAGCATCTGGGCGACTTCCCAGCCCGACAGGCCCGGCATGTCGATGTCGAGCAGGGCCGTGTCCGGTTGCGTCGCGCGGCATATGGCCAGCGCGTCGTTGCCGTCGCGCGCGGTATGCACCACGTGCCCGCAGAGCCGCAGCAGCTGCGCGAGCGTCATCAGCAGCTGCTCGTCGTCGTCGGCGACGACGATCGTCAATGAAACCATGACTGCGTTTACCTCGCCCCTGAGTCTCCAGTCTGAGCAAGGCGCAGTGAAAGCGGGGTGTTCGCGCGGCCGCCGGTGTTGCGGTTTTTGCCGGTGCTGCCGCTCGCGCCCGCTCAGGGCACCACGAGCACCGGTATCGGGCTGGCCGCGAGCACCTGCGTCGCGACGGAGCCCAGCGGCCGCGACGCGGCGCGGTCGCGCGCGCCGAGCACGACCGCGTCCGCAGCGATCTCGCCGGCCACGCGCAGGATGCCGGCCGCCGGCGCTTCGACCGTGATGTGTTCGACGCAGGGCAGGCCGACGCTCGCGCAGACCGCGCGCGCATAGCGCAGCGGATCGCCGTCGCCGGCCGATGTCGCGCCGTGCGCGTGATACAGCACGAGGGCCAGGACCGGATCGCGCGGCAACCAGTGCAGCGCGACGTAGTCGAGCAGGCGCTCGCTGGATTCGCTTGCGTCGATGGCGACGAGCAGCTTCATGCCGGCGGTCCGCGGATCAGTATCGGCGGATGCTGCGCAGGGCCGTGACGGCCGTCATTGATCCAGATCAAGCTGCGGCGGGCGGCCAGATCCGAAGCTGTTCGGCGCAGCCCGCGCCGGCCGGCTATGCTGGCGCCAACCGCCGTGCCGCAGCGTCGACGAAACAGGAGAAATCGTGGAGGCCAGAGTCAAGCAGAGCGCGACCGACCGGGCGCCGGCGATCGGCGCCGGCAGCGAGGCCAGCGGCTTCTGCGCGACCTGCGTCTTCGGCTCGGCCCTCACCCCGCACGGCATCGACCGCGCGCTGCTCGACGAACTGCAACTCGTGATGCGGCATGTCGGTCCGTTCCGCCGCGGCGCCGCGGTGTTCCGCGCCAGCGAGCCGTTCCGTGCGCTGTATGCGGTGCGCGGCGGCGTGATCAAGACGGTGTATGCCGGCAACGCCGGGCGCGAATACATCGCCGGTTTCCATCTGCCCGGCGAAATGGTCGGCCTTGCGGCCATCCATGCCGGACGCTTCCCGTGCGATGCGATTGCCGTCGATACGGCCTATCTGTGCCGCTTCGAATTCCGTTCGCTGTCCGCGCTGACCGCGCGCGCGCCGGCGGTGCAGGAACAGCTGTTCCGCCTGCTGAGCCGCGACATCGGCAATGCGATCCTGCTGGCCGGCGATCATTCCGCCGACGAGCGCGTCGCGGCCTTCCTGATCCGGCTCGGTCGCCGTTTCGTGCTGCGTGGCTGTTCGGCCAGCGAGTTCCGCCTGCCGATGGGGCGGCGCGACATCGCCAATCATCTGGGCCTGGCGCCGGAAACCGTGAGCCGCGCCTTCGGCCGCCTGCAGCAGCAGGGCTGGATCCGCGTGCGCGAGCGCAACGTGAGCCTGCTGCGCAACGACGAACTGCTGCGCCTGGCCGGAGCATTGCTGCCGGCCTGAGCGGCGCGGCGATTCGCCGCAGCCGGCAATCGCCTGATCGAACACGACTGTCGCGGGCCCGCCGGTGCAACCGGACGAGGCTTGACTTGGATCATCGCTTTCCGCGACCGGCAATCGCAGGCTGCGTTTTTCCATGGCCGCGAATTAGTCACATGTCCACGACCAAACGCCTCTGGATCGCACTCGGCACCTTGCTTGCCGTCACCTTCGCCACCTTGCTCTGGATCGGTGGCGGCATCTATCAACAGGCTCCACCCTTGCCCGAACGCGTCGTCGCCGAAGGCGGGCAGACCGTGTACACGCGCGCCGACATCGAACGCGGCCGCCAGGTCTGGCAAAGCATGGGCGGCCATCAGGTCGGCTCGGTCTGGGGCCACGGCGCGCTGGTCGCGCCGGACTGGACCGCCGACTGGATACACCGCGAATCGCAGGCCCTGCTCGACGTCTGGGCGCAGCGCGACAGCAACCGCCGCTACGCCGATCTCGACGAGGCGGCGCAGGCGGCGCTGGCCGTGCGTCTGCGCAAGGAGGTGCGCACCAACACCTACGATGCGGCGAGCAAGACCCTGCAGGTGTCGGCCGACCGTGCTGCGGCGATCGAACACGTCGCCGGACACTACGTGAGCCTGTTCGGTGACGATCCGGCCACTGCTGACCTGCGCGGAACCTATGCGCTGCGCGACCGCACGGTCGACACGGCCGAACATCGCCGCGCGATGGCCGGCTTCTTCTTCTGGACCGCCTGGGCCGCGACTGCGCAGCGTCCCGGCGCCGAGGTCAGCTACACCAGCAACTGGCCCTACGATCCGCTCGTCGGCAATACACCGACCAGCGACGCGTTTCTCTGGAGCGTGTTCAGCGTGCTGTTCATGATCGCCGGCATCGGCCTGCTGGCCTGGCACTACGCGGTCTGGCACGGCAAGGAAAAGCCGCTGACGCCGCCGGCCGTGGACCCGATGTCGCTGATCACGATCACTCCGTCGATGCGTGCGACCGCGAAGTATTTCTGGATCGTCATCGCCTTGTTCCTGACCCAGATCCTGCTCGGTGCGATCACCGCGCACTACCAGGTCGAGCGCGATTTCTACGGCATGGAGCTGTCGAGCATCCTGCCGTATTCGCTGACCCGCTCCTGGCATACGGAGCTGGCCGTACTGTGGATCGCGACGGCCTGGCTCGGCACCGGCCTGTACATCGCGCCAGCCGTCTCGGGACACGAGCCGCGCTTCCAGCGCCTGGGCGTGAACCTGCTCTGGGTCTGCCTGCTGATCATCGTCGTCGGCGCGTTCGCCGGCCAATGGTTCGCGGTCATGCAGAAGCTCGGCCTCGAACACAATTTCTGGTTCGGTCACCAGGGCTGGGAATTCGTCGACCTCGGCCGCTTCTGGCAGCTCTTCCTGTTCATCGGCCTGGTGCTCTGGCTCGTGCTCATGGGCCGCGCGCTGTGGCCGGCGCTGCGCCGCCGCGACGATCTCGCCTCCATCGTTGCGCTGCTGTTCCTGTCCACGGTCTGCATCGCCGCGTTCTATGCGGCCGGCCTGATGTGGGGCGAGCACAGCCATCTGTCCATCGTCGAATACTGGCGCTGGTGGGTCGTGCATCTGTGGGTCGAGGGCTTCTTCGAAGTGTTCGCCGTCGCGGTGGTCTCGTTCCTGTTCGTCAAGCTCGGTCTCGTGCGCGCACGCACGGCGACGGTCAACGTGCTGTTCGCGACCATCGTGTTCATGGCCGGCGGCGTGCTCGGCACCTTCCATCATCTGTACTTCGCCGGCACGACGACCGCGGTCATCGCGCTCGGTGCCTCGTTCTCGGCGCTGGAAGTCGTGCCGCTCGCGCTGATCGGCCTCGAAGCGCACGAGACCTGGTCGCACGGCCGCGCGACGCCGTGGATGCAGCGCTATCGCTGGCCGATCCTGTTCTTCCTCGCCGTGTCGTTCTGGAACCTCGTCGGTGCCGGCCTGTTCGGTTTCCTGATCAACACGCCGCTGGCGCTGTACTACATGCAGGGACTGAACCTCACGCCGCTGCACGGACACACGGCGCTGTTCGGCGTGTACGGCATGCTCGGCCTGGGGCTGATGCTGGTCTGCCTGCGCGGTCTGCGCGCCGACCAGCCGTGGGCCGAAGGCTGGCTGCGCGGCGCGTTCTGGTCGATGAACATCGGGCTGTCGCTGATGGCGCTTCTGACCTTGCTGCCGCTGGGCGTGCTGCAGCTGTCGGCCGTGCTCGAACACGGCTACTGGCAGGCGCGTTCGGCCGAGTTCATGAACCAGCCCATCGTGCATCTGCTGGTCTGGATGCGCGTGCCCGGCGACACCTTGTTCGCGGTCGGCGCGCTGCTGTTCGCCGGCTTCGTCGCCAGACTGTGGCTGGTTCGCGGCCGTAGCCGCTCAGCGACGGCGCCGGTCGGCCCGGCGCTGCCGGAAGCCGAGTCATGAAAGCGCCGTCGGGCGGCTTCGCGCCGACCGAGGCGGCAGCCCTGCTCGCGAGCGCGCCGCACCGGCTGATGTTCTTCGCCGGTGCGGCCAGCGTGCTGCTGTCGATGATCTGGTGGACAGGCGTGTTGCTGGTCCAGGCGCGCGGCGGCAACGTCGCGACGCCGCTGCCGCCGGCCTGGCTGCATGCGGCATTGGCCCAGTACGGCATGCTGCCGCCTTTCATCTTCGGTTTTCTGCTGACCGTGTTTCCGCGCTGGCTCGGTCAGCCGGCGCTGACGCGGCGCAGCTATGTGCCGGTATTCGCCGGCGTCATGGGCGGCTATCTGCTCTCGCTGGTCGGCGCGGTCGGGTCGGCGCCGCTGCTCGCGCTGGGCTTCAGCGCGATTCTCGCGGGCTGGCTGTTCGGCGTGTACCAGCTGGCCGGCGTGCTGCGCCGTGCCGGCCGGCGCGACCTGCATGCGCTGTCGTGCCTGGCCGCGCTGAGTGTCGGCGCGCTCGGCGTCGCCCTGTTCTGCGGCGCGCTCTGGGGGCTGCTGCCGCCGGCCGCGGCCTGGTTCAGCGGCCGCATGGCCGCGCTGCTGTTTCTGCTGCCGGTCTATTTCACGGTCTGCCACCGCATGATTCCGTTCTTCAGCGGCGTCATCGTCGGGCCGGCCTACCGCTCGTTCCGTCCGGTCTGGATCCTGCCGGTAGTCTGGGGGCTGCTCGTTGCGCATGTCGCGCTCGATGCGTTCGGCCTCGCCGGCTGGCTATGGCCGGTCGACGGACTGCTCGCCGCGCTGTTCGCACTGCATGCGCTGCGCTGGCAGCCGTGGCTGTGCCGGCGTGCGGGGCTGCTGCTCGTGCTGCATCTGGCCTTCGCCTGGCTGCCGCTGGCCTTCAGCCTGTTCGCTCTGCAGAGCGCCGGCTTCGCGCTGTACGGCTCCGACGCCTGGGGCCGCGCACCGCTGCATGCGCTGACCATCGGCTTCTTCGGCTCCATGCTCGTGGCCATGGTCACGCGCGTCTCGCAGGGGCATTCGGGCCGGCCGCTGGAAATGGGGCCCACGGCCTGGTTCGCCTTCGCCGGCGTGCAGCTCGTCGCGGTGCTGCGCATCGCGGCGCAATGGCTGCCGTCGGCGCCGGTCTGGATGGCGGTCGCCGCCGTGGGCTGGCTGCTTGCGTTTCTGCCCTGGGTCGTGCGCTATGTGCGGATCTACTGGCGTCCGCGCGTGGACGGCAATCCGGGTTGAGGAGTCATGGTCGAGTTCTACCTGCAGATCAAGTTCGTCCACATCGCCGCGGTCATCGCCTCGGGCAGCCTGTTCGGCCTGCGCGGGCTGCTGATGCTCGCGGGCTCGCCCTGGAGCCAGCATGCACTGCTGCGATACATGAGCTACGCCATCGACACGACCCTGCTGACCGCGGCGCTGATGCTGACCACGATCATCCGCCAGTACCCGGGCGCGCAGTCCTGGCTCACGGTCAAGGTGCTGTGCCTCGTCGTCTACATCGTGCTCGGCACGTTCGCGCTGAAACGCGGCCGCACCTACCGCGCGCGCCTGGCCTGCTTCATCGCGGCGATCACGGTCTATCTGTTCATCGTCAGCGTCGCGCGGGCGCACAGTCCCTGGGGCTGGTTCGCCTGAGCGGAGGCTCGGCGAAGCGGCCCGCGCCGGCGTACGCAGCGCGGGCCGGTGCTGCCGCCACGCCGAACTCGGGCGGGAGCTGCCTGCCGACTCGCGTCATCTGATCGCGTCGCGGGGCGGTCCGCGGCCGGCAGTCGCCGGTCGGCAGCGGTGCCGTGCGTGCGGCAGCGCGACCTTTTTGCGTGCCGCTGCAATGGCCTGCATGACGAATCCTGTCTGAGCCGACAACGAAGGCGCGGGCGGGCACGCCGAAGCGACGACAACCTGCGTGACCTGTGAGCTGCATAGTTCTGTAGGGCTGGCAGCGTCGGACTCACCACCGCAAGGGGAGAGCCCACATGTCACGGGTACGCGACGACATTTCCTCGAAACTTCATCCGCTCGCCGACTGGATCGTCACGGTCATTTCCGGTTGTCCCGCCAGGCATCACGTCGAGCGTTCCTGGTCGCCGGCGATGCTGGTGAGTGTTTCCTTCGCCTGGCTGGCCGCCGGCGCGGCCTGCCTGTATGCGGCCTCGCTGCCGATCGCGATGTTCTGGTGCGTCGCCGCATTCGTGGTCGGCAGCATCGTCTCCACCGGCGCCGTGCGCTATATGCAGACCGTGCTGATGCACTACGCAGCGCACAATGCGCTGTTTCGGACGAGGCAGGCCAATCTCCGGTACTCGGCGATCGTGTCGGCGCTGTTCATGCTGCCGTCGCCGGAGGATTACCACCGCGAGCACGTGCGCGAGCACCACCGCACACTGCAGATGTTCGCCACGCGCGGGGATCCCGATGCGGCGTTCCTGCTCGGCCTCGGCTTCGCGCCGGGCACGCCGCTGGCGAAGCAGCGGTGGCTGTTCTTCAAGACGCTTTTCAATCCGTTCTTTCACTGGGCGATGATCCGTTCGCGGATCGCCAGCGCGGCCGGACGCTCCCGCTCCGCAGCCGCGGCCGTCGTGCTGATGCTCGCCGCTCTGGGCGCGGCCGTCGTGCTCAATCCGGTGTTCGGCCTTGCCGTGCTGTTCGCGCTGTTTCCGCTCGCCGCCTGCGCCGCGCTGCTGCAGTTCCTGTCCGAGCATCTGTGGTTCGCCCCGCTCGTCGACGGCGAGCGCGCGCGGGAGCGCCTGATCCGGCTGTCGCACGCGCGGTTCTGCTGCGATCCGCCGGCGTCTTCGGCACTCGGCTGGGCGATCTGGTGGCTGCGCCTGTTCTGCGTGCACCTGCCCGTGCGCGTGATGGTGCTCAACGGCGATCTGCCGCAGCACGACATGCATCACCTGCACCCGACGGAGGATTTCCAGACGTTCGGCGCCCAGCGCCGGGCGTTGAACGACGGTGGCGTCGCTACCCGCGAGTACTGGGGCTACGGCTCCGCAATGAACGCAGTCATGCAGCACATCGAAGGAGCAGCGCAATGAACTACGAGAACAACGAGCTGAAGACGGTGGTCGTGATCAAGGCCGGCATCCGGTCGTCCGAGGCGATCAACGCCGCCGTGCACCTGGCCCTGGGCCTGCCCGGCGAGTCGGCGGATCGCTTCCGCTTCGAGGACTACCGCCGCCGCGACGAGACCGTCGCGATGATCTCGACCTATCCGGTCATCGTGATGGCGTCGAAGTCCGACACTCACCTCGGGCGCTTCTTCGCCGAGTGCCGGGAGGCCGGCATCGACAGCAGGGCGTTCATCCGCACGATGATCGGTCCGTCCCTGGCCGAGCAGCTGCGGGCGACCGCGGCCGACGAGTCGCCGGACTATCTCGCCGTCGTGGCGTTCGGACCCAGCGATGTTCTGCGTCCGCTGACCAAGCGGTTCTCGCTGCTGCAGGATTGATCGGGTTGGCCTGCGCGCTCCGGATCGGGCGAAGCCCGGCCGGAGCGCGCGGGGCCCGCGCCGCCGTCAGGCCGGCTCGGCGTCGATCTCGGAGTTGCCGTAGGGATAAAGATGGTTGAACGGTTTGCGCAGGCTGATTTGCGCCGAGCGTATGCCGTTCAGAGAAAACGTCTGGTCGTTGGGGTCCTTTCCGACCGCCCGGGGCTTGTTGATGCCGAAGTCAAAGCCCTTCAGCGCCCCCGACACACCCTTGACCGTATTTTTGTTGTTCACGTGGTAAGCGAGACGGTATTTCTGACTCAGTTTTTCCATCTGCCTGTTGGTCTGCCTGACTTCGCCGATCGAGACTTCTTCCTTGCTCCTGATGCAGGCGCAGATCAGGATGCTGACCGCGAGCCGGTCGAAACGGTTCGTTACGGCCAGCGGCTCGTGGCCTTCTGCCCTCACCAGCAGGCTCGGGCCTTCGGTGTAGATTTCCGCGATGGGCCGGAACAGCTGTGCGGGACAGCGCAGCAGGTTGCCGGACTTGAACCGGCGATCGACGCCGAGCTTTTTTTGTTCTGCGTCGAGGAAGGCCGCGAGCGAGGAATGCGCGACGAGATACGCCGCACCCAGCAGCCGCTCGCGGGCCGTCTCGACGTTTTCTGCCTGCTTGAACGTACGCCCTCCATCGAACAGATCGCCGTAGAAGTCAAGAATGTGGCCGCCGTCGTCCGGCATCGGAACGCCGATCAGCCCGAGCTGGCGCAGACGGATCAGGGTTTCGAACTCGTCGTCGCCGACGCCGAAGGGGTTCGGCTGGTCGTCGGTTTCGAACGCTCTCAGCAGTGGGCGCGTCCGGTAGATCACATTGCAGCGGAACAGCTTCTTCAGCAGCGCCGTGCGGCGAATCGCAATTTTCTGGGACGAGTCGTCGAAGCCCGGCAGGAAAGAGGGCACCGAATACCGCAGGTGATCCTCGCACAGGATCTTGGCGCCCTTCTCGATGGCGATGCGGACCTCAGCGGGCCGGCGCACCATCGCAAGTTCGGATATCTGCCGCCCGATTTCGACGACGCACCGTGGGTAAGGCAGCGAGTGGCGCAGAACGCGGTCGAGCGCTTTTTCGCCGGCGACGGTCTCGCCGTCGCGAAAAAACGCCGAGAGGCGCACTTCACGACTGCCAGCGGGCGTCATTTTCTGCTGCTTCATCCAGAGGTCGATGTTCGCCTCGAATACGGCTTGCAGCTCGTCGGAGGTGTAGTGCAGGTTGAGGACGTATTCCTTCAGCTGGGCCTTGGCTTTGGTGCGGCTCTCGATTTCTCCGCGCGCCGTGGCATAGGCCACGATCCTGCCGCCGCTGCCGTTCCATAGCTGGACGAGGGCGTCGGCAAGACCGCACTGGATCGCGCTCCAGACTTCGACGGTATCGGCCGCCACTTTGTCTGCCTTCTCTCCGTCGTCTTCGCTCGAAGGCTGCGCCGGGGCGGCGCCGTTGCCGGCGGTGGCCGGACTGCTGAAATGTTCGGCCAGCGGCCGATTTTGCTCGTCGCAGAAAGCCTCGTCGATCGAGTCGATCAGGATGACGAAGCGCGATTCGCCCGGCAGCGCGCTGATGTTGATCTCCGACGCCGCGGTCGCAAGGCCGCGGAAATCCCCCTGACTGTTGACGAGGTTCTCGATGATCTGGCTGAGGAAGTCGCCTTTCGAACCTTCCGGGTAGAGATCCCAGACCTTGCCGACGAGCGCCCTGGTTTCCGGGCTGCCCGTCAGATAGCTCTTGAGGAATTCGTCCTTGATCGCGTTCGCCTTGTGTCGTTCGTACAGTTCCACCCGGGCCAGGCGGATGCGGGCCAGTGCGGCGATCAGGAAGTGGAACAGCGAGCACCAGGCGTCGGAGCTGCGGTAAGCCGACTGCTTCTTGAGCGGAATCCGGATCTTCCGCGCGCCGAGCAGGGTCGAGCGTCCGCCGACGCTGTCGGTCGCATACGACGCGAATACCAGCTTGAGGGTGGCCTCGTATTCCTTGAGCAGTGCCTCTTTGCAGCGCAGCAGCAGCGTCTTTCCCGATCCTTTCGAACCGACCAGCATGTAAGGGGCGCCAATCAGTTCGGACTCGGGATCGCGGACCTCGTGCGCGGGCACGAAATTCCGGATTTCCTTCGGCCCGAAAAGATGCGTCATCACCTCCTTCAGATTGTTGAAATTGATGACGCCGGCGTCGTTCGTCCACGGTCTCAACATCTCACCCCCCCCGTCAGGTTCCTGTCGTGCCGATGCGTGCCGCATGGTGCCGGCCGTGTCTCCGGTATGGCCGTCGTGCTGAGTGCGGATCGAACCGGATATATATTTTTTCCGGCAATGCTTGCAAGGTTCCTTGGCCGGGCGAAACGGCAGGCTTGCGCCACGTGATGGATCCGACGGGGTCGGGCAATCGTGGCGTCTTTTCGCCGCCTGCAGGACCTTGCGTACTGCGGTCGCGTGCGTTTCGCCGACGGCGCAACGCCGTGGCGGCAGTGCAAGATCCCGAACGGTGGCGTATCCCGGTCCGACCCCTCCCGGTGTCGCGAGTCTGGATCTCCTGTCGCCCGGGCGGTATTCCTCTCAGTGCCCGCGCGCCGGCGCGCGGAAACCGCGCTGCAACTCGTCGACACGCTGGATGGCTGTCCGGGCGTCGGCTGTCCGGGAGTCAAAAAAAACGCCGGCAGCGCCGGCGTCGGGTAACGGGAACGAGGAAGTGCCGCCTGCTTGGTGCAAGTCTCGGAATTCAGTCCCCGGCGGCGTTCAGCGCCGCCTTCACGGCGTCGACGAATTCCGCGTCGGCGGCGCCGCCGAGACGTTCGGTGCGGGCGAGGCGGCGGCCCTGCGCGTCGAGCAGGACCAGGGCGCTCGTGTGATTGAACTCGCCGTCGGCGAGTTCGCGGTAGCGCACGTCGAGCAGCGCGGCGAGCTGGCGCACCGCGGCCTTGTCGGTGCGTGCGAGAGTCCAGCGCCGCGTATCCAGCGAGCGCTTGTCGACGATGCCGCGCAGCGCGGCAGGGTCGTCGCGTGCGGGGTCCATGCTGACGATCAGGAACGCGACGCGGTCGCGCTGCGCGGGTTCCAGCGAACGCTCGACCGCCTTGGCGCTGTCGATGATCAGCGGGCAGACATAGCGGCAGGAGGTATAGAACAGCGAGACGACCTGCGGCTTGCCCACCCGGTCGGCGAGATGGAAATCGTGGCCGTCCTGGTCGGTGAAACCGGCGGTGAGCTGGTAGACCGAATCGCCGGGCAAACCGCCGGCCGCCGCCGCCGTTGCGAGCAGCAGGCCGCCGAGCAGTGCGGACAGGGTGTTGCGGAAGAACGTCATGGTGTCGCTCCGGCAAGGTCGCGGGCGCAGCGGAAACCCAGGTTGGCGGTGACGTCCTGCGCCTGCAGCGCGGACAGCATCGCGGTACGCATCAGCACGGCGTAGTTCTCGCGGTCGGCCGCCGACAGCGCGCCGGCGCCGCAGAACTGCAGCTTGTCGGCACCGCCCTGGTCGCGGTTGTCGGCCGACATCAGCAGCGAACCGGCGTCGTCGACCCACTCCCAGATCAGGCCGTGCAGGTCGTGGATGCCGTGTACGTCGGCCGGCTGGCTGCCGACGTCGGCCAGTGGCCGCGAGCTCGGATTGGCATACCAGCGCAGTATGCGTTCGCGCCAGGCCGGGTCCTGACGCGCATCCTCGCGCGTCTCGTCGGCCGCGGCCGCGTATTCCCATTCGATCCAGCTCGGCAGGCGCGCGCCCTGCGCCTCGCAATACGCCTGTGCGGCAAACCAGCTGACCTGGACCACGGGCTGCTGCGCCGAAGCCGCGCCGGGATCCAGTGCGCCGGCCCAGTGCTGCAGATAGCGCGATTCGGCGAATACGGCCGCGACGCGGCCGCGCTGCCATTGCGGGTGGGCTTTCACGAAGGCGAGAAAATCGCCGTTGCTGACCGGCGTGCGCATGAGCTCGAACGGCCGCACGCGCACGCCGTCGCGCGTGTCCTCGTAGGCCAGCACGCTGCGGAACGCCGGATTGCCCGGCAGCTTCGCCCAGCCCGGCTCCGCCGCGCCGGGTGCGGCCAGCGCGGCGGTCAGGACGAGAGCGAGCAGGCCGTTCAATGTGCGGCGCCTTCGGCGTGCGGCGTCGCGGCGCGCACGGCCTTCACCTCGTCCTTGCGCACGCGCTCGCCCTGGTTGCCCCAGTTGTTGCGCACGAAGGTCAGGATATTGGCGATCTCGTCGTCGGTGAGCTGACTCATCGGCGGCATGACCGAGTCGTAGCGCTGGCCGTTGACCTCGACCGGGCCGGTCAGGCCGCGCAGCACGATCCTGATCAGGTCTTCGGATTTCTGCTTGGCCAGGAAATCCGATTTCGCCAGCGGCGGAAATACGCCGGGCAGGCCGGCGCCCGAATCCTGATGGCATACCGAGCAGGTGCCCGCATACAGCGCCTTGCCCGCGGCGATCTGCTCGTCCTGTGACAAGGTGCCGGCGGCGGCCGACTTGGCGGCGGTGTCGACGGCGACCAGGGTCTCGGCCTTGTCGCCGAGATAGACCGAGTCGACTTCCTTGCCGGAATAGATGGCCAGGTTCGGCGGGCCGTCGACCTTGAGCACGCCGAGCGCGCCCTTGTTGAATGCGCGGAAGATCGAATGGTCGACGAGCACGTAGCTGCCGGGCACGTCGAGCTTGAACTCGGCGATCATCGCGCCGCCGGCCGGCACCAGCGTGGTCTGCACGTTCTCCTGGAAATGCGTGCCGCCTTCGTACCAGACCTTGTCGAAGATCTCGCCGATCACGTGGAAGCTCGACACGAGATTCGGGCCGCCGTTGCCGACGTAGAGGCGCACGCGCTCGCCGACCTTGCCGGTCAGTGCGCGGTCGCCGGTCAGTGCGGTTTCCGAGCCGTTGAACAGCACGTAGGTCGGGTTCTCGTCGATGGCCTTTTGCATGTCGAACGCCTGCAGGCCTTTCTCGCGGAACTTGCCGACGGTGTAGAAATCGCCCTGCATCACGTAGTACTCGCGATCCACCGGCGGCAGCCCTTCGGGCGGCTCGACGAGGATCAGGCCGTACATGCCGTTGGCCACGTGCATGCCGACCGGCGCCGTCGCGCAGTGGTAGACGTAAAGGCCGTGGTTGAGTGCCTTGAACGTGAACTGCGACGAATGTCCCGGCGCCGTGAAGCTCGACGCCGCACCGCCGCCGGGGCCGGTGACCCCGTGCAGGTCGATGTTGTGCGGCATCTTGGAAGTCGGATGATTGTTCAGATGGAACTCGACCGTGTCGCCCTGGCGCACGCGGATGAAGCTGCCGGGCACGGTGCCGCCGAAGGTCCAGAACGTATAGGTGCTGCCTTCGGCGATCGGCAGTTCCTTCTCGATGACCTCGAGCTCGACCACGACCTTGGCCGGCTTGTTGCGTCCGGTCGGCGGCGGAACCTGCGGCGGCGAGGTCAGTACCGCATGCACGGTTTCAGCGGCCTTGGGGCCGGTTTTCGTCGCGCCGTCGGCGGCCGTCGCGACGCCGGCCAGGCCGGCTGCGGCGAGCGCAGCGCTTATCGTCAATGCCCGTATGGATCTCATCGTCATTCCCGTTTCCGTGTCAGCGACAGGTTGCGCCGGATGCCGGGAAAGGCGCATTGATCCGGATCAACTCGTTCGCGCGCCAGCGCGATCCGGGTGGATCTGCGGCGCCACGTCGCAGTCGCGGGACGGCAATGCAGTGCGCGGACCTGTCTCCGCGCGGCTGCTGCGCACTGTGCGAAGACGGCCGACTCGACAAATCGGATCTTGCGTGAGCCCGTGTTGTTCGCGTTTACGGTGCCTGGAATCCGTTCGGCTCACCGCCGTCGAGGCGGCCTCCCGAATGCGTTGCCCGAACTGAATAGCGGGATCTGGCGGCCGGGCCCGCGCGGCGGCGTCATTTGCCCGCTCCGCTACCGGCATGCACCATGCGAAGCGCAGCGGCCTGATGCGCAAGGAGAACGCCATGCAGCAGCGAACACTCGGCAACAGCGGCCTGCGCGTATCGGCGCTGGGTCTGGGATGCATGGGCCTGAGTCACGGCTACGGCCCGGCGGCGGACAGGACACAGGCGGTCGCGCTGATCCGCAAGGCCGTGGAACTCGGCGTCACGTTCTTCGATACGGCAGAGGTCTACGGGCCGTTCGCGAACGAAGCGCTGCTCGGCGAGGCGCTGGCGCCGCTGCGCCGCGACGTGGTCATCGCGACCAAGTTCGGCTTCCGCATCGGACAGACCGGCCTGGACAGCCGGCCCGAGCACATACGCGAAGTCGCCGACGCGGCGTTGCGGCGGCTGGACACCGACGTGATCGACCTGTTCTATCAGCATCGCGTCGATCCGGATGTGCCGATCGAGGACGTGGCCGGCACGGTCGGGGATCTGGTACGCGCCGGCAAGGTGAAGCACTTCGGCCTGTCCGAAGCCGGCGCGGCGACGATACGCCGCGCTCACGCCGTACAGCCGGTAGCTGCGCTGCAGAGCGAATACTCGCTGTGGTGGCGCGAGCCCGAGCGCGAAATCCTGCCGCCGCTCGAAGAGCTTGGCATCGGTTTCGTGCCGTTCAGCCCTCTGGGTCGCGGCTTTCTGACCGGTGCGATCGACGAAAACACCGCCTTCGACAGCAACGACTTCCGCAACAGCGTGCCACGCTTCGCACCGGAGGCGCGCAAGGCCAATCAGGCCCTGGTCGGGCGCATCGCCGGCATCGCCGCGAAGAAGCAGGCGACGCCGGCGCAGATCGCGCTGGCCTGGCTGCTCGCGCGCAAGCCCTGGATAGTGCCGATCCCGGGAACGACCAAGCTGTCGCGCCTGCAGGAGAACCTCGCTGCGGTCGACATCGTGTTCAGCGGCGAGGAACTGGCCGCGATCGACGCCGCGCTCGCGGCGGTTGCGGTACACGGCGAGCGTTATCCGAAACATCTGCAGGAAACGGTCGGCCGCTAGCGGAGCTGCTCCACGCGCCGTCCACGCTCAGGCGCGATGTCGCGCCGCGCTTCGCGCTCCCGGCGGCCGCGGGCCTGGCGTACGGACTCACGGAAACGCGCCTGGCCCGGGTCGGCCCGGCGCACTCGCAGCGGCACCGCGCATCATGCGAGCCGAGGCTGTCGCGGCGCCGTTACTGCAATCGCCGACGCCGCGCGCAGGCGGCGCCCCAGCCCAGTCCCAGCACCGCGGCGATCAGGGAGCCCAGCAGCACGCCGAGCTTGGCCGCGTCGAGCAGCTGCGCATCCTTGAAGGCCAGCAGCGCGATGAAGATCGCCATCGTGAAGCCTATGCCCGCCAGCAGTCCGACGAGGACGATGCCGCTCCACGCGGTATCCGGCGGCAGCCGTCCCCAGCCCAGGCGCACCATCAGCACGCTGACCGCGACGACGCCGAGCGGCTTGCCGAGCACGAGAGCGAGGGCCACGCCGAGCATCGTCTGCTGCGGCCCCGCGTCGGCGAGGTTCACGCCGCCCAGGCTCACGCCGGCATTCGCCAGCGCGAACGCGGGCATGATGAGATAGGCGACCCAGGGATGCAGCGCCAGCTGCACGCGCACGACCGGCGGCAGCAGCTCGCGCTGCGCGAGCCGCAGCTGGCGCGCGGGCCGGACCAGTTGCTCGTCCTGGGAGCCTTCCTCGTGCTGCGCCAGATCCTTCGCGATGCGCGAGACGAGTTCCCGCGGTTTCTCGCGCATGGGCCTCGACCGCACCGGCGTCAGCAGGCCGAGCACGACGCCTGCAAGGGTAGGATGGATGCCGGCCTTGAGCAGTCCGCTCCAGAGGATCACTCCGGGAACTGCGTAGGCCAGCGCCGAGCCGACGCCGATCCGCTGCATGCCCAGCAGCAGCGCGATGCCGAGTCCGGCGATGGCGAAGCCTGCGACATCGAGTCCGCCGGAATAGAACAGGGCGATGATCAGGATCGCGAAGATGTCGTCGATGATCGCCAGCGCCAGCAGAAATACCCGCACGCCGTTCGGCACGGCGACGCCGAGCAGGGCCAGCACGCCGACGGCGAACGCGATGTCGGTCGCCGTCGGCACCGCCCAGCCGTGCTGCCGCTCCGCAGTGCCGTTCATCGCGAGATAGATCAGTGCCGGCGCGACCACGCCGCCGATGGCCGCGCCAACCGGCAGCGCGGCCTGGCGCAGATCGCTGAGCGCGCCTTCATGCATCTCGCGGCGGATCTCCATGCCGACGACGAGGAAGAACACGGTCATCAGCGCGTCGTTGATCCAGAAGTGCAGCGACTGCGAGAACACGTAGCTGCCGATGCCGACCGACAGCGGCGCATGCCAGAGCGCGTCGTAGCTCGCCGCATACGGTGAGTTCGCCCAGAGCAGGGCGATGACCGCCGCAGCGACCAGGACGATGCCGCTGACGGCTTCGATGTGCAGGAAGCGCTCGACCGTGGCGAAGGCGCGCTCGGCCAGGGCCTGGGCGCGCGGAATGTCGTGGCGTTCGGGAATCCGGTGCATGGGCATGACGACTCCGCGCGGCGGCCCGACCAGCGCTTGAGCCTGCCGCGCTGCGTCATGCAGCGGACACCCGTTCGCGAGTGTAGCGGGCGGCGTCGCGGCAGGCGATAGCGCACTGAAATCGTGCCTGACCGCGTTCGGAGGGCAAGGCCTCTGTCCAGGTGCTGTCTGCGGGCGATGACGCATGACCGGTTTCGCAAGCGCGATGCGCAGCATTCGACAGTCGAAGCTCAGTTGCTGAACCGGGCCTGCTTTGTGTGCGCGCTGTACGCGTACGGACACGAACCAGCGCACCTACGCCGCCGGCGGGCTCCCTGATGCGTGCGTTTGCTCTCGCCACCCTTGTCGCATCGTGCATCGCCGGCGCGGTCCCGAGCGGTCCGGTCAATGCGCCGTGCAGCAGCACCACGACGGCGGGCAGCGTCGTCAACGGCACGCAGGGGGCGATCAATCCCGCCGCCGGCGTCGGCTACCGGACCTGTTGCGCGCCGGGCATCCCGTGCGTCGACCGGGACCCGCCGCAGAAGGCCAGCATACGAAACACCGATGCGTTCAATCCGTCCGAAACGAATGCCGCGCCGATCCGGGCCGTGCAGTCGCGAATCGAACGGGCGCCACTACGATCCGAATCGCAGGTGGCCGGTCCGCGCGCACGGCGACTGACGTTCAGTGCGGGGAAGCGCGGCTGCGTGAGGGGCTTGTCGAAAGAATGGCCTGTCCGCCGAGGGGCGGCTTGCTGCTCCGTTCTTCGTGCCATGGCCTCCCCGGCGTCAGGCGCGATTTGCAGTTGGGGGTGCCGCGCCGATCCGGATGCGACAATCTGGCTAAATGGAATCTGTGGATTTTTTATCAGATGCTGCAAGCGATCGCCAGCCTGCCGATGAAAAGGCGCCACGGACTGGAACAGGGGGCGACAGAGAGAATCAGAAGTCGAGCGAGGCTCTGGTGGAACCGCGCAGGTGCATGATCTGGATGGTGGCCGGGGACGGAATCGAACCGCCGACACGGGGATTTTCAAGAGCTGTACCAGCTGCCCAGAGGCACGACTCAGATTGGTCGTTGCAATAAAAACAACGTCTTGCACTCGTTTCGTATCGCACCAGGCCGCAGCAAACCGCAGCTGACTGCAGGTTTCAGGGAGCCACAGGGGAGCCACAAACTCGGGTAGGCTTCCGCCAGCGCCAACGGCCAGGAAGCCGCCCATGTCCACGTCCGTACACCTGGACCTCACCCCGAAGATTCTCGATTCGTTGCGTTTCGACGTGATGCCGGACGAGCGCGGCAAGTTCGCCAATCCCACGCCCCCCGGCACGCGAGAGTGGGTCGTACGCGACCTGGGCGTCCGAGGCTTGCTCCTCCGCCTGACGCCACGCACCACGACGTGGTACGTCCAGCGGAAGGTGGCGGGGGCGCCGATGAAGCGGGCCATGGGCCACTGGTGGAGCGCCGACGGAGGCTACCGGCGCCTGTCCCTCACCGACGCCCGCAAGCGCGCGAAAATCTGGCTCGGGCTCATGGAGCAGGGCATCGACCCGTTGGTCGAGCGGAAGAAGCGCGAACGGTCGGCGCAGGCGGAGCGGGCCCGCGACGGCCTTACTCTGGCGGTCGCGTTCGCCGAATACGCCGAAGCCCGGGCGCGCAAGGCGAAGGCCAGCACGACCACCGACCGAGCCAAGGTACCCAAATGGATGGCGGGGGCGCCGCTGTGGGCCATGTCCCTGGCGGACATCAACGAGGCGGCCGTGGAAGCCACCTTCGGCCCGATGCTGCGTGCCACGCTGCACAAGACCAAGGCGCCGGCGTGGGGGCCGCGGTCGTTGAGCCACGGCACGCTCTCGAAACTCTACGCCTACTGTTCGGCCGCCTACGCGCGGTCGGCGCCGAAGGCCGGGTTGCCCACCGGCCGCGGCGTCGGGCCGTTCGCCGCGTGGCGGGCCGACCAGCCGTGGCCGGCCGCGGTTCGGCGGAGCACCTACCTATCCACGGGTTCGGACGTCGGGCAGAACTGGCTGTGCGAACTCGTGAAGGCCCAGCAGCGCGCCCACGACCCGAAGATTCTGTTGGACCGCCCCGACCCGCGCGGCGAAGGCCTCAAGCCGCACGCGAGCGTGCTGGTCGACTTCTTTCTGTGCGTGCTGCTGTGGGGTTCCCGCAAGCAGGAAACGGCGCGGCTCCAGTGGAAGGACGTGGACTTCGACCGCAACTTGCTCGTCTTTCCCGGAGCCATCACGAAATCCGGCAAGGACGGCGTGGCGCCGCTAACCCCTTGGGCGCGAGAAATCCTCGAAGCACGCCGAGCCGCCAACGACCGCTGGCGTCCGGAAGACGTCAGTCAGTGGGTGTTCCCGTCGCGCCAGCACGGCAAGCCGTTGGCCAACGCGCGTTCCGTGCTGGTGGCGTTGAAAGAGCAGACGGGTTTGTGGATTACGGCGCACGACCTCCGGCGGACGATGGCCACCGACCTGGGACGAGTCCGCGTCCCCGTTGAGGAGTTGGGCCGTCTGCTCGTGGTCGGCGCGGCGCTGAACCACGCGCGCGGTGCCACGGGGGCGGTCCCCAGCAACGCGACCGAGGGATACATCCAGGAGCAAGCGGAGCTGCTGCGGCCGCACTACCTGGTTCGGGAGAATCGCTTGCGGAAACTGGCGGGCTTGCCGCCGCTGCAGGCCGATGCGCCCGCACCTGAGGCCGGAACCGGCAAGCAAGCAGCATCGGTGGAGGGTCTGGACTTCGATGCGTTGCTTCGCCTCATCGAGGATGACGATGGGGCCGCGCAGAAGGTGTTGGAGGCGCTGTTGCGAAGGAAGACAGCACGCGCGTAGCGCGTAGGGGACGAGGGAAACGACTCTACGCTTTCGAGCGGTCCGACGGGAATTGCAGGTCGGTATCATCAGGCGCCGCCCAGATTGATTGAGCGTCGCTTTTCGCCCAAATCTATGGCGGGCTAGCATCCAGCGAATCAGAGGCGCGGTGTTGGTGTCGTCGCAGACCGCATGTTCTTATTCTGATTTGAGCCACCAACTTCCAGTGGTCCGAGCGTTCAGTTCCAATCCGGGAAACGTCAGCGCTAAGAAATCGGCCAGTGCTTCAATGAATCGTCCCATCTCGACAAGGTCGAGCTCATACCCATTGAGTAGACAATACCTTCCGTCCTGAGACGTAAAAGGAATGTGTGGTCCTCCATTTGTCTTTCCACCGATGATTTTCTCGTCGATATGTTGACTTTCATCCCTAAAACTTTTTACCGCATTTATGGTGCTTTTCCATTGTGCCAAAAATGCCTTGATGTTGGGCGGAGGTGGATTCATCGACTTCAACGCTTTGATGCTCTTTATGGCAATTGCAAGGTCGCCAATGCAGTCGTCGATGGCCGCCGGAAACTCCAGAATGGGCAACCACTGTCCATTTGGCGGTTCCCGGCTCCAGCGCGCACGCTCGTCAATCTGCGCAAGGACCAGATTTCTGGCTTCGCTGTAATGTCGGGCGGCTTTCACCAGCCGAAAGACCGCTATCTTCCTGAGTCCTTCGTATCGAACATCCGCATGAGATGCCTGTCCGAGCACGGATTCCAGAAATGCAACGGAATTCAGCGTGTTGAATGGGCGCTGCAAAGCAGGCATCTGGCATTGGTCTGGCAGCCCGATTGGCCTCGGCGAACTCGGCGGATGCGGTTTCAGAGTCAATCTCCTACAACGTGTCGCGGTTCCGACGATTGCATCATCGTCGTCGGCTATTGCCGAGGGTGAGCGAACGAGCTTGGCTCGGCGTGTTTTTCCGGCGCTCGATTGCTGCTGGAGGGGAAAATGCGGAGCACGGAACGTCTTTCAATCCTGTCGGTCCACTGGCAGCACCGCGTGAAAAAGCTTTGGCGTCATCGCGCCTCCCTGTTCGAGGGCTAGAGCGGGATTACGTACGACGAAGACTCTTCCTGTCTTGAGCGATTTCTCCAGTTCGACCAAATACAGAAACGCCTCGTTTCCGTAGCGCTTCATCGTATTGAGTTCGCCTTGGGACAGGTAGAAGCCGCTCTCGATGTCCCCGGTCGTTGCTTTCACCTCGATGTAGCGGGTGCCCTGGCTGGATACACTCCGGATGTCGTAGCCGGAATCCACGAACTTTGCTGCTTCGTGGACGACTCTGAACCCAGGTTCTACCTTGGCATCGTCTTTCAGCCTTTTTCTTTCGAATGCCAAGGCCACCTTCTCTCCGGCCTTTCCGATTTTCTTTTGTTGGCGAAGGCGTTCTTCGAGGGCCTCCACCGTCATCACCGGCTTCCTGCGTCGCCGACCCGGCCCCTTCCCGGAGGATTCGGATGCTTCCGGCTGGTCGATGGCGGCGCCGTCGAGTTCCAGAACGTGGAGGTGGTCCCGATTGAATCCTCCGGGCGGCAGGCTGTCGAGCCAATTCAGCAGCGCCGCGCGCGTGCGCGCGCTGACCTTGTCCAGTTCGATGAACTTTTTCCCCGTTATCGTCTGAATTCGTTTCCGCGTCGCGCCGCCGGGACGAATCTTGTGAACGCGCTTGCCGCGGTAGTCCGCCAAGCGGAGACCGGCGTACGCGCAGAACTTTGAAAGGCCGAAGTAATCCTTGCCGCCCTCTCGCAGATGGACGAAATGCCTTGGCACGGTGCCGAGCGCGTCGAGCTGGAGGCGCGGGTCGCTCCGCGCAAACGTCCGAACGGATTGGGCGAGTTCAACGTCGTTTCTGCACAGTTGCGCCATGAAGTTCTCTCGTTCGCCGACCGCCCGCGTTCGGTGCTCTGGTTTCTGAATTGAACCGGCCGCTCGTGTCAAGCCGCTGACTGCACCGCCAGTCGTCGCTGCCAGCGACGGTGGCGTGGGTGTTCCAACCGTTGTCTGCGGCCACCGCGACCAATCTCGCAGCGGTGGCGCTTGACACCAAGCCGTCGTGAGCTCAGCATTCTCACTGCGATTGGTGAGATATGTCATGATCTATTCCATCAGGCGGTTGGCGAACACCGAGGTTGCGGCGGGGGCTCAGGCTGGTCGGCGGGTGTTCGTCGCCCTGGTGTCGGCCGTGTCGCAGCCCTCAGAGCCCCAGCCGGTGTTCTTGGACTTCAAAGGGATTGAGGCGGCGACGGGTTCGTTCCTCCGCGAATGCGTGTTTGCTTTCCGCGACCACTGCAGGCACGCGATGGAAAACGCCTACCCGGTGGTGGCCAATGCCACAGCCGTGGTCGTTGAGGAGCTGGCCTTCTACGCCAAGAGTCAGGCAGATGCGGTGTGGCACTGCGAGCTGTCGGAGCATGGACGGGTGGGTTCTCCCAACCTCATCGGGCGGGACAACCTTGAGGCGGGCCAGCAGCAGGCATTGAAGTGGGTGGACGAGTTGCCGGAGGCCACGGCACCCGCCATGACCCAGCAATCCGGACAGGCGGTAGGCGCCACCGCCTGGAACAACCGCCTTTCGGCGCTGGCCGCCAAGGGGCTCATCATGGAGCAGCGGCGCGGCAAGACCAAAATCTTTCGTCCGGTATTGGGAGCTTCCTGATGGGACTGGATTACATCCGCACCACGCGGGGCAAGCCCTGGCGCAAACAGTGGGCGCAGGGCTTGAACTTGATGAACGAGCCCACGCTGTTCGACATCGCGTTCAACACGCGGCGGCGGACCGTTTCTGCATTCGTTGAAGTCGAGAATCCGCCCGCTAACGGCGCCGAACTCTTGCTGGAGCTGATTGGCTCCGATGCGTTCGTCTTTGACGGCCAGCGCCGCGTCGCGAGGGTGGAGAACCTCCCCGATGACGTGCTGGTGTTGCTGCATCGTACCGACAACATCGCCCTTGCCACGGTGGAACACGTCAGCTTGTTCGGCGACATGATGGAGCTGTCCCTGAAATGATCGCCCAACTTCCGAACGTCGTCCTCCTGCCGGACGGACCGACCTGGGACGATTCGCGTGCGAACCCCCTGGCGCTCGGTTGCCGCACCTGTCCCGATTTCGCCGCTTGCGGAGGGCTCCACACGGCCGATGCCGCCTTCGATTGCGGCGATCGGTGCAAGTGCGCCGACCCGTCGGCTTGCGACGTGGTGTGCCGCAAGAAGCCAGCCCGGTTCCGTGCTCAGCGCTTGGAGATCGGTGGGTTCTCGCTCGACAACGTCGAGCGCGCGCCGGTGTTGCCACACCCCGCCTTTCCGCTGGTTGTGCCGCTCATTGACCACGGCTATAGGCGAACGGGCACGCTCAAAGAAAGCTTTGTGGCCGTTCCGCTCTATCGGCTTTACAACAAAGGCACGGGCATCCCGTTCTTCTCCAATAAGGCGGAGGTGTGCGCGCATTTTCGCATTTCCCTCGATGCGACCATCATCGCGTCGGGCGTGGCCCGGGATTTCCGCATCGAACCCTGGTGGGGCTTTTCGACCCCCGAGTTCCTGAAGCAACTGAGCTCGTTGGGAATCGCGCTGTTCACCGTGCCCAATTTCAGTGTGTTCAGCGACGTGCCGCGGACCGACAACCTTCACGCCATCAAGCGCATCGGGCTGTCGTATGCGGCCATGGTCAACGCCGGCTTGCCGACGGCCCTTCATTTGAACGCCCGCACGGAACGGGACTACGCCAACTGGCTGAAGTTCATTCGGGAGCGGCAAGAGGTCCAGGCCGTCGCTTTTGAGTTCGGAACCGGCGCGGGAAGCGAAGGGCGGATCGACTGGCACATTGCGCAACTGTGTGCACTGGCCGATGGGGTAGGTCGCCCGTTGATCCTGGTGCTTCGTGGGGGGATACGTCGCCTCGTACAGTTGCACGCGCACTTTTCCCGCGTGGTAGTCCTCGACACCATGCCTTTCGCGAAGACCCGCCAGCGCCAACGCGCGGTGGTGAAGGACACGGGATTTCTGGCTTGGCCGTCCGCCGCCGAAGAATTCGGCCGCGGCAAACCTTTGGACGCTCTGCTTGCGCACAACATCGAGCTGTCCCGCCGCGCCATCATCGACCCGCCCGAGCCGCTGTACCACTCACGTGCTATTGCGGGAGTCCGGGTGAACCGCCCCGAGAATCCTGGAGGCTCCGGATTGTGAGTCACGCCACCATGGCGGACTCACGGATTGCTGCGTAGTAGCGTGCCTCGGCTTCTGCCGGTGGAATGTAGCCGATCGGCCCGAGCAGCCGGCGACGGTTGAACCAGTCGACCCAGACGAGCGTGGCCAGTTCGACCGCGTGCGCATCGGGCCATGACATTCTGCGGTGAATCACTTCGGCTTTGTACAGCCCGTTGATCGTCTCGGCCAACGCATTGTCGTAGGAATCGCCAACACTGCCGACCGAGGGTTGCACGCCGGTACTGTTGAGCCGGTCCGTATAGCGCAGCGACACGTATTGCGACCCGCGGTCGCTATGATGGATCAGCGGCTCGCCGTCAACGCGTTGGCGTCGGTGCAGTGCCTGTTCCAGCGCATCGAGCACGAAGTCCGTGCGCAGCGAACGCGAGACGCACCAGCCGACGATACGCCGCGCGAACACATCGATGACGAAGGCTACGTAGACGAAGCCCTGCTGCGTCGGCACGTAGGTGAAGTCGGCTACCCACAAGGCATTGGGACGCGGCGCCCGGAACTGTCGATTCACCCGATCGGCCGGACACGGCAATGCCAGATCGCGTACTGTCGTCTTCGCTGGCTTGCCGCGTACGACGCCGCAAATCCCCATCTGTCGCATCAGCCGTTCCACCGTGCAGCGGGCCACCTCCACCGCATCGCGCTGCAGCTGCCGCCATACCTTGCGCGCACCATAAACGTGGTGGTTCTCCTCCCAGACTTCCCGGATCGCAACGCGCAGCCGTGCGTCGCGCTGGGCACGCACTGGCTGCTTGTCCGGGTTCTCCTTACGCACCGCGTGCGAGTAGTACGTCGACGGGGCGATCGGCAAGACCTTGCAGATCGGCTCGACCCCATAAACGCCACGGTTCTCGTCGATGAACCGCTTCATCACTTCGGTCGGCGGTCGAGCTCCGCCTGGGCAAAATACGCCGATGCCTTGCGCAGAATCTCGTTGGCCTGACGCAGCTCCCGGTTCTCCCGTTCCAGCGCCTTGATTCGCTCCTGCTCGCTCGTCGTCGGACCCGCCCGGGTGCCGTTGTCTCGCTCAGCCTGACGCACCCAACGCCGCAACGTCTCGTGCGTACAGCCGATCTTTGCCGCGACCGAACCGATCGCCGACCATTGCGATGCGTGGCTGTCCTGCTGTTCCAGCACCAGCCGAACCGCACGCTCCCGTACTTCTTTCGGAAAATTTGCTGACTTGCTCATTGCTCCATCCTCTCAAGAGATGGAGTCTCCGGGAAAGCCGGGGCGGTTCATATTCGACGAGACCCAAGGGGCCGCTTTTCGTCAGCACGTTGCCGGCGAGGTCGTGGGTGTAGGTGGTGGTCCCGGCCAGCGGGCCGCTCGCGGTCGTCTCGCTGGTGAGGCGGTCGTTCGCGTCGTACACGTAGGTCGTGGTGATTCCGTTGACGGTCGCCAGGACGCGGTTGCCGGCGCGGTCGTATTCGTAGTGCCCACTGAAATCGAGAACGCCATTACGGGTCTGCGTTTCGTTCGTGAGTCGCTTCACGAAGTCGTAGGTGTAGTTCACGACGGTGGTCGCACCGTCGGCGTCCGTCGCCTCGACTTTCGTGCGCAGGCCCGACGGGTCGAGGGTGTAGTGGTAGTGGTGGAGCAGCGTGCCGCCCTTGCTCGCGTGGAGGTCGGTGAGGCGGTTGCGGCGGTCGTGGGCGTAGAGCACGACCACCCCGTTCTTGTAGGTGGCGCTCTCGCGGTTGCCGACCGCGTCGTACGTGTAGGCGACGTCGGGCGAGCCGGCGGCGACGGCGGCCGACTCGCCCGGCTGTGCCGCCATCGGGTCCGGTGCCAGCGTCGGGTCGCGGTAGTGCTGCAGACCGGGCGCCGGCGTCAACGGCTGCATGCCTGGCGGAGCGGGATACGGCCGTATGGGTTGGCCGGGCGGTTGGCGCCCCGAGGCCGGCGGGCGGCCGACTTGGTTGACCCCGATGGCCTGAACCGCCGTGGTGGCGAACACCAGCAGCGAAAGCACCCAACGCTTCATGCGACCTCCCTGTGCTGCGCGGACGCGCCGGTCAAGCGGCGCAGTATACCCGTGGACATGTTCCACTCTGGACGCGCCCGTATGGGGCGCGAACCCAAGCCTAGAGCGTTCGCGTCTCATGCGACGAGGAGGTGGAGGGCCCGGGCCATCGGGCTTTTCTGTCATGACTGCGGCAGTTCTCTCAGGCGCGCCAGCGGACGGCGGAAAGGCAACGGCAGCCCTCGCGCTCGGCTTCTCCGATCAAGGGCCGGCCCCCGGCCCGAGTTGTCGTCGCTGCGCTCCTCCGGCCCGCGCCTGCCGTGGGCCTGCGTCGGCGTGCCGCTGCCGCTCCCTTGACCGCGCCTCGCTCCGGGCGGGGGTTCGCCCACGCCGGGCATCGGGACCCCGATGCCCGGGGACCGAGCCAACCGACAAGGAGCGCAGCATGTTCACCGACGCCGATGTGATTCACACCTACACCCGTCGCGAGGCCATTCAAGACGGCGTGTTGGTCGATGTCAGCCAGGCCGCCCGCGAGGCCGGTTTCCGCATTCCGGTCGCGATGACCGCCCGTGCATGGAGCGAATGCGTGGCATGGCCGGAGACCGAGTCAGCCATCCAGGACGAGTCGGGCAGGTTGTGGGATGTGGTTTTCATGGCCGCCGCCGCGGCAAGACGGGCAGCACGGCGCAAGGATGGCGACCGGACGACCTTTGACCTTCACGTGGTGCCACGAGGCGGGCGAGTCCCATGTCTGACGACGCTGGTCCTGCACGTCGGGCCGGGGGACCAAGGGGAGTGCGTCGGCACCGTCATGGCGCCCGGCGAGGACTAATGGGTTTGCTGGTGGGCGGCCATGGAGGTCGCCCATTCCCGCTGCGGGTAGATTTGGTCGAAGTCGAATTGGTCCATGGCGCAACAGATGGAGGCCTGTCCTTGACCTGCACCGTAGAACTCAGGGCTGAACGCCAACCGGGACCGCAATGCGCTCGCGGACTTGCTCGTAAATAGGGAGAGCCACGCCTTCGGCCGACTCCAAAGAGACGCATAAAGCAAATTCGGCCGGTGCGGGCAGTCGACCGGCGTCTGCAACGCAGTTGACGCGTACGGTCAGAAATTGGCCCGCTACCACGGGCACAGCTCTTTCGCCCTCGAAGGTCTCATGCTGAAGCGTGCCCATTCGAAGTTGCTTCGATTCGCCTTCTACACGGCGCAGGTCCAACGGATCCAAAGACAGGTCAACCCAAAGTCTCGCGGTCCGATATTTGGAATGACGGGCATTCGGAGGGGTAAACCACGCCAGAGTGATGGTCAGACGGCGTCTGACGAGGGTCGCATTCAAGCATTCGGGCAAAGGAACTCGAAACTCCCATGCTCTGTCGTTTCGCAGTTCCCCGACACCGAGCATTATCGCCCGCTGCTCCGTGCACTCCAAGGCTCGGCCGACGTCTGCAACGCCATACCCCGCGTAGCGGCTTACAAGCCGACGCTGTGCTTGCCAGGTGTCAACGTCGGGGCGTGCATTCAAGACTTGAGGTGCTATGTCTCCCAGCGCTGCACCGTGCGCCAGGAGCGCCTTGATCAACACGCCGTCGTAGCGGCTTGGCAACCGATTTGGGGCGCCGGCGCGGAGTGCTTCGAGAACGTCGAATGCTTGGGCGGCCCAACGCGTGGCCAAGGCGGCCGCGTTGCTCGTCCCGCGGGAATACACCGTGTCTCCGTTCGCATCGGGCGGTGCAGCCACCCGATGTCCTGGCGCTTGAACTGCGGCCCAAAAGCCTTGGACGTGGCTTTCTTCCGGCGGGGACACTGGGCTCTCGCGGTAGAGACCTCGCCCACCTGGCAGAAGGATGTCGGGCTTGATGGCCCGGCGAAACCCCGGGCCGATGCACGAGTACGGCGCAACGCCTCCGTCTGGGAACAGCGGGAAGCGGCCCGGTACTTGTCCAAGCGTTGCTCCGTCGCTGTAGCAGGCTCCCACGGTAAGCGCATTGACCGATTCGGCTGGAGCCAAGAGCCGCCGATGCATGTCGCTTTCCATCAGCGCCACCATCGATGCCGAGTGGTGGACGTCGGCGCGCACGCGGTTGAGCGACTCCCGCGGCAGCTTCAGCACGAGGTCGTCGGCGCTGTTGCCGCTGCTGACCACGAACAGGACGCGGTATTTGTAGGCGAGCCAATCGATGAGGCGCGCCCAAGGAGAGAGTTCACCGCTGAAGGGGCGATGGCGGTCGCCGACCGAGAGGTTGATGACCCGCACCGTCGGCGCCGCCGGCGGTGAATCCGGCGTTCCCTCGAACATGCGCCGCACCGCTTCGTGAACCAAGTCAATCAGCAGTCGGTCGTTGGGGGTGCATTCTTGGGGTGGGTTGCCGGCGTCCGGATGCATGATGGGGCGGACGTAAATCGGTGCGCCCAGGGCGCGGCCCTCGCCATCCAGTTCGCCCCAGGCAATCAGCGACGCGATGGCCGTTCCGTGCACCCGTTGCGCCGCAGGGTAGGCCGCCGACCACTGGTCGGGATCGTCGATGAGCAGGCGTCCCTGAAGCCGGGGGTGGTTGGCCATGGGAAGCCCGTCCAACATCGCCACGACTGGGCTTCCAGCAACCCGTTGGTCCGGTACGGCCGCATCCGTCATGCGCGGTTCGGATTCAACGACGCGCTGGACGGCTTGGCCTTGCGGCCGAAGAACCATCACGCGTTCTGACCGCAGCAAGTCTGCGGGAGCATCATCGAGTAGCTGCCGAACACCGTCGGCCGGAACCTCAACGAGAAAACCGAAATAGGCAATATCGACAATTAACCGCTCGTCCAGGATGCGCCCGCCAAGCGCCCGGACGAGGCTTCGTACTTCCTCGGACGATGCAGCGTTCTTCGGTTCGGACGCGAAGCACCAGGCTTCAATTTCGAAACGGAGAGGACTTTCGTCGTGCTCAAGCCTGAAGCTCCACGAATCTTTTAGTTCATCGCTGAGGCGATCGCGAGGACCCCAAAAACGGACGTCCTTCAAATGCGAAAAGACGGCTTTCCAGGCGTTCAGTCCGTGGCCGAGGTCGGCCGTCGGGTTGGCGTTGAAGATTCCCCAAAGCCTCACCACTTGGGCCAGTGCTTCGCGGTTGCTGCCCAGCAGGAACAGTTTCCCGCTCAGCGGTTTTGCGCGGTCGCCACGGGAGTAGAAATCTTCGTCCGGGGCAATTTCGGTTGCGTCGACCCCGGCCAGCCACGCCAGGCCAGGGATGCGTTCGACAGCCGAAATGAAATCGCTAACCGCCCCCACCGTCTCGAACACCACGACGAGGTCCGGGTCGTGGTTTTGGTTCTGCGCGAGGGCCTGCAATTCGAGCCGTCGTGCCTCAAAAGCGTCTTGCAACGACTGGAATTGAGGCGTCAATCGAGCAGCTTGCCGAGCGTGATTCGGCACCTGCAAATCAGGAGGAAAGCGAGGGCCGCCTTCCCGGTCAACCGCTGTCGGTTGAGGGAAAAGGAGAATAGGGAGGTGTCTTGGAATAACGGCAGCCAGGCTCAGCTCTCAGCGGTGCTGTCGGTGGATGCGCGAAGTTTCCACTGTTGGATTCGTTGCGCCACTATTTTTTTGAGACTACCCGATGGAAGTTCCAAAACGTAGCGCCGATGCACGTCCCGGCAGAATTGCTCCAGATCCGAAAAGCTGGTCGCTTTGAGTTGCGTGGCAAGCGTTTTCGGAGCAAGGCCCAAGGGGGCCCCGATGCGTTCCTGGAATCGTTCGAACCACCGCGTTCGCTGTTGTACGGTTGGCGCGGACAGGGTAAGCCGCAGCTCGAAGCGGCGCCACACGGCGCGGTCCAGCAACTCGGCGTGGTTGGTCGCCGTTACGACCACGACGTGGCTGGGAAGGGCGTCGATTTGAAGAAGCAAAGAGCTGACGACCCTTTTGATTTCACCGGTTTCGTGAGTGTCCCCGCGCTCTTTGCCCAGCGTGTCGAACTCGTCGAAGAACAGGACGCAGTGGTGCGTCCGAGCGAAATCGAAAAGCCGTTTCAGTCGCCCGCTCGTTTCGCCCAGAAAGCTGCCGACCACCGCTTCGTAGCGGACGACGAACAAGGGCACCATCAGCTCGTACGCCAAGCCCTCGGCCAAGGTGGTCTTTCCGTTGCCCGGCGGCCCCGACAGCAATACGCGATGGCGGGGTTCTAATCCATAGGAGCGGAGCAGGTCTTGTCGGCGTTGTTCTTCGATGAGTTCCCGAGCGGCCGTGCCGATGTCGTCGGCCAGCAAGATGCTGTCGAGGCTTCGCTTGGGTTGAATTTCGTAGAGCAGGCCTCCGTGCCCCCCGTCGAACGCTCTCACGACCTCAGGCGACTTCGGAGGAGGGGCGGCGGCGCGCAGGTTCTCCTCAAGCCGGTCCGCCAATATGGTGTGCCGCTTGGCGCGCTCCTCCGCCGCCATCGCCTCGACGGTAGACCGGAACATCTTTTGGTCCCCTTGTGTGCCGGCGCGTACAAGGTTGACGATGAGATCCGCTCTCGGCATGGCAATCGGTCAGGCAACGGGTGATACCGAGTATAAGGCTTGCTACTTTCGGGGCGACCTTTCGGCTACGGCAACGCAAAACGGCTGCTGATGCTGCGCCGTTCGGACCCAACCGCTCGGCTTGGTCGTGGTTCTGGTCGCACCTTGCGCCGGGGGTGTCTCAGCAGCTGAGCGGCAACCCACCCGCCATAGGCAACGCCGGTTGTCAGCTTTCTGGCTTGTGCGCTGGCCCAAGTCGCCGGGCCGGACGGGCTTTCTTCGGCGCGGCCAACGTGCTCAAGCGCTGCTCTTCCTGCCTTGCCTGGTCCCGCTGCGCACCGTGGCGCACAGCATCCAGATAGTCCTCCAATCGCATCCACTTGACCTCGTTCTCGTCCGAGCGTTCGTCGGCAAAGGTGCTGAGAAAGTCGGTCGGCCGGCGTTCGTCCCGCTGGACAAACAACCACTCGTCGCTCAGGAGGCCTTGAGACAAGAAGCCCTGAAAGGTGGTATGCCGGGTCCGCCGGCGCCCGCCGCGGAAAAGCGGTTGGTCGAAGCCATCGACGCGGAGAGGGGTGGGGTCGGGCGATGGTGGTGCGACGGTGAGCACGGCGGGCGAGCGCTCGGGTTGCGGCTCGCTGGCGAGGTTCGCCACCCACTCCGCGAGGGCCTGAGCCGGGTAGCGGACCAACTTGGGCCCCAAGGCCACCCACACCGGAGGGCGAACGCCTTCCGCGCGCCACTGTTGGAGCAGGCGCACCGAGCATTGCAGCAGCGCGGCAACGTCCTTCTCGGTGAGCAACAGCGGCTGCGGCGCGGCTGCGGCCGCAGCCAAAAACGGGTCGGTTGAGGTGGGCGCGCTCATGCGCCCAAGACTACCCGACGACGGGCATGCATGAGGACGGCGACGGGGGAGCCACAAGGGAGCCACGAAATCCGGCGGGTTCGTGCGCTTCGTGCAAGTGATTGATTTAGTGGTGGCCGGGGACGGAATCGAACCGCCGACACGGGGATTTTCAATCCCCTGCTCTACCAACTGAGCTACCCGGCCATGAGATCTTGCTGTGTGCGACCAGAACGGTCACAGCGGGAAGGCCGCGTATTAAATCGGGGCGGGCAGGCAGAGTCAAGCACGGATTTCGATTGAGCAGGAAATGAGCAGCGCGGGCTGCGACCGTCCCGTCTGCCTGCGCATCGTGCGAAGGGCGGATTGTGCCGTTCCTGCGATGGGCGGCCCGGGTATCGCGCGCGGGGCGCGCAGGATTTCCGACGTACCGCGACCGCATGACTTCCGGCCTGTTGTCCGTGTCGCGGGCTTCTACTACAACTGTAGTACGACAACTGTAGATGCAGGCGGCGGCAGATGGTGGCGGAATCCAGGGACGTGGTGCTCAGCGATCTGCAGATCGCGCTGATGCGCGTGCTGTGGGCGCGCGGCGAGTGCAGCACGGCGGAAGTCGCCGAGGTGCTGGCGCAGTCGCGCGGCATCAAGCACACGACGGTCGCGACGATGCTGACGCGGCTGGAGAGGCGCGGCGTCGTCGCGCTGCGGCGCGATGCGCGGCAGGTCCATTACCGGGCGCTGGTCAGCGAATCCGAGGTGCGTCGTTCGATGGTGGCGGAGCTGCTCGGCAGTCTGTTCGGCGGCGACGCGCGCGCGCTGGTCTCGCATCTGGTCGACGAAGCCGAGATCGCACCGGGCGATCTGGAAAAACTGCGCAAGCGGCTGGCGCGCGGAGGGCGTGAACATGATTGAGAACGTCGTGATCGTCGCAGCGACCCTGCTGCTGCACGCGGGCGTGTTCCTCGGCCTGGCCTGGGCGCTCGAACGCGGCGGCGCCGTGCGCAGTTTCGCGGCGCGCGAATATCTCTGGCGCAGCGCCGTCGTCGGCAGCCTGGCCAGCACGGTGCTGCAGCTGGCGTTGGCACCGGCGCTGGTGCCGGGGCTGCAGATGGCGCTGGAGGCATCGCGTTCTACCGGCGGTGCAGGCGAGGCGCCCATCGCCGCGGCGTATCGTTCCGACGACGCGGCCTCCGCTCCTGCCGCCGTCGTCGGATCGTTGACGACGGCGCGCGTGACCAGGGCCGGCTCGTCGCTGCCGGTCCTGTCCGCGACGGATCGTGACTCGGCTGCGGCGCGCAGCGCGCCGGCCAGCCGGGCGCAGCCGGGTATTGCGGGAATCCGATCGGTTCCAGGCGTCGCCTTGCAGCCGCCGGTGGTTGCAGCGGCACCCGATCTGGCCAGAAATCATGCCGCTCCGCTGGCCCCGACGGCCGCACGCTCGACCGGCGACACCAGCGCTTCCGGCACCAAGGCTTTGACAAGCTCCACCGTCCTGCAATGGCTGCGCGCCGGCCTGCCCTGGCTGCTGGGGCTCTGGGCGCTGGCCGTCGCCGTGGCCTGGCTGCGTCTGGCAGGCGCGGCGCGCGCGCTGACGCGGCTGTTGCGCGAGTCGGCCGCGCTCGGTCGTGCCGACTGGCAGCAGGACTGCGCCGCGCTGGCTACGCATTTCGCGCTGCCGCAGCCCCCCGAGCTGCGGCGTCACGCGGCGCTTGCGAGTCCGCTCGCGACAGCAGGCAGCATCATCGTCGTGCCCGACTGGGCGCTGGATCTGCCCGCGCCGCAGCGCCGCGCGCTGCTTGCGCACGAGGTCGCGCATCTGGCGCGGCGCGATCCGCTCTGGCGCGCTCTGCTCGCGGGCTGGCGCGGTCTGCTGTGCCCGCTGCCGCTGGCGACCTTGGCCGCGCGCCGGCTCGATCTGCTGGCCGAATGGCGCTGCGATGCCGCCGCCGCGCAGGCGACCGGCGACGGCCGCGCGCTGGCCGCCTGCCTCGCGCAGTGCCTCCAGCAGCATCTTCGCCCCGAATTTCCGGTGTTCGCCGCGGCCATGGCCGCGCCGCGTTCGCCCCTGTTGCAACGTGCCGAGCATCTGCTCGAAGGAGTGCCCATGTCTTCCGCTTCGCTTTCCTGGCGCGCACGCCTGCTGCCGCTGGCCGCAGTTCTCGCCGCCGTGCTGGGCTTGCCTGCTTTCGTTCCTGCCGCATCGCTGGCGGCCGAAGGCATTCCGGCGCCGCCCGCGCCGCCGGCAATGCCTGCGATACCGGCGATTCCCGCGATTCCGGCTGCACCGGGCTGCGCGGCCGGCGCGACCTGCACCTCGATACACAACCAGAACGGCGACATGCAGATCTCGCTCAACGACGGTCGCCGCCGCCTGAGCTATCGCTCGCGCGGCGAGGTGCGCTTCAACGCCGACGACACGGCCGTCGCGTCGCTGGGGCCGGGCGCGGAAGTCAGCTGGGAGGAAGCCGTCGACGGCCAGACGCGCAAGGTCGAATACAGCGGTTCGGGCGCCGCGCCGACTCTGCGTTACTGGCGCGACGGCAAGGAGCAGCCACTGGACGCCGACGGCAAGGCCTGGATCGCGCGCATCGTGCCGCAGCTGCTGCGCGAGGCGGCGATCGACGTCGAAGGCCGCGTCGCGCGCCTGGTCGCACGCGGCGGCAACGAGGCCGTGCTCGGTGAGGTCGATCTGATCCGTTCCGATTACGCCAGGGGCCGCTATCTCGGCGAACTGCTGCGCACGCGCACGCTGGCGGCGGCCGAACTCGACCGCGCGCTGCAGCAGACGCGCAAGATCGGCTCCGATTACGAGAAGCGCCAGGTGCTCGCCGCCGCGCTGGCCAGCCAGCAGCTGGCCAAGCCGCAATGGCAGATCGTGCTGGCGGCGGCAGCGGATATCGGTTCGGACTACGAGCGTGCCGAACTGCTCGTCGACAGCGCCGCGCGCGTCGCCGGCGATGCGGAACTGCGCCGTGACTGGCTCAAGGCCGGTTCCGGGATAGGTTCGGACTACGAGCGCCGCCGCAGTCTCGAGGCACTGCTGGCCGCCACGCGCAGCGACGCGGCGCTGGTGGAGATCCTGGACGCCGGCAGCGGCATAGGCTCGGATTTCGAGCTGCGCTCGCTGCTGAGCGGCGTCGCGCACAGGGCCGCCGACGTCAACGCGATCGCGCCGCGCTATGCCGAGGCGGCCAAGCGCATAGGCTCGGATTTCGAGCGGCGCGAGGCGCTGCTCGCCTTGCTGCGCAGCGGCGAGCTCAAGCGCGACGGCGCACTGGCCGGGCTGGACGCGGCCGACGGCATAGGCTCGGATTTCGAATGCCGCGAAGTTCTTGTCGAGGTCGCGCGCCGGCTGCACGACGATGCGGCGGTGCGCGCGCGCCTGCTGCAGCGGGCGGAGCATCTGTCGGATTTCGAGCGCCGCCAGGTCGAGGATGCGGCCGGGGTGGTCCGCGGCTGAATTTTTCTTCATCGAAATCCCGCGCGGATCTGCGACCCTGGAACCTTCCGGCTTCGTCTCCATAGTCGAGACGAAGCCCTACCGGAGGAATCCCATGTCGACCTTGAACCCCTTTGCCGCCGCGGCGCTGCTCGCGCTGGCCGTTGCGATCCCGGCCCAGGCCATGACCGACAGCGAGCGCGAGCGCCTCGCCGAGTACGAACAGTTCGCCGGCGCGCCGGTCGGCGAGATGCCGTTCTGGAAGCTGCAGAGTTACGAAGCGCTCGGCAACGAGGCCGTCGTGGTCTGGACCGCGGTCAACAAGGCCTGGCTGATCAAGGTGCTGCCGCCGTGCACCGACCTGCCCTGGGCCAAGGCCGTCGGCCTGAGCTCGACGAATCACCGCGTCAGCGCGAAGTTCGATCACGTCGTCGCCGGCCGCGACCAGTGCAACATCGCCTCGATACAGCCGGTCGACGACAAGGCCCTGCGTGCGGCGCGGCGCGAGAAGCGCGAAGCCAAGTAGCCCTGCGGTGATTTGTCGCCGGCCCCGCGCCGGCGGCAGCGACTGCTAGGCTTGCCGCGACGGGATGCGCGGGAGGGGGTAGTGCGCCGGAGTCTGGATATCGCCGTCGTCGGCTACGGCACGGCCGGGCAGGCGGCGGCACGGCTGCTGCAGCGTCAGGGACATCGGCTTGCGCTGTTCGAGCGCGCGCCGCAGCCTCGGCCCGTCGGCGCCGGCCTGCTGCTGCAACCTACCGGTCTGGCGGTGCTGGCCGAACTCGGTCTGCTCGGTGCGGCCCAGCGCTGTGGTGAGCCGATCGCGCAATTGCTCGGCGAGACCACTGCGGGCCGCAAGGTCATCGACATGCGCTATGCGGATCTCGCTGCCGATTGCGCCGGCCTCGGAATTCAGCGCGGCGCCCTGTTCGAGCTGCTGCGCGAGGCGTCCGTCGAGCGGCAGCTGCGCAGCGGCGTCGCCATCGCCGACGTCGATGCGCAGCGCGGCGAACTGCGTGACGAAGGCGGCTCGCGCCACGGCCCTTACGATCTGGTGCTGGTCTGTGGCGGCGCCGCGTCGGCGTTGCGCAGCGCGGCGCTGACGCGGCGCGACCGGCCGTATGCCTGGGGCGCGCTGTGGTGCCTCTGCGACGATCCGCAGCGTCGCTTCGCCGGCCAGTTGCTGCAGCGCTATCAGGGGCCGCGACGCATGGCCGGACTGTTGCCGGTAGGCGTATTGCCGGGGCAGGGCGAGACCGCGCGCAAGATCGGTTTCTTCTGGAGTCTGCCGACCTGCGAGATCGCTGCGACCCGGCAGCGCGGCGCGGCGGCCTGGCGCGACGAGGTCGCGCGCCATTGGCCGGAGGTGCGACCCGTGCTGGACAGCATCCGCGACGTCGGCCAACTGATGCCGGCGCATTACCGCGACGCGGTATTGCGGCGCTTCTGCGCCGGTCGCGTCGCCTGGCTCGGCGACGCCGCGCATGCGATGAGTCCGCAGCTCGGACAGGGCGCGAACATGGCCTTGCTCGATGCGTCGGCGCTGGCGCGAGCGCTGGCCGTACACGACGAACTCGCGCCCGCGCTGGCCGCCTATGACCGCGAGCGCCGCCGCCACGTCGGCATCTATCAGCTGATCAGCCGCTGGCTCACGCCGCTGTTCCAGTCCGAGCAGGACTGGGCTGGCCGCCTGCGCGACGCCTGCTTCGGTCCGCTGGCGCTGCTGCCGCTGCTGCGCGACGAGACCCTCAAGGTGCTCGCCGGCGTGAAATGCGGCCTGTTCGGGCGTCTGCCGCTGGATGATGCGGCGGCATTGCGAGCACTGTCGGCGCAGATCGAATCGCGCTGAGGTGCGTCGATCGCTCAGGCGTCCGGCGGCACGTAGCCGGCAGGCGTGGCCGAGCCGTCGCCGAAAAAGTATTTCTCCATTTCGCCCTGCAGGAACGCGCGATGCTTGGGGTCCAGCGGCGACAGGCGGTTCTCGTTGATCAGCATGGTCTGATGCGCCAGCCACTGGCCCCAGGCTTCCTTGGACACCGATTCGAAGATGCGTTTGCCGAGCTCGCCGGGCCACGGCGCGAACGCCAGGCCTTCGGCTTCGCGGCCGAGCTTGATGCAGTGGACGGTGCGGCTCATCGGGTTCTCCAGTTACGTCAGTCGATCTCGGGCAGGGACTGCAGCAGGCGCCGCACGGGCGCGGGCAGTCCCAGATACTGGCAGTCCGCGGCCGCGTACCAGCGCAGGTCGTCGCGGTCGGCGGCGTGCGGCAAGGCGGCGGCACGGGCCAGCAGCGGCGTGATTTCGAGGCGGTAGTGGCTGAACACATGGACGAAGGCGTCCAGCGTGCGCCACTGCACGATGTCGGCGCCGACGGTACGTGCGGCGCGGGCCGCATGCTCGGTCTTGTCGGTTTCCGGCAGGCTCCAGAGCTCTGCCCAGACGCCGCTGGCCGGGCGCCGGTGCAGCAGCACGCGGCCGGCCGCGTCGCGCAGGATCAGCATGCAGGTCGTGCGTGTCGGACTGGCTTTGGCCGGCTTGCGCGCCGGCAGCTGCGCCGTGCGCTGCTCGCGCAGTGCGACGCAATCGGGTGCGAGCGGGCAGACGCCGCAGCGCGGCCGGCTGCGCACGCAGACGGTGGCGCCGAGATCCATGATGGCTTGCGTGTAGTCGGCGACGCGTGCGTCCGGCGTGTTCGCTTCGGCGTGCTGCCACAGGGTGCGCGCCGTCGCCGTGCTGCCGGGCCAGCCGTCGACGCCGTGCCGGCGCGCGAGCACGCGCTTGACGTTGCCGTCGAGTATCGCGTGGCGTTCGCCCCAGGCCTGGGCGAGTATCGCGCCGGCCGTGGAGCGGCCTATGCCGGGCAGCGCGGCCAGCGCGTCGTAGTCGCGCGGCAGTTCGCCGCCGTGCTGCTGCACGCAGAGCTGTGCGGCCTTGTGCAGATTGCGCGCGCGGCTGTAATAGCCCAGGCCCGACCAGAGTCCGAGCACCTGATCCGCGGGTGCCGCGGCCAGCGTGGCCAGATCCGGCAGCGCGTCGACGAAGCGCTGGAAATAACCGATCACGGTCGCGACCTGGGTCTGCTGCAGCATGATTTCCGACAGCCAGACGCGATATGGCGTGCGCGGGGTCTGCCACGGCAGGTTCTTGCGGCCGTGACGGTCGTACCAGTCCAGCAGCGCCGGCGCGAATGCGCCGGCCGTGTTCGCCGCCGCGGTCACTGCGCCGTCCCCGACTCGATGCGTATGCCCTCCAGGCGCACGCCGTCGAGTTCGATGCGTTCTATGCGCGCCTGGCCCGGCAGCGGCGGCAGGGCATTCGCGTTCGGCGCGGCCTGTTCGAGTTCATACCACCAGCGCTGCATCTGTTGCGCGTCGATGTCGCCGTCGAGGCTGATTCCGCTGGCGACAGCCTTGCCGTCCTGCAGCAGGGTCGCGTCGGTCACGACGAGGTGCAGGCTCAGGTCCGGCGACGCGGAGTCGCCGTCGCCGCCGCGGGCCAGCCAGCGCTGCAGCGCGCCGAGTTCGAGCTGCGGTTGCTGCAATCGCAGTTCCTCGATGACCAGGCGCGAGTCACGCAGGCTGCTCCAGGGCAGGCTCACGTCCAGGCGCTGCAGCGTCAGCAGCGGCGTGGTCTCGCCGGGAAGGCCGAAGCGCGCGTCGTCAAGCTGCAGGCGCAGCCGCGGCCACAGCGCATAACGCGCCGGCGGGCGGAAGGCCAGGCTCAGGCCCAGGCGCGACTGGGCCTGTTCGGCCAGCAGCGCGGCGACGCGCTCGGGCCTGGCGTATTCGTGCAGCAGCAGGGCCACGGCGATGCCCAGCAGCGCCAGCACGACGGCGGTTATCCGGAGCAGGCGACGCGGGCGCATGGATGAAAAAAAGTGGATTGATGGATATTCATCGCGCATGCATAATGCCGCGGCCGCCGACACAACCCAGGATGGAGCGTGCGGCGGCAGTGCTCGCGCCCAAGCTGGCCCCCCTGGCGGAAAGCGTGAGCGGATGCGGCGGCGAGCAATCGCCGCCGCATCCAACTTCTCCGTTTCCCATTCTCACGAATTCTCTCTGCGCCGCATGGCTCCGGGCCGTTGCGGCGCGTATGCATGTACGCATTGAGGCCATGCAGGACAGTCGCGTCGGCCCCTGGGTTGAATACGCCGGCGTCTGTTTCCGGCTGGCGATCGGCAGCGTGGTGACATCGGCCCGGCGCGTCGCAGGCGGATCCGCGCACTGTTGCCGACGCTGGCCGCTGCGGGCCACTCAGCCGCCCAGTGCTGCCGGCAGCAGACCGTCGACGAAGGCGGCCGCATCGAACTCGCGCAGATCGTCCAGGCTTTCGCCGAGGCCGACGAAACGCACCGGCAGGCCGAACTCCTTGGCCAGCGCGAAGATCACGCCGCCCTTGGCCGTACCGTCGAGTTTGGTCACGACCAGTCCGGTCACGCCGATCGCGGCACGGAACTGGCGCACCTGGTTGATCGCGTTCTGGCCCGTGGTGCCGTCGAGTACGAGCAGTACTTCGTGCGGCGCATCCGCGTCGAGCTTGCCGAGCACGCGGCGGATCTTGCCGAGCTCGTCCATCAATCCGCCCTGGGTGTGCAGACGCCCGGCCGTATCGGCGATCAGCAGATCCAGACCGCGCGAGCGTGCCGACTGCAGGGCATCGAAGATCACGCTGGCCGCATCCGAGCCCGAGCCCTGTGCGACGACCGGCACCTGGTTGCGCTCGCCCCAGGTCTTGAGCTGTTCCACCGCGGCCGCGCGAAAGGTGTCGCCGGCGGCGAGCATCACGTCCAGGCCCTGCTGCTGGTAGCGCCGCGTGAGCTTGCCGATGGTCGTGGTCTTGCCGACGCCGTTGACGCCGACCATCAGCATCACGAACGGCTTGCGCGAGGCGTCCACCTGCAGCGGCCGGGCGATCGGCGTCACGAGTTCAATCAGCGCCTGGCGCAGCGCGGCGAGCAACTGGTCGGCATCGTCGAACTCGCGCCGGTTCAGGCGCTTGCGCAGGTCCTCGACGAGCTCGGTGCTGGCCGCCACGCCGACGTCGGCGGTGATCAAGGCGGTTTCGAGTTCTTCGAGCAGGGCTTCGTCGAGCTTGGGCTTGCGCGAGAACAGGCTGCCGAGACTGCGCGCGAACGCACTGCCCGACAGGCGTTCGCGCCAGCTCTTCTTGCCGGGCGCCGCGGCCGGTGCCGCCATTGCGGGAGGATCGAACACCGGCGCTTCCTCGACCGGCGCCGCGGCGGCCGGCTGCGCTGCGGCTTCGGCGGCGACCTCGTAACTGGCGACTTCCGGCGCCAGCGCCGCAGCAGCGGCCTCGGGCACGACGGCCGGCGCAACCTCGGGCGCCGGCGTTTCGGCCACGGCTTCGCCCGCAGGCGCGACCGGCGGTTCGACCGGCTTGGGCGTCTTCTTCCAGAACTTGAACATGGGGCAGGGGATTCACCGAAAATATCCGGCCATGCTACCACCGACCCGCGGCACGCCCGCCGCGGCGGCTAACGGAATCCGTTCAACGTGCCTGCAGCGCCCGGCAAGATCCGCATCATCGGCGGCCATTTGCGCAATTCCCGCATCGAGGTGCCCGACCGGCCCGGTCTGCGGCCGACACCCGAACGCGTGCGCGAGACCCTGTTCAACTGGCTGGCGGCCCACGTCGGCGGCGCGCGCGTGCTGGATCTGTTCGCCGGCACCGGCGCCCTGGGCCTGGAAGCGCTGTCGCGCGGCGCGCGCGAGGCGGTGTTCTGCGAGCGCGATCCGGCCCTGGCCGCGGCGCTGCGTGCGAACCTTGCGCGGCTCAAGCAGGACGGCCGAGGCCGCGTCGTCGCCGACGACGCGCTGGCGGCGCTGGCCGGCCTGACCGGGCCATTCGACGTCGTATTCCTCGATCCGCCGTTCGCCGCCGACCTCTGGAGCACAGTCGCCGTGCAGCTGGAGGCCCGCGGCCTGCTCGGCGCGCAGAGCCTGATCTATCTGGAGGCCCCGCGCGAGGCCGCGCCGGCGCTGCCGCCGGGCTGGAACCTGCACCGACAGACGCGTGCCGGCGACGTGCAGGCCGCGCTCTATCGCCGCGGCGCGGCCTTGGCTTAAGCTTGAGCGGTTTGGTTCCCAGCCCTGACGGTATCTCTGCGATGGCCCGCGTTGCGGTTTATCCCGGCACCTTCGATCCGATTACCAACGGCCATATCGACCTGGTCAGCCGTGCCGCGCCACTGTTCGAGCGCATCGTCGTCGGCGTTGCCGACAGCGCGAGCAAAGGCCCCTGCTTCAGTCTCGACGAGCGCATCGCGCTGGCGCGCCTGGCCCTGGCCGGCCTGCCCAACGTCGAAGTGCGCGGATTCTCGGTGCTGCTGGCCGATTTCGTGCGCGAGATCGGCGCCGGCGTGATCCTGCGCGGCCTGCGCGCCGTGTCGGACTTCGAATACGAATTCCAGCTCGCGAGCATGAACCGGCACCTGATTCCGCAGGCAGAGACCCTTTTCCTGACCCCGGCCGAGCAGTACAGCTTCATTTCCTCGTCGCTGGTACGCGAGATCGCACGCCTCGGCGGCGACGTTTCCGGGTTCGTGCACCCGGCCGTGCAGCAGGCGCTGCGCCAGCGCTGGCGCGGCAATTGATCGTTGTTGGTTCCTTCCTCATCCCACGCAGGTGATCCCATGCGCAAGTTCATGCAAGCCGCCCTTCTCGGGCTCGTTTCCACCCTGGCCCTGACCGCCTGCGAGAAGAAGGAAGAAGCCGCGCCGGCCCCGGTCGCCGTCGAAGTGAAGATGCCGACCAACGCGACCGATCGCAACGCCTGGAAGGCTTACCTTGTCGACGTCGTCAAGCGCAACATGGCCGGCGTGACGTCGAATCGTCCGTACATGTACTTCGTGCCGGGTGGTGACGACCAGGCCGCGCAGGACGACCGCATCAACCAGCTGCAGAACGTGCAGACCATCGTTGCGCGCACCGTGCTGCCCGGCAACATGCTCGCGTTCGGCGGTCCGGATTCCAAGGTGACCGGCGATCTCATCATCGACGCGTTCAAGGAAGCCAAGCCCGGCGCATTCAAGGACGTCATCGTGCTGTTCGTCGGCGCCGCCGCGGACCAGCAGCGCGTGCAGGACGTGGTCGCGCCGTCGGGCGCGACCTACCGCTTCGTCGAAATGAAGTAATGCCCGCGGCCCGTGCCTGCCGGCTCCTGCCGGCGGACGCGGGCCGTTTGCCTCCATGGCTCTGAAAATCACCGAACTCTGCGTCAACTGCGACGTCTGCGAACCGGTCTGCCCGAACCAGGCGATCTCGATGGGGCCGGAAATCTACGAGATCGCCCCGGCGCGCTGTACCGAATGCGTGGGCCACTACGACGTGCCGCAGTGCATTGAAGTCTGCCCGGTCGAATGCATATTCGTGGATTCCGAGCACACGGAAACCCGGGAGGAACTGCTCGGCAAATACGCACGACTGACCCAGGCGGAGAAGAAGGCGTGATCCGATTGCGCGCACTGCTGTTCGTTGCGGCCCTGCTGCCGTGTTCTCCGGTCTTCGCGGCCGATGCGCCCGGCAAGGCTGCCATCGCGAGCGCGCACAAGCTCGCGACCGAAGCCGGCTTCGAAGTGCTGGCCGCCGGCGGCAATGCGTTCGATGCGGCCGTCGCGGTCGGCGCGGCGCTCAGCGTGGTCGAACCGCAGAGCTCGGGCATAGGCGGCGGCGCATTCTTCCTCGTGCACCGCGCGAAGGACGGCAAGCAGGTGCTTGTCGATGCGCGCGAGACCGCGCCGGCGGCTACCGACGCCAAGGCTTATCTCGATGCCAACGGCGAACTCGACCGCGACAAGTCGGTCAACGGCGGGCTCGCGGCCGGCATTCCGGGCGAACCGGCCGCGCTGGTCTGGGTTGCGGAGCATTACGGCCGTCTGCCGCTGAAGCAGTCGCTTGCGCCGGCGATACGTCTGGCGCGCGACGGTTTCGCGCCGGATGCGCGCTGCCTCATGCGCATCGGCCAGCGCAAGGACGTCATTGCGCGCGATGCCGGCGCCGCAGCCCTGTTCCTGCCCGGCGGCGAGCAGCCGAAACAGGGCTGGGTGCTCAAGAACCCCGATCTCGCGCGGACCCTGGAGCTGATCGCCGAACGCGGCGCCAAGGGTTTCTACGAAGGCGAATTCGCCGAGAAACTCGTGGCCGGCGTGAAGAAGGCCGGCGGCAACTGGAGCCGAGAGGATCTGGCCGCCTATCAGGTACGCGAACGCGAGCCGATCGTGTTCACGTATCGCGGTCATCAGGTCGTCACCGCGCCGCCGCCGTCCTCCGGCGGCATCGCGCTCGCGGAGATGCTCAACATCCTGCAGGGCTACGACCTGACCAGGCTCGATCGCGTCGAGCGCACTCATCTCGTCGTCGAGGCCATGCGCCGCGCCTACCGCGACCGCGCCGAATACCTCGGCGACCCGGATTTCGTGAAGATGCCGGTCGCCGAGCTCACGAGCCCGCTGTACGCCGCGGGGCTGCGCGCTTCCATCCACCCGAAGAAGGCCACGCCCAGCGACAGCCTGCCGGGCTACATGGCGCCGGTGCAGGGCACCGACACCACCCATTTCTCCATCGTGGATGGGGACGGCAATCTCGCTGCGGTCACGCAGACCGTGAATCTGCCATTCGGCGCCGCCGTCGTCGTGCCGGGCACGGGGTTCGTGCTCAACAACCAGATGGATGACTTCGCGCTGAAGGCCGGCGCGCCGAATGCCTACGGCCTCGTCGGCGCCGATGCGAATGCGCCCAAGCCCGGCCATCGGCCGCTGTCGTCGATGACGCCGACCTTCGTGATCGGCCCCGAGCGCACCCTGGTCATCGGCACGCCGGGCGGCAGCCGCATCATCACGATGGTGCTCGAAGGCATCCTGGCCTGGTTCGACGGCGATGCGCCGCAGCAGGTCGTCGACAACAAGCGCTTCCATCATCAATACCTGCCCGACGTGATCTCGGTCGAGAAGGACACGTTCACGCCGGCCGAGCGCAAGGCGCTGCAGGCGATGGGTCATACGCTCAGCGACGGCGAGCAGCCCTGGGGTTTCATGAACGCCGTCGACTGGAACCGCAAGACTGGCGAGCTGCGCGGCGGCAGCGATTCGCGCGGCGTTTCCGGCACGGCGCAGGTCAAGTAAGGCGGTGCAGACGATGAAACTCTGGTCCCTGATCGGCAACTCGCAGAAACTCGACGGCGGCGCGATGTTCGGCAACGTGCCGCGTGTCATGTGGGAACGCTGGATCGTTCCGGACGAGGACAACCGCATTGCGCTGGCCTGCCGCTGCCTGCTCGTCGAGGATCTGGACGGCAAGCGCGTGCTGTTCGAGACCGGCATCGGCGCGTTCTTCGAGCCCAGGCTCAAGGAGCGTTTCGGCGTCGTGGAGAGCGAGCATGTGCTGCTCGCCTCGCTCGCGCGCGCCGGCTTCAGCGATGCGGACATCGACGCGGTCGTGCTGTCGCATCTGCATTTCGACCATGCGGGCGGGCTGCTCGCCGCCCATGAACCGGGCCAGCCGCCGCGACTGTTGTTCCCGAACGCGAAATACCTCGTCAGCCGCGAATGCTGGGAGCGCGCGCTGCATCCGCATCCGCGCGACCGCGCCTCGTTCATCGCCGAGCTGCAGCCGCTGCTGCAGGCGTCTGGCCGGCTCGAAATCGTCGACGGCGAGCATTCCGCCACGCTCGGACCGCGCGTGCGCTTCAGCTACAGCTCGGGCCATACGCCGGGCCTGATGCTGGCCGAGATCGGCGGCGACGGCGGCGTCGTGTTCTGCGCCGACCTGATTCCGGGCCGGCCCTGGGTGCATCTGCCGGTAACCATGGGCTACGACCGCTATCCGGAGCTGCTGATCGACGAGAAGCAGCGCTTCCTGCAGGACAAGGTCGCGCGCGGCGTGCGCCTGTTCTTCACCCACGATACCCAGTGCGCGCTGGCCGAGGTCGTGCGCGACGAGAAGGGCCGATTCGCGACCGTCAACGAGCTCGCCGAGCTCGTCGGCGTCGCCGCCTGAACCACCCGAGGAAGCAGCAGCCATGCAGAAGAAATGGATCATCGCAGGACTGGTCGCGGCGCTGGCCGCAGCGGCGCAGGCGCACGAGGGCGGTCATGACGGCCACGGCGCGCATGCGCCCCCGGCCGGCCACGAGGCGACGCCGGCTGGCCCGACGCCGATCGCGACCGGCAACGGCGGCGCCTACTACGGCGCGCCGATGCCGAAGTCCGATGCGCTGGCGATCGCCGACGTCGCGCGCGCACCCGACGCGCACACCGCGGCGCCGCAGGCCTTCAAGGGCCGCATCACCGAGGTCTGCCAGAACAAGGGGTGCTGGATGGTGCTCGAAGACGGCGGCGCATACGCGCGCGTGTTCATGAGCGGCCACAGCTTCAGCGTGCCGAAGGATGCGCGCAACCAGGCCATCGTCTACGGCAAGCTCAGCGTGAAGCAGCTCGACGCCAAGGAAATCGAACACCTCGCCAGCGAGGGCAGCACGCCGCAGCAGCAGGAACTGCAGATCGACGCGACGTCGGTATGGATTGCGGGCGGTTGACCGGTTTTCCGCGTTAGTCAGGTTCTTGCCTCGCCTCCAATCCGGCACGCAATCCACGTTCCATGCTTGCGACGGCGGAGCCTCGCCGTGTGTGTCGCAGGCGCTCAGCGCGAGAACAGCTCCGCTCCGTGATCGAGGAAATACAGGCCCGCGAATACCTTCGGGTCTATCGAGTAGCCCTCGGCAGCCCGCGCGCAGAGCCAGCGTGCGGCGTCGCGGCGCGGGACTTCGTGGACCTGGATATCCTCGCCGGCCACGCCGCCGCCGACGTGCTCGCGGCGTAGCCCCCAGGCGCGGACGAAGGCGATGGTCTCGGTGCTCATGCCCGAGGAGCTGGGCCCGCTGAGGTAATGGTCTAGCCGGTCGCAGGCATAGCCGGTTTCTTCGAGCAGTTCGCGGCGCGCGGCTTCGAGCAGGTGTTCGTCGTCGTTGCCGGGCTCGTCGCCGATCAGGCCGGCCGGCATTTCGATCGCGCGGGCGCGGATCGCCTCGCGCCATTGCTCGACGAACAGCAGGCAGTCGTCGGGAGTCACGGCGATGACGATGACGGCGCCCCCGGGATTAGTGCGCTCGGCGTATTCCCAGCGGCCGCGGCGGCACAGACGCAGCCAGCGTCCGTTGAAAAGAACCTCGGTTTCGTCCATCGTTCCCTGTTCTCCGCCGACGTCGCGTCGGAACCTATGCCGGCCAGTCGCGGTCTGTCGCCGGCCTCCTTTCGATATTCCGGACTTTCTGCATGAAAATTCAAGCCCTTGCCTACGCCGTGCTGAGTCTTTGCGGGCTCGCGGCGGTCCACGCCGCCGAGCCTGCCGCCAAGCCGGCAACCGCCGCGCCCAGGGCCGAATCGGCGGACGAGGCACGCATGCGCGCGGCGGAGAACCTGACCGAGCAGCAGATCAAGTCCACGACCAACCGCGAGGCGCTGTCGCGTCTGGCCCAGTTCTACAACGGCCGCGACCTGCAGCGTTTCATCTGGTCCATGCAGCGCCTGGTCGAGCTGTATCCGAATTCCGGTGCGCTGCGCCTGCAGCTGGCGGCGGTCTACGCGGGGCAGGGCGACAAGAGCAATACCTACGACACCCTGCTGAAGATGCAGAACCTCGGCTTCGCCTACTCGATCGGCAACGACCCGCGCTTCGAGAAGGTCCACGGTACCAAGGTCTGGGAATACGCTGTCGCGAATCTCGATGCCAACGCCAAGCCGTTCGGCGAAGGCAAGGTGGCAGTGCAGCTGCCCGCCGGCGACACCTTGCTCGAAGCCCTGGCCTGGGACAGCAAGCGCAAGCAGCTGCTCGTCGGCAGCGCGCGCGACGGCGCGATCCATCGCGTCGAGAAGGACGGCAAGCTCGCCGATTTCATCAAGCCCGATCCGGCCTCGGGCCTGTACAGCGTGCTCGACCTCAAGGCCGACGCAGCCAATGACGTGCTCTGGGTCGCCAGCTACGGCGCGCCGGTCTACAAGTCGTATACGGCCGAGATGGTCGACCACTCGTATCTGCTGAAGTACAGCCTGTCCAGCGGCAAGCTGCTCGGCAAATATTCGATCGAGGACAAGACCGGCCATCTGTTCGGTTTCGTCGCCGTTGCCGGCGACGGCCGCGTCTATGTCGCCGACCCGGCGCGGCGCGAGATCTTCAAGCTCGACGGCAACAAGCTCAAGCAGGTGACCAGCAACTCGATGCTGACCGGCATCAGCGGCCTGGCCGTCAGCAGCGACGGCCGCAATCTGTATTTCGCCGATCCGGCACTCGGCCTGTTCGGCATGGATCTGTCCACGGCCCGGCCGTTCAGCGTCGGCCATTCGCCCGACAGCCTCGTCGTCGGCGGCGTCTCGTCGCTGTTCTGGTACGACGGCAGCCTGATCCTCGTGCAGGACAACATGGTGCCCCAGCGCGTGATGCGCCTGAAGCTGGACAAGGACGGCCGCAACGTCGTCACGGCCATGCCGCTGGACGCGGCCAAGCCCGAGTTCACGATGCTCGGCAACGGCGCGGTCGCCGGCGACGATTTCTATTTCGTCGCCAACAGCCAGCGCGAGCTCTACGACAGCCACGGCGTGCTGTCCGACGCGAAGCTGCTGCAGCCTATAAAGGTATACAAGAGCAATCTGCGCTTCGCCTGGGACCAGCCGGGCATCTCGGCCGGACTCAAGCCGATTCCGGCCGCCGGCGACGCCAAGGTGCGATTCGAGAATCCCGAGCCGGCACCGAAGCAGGACGACAACAAGTAAGTCATCGGATCGGGCCGCTGATGCGGCCCGATGCTGTTGCGGGGTTCGCTGCCGCTCTTGGCACGACAGACGGGTCTCCAGGGCCGACGGCGGTTGCCGTGTCCGGCCCGGTCTATTCCCCCTCTTGGCGTTCGGTCGCGGCCGTCTTCAGGCCAGCGCGCGTATGCGCGAGCGCGTCAGCGGGCCGAAGCGCAGTTGTTCGAGCAGTACGTCGACGTCGGCCAGATCGGGCTTGCCGCACGCGAAGCTCTCGGCGTCGGGCGGCACCGGCCCGTCGCAGGCGATGCCGGTCAGGCGGCGGCTGAGCTGCGCCTGGGCGGCGCCGGCCTTGAGCTTGGCGTAGGCCGCCGCCGCGCCGCGGAAGCGCAGGAACGGGATTTCCTCGATGCGCGCATAGATCGCGTCGAGGCTGCCGAAATGCGACAGCAGGGTTGCGGCGGTCTTCGCGCCGATGCCGGCAACGCCCGGAATGTTGTCGATAGCATCGCCGGTCAGGGCCAGATAGTCGGCGACCTGATGCGGGTGCACGCCGAGCCGCTCCTTGACGCCGGCCGCGTTCCAGGTCTGATTCTTGGAAAAATCCCAGATTTCGTCGTGCTCGCCGACGAGCTGGCCGAAGTCCTTGTCGGCCGAGACGATGATCGCGCGGAACGCCTGCGGCCGCAGCGCATGCACGACGCTGCCGATAAGGTCGTCGGCTTCGAGGCTCAGATCCGACAGCACGCGCAGGCCCAGAGCCGCGCTGACGCGCTGGCAGTAGGCGAACTGCAGCTTGAGCTCTTCCGGCGGCAGCGCGCGGTTGGCCTTGTATTCGGGATAGATCGCGTTGCGGAACGAACTGGTCAGCGATTCGTCGAACGCCACGGCGCAGTGCGTGGGTCTGGCGCGCTCGAGCAGGTCGAGCAGGAAGCGCGTATAGCCGTAGACCGCGTTGACCGGCTTGCCGTCGACGTCGAAGAACTCCGCCGGCACCGAATGCCAGGCGCGGAAGACATAGAGGCTCGCGTCGACGAGGTGGATGGTCTGCCGGCTCATCTCAGCCCTGCCATTCGCGCACCAGCGCGGCGGCGTCTGGACGCAGGCGCTCGGGCGCCGGTTCGCGCGCCGTGCCGATGTGGATGAAGCCGACTACGCGTTCGCCGGCACCGACGCCGAGCGCGGCGAGTATGGTCGGGTCGTAGGCGGCCCAGCCCGTCAGCCATTGCGCGCCGTAGCCGAGCTGCTGGGCGCCGAGCAGCAGGTTGTAGGCGACGCAGCCGGCCGACAGCAGCTGTTCCTGCGCCGGCACCTTGGAATTGGCCTCGTCGATGTGCGCGATGACGGTCACGATCAGTGGCGCGAAGTTGAAGCGCTCGCGATCCTTTTCGATGGCCGCCGGCGGCGCATCGGGGTTGTTGGCCAGTGCCGTCCGCGCGAGCAGTTCGCCGAGGCGGCGGCGCGCTTCGCCGCGGATCAGCAGGAAGCGCCAGGGCACGAGCTTGCCGTGGTCCGGCGCGCGTGCCGCAGCCTGCAGCAGCGCCTGCAGTTCGGCCGGGTCGGGACCGGGGTCACCGAGCTGGCGCGAAGGAACGGAGCGGCGGTCGTTGAGCAGTTTCAGCGCGGACATGCGGAATTCTCCGGAAACGTGGGCAGGGCGGCGGCGTCATTGATTGCCGGGAACTGCCGAACGCGCCGGAACCCGCCTTGGTTGTTGGAACCCCCTTGGGTCAAGGGGGCGGCCGAACGCCTGCGGCGCAGGAGTCCGGCGGGGTTGTGGGGACGAGCAGCAGGACCTGGGAGCCGTGCTGTGGGCGTTCAGTCGGGTCTTGCATGCAGATCCGTCATAAGAGTGCGCGAGTCTAGCAAGGCCGCTTACCACGGATACATTCATGGGCTAGGATGCCCAGGCTTGGTCCTGGGGAGTGCCACATGGCGGTGAATGTCGCGGTAGTGCGCGAGACGAGTTCCAATGAGCGGCGCGTCGCGCTGACGCCGGAAGTCGCGAAGAAGCTCAAAGGCAAGGGCGCGACGGTGCTGGTCCAGAGCGGCGCCGGTCAGCCGGCCAGCTTTCCCGACGCGGCCTACAAGGACGCCGAAACGGTCGCCGATGCGGCGACGACCCTGGCCCGCGCCGATGTGCTGTTCAAGGTGCAGCCGCCGACCCTCGAAGAGATCGCCCAGCTGCGCGAAGGCAGCGTCGTCGTGAGCCTGCTGCAGCCGCATCTGGCGCCCGAGCGCACGCGGGCGCTGCGCGATCGCAAGATCACTGCGTTCGCGATGGAGCTGCTGCCGCGCACGACGCGCGCGCAGGCCATGGACGTGCTGTCCTCGCAGGCCGGCGTGGCCGGCTACAAGGCCGTGCTGATCGCGGCCGAGGCGTCGCCGAAATTCTTTCCGATGCTGACCACGGCCGCCGGCACGATACGCCCGTCCAAGGTGCTCATCGTCGGTGCCGGCGTGGCGGGCCTGCAGGCCATCGCGACGGCGCGGCGCCTCGGCGCGCAGGTCGAAGGCTTCGACGTGCGGCCCGAGACCAAGGAACAGATCGAGTCGCTCGGCGCGAAATTCCTCGATCTCGGCGTCAGCGCCGCCGGCAGCGGCGGCTATGCGCGCGAACTCACGGCCGAGGAACGCGAGCAGCAGCAGAAGGCACTGGCCGAACACCTCAAGGGCATCGACGTGATCGTGACCACGGCCGCCGTGCCCGGCCGCAAGGCGCCGCGCATCATCAGCGCGGCGATGGTCGAAGGCATGAAGCCCGGCGCCGTCATCGTCGACATCGCCGCGGAGACCGGCGGCAACGTCGAGCTGTCGGAAGCCGGCAAGACCGTCGTCACGGCCAACGGCGTGACGATCATCGGCCCGGTCAATCTGGCCGCGAGCGCGCCGATCCATGCCAGCGAGATGTATTCGCGCAATCTGTACAACTTCATCGAGCTCAGCCTCAAGGACGGCGCGCTGAACCTCGACTGGGACGACGAACTCATCGCCAAGACCTGCCTGACCCACGCCGGCGAGATCCGCCACGAGGCGACGCGGCAGCTCGTGGACGGCGCATGAGCCGCGCCGCCGTCGCAGTGACCGTAGCGGCCCGCGCCGCGACCTTGAGCCAAGCGCATCCGGGGAAACCACATGATCAGCGGTGAAATCGCCCTCTATCTCTTCATGCTGGCCGCGTTCACCGGCCACGAAATCATCAGTCGCGTGCCGGTGATCCTGCACACGCCGCTGATGTCCGGCTCCAACTTCGTGCATGGCATCGTCCTCGTCGGCGCAATGATCGCGCTCGGCGAGGCGACGACGACGACGCAGCAGGTGATCGGCTTCATCGGCGTATTCCTCGGCGCCGGCAACGCGGTCGGCGGCTACGTGGTAACCGAGCGCATGCTCGAAATGTTCAAGTCCAGCAAGAAGGAAGGAGCCAAGTGATGGACAAGTCGGCGCTGCTTCAGCACGCGGTCCACGCCAGCTACTTCGTCGCGGCCGTACTGTTCATTCTCGGCATCAAGCGCATGTCCTCGCCGGTGACCGCGCGCAGCGGCATCCAGTGGGCCGGCATCGGCATGGTCGTCGCGACGATCGCGACGTTCTTCCACGGCAGCATCCTCAATCATCCGGACGTCATCGCGAACGTCGTGCTGATGGTGCTCGCAATCGGCATCAGCACCCTGTTCGCCTGGGTCTCCGGCAAGAAGGTCGCAATGACCGACATGCCGCAGATGGTCGCGCTGTACAACGGCATGGGCGGCGGCTCGGCTGCGGCCATTGGTGCTTCGGCGCTGATCGGCGCGGCGACGGTCGGCTCGGCGACGGCGCCCGGGCATCATGCGCTCGGTACGACGCAGATCGCGCTGGCCGTGATCGGCGCACTGATCGGCTCGATCTCGTTCACCGGTTCGCTGATCGCGTTCGCCAAGCTGCAGGGCTGGATGGACAAGACCTTCCGCTTCGGCGGCCAGCAGGTCGTCAACGGCCTGTTCTTCCTGTCGGCGGTGGGGCTCGGCGGGGCGCTGCTGTTCCACCTCGACACCACGATCGTCATTGCGTTCTTCGCCGTCTCGCTGCTGTTCGGCGTGCTGATGACCCTGCCGATCGGCGGCGCCGACATGCCGGTCGTGATTTCGCTGTACAACGCGTTCACGGGTCTCGCGGTCGCGTTCGAAGGCTATGTGCAGGGCAATGTCGCGCTGATCATCGCCGGCACCGTGGTCGGCGCGGCCGGCACCCTGCTGACGCGCCTGATGGCCAAGGCCATGAACCGCTCGATCAGCAACGTGCTGTTCTCGAACTTCGGTTCCGGCGGCGGCGGTTCCACCGAGATCGCCGGCTCGCAGAAGCCGATCGAGGCGGCCGACGCGGCCTCGCTGCTGTACATGGCCGAAAAGGTCATCATCGTGCCGGGCTACGGCATGGCCGTGGCGCAGGCCCAGCACAAGATCTGGGAACTGTCGCAGCAGCTGATCAAGCGCGACAAGGAAGTGAAGTTCGCGATCCATCCGGTGGCCGGACGCATGCCGGGCCACATGAACGTGCTGCTGGCCGAAGCCGGCGTGCCGTACGACCTGATTGCCGACATGGACGACATCAATCCGGAATTCGCGACCTGCGACGTGGCCATCGTCATCGGCGCGAACGACGTCGTGAATCCGGTCGCGCGCACGGACAAGTCTTCGCCGATCTACGGCATGCCGATTCTCGACGTGATCAACGCGCGCCAGGTCATCGTGATCAAGCGCGGCAAGGGCGCCGGTTTCGCCGGCATCGAGAATGCCCTGTTCTATGCCGACAACTGCCGCATGCTGTACGCCGACGGCCAGGAAGCGGCGAACCGGCTGATCGCCGAGCTCAAGGGCATCGACTCGGCCGGCGGGCACTGACGCCCGACGGTTGCCTTCACCGCGCCGGTGACTGATCACCGGCGCGGCAGAGGGGGCGGATCAGCCCATCGTCGGCGCAGAACGCTCGTTGGCTTCGCCGGCGGCCTTCTGGTCGGCCACCGCCACGCTCGCGACCAGCGACGACAGCGCGCGCATCATGTTGACCTGGTTGCGCAGCATCAGACGCAGGCCTATCGGTTCGACGTCGCTGATGAAACGGTTCATGCGGGCGCGATACTCGGGCCAGCCGTCGCGGCTTTCGCCGTGGCAGGCCCACAGCGCGCGCCAGTCGCGCGCGAGTTCGCCGGCGAGCCGGTGCAGTTCGCGCAGGCGCGGGTCGGGCACGGCTTCGTCGAGCACGAAGGTCAGCTGCTCGCGCATTTCCCAGGGCGTCATGACCGCCGGAAGGTTGGTCGCTTCGTAGCGCAACGGCGGCTGCGTCGAGCCCGGTGCGATCAGGGTCGGCGACCAGGGGCCGGCGTAGTTCGGTGTCCGGCTGCGCGAGACGAGCTGCCAGAAGCCTTCGCCGCCGACCGTGTCGGCGACGATGTGGATGCGCGAACGCGTCGCCGAATTGATCACGCGATGCTGCGCCCAGGTATCGAAGATCCAGCAGTCGCCGGCCTGCATGTGGATGCTGTTGGCGCCGCAGAAGAACGTCACTTCCGGCTGGGTCACGACCGGCACGTGGATGCGGATGTGATCGCGCCAGTAATAGTCGACGTCGACGTGCGAATTGACCTCGGCCTGGCCCGACAGGCGCATGAGCCGCGAGCGGCCGAGCACGCCGCCGAACGAAGCCAGCACTTCGCGCAGGTACGGCAGGCGTTCGAGATGCGGTGTCGGCAGCATGCGGCCGCGGACGGAGTCGCTGCCGGGATCGCCGTTCGCGGAGATCAGCGGCAGCGCCGAGTTGCCGGCGAAGCCCTGCGGGTGCGGCCTCCAGACGGATTCGCCCAGCGCGTCGATTTCCGCGGCGAGCGCCTGTGCGTCGTAGCGTTGCGGCAGTTGCAGGAACGGGTACTGGAGTTTCATGGGCGGTCGAAGTTGCGTTTGAGGTGGGTCAGCCGGCTGCGGGCGCGGCGGCACCGCACGGTCGTCAGTCGTCGTAGCCGAAGCGTTTGAGGTAGGGCGCCAGATGCGGCAGTGCCGGCTCCATCCAGCGCGCATAGCGCTGCCAGCGGCCGACGCCCTTGCGGTTCACCGGCTCCACCACCTGGTGGTAGCTCGGCGTGCGGATGTAACCGCGCTGCCTGGCGTGCTCGTGGAACGCGACCATGCCGGGCGACCAGTCCAGGCCGAGGAAATCGCAGAGCAGCCGCGCATGTCCTTCGACGTCGTCGATCATCTTTTCGTGATGGAACGTCAGCACGTCGAGCTGGAAGATGCCGATCTGGGCGTACCAGAAGTCGAAGGCGTTCGCGTAGCCCTGGGCCGTCGATTCCAGCGTCGCGCACATCGTGGCATAGCCCGGTGCGCGGAAGATCTGCATGTAGTTGCTGAGCACGACGTCGCGCGGGTCGCGCACGCACAGGATGACCTTGGCGTGGGGAAACAGCCGCGCGATCACCGGCAGTCGCATCATGTTCAGCGGATTCTTGTCGATCAGCCGCTTGCCCGGGTCCGCCTGCGTCCGCGTGCGCACCGCTTTCCAGTAGCGCTCGCGCAGTTCGTTGCAGCGCGTCTCGTCGAGCCGGGCCATTCCGTGCGGGTAGTCGATGCCGTCCGCCTCGATCTCGTTCGTCAGATCGTTGAGGAAGGTGCGCTCGTCCATGCAGGTCAGACGCTCGTGCGCATCGAGCATGGTTTCGAGCAGCGTGGTGCCCGAGCGCGGAAAGCCGACGACGAAGATCGGCGATTCCTCGGTGCTGGGAGCGCCGGGCCAGCGCCATTCGGCGTAGTCGTCGGGCTGCACGCGCTCCTGAGCGAGCCGCAGCGGCGCGCCCTCGGCGGTGAGCAGTTCGGGCGCCGCCTGGGCGAGTTGCGAGAGTTGCCGCTCGTGTCCCTGCTGCAGCCAGCGCATGGCCTCGTCGGGACGGCCGCGCTTGTCGTTGAGCCGCGCCAGCGAAAAGAACAGATCGAGGCGGCGGTTCGCGATTGCCGTGTTCGCGAGCAGCGACTCATGCAGGCGGCAGGCTTCGTCAATGTCGTTGCCGCGTGCGGCGATGTTTGCCGCGGCGATGTCGAGGTCCTGGAGCAGGCCCGCTTCCTCCGCGTCGTCGCGGCGGATCTGTGCGAGCAGCGCACGCGCTTCGTCCACGCGATTGGAGCGTTCGAGGAATGCCGCGCGCCGTGTCAGCACGCGCGTGTTGCCGGGATCGCGGCGATCGGCGAGCTGCAGCGCGAGTTCGGCCGCGTCGAGATTGCCCATTTCATTGTGCAGCGAGGCGAGGTCGACGAGTACCTGCAGATCGTGGCTGGCCCATTGCGGCCAGTCGGCTAGCAGTTCCTCGACCTGTTCGTTGTGGCCCGCCTCATAGCAGGCGGCGGCAACCTGGGCGCGCAAGGCCGCGTCGTCGGGCTGCAGCGCGAGCGCTTCGAGCAGGTGGTGGCGCGCGCCGAGAAAGAGGCCTTTCTCGTACTGGATCAGCCCGAGGTTCTGCAGTGCTTCGCCCATTTGCGGGTTCAGCGAGAGCGCGTGGTGATAGGCCTCGCTGGCTTTGCCGTTTTCGCCAAGGCGGCGGCGGCTGTTGCCGAGATTGAGCCAGTGTTCCGGCGTCGCCGGCGCGAGCTCGGTGATGCGCTCGAATATGGTTGCGGCTTCGCTGTCGCGCCCCTGGCTGTCGAGGCTCAGCGCGAGCAGCACCAGTGCACCTTCGTTGCGCGGGTTCTGCATCAGCAGCTGACGGCTGATCTGCTCGGCGTAGGCGGGATTGCCGTTCTGTAGCGCGTCGAATCCGATGGGGAGCATGGGGAAACCTGATGACCGAGCCACTAAGTATGGGTGCGGCCGTGCAGGGGGACAAGCACAGTGCCGGCCGTATGCGGCGGCCGGCAGGTGATCACGCTGGGCGGGCATAAAAAAACCGCGCGGCTTGCGCCGCGCGGTTTCTGTACTGCCGTGTAGCGGAAGTTCTTAGAACTTCACGCCGACACGCGCCCAGTAGAAGCGACCCACGGTTTCGTAGGTACGGGCGTCGGTGTTGCTGTCGAAGCCGTACTGCCACAGCTGCGGCGGCTGCTTGTCGAACACGTTGTCGACGCCAACTTCGAGGTTGGTGTGGATCGGTTCGATGTTGTAGCCGAACTGCAGGTTGTGATAGGTGACGGCGCCGGTGCGGAACGAGTTCCGCGCCGCATCACCCGTCGGGTCGATGACGGTGTAGCCGTCACCAGCCACGGTCTGCGCGCCGAAGCGGGTCGGACCGATGTAGCGAGCACGCCAGGAAGCGTCGAACGCGCCCATGTTCCAGTTCACGCCGGCATAACCGCGCCAGCGGGCGTAGTTGCCGTCGCCGCCCTGAGCGGACGAGACGTACGAACCGGCGTTGTTGAACTGGGTCGTGACGTCGCCCTGGACCTTCTGCGCGTTGTACTTCTGGATGTAGGTCGCGTCCAGCGAGAAGCGGAAGTTGCCCCACGCGGTTTCCGGCAGACGGTACTTGAAGCTCATGTCGATGCCGGACGTGTCGATGCGACCGACGTTCTGCGTGCGGTTGTTGACGAAGTTGATGTCGCCGACGCCCGTGAGTTCACGCGTGAACAGGTTGCAGTAACGGCCGAAGTTGAAGCACTGGTTGATGATCGTCTGCGTACCCAGCGTACCGATGGTGTCGGTCAGGTAGATGCGCCACACGTCGACCGAGGTCGAGAAGCCTTCCAGCCAGCTCGGGTCGTACACGACGCCCCAGGTGAACGACTTGCCCTGTTCCGGCTTCAGCTGGTCGTTCGAACCGAACAGCGCGCTGGTCTGCGGGGTGGTCTGCTCGAAGCCCGGAGCCAGGCCGGCGCAGGCGACGTTGCTGAGGCGCGGGTCGCCGACGCGGAGGCCGTCGCAGGGATCCTGGTACGTATCGGCCGACGGGGTCACGCCGCCGTACAGGTCGGAGATCGTCGGCGAACGGAACACTTCGGCGACCGTGCCGCGCAGCAGCACGTCGTCGATCGGGCGCCATTCCACGCCGATCTTCGAGTTCGTCGTGTTGCCGAACGCGGAGTAGTCGGAGTAGCGCGAACCCAGCGTGAAGTTCAGCGACTTGGCCAGGAAGACGTCACGCAGAACCGGGATGAACAGTTCGGCGTAGAACTCGCGGACGCTGAGCGAGCCGGAGTTCGGCGAGGCGCAGGCGTCGGTCGAGGTCTGGCAGGTGCCGACCGCCGGATCGGTGATGATCGACGAGAAGTCCGGCGTGAAGTACTGGTAGTCCTTGCGGTATTCGCCGCCGAACGCGACGCTGAGCGCGCCGGCCGGGAGTTCGACGATTTCGCCGGTCAGGTTGAAGCGGGCGATCTTCTCGTTCGAATAGAAGTGGTTCGACGGGGTGATCGACAGCTTGCGCAGGTTCTCGATGTTCTGGCGGCCGGCGGCCGTCTGGTTCTCGAGGCCGAGCAGGTTGATCGGCGTGCAGTTCGCGATGATCGCGGTCGGGGTGCCGCAACGGGCAACGCCGTTGGAGTCGATGAACGACGGGCCGACGGCGTCACGCAGGCCGGGCTTGAAGTAGTAGCCGGTCTGCTGGCGATCCTGGGTCAGGCGCGCCCAGCTGATGCCGGCGTCCCAGGTCCAGGTGTCGCCGAAGCTGCCGCGCAGGCCGGTGTTGAACTGCTGCGATTCGGTCTGGAAGCGGCCGATGCGGTTGCCGTCCAGCGACATGCGGATACCGCCCGAGCTGACGTTCACGCCGAACGGGTTGTAGATGCTGCCGGCCGAGATGACCGCGCCCGAGTCCGCGCCGAGGATCAGCGGCAGCGGAGCCAGCTGATAGTTCGAACGGGTGTTGTTGGAGAACGCTTCGACGTAGGCTTCGACGTTGTCCGAGATGCGGTAGTTGCCCGCCGCGAACAGGCCGCCGCGTTCCTGCGGGGTGCGCAGGATGTTGAACGGCGAGTAGTCGTAGGTGTCGTTGTTCGCGCCCGAGCCCTTGTAGCAGCGGAAGTCGGAGCCGGCGGTGCCCGGACGGCCGGTGATGCGCGTCACGTTGACGTTGGCGGCGGTGCCGGAGCAGGCCAGGCCGAAGCTTTCGGCGACGCTGCGCGGGATCACGTAGCGGCCGTTCGGAATGGTGCCCGAACCCAGCTCATAGATCGTGCCGGCCGAGTTGTACAGCGCCGGGGTCGAGTACTTGCGGTCGGCCGCGCTGACGGCGTCCTGCTTGTTGTAGGTGACGCCGACGACCAGGCTGCCGCGGTCGCTGGAGTGGCCGATCGTCATCGAGCCGCCGACGCGCTGGCCGTCGTCACGGTCGGAGATGCCGTAGTCGAACGAGGCTTCCATACCCTGGAAGTCACGACGCGTGATGAAGTTGACCACGCCGCCGATCGCATCCGAACCGTACACCGCCGAGGCGCCGTCCTTCAGGATTTCGATGCGCTCGACCATGTTGATGGGGATCGAGTTGACGTCGTTGTAGAACACGCGCTGGCCGTTGATCAGCAGCAGCGTGCGCTGCGAGCCGAGGCCGCGCAGCGAGACGGTGGAGGCGCCGGAGCCGCCGCCGTTGTTGACGCCCGGGTTGGTCGCGGCGCCAGCGATCGAGGGGGCTTCCTGCAGCAGGTCACCGATGGTGAGCTTGCCGGTCTTTTCGATGGCGGACTTGTCGATGACGAAGACCGGGCTCGAGGTCTCGAGGTCGACGCGGCGAATACGCGAACCGGTGACGACGATCGTCTCCAGCGTTTCGCCCTTGTCGCCACTTTCCTGAGCGAAAGCCGGGGCGGCGGTGAGGCCTACAGCGGCCGCGGTGCCCATGTACAGGGCGTAGCGCACGGCGCGCAGAAGCTCGTTGCGGTTTTGTCTCATTACACTCTCCAACGTCAGAGTTGTGACACAGATCGGGACTAGTACTTTCCTTCCTGGAAAAGGCCAAGGAATCACCTGCCTAAGCCTCGGCAGCGGCCGATACTAACAACATTCGCAACGAGTGGGAATCCCTGTAGCTTATTTGCAACAAGGTTGTGGTTGGTCCGCGGCGGCGCGCTCCATGCTTATGATTTGCATGGAAAATAAAAGGGTAAAAAGAATCATTTTTTGCGTTTTACAGGGGCTCCGGCAGGTGCCGGAATTGCGCGCAGAGGTTGCCGGAAAGCTGAATGTCCGGACTCAAACGTTAAATTCGCTGTTAACAGGAAAATCACGCCGCGGTCGCCGCCGCACTGGTTGGCGCAGCGTTTTCTTAACGCAGGTGTTTGTGTGGCGAGGCGTGACGGCAACGGCGCTGCGGCGCCGCGGCGGGGGACTCAGAGGTCCTGCTGATACTGCACGTACGGCGTGCGGGCCTGGCTGTTGGCCTCGCTACCGGTCAGCGGCGGGCTGGCCAGCAGGTTCTGTGCGCCGATGCTGAGCTCCGCCTGCCACGGCGTGTGCCAGGTCAGGCCGAGGTCGATACCGGTCCAGCGCTGCGCGTCGACGCCGGAGGTGGAGCGCAGCGGGTTGTAGACGCGGCCGGTGATGCTGGCGCTGAGGGTCTCGCCGCCGAGGCCGAGGCTCAGGGCCTTCTGCTGCCACAGCGGGCGGCTGCCGTCGAGATCGGGCGTCAGGCGGATGCGGCCTATGCTCGCGCCGAGGTCGATGCTCTGGGTGTTGTTGAAATACCAGCTGCCGCGTGCGCCGAACTGGGCCGAGTCGCTGAAGCGGCCAAGGTCCTGGGTCGGGATCACGAGTCGTGGCAAGTGATTGTTGGCGCCCGGCGCCGCGACGGTCGGCAGGGCCGAACTCAGTGCCGGCACCAGGCTGCGCGGCAGTGCCGGCTCCAGCCAGCTCAGGGCCAGGCCGAGGTCGATGCCGAAATCGCCGCCCGACCAGCTTGCGCCGAGGTTGCCGCCGTACCAGTGCGCGCCGGCGGCCTGGCGCCGGTTGCAGTCGGGATTGGCGATGCTCAGATAGCTGCCCGAACTGAGGCAGTCCAGCGCCAGCGCCGGTTCCGATAGCGTCAGCGGCGCCAGCGAGATGCCGCCGTGCAGGCTGCCCTGTCCGCCGAGGCGTACGCCGACCCGGCCGTCCAGCAGCGACGTCGCGTCGATGAGTCGCCAGTCCAGTGCGCCGCCGACCTGCGGCGAGGCCGGCGCGATCGGGGACAGGGGCTGACTGGACTGGGCTACCGCGACGAGCACGCGTCCGTCGGGAGTGCTCCACATCGGCACGAAATGTGTGGCTTCGGCGCCCGGAGTACTGGCCAGCAGCCGGTCGAGCATGGCTTTCTGGCTGGCTTCATTGGCCTCCGGCGCGATGTACTGCGCTGCAGCCGTAAACGGCAGCAGGGCGGTCAACGCGGCAATGGCCAGAAGCTTGCGCATGCGGAGTAAAGCGGGTGGGTGGGCTGTCGGACTGGACCGGAAGAACGAAGTTCCGCGCTCTCCGGATCGAGGTTACGGGCGCGAGTTTACAAAAAAGTAACGCAAATTGCTTGCCTTGCGTCACCGATCCGAGGCAATTCCGCGCGTCCCGGCAATATGGCTACACTGCGACGGCCCAGCGGGGCCGTTCCCCCGAGACTGCATCGCGCATGCCCAGCACCCCGATTCCCGTCCCCGGGCGCCTGCGCCCGGATAGCGATGCCGCCGACGCGGCGCTGCGCGGGTTGTTGCGCGCCGTTGGCTGGGACGAGGTCGGCCAGGCCGGCGTCGCCCTCTGTGCGGCCCTGCTCGGCACCGGCGAGTTCCGTCTCGTCGACAGCGCCGCGGCTGCGGTCATGACCGCGCGCCATCCGCCGCACCGCGGCGACGGCGGGCTGCCCAGCGTGTTTGTGCCGCCGATCGTGCTGATCGACCAGGATGCGCACCGGGTCCGCGTGCTGCAGCCGCTGGGTGTTCCCGAAGCGGCCACCGGGCTGCTCGATGCGCGGGTTCCGATCGAATCCTGGTCCAGCGCCGACTGGCAGGAGAACTGGGCGCGCGTGGTCCTGCTGATCGACGCCAAGCTGGTCAGCGTGCGCGCGGCCGACAGCCTGCAGCAGGCGGTCGAGCGCCTCGAGCGCGCCGAGCGGCTGCAGCGGGCGCTGTTCGCCATTGCCGACCAGGCCAATGCCGACCGCGAGATGGCCGAGGTCATGGCCACGCTGCATCGCATCGTCGGTAGCCTGATGTACGCCGAGAATTTCTACATCGTGCTGTACGAGCCCTCGCGGCATACGGTGCGGTTCCCGTATTTCGTCGACGTGGCCGACCAGGACGTGCCCGACGCGACGCGCGAGTTCGCGCTGCACGAGCTGGCCGGCAGCATGACCTGGCACCTGCTGACCGGCGGCAAGGCGCTGCGCGGTTCGCCCGAGGCGTTGAACGATCAGGTCGAGGGTCCCATCGTCCAGGCCGGGCCCGAATGCGTGGACTGGCTCGGCGTGCCGCTGCTGCGCGGCAACCAGGTCGTCGGCGGCATCGTCGTGCAGAGCTACCGCGAGAGCGAGCGGCTCAGTGACCAGGACCAGGCGCTGCTGACCTACGTCGCGCAGCACATCCTGACCGCACTGGAGCGGCGCCGTGCCCACGAGGAGCTGGAACAGCGCGTGGCCGAGCGCACCGACGCGCTGCGCGAAGCCAACCGCGTGCTGCAGCAGCAGGTGCTCGAGCGTCAGCGCGGCGAGCGCCTGCAGGCGGCGCTGTTCCGCATCGCCGAACTGGCCAACACGACCGACAGCCTCGAAGACTTCTACGCGGCCCTGCACCGCGTCGTCGGTGGTCTGCTCAACGCGCGCAATTTCTACATCGCGCTGCAGTCCGACGATGGCAGCGAGCTGCGCTTCCCGTATTCGGTCGACGAATTCGATCATCAGCGGCGCACGCGCCGGCCCGGCCGCGGCCTTACCGAGTACGTGCTGAACCACGGCACGGCGCTGCTCGTGGACCGTATCGGCATCGAGCGCCTGAGCGCCAGCGGCGACGTCGCGAGCATCGGCACGCAGTCGACCTGCTGGCTCGGCGTGCCGCTGATCTGCGCCGACAAGTCGGTCGGCGTGCTTGCCGTGCAGAGCTATTCCGAGGACTACGGCTATACCCCGCGCGACCAGGAACTGCTGACCTTCGTTTCCTACCACATCGCCAACGCGCTGGAGCGCAAGCGCAACGCCGATTCGCTGAAGTCGGCCTACGCCGAGCTCGAGCAGCGCGTCGCCGAGCGCACCGGCGAACTCGCCGCAGCCAATCGCGACCTGCGCGAGCAGGTCGCCTATCGCGAGAGCATGGAGCGCCAGCTCAAGCACGAGACCCTGCACGATTCGCTGACCGGTCTGCCCAACCGCACCCTGTTCCTGGAGCGGCTGGAACTGGCGCTGGAGCGCTACCGGCGCGACCCGCGCCGGCCCTTCGCCGTGCTGTTCCTCGATCTTGACCGCTTCAAGGTCATCAACGATTCGGTAGGGCATCTGGTCGGCGACGACCTGCTGTACGAGGTCGGCGGTCGCATCGTCGGCTGCGTGGAGCAGGGCGACGTGGCCGCGCGCCTCGGCGGCGACGAGTTCGCGATCCTGCTGCACGACGTGATTGATCCGGAGCGCGCGATGAGCTTCGCCGCACGCATCATCGAGGCGCTGAACGCGCCGATACGTCTCGGGCAGAAGGAAGTGTTCACCTCCACGTCGATCGGCATCGCCCTTTGTTCGCCGCGCTACGCCAAGGCCGAGGAACTGCTGCGCGACGCCGATGTCGCCATGTATCGCGCCAAGGCCGAAGGCCGTCACCGCTATGCGCTGTTCGACGAGCGCCTGCACCGCGAGGCGCTGCGCCTGCTCGAAGTCGAGAACGATCTGCGCCGGGCCATCGCGCGCGGCGAGCTGGAGCCGTATTTCCAGCCCATCGTGCGGCTGTCGGATCGCAGTCTCGTCGGCTACGAGGCGCTGGTGCGCTGGCGCCATCCGGAACGCGGCGTGCTGCTGCCGGCGGATTTCCTGCCGGTGGCCGAGGACAGCGGCTCGGCCGAGCAGATCGACTGGCAGATGTTCGAGCGCGTCTGCGCGATCGCGCCGGCGCTGACCGCCCAGGGCGGCTTCATCAGCATCAACCTGACCGCGCGGCATTTCCGTCTGAGCGAACTGGATCGCGAACTGTTCGCGATCCTCGACCGCAACGGCGTCATGCCCAGCCGCATCCGCATCGAGGTCACCGAGCGAGCGCTGCTGGAGAATCCGGCCCAGGTCAAGCTGATCCTCGACGGCCTGCGCCGACGCGGCATCAGCGTTGCACTGGATGATTTCGGCACCGGCTATTCCAGCCTGAGCTATCTGCACCAGTACCCGCTGCAGGCGCTCAAGATCGACCGCTCCTTCGTTGCCGAGATGCGGCCCTACGACGACGGCAGTTCCAGTGCCGTGGTGCGCGCGATCCTCGCGATGGCCGGCTCGCTGGGCATGCAGGTCATCGCCGAGGGCATAGAGACCGAAGCGCAGCAGCAGGCGCTGGAGACCCTGGGCTGCGAGTTCGGCCAGGGCTTCCTGTTCGGCCGGCCGCAGCCGGCCGAGCATTGGCTGGGCCTGGGGCAGTAGTCGGCCACGACTGAGCCGGTACGGATTCGCCGCGCGACCGCCGTTCGCTCCGCTCATTCGGCGGCAGCTCGGCCGGGCCGCCGCGGTTCTCGAACGGTTCGCCGCCTCGGCCCGGCGCTCAGTGCGTCGTTGCCGAACCCGGTGTTTCGGGCAGATCGCGCAGTACCTGCTCCAGATCGACGCGGTCGAAGTGGTAGCGCGTATTGCAGAACTCGCAGGTCACTTCGATGCGGCCGTCGGGCTGCAGCGCCGCTTCGCTTTCGCTGCGGCCGAGGTTGCGCAGCACCGCCGCGACACGCTCCCGGCTGCACTGGCAACCGAAGAACAGACCGCGTTCGCCGGTCAGGCGCACGTCTTCCTCGTGGAACAGGCGCAGCAGCACCTGTTCGGGCGGCAGCTGCAGCAGCTCGGTTTCGCTCAGGGTCGCGGCCAGGTGGCAGGCGCGGTTCCAGCCGTCCGGATCGGTCTGGCCGATGCCGCCGGAGCGGGCCAGCGGCTGCAGGATCAGCGCCGCGGCGCGGCCATTGGCGCAGCCCAGGCGGATATGGCTCGGCAGCTGCTCAGAACGCTCGAAATAGCCTTCCAGCAACTGGGCGAGCGTGCCGTGCTCGACCGGCACGAGACCTTGCTGACGCTGGCCGGTCGCGGCGTTGTCGATCGTGATCGCCAGCAGCGGCTCGGGCTGTCCGGCCAGGTCGATAGCCGCATCGGCGGTGTCGCCACGCCACTGGGCGAGTCCGCGCAGGCGGCCGGCGTCGTTGCATTCGGTGAACAGCAGGCTCAGATCGCCCTTGGAGCGCAGGTGCAGCGACAGGTTGCCGCTGAGCTTGATCGTGCCGGTCAGCGCGGCCGTGGCCGCCAGCGCCTGTCCGAGCAGGGCCGAGACGGCCGGCGGGTAGTCGCTGCGCCCGGCCACTTCCTGCCAGGCATCCTCGAGTTGGACCAGCACGCCGCTGACGCCGGCGCGTTCGAGCAGGAAGCGATGCAGATGATCGTTGGGGTTTGGCACGAATGACGGTCCTGTAGGCTGGTCGAGCCAAGTGCGGCCGCGACGGGCGTTTGCAAGCGCCGCGACGATTATCCGGCAGAAGCACGCCACGGCGTGCGCCGGCTGTGCGGCGCGCAGCCTTGCCCGCGGCGGCGTGCTTGCCGCCGGCGCCGGCTTTCTGCCAACCTGCGATGCCATTACCTGAGGCCGGCAGCGTGGCGGTTCGTTCCGGAAAACGCGGCGCGTTGCGCTGGATCTGGCGTTGGAGCTGGCGCCTGGCGCTGGCCTGGGTGCTCGGCAGCGTCGCCGTCGTGCTGCTGCTGCGCTTCATGCCGATCGGCTACTCGGGTTTCATGCTGCAGCGTCAGCTGCATGCCTGGTTCGCCGGCGAGCGCGATTTCCGCCTGCGCCAGCGCTGGGTGCCGCTGGCCCAGGTCTCGCGCGAGCTGCCGATCGCGCTGGTTGCGGCCGAAGACCAGAAATTTCCGCAGCACCACGGCTTCGACGTGCAGGCCATCCGCGACGCGATCGAGGACGCCGAGGACGGCGAGCGCCTGCGCGGCGCCAGCACGATCAGCCAGCAGACTGCCAAGAACCTGTTTCTCTGGAACGGCCGCAGCTTCGTGCGCAAGGGGCTGGAGGCCTATTTCACGGTGCTGATCGAGCTGTGCTGGTCCAAGCAACGCATCCTCGAGGTCTATCTGAACGTGGCCGAGTTCGGCGACGGAATCTACGGCGCCGCCGCGGCCAGCGATGCGTTTTTTCGCAAGACGCCCGGCGCGCTGACCGCGCGCGAAGCGGCCCTGCTGGCCGCCGTGCTGCCGAATCCGCGGCGCCTGCGCGTGGACCGGCCCAGCGCCTATGTGCAGCGCCGCGCGGCCTGGATAGAGCGGCAGACGCGCCAGCTCGGCGGTCCGGCCTATCTCGGCCAGCGCTAGCGGTACGGCGGGCCGGGCCATGGCGCCGTGGCGGCGGCGAGCACGGCGTTGCGCTTTCCGTAACACTTCTCCGCTAGCATCGGTCGATTGAATCGCGCCGCTTCCGCCCATGAAACAGCTTGCCGTCGTCGTTCCCGCCTACAACGAAAGTGAAGGTCTGCGCGAATTCCAGCGCCGCCTCGGCCTGGTCTTCGATGCGCTGGACCTCGACTGCAGCGTGCTCTACGTCGACGACGGCAGCCGGGACGACACCTGGGACGTCATGGAGTCCCTGCGCACCGCCGACCCGCGGGTCGCGACGCTCAAGCTCAGCCGCAATTTCGGCAAGGAACTGGCCCTGACCGCCGGCCTCGACCACGTCGATGCCGATGCCGTCGTCGTCATCGACGCGGACCTGCAGGACCAGCCCGAGCTGATTCCCGAGTTCGTCGCGCGCTGGCGCGAGGGGTACGACGTGGTCTACGGCACGCGCTCCAACCGTGCCGGCGAGACCGCGCTGAAGAAACTCACGTCGGCGGCGTTCTACCGCGTCATGGAGAAGATGAGCGACGTGCCGGTGCCGCGCGATACCGGCGACTTCCGCCTGATGAGCCGCCGTGTCGTCGATGCGCTGAAGCTGCTGCGCGAGCGCCAGCGGTTCATGAAGGGGCTGTTCACCTGGGTCGGTTTTCGCCAGACCGCGATCGTCTACGACCGCGATCCGCGCTTTGCCGGCGACAGCAAGTGGAACTATTGGAAATTGTGGAATTTCGCGCTCGAAGGCATTACCTCGTTCTCCTCGTTTCCGCTGCGCCTGGCGACCTATGTCGGCTTTTTCGCCGCGCTGGCCGCGTTCGTGTTCGGCCTGATCGTGTTCGTCAAGGCGCTGGCCTTCGGCGATCCGGTGCGCGGCTATCCGTCGCTGATGGTCGTCGTGCTGTTCCTCGGCGGCGCCCAGCTCATGGCGCTGGGCATGATCGGCGAGTACCTCGGCCGCACTTACGTCGAATCCAAGCAGCGGCCGCTGTACTTCGTCGACCGGCATCATGCCGCGGGCCGCGAAGACGGCTGAAGCCGGCGGCAGGGCACCTCGAAAAGCGTCGAGGTGCCCGCGGCACGGCAACGTGCCGCTTGCGATCGGGCGTGTAAGCGCTTGATCAGCGGTTCCCGGCAAGGGGCGCTGGTCCCATAGACGTAGCGATGCCGCGCAAGGCATCCTTCTGCGGTCCCGGCGACCGTAGAGCGCAGCCGGACAACTACGGCGGCGCGACAGGATGGGGACGCGCCGCCCTCGACCTCGCCGGCGGCGCTGCAGGGAGACCGTGCAGACGCATGGGTGCTGCCGGCCAGCGCGGAGTGCCGCATGTCTGTTCCGTTTCTGCCGCCGTCGCGGCTCTGTCTCGCCCTGGCCGTCGCGGCCGTGGCCACCACCGCCTGCCAGTCCACGCCCTCGCGCCAGTTCGGCGCGGCCGAACGCGAGCACGAGGAGCAGGAGCAGGCCGCGCCGCCCAAGGGCGACTACTGGGCGCAGCGCGCCGCCTATCCGACCGGTGACTTCCAGCCGCTGTGGCTGGCCGACGCCGCGCGCGCCGAGAAGCAGATCCGCGCCGCCGTGCCGCAGGGCGACAAGCTCTATCGGCGCTCGTCGGTTTCGCCGCTTGCGCTGGACCCGCAGCGCTTCACCCTGCTCGGGCCCAAGCCGCTCAACGACACGGAGTTCGGCTTCGGCCACGTGTCCGGCCGAGCCAACGTGATCGCGGTTGATCCGGTGGACAACACCATCGCCTACGTCGGTTCCGATGGCGGCGGCGTCTGGAAGACGACCAACTGCTGCTCGGCCGCGACGACCTGGCAGATCACGACCGACGTACCGGCGGTGACCAACAGCGCGATCGGCGACATCCACATCGATCCGAACGACCACAACACGATCTACGCCGGCACCGGCGATCTGCGCTACGGCTCGTTCTCGTTCGGTTCCACCGGGCTTCTCAAGAGCACCGATGCCGGCGCGACCTGGCGCCTGCTCGGCGAGGCCGAGTTCGGCCCGCTGTACGGTCCGTCGGCGAACGGCTTCCCGCAATACCAGGCCATCGGCAAGGTCGTCGTCGATCCGAACGATTCGAACAAGGTCGTCGTCGGCACCAAGACCGGCCTGTTCTTCTCCTACGACGCCGGCACGAACTGGGCCGGTCCCTGCTATACGAATGCGTTCACCAGCGGCGCCGGCGCGCAGCGCCAGGACATCACGGGCCTGATCGCGGTCAAGGTCGGCACGACGACGTCGCTGTACGCCGCCGTCGGCACGCGCGGCACGCCGACACCGGTACAGCCCGATCTCGACAGGAACGGCGCGAACGGCGTCTACCGCACCACCATGCCGGCCTCCGGCTGCCCGGCCGATGCGAGCTGGACCCTGCTCAACAACGGCTGGCCCGCGGGCACCGGCAACGGCACGCCGTCGACGACGCGCGGCCGCATCGAGCTCGCCGTCGCGCCGAGCGACAACCAGGTCATGTATGCGATGGTCGCCGACGTGACGACGCGCAACGTGAACTCGGTGCTCAAGTCCACCGACGCCGGCCTGACCTGGACCCAGACCGCGACCTCGACCGGCTTCACCGGCTGCGGCGATGCCGGCACGCAGATGTGGTACGACGCCGGCCTGACCGTGTCGCCGACCGATCCCAACGTCGTGTTCGCGAGCGCCGTCGATCTGTTCCGCTCGACCAACGGCGGCACCACTTTCACGAATCTGACCTGCGGCTACTCCGGCGGCGGCATCCATGTCGACCACCACGCGCGCGCCTTCGTCGGCAACGATCCGGACAAGCTGCTGTTCGGTTCCGACGGCGGCGTCTACTACACGGCGAATGCCACGGCCGCCTCGCCGACCAAGATCCCGCTCAACGACAGCCTCAGCACGATCGAGTTCTATTCCGGCGACATCACCGCGAACTTCGCCAACTCGGCCAATCCGGGAGCCAGCGGCGGCGCGCAGGACAACGGCAGTTCCGCGGCGCTGTTCGGCGCGAACCCCGGCGCGACCCTTTGGGAATCGACCAACAGCGGCGACGGCACCTATACGCGCATCGAGCCTGTCAACGCGCAGCGCTGGTACTACCAGTCGCAGAACGGCAGCGTGCGCGTGTCGACGACCGGACCCTATGGCAACACGAGCAACGCCAGCGGCGCCTGGTCCGGCGACCGCAAGAGCTTCCTGATGCCGCTGGAGGTCTACAAGCACGGCGACACCGCGGTGGCGAATTCGGGTTGCGTGACCGGCACGAACGGCTGCGGTCGCATGATCGCGGGCACCTATCGTCTCTGGGAAACCCTGACCGGTGCGGTACCGACTTCGAGCTGGCAGGCCAAGACCGGCGATCTGACCAAGAACAGTCTGATTCTCGGTTCGGACAACCGTTCCTACATCAACCAGCTCATGTACTCGTTCACCGACCCGACCGTCGCGATTGTCGGCACCAATGACGGCAACGTGCAGTACGTGTTCAATCTCGGCGTCGCCGGTACGAACAACGCCACCGCCGTCAACGTGACCGGCGGCAACGCGGTGCTGCCGAACCGTCCGGTCCAGGACGTGGTCACCGATGCGCAGAATCCGCTGGTCGGCTATGCGGCCATCGCCGGCTTCGACCAGAACACGCCGACCACGCCGGGCCACGTGTTCCGCGTGACCTGCACGGCGAACTGCGCGAGCTTCGCCTGGGAGAACAAGACCGGCAATCTGCCGAACATTCCGGCCAATGCGATCATGGTCAGCCCGCACGTGCCGGGCCAGGTGTTCGTCGGCACCGACTGGGGCCTGTATTACACCGACAACATCAATGTCGCGAATCCGGTCTGGAACTACTTCGAGGGGCTGCCGCGCTCGATGGTCTGGGATCTCGTCGTCGACCGCGGCCTGACCACGCTGGTCGCGTTCACGCGCTCGCGCGGCGCCTGGGCCTGGCCGCTGCCGACCGGCGGCATCGGCGACCGCATTTTCGCGAACGGCTTCGAGCAATAAGACGTCGACGGCGGCCGGGCGTGAGCTCGGCCGCCGTACCTGGTGTGGTTTGCTCCCCCACGTTCCTGGTGCGCGGCCAGCAGGTTGCGGTTCCGGCGCGGGGCTGGGCGCACTGGGGTTCGGCCTCGCCCTGACTGCTGCAGTCGGCTCGATGTGCCACTCACGGCGCTGATTCGGATGGTCGGGAAGGCATGGCCGCGGCAGCGAGCCGGCTCGCGACTATTGGGGCTCGCGACGTTAGACTGGAGGCCCGGATTCCGTTTTTCGGAGGCCGCATGCGTCAAGTCAAGCATCTGCTCGAAGGCAAGGGCGTCCAGATCTATTCGGTCGAACCGGATCAACCCGTGCTGCAGGCCATCCAGGCCATGGCCGATCATCATGTCGGCGCGCTGCTCGTGATGCAGGGACGCGAGCTCGTCGGCATCGTTTCCGAGCGCGACTATGCGCGCAAGGTCATCCTGCTCGGACGCTCCTCGGCGGAAACGCCGGTCTGGCAGATCATGTCGGCGCCGGTGGAGACCGTCGCACCGGATCACAGCGTCGATGAGTGCATGCGACTGTGCACGCAGCGGCGCATCCGCCATCTGCCGGTCGTGGCGCAGGGCGAAGTCGTCGGCGTCATCTCCATCGGCGACCTGGTCAAGGCCGTCATCGACGAGCAGGCCGAGGAACTGGCTCAGCTGCAGCGCTATATCGCCGGCTAGCGGGCTGCCGAAGAGCCGGCTCGGTGATGCGGAATGGATCGCCCGCGCGCCGGTGGCGCCGGCGGTACAGTTGCGCGGATCGTGCGCGAACGTTGCCCGTGTCGTCCGATGGAATCGGCAGCGGTATGTTTCCGCCAGGCGGCTGCAGCCTCTCGATTGCCAGCATCGGCGCTTTCGCGGACGATGCGCGACTTTCCCTGTCCCGTGGATCGACGTGGGCCGCAGTAACGACCCCAACCACCAACGCCTGGAACAATTGCTGAGCGACTACGGCGCCAAGTTGCGCGCCCTGGTCGCCGCTCACGGCCTTGCCCGCCATGGCATCGACGCCGACGACGTGGAGCAGGAAGTCCGCATCCGCCTCTGGCGGGCCATCGAGCGTGACCGGTCTGCCGCCTTTCATGCGTCTTATATCCAGCGAGTGGTTGCCAGCACCGTGATCGACGCCCTGCGTCGGGCCCAGGTGAGGGCAGCCGAGCCGCTTCCCGAGGAGTCCGAAGACGGTTTTCAGCCGTTTCCGGACGAGAACCGGGGGCCAGAGGAACGCGCCAGCGGTCATCAGCACGTCGAGAAGCTCAAAGCCTGTCTCGATGCGCTGCCGGAACGCCGGCGTCTGCCGATCAGCCTGCATCTGCAAGGGTTCGCCCTGCAGGAAATTGCGGATCTGGTCGGTACCTCGGCCGAGGCGGCACGGAAACTGGTTTCGCGCGGCATGGACGAGCTGAAAGACCGTCTGCGTGGCGCAGGAGCGGGAGACTTTGATGAATAAACCCAGCCTTTCCCAACTTTATCAGTCGCTTACGTCGGAGCAGACGTTGAGCGCGCGGGCTCTGATCGACGCCGACACGGCACTGCGCGCGGCGCGTGGCCGTGTGGTGCCGCACGAGCGCGACGAGGTCGCCTCGGCGCTGGCCGGCTCGGCCGCCCATGCGGATCTGATCCAGTTCCTGCGTGCGCTGGAGCCCGCTTCGGTCGAGCTTGCGCGGGATCTCGCCCATAGCGGTGCCGCGCACGAGCGTCGCGAACGCGGCCACCGCGCCGCGCAGGGCGCCCGCCCGCGCCGCTGGCAGTTCGGTGCCGTGGCCGCCGGCGTCGTCGCGGCGCTGGCGCTGTTCGTTGCGCGCACCGGTCCGACGCCGCTGCAGCCGCTGCACGAGCAGGTCGCCGCCGATCGCGGCGACGAGATCTTCAACGGCTCGCTGGATCGCAGCTTTGCCCATCAGTCCGCCGGCGACCATATCTTCCGCGCCGGCGGTGACGCAGCCGGCGACCGCATCTTCACGCCGCGCGGCGGCTGAGGCGGTTTCCTGTCTGATTGAAAGAAAAAGGCCCCGCGAATGCGGGGCCTTTTTTCATTGTGCAACAACGATCCGTGGATCAGACCGCAACGGCGCTGGCGTGCTCGCGCGTCGCGGCGAACTCGATCTCCGGCCAGCGTTCCTGGGTCAGCTGCAGGTTGACCCGGCTCGGCGCCAGATAGACGAGTTCGCCGGCCGCGTCGATGGCCAGGTTGTTGGCCGCCTTGTCGCGGAATTCCTCGAGCTTCTTCGCGTCGCGGCAGCGGACCCAGCGCGCCGTGCTGACCGTGACGGCCTCGAACGCGCATTCCACGCCGTACTCGTCCTTGAGGCGATAGGCCACCACGTCGAACTGCAGCACGCCGACGGCGCCGAGGATCAGGTCGTTGGACATCAGCGGCTTGAAGAACTGGGTCGCGCCTTCCTCGGACAGCTGGGCCAGGCCCTTCTGCAGCTGCTTCATCTTCAGCGGATCCTTCAGTCGCGCGCGCCGGAACAGCTCGGGCGCGAAGTTCGGAATGCCGGTAAAGCTCAGCGGCTCGCCTTCGCTGAAGGTGTCGCCGATCGAGATGGTGCCGTGGTTGTGGATGCCGATCACGTCGCCCGGATAGGCCTCGACGACGATTTCGCGGTCGGAGGCCATGAAGGTCAGGGCGTTGGCCAGCTTCATTTCCTTGCCGCTGCGCACGTGGAACGACTTCATGCCGGCCTCGAAACGGCCCGAGCAGATGCGCATGAACGCGACGCGGTCGCGATGCATCGGGTCCATGTTCGCCTGGATCTTGAACACGAAGCCCGACAGCTTTTCTTCCTCGGGCTGCACCTCGCGCGACGTCGTCGCGCGCGGACGCGGCGGCGGCGCGTGCTCGACGAAGAAATCCAGCAGCGGCTGCACGCCGAAGTTGTTCACGGCCGACCCGAAGAACACCGGCGCCAGGCGGCCGGCCAGGTATTCGTCGAGATCGAACGGATGCGAGGCGCCTTCGACGAGTTCGAGCTCGTCGCGCAGCTCCTGCAGCATGGCCGCGCCGATGCGCTGTTCGAGTTCGGGATCGTCCAGCGAGGCGAAGATCGTCGAGTCCTGGCGGGAGAAGTTGCGGCCCGGCTCGTACAGGTGCACCTCGCCGCTGACCAGGTGATAGACGCCCTTGAGGCGCGATCCCATGCCGATCGGCCAGGTGATCGGCGCGCACTGGATCTTCAGCACCGACTCGACTTCGTCGAGCAGTTCGATCGGCGAGCGGCCTTCGCGGTCGAGCTTGTTGATGAAGCTCATGATCGGCGTGTCGCGCAGGCGGCAGACTTCCATGAGCTTGATCGTGCGTTCTTCCACGCCCTTGGCGCAGTCGATGACCATCAGCGCCGAGTCCACCGCGGTCAGCACGCGATAGGTGTCCTCGCCGAAGTCGGCGTGGCCCGGCGTGTCGAGCAGGTTGACGATGCGGCCTTCGTACGGGAACTGCATGACCGACGAGGTCACCGAGATGCCGCGCTCCTTTTCCAGCGCCATCCAGTCCGAGGTCGCATGCCGCGCGGCCTTGCGGCCCTTGACGCTGCCGGCCATCTGGATCGCTCCGCCGAACAGCAGCAGCTTTTCGGTCAGCGTGGTCTTGCCGGCGTCGGGGTGGGAAATGATGGCGAAGGTGCGGCGGCGCCGCATTTGGGTCAGATGATCGGACATGGCGGCGGTCTGGGATGGCAGCCCGGCACCGAGGCCGGCGTGGGGGACCGCGAAGTATAGCGGCTGGCCGGGCCGGGTGTTTGCGCCGGCCGGTTCCGTCGGCCGGCGCTGGGCGCGCCGGTCAGGCTCAAGGGCCGCCCGCTCTGCGGCGGCGCTGCAGCGGGGCAGGCTGGAGGCGGCCAGCAGGACCGGACCGAGGGCGAGCACGGCCAGAGCGGCTGCCCTCTGCCGGGATTCGCCGGACCAGGACATGCGGCGCTCCGCGGGAAGTTGGCGTCGCTGGCTGCTACCGGAAACCGATGCCGCGCCGGATCACTCGCCTGCGGCAGTCCGCTTCGCAGCGGTTGCGTCCGTGGCGGCGGCATCCAGCTGCAGCGCCGTGCCGTCCGGCCCGCGCATGCGGAACGGCACCGAGACCAGGCGCATGCCGCGGTTGACCTGCACGCAGAAATGCAGGTGCGGCCCGGTGGAATAGCCGGTATTGCCCGATTCGCCGAGCTTCTGTCCGGCGTAGATGTATTTGCCGGCCTGCACGCCGACGCTTTCGGGCTTGAGGTGGGCATAGATGGCCATGCTGCCGTCCTTGTGCAGCACGCGCACGACGTTGGCGCGCGTGGCGAACTTCTCCTTGTCCAGGCCGGCGCCGTAGTAGTCGTCCTGCACCTCCATGACGACGCCGTCGCGGGCGGCTGCGACCGGCGTGCCCTCCTCGGCGGCGACGTCGATGGCGTAGCGCGATTCCTCGCCGGTGTGACTGAACGCGCCGTCGAAGCCCTGGTGGATACGCACCGGGTAGCCGGCCAGGGGCCAGCCGTACTCGACGTCGTCGTGATGCGCGTCGGGGCTGCCGGGTATCGCGCGCAGCGCCAGCTCGAAGCCGGCCGGCTGTCCGCGGTCGGCCTGCTGCAGGCTGGCCAGCACGCGTTCCTCGCCGGCGCGCATGACGACGGTCAGCGGCAGGGGCGGGTCGGTCGCTATGTTGCGTACGTCGCCGACGCTGAGCTCGACCTGGGCCGGTCCGGCGAAATGGTTGAAGACGCGCGCCTGGCGCTGAGCGTCGTGGCCGTCGATGCGCAGCTGCACCATGGCGCCGGGTTCGACCTTGACCACGCTCTCCTGCACCGGGCGGTCGGTCGCCGGCGGCTTGTCGGTGAAATGCACGACGCCGGCGTCGTCGGTAAATTTGTATATCTTTTTTGCCTGCGCCGAGGCGGCATGTACGGCGAGCAGCGCGAGGGCGACGTGGGCGGCGATCTTCATCGGCGGATTGTAGGGGCTGGACGGGCCGCGGCGCTGGGACGCCGGTCGCGGCGCCAGCCCCGCCGCGGCGGATACGCCGGCGCATCGGGTGCGCACGTCAAGATCCGCGCGGCGGCGGGCGGGGCGGGCTGTGCCCCCGATTCGCCCGGTCTGGGCCGGTCTTGGCCGACAGGTCGGTCGGCAGTCGGGCGGACGCCGGGTTAGTCGGATTTTTCATATGGACGTTTAGCCGTCTAAACGTCCGTTGACGGACGACATTCGAGCCACTACAGTTCCGGCCCACGATCCATCGAGACCGGCTGAGGGAAAGGCCCTTGGAAGCCGGGGCAACCGACGGGAAACCGCACGGTGCCAACTCCTACGGAGGCGCGCAGCGCCATGCCGAGAGATGGGTAGCCACAGACGTCCGCCTCGCGGACGCGACTGTCGCGACCTGTCGTCGGCGCTCCGGGGAACTCGATCACGAGCCCGGAGAATCGCATGAGCCTGAGCAGCGCCAGTTCCCTCGCCGCCGTCGACGCGACGGCCTACGCCTACGAACCCGTCCTGCTGTCGGCGCCCGTCGCGACGGTCTCCGTGTCGAACCTGTCGACCGTGCACGGCGAGGCCGTCGTGCGGCTGCAGCCCCGGTACGGCCGCGCGCCGGTCGAAGTCGCCGTGCGCTATTTCTGGCACGGCGCGGTCGGTGTGCCGACGGTCATCGTCCAGGGCGGCATCTCGGCGACGCGCAAGGTCTGCAGCGTCGGCGGCGCCGCCGGCTGGTGGGACGAACTCGTCGGCCGCGGTGCGGCGATCGACCTGGAACGCTGTCGCGTGCTCAGCATCGACTGGCTCGCTTGCGCCGACCTTGGCGGCGTCTGCGCGGTTTCCAGCGAGGACCAGGCCGATGCACTGGCCGCGCTGCTCGACGTGCTCGGCATCGCCCGCGTGCAGGCTTTCGTCGGTTCCTCCTACGGCGCGATGGTCGGACTGGCGTTCGCTGCGCGCCACGCGGCTCGGCTCGGTCGCCTCGTCGCGATCAGCGGCGCGCACCGGTCGCACCCGCTGGCTACCGCGCTGCGCGCGATCCAGCGCGAGATCGTTCGCGGCGGCATCAGCCGCGGCGACGTCGATGGCGCGCTGGCCCTGGCGCGCCAGCTCGCGATGACGACCTATCGCGGCGCCGACGAATTCGCCGAGCGCTTCGACGCGGCGCCCGAATTCCGCGACGGCCGCTTCCATTTCCCGGTCGAGGATTACCTCGGCGCCGCCGGACGCAAGTTCGTCGGGCGCTTCGATGCGCAGCGCTATCTGAGCCTGTCCGAATCCATCGACCTGCATCGCGTCGACGCGGCCGCGGTCGGCGTGCCCTGCGATCTCGTCGCGGTCAGCAGCGACCGCCTCGTGCCGAGCGCCGATCTGCGTGCGCTGGCCGCCGAGCTCGGCGCTGCGGCGCGCTATCACGAGATCGACTCGCGTTACGGCCACGACGCCTTCCTCAAGGAAACCGGCCGCATTTCCGCGCTGGTTGCCGGCGCGCTTTCCTGTTGCTGAACCCAAGGACCGACCCATGAGCGACCTGACCGCCACGACCCGCGCCGTCCGCGCCGGCATCGAATCCGACACCCAGCATGGAGCCGTGGTGCCGGCGCTGCACCTGTCGACGAACTACACCTTCGCGGGCTTCGGCCAGAAGCGTGCCTACGACTATTCGCGCAGCGGCAATCCGACGCGCGACCTGCTGGGCAATGCGCTGGCCGAGCTCGAACTCGGCGCCGGCGCCGTCGTCACGGCCAGCGGCATGGCGGCGGTCGCGCTGGTGCTGGAACTGGTTCCGGCCGGCGGCACGGTGATCGCCGCGCACGACTGCTACGGCGGCACCTGGCGCCTGCTAGACGCCTGGCGGAAGAAGGGCCGTTTCCAGCTGCGTTTCGTCAATCTGACCGATCCGCTCGCGCTGGCCGACGCGCTGGCCGATGCGCCGGCGCTGGTCTGGGTCGAGACGCCGTCGAATCCGCTGCTGCGCATCACCGACGTGCGCCACGTCGCGCAGGCCGCGCATGCGGCCGGCGCGCTCGTCGTCGTCGACAATACCTTCCTGTCGCCGGCGCTGCAGCAGCCGATCGCGCTCGGCGCCGACATCGTCGTGCACTCCACGACCAAGTACATCAACGGCCACAGCGACGTGGTCGGCGGCGCGGTCATCGCCAAGGACGCGGCCGTTGCGCAACAGCTGGCCTGGTGGGCCAACTGCATAGGCCTGACCGGCGCGCCGTTCGACAGCTTCCTGACCCTGCGCGGTCTGCGCACCCTGGGCCCGCGTCTGCGCGCGCACCAGGAGAACGCCCAGGCCATCGCCGGACTGCTGGTCGCGCATCCGGCCGTCGCCCAGGTCTACTACCCGGGGCTGGCCGATCATCCGGGACATGCCCTGGCCGCGCGCCAGCAGAGCGGCTTCGGCGCGATGCTGAGTTTCGAGCTGGCCGCCGACGAAGCCGGCATCGCCGCGTTCCTGACCGGCCTGAAATGTTTCTCGCTGGCCGAATCGCTGGGCGGGGTAGAGAGTCTCGTCGCGCATCCGGCGTCGATGACCCATGCAGCAATGGCGCCCGAAGCGCGCCGCGCCGCCGGCATCGCCGACAACCTGCTGCGCCTGTCGGTCGGCATCGAGGATGCGAGCGACCTGCTGGCCGATCTGCGCGCCGGCCTCGCGCGCGCCGAAGCCGCGGCTGCGGCGAAACAGAGGATACGTGCATGAGCGCGGTCGCTCTTGCGGTCGCGCCGCGCAGTGCGGCGGCCGGCACGGCTGTCGTCGTGCTCGGCACCGGCCTCGTCGGCGGCACCTTGCTGCGTCTGCTCGACGAAACCGCGGCGCGGCGCCGGCCGCTGCGCCTGGTCGGCGTGGCCAATACGCGCCACGGACTGTTCGATGCCGGCGGCCTCGCGCCGTCGCTGCTCGACCGCCTGGACGCTGCGCCGCGCACCGAACTCGATGCGGTGGCCGCGACCCTGCTGGCCACGGACGCGCGCGAGCGCATCGTCATCGACGCGACTCCGGCCGCGGCCGTGGCCCAGCGCCACGCGCGCTGGCTGAGCCAGGGGCTGCACGTCGTGACCGCGAACAAGCTGGCGCAGGGTGGGCGCCTGCTCGACTGGCACGAACTGCAGCGGGCGCGGCGCCAGAGCGGCGCGCGCTACGGCGACAGCGCGACGGTCGGCGCCGGCCTGCCGGCTCTGGCGAGCCTGCGCCGCCTGCGTCGCAGCGGCGACCGTCTGATTGCACTCGATGGCGTGCTGTCGGGATCGCTGTCGTTCCTGTTCAACTGCTACGACGGCACGCGGCCGTTCTCGGCGCTGCTGCAGGAAGCGCGCGAGCGCGGCTACACCGAGCCGGATCCGCGCGCCGACCTGTCCGGCGCCGACGTCGCGCGCAAGCTGCTGATCCTCGCGCGCACGGCCGGGCTGGAACTGGACGAATCGGAGATCGACGTCGAAGGCCTGGTCGCCGCGCATCTGACGCAGCTCGACAGTGCGGCGTTCCTGGCTCGCCTCGGCGAACTCGACGACTTCGTCGCGCGCCGCTTCGACGAGGCCGCCGCGCAGGGCAAGGTGCTGCGCTATCTCGCTTCGCTGGATACCAGCGGCCGCGCCCGCGTCGGTCTGCGCGCGGTCGGGCGCAGCCACCCCTGCGCCGCGCTCGGCGGCGCCGACAACCTGTTTGCGTTCACGACCGAGCGCTATCGCGAGCGCCCGCTCGTCGTCGTCGGCCCCGGCGCAGGCGCCGGCGTCACGGCGCAGGGTCTGCTCGCCGATGCGCTGGAGATTGCCGGCTGAAGCGGATCACCGGCGGTCGGGTCGTGTCGCCGAAGTTGCTCGAGCAAGCGCTTTTTGCCGCTGCAAGACCGCGATGTTGCGGTTCGCTGCGCTCACCGCAACCTGTCCGCATCGACGTGTACGCGCAGCATCGTGCAGGTTGCCGGCGAGCCGCAGGCGAACGCGATGGCGTCGTCGCCGCGAAGAACCGCAAGCGAAACGTCGCGGAATCCCGCGAGGCGCCATCCATCCGGCGGCTCAGAGCCGCCGGCTGAGCTCCGGCAGTATCGGCAGCTTGCGCACGCGTACGGTGGTGGCGGCATAGATCGCGTTGGCCAGCGCGGGTGCGACGCTCGGTATGCCGATCTCGCCGGCGCCGGACGGTTCGCGTTCGCTGGGCAGCACGATGACCTCGACCTCGTTCGGCATCTGCGCCATGCGGCCCACGGGATAGTCGCCGAAGCTCGACTGCTGCACCTGGCCGTCCTTGAGCGTGATCGCGAGATTCAGCGCCGTGGAGATGCCGTCGATGGTGCCGCCGACCATCATAGCGTCGACGCCGAGCGGGTTGACGACGCGGCCGACGTCGACGACGCAGACTGCGCGATGGATGCGCAGATCGCGGCCTTCGACCGATACCTCGAACGCATGCGCCGCATAGCCGCCGAACGTGAAATGGCAGGCGATGCCGACGCCGCGGCCGTCCGTGCGCCTGTGCTTCCAGTCGATCGCCTCGGCGCAGCGCGTCAGCACCGCGGCCAGGCGGCCGGTGTCGAACTTCGGGCCGCCATGGCCGGCGTAGTCGAGCTCGCGTGCTTCGCCAAGCAGTTTCAGGCGCAGCTCGACGGCGTCCTGTTTCGTTTCGACCGCGATCTCGTCGATGAAGCTCTGCACCGCGAATGCGTGGAACGTATGCAGCGGCGCGCGCCAGGGACCGCGCGGCAGGCCCGATTCCAGCGAGAAGAAGCGTTTGTCGAGATTCGGCACGAGGCCGGCCGGAAAGTCGTCGGCTTCCAGGCAGCCGGCACCGGGAGGACGCTCTTTCTTGCGGGCGATGCGGTAGTTCAGCGAGGTCGCGGCGCACAGATGGGCGAAGCCGGTGACCTGGTTCTTGCGGTCCACGGTGGCGCTGAGCTGGTGCAGGCCGTACGGGCGATAGAAATCGTGGGTCAGGTCGTCGTCGCGGGTCCAGAACAGCTTGATCGGCTTGCCGGCTTTCTTCGCGATCATGACCGCTTCGGCCACGAAGTCGTTCTCGAGCCGGCGGCCGAAACCGCCGCCGGCGCGGGTCATGCGGATCTCGATCTTCTCGCGCGGCAGCCCGGTCAGGTCGGCGATCACGCGCGAGGCGCCGTCGGGATTCTGCAGCGCGCCGATGAACAGCGCGCGGTCCGGTTCCAGTTTGATCAGCGCGTGCGGCGGTTCCATCGTCGCGTGGGCCAGGAACGGCACCTGGTAGCGCGCTTCGAGCGTGCGCTTGGCCGTCTTGCGCGCAGCGGCCATGTCGCCGTCCACGCGCACGACCACGCCGTCGCCCTTGAGTGCTTCGGCGGCCTGGGCTTCGAGCCGGGCGCTGGATTCCTCGGCCCAGGGGCCGGGTTTCCAATTGACCTTCAGCGCGTTGCGGCCCTTCAGCGCGGCCCAGGTGTTGTCGGCGACGACGGCGACGCCGGCGGCGAGATTGGTGTCGAACGACGAGCCCGGCACCGGGCCGTCGATGACGAAGACGTCGCGCACGCCGGCGACCTGGCGCGTCTCGGCGTCGTCGACGGATTCGACGCTGCCGTCCAGATGCGGACAGCGCTTCATGACCGCGACCAGCGCGCCGCCGAGATAGCTGTCGATGCCGAAGGTCGCGCGGCCGGTCACGATCGCGCGCGCGTCGACCGTCCTGGCGGGCTTGCCGATCACGCGGAACTGCTCGGGCTTCTTCAGCGGTACCGGTTCGGCCGGCGGCAGGATGCCGGCGGCGCGTTCGACGAGTTCGGCATAGGGCAGGCGCGTGCCGTCCGGATGGACGACATGGCCGGCCTCGGTGTCCAGGCGTTCATGCGGCAGCTGCCAGTGCTGCGCGGCCGCCTCGACCAGCAGCCAGCGCGCGACCGCGCCGGCCTGGCGCAGATCCTTCCAGCCGTCGGTGATGCTGGTGCTGCCGCCGGCGCCCTGCGGGCCGTAGCGGTTGGTCGGGCCGTCGGGACCGATTTCGTAGCCGTAGGGCAGTTGCTCCACGCGCACGCGGTTCCAGTCGGCGTCGAGCTCCTCGGCGATCAGCATCGGCAGCGAAGTGATGACGCCCTGGCCGATCTCGCAGCCGCGCGCGCCGATGACGATGCGGTTGTTGCGCTCCACGCGCACGAACGCGCCGAGCGAGGTAAGCGCCTCGCCCAACAGATCCATCGGCACCTGGGGGGCGATGGCCGCCAGAGCGCTGCGCACGCCGACGACGAGCGCGCCGCTGGCGCTGAGCATGACGCTGATGAACTGGCGACGGGTCAGACCGCTCATGAGCGGGCCTCGCCGGATTTGCCGTCGTGCGCGTGCGCCTTGGTGTCGGCGGCCTTGGCTTCGGCCGCCTTGGCGTCGGCCATGAGCTGGGCGGCGCGCTTGACCGCCTTGCGGATGCGCGGATAGGTGCCGCAGCGGCAGAGATTGGTCAGCTGGCCGATGTCGGCGTCGCTGGGCTGGGCCTTGCGCTTGAGCAGGTCGACGGCCGCCATGATCTGGCCGGCCTGGCAGTAGCCGCACTGCGGCACGTCTTCCTCGATCCAGGCCTGCTGCACCGCATGCAGGTCGTCGCCGCTGGCTAGGCCTTCGATGGTGGTGACCGCCTGGCCCGACAGCGCGCTCATCGGCACCAGGCAGGAGCGCTGCGCCTTGCCGCCGACGTGCACGGTGCAGGCGCCGCATTGGCCGACGCCGCAGCCGAACTTGCTGCCGGTCAGGCGCAGCACGTCGCGCAGGTACCACAGCAGCGGCATGTCGGGTGCGCCAGTGTGGCGGAAGGTCTCGCCGTTGATGGTCAGCTCGATCGGCGCCGGTGCCGCCGGCGCCGCGGCGGCTTCCTTGTCGACCTTGGCATTGGCTTGAGGCATGAAAATCTCCGCTGTGCAGGGCCGGATTGTCGCAGCAGCGGCCAAGAGCGAACAGGGGCGGGTCGCGGCGGGCGCGGCCGCCGCCCCGCAGCCGCGGCGCGGAGCCGGCTCAGCGCGGCCGGTAGGCGCGGCGCCAGAGGTAGTAGGCCGGCACGCCGCTGGCGATGATGGCCAGGCCGATCAGGGTCTGCCGCGGCTGGGCCAGCGCGCTGGAGATCACGACGAAGGCGACGGCGGCGATGAAGCCCAGCGGCAGCAGCGGATGCAGCGGTGCGCGGAATACGGCGGCGGCGTTCTCGCTGCGGCGGTAGTGGAACAGCGTGGCCGCGACCATGGCGCTGCCTATCCAGTCGCCGATCGTCGAATAGTCCAGCAGCTGGCCGTAGTTGCCGCTGAGCACCAGCAGCGCCGACCACAGCGCGAGCGCGGCCAGCGCGACGTCGGGCGAGCGGTGGGTCGGGTGCAGATGTGCCGCGGCGCGGAAGAACACGCCGTCGGCGCCCATGACCTGGAACATGCGCGAGCCGCCGAGGATCGCGATGTTGCAGAAGCCGAAGGTCGAGATCGCGATGCCGCCGGCGATCAGCAGGGCGCCGGTCGGCCCGAACGCGCGCTGCATGAGTTCGGCGGCCGGCGCGGTGCTGGCGGCCAGGCCGGCCTGGCCGAGCACGTGCAGATAGGCGTAGTTCGCGAGCAGGTAGCAGGCCGTGCAGGTCAGCATGCCGAGCACCAGCGCGCGCGGGATGCTGCGCTGCGGATCGCGGATCTCGCCGGCGATGTTGTTGACGTAGAACCAGCCGCTGTAGGCGAACAGCACCGGCAGCAGCGCGCTGCCGAAGCTGCCGGCCCCGGTCGTCGCGACGGCCGGCGGCGGCTGCGCGGCGACGCCGCTGAATACCAGTCCGGCCACGACCACGGCGACGACCGCGAGCAGCTTCAGCGCGGTGGCGAGGTTCTGCACCAGGGCGCCGGCGCGGATGCCGAAATAGTTGATGCCGGCCAGCAGCAGGATCGCGCCGATCGCTACCGGCTTGATCGCGGCCGGGGTCAGGCCGGCGACCTGGCAGAAATACGTCGCGAACGTCATCGACACGGCCGCGATCGAGCCCGAATAGTTCACGAGCAGCATGATCCAGCCGAACAGGAAGGCGATCAGCGGGCCGTAGGATTCGCGCAGATAGACATAGCCGCCGCCGGCCTGGGGCCGGCGCGCGCCGAGTTCTGCATAGATGAAGGCGCCGGCCAGCGCGAATACGCCGCCGAGGCTCCAGGCCAGCATGACCATGCCCGGCGATTCGCTGCGCTGCGCGACGACGGCCGGATTCAGGAAGATGCCCGAACCGATGATGCCGCCGACGACGACCATGGTCGCGTCGAGGACGCCGAGTCGGCGGGCGTAACCGGTGCTGCCGGAGTCGGACATCGTCTTCCCCTGAGAAGGTGGCGCAGCATGGGCGAGGCGCTGCGGCTTGGCAATCCGCGCGGCGCCGCTTCGTCGGCATGTGCCTATGCACCATGCTGCGCGGCGCCTTGCGCGTGTCCGCGCCGCTCGCCAGAGTGCAGCGGATTTCCTGGTGAGGACACGATGATGCGGACGATCCTGGCGGCGCTGCTGCTGGCGCTGGGCGGTATGGAACTGGCGGTCGCGCAGAAGGCCACATTGCTGGTCAACGCGCGCGTGCATGCGGACAACGGAGTGGCCGAAGCGGTGGCCTGGGACGCCTCCGGTCGCATCATCGGCGTGGGCACGGCCGCGGCGCTCGGCGCGCAGTTCGCCGACGCGCAGCGCATCGACGCGCACGGCAGGACCGTGCTGCCGGGCCTGATCGACGCGCACGGCCATGTGCTCGGCCTGGGCCTGTCGCTGCTGAATGCCGATCTGCGCGGCACGCGCTCCAAGGCCGAGATCATCGAGCGCCTGCGCAAGCAGGAAGCCGGACTGCCGGCCGGCGCCTGGCTGGTCGGCCGCGGCTGGGACCAGAACAACTGGCCGGAAAAGGCGTTTCCGACCGCGGCCGACCTCGATGCGGCGTTTCCGCAGCGCCCGGTCTATCTGAGCCGCATCGACGGCCATGCGGCCTGGGCCAACTCGGCCGCGCTGCGCCGCGTGCAGCGCGACCTCGGCGGCGACTGGCAGCCCGAGGGCGGCCGCATCGAGCGCCGCGACGGCAAGCCGACCGGCGTGTTCGTCGACGGCGCCATGAGTCTGCTCGACGACGTCGTACCGCAGCCCGATGCGGCGTTGAAGCGGCGTGCCTATGCGCTGGCCTTCGCCAATCTCGTCGCCAACGGTCTGACCGGCGTGCACGACGCCGGCGTCAGCCGCGACGACCTGCAGGTGCTGCGCGAACTGGCCGATGCCGGCGAGCTGCCGCTGCGCATCTATGCCATGGCCGACGCGGGCGGCGCCGCGCTCGACGCGCTGTGCCGCGACGGTCTGTATGCGCATGCGGGCGGACGCCTGCAGATGCGTGCGGTCAAGCTCTACGTCGACGGCGCGCTCGGCAGCCGCGGCGCCGCGCTGAACGCCGACTACAGCGACGATCCGGGCAATCGCGGCCTGTTCGTGACCGCACCGGAGGAGTTCCGCCGCCTCGTGGCCAAGGCCAGTGGCTGCGGCGTGCAGGTCGCCACGCATGCGATCGGCGACCGTGGCAACCGCCTCGTGCTGGACACCTATGCCCAGGTGCTCGGCGACGCCGCCTCGGGAGATCACCGCTGGCGTATCGAGCACGCCCAGATCGTCGATCCGGCCGACATCGCCCGCTTCGCCACGCTGCATGTGATTGCCTCGATGCAGCCTACCCACGCGACCAGCGACATGCCCTGGGCGCAGGCGCGGCTCGGTCGCGAGCGCCTGGCCGGCGCCTATGCCTGGCGGCGCTTCGTCGAGGCCGGCGTGCCGCTGGCGCTGGGCTCGGATTTTCCGGTCGAGCAGGTCAGCCCACTGCTCGGCCTGTATGCCGCCGTCACGCGCCAGGATCTGGCCGGCAAGCCGCGCTCCGGCTGGTTGCCGGCGCAGCGGCTGTCGCTGGCCGAGGCCGTGCGCGGCTTCTCCGCCGGGGCCGCATTTGCGCAATTTGCGGAATCGCAGCTCGGCAACATAGCCATTGGTCGCAGGGCCGATTTCACCGTGCTCGGCGAAGACCCGTTCTCGATCGCCGCAAGAGGGATTCCCCGCGACCGCATTGAGGCAACCATTGTCGACGGTACAGTGGTTTTCGGTGGGTTCGGTGCGGGCAGTAGGTGAAAACCCGTATTTCTACAGTGGGTTGGCACCTATCCGATAAGTGAAGATTATGAGAACTTCAGTGAAGTTCACGAAAGGTTATAGATTGTAAATTTTTTAAACGAATACTAGTGTCCACGGTGCTTCATTTGTCGACCGTACGGCAAATGCGGCCTGGGTCGGCCTTCTCGACAGTGAAGCTCGCGGCTGCCGCCCGGCGGAGTTCCAGAGTCGGCGGGCCGCGTTCCTGCGTGTCTCGCCATTGCCGGAGGACACTAATGAACACCTTGATTTCGTTTGCCTCTCGTCGGAGTGCCGTTGCGGCCGCCCGTGGTGGCGTACTCCGTTCCTTCTGCGTTTCCCTCGTCGCCGGGCTCGGTTTTGCCGGCATTGCCAGTGCCGGTTTCGTGACGGTGCCGAATGGCGACTTTTCCGACCTCGGCAATGCCGGCACCATCGGCGGCGGCCTCGTCGGCGCCTCGGGCACCAACGTGCCGGTCGGCAGCGGTCCCTGGACCGCGACCTACAACGGCGTGCTCGGCCTGCTCGCGCCGCCGACCCTGGCGATCAGCCCGTCGCAGAAGACCGCGACGATCTCGGGGTTGCTCGGCGTCAACGCCCTGGGCATCGTCAACAACGGCGGCAATTTCGGCCAGACCCTGGCCGGCAATCTCCAGTCGAACAAGCGCTACACGATGATCGTGAACATGGATGCGAGCGGTCTGCTCGATCTGGGGCTGATCTCGGACGCCGGCGTCGGCTTCTCGCTGCAGGCCGGGGCGTCCACGGTGATTTCCAGCCTCACGGCCGCCCCGGGGCCGCTGCGCGTCGACCTGCTGGGCGCTTCAACGTTGCGCGTGCAGATCTACAAGGACACGGCGACGGTGTTCGCGGATCCGCTGAGCGTGCAGCTGTTCGACCGTCCGCAGGGCCTGGTGACCGCGGCGCTGGTCAACAGCACGACGTTCTCCAACGTGCGCCTGGCCGAAACCACGATTGTGCCGGCGAATTCGACGCTGACGGTGACCGGCGGCGGCTCGCAGGCCGTGCCGGTCGGTCAGCCGTTCCCGCAGGCGCTGACCGCGATCGTGCGTGACCAGGGCGGCAATCCGATACCCGACACGCTGGTGACCCTGACGGCGCCGGCCGTTGGCGCCAGCGCGACCCTGCACGCGGGCACGGAAAGCGGCCGCGTCATCGTCGCGCTGACCGACGCCAGCGGACAGATCACGTTTGGCGCCGACGCCAACGACATCGCCGGCTGCTACAACGTGATCGGCGAAGTGCCCGGGATCGCCGCTCCGGCCGTCTTCCACATGCGCAACTACTCGCCGGCGCAGATCGCGGCCTACATGGCGGCGCATCCGGGCGTGAACGGCATGCCGCAGGATTCGGTGTTCTGCAATAGCTTCGAATGAGTACGGCGCACGCCGTCCCCCGCGGCGGCGTGCGGCGGCGATGTACGGCGATCTTCGGCAGCCGTACATCGCCGCGTTTTATTCGGCCTCGCGCAGCGCCTGCACTTCAAATGCGGATGCGTTGCATCGCGACGGCGGCCACGCGATCCAATGCGGTGGCCAGATCCCCGGTGTCCAGTCGCCGCCAGGCAGTCGCCGCGGCGGAGCTGCCCGGCGGCAGCGCGAGTGAAGTCAGCAGCGGCGGTTTCACCGCGATCTCTCTCCGGTGGCGGCGGTGCGTCCTGGCCGTGGCGGCCGGACCCGTGCCCGGGCGGGCGGCGCCGCCTGCCCGCGCGGCGCCCTTATTCCGCCTCGCCATGGCCGTTTCGTTGCGTTCTGCTGCGGCCACGGAAAGAATCGGGCGCGCCGCGGCCCTGCGGCGCTCCGCAAGATCAAGATAAGGAACGGTGTGAATCCCCTCGCTACTGCGCCTGGCGCGCATGCCGGCTGGGTCGTCGTCAAGTTCGGCGGCACCAGCGTCTCCACGCGTCCCCGTTGGGACACCATCTGCCGCATCGCCCGCGACTGGCATGCGCGCGGAAAACGCGTGCTGATCGTCGTGTCGGCGCTGTCGGGGATCACGGACAAACTCAAGGCCATTGCCGAGGCCGGCGGCGACCGCCCCCGGCGAGAGAGCCTGCGCGCCGAGATCGTCGCGCGCCACGAGGCCATGTTCGCCGAGCTCGGCCTGACCGAGCGCGGGCCGCTGCAGTACTGGCTGGACCGGCTCGGCGCACTGGCCGTCGATGCGCGTGCCGAGACCGGCGAGCTGCCGTGGCAGGCCGAAACATTGGCGCTCGGCGAGCAGCTGTCCTCGACCCTGGGTCAGGCCTATCTGACCGCGCAGGGGCTGGCGACGCGCTGGCTGGACGCGCGCGAATACCTGCTGGCCCAGGCCATGCCGAACCAGAACGCCTGGGGCTGCTATCTGTCGGCCTCGGTGCCGACCGCGCCCGATCCGGCCCTGGCCGCCAGGCTGGCCGCCCAGGCCGAGGTCTTCATCAGCCAGGGCTTCATGGCGCGCAATGCCGCCGGCGAGACGGTGATCCTCGGCCGCGGCGGCTCGGATACGTCGGCGGCGTATTTCGGCGCGCTGCTCAAGGCCGACAAGGTCGAAATCTGGACCGACGTCGCCGGCATGTTCTCGGCCAATCCGCGCATCGTGCCGGCGGCGCGGCTGCTGTCGCGGCTGGATTACGAGGAAGCCCAGGAAATTGCCACCACGGGCGCCAAGGTATTGCACCCACGCTGCCTGAACCCGGTGCGCGAGGCGCAGGTGCCGCTGGCCGTGCGCGACACCAATCGCCCCGAACTGGCCGGCACCGAGATCGGTACGACCGTCGCCGCGGCCGCGCCGAGCGTCAAGGCGGTCAGCGAACGCCGCGGCATCACCCTGATCTCGATGGAATCCATCGGCATGTGGCAGCAGGTCGGCTTCCTCGCCGACGTGTTTGAGCGCTTCAAGCGCCACGGCCTGTCCATCGACCTGATCGGCTCGGCCGAGACCAACGTGACCGTGTCGCTGGACCCGTCGGAAAACCTCGTCAATTCCGACGTGCTGTCGGCGCTGGCGGCGGATCTGGCCGAGGTCTGCCGGGTCAAGGTCATCGCCCCATGCACGGCGGTGACCCTGGTCGGCCGCGGCATGCGCTCGCTGCTGCCGCGTCTGGCCGGCGTGCTGGCCGAGTTCGACCTGCTGCGGGTGCACCTGGTGTCGCAGTCGTCGAACAACCTGAATCTGACCATCGTCGTCGACGAAGCTGCCGCCGACGGCCTCGTGCCGACCCTGCACGCGGCGCTGGTCAAGAGCGAAGCGCTGCGCGCCGAGGACCCGGCCGTGTTCGGCCCGGCCTGGAGCGAGCTGTATGCGACTGCCGCGACCGGACGCGAGACGCCGTGGTGGCAGCGGCGCCGCGACGATCTGCTGGCGCTCGCGGCCCAGGCGACGCCGCGCTACGTCTACGACCTGGCCACCGTGCGCGAACGCGCGCGCCGCCTGCGCGCGCTGGCCGCGCCGGATCGCTGGTTCTATGCGCTGAAGGCCAACAGCCGGCCCGAGCTGCTGCAGGCCATCGCCGAGGCGGGTTTCGGCCTGGAATGCGTGTCGCCGGCCGAGCTGGAACTGGCTGCGACCCTGGTGCCGCCCGAACGCCTGCTGTTCACGCCGAACTTTGCGCCGCAGGCCGAGTACGCGGCCGCGTTCGCCCGGGGCGCGCGGGTGACGCTCGACAACCTGCATCCGCTGCAGCACTGGGGCGAAACCTTCCGCGGCCGCGAGATCATCCTGCGCGTCGATCTCGGCGCCGGTCGCGGGCATCACGACAAGGTACGCACCGGCGGCGCCGGTTCCAAGTTCGGCCTGAGCCTCGACCAGATCGAGGAATTCCGCCAGCTCGCGCGGCGCCACGATGTGGCCGTGGTCGGCCTGCACGCGCACCTGGGCTCGGGCATCCTCGACGCGCAGCACTGGCGCGAGGTGTATGCCCAGCTCGCCGCGCTCGCGCAGCGCTTCACGCGCATCGAGGCGATCAACATCGGCGGCGGCCTCGGCGTGCCCGCGCGCGCCGACGAGGCGCCGCTGGACCTGGCCGCGCTCGACATCTGCCTGGCCGAGATCAAGCAGGCCTATCCGCAGTTCGAACTCTGGCTGGAGCCCGGCCGCTATCTCGTCGCCGAAGCCGGCGTGCTGCTCGCACGCGTGACCCAGACCAAGCGCAAGGGCGACTACTGCTACGTCGGCGTCGACACCGGCATGAACTCGCTGATCCGCCCGGCGCTGTATGAAGCCTGGCACGAGATCGTCAATCTCACGAGTCTTGATGAAGCCGCGGACACGCTGTACCAGGTCGTCGGCCCGATCTGCGAGTCCGGCGACGTGCTCGGCTCCAACCGGCGCCTGCCCGAATGCCGCGAGGGCGACGTGATCCTGATCGCCCAGGCCGGTGCCTACGGCGCGACCATGGCCTCGCGCTACAACCTGCGCGAACCGGCCGCGGAGTGCGTGATCTGATGCGCCCGCGAATCCTGCTGCATCTGGCCGCGCTGGTGCTGCCGCTCGCGGCCGCCGTCGGCACGATGGCCGCATTGACCGGGAGCGAGGTGTTTTCGCCCGAGCGCCTGGCCGATCTGCTGCGGATCGTCGCGCCGCCCGTCGTCGCTGCGCAGATCGCCGCCGCGCTCGGCGCGCGCTGGCTGCTGCGGCCGACGCCTTCGATCTGGCTGCGACCGCTCGCGATCGGCTTCGGCATGGCGCTGCTGACCCATATCCTGTTCGGTCCGCTGCTCGTGCTGTCGCTGAGGTTCGGCGGCGAACGTCTGGGCAACGATGTCGCGTACTCGTCGCTGGTGTTCTCGGTGGCCTCCGCCGCCCTCGTCGGCTGGCTCAGCGCACCGCTGACGATGGCGGTCAGCGTGCTCGCCGATCGCCTGCGGCGCCGGGAGCTCGACCGTGCGGCGGCCTGATCCGCCGCCGCCGCGGAGGCATTCTGCCGGCACGCCCGCGCGACACAGCGGTCGTCGCGAACGGCGGCCGCGCGTCGCAGCGGAGAACCTGTCGTGAGCCGCGCGCGTCTGCTGCTGCATCTGGCGGCGTGCGTGCTGCCGGTTCTGGCCGTTGCCGGCATCCGGCTGGCCGATCCCAGTTTCGAACGGAACGTGTTCCAGCTGACGGTGGCGGCGACGGTGGCGGCGCAGGTCACGCTGGCATGCGGCGGCGCTTCCTGGCTGCTGCGCTGCGCATCCATCCCGTGGGGGGCGCCGCTCGCGGGGCTGGGCCTCGGGCTGGTGACGCATGCGCTGTTCGGTCCGTTTCTGGCGCTGACGTTCTGGGTGGCCGGCGAATTCCTCGATGCCGACGACCTGTTCATCGGCGGGCCGGTGATGTCGCTGGTGGCTGCTTTTCTGGTCGGCTGGATCAGTCTGCCGGCAACGATGGCGACGGGCGCACTCGTCGGCCGGGTGCATCGCCGGGAGCTTGCGCGTGCCGCGGCCTGAGCGGAGCAGCAACCCGCGGCATCCGGCAGCAGCCGGGCATGCCGCGGCTGTGCCGCGCCCGCCGCAAGTACAATGCGCGGCCGCGGCGCTGCCCGTCGCCGGGCTTTCCCTGCATTTCGTCCATTTGCCGATCGAGCCGTACCGCGAAGCCGGCATTGGTCGTCACGGTCCGCTTTCGCTTTGCCAGGAGCTTCGTCGTGTCTCTGCCTGATCCGCGCCACGCCGCGACTTTCCGTTTCGTCCGCGCCGCCTATGCCGACGGCGAGGCGCAGCTGGTCTACGCCTTCGACGACGGTCCGGAACTGGTGGAGCGCATCGGCTTTCCCGACGCGCCGGCACTTCCGGCCGGACACGAGGCCGCGTTCGCCGCGGCGCTGAAGCTGCTGCACCTGATCGCCGGCATCAGCTACTACAAGGCCGGCGTGCCCCGCCATATCGTCGTCGACGGCGGCGCGCCCGACGCGGAAACGGCGCAACTGCTCGACACGCTGTACCTGCACGGCCTCGGCGAGTTCGCCTACCAGAACGGCCTGGACCTGCGCGAGCACATCCGCTTTCCGCGCGCCGGCAGCCATACGCCGGCCGCAGCGCTCGGCCTGCCGGCGCGCAGCCTGCTGCCGATCGGCGGCGGCAAGGATTCGCTGGTCTCCGCCGAACTGCTCAAGCAGCACGGCGAGAGCGCGACGGCGGTCTGGATCGGCAATTCGCCGCTGATCGCCGCCTGCGTGGTCACGACCGGACTGCCGGGCCTGAACCTGCGCCGCCAGCTCGCGCCGGAACTGTTCGAGTACAACAAGGCCGGCGCCTGGAACGGGCACATCCCGGTCACGGCGATCAATTCGGCCATCCTCGTCGTCGCGGCGCTGCTCTACGGCTACGACACGATCGCGTTCTCCAACGAGCGCTCGGCCTCGAGCGCGACCCTGGAATACGCCGGCCAGGCGGTCAATCACCAATGGAGCAAGGGCTGGGAGTTCGAGCGCGATCTCGCCGCCTGGCTGCGCAGCCACGTTGCCGCAGACCTGAACTACTGCTCGCTGCTGCGGCCGCTGTCGGAACTGGCCGTCACGCGCCTGTTCGCGCGCGAATCGCGCTACGACGCGGTGTTTTCCAGCTGCAACCGCAATTTCCGCATCCTCGGGCCGCGGCCGGCCGACCGCTGGTGTGGACAATGCCCAAAATGCCATTTCGTATTTCTCGCGCTCGCGCCGTTCGTGCCCAAGCCGCGTCTGCTGGCCATTTTCGGCCGCAATCTGCTCGACGACGAGAGCCAGCAGCAGGGTTTCGACGCGCTGCTCGAGTTCCGCGAGCACAAGCCGTTCGAATGCGTCGGCGAAGGACGCGAGTCGCGTGCGGCGCTGTATGCGCTGAGCCAGCGGCCCGAATGGCGCGAGGACGCGCTGGTCGCGCGCTTCCGCGACGTGGTGCTGCCGCAGCTCGACGCGGCCGAACTCGCGCTGGAGCCGCTGCTGCGGCCCGAAGGCCCGCACGGCCTGCCGTCGCGGCTGGCCGGAGTGCTCGATGCGTTTCGCTGATCTCGCCGGCAAGCGGGTCGCGGTCTGGGGTTATGGCCGCGAAGGCCGCGCGACCCTGGCGGCGCTGCGCCGGCGCCTGCCGGGCCAGCGCATCAGCCTGATCTGCAGCGAGGCCGAAGCCGAACAGGCGCGCCCGTTCCACGGCGACAGCCTCGACTACGTCACGATCGAGCCGTATGCGGGCCTGCTCTGGGGCTTCGACGTCGTGGTCAAGTCGCCCGGCATCAGCGCCTATCTGCCGGCCATCCTCGAAGCCCGGGCGGCCGGCGTGCAATTCACCTCGGCCACGGCGCTGTGGTTCGGCGAGAACCCGCTGGCGCGCGTCATCGGCGTGACCGGCACCAAGGGCAAGAGCACCAGCAGTGCATTGATCGCGCACCTGCTGCGCAGTCTCGGTCTGCGCGTCGCGCTGGCCGGCAACATCGGCCTGCCGCTGCTGGAGCTGCTGGACGCGCCCGACACGGTCGACTGCTGGGTCGTGGAGCTGTCGAGCTTCCAGACCGGCGAGGTCGGCCGCGTCGACGTGGGCCTGATCAACAACGTCTACGAGGAGCACCTGGACTGGCACGGCTCGCGCGAGCGCTATGTCGCCGACAAGCTGCAGCTGGCCGACCGCGCGGAGATCCTCGTCGTCAACGGCCAGCAGCAGGAACTGCTCGCGGCAACCGACGCGCATGCCCAGCGTCGCGTGTTCGGCACGAGCGCCGGCTGGCACCTGGCCGAAGGCCATGTCTGGCGTGGCGGCGAATGCCTGTTCGCGCTGCGCGAACTGCCGCTGGCCGGCGAACACAACGGTCTGAATCTCTGCGCCGCGCTCAGCGTGATCGAGTCCCTGGGGCTGGATGCGCGCGCCGCACTGCCGGCGGCGCGCGATTTCCGGTCGCTGCCGCATCGCCTGCAGACGCTCGGCGAGCAGGCCGGTCTGAGCTGGATCAACGACAGCATCTCGACCACGCCGCAGGCGACCATCGAAGCGCTGCGCAGTCTCGACGGCCGCGCGGTCAGCGTGCTCGTCGGCGGCTTCGACCGCGGACTGGACTGGAGCGACTTCGTACGCCATGTGCAGCGCAAACCTCCGCACGCGGTGATCTGCCTCGGCAACAGCGGCACGCGCATCGCGCGCCAGCTGACCGCAGCCGGCCCGGCCTATCGCCTGGGGCACTGCGTCGCACTGGCCGAAGCCGTTGCGCTCGCGCGCGAATGGACCCCGTCCGGCGGCGTCGTACTGCTGTCGCCCGGCGCGCCGAGCTTCGACCAGTTCCGCGACTACGCCGACCGCGGCCGCGCGTTCACGCAACTGGCGGGCTTCGATCCGCAGTCGATCTCGGCGCTGGAAGGCCTCGGCATCGCCTGAGCGCCCGCGTTGTGCGCGGATTTCGCGGGCAGTGCAAACGGCGGGGCATTTCCATGCGCCAGTCCGGGCGTCGCTGTGACTGCGGTCGCGAACGGGCCGAAGCGCGAATGAAGCGCGGCGTCTCCGCCGCGGCCGGCCGGAGCGATCTGCTGTCGGGACAGGACATCAATTTCCGCGTGCAGCCGCGCGTCGAAAGCGGGGCGGTCGCGGGGAAGTCCTGTGCCTGAAACCTGGGGACGAAGCCGGACCGGCGCTGCCGCAGCTTGCGGCGTGCCGAATGGTCCGCAGCGCGCGGCTCAATCGCCGCTGATGTAATCGGGTCCCTTGCCGGCGGTCTTCTCGTAGACCCCGCCGCCGGCGCGGCGGTACTGGGTGAAGCCGTGCTTGGCCGCGTGGCCTTCGCTGGTCAGATGACTGTTGCCGACGATGGTGTGCGGCGCGGAAATCTTGCGTCGTACGGCGGCGCCGCAGTCGGGGCAGGCCTGCAGCTCCGCGTCGCCGAGCTTCTGCAGCAGGTCGAAACCCGGAGCGCAGCGGGCGCAGCCGTGTTCCTGCGCAATGTATTCGTAGATCGGCATGGGTCGGGTTCACGGAGGTCGAGCCGGCAGGATGAGGGCGCGACGCGCCGCGTTCAAGCCGCGGCGCCGGTGTTCCTCATGCCGCCACGCCGGTGCTGGCGCCGGTCTCGCGGCGGTACAGGTCGTCCATGGCCTTCCAGCGGTTGACGATGCTGCAGAACAGGCGTGCGGTCTGTTCGGTATCGTAGACGGCTGAATGCGCCTCGCTGCTGTTCCATTCGAAGCCCGCGGCGCTGACGGCCTTGGACAGCACGGTCTGGCCGTAGGCCAGGCCGGCCAGCGTGGCCGTATCGAAGCAGCTGAACAGGTGGAACGGGCTACGCTTGTGTCCGGTACGCCGGATCGCCGCGTTGAGGAAGCCCAGATCGAACGAGGCGTTGTGGCCGACGAGGATAGCGCGCTGGCAGTCCGCTTCGCGCATGGCCTTGCGCACCGGCCGGAAGATGTGATCCAGCGCCTCTTTCTCGTCGAGCGCGGCGCGGAACGGATGGGTCGGATCAATGCCGGTGATTTCCAGCGCGCGCGGGTCGATGTTCGCCCCCGGAAACGGCACGACGTGGGTCGACACGGCCGGTTCCGGGTGCACCCAGCCTTCGGCGTCCATGCGGATCACGACGGCGGCGATCTCCAGCAGCGCATCGCGCTCGGAGTCGAAGCCGCCGGTTTCCACATCGACGACGACCGGCAGAAAACCACGGAAACGCTGGGCGTAATTGACGGGGGCTGATTCGGACATGCAGGCAGGATACCGGATGCCGTCGGCGCCGCCCATGGCCGTAGCTGACCGGGCGTTCAGCCGCGGTGCCGGCGCAGGCCGGCGATGGCGGCGAGCACCGCAGCCAGCACGAGCAGGCCCAGGCCCAGGTGCGGGATCAGCATCAGGAACGGCAGGCCGAGCACGGCGGCGGCCAGGGCCGCGGCGAGCAGGTCGGCTTGCGGCCGCAGCGCCGGCGCGCCGCTGGCGCGGGCGAGCAGATGATCGAGACTGAGCTTGCCGGCGCCGCCGAAGATCAGCGGCAGCAGCATCACGACGAACAGCAGCGGCAGCTTGAAGTTGCCGTGGCCGCCGTCGCGGATCGCGTAGCCGGCGAGCAGGTCGCTCCACATGGACCACATGTCGGGCCAGTGCACCGCCGCCGTCGCAACGAAGGTCAGGAACATCAGCGAGAAAGCGAAGAAGCGCGTGCCCAGTCCCAGCCAGAGCATCACTGCGCCGGCGAGTTCGAAGCCGGTCGCGATCTGCCAGGACAGGTCGACCGGCACGGCGCTGAACGGCCAGGGGAATTTCTGCTGGATGTCGGCGAACCAGTTTTCTCCGTGGAACTTCTCCAGGCCGGATTCCCAGAACTCCCAGCCCATGACCAGGCGCAGCACGGCCGGCGGAACGACTTCGGCGGCGGCCTGCAGGCGCGAGACCAGCGCATTCCGCAACGCGAGGAGGTGTGCAATCGTGGACATTTCGGCGGCCGTTGGAGTGATGCGCAGAAGACCGGCAGTGGCTGCATTCGCTTTCGCGCACCGGCTTCGTGAGCGAGACCGCGCCGTTGCGGTCCGCTGCGCTCACTGCAACCTACACGTGCGTGCCGAGCAGCGCGTCGCGCGACTGCAGGTTGCGCAGGATTGCCTCGCCGGCGGACTGCAGCGCCGCGGCGTTGGCGGGGGCGACCTCGGCGAGCAGGGCGGCGACGGCGTCGGCGCCGCTGGCGGTCGTGTTCGCCCGCAGGCGCTCCATCAGTGCGGCGGTCAGCGCATTGATCTCAAGAAAGCTCACGTTGTCGCGGCGGTCGCGGATCAGCAGCAGCAAGGTCGGTTCGGGCGGCGCTGCGGCCGGGCGGAAGTCGGCACTGATGCGATGCACCGGAAAGCGATAGCCGAGCACCCAGGCCAGCGGCGAAAGCACCGGCACGCCGGCTATCACGTCGCCGGTGGCGTCGTGCGCGATCGCGGCGATGTCCTGTTCGTCCAGCGACAGCGCGAGCTCGGCCCATTCGTAATGCGCGAGTTCGAGCAGGAACGGCGCGTCGTCGCAGCCTTCGTCGCGGCGCTGTTCCAGCCAGCGCAGGAATTCGCGGCCTATCTCCGGAAACAGCGGCGTCTGCGCGCGGTGGTCGTGCAGGAACGCGGCGATCAGCGCGTTCCAGTCGTCGTCGGCATACAGGCTGCGGATGACCGGGAAATTGCTCGCGAGCAGGCCTTCGACGTTGTTGAAGAACAGTTCGCGATAGACCTGTATGCGCCGCGGCGCGACGCCGGGCGGCAGCTCGCCGCGCGCGGGATCGCGTATGCAGGCGGCGAAGTCGCGCTGCAGCGCGTGCAGCTCAGCCGTGTGCGGCATGGCGCTCGGCCGGGGCATGGCGCTGCTGCAGCGCGCGGATCTGGTCGAGCTCGGCGAAGAGCTCGCTCAACGGGGGGAAATTGAAATCGCGTTCGAGCAGGGTCGGGCGTGCGCCGAAGCGCGCATAGGCGCGTTCGAGCAGGGCCCATACCGGATCGATCACGGCAGCGCCGTGTGTGTCGATCTTGAGGCCGGGCTCTTCGTCGTAGTGGCCGGCGACGTGGTAGTAGGCGATGCGTTCGCCCGGCATCGCGTCGAGGAAAGCGTTCGCGTCGTAGCCGTGATTGACGCTGTTGACGTGGATGTTGTTCACGTCCAGCAGCAGGTCGCAGTCGGCCGCGACGAGCACCTCGCGCACGAAATCCGCTTCGTCCATCTCGCGGCCCGGTGCGGCGTAGTAGGAGACGTTTTCGATCGCGATGCGCCGGCCGAGCAGATCCTGCGTGCGGCGGATGCGCGCGGCCGCCCAGTCGACCGCGGCGCGGGAGAACGGGATCGGCATCAGGTCGTAGAGATGGCCGTCGTCGGAACAGTAGGACAGGTGTTCGCTGTACAGCGCGATGCCGTGCGTGTCGAGCAGGCGGCGGATCTTCACGATCAGGGTTTCGTCCAGTGGCGCCGGACCGCCGAGGCTCAGGCTCAGGCCGTGGCAGACGAACGGATGACGCTCGGTATAGCTGCGCAGCTGGCGGCCCAGCGAGCCGCCGACGTTGATCCAGTTTTCCGGCGCGATCTCGAAGAAGTCGATGGCCGCCGGTGTGTTGCCGGCGGCCGGAAAACCGTGTTCGGCGAGCGGGCCCAGCAGGGCCCGCCGCAGGCCGAGGCCCGCACCGCAGGGAAGTTGGCGCGGGCTCATGCCGTCACCTTACGACTGGTGGCCGCCGCAGGAACCTTCCTTGCCTTTCTTGTCGCCGCCGCAGGAGCCTTCCTTGCCCTTCTTGTCGCCGCCGCAGGAACCTTCCTTCGCCTTGGCTTTGGCCTTGTCGCCGCCGCACTTGCCTTCGCCGCACTTGCCTTCCTTGCCCTTGTGCGCAGCTTCCATTTCGGCCTTGCTGATCGAACCGTTCTTGTCGGTGTCGAGCTTGTCGAAGTGCTCGCCCTTGGCGGCGTCGTACTCGGCCTTGGACACCTGGCCGTCCTTGTTCGTGTCCATCTTGTCCATGCCGCACTTGCCTTCACCGCACTTGCCTTCGCCGAAGCCGGTGGTCATGTAGCCGCTGGTGAGCTGGTTGAGCTGGAACGCCGTGTCGGCGCTGGCCATCTGGGCCAGCGACATCGTGCCGATGAAAGCGGTGCCGAGAGCGAGCGTCAGCGGTTTCGCGATCTTGGTGGACATTGCAAGTTCTCCGTGGATTGACGGGCATCGGCCCGCAGGGGTAACGGCTGCGTGAGCAGCGGTGACGCGCCCCGCGGCGGAGAACCTGCGGTTGCCATAGGTTCTGCCCTCCGTTCGCGATGCGCGTTGATTTCGCGCGCCGCGCTGCAGGGCAGCGATTGCTGCAATGCAGCGCGTCAGGTCGGGTTACCAGACCGGGTGCGGCGGCGGATTCTTTCATACCCGCACCGCAGTTAAGAACACGCGATGCCGCGACACCGGGACGGCGCCGCAGCCGGAGGCGACTGTACTGCGTCCCGGTGCAGACCCGGTTCGCCGGGGCGCGGCGCCTGCGGGTATCGCGCGGAACCGCAACATCGGTCCGGGATAGCCGCCGTGTTGCGGCGCGGGCGGCAGCCGCATGGGGCTGCGCGGGAGTTTCTTCTTGCGCTCAGGCGGCGAACGTCATCGGAGCGGGAAGGCGTCCGGAAGCGAGGGCCCCGGCGCTTCACTTGCCCCGTCGCGAACGCTCAGGGGACAGGGGCGGCGCGGACCGTCAGGGGCCGCGCCAAGTGGACATCGCTCAGAAATGGATCTGTGCGCGGACTTCGGTGATCTTCGGATCCAGCGCCAGCGCGCCCTTGTCGCTGAAGGCCCGGATGTAGTTGGCCTGCAGCTTGATGTGCTGGCCGAGGTACCAGTTCGCGCCGAGGGTCCAGTCGTGCTGCCTGCCGCCGGCGACGAGCCCGTCGTTCAAGTCCAGCGTGGAATAGCGCAGGGCGACTTCGACGGCGCCGTAGTCGTGCCTGGGTTTGACGTTGCCGAACCCGCCGCTCTTGTACGGCCGCGATTCGCCGGTCAGCACCCAGCTGCCGGAGAGATAGGCGCCGTCGCCGCTGAAGTCGCGCGCCGTGCGGCGTGCGGCGGCTATGGTCAGGTATTCGCCCTGCAGCGAGAACGGTCCCTGCGCCCAGGCGCCTTCGAGGCCGACGCGGCGGATACGCTCGGCGCCGGCGAGATTGCCCGTGTCGATCAGCCGTATCGCGGTCAGGTTGGCCTCCGGACGCGCACGGATGCGCGCGATCTCGTCGTCGCGCTCCTCGGCCGAGGCCGCTGCGCCCAGATGTACGACGGTGGTGTCGTTCTTGACCGGGTTGTAGACCGCGCGCGCGGCCCAGGTCGTGCCGTCGTTGTCGCCATTGAGATCGCCGCCGCTGAACCATGCCGCGTTGAGCAGCCAGCCCGGCAGGTTTTCGTAGGTCCAGTCCACGCCGATGCGGCGGCCCTGGTTCACGGCCTGCACCGGCAAGGCGCGTTCGAGGAAGGTGGTCGAGCCCGAACCGATCGCGCCTTCCTCGAAGCCGACCGGCGTCTTGAACTGGCCGAGGCGGAAATCGCCGACTTTCCTGTTGAACAGGCGGAAATAGGCGTCGACCCACAGATGTGCCTGGAAGTCGTAGCCGGCGGCGAGTTCCCAGACGCCGTTCTTGCGCGCGTACAGGTAGGTCTCCTTGCGCCGCCAGGTTTCCAGGTCGCCGAAGCGCGCGCTGCCGTTGGGCAGGGTGTCGTCGGAGAAATGGTTGGTGTCGTACTGGATCGTGGCGCGCACGCCGTACTCGACGCCGGCGTCGGTCTTGAACCTGGTCGGCCAGTCGTTGAGCAGGTCGTAGGCCTGGGCCGGCGCGGCGAAGGCCGCGGCGACGGCGACGCTCACGGCGAGCTGGGGCAGCGGGCGGGCGGCGGGGTGGCGCGATGTCATCGGTTGTCCTGAAGGGTGAAGAGGCAACCCGATTGCAGCATCGGCGCTGCGGCGGCCGAAGTTAGCAGAGGTAGTGTGCTTATGCCGTTTCCGTCGCCGGCGTCTTGTCGCGGAACTCGCAGAGGTCGGCGATGACGCAGGTCGGGCAGGCCGGCTTGCGCGCCTTGCAGACGTAGCGGCCGTGCAGGATCAGCCAGTGGTGGGCGTCCTGCTTGAACTCGGCCGGCACGGTCTTTTCGAGCTTGTCCTCGACCGCGCGCACGGTCTTGCCCTTGGCCAGGCCGGTGCGGTTGGCGACGCGGAAGATGTGCGTGTCGACGGCGATGGTCGGCTGGCCGAAGGCCGTGTTGAGCACGACATTGGCGGTCTTGCGGCCGACGCCGGGCAGCGCTTCCAGCGCCTCGCGCGTGCGCGGCACCTCGCCGTCGTACTGGTCGACGAGGATGCGGCAGGTCGCGATGACGTTCTTCGCCTTGGCGTTGTACAGGCCGATAGTGGAAATATACTTTTTTAAACCTTCTTCACCGAGCGCAAGGATGGCCTGCGGCGTGTTGGCGGCCGGAAACAGCTTGCGCGTGGCCTTGTTCACGCCGACGTCGGTGGCTTGTGCCGACAGGGTCACGGCGACCAGCAGCTCGAACGGCGTGGTGTAGTCCAGTTCCGTCGTCGGCGTGGGATCCAGCTCGCGCAGCCGGCGGAAGATTTCATGGCGCTTGGCGTTGTTCATGGGCAGGCGGGGAGTCCGGAAAGGCGGCGGAAGAACAGCGGCGGATGGGGCGGAAGGCGGGCGGTTGTCGTCAGCTCGGCGCGTCAGCGCCGCCGCGCAGCTGACGGTACAGCGCCAGTCCGAGCGCGACTGCGATCAGCAGGCCGGCCGGCGACAGCAGCCAGGCGGCGCTGCCGGCGACAACGCCGCCGTCGTCGGCCGTGGCGAGCCAGGCGGCGGCACTGCGCAGCGCGCCGACCAGCGGCGGCGCAAACACCAGCAGCAGGCCGACGGCCGGCGCCGCGTCGCTGCGCCACCAGGCCGGATTGGCGACGGCCAGCGGCAGCAGCGCAACGAGCTCGGGCGCGATCAGGCCGCAGGCTGCGAGCAGCCAGCCCGCCGCGGCCGCGGCGACCGTGGCCCAGCCGGCTGCCGCGGACGTGCCTGCCGCTGCTGCCGTGCGCGTCAGCAGCAACGCCAGCTGTAGCAGGGTCAGCGCCGCGGCGACGGCGCCGCCGAGCTGCAGGCCGCTGCGCAGGTCCTCGGCCGCGAACAGCAGCGGTGCGGCAGCCAGCGCGGCGGCAGCGTGAACAATGAAGCGTCGACCGGTGAGCGGCATCAACGCGGCTCCGGCTCGGCCAGCCAGCGCTCGCCGTGGTCCGCATAGGCGAGCAGCACGGCCTGGATGCGCGCGAGGATGGCGCGCGGCGTCACGGTGGCGCCGGCGAACTGGTCGAAGTCGCCGCCGTCGCGCCGCACGCGCCAGCGCTCGGCCGGCAGGTCCTGCAGCGAATGGCCGGCCAGCGCGGCCAGCCAGCGGCCACCGTCGTGCTCGAACGCATCGCCGCGGCCGCGCGTTTCGCTGTGCGCGAGCACGCGCGCGCCGAGCAGGCGGCCGTCGCGTGCAATGCCCAGGCGCAGCCGCAGAGGCCCGCCATAGCCCTGAGCGACCGCATCGACGACGAAGGCCACTGCAACGCCGCCGCGGCGCAGGCGCCACAGCGGCAGGGCGTCGTCGCTGCCGAGTGCGGCGGCGTCGCGCACGGCGATGCGGTCGCTCAGCGGATCGTTGTCGTAGTCCAGTCCAGGCAGCAGGCCGGCGAGCTCGCCGCGTTCGCGCAGGCGGACCTGATCCTGCAGGCCGCCGTGGCTGAGCCAGGCGGCCAGCGCGAGCAGCAGCAGCGCGAGCGGCGGCTGCAGCGCGAGCGGCCATGAGTGTCGCGGCTCAGCCATGCCGGCCGTGCCCGTAGATGCGCGGCCGCGTCATGCGGTCGAGCAGCGGCGCGGCCGCATTCATCAGCAGCACGGCGAACGCGATGCCGTCGGGGATGTGGCCCCAGCGCCGGATGGCCAGGGTCAGCACGGCGACGCCGGCGCCGAACAGCAGGCGTCCGCGCGGCGAGGTGCAGCCGCTGACCGGGTCGGTCACGACGAACCAGGCGGCGAACATCAGGCCGCCGCTGGCCAGGTGCTGCAGCGGCGACGGATGCCGTTCCGCGTCGAGCAGCCAGAACGGCAGGGTCAGCAGGCAGACCGCGGCGATCACGCCGACCGGGGCCTGCCAGCCGATCACGCGCCGCCACAGCAGATAGCCGCCGCCGAGCAGCCAGGCGCCGGCGGCCCAGGTCCAGACTTCCGGCCGGCTGTGACGGAACAGCGCGGCAGCGCCGATCTCCGGCAGACGCTGGCCCTGCGCGGCGAGCTGGCGCAGCGCGTCCAGCGGCGTCGCCGATGCGATGCTGTCCCACTGCGCCGTCGGGGTCGCGCCGAAAATCGTGCGCGCCGCTGTCGCGAGGTCGACCGCCGCGCCGGGCCACTGCGCGACCAGGCGCGGGAAGGCCAGCAGCACGACGGCATAGCCGGCCATGGCCGGGTTGAACAGGTTGTAGCCCAGGCCGCCATAGATCTGCTTGACCAGGCCGATCGCGACGAGCATGGCGACCGGCGCTATCCACCAGGGGGCCAGCGGCGCGATGCACAGTGCGAACAGCACGGCCGTGACCAGCGCCGAGCCGTCGCCGAGCGCGCGCGCCGCCTCGCGGCCGCGCAGGCGCAGCGCGAGCGCCTCGATCGCGAGCGCGCTGGCGACGGCGAGCGCGAGCTGGATCGCGAGTCCGGCGCCGAAGGCCCAGAGCTGCACGGCGATGCCCGGCAGCAGCGCGAGCAGCACGTCGTGCATGACCCGGCGTACCGCGACCGGCGCCGGCAGATGCGGCGCGCCGGCCGTGGCGAAGGTCTTCATGCCTCGTCCTCGCGCGGCGGCGGCGCGGCGTTCTGCGTGCGCTTGGCCTTGCCGCGCGCGATGGCCGCGAGCACGGCGGACTTGTCCATGCGCGACGCGGCCGCGGGCGCGGCTTCGCCGGCAGCGGCAGCGGCCGATGCGGTGGATTGTTCCTGCGCCAGCGCTTCGCGCCGCGCGGCGACGCGGGCGACTTTTTCCGCCTGTTCGCGGGCGAGGCGCTGGTTGCGGGCAAGAAAGCGCGTGCGCGCCAGATCGGCGCGGGCGCGCTGCGCCGCGGCGGTGGCCAGCCGCGACTTGGCGTCGCGATAGTGCTGCACCAGGGGGATCTGCGACGGGCAGGCGACCGCGCAGCAGCCGCACTCGATGCAGTCGGCCAGGCCCAGTGCGGCAGCGCCCGCGTCGTCGCCGCCGCGCAGCCGGCGCAGCAACTCCTGTGGCTGCAGGCGCGCCGGACAGGCGTCGGCACAGTCGCCGCAGCGTATGCACGGCAGCTCCGGCGCAGGCGTGCGCAGATCCTCGCTGCCGAGCACCAGCACGGCGTTGCTGGTCCGCGTCAGCGCGACCCCGTCGTGGGGCAGCGCCGAGCCCATCAGCGGGCCGCCGACGATCAGTCGCGCGGCGTCCGGCGTGTAGCCGCCGCCCGCGGCGACCAGCGCTTCCACCGGCGTGCCCAGGCGTACCTCGAACACGCCGGGCTCGCGCACGCCGCGGCCGCCGAGGCTGACGAGCCGCGTGGTCAGCGCCTCGCCCTGCACGACCGCGCGCCAGGCCGCGGCGGCCGTCGCGACGTTGTGCACGACGATGCCGATGTCGGCCGGCCAGCCGCCGCTGGGCACTTCCCGCCCGCAGAGCAGTTCGATGAGCTGGCGCTCGCCGCCCTGCGGATAGACCGTCGGCACGAGTTCGAGCCGGATCGCGCTGTCGTCGGCCAGTGCCGCGCGTACGGCGTCGGCGGCGGCGTACATGCGGTCTTCCAGCGCGAGGACGATCGTGTCCGCGCCGGCGGTGCGGGCGAGGATTTCGGCGCCGGCCACGACCTCCGCCGCGCGCTCGCGCAGCAGGGCCTCGTCGCAGGTGATGTAAGGCTCGCACTCGGCGCCGTTGACGATCAGGGTCGCCGCGCCGCGCGCAAGCTTCCGCGCGGTGGGAAAGCCGGCGCCGCCGAGGCCTATCAGACCGGCCTCGGCCAGGCGTCGGCGCAGCAGGGCGGGATCGGCGTCGCGCCAGTCGCGCAGCGGCGGCAGGGGCGCGGCCTCGTCACCGGCCTGGGGTTCCAGCACCAGATGCGGCGCTTCGGCGCCGTCGGCGCGGGCCAGCGTGCGCGGCTCGATCGCGACGATGCGGCCGGCGGCCGGCGCCGGCAGGGCGGTGGCCGCCTCGTCGGCGCCCAGCGGCAGCGGCTCGCCGCGGCGCACGTGCTTGCCTACGGCGGTGCGGCAGTGCAGCAGTGCGCCGCGCTCGTCCACGAGCGGCAGATACAGGCGCGGCGGCAGCGGGCAGGGACGGACGGCGCCGCTCGCGCTCGCGCGCGGCGGGACGGCCAGGACCAGGCCGCCGTGGATGCGGTACAGGGACATGGACCGATTGTAGGCGCCGCCGGCCCTGCCCTTGAACCGGCCGGGCGCAGCCTCCACGCCTTGCGGTGCGCCGGGTTGTGCCGCATGGCATACTGCCGGACTTTGCAAGTCTGGGCGTCGTTTGGCCCGGCATCCACCAGCGAGAAAATCCATGGACTTTCTGATTTCGACCGCGCAGGCGCAGACCGCGCCGGGCGCTCCGGCTCCGGGCGGCGGCATGAGCTCGATCTTCATGATGATCGCGATGTTCGCGATCTTCTATTTCATGCTGATCCGGCCGCAGATGAAGCGCGCCAAGGAGCAGCGCGCGATGATTGCGGCGCTGGCCAAGGGCGACGAAGTGGCCACGACCACGGGCATGCTCGGCACCGTCATCGACATCAGCGAGTCCTACGTCAGCGTGGAAATCGCGCCGAACGTCATCGTCAAGCTGCAGAAGCAGGCCATCACGGCCGTGCTGCCCAAGGGCACGCTGAAGTCCGCCTGACCCCTCGGCGCCGGCGATCCCGGCGCCGTTCGTTTTCCGCAACGTCGACGCGGGCGGGCAAGGGCCTGCCACGCTGGATCAACCTGGGATTCATGGCATGAACGAGTTTCCCCGCTGGAAATATGCGCTGGTCGTCGTGGCGCTGCTTTTCGGATTCCTCTACGCGCTGCCCAATCTGTACCCGAAGGAACCGGCCGTGCAGATTTCGGCCAACCGCGGCTTCACCGTCGATGTGGCGTTGAAGGAAAAGGCGCAAGGCATCCTCGAAACCAAGAAGATCGCATTCAAGTCGGTCGAACTCGACGGCGAGCGCCTGCTGGTCCGCCTGGCCAGCACCGAAGTGCAGGGGACCGCGGCCGCCGTGCTGCGTGAAGAGCTCGGCGAAGGCTATACGGCGGCGCTGAACCTGGCCTCGACCGTGCCGCACTGGCTCACCGCGATCTACGCGCACAGCATGCCGCTGGGCCTGGACCTGCAGGGCGGCGTGCATTTCCTGATGGAAGTCGACCAGAAGGCCGTGCTCGAAAAGCAGGAGACGCAGTACAGCGAAGAGATCGCCCAGGTCGCGCGCGACAAGAAGATCCCCGGCGTCAGCGTCAGCCGCACGCCGCAGGGCATCGTCGCCGTGGCGCGCAGCGCCGCCGACCGCGACCGTCTTGCGGTCGAAGTCGGCAAGATCGCGCCGGAGCTGCAGATTTCCAACGGCAATTCGACCGACAGCGCGTTCTCGCTCAACGTCAAGATCAGCGAAGCCAAGCTGCGCGAGATCTCCCGCGACACGATCCGCCAGAACGTCGGCACCTTGCGCAACCGCATCAGCTCGCTCGGCGAGCCGGTCATCGCCCAGCAGGGTGATTCGCGCATCGTCGTCGAGCTGCCCGGCGTGCAGGACACGGCGCTGGCCAAGACGCTGCTCGGCGCCACCGCGACGCTGGAATGGCATGCCGTCGATCCGGCCTCGATGACGCTGGCGCCCGAGGTGGCTCGCGGCACGGCGGCAGCGCCGGCGGATGCGCGCCTGCTCCTGCATCGCAACAGCGGCCAGCCCTATCTGCTGAAGAAGAAGACCATCGTCACCGGTGACGACCTGATCAATGCGACCTCAATGCCGGACCCGACCAGCGGCACGCCGGCCGTGTCGATGAAGCTCAATGCCAAGGGCGGCCAGCGCATGCTGGACTTCACGATGGGCAACGTCGGCAAGCCGATGGCCGTGGTCTACACGGAGCGCATTCCGGAAGTGAAGATGGTCGACGGTAAGGAAGTCCGCACCAGCCGGACCAAGGAAGAGATCATCAGCGTCGCGACGATCCAGGGCGTGTTCGGCCCGCAGTTCCAGACCACGGGCCTGGAAAGCATGAAGGAAGCCTCCGAGCTGGCACTGCTGCTCAAGGCCGGTTCGCTGGCCGCGCCGGTCGACATCGTCGAGGAGCGCGTGATCGGCCCGAGCCTCGGCGCCGACAACATCGGCAAGGGCGTGTTCGCAGTCATCCTCGCAGTCATCCTCGTCGTCGTCTTCGTCGCGATCTACTACAAGCTTTTCGGCCTGATCGCCGACGTCGGCCTGCTGTTGAACCTCGTGCTGCTCGTCGCGATCCTGTCGATCTTCGGCGCTACGCTGACCCTGCCCGGCATCGCCGGCATCGTGCTGACACTGGGCATGGCCATCGACGCGAACGTGCTGATCTGCGAACGCATACGCGAGGAACTGCGCAACGGCTCCACGCCGATGGCCGCGATCAGTCGCGGCTACGACAAGGCCTGGGCGACGATTCTCGACGCCAACGTGACCCACCTGATCGCCGCGTTCGGCCTGATGGCCTTCGGTTCGGGCCCGATCAAGGGTTTCGCGATCACCCTGGCGATCGGCATCGTGACCTCGATGTTCACCTCGGTCATGGTCACCCACGTGCTCGTCGGCCTGGTCTTCGGCGGCCGCCGCGTCAAGACACTGTCGGTCTGATCCAGGAACTCGATACCCATGGAACTCTTCAAGTCTGAAAGCAACGTCGATTTCATGGCCTGGCGCAAGCCGAGCCTGATCATCTCGGCCATTCTGTGCGTCCTGGCGGTCGCGATCGTCTTCGTGCGCGGCCTCGACTACGGTCTCGATTTCGAGGGCGGCGCGATGATCGAGGTGCATTACAAGGAGCCGGCCGAAATCGCCGATATCCGCTCGTCGCTGGACGCAGCGGGATTCGCCGGCGCGGTCGTGCAGAGCCTGGGCTCGCCCGTCGACTATGCGATCCGCATCAAGCCGCATCATGAAGGCGGCGAAGCCGCCGAGACGGCCGGCACCAGCGAAGCCAAGGCCACGACCAACAAGATCGCCGCCGAAGTACTCACCGCACTGACCAAGAGCCGCAGCGACGTGACCATCAAGCGCAGCGAATTCGTCGGCGCCAGCGTCGGCGAGGAACTGCGCGAGCAGGGCCTCGTCGCCGTGCTGTTCGTGATCCTCGGCATCATGGCCTATCTCTGGATGCGCTTCGAATGGCGCTTCGCCGTCGCCGCCGTGGCCAGCGAAATCCACGACACCCTGATCACGGTCGGCATCTTCGCGCTGACCGGCCGCGAGTTCGACCTGCCGGCGCTGGCCGCCGTGCTGTCGGTGGTCGGCTACTCGATCAACGACAAGGTCGTGGTGTTCGACCGCGTGCGTGAAATCTTCCGCGCCTCGCGCAAGGGCGAGCCGTACGAGATCCTCAACCGCTCGATCAACTCGACCATGTCGCGCACGATCATGACCGGCCTGACGACCAGCCTTGCGGTCGGCACGCTGTACTTCGTCGGCGGCCCGGCGCTGGAGAACTTCGGCTTGATCATGCTGATCGGTATCTTCGTCGGCACCCTGTCGTCGGTCTTCTTCGCCAACCCGATCCTGCTCTGGCTCGGCGTGTCCAAGCAGGACCTGATGCCGCGCACCAAGGAAGATCCGGAACTCGCGGCGCGGCCGTAAGGCCCGCCGGCAGCGGTTCCGACGAACGGCCCGGGCAACCGGGCCGTTTCTTTTTCAGCGTCTTCGACAAGTCACCGCAGGACGCCGCCCGCCTGCGAGGAGGGGAGGGCAGGCACGGGAACGGTCGCCGGTATCGTTGGGCCGGCGCGGGCAGCGCCCCGCAGTGCACTGTCCGGGACGAGTCAGGGCCGCGCCTCCCTACCCGGGCCGCAACGGCGCGCGAGGCTGGTATGGTGTGCAGCCGCCGATGGCCTGACTGTCCGTATTGCCTTGTCTCCTTCGTCTTCTGTCCGGGGCGCCGCCGGTCGCCGTGCCCAGCCCGAACGCTATGCCGACCTGCCCGCGCCGCTGCGGCGCCACATGGCTGCTGCAGCCGAGCATCTGGCGGCGGACCGGCTGGCGCAGACCGTCGCCGCGCTGACGCCGGTGCTGCAGGCGCGGGCCGGACATCCCGAGGCGTTGCGCATGCTCGGCATCGTGCTGCACAAGAGCGGCCAGTACGACGATGCGGTCGACGCCTACCGTCAGGCACTGCAGTCGGCGCCCGACGACGCGCTGCTCTGGAACAACCTCGGCAGCGCGCAGCGCGCGCGCGGCGACGGTGAGGGCGCCGAAGACGCGTTCCGTCGCGCGGTCGCGCTGGCGCCGGAACTCACGGCGGCCTGGTACAACCTCGGCAAGATGTACAAGACGCAAGGACGCCTGGAGCTCGCCCGGCCGGCGCTGGAACGCGCCCTGCAGCTGGATGCCGGCCACGTGCCCGCGCGGGTGACGTTTGGCGAGACCCTGCGTTCGCTGGGCCAGGTCGATGCAGCGGTGGCCGCGTTCGAGCAGGCCATCCGCGACGAGCCGGCCGCCGGCGGCGCCTGGTATGCGCTGGCCGATCTCAAGACCTACCACTTCGACGCCGATCAGGCGCAACGCCTGCAGCGCCTGCTCGGCGATGTGGACCTCGGCGACGAGCAGCGCATTTTTCTCGGTTTCGCCGCGGCCAAGGCGCTGGACGACCTGGGCCGCTACGACGAAGCCTATGCGGCGCTGGTCCAGGCCAACCGCCTCAAGCGTGCGGGCTTTGCCGACTGGAATCCCGACGCGCTGGAGCGCCACTACGATCAGATCGGCGTCGCGTTCGAGACGCCGCCGCCGTCGCCGCTGGATGCGCAGCTCGGCGCCGAGGCGGTCTTCGTCGTCAGCCTGCCGCGTTCGGGTTCGACCCTGACCGAGCAGATCCTCGCCGCGCACAGTCAGGTCGATGCGGCCGGCGAAATGCCGGATCTGGCCCAGGTCATCGACGCCGAGTCGGCGCGCCGTTTCCGCACTGGGTCGCCCAGGCCGATGCGGCGGACTGGGACCGTCTCGGCCGCGACTATCTCGCGCGCGCGGCGCGCTGGCGCGGCGGCGCGCCGTATTTCACCGACAAGAGCCTGGCCAACTGGCCGCTGGTCGGTGCGATACGGCGCATGCTGCCGGCCGCGCGCATCGTCAATTGCCGGCGCGATCCGGTCGAGAATTGTCTGTCCTGCTTCCGTCAGCTGTTCGCGCAGAGCCACGAATACGCCTACGACCTCGACGATCTCGCGCAGCAGTGGCGCAGCTACGATCGCCTGAGCCGACAGTGGGCGCGGCAGTTTCCCGGGCATTTCCTCGACAGCCGTTACGAGGATCTCGTGCGCGAAGCCGAGCCGCGCATCAGCGAACTGCTGGCGTTCTGCGGCCTGCCGTTCGAGGCGGCCTGCCTGGAGCCGCATCGCGTGGCGCGCAGCGTGCGCACGGCCAGCGCGGCCCAGGTGCGCCAGCCCATCGGGGCGGCACGCATCCGCGCCGCCCGCTATCCCGAGGCCGAGCGCCGCCTGCGTGCGGCGCTGGAGCTGCCGCCGCCACCAACCAATGGCCTAATGCTTCTCGCCGCTGCTGCGGCAGCCGTCGCCACGGTCGCGACGGCCCCGGCCGACGCGGCCGGCCGTGACGCTTCCTCGCGTCGTGCGGTCGCCTCGCGCCCGGCCCAGCCGCCGGCTGCACCGAACGGCGGCGCCGTCGTGCTGTACAGCCAGCTCGCGTCGGCGACCACGAGCGGTGCGCTGTCGGCGCAGTTCTCCTCGTCCAGCGGCGCGCCCTACGATTCCGAAGGCGCCGACGATTTCGTCGTGCCGGCCGCCGGCTGGCGCATCGCGACGGCGGAGTTCGCGGCTTTCGTCGGCAGCACCACGACCGGCGCCTATCCGACCATCGCCAACGTGCGCGTCTATGCCAATGCGGCGGGCGTTCCCGGCGCGACGGTCTGCAACTACCCGTCGGTGGCCGTCACGTACAACACCACGAGCCAGATCGCGACCGTGAATCTGCCGAGCGTCTGCGACCTGACCACGGCCGGCACCTACTGGATCTCCTATCAGCCGATCTATGACTTCGGCGCATCCGGCGGCGACTACTACTGGAATCTGGCCACGCCGCAGGCTGGCCTGATCGGCCAGTGGCGCAATCCGGGCGACGGCTTCGAAAGCGGCTGTGCCAACTGGTCGCCGACCACGTCCTGCAGCTTCACCCAGCCGGACTATGCGTTCCGTCTGTCGGGCCAGGTGCTGCCGGTCAGCCTGCAGTCGTTCGGCATCGATTGAGCGCGCAGTCTGACGCAGCAGCAACGAAAAACGCGGCCCAGGGCCGCGTTTTTCGTTTCGGGGTTCTGCGGGGCGGCAATCAGCCGGCCAGCAGCTCCGGAGTCAGCACCGGCTGGATGGCTTCGACGATACCGAACGCGACCTTGTGGCCGCCGGCGACGAGGTTGCCCGATTCGGGCAAGCCCTCGCGGCCTGCCATGTCGCAGTAGCGGCCGCCGGCCTCGCGCACGAGCAGGCAGCCGGCGGCCATGTCCCAGAGCTTCAGGCCGGTCTCGTAGTAGCCGTCGATGCGGCCGCAGGCCACGTAGGCCAGGTCCAGCGCGGCCGAGCCGGTGCGGCGCACGTCCTCGGCGCTGGCCAGCAGGGTCCTGGTCATGTCGATCTGCGCCGCGAGATGGCGACGCTGGCGGTACGGAAAGCCCGTGGCGAGCACGGCGCCAGCCACGCCGTCGCGCGGGCTGACGCGGATGCGGCGCTCGTTGAGGAAGGCGCCGTCGCCCTTGCTGGCGGTGAAGGTCTCGTCGCGCAGCGGGTCGTAGATCACGCCGTAGACCGGCTCGTTGCCCTCGAGCATCGCGATCGACACGCAGAAATGCGGGAAGCCGCGCAGGAAGTTGTGCGTACCGTCGAGCGGGTCGATGACCCAGGTCTGGCGCGATTTGCCGCTGTGGCCGGTTTCCTCGCCGATGAAGGCGTGGCCGGGATAGGCGCGCTTGAGGTCGCGGATGATCAGCTGCTCGGCCATGCGATCGACTTCGGAGACGAAGTCCATGCGCTCCTTCTCGAGTACGGCCAGGCCCTCGACGCGGTTCATATTTCGCACGATCAGGTTGCCGGCGGCGCGCGCGGCACGGACCGCGACGTTGATGGCGGGGCGGGGCATGGAAACTCCGGTCGGATTGGCTTGAAGAAAGAGCGGCGCGGGCGTCGGGGCCGGCGCGGGGCGCGAAGGGTAGCAGAAGCGGCCCGGAGCGCCAAAACCGGGCCGGCTGCGCAGGCCGGCAACGGCGCGTATGCTTGCCGGCCGCGTGCCGCCGCCGCCGTGACCCATGACCGACATTTCCGCCCTCGCCGCGCGCCTGCGCTTCGTGCTCGTGCGCACCTCCCAGCCCGGCAACATCGGCGCCGCCGCGCGCGCGATCCGCACCATGGGTTTCGGCCGTCTGGTGCTGGTCGCGCCGCAGCGCTATCCCGACCCGGAAGCGACCGCGTTCGCCGCCGCCGTCGCCGCGGTGCTCGATGCGGCCGTGATCGTTCCCGATCTGCGGACTGCCGTGGCCGACTGCGAGGCGGTCTACGGTGCGACCGCGCGCCAGCGCGCCGTGGCGCTGACCGAATACACGCCGCGCGAGGTCGTCGCACCGGTGCGTGCCGCTGCGGCGGCCGGCGGCGAGATCGCGCTGGTGTTCGGCAACGAGCGCACGGGCCTGGAGAACGAGGAACTCGCGCTGTGCCACGGCGCCGTGCACATTCCGGCCGCGCCGGACTACAGCTCGCTGAATCTGGCGCAGGCCGTGCAGGTGCTGGCCTACGAGCTGCGCGTGGGTTTTCTCGACAATCCGACCGCGCCGCCGCCGCGGCAGTCCGATCCGCCGGCTTCGGCCGGACAGCTCGAAGGCTTCTTCGAACACCTCGCGACGACCCTGGACGACATCGACTTCCACAAGGGCCGCTCGCCGACGACGATCATGCTGCGCCTGCGCAAGCTGTTCCTGCGCGCCCAGCCCGACGAACGCGAACTGCGTGTGCTGCGCGGCATCCTCGCCGACGCGCAGCGCATGGCGCGCCTGGCCGGGCTGCCCGGCCGCGCCGCAGCGGCTCCGGGCGATACGCAGGAGTAGCGCTGCGTCGCGCGGATCGCGGCGTTCAGCCGATGAAATGCCGCGCCAGCGCGACCATCGCGCTGCTGAGGCTGCCGACCATCGCCGTGGAGGCCAGGGTCGCGATCCAGATCAGCGCGAGCAGTACGCCGTCACGTTCGATCAGCGCGACGCCGAAGCCGAGGATCAGCAGTCCGAACGGATAGTTCGTGAACGGAATCGGCAGCGCGAGCAGGACGCCGAGCAGGATCAGCATCAGCCCGCTGAAATGGCTGTACGGCCGCCGCGTGATCTGTTCGAAGCGCGGTTTGCAGACGCGTTCGAGCCGGCTGAACATCGGCGTCATGTGTGCAACGAAGGTTTCCACCGAATGACGCGGAAAGCCGTGCTGGCGCGTGAAGCGCGGCAGCCACGGCCGCGGCAGGCCCCAGAGCATCTGCGCGCCGACGATGATCATCAGCGTGCCGCAGATGCCGCCGACGCCCATCGGAATCGGGATGAAGTTCGGCAGCGACAGCAGCACGACGAGAAAGCCGTAGGCACGCGCTTCCAGCGGGGCGATGAACTGTTCCAGCGAAATCGTGTCGCCGGAATTCTGTTCCAGCGCGAGCCGGAACAGCTCGGTCGTGCGCGGATCGTGCGGGAGCGTCATCCGTGAGTCTCGTTCGCCCGCTTACGGGGCCGCTTCCGGCGTGATGCGGGCGATCAGCAGTTTGTCAATGCGCGGGCCGTCGAGGTCGACGACCTCGAAGCGCAGATCGCGCCAGCGGAAGGATTCGCCGACCTGCGGAATGCGGCCGAACTGGGCCATGACCATGCCGGCGGCGGTGCGGAAATCGTGGTCCTCTTCGTTCGGCAGCTGGCTCAGACCCAGCAGTTCGCGCAGGTCGTCGGTGCCCAGCGCCCCGTCGATGAGATAGCTGCCGTCCTCGCGCCGCACGATCGGCGCGTCGGCGGTCTCGACGTTGGTGCTCGCGGTGCCGAGCACGGCGCCGAGCACGTCGTTGATGCTGACGAGGCCTTCGATCTCGCCGTATTCGTCGACGACGAGCGCCATCGTCGCTTCGGCTTCGCGCAGCTCTTCGAGCACGTCGAGCGCGCGGGCGGCCGAGGTCACGAACAGCACCTTGTTCAGGGTGCGGAACAGGTCGATGTTCGGCGAACCCAGCGTGTCGAGCAGGGATTTGATCTCGAGGATGCCGACCACGTCCTGCTCGTTGCCGCCGCGGTAGACCGGATAGCGCGAATACGGCGTGGAGTGCATGACCGCGAGGTTTTCGGTCAACGGTGCGGCGACATCGAGCCAGGCGATGCGCGTGCGCGGCGTCATCAGGCTGGTGACCTGGCGGTCGCCCAGACGCAGCACACGGTTGACCATGTTGTGCTCGTCGCTGTCGATGACGCCCTGCTCGGCACTCTCGGCCACGAGCAGGCGGATTTCCTCTTCGGTGACCGGATCGCGCGAGCCCTTGTCCAGGCCCAGTGCCCTGAGCAGCACGCGCGTACTGAGCGACAGCAGCCAGACGAACGGAGTGACCAGCGTCGCGAACAGGCGCATCGGATAGGCGATCCAGACCGCGAAACGTTCCGGCGCGACCAGGGCCAGACGCTTGGGCAGCAGCTCGCCGACGATGATGGAAACGTAGGTGATCGCACCGACACTGGCCGCAACGCCGATGGCGTTGGCCAGATCGGGTTCGATGCCGTGGCCCTGCAGGAGCAGCCCGATGCGCGCGCCTATCGTCGCGCCACCGTAGGTGCCGGTCAGCACGCCGATCAGGGTGATGCCGACCTGCACCGTGGAGAGGAAGCGCTCGGGGCTTTCGGCCAGACGCAGCGCGTTCTGTGCGCGGGTGCTGGTTTCGGCCATCTGCTTGAGCCGCGACTTGCGCGCGGTGACCACGGACATCTCCGACATCGCGAAGAAACCGTTGAGCAGAATCAGGAGCAGGACAACGAGTGTCTCGGTCAGCATTGCGCAGCGTGTGATCCCAGGCAGGCCAGTGTAGCAGCCCCGCATGACGAGCCCATGCGGCGAAAGTGCGAGGCTGGCGTGCCGGCCGGCCGAAGGCTGCTGTAACATGAATGTCATCGAAACGACATATTTTTGCCACGGATTTCGCGGCAGATCATCGCTGTCGTGCACTTTTTTCTTTTCAGATCAAATCATTAGCAAACGGGGCGAAACGGCCATGTTTTCTCTGCAGACCATCTTCGGCAAGGGCGACAAGTTCTACGGACTGCTGGAGGCCAGCGCCGCGGCCGCCCATCGCAGCGCCTCGGCCCTGACCGAGTTTCTCGCCAAGGACGGCAGCGTCGCGGCCAAGTCGCTGGAGGAATTCCGCCTCGCGCGCCAGCGCGAGAAGAAGCTCGCCGCCGAAATCAGCGAGGCGCTGGTCAACACCTTCGTGACCGCGCTCGAACGCGAGGACATCGAAGCCCTGTCCGGCGCGCTGTACAAGATTCCCAAGGTCATCGAGAAATTCGCCGAGCGCTATTCGCTGATCGGCGATCGCCTCGGCGACGACGATTTCGCCTCCCGCGCGCGCATGCTCGAAAAGGCCTGCGAGGTGCTCGAGCAGATGGTCAGCCAGCTGCGCGCGATGAAGCTCGAGCCGATGAAGGAGCTCAACGACCAGCTGCAGGCAATCGAGAACGAGGCCGACCGCCTGATCCTCGAACTGTTCCGCGACATGTACCGCAACGAGAACGATCCGGTGCGCTTCCTGCTGCGCAAGGATCTGTTCGAGATCCTCGAAAAGGCCATCGACCGCTGCCGCGACGCCGGCAACGTGGTCTACGCGATCGTGCTGAAGAACTCCTGAGGCGCGCGCCGTGGAACTGACCCTGGTCTTCAGCGTGATCGTGATCGCGCTCGTGTTCGAATACATCAACGGCTTCCACGACACGGCCAACTCGATCGCCACCGTCGTCGCGACCAAGGTGCTGAGTCCGGGCCAGGCCGTCATGCTCGCTGCCGGCATGAACCTGATCGGCGCGCTCTGGGGCACGGCCGTGGCCAAGACCATCGCCTCGGGACTGATCGACACCGGCGTCATCAACGTGACCTCGATGGTGCTGATCTGCGCACTGGCCGGCGGCGTGATCTGGAACCTGATCACCTGGTGGTGGGGCCTGCCGTCCTCGTCCTCGCACGCGCTGGTCGGCGGCCTCTGCGGCGCCGCATTCGCCGCGGCCGGCGACAACTGGCACGCCATCATCTGGAACATCCCGGGCGGCGAGCACTGGTGGCACGGCAAGGGCCTGCTGCCCAAGGTCGTCATACCGATGGTGCTGTCGCCATTGGCCGGCTTCATCCTCGGCATGCTGATCATGGGCGCGCTGTTCGCGCTGTTCTCGTTCCTCGCCGACCGCAAGGGTGTGCTGCAGAAGATAGGCCGGCCACGCTTCGCCAATGCACTGTTCGGCAAGCTGCAGATCCTTTCGGCCAGCGCGATGGGCTGGGCACACGGCTCCAACGATGCGCAGAAGACCATGGGCATAATCGCTCTGGCGCTGGCCTCCGCCGGCGTCGCCGGTCAGCTCGACGGGCTGCCGCAATGGCTGCATTTCCTGCGCCTGGACGGCGATCCGAAGAATCTGGAGATCCCGCTCTGGATCAAGCTGAGCTGCGCGATCGTGATGGCCGCGGGCACCGCCGCCGGCGGCTGGCGCATCATCAAGACGCTGGGCCACAAGATGGTCAAGCTGCATCCGGTGCACGGTTTCGCCGCGGAAACCGCTTCGGCGACGATGATTCTCAGCGCCTCCAGTCTCGGCATCCCGGTGTCGACCACGCACAACATCTCCGCCGCGATCATGGGCGTGGGCACGGCCAAGCGCCTGAACGCGATCAAGTGGACGATCGTGGAACGCATGATCTGGGCCTGGATACTGACCCTGCCGATCGCCGCGGGACTGGCGTATCTGCTCGTCAAGGCGGCGCATCTCGTGGGCTTGCCGATCTGATTGGCGGCGGCGCCGCGTCGCGCCGCTGCCATTGACAGGCCTCCGCGCCGCGCCCAGCATGCCAGCGTCGGCTGTCGCAAAGGCAACAATGCGGCGTATCGCCGCAGCGTCGTGCCATCGGCGACCGGGGGCGGGAATGATCGAGCGCGAAGCAGTCTTCATCAGCCATGCCGAAGGCGACCGCGCGTTCGCCGGCGATCTGTGTGCGCTGCTGGAGAGAGAAGGAAGGCGCTGCTGGATCGCCCCGCGAGACATCGCGCCGGGTACCCAGTACGGTGCGGCGATCATGGCCGCGATCCAGGCCAGCGGCGCCATGCTCGTCGTGCTGTCGCAGGCCGCAAACGCCTCGCGCTTCGTCGCGCGCGAGGTCGAGCGAGCTGCGAGCCTGGGCCGGCGCCTGCTCGTGGTGCGTGCCGAGGAGGTGCTGCCGGGCCCGGATCTCGCGCTGTTTCTTTCCGACACGCAATGGATAGATGCTTTCGCGCTCGACGAGGCTGCGTTGCGGCAGCGCCTGTTGCAGGGACTGGAAAGCGCCGTCACTGCACCGTCGCCGCATCGCCCGCGCCGACGCAGCGGCACGGTCATTGCGCTAGCGGCGGCCGCGATCGTGATCGGACTGGTCTTCTGGTTCTGGCCGCGGCGGTCGCCGCCGGCGGCCACGCCGCAGGACTTCGCACGGCAGTTCTTCGCGCTGCAGGACGCCGGTCGTGATGAAGCGCTGATGGGTCTGTTTTCCGAGCGCAGTCGCGCGCAGCTGAACTCGCAGCAATGGCAGGCCAGTTTTGCCGCGGTGCGGGCGCAGACCGCCAACGTCTCGCGCGAGCGGCGTTTCATCGGCGAGCTGCATTGGAATGCGCGGGCAACCAACTATCAGGATGCCGGCGCCGTCAGCGTGCTGACCGAACGTGCGTTCGGCGAACTGGCCGTCTGCGAGGTGCTGGGCCTGCGTCCGGCAGCGGGTGGCTGGCAGGCGGAGAGCTACATCTTCTGGCCGTCGCAGCGAGGCCCCTGTCTGGGCGAGGCGGATCTGCAGGCGCCCGGCCGCCGCGCGCGCGAGCTCGCAGCACGGATTGCCGCGAACACGCTGGATCGCGAAGCCGACATCGCCGCTGCGCTGCAGCCGCTGTCCCGGGATGGCAGCTGGACGGCGCTGCTGCAGACCACGCGCACGCGCCTGCCGGTCGCCGGCGCCAGCGATGTGCTGGTGGTGCTGCCGGGCGGCTATCTCCCGCTGCCCGGCGGCGTGCCGATTCCAGGGCGCTACGCGCTCGTGCGCCTGGCTGCCGACGGCCCTCAGGGCAATAACAATCTCGATCTGACCCTGCAGCTCGACGCGGACGGTGTCTGGCGTCTGGCTGCGCCGCCGATGCTCTATCCGCTGTCCCGCTGAGCGCAGACGGCGTGCTAGCCGTCGAATTCGGCGATCGCTTTCTGTCCGGCGACGCGCCCGTCGTCCAGCAGCACGACCTCCTCGGCCAGCGCACGTACTTCGTCGGGCTGGTGGCTGACCAGCAGGGTCGGCAGCGCGATCTCGTCGCGCAGCCGGCGCAGATAGGCCAGTACCTGGCTGCGCGCCTCGCGGTGCAGGCCGACCAGTGGTTCGTCCAGCAGCAGTGCGCGCGGCCGGCTCAGCAGCGCGCGGCCTATGGCGACGCGGCGCGCTTCGCCGCCGGACAGGGTCGCCGGCCAGCGTGCCAGCAATTCGGTCAGGCCGAGCAGCTCCACGACGTCGGCCAGGCCCAGTGCCGGGGCCGTGGAAGACTTGCCATATTGTCCATAAAGCAAATTGTCGCGAACGCGCAGATGCGGAAACAGGCGTCCGTCCTGGAACACCAGGCCGAGACCGCGCCGCGCCGCGGCGAGGTTGATGCCGGCCGCGCTGTCGAACAGCAGCTCGCCGTGCAGGCGTATGCGGCCCGCGTCGGGCCGGCGCAGGCCGGCGACCGCGAGCAGCAGGCTGGTCTTGCCGCAGCCCGACGGGCCGAACAGCGCGAGATTGCGCGCCGGCGAGGTGAACGCGACGGCGAGATCGAAGTCGCGCGGCTTCCAGCGTACGTCGAGCTCGATCATGCGGCCTCCGCGCCGGCACCGCGCCGGGCGAGCAGCGCCGCGAGCAGCGAGGCGGCGGTGCCGACCAGCAGCGCAAGCCAGACCAGACGGCCGAGGCTCGCCTCGCCGCCGGGCTGGTTGAGGAGCTCCCAGATCGCGATCGACAGGGTGCGCGTCTCGCCGGGAATGCTGCCGACGAAGCTGATCGTCGCGCCGAACTCGCCGAACGCGCGTGCGAACGCGAGCACGCAACCGGCCAGCACGCTGCGCAGCGACAGCGGCAAGGTCACGCTCGTGAAGCGGCGCCACGGGCCGGCGCCCAGCGATTCGGCCGCGGCTTCCAGGCGCCGGTCCACGCCGTCGAAGCCGGCGCGTATCGAGATGACCAGCAGCGGAAAGCTCATGACCATCGCCGCGAGCACGGCGCCGCTCCAGTGGAAGGCGAACTGCAGGCCCAGCGGTGCGAGCCAGGCGCCGATCGCCCCCTTGTTCCCGAACAGCTGCAGCAGCGCAAAACCGGTGACCACCGGCGGCAGTACCAGCGGCAGGTTGAGCAGGGCTTCCAGCACGCTCTTGCCCGGAAAGCGCAGCCGCGACAGCGCCAGGCCCAGCGCCAGCGCGAACGGCAGCGCAACGACGATGGACAGCAGCGCGACCTTGAGACTGATCGCGAGCGCCGTGACTTCGGCGGCCGTCAGCACCGCGTGTCAGTCCGCCGCGGCAGCGCGGAAACCCCAGCGCTGCAGCACGGCCAGGGCGGGGCCGCTGCGCAGCAGCGCGAGGAACTGCCGCGCGGCGTCGCCGTCGTGCTGCTTCAGCGCGGCAGCCGGATAGACGATGGGCGGATGGCTGTCGCCGGGAAACGCCACGACCACGCGGACCTGGGGCTCGGACACCGCGTCGGAGCGATAGACCGCGGCCAGCGGCACTTCGCCGCGCGCGGCCAGCGCCAGCGCTGCGCGCACGTTCTCGGTCGCGACGTAGCGCGTCTCGACCTGCGACCACAGGCCCAGCTGCTCGAACGCGGCCTTGGCGTACTTGCCGGCCGGCACGCTGCCGGGTTCGGCCAGTGCGATGCGGCCGTCGCCGAGTGCGCCGCGCAGATCGGTGTTGCGGTCCAGGTTAAGTTGCAAGGTCGACGCGGCCGGCGCGACCAGCACGAGTTCGTTGCGTGCGAGCACGAAGCGCGTGGCGGTCGCGACGTGCTCGCGCTGCTGCAGCCAGTCCATCCACTCCAGGTCGGCGCTGACGAATACGTCCGCCGGCGCGCCGGCGTCGATCTGGCGTGCGAGCGCCGAGCTTGCGGCATAGCTGGTCTTGATCCCGGCGATGGCCCTGGCTTCGGGCAGCGCGACGATCTCGTCCAGGGCCGGCTTGAGGCTGGCCGCGGCGAATACCAGCAACTCTGCCGCACGCGCCGGCACCGTCGCGGTGAACAGGAACAGCAACAGGCCGAACAGGCGCGACAGGGGCATGGCGGCGTTCTCGTCAGGAGCGCCGCAGTGTAGCCCGAGATACCGCGCCGCCGGTCGGCGTGCGGGCGGCGGTCGGAATCAGTCCTCCGTTCCCGGTCGCATGAGCTGGCGATACTGCCGCGGCGCGAAGCCGGTGACCTGACGGAACTGGCGCGACAGTGCGCTCTGGTCGGAGAACCCCGCGTGCTGGGCGATCTCGGCGATCGGCAGCGCCGTGGAGGCGAGCAGCCGCGCCGCATGGTCGATGCGCGCCTTGATCAGATACTGGCCCGCCGACAGGTGGAAGATCTTCTTCATGCGCCGCTCGAACTGCGCCTGCGACAGCCCGGCGCGGCGCGCGAGGTCTTCCATGCGCAGCGGCTGGTCGTAGTGCTCGAGCATGTAGTCGACGGTCTCGGCGAAGCCCGTGTCGATGAGGCCGGCGCGACTCGGCTCGATCAGATCCTTGGAGATGCAGGCCAGGCCGACCACGCGGCCCTGGGCGTCATACAGCGGCTCCTTCGTCGTCAGGCACCAGCCGGCGCTGCCGTCGCGATAGACCGTGAGGTCGAGGTTGTCGATGATCGGCCGGCCGGTATTGAACAGGCGCTCGTCCTGGCGCGCGTAGCGTTCGGCCATCGGCCGCGGAAACAGATCGAAGGCGGTCTTGCCGATCGCGTCCTGCTTGCGCTTCAGTCCGCAGCGTACGACCGATGCCTCGCTGATCGAGACGTAGCGGCCCTGCTTGTCCTTGATCGAGAAGACGATGTCGGGCAGCCGGTCGAACAGCGTTTCCACGTACCACGGCGTAGCGACACGGGCCATGAAGGCTTCGCGCCAACGTGCAAGTTCATTGTTCATGCGTCCCCCTGCGTTGCGCACAACGACGGCAATCGTAGTTCGTTGCGCGAACTTACTGGTTTGTGCGGATTGTTACGCTCGTGTGCGCGTATACGGCTAGACCATGGTCGTAGCCGAAACCTAGCATCCTGACCAGCAGGAGTCAGGTGGAGGCGAACGCGTTGCAGCGCGGCCGCCTCCGGAACACCGGGCTCGTGCGTAAGTTGTCCACACAAGACGATGTTCGGGGAGAAAACAATGTATTCGTTTGATCGGCTTTTGCAAGCCGGCATGGGGCTGGCTGCGTGCCTGTTCCTGGCCGCCACGCCGTTGGACGCCAGCGCGCGTCCGCAGGACCCGTTGCCCGGCCCGACGGCCGCCGTCGCGGCCGCGCGCGATGCGGCGCCGCATATCCAGATCCAGCCCACGACCTGGGACCGCCGCGCGCCGCTGCCGTCGAGCCGCGAGCATCTGTTCCGTTCCTACGATGCGCCGGCGGAACGGCCGCAAGCGGTCAACGCCTGCAACATCGCCGGCTTCGCCAGCGCCAGCGGCACGGCCCTGGTGGCGGCGGTGCGCGGCGCGGACGCGTCCTGCTTCTACAGCGGCGGCCTGTTCGACGTGACCGGCACGACGGCCGGGCAGATCTTCGCCGAAAGCAAGATGGTCACGATCGCCAATGCGATGCAGGCCGATGCGGCGACCTATCCCGGTGACAACAGCAACCACATGTACGAGCTCGTGCTGTTCCTGCGCGCGGGCCTCTACGTGCAGTACTACAACTCGGCCGCGGTCGGCAGCTACGGCACGGCGTTCACCACCGCGATCCGTCCGGCGCTGAACGCGTTCGTCGCCAACAGCCACTTCCAGGACGTCAACGACGCCCACGGCAAGGTGCTGTCCGAATTCGTCATCCTGATCGACAGCGCCGGCGAGAACGCCTCGCAGCTCGATACGGTGCGCGGCATTCTCGACCGCTACGGTCCGGGCTGGGCCAACTCGTCGTACATGAAGTCGGCGACCAACAACGTGTTCACCGTCCTGTTCCGCGGTCACTACGACCCGGCGTTCCAGGCGCTCGTGCAGGGCAGCGGCAGCGGTGTGCTCGACACCCTGGTGAACTTCATCAACAACAACCGCGCGGCCGACGTCGGCAGCAATCGCGAATACATGCTGCAGAACGCCGCCGGCGAGCTCGGCCGCTTCACGCAGTACACCGGCACGACCTTCCACAACCTGGTTCATCCCAAGGCCAAGTCGATTCTCGACCAGTTCACGATCGGCGGCGCCGGCGGCGGCATCTACGTGCGCATCGCCAGCGTCGTCGACTACTACGATCATGCGCATTGCTCGTACTACGGGCTCTGCACCTTCGCCCAGGATCTCGAGGCGCAGGTGCTGCCGGCGGCCAATGCGCGCGACTGCAGCTCGACCCTGCGCGTGCGCAGCCAGTCGCTGACGTCGACCCAGCTCGACCAGGTCTGCAGCATAGTCGGTGCGGAAGAGGGCTATTTCCACACCCAGTCGCAGACCAACAACACGCCGGTGCCGAACGATTTCAACACCAGGCTCGAGATGGTGATCTTCCATTCGAGCACCGACTACGAAACCTATTCGGGCATCATCTTCGGCAACGACACCAACAACGGCGGCATCTATCTCGAAGGCGATCCGTCCAATCCGGCCAACCAGGCGCGCTTCCTCGCCTATGAAGCGGAATGGCTGCGGCCGAGCTTCGAGGTCTGGAACCTGACCCACGAATACATCCACTACCTCGACGGCCGCTTCAACTGGTACGGCGGTTTCGGCGCGCTGCCGATGGACGCACCGTACTCGGCGATCTGGTACATCGAAGGCTTCGCCGAATACATCTCGTATTCCTACCGCAACCTGCGCTACGCCTCGGCCGTCACCGAAGCCGGCAATCCCGACAAGTTCACCCTGGCGCAGCTGTTCGACACCGAATACAGCACCGACTACGCGCGCACCTACCAGTGGGGCTATCTCGCGACGCGCTTCATGTTCGAGCGTCATCGCGACCAGATCACCAGCCTCTACGCGATCTCGCGGCCGGGCAACTACAGCCCGGGCTATGCGAACTGGGTGGATCCGATCCGCACGAGCTACAACACCGAGTTCCGCACCTGGGTCGCCTGCTTCGCCGCGCATGACGGCGACACCACGATCTGCAACGGCGGCCAGCCCGACCTGATCTTCGCCGACAATTTCGGCAATGGCCCGGTCGTGGTGCCGGAATGCACCGACGCCGACGCCGAGCGCCTCGGCAACGGCTGCAAGCGCAGCAACCTGTCGGCCGCCACGCCGCAGGCGCGGGTCTACCTGACCATCCTCGTTCCGGCCGGTGCCACCAACCTCACCTTCCGCATGAGCGGCGGCACCGGCGATGCGGACATCTATCACCGCGGCGGCGGCTGGCCGACCGAATCCGTCTACGACAACGCGCCGCAACTGGTCGGCAACGAGGAAACCGTGACCGTGCCGGCGCCGGCCCAGGGCTGGCATTACCTCATGCTCAAGCCGCACACCAGCTCCAGCACCTTCAGCGGCGTGGAGGTGTCGGCGTCCTGGCAGTGACGCCGCACATCGCCGGCTTCTGACGGCAGCCGCGGCCAGGGATGGCCGCGGTTTTTTTTTCGGACTGCGGCAAAGCGACCGAGAGGGGCGCGGCGTCGGTTGGCGCGACCGGGAAAGCGGCCGGTGCGGGAAACACCTGGAAGTCCTTCGCGGCGTCGGGACGTTCGCGAAGTGGAGGCGGCGCCGGAATCGGCTGCCGCGCAGGGGCAATCGCGCCGCAGCGGTCGCTGTGCGAAACGCAGCATGCGCTTTGCGGCAAATGCCAAATTTGCGGTGGAAGCGCCGCAAACCCCAGCGGAATGCCGGCGGCGGCACAAGCCGGCATTTGTGCTCGACTTTGGTCTAAGCAAAAGCCCGCCAACGATTTTTGTGCGATTCGTCGCATGGCGGCAGCGTGAAGCGCCAATCCGCTGCGTCGCGGCTTGGATAGCATTTCGCGACTTTCCACGGCGTTTTTCCCCGCATGAGCCTGACCCGCGTCATTGATTCCCATACCGGCGGCGAACCCACTCGCATCGTCATCGCCGGCGGCCCGGAGCTGGCCGGACGCGATCCGGCGGCCGCGCGCGACTGGCTGCAGCGCGAGCAGGATCACTGGCGCCGCGCGATCGTCTGCGAACCGCGCGGCAACGACGTGCTGGTCGGCGCCTATCTGATGGCGCCGACGCGTCCGGACTGCGTTGCCGGCGTGGTGTTCTTCAACAACGTCGGCTATCTCGGCATGTGCGGCCACGGCACCATCGGCCTGGTCGAGACCTTGCGTCATCTCGGCCGCATCGCACCGGGTCGCTTCCGGCTCGAAACCCCGGTCGGCGTCGTTGCGGTCGAGCTGGCCGGCGACGGCTACGTCACCGTGGAGAATGTGCCGAGCTACCGGCACGCGGCGCAGGTTGCGCTGGACGTGCCGGGCCTGGGGCGGGTCCACGGCGACATCGCCTGGGGCGGCAACTGGTTTTTTCTCGTCGACGATCACGGGCTTGCCGTCGAGCGCGACAACATTCCGGCGCTGATGGACTGCAGCGTGGCCATACGCCGCGCGCTCGATCAGGCCGGTGTCCGCGGCCGCGACGGCGCGGTGATCGACCATGTGGAACTGATCGGCGCGGCCGATGCCGGCGCCGACGCGCGCAACTTCGTGCTCTGCCCAGGGCTGGCCTACGATCGCTCTCCCTGCGGCACGGGCACCAGCGCCAAGCTGGCCTGCCTGGCCGCCGACGGCGCGCTGGAACCCGATGCGCCGTGGCGCCAGCAGAGCGTCATCGGCAGCGAGTTCCAGGCGCGTTACCGGCGCCTCGACGCGCAGACCGTGCTGCCGCTGATCAGCGGCCGTGCCCACGTCGTCGCCGACGCGGCGCTGCTGTTCGATCCGGCCGATCCGTTCGCCTGGGGCATTGCGTGAACCAGGACGTGGTCATCGTCGGCGGCGGCATCGTCGGTTGCGCGATCGCCGACCGTCTCGCCCGCGCCGGCGTCGCGGTCTGCCTGGTCGAGCGCGACGTGCTCGGCGGCGCGGCCACGGCCGCGTCCATGGGGCATCTCGTCGTGCTCGACGACGATCCGGCAGAACTGACCCTGTCGTCCTATTCCTGCGCGCTGTGGCGCGAACTCGCGCCGCTGCTGCCGGACAACGCCGACTACCGCACCACGGGCACGTTGTGGATCGCCCGCGATGCGGCCGAGATGGCGGAAGCCGAACGCAAGCGCACACGCCTGGCGGCGGCCGGCGTGAATGGCGAACTGTTGACGGCGCAACAGCTGGCCGCCTGCGAGCCGGCGCTCGCGCCGAACCTCGCCGGCGGCCTGCGCGTGGCCGCCGACGCCGTGGTCTATCCGCCGGTCGTCGCGGCCTGGCTCGCACGGCGCGCGGTAGCGGCCGGCGCCCGTCTGCGCTGCGGCGTGGCGGTCAGCGCGATCGGCGACGGCGAGGTCGTGCCGGACGACGGCAGCCGCCTGCGTGCCAGACACATCGTCGTCGCCAACGGCTGCAGCGTGCCCGAGCTGTTGTCCGGCGCGCCCGTGCGCCGGCGCAAGGGCCATCTGCTGATCACCACGCGGCTGCAGCCGCAGGTGCGGCATCAGCTCGTCGAACTCGGCTATGTGCAGAGCGCTCACGGCGAGGCCAGCGAGTCGGTCGCCTTCAACGTGCAGCCGCGGCCGACCGGTCAGCTGCTGCTCGGTTCCACGCGCGAATTCGATGCCCCCGCCGGCAGCGTGACGCCGCGGCTGATCGCGCGGCTGGTCGAGCGCGCGGTGGAATTCCTGCCCGGGCTGGCCGGCAGGACCGCGCTGCGCGCCTGGACCGGCTTCCGTCCGACCACGCCGGATCACCGCCCGCTGATCGGCCCCTGGCCGCTGCGCGCCGGTGTCTGGCTGGCCGGCGGCCACGAAGGTCTCGGCGTCACCACGGCGCTGGGCACGGCCGAACTGCTCGCCGCGCAGCTGCTGGATCTGCCGCTGCCGTTCGACGCCGCGCCCTACGCGCCGGGGCGCTTCACCAGCGCGGTTGCCAGCCATGTCCACTGACGTCCGTCTGCGCGTGGACGGCGTCGAGGTCGTCGTGCCGGCCGGTTGCTCGGTCGCCGCCGCGCTGCGTCTGGCCGGGCATGTCTCCACGCGCCGCGCGCTGGACGGCGGCGGCCGCGGCGCCTGCTGCGGCATGGGCGTGTGCTTCGAATGCCGCGTGCGCATAAACGGCGTGGAGCGCCTGGGCTGCCTCGCGCGCGTTGCCGACGGCATGGAGATCGTCTGCGATGCGTGAGCTCAGCACCGAGATCCTCGTCGTGGGCGCCGGCCCGGCCGGCATCGCCGCGGCGGTCAGCGCCGAGCGCGCCGGCGCGCGCGCGCTGCTGGTGGACATGCAGGCCGAGCCCGGCGGGCAGATCTGGCGTGGACAATGGAACAATGCAACAGACCGCGCGGCGCGTCGCTGGCTGACTGCGCTGCGCGGTTCGCCGGTCGCGACGCGTTACGGACTGCGTCTCGTGGATTTCGCCGCGCCCGGGCTGGCCGTGTTCGACGGCGCCGACGGCCCGCTGCGCGTGCGCTGCGAACGCCTGATCGTTGCCGCCGGCGCGCGCGAACGCCTGCTGCCGTTCCCGGGCTGGACCTTGCCCGGCGTCTTCGGCGCCGGCGGTCTGCAGGTGCTGGTCAAGAACGGCTGGCCCGTCGCCGGCCAGCGCATCGTCGTCGCCGGCAGCGGCCCGCTGCCGCTGGCCGCGGCGGCGACCCTGCGCAAGGCCGGGGCGCAGGTGCTGTGCATCGCCGAACAGACCGGTGCGGCGGATCTGGCGCGCTTTGCGGCCGGACTCGCGCCGCATCCGGGCAAATGGCTGCAGGCCGCGGCGCTGCGCGGGCGCCTGGCCGGCGTGGCCTATCGCTGCAATGCCTGGGTCGAGCGCGCCGAAGGCACGGAACGACTCGAGAGCGTGCGCCTGCGCGCAGGCCGCTCGGTCGAGCGCATCGCCTGCGATGCGCTGGCCGTCGGCTTCGGCCTCGTGCCGAATACCGAGATCGCGCAACTGCTCGGCTGCGAACTGCGCGACGGGGCCGTCGTCGTCGACGTGCACCAGCACAGCAGCGTCGCCGGCATCTACTGCGCCGGCGAGATCTGCGGCATAGGCGGCGTCGACCAGGCCCTGGCCCAGGGCGAGGTCGCCGGTCGCGCCGCTGCCGGCAGCGGCGAGCGGCCGCGTGCAGTGCGGCGCGACTGCGCACGCAGTGCGCGCTTCGCGCAGACCCTGCGCCGGCATTTCGCCCTGCGCGACGAACTGCGCGAACTCGCGACGGCCGACACCGTGCTGTGCCGCTGCGAGAACGTGCGCTACGCCGACGCGGCCGCCTGCCGCAGCCAGCGCGACGCGCGCCTGCAGACGCGGCTGGGCATGGGCCATTGCCAGGCGCGCATTTGCGGCGCCGCCGGCGAGTTCCTGTTCGGCTGGACCGCGGCGACGCCGCGGCCGCCGCTGGCGCCGGCGCCGCTGACCTGCTTCACCGAACCCACTTCCGATCCCGAACCCCCTGCACAGGAATCCGCATGAGCACCATCTGGCAAGGCGTGCTGCCCGCCATCACCACTCCGTTCGACGCCGATCTGGGCATCGACCACGCCTTCGTCACGCGGCATGTGAACTGGCTCATCGACCACGGCTGCAAGGGCATCATTCCCTGCGGCTCGCTCGGCGAAGGCGCGACCCTGACCTTCGACGAGAAGGTCGCGCTGATCCGCACCTGCGTCGCCGCGGCGGCCGGCCGCGTGCCGGTGATTCCGGGTATCGCCGCGTTGTCGACCGACGAAGCCGTGCGCCTGGCGAAGGCCTCGGCCGAAGCCGGCTGCGGCGGCCTGATGGTGCTGCCGCCGTACGTCTATTCGAGCGACTGGCGCGAGATGAAGGCGCACGTCTCGGCCGTCATCGCGGCGACGTCGCTGCCGTGCATGCTTTACAACAACCCGCCGGCCTACAAGACCGACTTCAGCGCGGCGCAGGTCGCCGAACTCGCTGCCGAGCACGCGAATCTCGAGGCGGTCAAGGAATCCAGCGGCGATTCGCGCCGCGTGACTGCCCTGGTCGCCCTGGTCGGCACGCGCGTGCGCGTCGGCGTAGGCCTCGACGACATGGTCTGCGAAGGCGTGGCTGCCGGTGCGGAGTTCTGGGTTGCCGGCACGGTCAACGCGCTGCCGAAGGAATCGGTGGCCCAGTTCGAGCTGGCCAGGGCCGGCCGCTGGGACGAAGCGCGCGCGCTGTACCGCTGGCACCTGCCGCTGCTGCGCCTGGACACCGTGGTCAAGTTCGTGCAGCTGATCAAGCTGATCCAGCAGGAAGCCGGCATGGGCCACGAACGCGTGCGCCCGCCGCGCCTGGAACTCGTCGGCGCCGAGCGCGAAGAAGCGCTCGCGATCATCCGCAAGGCGCTCAAGGAACGGCCGGCGGTTCGAGCGGACTGATCCGATTCGGTGGAGCGCTACTTTGTTGTAGCGCTTCCGCCGTTCAACCATTGCTGTTCGCTTTGCAACGCGCGTGGCAGCGGGAGCCTCAAGGCAACCCCATCCCCACCCATACCCTCCCCTTGAAGGGGAGGGTTTCATACGCAGCCTTGCGAAAAGTCGGATTCAAGCCAACCCATCTGAGCTGGCCTGATCAAGCCCTCCCCTTCAAGGGGAGGGTATGGGTGGGGATGGGGTTGCTTGTGCGGTCGAATGCAAAATCTTCACCCGTTGAGCGCGACAGGCCCAAGCGGAGAGAAGACTTCAAGCGCGATGCGATTGCGATTGCGACGTCGTGCGGTGTTAATTTGAAACGAACGGAGAATCTTCAATGACGGTCGAGCTTCAGGGTACATCGCTGATCGGTTCGGCGCGCGGCGGGCGCGGCGGCGCGGCGTTCCACGGCGTGGATCCGGCCAGCGGCGCGGCGCTCGCGCCGACGTATCACAGCGCGACCGCCGACGAGATCGAACAGGCCGCGGCGCTCGCGGCCGCGGCCAGCGCCGATCTCGCGCGCCGCAGCGGCGCCGAACGTGCTGCGCTGCTGCGCGCGATCGCCGAGGAGCTCGAGGCCGCGCGAGCGGATTTCGAGCGGCTCGTGCCGCTGGAAACGGCATTGCCCGTGGCACGCGCGGGCGGCGAGCTCACGCGCACGACGACGCAGCTGCGTCTGTTCGCCGATCTCGTCGCCGACGGCAGCTGGGTCGATGCGCGCATCGACCATGCGGACCCGGCGCGCCAGCCCCTGCCCAAACCCGACCTGCGTTCGCTGCGCCGGCCGCTCGGGCCGGTCGTGGTGTTCGGCGCAAGCAACTTCCCGCTGGCGTTCTCGGTGGCCGGCGGCGATACCGCCAGCGCGCTCGCGGCCGGCTGCGCGGTCATCGTCAAGGCGCATCCGGCGCATCCGGCCACGAGCGAACGCGCCGGTCTCGCGATCGCCGCGGCGGTCGCGCGCTGCGGCTTTCCGGACGGCACGTTCTCGCTGCTGTTCGATGCGGGCCATGAAGTCGGTGCGGCGCTGGTGCGTCACCGCGACGTGCGCGCGGTCGCGTTCACCGGCTCCACGGCCGGCGGCCGTGCGCTGATGGATCTGGCCGCCGCGCGCGCGCAGCCGATTCCGGTATTTGCCGAAATGGGCAGCATCAATCCGGTGTTCGTGCTGCCGGCTGCCCTGGCCGCGCGCGGCGCCGCGGTCGCCGAACAGCTGCATGCGTCCGTGCTGCAGGGTGTCGGGCAGTTCTGCACCAGTCCCGGCGTGCTCGTCGTGCCGGCCGGTGCCGACGGCGATGCACTGCGCGACGCGCTCGCGACACGCTTTGCCGCGTCGGCGCCCGGCGTCATGCTGACGGCCGGCATCGCGCGCCGGCACGCGCAGGGCGCGGCCGAGCTCGGCGCCCGCACCGGCGTCGCTGCGCTCGTCGCACCGGCGCAGCCGGACGGCTGTGCGCAGCCGGCGCTGTATGAAGTCGACGCGGCGCAGTTCATCGCCGACGCCGCGCTGCAGGAAGAAGTCTTCGGTCCCACCAGCCTGATCGTGCGTGCGCGCGACGCGGCCGAATGGCAGGCACTGATCGCACACCTGCATGGCCAGCTGACCGCGACCGTGATCGCCGATGCCGACGATGCGGCCGAGGCGGGGCCGCTCGTCGAGAGCCTGACCGGCATCGCCGGCCGCGTGCTCATGAACGGCGTGCCGACCGGCGTCGAGGTCGCCGCGGCCATGGTCCACGGCGGTCCATATCCGGCCAGCTCGGATTCGCGCACGACGTCGGTCGGCACGGCGGCGATCGAACGCTTCGCACGCCGCGTCTGCTACCAGAACGTGCCCGACGCATTGCTGCCGCCGGCGCTGCAGGAAGCCAATCCGCTGCAACTCTGGCGTCTCGTCGACGGGCAGCGGCGGCGCGACTGAGCATCGCGGCGCACCGAAGTCCAGGCGCGGCATCGGTGCGCCATGCCGTGGTGCCGGCGTCGGCGGACGTCCGGCGCCGCCGCGCTCGCGGCGTTCCGGACGGGCGCCGGGGATTCGTTCCGGTGAGCCGGCGAACGGAACGGGCAGGGGCGTGCGACACGCCGGCCCGTTTCCGCGCCCTGCAGCGGCGATCACCGGAGAATCGCCATGCTGCGCCACTGCCTGTCTGCTTCCGCTTCGCTGTCGCTGCTTCTCTCTCTGCTCGCCGGCCCCGCCGCCATCGCGGCAAACCAGCCGCTCGTCAGCATCGTCGATGTCGGCGCGGGGCAGAGTTTTTCCTGTGCGCTGAGCGCCGCCGGCACCGTGTACTGCTGGGGCAGCAATGCCAACGGCAATATCGGCAACGCGAGCTTCGCGAATTCGACGATCGCGGTGCCGGTGTACGGCCTGCGCGGCAATGTCGCCAGCCTCGGCATCGGCGGCGTGCACAGCTGTGCGGTCCTGCGCGACAGCAGCGTGCGCTGCTGGGGGTCCGGAGCGCGCGGTGAGCTCGGCAACGGCGCCACGGTCGACCGGCATGTGCCGGTCGTGGTCACGGGGCTCAGCGGCGTCGTCCAGGTCGTCGCCGGCAACGTGCACAGCTGCGCGCTGACCGCGGCCGGTGCCGTCAAATGCTGGGGCTCCAACAGCGCGGGCCAACTCGGCGACGGCAGTTTCACGGATCGTTCGACGCCGGTGGATGTCGTGGGCCTGGGCAGCGGCGTGGCGATGATCACGGCCGGTTTCCAGCACACCTGCGCCTTGACCGCGACCGGCGCGGTCAAGTGCTGGGGACGCAACAACTGGGGCCAGACCGGCAACAACGACGTCAACAACCAGCAGTTCGCCACACCCGTCGACGTGATCGGTCTGAGCTCCGGTGTCGTCGCGGTCGATGCGGATGTCGGTGACACGGTCTGTGCGCTGCTCGGCACCGGCGCGGTCAGGTGCTGGGGCCTCAACGCGAACGGTGACGTCGGCGACGGCACGTCCGGCATGAACCGGCGCCAGCCCGTCGACGTGGTCGGGCTGTCGGGCGGCGTCGTCGCGATCACCGCCAAGTGCGCCGTGCTCGCGCCGTCGCGCACGCTCAAATGCTGGGGTTCCAACAGTCTCGGCCAGGTCGGCGACGGCACGACGACCGCGCGCAGCACGCCGGTCGCCGTCGTCGGCTTCGGCAGTGATGCGCTGAAGGCGCGCGGGGTCGGCGGCCATCGCTGCGGCGTCACCCTGGCTGGCCGGCTGCAGTGCTGGGGCGGCAATTCCAGCGGCCAGCTCGGCGACGGCACGATGACGAACCGGCTCACGGCCGGCGACGTGCTCGTCGACGGCGATCCGCTCTATCGCGGCGGCTTCGAGGCGCCGCCGGTGCAGTGACGCAATCCGCGCCGACGCTTGCGGCGCGGTGGGGCTGCGGGGTCATCGCTGCACCGGCGCAAGCGGTCACTTCACGCGCTTGCCGTGCTTGATCACGACATCGACGTTCTGCAGCAGCGCCATGTGGCGCAGCACGTCGCCGCGCACGGCGATGATGTCGGCGTACTTGCCCTCGACGACGCTGCCGTAGTCCTTGTCGGCCTTCATCGCGACGGCGGGCCAGTAGGTCGCCGCCCGGATCGCGTCGACGGCCGGAACGCCGAGGTGATTGACCCAGACTTCGAGCTCGTGCCAGGTGCTGTCGCTGTGGAATTTCATCGGTATGCCCGAATCGGTGCCGACGAGCAGCAGTACGCCGTTCTCGCGCAGCTGCGCGAACTTGGTCTGCAGGGTCGGCCAGCGCTGCGGCGTCTGCTGGAAATAGGCGATGCGTTCGGGATGCGCCAGCGACCGGCGGATGTCGGCGACGATGTCCGGCGGCAGGCCCAGATGCCAGCGCGTGTCGTCGATGTGTTCGTGGTGCTTCACGACGTAGGGAAAGTTGTACAGGCCTTCTATCGTCGGCGTCCAGAACAGCGGCCCGGCGGCCATGTTCGCGGTGCGTTCGCGCAGCGCGTCCATGATGTCCTCGGGATAGCGCGGCGCGGCGGCGAGACCGGTGTGTTCGAGGCAGTCGGCGCCGAATTTCAGCGCGCGGCGGATTTCCTCGGGCCGGTGCGCATGCGCGACGACGGGCTTGCCGCGCTTGTGCGCCTCGTCGATGACCGCGGCGACTTCGGCCTCGCTCATCTCGTCCTGGTCGATCAGCTTGATCACGTCCACACCGGCATCGGCCAGGCGCTTGACCTTGGCGCGCGCGTCGGCCGGCGAGTCCACGCCCCAGCGGAACGCTTCGGTGCCGGGATAGGACTTCTTCTGGATGAACGGGCCGGACACGAACAGGGTCGGTCCGTCGATCTCGCCGCGGCGTATCGCGTCGCGCACGGCGATGGATTCGGCCAGCGGCGCGCCGAGGTCGCGCGCGCCGGTCACGCCGGCCAGCAGCAGCTGGCGCGCCGAGGCCGGCATGATCGGATCGCGCAGACGGTCGAGGTAGACCTTGTCCCAGTGCGCGTAGTCCGCATGACCGTTGATCATCAGATGCACGTGCATGTCCCACAGGCCGGGCAGCACGGTCATGCCTTCGGTGGAGACGATTTCGGCGTCGGCCGGGATCGCCAGCTCGCCCTGGCTGCCGACGGCGACGATGCGTTCGTCGCGGACGATCACGACGCTGTCGGCGATGGGTTCGCGCAGGGTGCCGTCGACGAGGGTGCCGCCGACCAGCGCGAGCGTGCGCGCCTGCACCGGCGCGACGGCGAGAGCGGCCAGCAGGGCCGCGGCGATTCGTACGTTCATGGGCGGGCTCCACGGAGGGAGCCCGATTCTGTGGCGGCGGACGCCGGCGCGGCAACGGCGCGCCGGCGGGGGAATCAGAACGCGTCGCCGCCGGCGGAGATGGCCTGTTCCATGCGGTCGCCAAGCGGGCCCATTTCGGCAATCAGCAGGTCGATTTCCTCGACGACGAGATTTTCGTACGGCCGGTTCTCGCACAGCTGCAGATACGGCGAACCGTCCAGATCGCTGACCGCGAGATAGCCCATGCGCTGTTCCCAGTTGAAGCGCAGGCAGCGCTTGGCGTCCATGCCGGTCAGCGGGCCTATCGGCGTGGAGATGCGCAGGAACTTGCGGCCGTTTTCGTGATCGAGCTCCGACAGATAGATGCCCTGATGGCGGCTGCCGCCCTGCAGCAGCAGGTCGAAGCTGATCAGATACGGATCGTTGATGCGCAGCTGATGCTTGGCGCTGATGTGCGAGCGGATCTGCTCGAAGCTGTGCATGGACGACTCTCCGGATAGGGAATGGCGCGTATGCTACCGGACCGGCAGCGGCGAAGTGGCGCCAATGGGGTTCAGCGGATGGCGAAACAAGACTTGACAGCGCGATCCGAAACCGCCGTCGCGGTGCCGTCGGGCGAGGCCGCGCTGGCCGCGATCCACGCCACGGTCGCGAAGATTCCGCCAGGCCGGGTCAGCAGTTACGGCGAGATCGCCGCGCGCGCCGGGCTGCCCGGACGCGCGCGGCTGGTCGGTAAGGCGCTGGGCAGGACCCCCGACGGCGTGGAGCTGCCCTGGTTCCGCGTGCTGCGTTCCGACGGGCGCATCGCGTTTCCGCCCCAGTCGAAACCGTATCGCGAGCAACGCGCGCGGCTGCTCGTCGAAGGCGTGCGCGTCGAGCGCGGCCGCGTCGATCTCGCGCGCTACGGCTGGGACCGCAATCTCGACTTCGCGCTGTGGGCGCCGCCGGACGAGGCCGCCGCGCCGGGCCGGCCCGGCGGGCGCAAGGCATCCAGGAAAATCGCCGGGGCGAAGCCTGCATCGGGCAAAGCGCAGCGTGCGCCAGCTGAGGCGAAGCCTGCCGAGGCGAAGCCGAAACCCGTCGCGATCGTCGCGAAATCCGCCGCGCGCGCAGCCGCGGCCAGGGCAGCATCGGCGGCATCGCCCGGAATCCGCGCCTCGGCCACCCGCCGCGGCACCTCGCGCGCTCCGCGCTGATCTTCACGCCGACATCCGCCGGTCGTGCGCAAAGCGCCGGCCGTCGCGCTGCCTGCGCGACTGTGCGCTCGCTCCCGCTCGCGGCTGAACCCCGCCGCTAGTCTGCGCGGCCAGCGCCGCCGGTCGGCGCCGCCGCGAAATTCGTGACGGCCTGCGCATTCCGCACGTTCGCTTGGCGGCGCGGCCGGCGTTGCGCGTGGGGACGAGGCAAGGGAGGCGAGGGGAATCATGCATATCGACGGCAGGACGGGCGGCCTGTGCCGGCCGCGCCGGATCGCGGCGCTGGCGCTGCTGTGTGCGGCGCCGCTGCTGCAGGCGCAGGGACTCAGTCATCGTCCGGATGCGATCTGGCGTCACGGCTTCGAAGCCGCCTCGGCCGGACCCTTCAGCGATGCGGAAGCCGCGCGTTTTCTGAATCAGGCCACCTTCGGCGCAACGCTCGGCGACATCCAGCATCTGCGCCAGGTCGGCTACGAAACCTGGTTCGCCGAACAGTTCGCCGAGGCGCCGTCGTATCAGGCGCCGTTTCTCGACTGGGCCGGCCAGACTGCCGGCGTCTACCAGCAGCAGCGTCTCGAAGCCTGGCTGATCAACTCGGTCGGACTGTACGACCCGAGCAATCCACCGCGCGTGCACAAGGACCAGCTGCGCCAGCGCGTCGCGTTCGCGCTGTCGGAAATCTTCGTCGTGTCCGACCAGAATCCGGGCCTGGAGCTGCAGGCCTGGGCCACGGCGAGCTGGTACGACATGCTCGCGGCCAACGCGTTCGGCCGCTATCGGGATCTGCTCGAAGGCGTGACCCTGCATCCGGCCATGGGCGTATATCTGTCGATGGTCGGCAACCGCAAGCCCGACACGACCCTGAACATCCGGCCCGACGAGAACTACGCGCGCGAGATCCTGCAGCTGTTCTCGATCGGCCTGAAGCAGCTCGATGCCAACGGCCTGCCCGTGCTCGTGGCCGGGCAGCCGGTGCCGACCTACAACCAGAACACCGTGCGCGGCTTCGCCCACGTGTTCACGGGCTGGAATTTCAACGACTGCTCGACGGCGGCGTATCCCGACTGCGTCGGCGACTACCACGCGCCCGAGTCGTCGGCGATGCGCGATCCGATGCTGCCGTTCGAGGCGTATCACGACACGACGACGGCCAAGCAGTTGCTGGTCTATCCGAACGTCGCGCTGCCCGGTGGCCTGCTGCAGCCCGGCGGTACGGCGCGGCAGGAACTGACGGCGGCGCTGGACAACATCGCCGCGCATCCGAACGTCGGGCCGTTCATCGCGCGCCAGCTGATCCAGCGTCTCGTGACGAGCAATCCGAGTCCGGCCTACGTCGGACGCGTCGCCGCGGTGTTCAACGACGTCGCCGCGCGCGGCGACCTGCGCGCGGTGATCAAGGCCGTGCTGCTGGATGTCGAGGCGCGCTACGGCTATTCCGGCGTCAACACCGATCGCTACGGCAAACTGCGCGAACCCTGGCTCAAGCTCGTGCAGCTCTGGCGCATCACGGCGCCGCGCTCGGTCAACGGCCGCATCAACCTGCTGATCAATCCGTCGCAATCCTACGGACAGGCGCCGCTGCGCTCGCCGAGCGTGTTCAACTTCTTCCGGCCCGGCTTCCAGCAGCCCGGCGAGATCCGCGACCTCGGTCTCGTCAGTCCGGAATTCCAGATCGCGACCGACACCATGCTCGTGGCCACGCCGAACGATCTGGACTGGCGCATCTTCTATTTCTACGTCGGCAGCAGCTACAGCTACGCGCAGGATCCGGACCAGCTGCTGATGGACTACGCGGCGACCCTGAACCCGCTGGCCGCCGATCCGGCCGCGCTGGTCGAGCGGCTGAACCTGCTGCTGATGTCGGGCCAGATGTCGCCGTTCATGCGCGATGTGCTCGTCACGCGACTGACCGCGCTGACCAATGCCAACGGCGGCCGCGACCGTGTGCAGCACGCGCTGTATCTGGTGCTGAACTCTCCCGAATACTCGATCCAGAAATGAGGCCGCGGCCATGAACACGACTCGTCGCACCTTCCTGCGCCGCAGCCTGCAGGCCGCGCTCGGCGGCGCCGGCGTCTCCGCGCTGGGCCAGCTCGGCCTGCTGAACGCGGCGATGGCCGCCGGCAGCGGCACGACATTCCCGGACTACAAGGCGCTGGTCTGCGTGTTCCTGCACGGCGGCAACGACAGCTTCAACACGATAGTGCCGCGTGACGCATCGCATTACGGCGTCTATGCCGCTTCGCGCGGCGCGCTGGCCGTGCCGCAGAACCAGCTGATCGCACTCGACCCGCTCGCCGACGGCCTGCCCGGCGACGGCGCGCAGTACGGCCTGCATCCGCAGATGCAGGACCTGGCGACCTTGTTCGGCGACGGCCATGCGGGCATCCTCGCCAACGTCGGCACCCTGATCCATCCGATCACGCAGCAGCAGTACCAGCAGGGCACGGTGTCCGTGCCGGCGCAGCTGTTCTCGCACGAGGATCAGGCCAATCTCTGGCAGACCTCGCGCCCCGACGACGGCAACGCGAGCGGCTGGGGCGGGCGCATCGCCGATCTCATGCACGCGGGCAATCCGAACCAGGCCCAGTCCATGCTCGTCTCCCTGGAAGGGCAGGCGCTGTTCCAGCGCGGCGACGTGGTCAATCAGTACGTGATCGGTTCCTACGGGGTGGAGCAGGTCAGCTATCTCAATGCTTGGGGCAACGACGCCGGCGCCGCCGCGTTCAACGCGCTGCTGCAGCTCGGCAGCCAGGCGCACGTGTTCGAGCGCAGCTATGCGCGCGCGATGAACAGCGCGGTCGCGAACTACCAGGCCATAGGCGCGGCGCTGAACGCGGCCGGCGACGTGACGACCGCATTTCCGAACAGCCGTCTCGGCCGCCAGCTGCACATGGTCGCGCGGCTGATCAAGGCGCGTAATCAACTGGACCTGCGCCGGCAGATCTTCTTCGTCAGCCTCGGCGGCTTCGACACGCACGGCAGCCAGTCCGACGTGCATCCGGGTCTGCTCGGCGACCTGTCGCAAAGCCTCAAGGCGTTTTACGACGCGACCGCGGAGCTGTCTCTGGCCAATCAGGTCACCGCGTTCACGGCCTCGGATTTCGGCCGCACGGTCTCGATCAACGGCGACGGCACCGATCACGGCTGGGGCGGACATCACCTGATCGTCGGCGGCGCCGTGCGCGGCCGGCGCTTCTATGGCCGCATGCCTTCGCTCGCGCAGAACGGCAACAGCGACGACGCCGGCTACGGCCAGCTGATTCCGACCGTGTCGGTCGACCAGTACGCGGCGACTCTCGCGCGCTGGTTCGGTCTGGCAGAATCCGGCATCGACGACATCCTGCCGAATCTCGGCCATTTCGCGAGCCGCGACCTGGGTTTTCTGACGGCGACATAATCGGATTGCGGAGAGGGAAGCGAACCGCAACGCCGGGGTCATTACCCGGCGGAGACTGCCGGTAGAAGGAAATGCTGGCCGTAAGCCGATCCTCGACTGCAGGGCGACGGAATTTTCGGACGGCTTGCCCGACGCTCCGGTCGGACTGATGTCTATCCCTGCATTCGACGGCACAACGGCAACCCATCCCCACCCATGCCCTCCCGTTGAAGTGGGTTCAGGGCAGCTTGACCACTTCAAGTGATTCAAGCCACTTCCGATTCAAGCCACTTAAGATTCAAGCCGTTTCCTTCGAGCTGGCCTGAATTAACCCTCCCCTTCAAGGGGAGGGCATGGGTGGGGATGGGGTTGCCGTGCGGGTCGCACGGTTCTTCGCCGCCCGGACTGCCCGCGTTCGACTTTTGTCGGTTTCCGCCGTCCCGGCTGCCCAAAGGGCCGAACTGGCTTAAAATCCGCAGTCTTTGAGCGGAGATCCCCATGAGCCAGACCCTCAGTGCCGGCACGCGTTTCCGCGAAGCCGTCGCCGCCGAACATCCCCTGCAGGTCGTCGGCACGATCACCGCCTATGCCGCGCGCATGGCCGAACGCGTCGGCTTCAAGGCGATCTACCTGTCCGGCGGCGGCGTCGCGGCCAATTCGCTGGGCATGCCGGATCTGGGCATCAGCACGATGGAAGACGTGCTGACCGACATCCGCCGCATCACCGACGTCTGCTCGCTGCCGCTGCTCGTCGACGTCGATACCGGCTGGGGCGGCGCGTTCAACATCGCGCGCACCGTGCGCTCGCTGATCAAGGCCGGCGCCGGCGCGATGCACATCGAGGACCAGGTCGCCGCCAAGCGCTGCGGCCACCGGCCCGGCAAGGCCATCGTGCCGAAGGACGAAATGGTCGACCGCATCAAGGCCGCGATCGACGCGCGCCATGAGGCGGGCTTCGTGATCATGGCGCGCACCGACGCGATCGCCGTCGAAGGGCTGGAGAAGGCGATCGAACGTGCCCAGGCCTGTGTCGAAGCCGGCGCCGACATGATCTTCCCCGAGGCGATCTACACCCTGGAGCAGTACCGCCAGTTCCGCGACGCGGTGAAGGTGCCCATCCTCGCCAACATCACCGAGTTCGGCCAGACGCCGCTGTTCACGACGACCGAACTCGGCGGCGCCGGCGTGGACATCGTGCTGTACTGCTGCGGCGCCTATCGCGCGATGAACCAGGCCGCGCTGAACGTCTACGAGACCATCCGCCGCGACGGCACGCAGAAGGCTGCCGTGCCGACGATGCAGACGCGCGACGCGCTGTATGACTTCCTCGGCTATCACGCCTACGAACGCAAGCTCGACGAGCTGTTCGCCAAGTCGGGCGAGTGACGGCAACAGAACAAGAACGAAACAGACCAGAAGGCCGGCGGACGCTGCCGCTGCGCCACCAGTGGAGTGACCATGAGCGAAGCGGCACAGCAAGTTCTTCCCAAGGCCAAGAAATCCGTGGCCCTTTCCGGCGTCGCCGCGGGCAACACGGCGGTCTGCACCGTCGGCCGCAGCGGCAACGATCTGCATTACCGCGGCTTTGACATCGCCGATCTGGCCGAGAAGGCCACGTTCGAGGAAGTCGCGCATCTGCTCGTGCACGAGCACCTGCCCACCGCCGCGGAACTGCGCGCCTACCGCGCCAAGCTCAAGCGGCTGCGCGGGCTGCCGCAGCCGGTCAAGGCCGCGCTGGAGCTGCTGCCGGCCGCGACGCATCCGATGGACGTCATGCGCACGGGCGCGTCGGTGCTCGGCACCGTGCTGCCGGAGAAGGAATCGCATCCGATCGCCGAGGCGCGCGACATCGCCGACCGGCTGATGGCCTGCTTCGGCTCCATCCTGCTGTACTGGTACCACTACAGCCACAACGGCCGCCGCATCGCCACGGAGACCGACGACGAGACGATCGCCGGTCATTTCCTGCACCTGCTGCACGGCAAGCCGGCCAGCGCGCTGCACGAACGCGCGCTGGACCGCTCGCTGATCCTGTATGCCGAGCACGAGTTCAATGCGTCCACGTTCACGGCGCGCGTGATCGCCGGCACCAACAGCGATTTCTATTCGGCCATCACCGGGGCGATCGGCGCGCTGCGCGGTCCCAAGCACGGCGGCGCGAACGAAGTCGCGATGGACATCATCGCGCGCTACCGCAGCGCCGACGAGGCCGAGGCGGACATCCGCGCGCGCATGGAGAAGAAGGAAATCATCATCGGCTTCGGCCACCCGGTCTACACGATCGGCGATCCGCGCAACCCCATCATCAAGTCGATCAGCCGCGAACTCTGCGAGGCCGGCGGCAACCGCAACCTGTTCGAGGTGTCCGAGCGCATCGAGACGCTGATGTGGGATCTCAAGAAGATGTTCCCGAACCTCGACTGGTTCAGCGCATCGAGCTACCACATGATGGGCGTGCCGACGCCGATGTTCACGCCGCTGTTCGTGATCGCGCGCACGTCGGGCTGGAGCGCACACATCATCGAGCAGCGCATCGACGGCAAGATCATCCGTCCGAGCGCGAACTACGTCGGCCCCGACGACCGCGATTTCGTCGCGATCGAAGCGCGCTGAACCGTGCCCGCCCGCCGCCGTTCGCGGCGGCGGGCGTTCGGTGTCTGATCTGCTCGGTCGCCGTCGGTACCGAGCTCAGGTCGCGGTTGCCCGGCCAGCCCCTTTGGGTTAGCGTGCGCGTCCCTTCCCACGGCACGAGGTATTCGTCCGATGCGTCAGTAATGCCGCCGTCCCCGTGACGGCCTGTCCGCCCCGTCCGACCCGGACGGACCGCGCCCGGCATTCCTGGTATCCGCATGACGAATCCTTTGCTGACGCTGGACCGCGTGTCCTGCGTGCTGCCTGACGGCAGAATCCTTTTCTCCGCCATCGACTTCCTGCTCGACCGGCGGCCCGTCGGCCTCGTCGGCCGCAACGGCGTCGGCAAGTCGTTCTTCGCGCGCCTGCTCGCGGGACAGATCGCTCCGTCCGCCGGCCGCCGCAGCGGCACGGCGCGCGTCCACTATCTGCCGCAGCAGATCACGCCCGCGCCCGGCGCTACCGTGGCCGATCTGGCCGGTGTCGCCGGCGCCCTGCAGGCGCTCGCGCGCATCGAGAACGGCGGCGTCGAGGTCGAGGACTTCGACGCGGTGGCGCAGCGCTGGGATCTGCGCGAGCGCTTCGCTGCCGCGCTGGACGCGCATGGCCTGGGCCATCTGGATGCACGGCGGCCGGCGGAAAGTCTCAGCGGCGGCGAGCTCACGCGTGTCGCCCTGCTCGGCGGCTGGCTGGCCGATGCCGACGTACTCGTACTCGACGAACCGACCAATCATCTGGACCGGCCGCAGCGACTGGCCCTGCTGCGCCAACTGCAGGACTGGCGCGACGGCCTGCTCGTCGTCAGCCATGACCGCGAACTGCTCGACGCGCTGCCGCGCATCGTCGAACTGTCGCCGGCCGGCCTGGCCGACTTTGCCGGCAACTACACGTTCTACGCGCGCAGCCGCGAGGCCGCCCAGGCGCGCGCGCTGGCCGAGCTTGCGCGCAGCAGGCACGCCCTGCGCCGCGGCGAGGCCGAGCAGCGCGCCCAGCGCGAGCGCCAGGAGCGGCGCCAGTCGCGCGGCCGCCGCGAAAGCCGCGACGCGAACCAGGCGCCGATCCTGCTCGGACTGCAGAAGCAGCGCAGCGAAGTCAGCGCCGGCAAGTCGGCGCGGCTGCTGCAGACCCAGCTCGAGGCGTTGACCGCGCGTGTGGCGCAGGCCGCGGGCCAGGTGCTCGACGATCCGGATCTCGCGCTGTTCGCGCCGGAACCGGCCGCGGCACGGCGCCGTGCCGCGGTGCTCGAGGCGGTGGAGCTGCCCTATGGCATCGCCGCAGGCCGTCCGCTCGATCTGATCGTCGCCGGCGGCCAGCGCATCGGCATCGTCGGCGCGAACGGCAGCGGCAAATCCAGCCTGCTGCAGCTGCTGGCCGGACGGCTCGCGCCGACGCGCGGCCGCTGCGTCGTTAGCGTGCGCACGGCCTGTCTCGACCAGCAGGTCTCGCTGTTCGATCCGGCGCGTTCGGTACTGGAGCAGCTGCTGGCCGACGATCCGGTCGCGGGCGAGGCGATCTTGCGCACGCGCCTGGCCCTGCTCGGACTCGACAGCGATACGGTGCAGCGTCCCGGCGCCGCACTCAGCGGCGGCGAGCGACTGAAGGCGGCGCTGGCCTGCGCGCTGTACCGGCGCGAGCCGGCAGAACTGCTGCTGCTGGACGAACCGGACAACCATCTGGATCTGGCGGCGCTCGCGGCGCTGGAGCAGATGCTGCGGCAATACCGCGGTGCGTTGATCGTCGTCTCGCACGACGCGGTGTTCCTCGACCGGCTCGCACTCGATACGCGGCTGACGCCGACGGCCGACGGCTGGCGGGCTTCGGTCTGGTAGCGCCGCCGCGCGGGGGGGGGGGCGCCGCGCGCCATTGACCAGACCGTTGCGACAGGTTACCCAGTACGTGGATTCCGTCACAGGTGCAGACATGAAACGTTCCACGCGGCATACCGAACGGCATCGGACCCATCGCATCGGCTGGTTGCGCGCCGCCGTTCTCGGCGCCAACGACGGCATCGTCTCCACGGCGAGCCTGATCGTCGGCGTCGCTGCGGCCGGTGCGACGTCCGGCAGCATCCTGGTCAGCGGCATGGCCGGGCTCGTCGCCGGCGCGATGTCGATGGCCGCCGGCGAATACGTCTCAGTGCATTCGCAGGCAGACACCGAGCAGGCCGACCTGGCCCGCGAACGCGACGAGCTCGCGACCGATGCCGCCGCCGAAACCGTCGAGCTGACCCGCATCTACGAGCGGCGCGGCCTCGAGCCTACGCTCGCGCGCGAGGTCGCGCGCCAGCTCATGGCCCACGACGCGCTGGCCGCGCATGCGCGCGACGAGCTTGGCATCACCGAAATCACGAGTGCGCGGCCGCTGCAGGCAGCGCTGTCCTCGGCGGCGAGCTTCGCGGTCGGCGCCGGCCTGCCGCTCGCGGTCGCCGCACTCGCGCCCGCGTCGGGCCTGATTGTCTGGGTCTGCCTGCTGTCGCTGGCGTTTCTCGCCACGCTCGGCGTGATCGCGGCGCGCGCGGGCGGTGCGGCAGTCGTCGTCAGCGCCCTGCGCGTGACGTTCTGGGGCGCGCTCGCAATGGCCATCACCGCCGGCGCCGGCGCCTTGTTCGGCGGCGTTGCCTGAAACGGCGCGGGCCGGGTCAGCGGACCCGGCCCGCGCGTGCGCAGCAACGCCTTACTGCAGGCCGTCGGCGAAGATCAGGTCGGCCGATTCCGCCGGCCCGCCGACGAACAGCACGTCGTTCGGATCGTTGCGATAGTTGCCCTGGCGCAGCGCGTCGACGCTGAGCTCCCAGGTCTGCGCGTCGATCCGGCGCGCGCCGGCGAAGCGGTACCAGCCGAACGTCGTGGCGTCGCCGGGACGGCGCGGTCCGTAATTGCGCCAGCTCCAGTTCGCGCCGAAGTTCGCGCTGTGGAAGCGTACGCGCACGGTCGCGCCGGTGCAGGCCGGAAGCGAGAAGCTGGCCAGGCCGAACGCGTCGTGGCTCGCGGCGCCGGCGACGAGGTCGGGCGGATACAGCGCCGCGGCCAGGGTCGTCACGTCGTTGAGCTGATTGCAGCTGCCGCCCGGGACGATGGCAATCGTCGCGCTGCCGCCGCCGGCGAGCGCCGCCGGCGCGGCGTTCTGGCCGGCCGCCGACAGCGAGGCCACGCGCGCCTGGGTCGAATCCTGGATGCCGTCGCCGTTGCCGTCGCCGCCGAGAATGCCGTTCTCGACCGAGCTCGGCGCGCCGTCGGCATCCTCGTCGCTGGGCGCCGTGTAGTCCCAGACGCCGGCCGTCGTGCCGGCGAGGATGCGTGCCGGCGTGCCGGCGCTGCGCCGGGGCATGGCCAGCGCGGTCGCCGCGTCGGCCGGCAGGCCCAGGCTGATCGAGTTCCAGCTCGCGCCGCCGTTGCTGCTGCGGTAGACGCCGCCGGGATTGGCGCCGTTGCCGCCGGTGCCGGCGTAGATCGTGTCGCCGCTCGCGTCGTTCGGGTCGATGTACAGCGCGCGCACGTCCTGGCCGGCGATGCCGGCCGAGGCCTGGGTCCAGGTCGCGCCGCCGTCGGTGGTCTTGTATACGTCGCCAAGGATGGATGCGGCGGAGAGGTTGTTGAGTCCGGCGTAGAGGATCTGCGGATTGGCCGGATTCATCGCGAGCGCAAGCACGTTCCAGTGCGAGCTGCCGGCGCCCGCATGCCGCGGCAGGCCGTTGCTCGCATGCACCCAGGTGGTGCCGCCGTCGCTGGACTTGAACACGCCGTTGGCGATCGTCGGCGGCGCCGCGCCGGGGAAGTCGGGCGACCAGCTCAGGAAGGTGCCGATATAGATGGTCTGCGGATTCGTGGGATCGAACACGACCGGCACGACGCCGCCCATGTAGGCGTAGTTCGTGACGCCGACCGGGCCGAGATCCTGCGGCAGCGGCAGGCCTGCGTCGGCCGCGCTCCAGTTTGCGCCGGCGTCGGTGGATCGGTAGATCCGCGCCGACAGGTACGGCAGTCCCGCCGCGCTGAGATTGGGGCGTCCGCTGCCGGCGGCGAGCAGCCGGCGCAGTCCGCCGCTGCCGACCGGACACGGACCCGACGGCGGCGGCGCGGCGCAGGAGCGCGGATCGAGCGCGATCGTGCGTACCGTGCCCATGTCGGGACGGCCGTTGACGACGGCGATGCCGTTGTCGATCGTGCTCCAGCTCGCACCGGCGTCGGTGCTCTTGTACACGCCGCCGTCCTTGTCGGCGCTGGCCGGCAGGCGCTCGGAACGGCCGGCGGCATAGACCGTGAAGTTCTCGGCGGTCAGCGGGTCGGCGTCGACCGTGGTCGGGTCTATGGACAGGCCGCGGATCTGCTCGGCGTTGAGGCCGCTTGTCGACGGACTCCAGTTCACGCCGTTGTCGTCGGAGCGGTAGATCGCGCGCGTCGTCGTGACCGAGTCGCCGTAGCCGGCCAGGATCACCGTGCCGGCGCCCGTGTCCAGCGGATGCGTCGCGAGCGCGCGGATGTTGGTCGACTGGTAGCCGGTGTTGATCGCATTCCAGTTCGTGCCGCCGTTGCTCGTCGCGAGCAGGCCACCGTCGTAGGCGCCGGCCCAGATGCGCGCGGTCGTCGGGAAGTTCGGGTGCAGCGCGAGCGCGGCGATCTGCGGCGGCTGCGTGCCGTTGACGCTGAAGCCGTTCGCCGTGTCGTAGGACTGCCAGACCGGACTCGCGACGGTCGCATCGGCGGTGACGAGCAGGCCGCGCGTCGTGCAGGCCACGGCCAGGCCGGTCGCGATGGTCGGATGCGCGGCGATGCGCGAGACCGTGCCGCAGGCCGCACCGGCGGCGGGCAGGGCGACCGCGGTCCAGCTCGCGCCGCCGTTGGCGCTGGTCGCGATCCTGGCGCCGTCGCTGGCGAACAGGCGCTGCGGCGTGGTCGGCGAACTCGCCAGCAGGCTGATGCCGAAGAAGCTGGCCGGCTGGGTCGGCGTCGCGGCCCAGCTCGCGCCGCCGTTCGTGCTGCGCACGACGAGGGCGCCGCCGTAGGCGGCCGGGTCGCTGCCGATCAGGCCGGCATAGAGCGAGCCGTCGGCGGCGTAGTCGATCGCGGCGTATTGCGTGCCGGCGCCGCTGATGTCGCCGGCCGTGGTCCAGCTCGTGCCGCCGTCGCCGGAAACGTGCAGGCGCTGGTAGCTCGCCGCGGCGAGATCGTTGCTCGTGCCGCGGCGCAGGGCGATGTCGGCGATATACGAACCGCCGCTGACCGGTGCGGCGACCGGCACCCAGAGATCGCCGCCGTTGCCCGAGCGGAACAGCTGGTTGCTGGTCGCCAGATAGACCACCGGCGCGTTGGTGGCAGCGACGAGGTCGGTGCTGAACAGTGCTTCGGGCAGGCCGATCTCGATCCGCGTCCAGGCACTGCCGCTGCTGGTGCTGCGGAACACGCCGCCGCGGCCGGCGGCCCACAAGGTCGACGGCGACGCCTCGTAGACGGCCAGGGCCGTGACGTTGCCGCCGGCCGGTCCGGCCGTGCTCCAGGAACCGACCGCGGCGGATGCGGCGGTGACGCTCAGCGCGAGCGCGATGCCGGCGCTGCAGCGCAGGATGGCGAATGACATGGCGAATTGCCCCGTTCGGAAAGTCCGCACCGTAATACGCAATTGCGCGGCCGGAGATGAAACCGATCGCAGGCGGGATGTGATCGCCGCAGCAGTTCGGCGCCACCGGGGCATGCCGGTCACCGCTCGGCATCGAGTGGATGAGCAGTCACCGCGTCGGTCGCCGTGGCGAACACAGCGTCGGGAATGCGTCGCCGCATCGTGTCGCTGCGACGGGGGCGGCGGTGTGCCCGCGGCAGCGCCGCCACAGACGTGCAGCGCTGCCGTATCGCGACGCGTGCCGGTGTTACAGGCTCGCCGCGAGCCGCGTGCCCTGGGCGATCGCGCGCTTGGCGTCGAGCTCGGCCGCGACGTCGGCACCGCCGATCACGTGCGCCTTGAGGCCCAGCGCCAGCGCGGCGTCGTAGTCGTTGCGGTTGGATTCCTGGCCGGCGCAGAGCACGACGGTGTCGACCGGCAACACCTCGCTGCGCTCGCCGATGCGGATATGCAGGCCGGCATCGTCGATGCGTTCGTAGCTGACGCCGGCGAGCATGGTCACGTTCTTGCCCTTGAGCGCAGCGCGGTGCACCCAGCCCGTGGTCTTGTTGAGCTTCTCGCCGGGCTTGCCCGGCGTGCGCTGCAGCAGCCATACCTGGCGTTCGGCCGGCTCGGGCCGCGGCCTGGCCAGGGCGCCCGGCGCGGCGTAGGTGGTATCCACACCCCATTCCTCCGACCAGCGCGCGATGTCGGTGCTCGGCGACGGATGCGCCTGGGTCAGGAATTCGGCCATGTCAAAGCCGATGCCGCCGGCGCCGATCAGCGCGACGCGGGCGCCGACCGGACGGTTGCTGGCCAGCACGTCGTAATAGCTGACGACCTTGCGGTGATCCACGCCGGGAATCGCCGGCTTGCGCGGATGCACGCCGGTCGCGAACACGATCTCGTCGAAGCCTCCGCGCTGCAGTGCTGCCGCGTCGACGCGCGTGGCCAGACGCAGCTCCACGCCGGTTTCCTCCAGGCGCGTGCGGAAATAGCGCAGGGTCTCGAAGAATTCCTCCTTGCCCGGAATGCGCTTGGCCAGGTTGAACTGGCCGCCGATGTCGGCCGCCGCATCGAACAGCACGACGCCGTGGCCGCGCTCGGCCAGGGTCGTGGCGCAGGCCAGTCCGGCCGGGCCGGCACCGACGACCGCGATGCGCTTCTTCTGCGCGGCCGGCGCGATGGTCAGTTCGGTCTCGTGGCAGGCGCGCGGATTGACCAGGCAGCTCGCGCGCTTGTTCTCGAATACGTGATCCAGGCAGGCCTGGTTGCAGGCGATGCAGGTATTGATCGCCGCGGCCCGGCCGGCGCGCGCCTTGGCCACCCAGTGCGGATCGGCCAGCAGCGGCCGCGCCATCGACACCATGTCGGCGTCGCCGCGGGCGAGTATGGCTTCGGCCACGTCGGGCATGTTGATGCGATTGGTCGTGATCAGCGGCAGTTTCACCTCGCCGCGCAGCTTGCGCGTGACCCAGGTGAACGCACCGCGCGGCACGCTCGTGACGATGGTCGGCACGCGCGCTTCGTGCCAGCCGATGCCGGTGTTGATCAGGGTCGCGCCGGCGGCCTCGATTTCCTTGGCCAGAGCGACTACCTGTTCCCAGCTCTGACCCTGCTCCACGAGATCGAGCATGGACACGCGGTAGATGATGATGAAGTTCGCGCCGACCGCCGCGCGCGTGCGGCGCACGATTTCCACGGCGAAGCGCCGGCGCTTTTCCGGCGTGCCGCCCCAGTCGTCGTCGCGCCGGTTCGTGCGTTCGACGAGGAACTGGTTGATCAGATAGCCCTCGGAGCCCATGACCTCGACGCCGTCGTAGCCGGCGTCCTGGGCGAGTCTGGCGGAGTTCACGAAGTCGCCGATGGTCGACTCGATCGCGCGCGCCGACAGCGCGCTCGGCGTGAACGGTGTGATCGGCGACTTGATCCGCGACGGCGCGACCGACAGCGGGTGATAGGCGTAGCGGCCGGCGTGCAGGATCTGCACGCAGACCTTGCCGCCTTCGGCATGCACCGCCCCGGTGACCTTGCGATGGCGCGCGACGTGCCAGGGCATGGACAGGCGGCCGGAAAACGGCTTGAGCCAGCCGCGGATGCTCGGCGCGATGCCGCCGGTGACGATGAGGCCGACGCCGCCGCGCGCGCGTTCGGCGAAATACGCCGCGAGCCTGTCGTAGTCGCTGGCCTTGTCTTCCAGTCCCGTATGCATGGACCCCATGAGCACGCGGTTCTGCAGGGTCGTGAAGCCCAGATCCAGCGGGGCCAACAGGTGCGGGTAGTCGCTCATGCGCGGTCTGCCGTGCGGAAGGTCGGCGCACCTTGCATGGAATGGCTGGAGCCGGCAAGTCAGGGGCCGGCCGCGCCGGCCGGGCTACGAAAAAGGCCGGCGCTGCGGCCGGCCTTTTCGGGTCATCGGGTGGTGGTCCGGGTCAGCCGGTCTTGAGCGAGTGCTTGTCGCGTCGCGCTTTCTCGCGCATCCAGCCGAAAGCCAGGCCGCCGCCGATGACGATGACGTAGGCCAGCGCTTCGATCATGCTGTTGTCGCCGATCCAGCGCGCGATGAACTTCTCGTGCAGGACCATCTTGGCGGCGGTCCACAGCAGCGCGCCGGCACCGATGTAGACGACCATCGGGAAGCGCTCGACCAATTTGAGGATCAGCGTGCTGCCCCAGACCACGATCGGCACGGAGATCAGCAGGCCGATCACGACGAGCAGGAAGTTGCCATGGGCCGCGCCGGCGACGCCGAGCACGTTGTCCAGGCCCATCAGCGCGTCGGCGATGATGATCGTGCGCATCGCGCCCCAGAAGCTGCTGACGCGGCCCATCTCGTGACCTTCCTCGTGCTTCTCCTCGCTGAGGAGCTTCAGCGCGATCGGGATCAGCAGCAGGCCGCCGACCAGCATCAGCCCGGGGAAGTGCAGCAGCCAGACCACGGCCAGGGTCATCAGCGTGCGCACGACGATCGCGCCGACCGTGCCCCAGAAGATCGCCCGGGTCTGCAGTTCCTTGGGCAGATTGCGTGCGGCCAGCGCAATGACGATGGCGTTGTCGCCGGCGAGCACGAGGTCGATCAGGACGATCGCGAACAGCGCGGTGAAGAAGTCAGGAGACAGGAATTCCATGAAAACCCCGGGTAGCGGTTGTCGGGCTGGAGACAAGGACACGCAAAAACGCAGGCAAGACTTCGCCGTGTCCGGCGAAGGTCTTGCTCACTGCGTTACCGGGATGGGACGGTGTCGGCAGCCGCGTGACCGGGGCGAAAAACCCGTGATGACGATCAGCGCGCGAGGAGCTACTCCCCTTCGATCGGGGCATAAGTAACGGCTGGCGTAGAGAAGGTCAAGCAGCGCCAGCGCCAATCGTCATGCAAGTTGACACTTGCGCCTGCGCTGCGCCGCCGCAGACGCACTACAGTTCGCGCCGCCGGACCGGGCGACGGCTCAGGCCGGCGGCGCGGTCAGACAAATGGATCGAACCCGCTGGCCGGCGCGGCGTTGCCGCGATGTCCTGCGACGGGGTTCCCGCCCGGCGTTCCAGGTCGGGGCCGGAGGGCATCCGGCGGCAGGGCCAGGTTCGCGGGCGTACGGTTCTGAGCCGGTCGTCCGCGGATTCACGCGTTGATGACCCGGTTTGCGCAATAAACGCGCGAAATGTTAAGCCTGCACTGAGCGGAACGTGAACGACCGGGCGGGGCTGTAGTTACAGGTCGTTGATTTTGCTAGACTGCCGCCCGCCCTAGGAATGGGCCGAAATGTTAAGCCACGCCATCAACACTTTTTACTTGTAAAGTGAACGAGCTTTGCGTCCGTACGGGGTGGAGTGGACGCGCGCGATAACACCAATGAGGAGACTCCGAATGAAACGTAATGGCTTGTTTGCCCTGATTGCCCTGTCCCTGGCCAGTATCGGCGCGGCGCAGGCGCAGGACTACAGCAACTGGTACATCGCTCCGCGCGTCGGCGCCGTGATTCCGGACAGCGATCGTGAAACCGATTCCTCGCTGTTCACCGGTATCGGCATCGGCTTCTGGTCCACCCCGAATTTCGCGGTCGACTTTGAAGTCACTCACAACAACGCTGACTTCGAAAAGAAGTCGGTCCGCAACAACCACGAATTCGAGAACGTCGGCGTCGGCTTCGCCGGTCGTTACTTCTTCGGCGATGCCGGCAGCGCCTGGCGTCCGTACGCCATGGGCGGCCTGGGCTTCCTGCGCCACGCGGCGATCTCGGGCAGCCAGCTCAGCCCGAGCCGCACCAATGGCTGGGACCCGATGGTCACCGTCGGCGGCGGCGTGCAGCACGGCTTCAGCGACCGCCTGGCGTTCCGCGCCGAACTCGCGGCCCGCTACGACCGCGACAACAACTCGCGCCAGTACTTCACGGCTGACCACAAGACCGGCTTCGTCGACGCGATGGCCGGCGTCGCGCTGCTCGTGAACTTCGGCGGCGAAGCGGCTCCCGCGCCGGCTCCGACGCGTGAAACCCCGCCGCCGGCCAAGGTGGAAACCTCCTGCCGCGACCTCGACGACGACAACGACGGCGTGAACAACTGCGACGACCGTTGCCCCGGCACCCAGGCCGGCGTCCAGGTCGGTCCGGACGGCTGCCCGATGATCCAGACCATCGACCTGCGCGGCGTGAACTTCAAGTTCGACCGTCCGAAGAAGGGCGAGAAGAACATCAGCCCGACCTTGCAGGAGCCGACCGCCGACTCGATCGCGATCCTCGACCAGGCCGTCGACGTGCTGCAGCGCAACCCGAACATGCGCGTCGAAGTCGTCGGCCACACCGACTCGGTCGGTACCGACGAGTACAACCAGGGCCTGTCCGAGCGCCGCGCGCGCATCGTGTACGACTACCTGACCTCGCACGGCATCGACGACAGCCGCCTGTCCGGCCCGATCGGTTACGGCGAATCGCGTCCGATCGACACGAACGACACCAAGGAAGGCCGTGCGCGCAACCGCCGCACCGAGCTGGACGCGCAGAAGTAATAGCGCTTCGTTCCTGTAGTCCCGAAAGCCCGGCGCAAGCCGGGCTTTCTTTTTGCCCGCAGGCCGGCGGCAGGGTCGCCGCCGCTGTGTCCCCGTCCGGGCCAGCCGCGGTCGCGCAGCGACAGCGCCCGAGCGGCCGGCGGATCGCCGCGCCGGCCGCCGCCCCGCGCGGTTGCCGGCCGGGCATGCCGCCGTCGCCGCCGCAAGTCCCACTCGCCGGGACTTGTACGTCCTCGGCTTAGCCGTCAGATTAGCGCCGCGCCGCGGCGGCGCCCGGACTTGTTCGTTCCGCCGGCGCCGCCACGTTGCCACTGCCATGCATGCATCACTCACGATTTTCCGCAGGAGGCTAGAGTCGTCGTGAACACCCCCTGGACCACTGAATCGCTTTACGAGGCGCTGCGCTCGGACAAGAGCGTCGACCTTGACGGCGTCGAGCTCAGCCTGATCGGCGGCGTCGATGCCATCGTCAACATCACCATGCACGATCACGGCGACCTGGCCATGCACATGGCCGTCTCCGGCGAGCAGATCTTCGTTTCCTCGCCGCTGTGCCTTGCCACCCAGGTCAAGGACCGCGCCGCGTTCAACGAGGCCTGCCTGCGCCTGAACCCGGTCAACCCGCTGTCCAACCTCGGCCTGCAGAACGTCGGCGGCGAGGATCTGTACATCGTGTTCGGCGAGCTCTCCAGCCGCTCGCCGCTGCCGGCCGTCGTCGAAGAGATCCATGCGCTCGCCGACAACACCATCCAGGCCGCCGAGGCCTTCGCCGACCATCTGAAGTGACCGCCATGGCCATCTGGACCAAGATCATCACCCTGTTCCGCGGCGCCGCGCACGAGGCCGGAACCGCCGTCGTCGACGCCAATGCGATGCGCATCCTCGATCAGGAAGTGCGCGACGCGCAGAACGCGCTGCTGCGTTCGCGCGACGACCTCGCCAAGATCATGGCGCAGCGCAAGATCGCCAACGACAAGCTCAACGACAAGAAGGCCAAGCAGGCCGAGTACAGCAACTACATCCGCGAAGCCCTGGCCCGCGACAACCGTGCGCTGGCGCAGGAAGTCGCGACCAAGCTCGCGACGATCGAGGCCGACATCGCGACCGAAGGCAAGATCATCGGCGAGTTCGACAACAGCATCGCCAAGCTGCAGTCCTCGGCGCGCCAGGCCGAGACGGTGATCACGCGTCTCAAGCAGCAGATCGACACGGTCAAGGCGACCGAAAGCGTGCAGCGCGCCCAGGCGGCGCTGGCCGCCCAGCATGCGGGCACCGGCGCCAAGCTCGGCACGGCGCTGGATTCGCTGGAGCGCATCAAGCAGCGTCAGACCGAGCGTGCCGCGCAGCTCGAAGTCGCCGAGGAACTGGCCCAGGCCACCGGCGAGGATGCCGACCTGCAGCGCCGTCTCGCCCAGGCCGGCATCGTGCCGGGCGAGTCTTCGGCGGAGTCGATCCTGGCGCGCTTCGAGTCGCCGGCGCCGAAGGCGTTGAACCACGACGGCACGCCGCAGCTGAGCCAGCCCGGCGTCGCCAGCAAGACCAGTTGACGGGCACGGACCCGCCGGCATTGCCGGCGGGTCCGCAGCGGCGGCGCGACGGTCGGGGGGACCGCGGCGCCGCAGGAATTCGGGGAGGAGTCATGCCGGTCTGGATTCGGCTGATGCGAGCGTTTCACCGGCATCTGGCGCTGCTGAGCTGGGGCGTGCTGTTTGCCGTCGTGCTGCTGCACAGCCTCGTCAGCTGGGAACTCATGCTGCTGGCCGGCGAGGAAAAACTCGTCGCGCCGACCGACTGGTTCTACTACTACCTCGTGACTGCGACGACGATCGGCTACGGCGATCTGTCGCCGCAGACGCCGGCCGGCCGCTGGGTCGCGATACTCTGGCTGCTGCCGGGCGGCGTCACGCTGTTCGCCATGTTCATCGGCAAGGCGACGACCGGCTTGATCGACACCTGGAGGCGCAGGGCCATGGGCAAACACAGCTATCCCGGCATGAGCGGGCATACCGTCATCGTCGGCTGGATGGGCCGCGACACCTTGCGCATGCTCGACCTGCTCGCGCAGGACAGCGTCACCGACGACGAAGGCGTGGTGCTGGTCGCCTCCGACGAGATGGAGAATCCGCGGCCTGAACACATCCGCTTCGTGCGCGTGGAATCACTGGCCGATCCGTCCTGCTACCGGCGCGCCGGCATCGCGGCGGCCGGGCGCATCATCGTCAACGCCGCGACCGACGAGCAGACCCTGGCCGCGGCCTTCGCCGTGCTGGCCAACAAGCCGGCCGGCCACGTCGTCGCGACCTTCGACCGCGGCGACACCTGCGCCGTGCTCAAGGCGCACTATCCGGCCGTCGAATGCGTGCTGCCGCTGCACGTCGAGGTACTCGTGCGGGCAGCGCAGGACGCTGGCAGCTCCATCGTCGCGGCCGAGCTGCTGTCGGTCGCTCACGGCGCGACGCAGTTCAGCCTGCGCGTGCCCGAGGTTGCGCAGACCCTGACCTACGGCAAACTGTTCAGTGCATTCAAGCACGAGCTCGGCGTGACCCTGCTCGGCTATACCGCGACGGTTGGTGCGGAGCCGCGCCTGAATCCGCCGGATTCGGACCAGGTCGCCGCGAACGCGACCCTGTATTACATCGCCGACCAGCGCGTCGACCCGGCGCGCATCAACTGGGGAGCCTGCGCATCATGAGTTGGTTCGGAAAACTGTTCGGTTCCAAGCCCGAGGAAGCGGCTGTCGCGCCGCCCGGTCCCTTGGGTCTGCGTCTGAAAGGCGCAGTCGCCGTCGACGGCCTGCCGTTCCGCGTCGCCGGCGAGCGGCTGCGGTTCGCGCCGCCCGAAGGCAATCAGCTGATCGAGGCCTGGGGCGAAGTGGAGCTCGGCGGCGGCTCGCGCCTGCACCGCTACTACCTGACCGACGATGCGTTCGTGCAGGTCAGCACGACGGCCGGACAGATGGACGACCTCAAGCTGTTCGTGTTTCACGAGACGGTGAACCCGGCCAACCAAACCGCGTTCAACGACTGGGTCAAGCGCGGCTCGCAGATCGGCGCGGTGCAGCTCGACCTGAACGGCAAGCGCTACGACCGCGTCTGGGGCGAAGGCATCGCCGGCGACGCCTGGGCGCCACCGGTCGTGTTCGACGAAAAGGTCTACAACAAGGACTTCCGCACGCCGGACTACGACCTGACCCACTACGCCATGCTCTACCAGCGGCACGTGCCCGAACTCGACCGCTACGAGTACGTGCTCGTCAGCGCCGAGGACTACGGCCCCGACGAATACTGCGTGACCTTCTCGCTCGGCGTGGACGTGAGCCAGGCCGATCTCACCATCACCTGATACGGAGTCCGTCATGATTGATTCGATGCTGCGTTATCTCGAGGGCGTGCCGGCCTTCCTGTCGTATTTCGCGGTCGGCGCCGGCCTCGTCGTGCTGTTCTGCCTGGTCTACGTGCGCCTGACCCCGCACGCGGAGTTCGCCCTGATCAAGGAGAACAAGCCGGCCGCGGCGATCGCCTTCGGCGGTGCACTGATCGGCTTCGCGCTGCCGCTGCATGCGGCGATCTCGCATGCGGTCAGCCTGCTCGACTGCGTGCTCTGGGGCGTGGTCGCGCTGATCGTGCAGTTGTTCGCGTTCTTCGCCGTGCGCCTGGTCATCGCCGACCTGCCGGGCCGCATCGCGCGCGACGAGCGTGCCGCGGGCATCTTCTCGGCTGCCGTCGCGATCACCGTCGGCCTGCTCAATTCGGCCAGCATGAGCTACTGAGGGCCAGTGCCATGAAACGATCGTCTACCGTACGCCTCCTGCTGATGAGCACCGCGCCGGTGCTGCTGACGGCCTGCGAGCCGCAGGAAGAGGCCGTGCTGTACAAGGACGTGGCCGAATGCGTGGCCGGCGCGCGTCTGACCGAGGACCAGTGCAAGGCCGCGTTCGACCACGCCAAGGCCGAACACGAGCGCGTCGCGCCGCGCTACACCTCGCAGAACGACTGCGAGACCGACTTCGGCTCGGGCAAATGCCAGGCCGTCAATCAGGGCGCCGGCATCCAGTTCATCCCGCTGATGGCCGCCTATGCGCTGGGCTATTACGCCGGACGGCCGAACTACTACCAGTCGCAGCCGCTGTACTACTCGTACACGAGCTACGGCTCCAGCGGCGGCTTCGTCAATTCCGGCGGCCAGCCGGTATCGCGCTCGACCGGCTCCACCACCGTGTCGCGCAGCGCGATGGCGGCGCCGACGCGCGCGGTCACGATGTCGCGTTCCGGCTTCGGCTCGTCCTCCAGCGCCAAGGGCGGCTGGGGCGGCGGCCGATCTTCGGGCAGCTGATCCGATGCGCCGCATAGCCATTGCGGAACGTGCGGACTGGCGCGACACGGCGACGCGCCTGGGCTTCCGCTTCCACACGATCGAAGGCGAGCCGTACTGGGACGAGAGCGCGTACTACGCGTTCAGCCTGCGCCAGATCGAGGACGATCTCGAAGATCCGACGGCCGAGCTGCACCAGATGGCCATGGATCTCGTCGGCGACATCCTGCGCAGCGAGTCGCTGATGGACCAGCTCGCGGTGCCGGTCGCCTACCGCGACTGGATCGCCGAGTCCTGGCGCCGCGGCGAGCCGCATCTGTACGGACGCATGGACCTGGCCTATGCCGGCGACGGCCCGGCCAAGCTGTTCGAGCTGAACTACGACACGCCGACGTCGTTGTACGAAGCGGCGTTTTTTCAATGGGTCTGGCTGGAACAGCAGAAGGAGCGCGGTCTGCTGCCCGACGCGGCGGACCAGTACAACCTGATCCAGGACCTGCTCGTCGAGACGTTCGCGACGATCGCGCCGGACCTGCCCAAGCCGCTGTATTTCTCCGCCGTGCGCGAGTCCGTCGAGGACCAGGGCACGGTCGCCTACCTGCGCGACTGCGCCGAACAGGCCGGCATCGCCACGCGCGGCATCGCGATCGAGGACATCGGCCTGTCGACCGACAGCCGCTTCACCGATCTCGACGACTACGTGATCGAGGCGCTGTTCAAGCTCTATCCGCTGGAATTCCTGTTCGCCGAGCGCTTCGGGCCGGCGCTGCCGCGCTCGGGCATCCGCCTGATCGAACCGCCGTGGAAGACGTTGCTGAGCAACAAGGGCATATTGCCTCTGCTGTGGCAGAAGCACCCGGGCCATCCGAACCTGCTCGAAGCGCATTTCGAGACCCAGACGACTCCGGCACTCGCGCCGGGCTGGGTGCGCAAGCCGCTGTACTCGCGCGAAGGCGCCAACGTCACCCTGATCCTGCCCGACGGCAGCCAGCACGTCGCCTCCGGCCCCTACGACGATTCGCCGTGGATACGCCAGGCCGTGCATCCGCTGCCGCAGTTCGACGGCAACTATGCGGTCATCGGCAGCTGGGTCGTCGCCGACCGTCCGGCGGGCATAGGCATCCGCGAAGACTCGACCCTGATCACGCGCGACACCTCGCGCTTCGTGCCGCATGTGATTCTCGACTGAGGCGGTGCCGCGGCGCGCGTGAACCTGCAGGTGGCCGCGGCGTCCGCACCGCGGCTCAGCGCACGTCGGCGATCGGCGCTTTCGGTCCTTCATCGGGCTTGGGTTCGATCTTCTTGAGGAACTGGATGCGTCCCCGCTCGATCCTCCAGGAGTTGCGATTGGACGTCGTGATTACGATGACGGGCGTGCCGATCTGCAAGTTCAGCATCACATGCACCTCGGTCGGTACCGGATCGAGAACGTGGGTCATCACGAGCGCTGCTTCTTCGGCGCCGCGCGGCTTGTTTCGCGTGAAGTCGAGACAGGATCGCGTATAGGTGCGCGAGTTGGTCACCGTACGGCCTTCGGCATCCAGTTCCAGCCGATAGGCACCGCCGAACGGGATGACCTTGGCGTCCGTCGTCGACGGCAGCAGGAACACGTTCCAGCCCGGCATGCCGTCGGCGATCGTCGGCAGCACGACCGTGTTGTAGCGCTGCGTGCAGGGGGCAAAATCGAATCCGGTGGCCGTATGGCGTGCCCGCGCTGCGTTGCGCTGCGACGTGGTGGCAGTCTCGGGAGGATCGAAAGCCCTGACTTTGCCGGCGCCATCGCTGCCGTCGGACACCTCGACCTGATAGAGCAGGCTGGCCTGTTCGGGATCGCCCTTGTCGATGAAGCTCACGAGTATCGCGCTCTCGCGTGCTTCGGTGATCCAGCCGCCGACGCGCTTGTCCTTGCGGTATTTGCGATTGGCCTGCACTGCGTCGGTCGCGAGTGAGGCAGCGCGGTCGTGCCGGTACAGACGCAGGCCCAGGCTTTCCGCCGATCGCAGCCGGGCCGGATCTTCGCCGCTGGGATCGGGCAGCTGCTGGGCGCAGGCGACGGTAGCGACGAACAGCAGCGGTGCGGCGGCGATGGGATACAGGGTGCGATGCATGTGAAACCATTCGGTTGAGGATGCTGAGCCGCGAGCATGGAGCAGCGGCCGGTTCCCGTCATCCCGCTGGCGCCGCCGCCGGAAGTGTACGGCAGCCGAAATGACGAAGGGCGCCTCGCGGCGCCCTTCGTCATTGCAGCGTCAGATCTGGCGGCTTACCAGATCTTCACCTGGCGATCGCCCTCGCGGACCATCGCGTCGCCGCTCTTGCAGCCGAACGCCTGCGCGAAGGCCGGCATGTTCGACGGCGCGGCGATGGCGCGGAATTGCGCCGGCGCATGCGGGTCGATGTTGAGGCGGCGCTTGAGTTCGGCGTCGCGGAACGCGCGGCGCCAGACCTGGGCGAAGTTCAGGAAGAAGCGCTGATCCGCGGTCAGGCCGTCTATCTTCGCGTCCGGCTTGCCCGACTTGCTCTGCGCGAGCTTGAACGCATCGTAGGAGACGTTCAGGCCGCCGAGGTCGGCGATGTTCTCGCCGAGGGTCAGCTTGCCCTTCACGTGCAGGCCGTCGATCGCGACGTAGTCGTCGAACTGCTGCACGAGCTTGGCCGTGCGCGCGTCGAATTTCTCGCGGTCTTCCTTGCTCCACCAGTCGGCCAGGTTGCCCTTGGCGTCGAACTTGCTGCCTTCGTCGTCGTAGCCGTGCAGGATTTCATGGCCGATCACGGCGCCGATGCCGCCGTAGTTGAGCGCGTCGTCGGCCTTGGCATCGAAGAACGGCGGCTGCAGGATCGCGGCCGGGAACACGATCTCGTTCTGCAGCGGGTTGTAGTAGGCGTTGACGGTCTGCGGCGTCATGCCCCATTCGCGGCGGTCGACCGGCTTGTTGATCTTGGACATGGACCAGTCATTGTTGAACTTCGCCGCGGCGGCGATGTTCGCGAAATAGTTGTCCGGCTTGACCGTCAGGCCGTCCCACTTGCGCCATTCCTCGGGGTAGCCGATCTTCGGCGTGAACGAGGCCCACTTTTCCAGCGCCTTCTTCTTGGTGTCGGCGCTCATCCACTCGAGCTTTTCCAGGCGCGCCTTGGTCGCCTGGCGCAGATTGTCGACGAGTTCCTGCGCGCGCTGCTTGGCTTCGGGCGGGAAGTTCTTCGCGACATAGAGCTGGCCCAGGGCCATGCCCATGCTGTTCTCCAGCGCATCCATGACGCGCTTCCAGCGCGGCTTGTTTTCCTGCTGGCCGCGCAGGGTCTTGCCGTGGAAGCCGAAGTGCGCGTCGGCCAGCGCGTCGGTCAGATAGGGCGCGGCCCCATCGAGGGTCTTGAAGCGCAGATAGGCCTGCCAGTCGGCGACCGGCGTCTTCTCGATCATCGTGTCGACTTCGGCGAAGAACTTCGGCTGCGACAGCGAGAAGCCCTTGCTGTCGGAGAGGTTCTGGCTCGCGAAGAACTTGTTCCAGCCGAAATGCGGATTCTGCTTCTGCGCCTCTTCGAGGCTCACGAAGTTGTACTGGTTCTCCGGCGAGCGCAGCTCCACCGGCGCGAGCGACGCGGTTGCGAGGCGCTTCTCGAACGCGAGCACCGCGGCAGCCTGCTGGGTCGCGGCGGCCTTGGGCGTGCCGGCCAGTTCCAGCACCTGGGCGATGTAGGCCAGATACGCTTCGCGGATCTTCTTGTAGCTGCCGTCCTTGCCGTCCTCGAGGTAGTAGGCGCGCTCGGGCAGGCCGAGGCCGCCCTGGAACGCGTAGGCGATTTCCATCGAGGAATTCTTGAAGTCCGCCTCGCCGCCGAAGTTGAACAGGAGGCCGAGGCCGGCCGCATGCGTGTCGTGCACGAAGCCGACGATGTCGTCCGGGGTCCTCAGATTGTCCACGCGCTTGAGCCAGTCGGCGATCGGCGCGATGCCGGCCTTGTTCGCCGCGGCCGCATCCATGCCGCTCTGGTAGAACGCGCCGATCTTGGCGTCGATCGAGTCCGGCGCGAGCTTGGCCAGGTCCTTGGCTGCCGCTTCGGCGATCTCGTGGGTCGCGTAGATCGAGGCTTCGTCGAGCTGCTCGAAGCTGCCCCAGGTCGAGCGGTCGCCCGGAATCGCGTTGGCCTTGAGCCAGTTCGCGTTGACGTAGCCGAACAGGTCGCCGCAGGCCTGACGCTGCGTGTCGAACTGCTTGGGGTCGAGGCCGCGGGTCAGTTCGACCTTCGCGGCGCCGGCGAGACTGCTGCAGGCCAGGCCGAGGGCCAGGGCCAGGGGTTTGATCATTCGGTAGTTCATGGGTGCCTCTTGTTGGCGCTGTTCCCGCTGCTGCGGGTTATTGAAAACGGGCGTTGGACGTTGTTGCGCAGACGTACGCGGAACCCTGCCGGGCTCACCAGATCACGACGCGCCTGGCTGCGTCGCGCACCAGGGGATCGCCGGCCTTGCACGAGAACGCCGCGGCGAACTCGGGCAGGTTGGCGACCGGACCGAGCACGCGCCATTTGGCCGGCGCATGCACGTTGGACTGGACCTGCAGACGCAGGGCTTCGGGACGCTGCGCCGTGCGCCAGGCCTGGGCGAACGCGAGGAAGAAGCGCTGCGCCGGGCTCAGGCCGTCGATGGCCGTGTCGGGCTTGCCGGCCTGGGCGATGCGGAACGCGTCCCAGGCCACCTGCAGGCCGCCGAGGTCGGCGATGTTCTCGCCGAGCGTGAGCTTGCCCTGGATGTGCAGGCCGTCGACGGCGACGAACTCGTCGAACTGCGCGACGAGCTTGCCGGTGCGCGCCTCGAACTGGCGGCGGTCCTTGTCGCTCCACCAGTTCGCGAGATTGCCCTTGGCGTCGAACTGGCTGCCCTGGTCGTCGAAGCCGTGCAGCAGCTCGTGGCCGATGACCGAGCCTATGCCGCCGTAATTGACCGCGTCGTCCATCTTCTCGTCGAAGTAGGGCGGCAGCAGCTGCGCGGCCGGAAACACGATCTCGTTGCGCAGCGGGTCGTAGTAGGCATTGACGGTCTGCGGCGTCATTTCCCATTCGCTGCGGTCGACCGGCTTGCCGATCTTGGCGTACTGGCGCTTGGCCTCGAAGCGGCCGGCGGCTTCGACATTCGCGAAATAGTCGCCGTGCACGATGCGCAGCGCGCCGTAGTCGCGCCAACGGTCCGGATAGCCGATCTTGCTGACCAGCGTGTCGAGCTTGGCGTAGGCCGCCTGCTTGGTCGGCGCGTCCATCCAGTCGAGCTTGGCGATGCGCGCACGCAGCGCCTTCTTGAGATTCTCGACGAGCTTTTCGGCGCCGGCCTTGGCCGCCGGCGGAAACACGCGCGCGACGTAGATTTCACCGACGGCTTCGCCGAGTGCGTCGTTGGTCGCGTCGATCGCCCGGCGCCAGCGCGGCTTCAGCGCCTCGACGCCGCGCAGGGTCCTGGCGCGGAACGCGAACTGCGCGTCGACGAAATCCCTGGACAGGTACGGCGCCGCGCCGTCGGCCAGGTGAAAGCGCAGATAGGCTTGCCAGTGCGCCAGCGGCACTTCGGCCAGGGCCTTGTCCATTGCGGCGAAGAACTGCGGCTGGGCCAGCGAGAACTGCTGGATGTCAGCCCGGCCCAGCGTGGCGAAATACTTGCCCCAGGAGAAGTGCGGCGTCTTCGCGTCGGCTTCGGCGATGGTGTGCGGATGGTAGAAATTGTTCGGGTCGCGCAGCGCGAGCGGATCCAGCGAATCCTTGGCCAGCCGCGTTTCCAGCGCGACGACGTGGCCGGCGTCGGCCGTCGGGTCGCTGTCGCCGCTCAGACGCAGCAAGGTGGCGACGTAGTCGCGGTACTGGTTCAGCAGGGTCCTGGACTTGGCGTCGTCGCGAAAGTAGTAGTCGCGGTCGGGCAGGCCCAGGCCGCCCTGGGTCGCGTAGCCGATGACCTGGCTCGCGTTCTTCATGTCCGCCTCGGGACCGAAGCCGAACAGCAGCTGGGTGCCCTGCGCATGCCAGTCGCGCAGCAGCGGCGCAATGTCGGCAGTGGTCTTCAGCGCGGCTATGCGCGCGAGATCGGCTGTCAGCGGCGTGCCGCCGGCCTTCTCGATGGCGGCCTCGTCCATGGCGCTCGCGTAGAAGTCGCCGATCTTCTGGGTGACGCTGCCTTCGGCGCCGGGCCTGGCCGCGGCGGCTTCGAGCACTTCGTGCAGCACGGCTTCGTTGCGGTCCTGGATCTCGTTGTCGAGGCTCCAGCTGCCGTATTCCGGCGGAATCGGATTGCCGGCCAGCCAGCCGCCGTTGGCGTACTGGAAGAAATCGCTGCAGGCGGCGGTCTTGCCGTCGAAATTGCGCGCGTCCAGGCCGTGGTCGTTGGTGTGCGCCGCGCAGAGCGTCGCGGTCAGGGCCAGGGCCGATGCCGCCAGGCGCGGCGGGAGGTGACGCCATCTCATGCGAAGCTCTCGGATCATCGCGATCTGTCAGGTTAGGCGCAAAGCCCGGCAGCATAACAGTGTCAAAGGTTTGGCTCTGGCGCCCGGCCGCCCATACGCCGCCGCCGGCCTGGCTGGTCCACGGCGAGGAACCCGCGGGCGAGGCGCTGGCCGGCCGAACTACCGCGCGAGCGCTACGGCTGCTGCGTAGAGCTCAGCCGGCCCGACACGACGATCGCGGTATGGCGCTGCGGCATAAGCGGCTCGACGGGCCGCGGCGTGGTTTACCCTGGCGTTCGCCCTGGATTGCCATGCCCATGTCCCGACTTCTCGTCTTCCAGCATGTCGCGGCCGAGCCGCTGGGCACGCTGGATCGCCTGATCCGCCGCCGCGGCCATCGCATCAAGTTCGTCAATTTCGAGCGCCATCCGGAGGCGCAGCCCTGTCTCGACCGCTATCGCGGCCTGATCGTGCTCGGCGGCCCGATGAACGTCGAGGACCACGCGCACCGCGCGCATCTGCTGACCGAGATGCGCGCGATCGAGAGCGCCTTGCGCCAGGACAAGCCGGTGCTCGGCATCTGCCTCGGCGCGCAACTGCTTGCGCACGTGCTCGGCGCGCCGATACGGCGCCAGCGCGAGCCGGAGATCGGCTGGTACGACGTCGCCACGACCGCGGCCGGCCGCACCGATCCGGTGCTTGCGCCGCTCGGCGACAGCGCGCCGCTGTTCCAGTGGCACAACTACAGTTTCGAGATTCCGTCCGAAGCCGAGCACCTGGCGCGCAGCAGCACCTGCGCGTCGCAGGCGTTCCGCTACGGCAAGTCCGCCTATGGGTTCCAGTTCCATCTCGAAGCGGATCAGGCGCTGATCGAGCGCTGGCTGTCGACGCCGGCCTATCGCGCGGAACTCTGCGCCGCGGCCGGCGCGCAGGACGCCGAGGCCATACGTGCGCGCAGCCTCGGCGAAGTCGCCGCGATGGAGCAGCGCGCCGAGCTCGTGTTCGGCGAATTCCTCGACCTGGTCGGCCGCCCGCTGCGGCGCATCACGCTCGGCTCGCGCTGAAGCGCCGCGGCGGTTGACGCCGCCCCCGAAAAAAGTGGACAACCGCCGGGGCGCGCAGGGCTGTTCTGTCCGGCACTGCCCTGACGTTCCCTGGGATCGAGGCGGTTGTTCCGGCTCAGTCCGAAATCGTGCGTGGATCTCCGACATCGGCGCTGCGCCTGGTCGGGGTCTCACCGAGCCCAGGGGGCGAACGCAACGCATTCGGCGGGGGCGCGGGGATGAGCAACAGGGCATGGCGGCGGCACGAACGTCGCTGAGGTCTTGCAGAGGGGAATGCAATGGCACGTACACCGTTGGCGCGCCTGTTCGCGCGCAGCTTCGCGATCGTCTGCGCCGCCGAGGCGCGCGGCGAGCCGGCGACCGAAGCGCTGCAGCGCGCCGATGGGCAGCGCGCGGCGCGGCGCCGCTTCCTGCAACAGGGCGCGGTGGCCGCCTCGGCGTTGGCCCTGGCGGCCTGCGCGTGCGTGACGCCGCGGCCCGTGCAGGGCGAGGAAGTCGTCATCGTCGGCGCCGGCCTGGCCGGACTCGCCGCAGCCTGGCGACTGCGTCAGGCCGGCGTGGCCGTGCGCATCGTCGAGGCGCAGAAGCGCTGCGGCGGCCGCATGCTGAGCCTGCGCAATCACTTCGCCGGCGGTCAGGTCTGCGAGCTCGGCGGCGAACTCATCGACAGCAACCACGGGCGCATGCATGGCCTGGCCCGCGAGCTCGGTCTCGCGCTCGACGACCTGACCGGTACCGAGACGCCGGGCCTGGCCGACAGCTGGTATTTCGACGGCAGCCTGCGCAGCGAACACGAAGTGCTGCAGGCGTTCGCGCCGATCGCGCTGGCATTGCGGCGCGACCAGCGCGCGATCGACGACGGCAACATCACGCCGGCCAATTTCGCCGCGGCGCAGGCGCTGGACCGGCAAAGCCTGGCCGAATGGTTCGATCGCAACGGCGCCGGCGGCTGGATACGCCGCCTGCTCGAGGTGGCCTATACCACCGAGATGGGCCTGGAATGCGACCGCCAGTCCGCGCTGAACCTGCTGACCTTCATTTCCGCCGACACCGATCATCTGATGCTGTTCGGTGACAGCGACGAGCGCTACCACGTGCGTGGCGGCAACGACCGCGTGACGACGGCGCTGGCGGAAAAGCTCGCCGATGTGATCGAGACCGGTTGCGTGCTCGAAGCGTTGCGCCGGGCGCCGGACGGCCGCTACCGGCTTGCGCTGCGCTGCGACGGTGTCAGCCGCGAGCTGGCCGCGGCCGAAGTCGTGCTGGCGATTCCGTTCACGACCCTGCGCCAGGTCGAGCTCGACCTGGAACTGCCCGCGGCCAAGCGTGCGGCGATACAGGGACTGGCTTACGGCACGAACGCCAAGCTCATGATCGGCTTCGAGCAGCGTGTCTGGCGCGAGCGCCACGGCAGCACCGGCAGCCTGATGAGCGATCTCGCGCTGCAGACCACCTGGGAGACGAGCCGGCGCCAGTCCGGCGCGGCCGGCATCCTGACCAATTTCGTCGGCGGCCGGCACGGCCTGGCGATCGGCGAGGGTTCGCCGAAATTCCAGGCCGACCAGGCCGCAGCGGAACTCGATGCGGTGTTTCCGGGCGCGCTCGCCGCGCGCGGCGCGGCACGCGAGGCGCGCTTCCACTGGCCCAGCCATCCCTGGACCCAGGGCAGCTACGCCTGCTTCGCGCCGGGCGACTGGACCGGCGGCCTGCGCGAGGAAATCGCGACTTCGGTGGAACGCCTGCATTTCGCCGGCGAACATTGCTCCGACGAATTCCAGGGCTTCATGGAAGGCGCGCTGGAATCGGGCGAAGTCGCCGCGGAACGCATCCTCGCCGGGCGCGGCATGGCCTGGGCGCCGCTGCGGCAGCGGCTGGTTGCCGGGAATCGGGAATGGAGAGTCGGGAATCGGATCGGCGCTGCCTGATGCGTGTGGGGTGCGGTGAGCGCAGCAAACCGCAACATCGAGGCCCTGGAGTACCGAAGCACCCCGAACGATGCTCATCCGGTTCCGGTTCCGGTTCCGGTTCCGGCAGCCGGGCGCGATGTACCGTGTTTTACATTGCGGCAATGTGGCTTATGGAATGCCTCGACGTTGCGGTTTGCTGCGCTCACCGCAACCTGGGGCTGCGCGTGAGTTCGGCGTCGAGCTCGGCCAGGCGCTGCGGCGTGCCGACGTCGGTCCAGGCGCCGCGATGGTGCAGGCCGCCGGCGCGGCCGGCGCCGATCGCGGCCTGCAGCAGCGGCGCGAGCTTGAAGCGCGGGGGATTTTCCTGCGCGCCGGGGGCGTCGCCGACGATGGATCTCCAGGCGTCCAGCAGCGCCGGACGATAAAGACCGAGGCCGGCGAAGGTCAGCCGCGGCGCGGTCTCGCCGACGTCGTCGGCGACCAGGCGCGTGCCGCGCAGGCGGAAATCGCCGCGCGGATGATGCGGCGGGTTGTCGACGAGGGCGAGGCAGGCGAGGTCGTTGTCTTCCAGGCGCAGCGCCGCGAGATCCAGATCGCAGTGCACGTCGCCGTTGAGTGCGAGAAACGGCGCATCGCCGAGCAGCGGCAGCGCCTGCAGCAGGCCGCCGCCGGTCTCCAGCGGTTGGGCGCCCTCGCGGCTGTAATGCAGCTTCAGGCCCCAGTCGGCGCCGTCGCCGAGCGCGGCCGGAAACGCGTCGGCGAGCCAGGAAACATTGATGACCACCTCGTTCACGCCGAACGCGGCCAGCCGCTGCAGGTGGCGCTCGATCAGGCGCAGGCCGCCGGCGCGCAGCAGCGGCTTGGGTGTGTGCTCGGTCAACGGCCGCATGCGCTCGCCCTTGCCGGCGGCGAAGATCAGCGCCTTCATGCGGCGTCCGCGTCGCGGCGCCGGCGCAGATCGGCGCCGGCGGTCGCGCGCTGCAGCAGCGTGACGAAATCGGCGAGTTCCGCGTAACGGCCGGCGACGTCGAGCACGTAGCGCAGCACCCGCGGCAGATCGTCGAGGTAATGCGGCTTGCCGTCGCGATAGCAGAGCCGGCAGAACAGCCCGAGCACCTTGATGTGCCGCTGCAGCCCGGTGAAGTCGAACCAGAGGCGGAACTGTGCCGCGTCGCCGGCGATGCGGCCCTGCGCGACGAGGCGCGCACGATGGGTTTCGGCCCAGGCATCCACGCGCGCCGCGGGCCAGACGATGTAGCAGTCGCGCAGGAGCGAGACGAGGTCGTAGGTCAGCGGGCCGTAGAGGGCACCCTGGAAGTCGATGATGCCCGGTGCCGGCGGCGCGACCATCAGGTTGCGGCTGTGGAAGTCGCGGTGCACGAAGCCGTAGGGCTGCGACTGGACGGTGTCGAGGATGCGCCGGAACGCCAGCTCGATCACGTCCCAGTCGCCGCAGCCCGGCTGCAGGCCGAGGTGGCGCGCGAGCAGCCATTCGGGCAGGTATTCCAGTTCCATCTGCAGCCGCGCTTCGTCGTAGCGCTCCAGATTGCGGCCGTCGAGCTTGGTCTGCAGCACGAACAGCGCGTCGAGCGCTTCGCCGTACAGCGCGTCGGCGCTGTGTTCGTCGAGCACGTCCAGATACAGGCGTGAACCGAAATCCTCCAGCAGCAGGAAGCCCTGTTCGATGTCGGCCGCCAGCACTTCCGGCACGTGCAGGCCCGCGGCGGCGAGCTGGGCGCCGATCGCGAGCCAGGGCTGCACCGGCTCGCGGTCCGGCGGCGAGTCCATGACGATGACGCTGCGGCCGTCGCGGCGCACGCGCCAATAGCTGCGGAAGCTCGCGTCGGCCGAGGCGACTTCGAGGCTGAGCGGATCGGCGCCGCTCGCGGTGACGAACGCGCGCAGGGCGCTCTGGCGTGAGGTGTCGGTGGTCATGATGGCGATACGGGAGGCGCGGCGCCGCTCAGGGTTTGTTCTCGGCGCCCGGCGGGTGCGCTTCGCCGAGGTAGAGGTCGATCGTGACGCGGTCGTTGCGCGCATAGACCAGCCAGCGCCCGTCGCGGCTGAAGTCCAGCGCCGGCGCGAAGGTCGTCGGCGCGTCGGCGAGCAGGGGGGTCGTGACGCCGTCGCCGAGGTCGTAGCGCTGCACGGACCGCTGGCCGGCGCCGTCGCGTGCGACGAAGACGAGGCCGCCGTCGTGCAGGGCGAGGTAGGTGCTCTCGGGCTTGAGGTCGGCGGCCTTGCCGGTGCCATCGAGCACGACCTTGCAGCGGCTCGCGTCCAGGGTGCAGACGCGCAGTCCGATTTCGGCGGCGATGTCCACGACGAGATGGCCGGCATCGGTCGCGAACTGTTCGACGTTGGCGTCCAGCAGCAGGCGTGCGCCGCTGCCGTCGGCCGCGGCGCGCCAGAGTTGTTCGCGCTCGCTGCGCCGGCGCAGGTAGTAGATCCAGCGGCCGTCCTGGCTGTACTGGGCGTAGTGCGCGTCTTCGCCGAGGCCGTCGACGACGACCGGCTGGCGCGTGGCGAGGTCGTAGCGATAGATCTGGCTGCGTTCGCTGCCGCAGGCATACGGCAGGCACTCGGTGCCGTCGCTGCGGTTGAGGATCGCGGTCACGAGCAGGTGCCGGGAACTCGGATGCCAGCTCGGCCGCACCCAGCGCTGGTCCGGATCCAGCGCCAGACGCCGCGCCTCGCTGCCGTCGGGCTTGGCCAGATAGACCGACTCCAGTCCGTCGCGGTTGGAGCCGAAGGCAAGCCAGCGGCCGTCCGGCGAAAAGCTGGGCTGGTTGTTGTAGCGCTGCGACTGGGTGATCGGCACCGGTTTCGTGGCCGGATCGCGCAGGTCGGCACGCCAGAGATTGGCCTGGTAGTCGGCGACCTCGTACAGCAGCCCGCCGTCGCTGGCCACGTCGGGATAGCGCGCGCCGCGCGCGCCGATGAATTCCAGCGCGCCGGTGGCGGCGTCGGCACGATACAGCGCGCGGTAGCCGAACAGATCGCCGGCCAGCACCACGGCGGTATCGCCGGGCAGCCAGGCCGCGCCGTAGAGCATGCCGACGGCCTCGACCAGCACGCGGGCGCGCGCCGGCGCGGCGACCGGCAGCAGCCACAGGCGCTGCTGGCTGTGCTGGCCGCGCGTGAAGACGAGCTGGCTGGCGTCGGCCGAGAAGCGCGGGTTCTGGTCGATCAGCGCCTGTTCGCCGGGGTCGGTCAGCGTGCGCACGCTGCCGTCGCGGCGGTCGAGCAGGGCCATCCCGGTGCGGCCGGCCGCGGTGGTCCGGGCGAACGCGATCAGGCGGCCGTCGGGCGAGGCGTCGATGCGGCTGGTCGCCGGCGGCGGCGCGCATTCGCCGATGCGGCGCGACTGCTGTTCGATGAGCTTCTGTTCGTGCAGCTCGCAGGAATTGGCCGTATAGCGCACGAACACGACGGCGCTGTCGTCGTCGACGAACACCGGCGACATGTCCCAGGCGCTGCCGTCGCTGAGCGCATGGCGCGAGCCGCCGTCGCGCGAGGCGATCCAGATCCGCGCCAGGTCCAGCGTCTCGGCCGAGGTCGACCAGGCCAGCCAGCGGCCGTCGCGCGAGAAGCGTCCGCTCTGGTCGAAGCCGGGTTCGACCACGAGCGGCCGCGCGCGGTCCACACGCGTGCGCAGGTCGCTGACGGTCTGCTGCGCGCCGGGCGGCTGCGGCAGCATCCAGGTCAGCAGCGCGACGAGGACGACGACGACGGCGCCGACGACGATGCCGGCGATCTGCGTGCGCCGGCGCGTGCCCGAGTCGGTCAGCGGCAGGCCGCTGGCGTCGAGCAGGGTTGCCAGACGTGCCGGTAGCGGCGCGGGCGGATCGACCGCGGCCGGTACCGCGGCGGCGTCAGCGGGCCCGGCGTCATCCGCGGCGGCGTGCGACGGCACGATGGTTTCCTCGGGTGCGGGCCGGGCGATCAGGCGATAGCCCAGTCGCGGCACGGTCTCGATGTAGCGTGGCGCGCGCGGATCGTCGGCGAGCAGCTGGCGCAGTTCGGCGATCGCGCGCGACAGCGCCTCGTCGTTGACGTAGCGGCCTTCCCAGACGTCGCCCAGCAGCTGCTCGCGGCGCAGCAGGGTGTCCGGTTCGCGCGCGAGCCGCAGCAGCAGTTGCATCTGGCGCGGCTGCAGGCGCACGCGTCCGCTGGCCGCGACCAGTTCGTGATTGGTCGCGTCGACCAGCCAGTCGCCGAGGCGAAACCGCGCCGGCGTGGCCGGACCGGCCGCGGAGGAAGCGCCGGCCGTCATGCGCAAGTCGTTGATCCGCCGGCGCCGGGAGTTCGCGCACGGATCGCGAACGGTTGGCGCAGGAAGGCCGGCGCGGCGGCGATCCAGCCTGTGTTCTCCCGCTCATGCCTGGAGATCCTGCATGCATCGCACACGGAATGGATGGCTACGTGGTCTGGTCCTGCTTTCACTCGGTCTCTCCCTGCACGCCGTCCAGGCGGCGTCCTGCGACGAGGTCCGCGTGCTCGTCAGCGGCTACTACAGCAATGTGCATGTCTATGATGCCTGTACGGGTGCGTTCCTGCGCAACCTCGACGAGGACGGACGCATCCGCGGGCCCCAGGCGGTCAAGCTCGGCCCCGACGGGCGGCTCTGGGTCGTCAGCGAGGACGCGAGCACCCTCCTGCGCTACGACGCCGGCACGCTGGCCTACGTCGACACCTTCGCCCGCGTCCCGCCCGGCTGGGGCATGACCGGTGTGGCGTTCAGCGGCGACAGTGCCTATGTCGGCAGCTATGCGACCGGCGCGCTGCGCCGCTTCGACCTGGCCAGCGGCGAGGCCGAAAACCTGCCGCTGGCCGGCAGCGCGCTGCTGCGCGGCCCCGACAACGGTCTGATGACCGCACCCGACGGCGCGCTGTACATCCCTGGCTACGACAGCGACAACGTCGTGCGTTTCGATCCGCAGAGCCGCAGCTATGCGCCGTTCGTCGCACCGCGCGACAACGGCCTGCGCGCGGCGCGCGGCCTGCTGCTGAATCCGGCCGGCGACCGGCTCTACGTCAGCGGCGAGCGCTCCGGCCGGATCCTGCGCTACCGCTTCCCGGGCGGCGGGCTGGATACCGTGCTGACCACGACGATCGGCACGCCTACCGGCCTGGCCTGGCATCCGGACGGTTCCCTGCTCGTCGCCGGCAACGGCGCGCACGGCGCCGGCGTGCTCAAGGTCGACGCGGCGACCGGCGAGGAGAAGTCGCTGCTGATCCCGGTCGGTTCCGGCGGCCTGTCGGGGCCGACCTACGTCGCCGTAGTTCCGAAGCCGCAGGCAACGGCCGAGACGCCGGACCCGGCCCGCATAGGCTCGCAGTACTGGCTGACCGCGCTGGGCCGGCTGCAGGGCAGCCAGGTCGAGCTCGAGGCGAATACGGCGCTCGGCGCCGCGTTCGGCGCGCAGTTCGACGCGACCCAGGTGCGCAAGCCGCGCTGGGGCAGCCTGCGCCTGAATTTCCTGAGCTGCACCGAGGCGGAGCTGAGCTGGAGCTCCCACGGCGAGAACAGCGCGCGTTTCGGCGACGGCGGCTACCGCATCGAGCGCATGCTGATCACGCCGGCCGTGAACGACTGCCGGCGCACCGGCATCAATGGCGCGCCGAACACGAACTGGCTGCAGGGCGCCTGGTACGGCGGCCCGTCGCGCGACGGGGAGGGGTTCATGCTCGATACGGATGGCAACGGCCTGGTCTTCCTGACCTGGTTCACCTATCGACCCGCGCAATAGCTCACTCCAGCGACGTGGCCGCGGACCGGTTCCGTGGCCTTGGCGCCCGGTCCTGGCCGGGCGCTTTTTTCGTGGACACGGCCCGGCGATGCCGCCGGCCGGGGCCGATTTGCCGCCGCGGGCCGAAAACCGTACCATTTCGGTCTACTTTCGGGCCGCGGCCATGCTACGCGTCAGCAAACTCACCGATTACGCGACCGTCGTCATGAGCGTGCTCGCCGAAGCCGGCAGCGAGGTGCTCAGCGCCCAGGTGCTGGCCGAGCGGGCGCGACTGGAAATTCCCACGGTCTCCAAGCTGCTCAAGCAGCTCGTGCATTCGGGCCTCGTCGAGTCCTTCCGCGGCGTCAACGGCGGCTACCGTCTGGCGCGCGAACCCGCCGCGATCTCCGTCGCCGAAATCGTCGTCGCGATGGAAGGGCCGATCGGCATGACCGAATGCAGCGTCACCAGCGGGCTCTGCGATCACGAGAACCACTGCGGCGTGCGCGGCAACTGGCAGCGCATCAACCAGGCGATCGCCGAAGCCCTGGCCAGCGTCACCCTGGCCGACATGATGAAACCGCCGGGGCCGAAGCGGCCCGTCCCGACGCCGCTGCGCGTCGCCCTGGCATGAACGATCTCTAGGCAGCCCACATGGCCACCGAACGCAACGACATCGAAAACGCGCTGAACCGGCGCTACGAAGCCGGTTTCGTGACGGACATCGAAACCGAATACCTGCCGCCCGGCCTGTCCGAGGACGTGATCCGCCAGCTCTCGGCCAAGAAGAACGAGCCGCAGTGGATGACCGACTGGCGCCTCAAGGCTTATCGCCACTGGCTGACCATGCCGGTGCCGGAATGGGCCAAGCTCCGGATCGGCCCGATCGACTTCCAGGCGATCAGCTACTACGCGGCACCGAAAGCGCGGCCGAAGTCATTGGACGACGTCGATCCGAAACTGCTCGAAACCTACGACAAGCTCGGCGTGCCGCTGCACGAACGCGCCAAGCTCGCCGGTGTGGCGGTCGACGCGGTGTTCGACTCGGTCTCGGTCGGCACCACCTTCCGCAAGGAACTGGCCGAAGCCGGCGTGATCTTCTGCTCCATGTCCGAGGCGATCCGCGAGCATGCGGAGCTCGTGCAGCAGTATCTCGGTTCGGTCGTGCCGGTCGGCGACAACTACTTCGCCGCGCTCAACAGCGCCGTGTTCTCCGACGGCTCGTTCGTGTTCATCCCCAAGGGCGTGCGCTGCCCGATGGAGCTCAGCACGTATTTCCGCATCAACGCGATGAACACCGGCCAGTTCGAGCGCACCCTCATCGTCGCCGAGGACGCCAGCTACGTCAGCTATCTCGAAGGCTGCACGGCGCCGCAGCGCGACGAGAACCAGCTGCATGCGGCCGTCGTGGAGCTGGTCGCGCTGGCCGACGCGCAGATCAAGTATTCGACCGTGCAGAACTGGTATCCCGGCGACGAGAACGGCGTCGGCGGCATCTACAACTTCGTGACCAAGCGCGGCGACTGCCGCGGCGCGCGTTCGAAGATCTCCTGGACCCAGGTCGAGACCGGCTCGGCCATCACCTGGAAATACCCGAGCTGCGTGCTGCGCGGCGACGACTCCACCGGCGAGTTCTATTCGGTCGCGCTGACCCACCACGCGCAGCAGGCCGACACCGGCACCAAGATGATCCACATCGGACGCAACACCAAGTCCAAGATCATCAGCAAGGGCATCAGCGCCGGTCGCGGCCAGAACAGCTACCGCGGCCTGGTCAAGGTGGAAAAGAGCGCCGAGGGCGCGCGCAACTACACCCAGTGCGATTCGCTGCTGATCGGCAAGAAATGCGGCGCGCACACCTTCCCGTACATCGAGGTCAAGCATCCCAGAGCGATCGTCGAGCACGAGGCGACCACCTCCAAGATCTCCGACGACCAGCTGTTCTACTGCCGCTCGCGCGGCCTCGGCGAAGAGGACGCGGTGTCGATGATCGTCGACGGCTTCTGCAAGCAGGTGTTCAAGGAGCTGCCGATGGAATTCGCCGTGGAGGCCAAGAAACTGCTCGAAGTGTCGCTGGAAGGCGCGGTCGGCTGAGGCGCCTGCGCCCGCCGGTCTTTTGAAACCAGAGCCGCGTCGCACGCGGTCTTGCGGAAACCGAACATGCTGAAAATCGAAAACCTCCACGTCCGCGTCGCCGGCAAGGAAATCCTCAAGGGCCTGAACCTCACGGTGAAGCCCGGCGAAGTGCACGCGATCATGGGCCCGAACGGCGCCGGCAAGTCGACCCTGGGCAACGTGCTGGCCGGCCGCGAGGGCTACGAGATCACCGCCGGCACGGTCGATTTCGGCGACAAGGACCTGCTCCAGCTCGAACCCGAGGAGCGCGCCGCCGAAGGCCTGTTCCTCGCGTTCCAGTACCCGGTCGAAATCCCCGGAGTCAACAACACCTATTTCCTCAAGGCCGCGCTGAACGCGCAGCGCAAGTACCGCGGCGAGAGCGAGCTCGACTCGATGCAGTTCCTCAAGCTCGTGCGCGAGAAGCTGCGCGTGCTGCACATCTCCGACGAACTGCTGCACCGCGCGGTCAACGCCGGTTTCTCCGGCGGCGAGAAGAAGCGCAACGAGATTTTCCAGATGGCGCTGCTGGAGCCGCGTCTGGCGATACTCGACGAGACCGACTCGGGTCTCGATATCGACGCGCTGAAGATGGTCGCCGAAGGCGTCAACCACATGCGCAGCGCCGATCGCGCGTTCATCGTCATCACGCACTACCAGCGCCTGCTCGACTACATCGTGCCCGATCAGGTACACGTGCTGGCCGAGGGCCGCATTGTCGAGAGCGGCGACAAGACGCTGGCGCTCAAGCTCGAGGAACATGGCTACGCCTGGATCGAGCAGCGCCGCCTGCCGGAGCATTCCGCCGTATGAGCGCAACGCTGCTGCAAAGCCTCGAGCAGGCCTACGCGCAGCTGCCGCCGGCGGCCATGCAGGCCGGCAGGCTCGGCGAGGCGCGCCGCGCGAGCCTCGCCGCCGCGCTGGCCGACGGCCTGCCCGGCGCGCGCGCCGAACGCTGGCGGCATACCTCGCTGCGCGCGCTGGAACGGCGCGCGTTCTCGCCGCTGCCGGCGACGGCGACGGTCGATCCGGCCGTGCTCGCCGCAATACCGGCGCCGCGCATCGTGTTCGTCAACGGCGTGTTCGCGCCGCAGCTGTCGCAGCTGAAGGATCTGCCCGAGGGCGTGAGCCTGCAGCCGCTGTCGCAGGCGCTACAGCAGGGCGACGTGCGCGAGGTCGAATTCCTCGCACGCCGTTTCGACGCGGCCGACGAGACCTTCGCGCGGCTCAACGCCGCATTCGCGCTGGACGGTCTGCTGCTGCGCGTCGCAGCCGGCGTGCACTGCACGCAGCCGGTCGCGCTGGTCATGCTCGGCGCCGCAGCCGGCGGCGACCATGCCGTGCACCTGCGCCATTGCGTCGAGCTCGGCGAAGACGCCCGCCTGACGTTCTGCGAATACCAGCTCGCCGCTTCGCCGCAGGCGCATCTGCTCAACAGCTTCGCGCATCTGCACCTGCGCCGCGGCGCGCGGCTGGATCACGTGCGCGTGCAGGGCGAGGACGCCGGCGCGACCGTCATGACGCGTTCCGATGCGGTGCTCGGCAGTGAAGCCGACTATCGCCGTACCGATCTGGAGCTCGGCGCGGGCCTGTCGCGGCATGAACTCAATGTCTCGCTGTTCGGCCAGCACGCGCGCGTCGCCGCCGCCGGCGTGCTGCTCGCCGACGGGCGCCGCCATCTCGACACGCGCCTGAACATCGATCACGTCGCGCGCGACACGGCCTGCGACCTCACCTGGCGCGGACTCGGCGCCGATCGCGGCCGCGTCGTGTTCCACGGCGGCATCCTGATCCGCGCCGGCGCCGACGGTACGGCGGCGCAGCTGTCGAACAAGAACCTGCTGCTGTCGGCGAATGCCGAGATCGACACCCAGCCCGTGCTCGAGATCCATGCCGACGAAGTGCAGGCCGCCCACGGCGCGACCGTCGGCCAGCTCGACGACACCGCGCTGTTCTATCTGCGCTCGCGCGGCCTGCCCGAATCCGTCGCGCGCACGCTGCTGACACGCGCTTTCTGCCGCGTCGTGCTCGACGGCATAGCCGACGCCGGCGTGCGCGAACGCACCGATGGGCTGCTCGATGCCCGTCTGCCGCAGGTGGCCGCATGAACGCCGCATTCGATCCGCTGCGCTATCGCGCCGACTTCCCGCTGCTGGCTCGCAAGGTCCATGGCAAGCCGCTGATCTACTTCGACAACGCGAACACGGCGCAGAAGCCGCAGACGGTGATCGACGCGGTCGACGGCTATTACCGCGACTACGCCGCCAACGTCGCGCGCGCCGTGCACACCCTCGGCGAGCAGGCCACCGCCGCCTACGAAGGCGCGCGCGACAAGCTCGCCGCGTTTCTCAATGCCGGCGGCCGCGACCAGCTCGTGCTGACGAGCGGCACGACCCAGGCGATCAATCTCGTCGCCTACAGCTATGCACTGCCGCGGCTGCAGCCCGGTGACGAGATCCTCGTCACGCAGATGGAGCACCACGCCAACATCGTGCCGTGGCAGCTCGTCGCTGCGCGTACGGGCGCCACGGTCAAGGCCGCGCCGATCGACGCCGACGGCGTGCTGCTGCTCGACCGCTTCGAGGCGATGCTGACGCCCCGGGTCAGGCTCGCCGGCGTCGCACACGTGTCCAACGTGATCGGCACGGTCAACCCGGTCGCCGAAATCGCCAGGCTGTGCCGTGCGCGCGGCATTCCGCTGCTCGTCGACGGCTCGCAGGCCTGTCCGCACCAGCGCGTCGACGTGCAGGCCATCGGCTGCGACTTCTACGCGATGACCGGCCACAAGCTGTTCGGCCCCACCGGCACCGGCGCGCTGTGGGCGCGACGCGAGCATCTGCAGGCCATGCCGCCGTTCTTCGGCGGCGGCGAGATGATCCGCACGGTCAGCTTCGACGGCACCGTATTCGCCGATCCGCCGCACAAGTTCGAAGCCGGCACGCCGAACATCGCCGGCTTCATCGGCCTGGGCGCAGCCATCGACTACGTGCAGCGCGTCGGCCTCGAGCGCATCCAGGCCTACGAGGCCGAACTGCTGGCCTATGCGACCGCGGCGTTGCAGAGCGTGCCGGGCCTGCGCCTGTTCGGCCGCGCGCCGCACAAGGCCGCCGTGCTGTCGTTCCTGATCGAAGGCGTGCATGCGCACGACGTGGCGACCTTGCTCGACCACGAAGGCGTGGCCGTGCGTTCGGGCCATCACTGCGCCCATCCGCTGATGCAATTCTTCGGCGTGCCCGCCACGGCGCGCGCGTCGCTGTCGTTCTACAACACGCGCGAGGAAGTCGACGCCTTCGTGCGCGCGCTGGACAAGGTCCGCCGCCTGCTGGCCTGACGTGAACACGCTCTATCGCGACATCGTGCTCGATCACCATCGTGCGCCGCGGCGCCACGGCGCGCTGGCGGCGCCGTCGCATGCCTGCGACGGCGTCAATGCGCTTTGCGGCGACTCGCTGCGCCTGGAACTGCGCGTCGAGCACGGCCGCATCGTCGACTACCGTTTCCGCGGCGAGTGCTGCGCGATCACGACCGCGACGGCTTCGCTGCTCGGCGAGCGCGTGCAGGGTCTGGCGGTCGAGTCGATAGCTCCGTTGCAGCAGGCGTTCGCCGAACTGATCGCCGGCGGCGCGGCCGATCCGGCGCTCGGCGACCTCGCTGCGCTGGCCGAACTCGCGCGCTATCCTGCGCGGCGCAAATGTGCGCTGCTGCCCTGGGCCGCCCTGTCCGGCGCACTGGCCGGCGCGGACCGCACCACTACCGAGAAGGACGCCTCATGAATGCCGTAGCCGAGCAGGCTCCCGTCACGTTCCGCGCGGCCACCACCGCCGACCTGCAGGCCATCGTCGCGCTCGTCGAATCCGCCTACCGCGGCGACGCGAGCAAGCAGGGCTGGACCACGGAAGCCGACTTCCTCGACGGCCAGCGCACCGATCCCGCGTCGGTGGCTGAGCTGATCGGCCGCGGCCATAGCCGCGTGCTGCTGGCCGAGCGCGACGGCGCGCTGCTGTGCTGCTGCCACATCGAGCGACTGTCGCAGGACGGCCGCGCGATCGGCTACTTCGGCATGTTCGCCGTCGATCCCACGCAGCAGGGCAGCGGCGTCGGCCGCTTCGTGCTGGCCGAGGCCGAGCGCATCGCGCGCGAGGAATGGGGCTGCGACGAGATGCAGATGACCGTCATCACGATACGCGACAGCCTGATCGCCTGGTACGAGCGCCGCGGCTATGCGCGCACCGGCGTGCTCAAGCCGTTTCCGTACGGCGACGCGCGCTTCGGCATTCCCAAGCGCGACGACCTGCAGTTCGAAGTGCTGGCCAAGACCCTCTGAGCGCCGCGCGCATGAACGTTTCCTGGATCCGCGTCTGCGCCACGGCCGAGCTGCTGCCCGGCGAATACCGCATCGCCTGGGACGGCGACGTCGCGATCGCCGTGTTCAACATCGACGGCGAGCTGTATGCGGTCGAGGATGTCTGCACGCATGACGGCGGCGAACTGGCCGGCGGCCCGGTCGACGGCTATGCGATCGAATGCGTGCGTCACGGCGCGCGCTTCGACCTGCGTACCGGCGCCGTGCTCTGTCCGCCGGCCTACGAGCCGATCGCGAAATTCCCGGTCAAGGTCGAAGCCGGCGCGGTGTTCACGCGGGACGATCGCTGGGATTGAAACGTGTAAGGTTGCGGCGAGCGTAGCGAACCGCAACGTCGTGCTGCTTCCGCTGCGAAAGGCCGTTGTCAAAGCCATCGGCGAGGCGTGCGGGGTCTCCTTCGGTGGCGGTTCCTTGCAGGCCGCATACCTCGAAGTTGCGGTTCGCTGCGCTCGCCGCAATCTGCGTCGCATTGGTCCTGATTGAGACTGATTCTCATTTGTGCTGTAATCCGGGCCCCTGCGCCGATGCCCGGCGCGTCAGCGACCGCCGGCATTCCGATCTCCATGGCCCACGATCCGCAACGCCGCGCCGGGTGGCTCAAGACGCTGCATCAGTGGCACTGGATCTCCTCGGCGGTCTGCCTGATCGGGCTGATCCTGTTTGCGTTCACCGGCATCACCCTGAACCATGCGAGCCAGATCGGCGCGACGCCGGTCGTCAGCAATCGCCAGGCGACCTTGCCGGCGCCGTTGCGCGAGGTGCTGGCCGCGCGCGGCGGCGAGGGCCGCCGGCCGGTCGACGCCGAGCTCGCGCGCTGGTTCGCCGATGCGCTCGACGTGCAGGTCGCCGGCGCCGAGGCCGAATGGAGCGCGAGCGAAATCTATCTGTCGTTGCCGCGCGCCGGCGGCGACGCCTGGGCCAGCGTCGATCTGGCCGGCGGCGCGGTCGAGTACGAGCGCACCGACCGCGGCTGGATCGCCTGGCTCAACGACCTGCACAAGGGCCGCAACACCGGCCCGGCCTGGACCTGGTTCATCGACGTATTCGCGCTGGCCTGTCTGGTGTTCGCGGTCACCGGCCTGCTGCTGCTGCAGCTGCACGCGCCGCGGCGGCCGGCGACCTGGCCGACCGTCGTGCTGGGTCTGGTGATTCCGCTGCTGCTCATCCTGCTGTTCATTCATTGACGAGGTAGTCATGCATCTGCGACAGAAACTCTTCGCCGCCCTGGCCGTGCTGAGCGCCGGCGGTGCCGACGCCGCGGGCCTGAACGTCGGCGTCGAAATTCCCAAACTCGATGTCGCCGAGTACCACCGGCCCTATGTCGCGGTCTGGGTCGAGCGGCCGGACAACAGCGTCGCGACGAACCTGGCCGTCTGGTACCAGCAGAAGGGCGGCAAGGACGCAGCTACCGGCAAGCAGGAGCAGGGCACGAAATGGCTGGCGGACCTGCGTCAGTGGTGGCGCCGCAGCGGCCGCAGCGCGAGCCTGCCGATCGACGGCGTCAGCGGCGCGACGCGCCCGGCCGGCATGCACACCTTGAATTTCGACGACAGGCAGCCGCAGCTCGCCGCGCTCAAGCCCGGCAAATACGCGCTGGTCGTGGAAGCCGCGCGCGAAGTCGGCGGTCGCGAACTCGTGCGTATTCCGTTCGACTGGCCGCCGGCCCAGGCACAGCACGCCGACGCGAAAGGCGAGGTGGAAATCGGCCGCGTGTCGGTCGATCTGGCGCCGTGAGGACGGCGGCGGTCCGCATCGCCGGTGCGTCCTGAGCGCCTTGCGGCCGCAGCAACCCAACTCTCGCAACCGGCGCCGCCGCAGGGCCGCGCCGCACTGAACCGATACGGAGGTACCGATGAAAGCGCTGCGTCCTCTCGCTGTACTCGCCCTGAGCCTGTTCGCCGCCGCCGCGGCCCAGGCGCACAAGTCCTGGCTGCTGCCGTCGGCCACGGTGCTGACCCAGGACCAGTGGATCACGGTCGATGCGGCCGTCTCCAACGACCTGTTCTACTTCAACCACGTGCCGCTGCGCCTGGACAACCTGGAAATCACCGCGCCGGACGGCAGCACGGTGCAGGCGGAAAATCCGTTCACCGGCAAGTTCCGCTCCAGCTTCGACCTGCATCTGGCCAAGCCCGGCACCTACAGGCTCGCGCTGGTCAACAGCGGTCTGTTCGCGAGCTATGAGCTCAACGGCGAGAAGAAGCGCTGGCGCGGCAAGGCCGAGGACATGGCCAGGGAAATTCCGGCCGACGCGAAGAACGTCGAGATCACCCAGTCGGCCGGCCGCGTCGAAACGTTCGCGACCGCCGGCGCGCCGAACGAGACCGCGCTGAAGGCCACCGGCAAGGGGCTGGAGCTCGTGCCGCTGACGCATCCGAACGATCTGTTCGCGGGCGAGGCCGCCAGGTTCCGCTTCACGCTCGACGGCAAGCCGGCCGCGGATCTGGCCGTGGAGATCGTTCCGGGCGGCAGCCGCTGGCGCAATGCGCAGAACGAGATCGCGCTGAAGACCGACAGGAACGGCGAGATCAGCGTGACCTGGCCGGCAGCGGGCATGTACTGGCTGGAGACGGGCCTGCAGGACAAGAATGTCACGCTGCCCAAAGCGACCTCGCGGCGCGCGAGCTATGTCGCGACGTTCGAGGTCCTGGCGCAGTAAGCATGCCGCGTCGTCGTCGCCGCAACGCCGGCATCGGAGCCGGCGCATGAATGCCGCGGCGCTCGCGCGCCGCGTGCTGCCGCGCGGTCTGCTGCGCTGGCCCGTGCGTGCCTGGAACGGCAGCAGCATGGGCACGACCTGGTCGGTCAAGGTCTGCGCGCGCCGGCGGCCCGAGGCTGCGCGCGTGCAGACGGCGATCGACGCGGCGCTGGACGGCGTCGATCGGCAGATGAGCACCTGGCGCGCCGATTCGGATCTGAACCGCTACAACCGCACCGCCGCGCCAGGCTGGGTCGAACTGCCGGACGATTGCTACCTCGTCGTCGCCACGGCGCTCGACGTCGCTGCGCAGACCGACGGCGCCTACGATCCGACCGTAGGCCCGCTGGTCAATCTCTGGGGCTTCGGCCCCGATGGCCGCCGCGTTGCTCCACCGGACGCCGCCGCGATCGCGCACGCGCGTGCCGGCTGCGGCTGGCAGCGGCTGCGCTGCGATGTCGCGCGGCGCGCGGTCTGGCAGCCCGGCGGCGCGCAGCTGGATCTGTCGGCCATCGCCAAGGGCTTCGCCGTCGATCAGGTCTGCGCGCAATTGCATGCGCTGGACATCCACGACTATCTCGTCGAGGTCGGCGGCGAGCTGCGCGCGCAGGGCCGCCGCGGCGACGGCCGGCCCTGGTACGTCGCGATCGAAGCACCCGACGACGACAGCGCGGCCCTGCCGCTTGTCGGCGTGCTGAGCGACGGCGCGATCGCGACCTCGGGCGACTATCTGCGCTATTTCGAGAGCGCCGGCCAGCGCTATTCGCACACCATAGACCCGCGCACGGCCGAGCCCGTGCGTCATGCGCTGGCGTCGGTCAGCGTGCTGCACGAACAGGCCATGCTCGCCGACGCCTATGCGACGGCGTTCAGCGTGCTCGGCGCAGACGACGGCCTGGCGTTCGCGCAGCGTCACGGCATCGCCGCTCGCTTCGTCAGTCGCGCGGCACAGGGATTGGCCAGCGCCGAGTCCAGCGCGTTCGCGCGCTTCCGTCGCGCATGAGCGAGGTCGCGCAGCGGCTGCGCGCCGCGGCCGGGCAGGCGCTGGCGCTGCTCGCGCTTGCAGCTGCAGCCTTGATGGCCGCGTGCTGGCAGCGCGCGCCGCTGACCTGGCCGACGGCGGATGCGTCACGCGTCGGTGCAGCGGCCGCAGTGCTCGCCGCGTTCGTCGCGTTGTGTTTTCTGCAGGTCTGGCGTCGGCGCCGCGTTGCGCCGGAGATCGCCGCGTCGGCGGCCGGCGACGCCGTGCTCGTCGCCTATGCGAGCCAGACCGGCACGGCCGAAGATCTCGCGCGACGCACCTGGCGGGCACTCGTCGATGCCGGCTGCACCGCGCGCCTCGTCGCATTCGATGCGCTCGATGCGGCAACCTTGCGCGCCGCGCCGCGCGCGCTGTTCGTGGTCAGCACCAGCGGCGAAGGCGACGCGCCGGACATGGCTGCCGGCTTCGTGCGCCGCGTGCTCGGGCAATCGCTGCCGCTGCCGGATTTGCACTACGGCGTGCTCGCGCTCGGCGACAGCGAGTACGCGGATTTCTGCGGCTTCGGCCGCCGCCTCGATGCCTGGCTGCGCCGGCAGGGCGCGCAGGCGCTGTTCGACCGCGTCGACGTGGACAATGCCGATCCCGGCACCTTGCGCCACTGGCAGCATCAGCTCGGCGTGATCGCCGGCAGCACCGAAACGCCCGACTGGTCGCCGCCGCGCTACGCGCCCTGGCGTCTCGTCGCGCGCCGTCTGCTCAATCCCGACAGTCTCGGCGGTCCCTGCTACCTGCTGCGCCTGCAGGCGCCGGCCGGCGAAACGCCCGACTGGCAGGCCGACGGCGTCGCCGAGATCGGCCCGCGCCATGGCGCCGACGCGGTTGCCGCGCTGCTGCTTCGCTGCGGCATAGCCGGCGAGCAGCGCGGCGCCGACGGCGAGCGTTTCGCCGATGTGCTCGCGCGCCGGCAATGGCCCGACGGCGGGCCGGAACCGGGCACCGATGTCGGCGCCTGGCTCGCTGCGCTGCCCGCGCTGGCGCATCGCGAATACTCCATCGCCTCGATCCCGGCCGACGGCGCCGTCGAACTGCTCGTGCGCCAATGGCGCCGCGCCGACGGCAGTCTGGGTCTGGGGTCGGGCTGGCTTACGGCGCAAGCGGCGCTCGGCGCGGCCATCGACCTGCGTCTGCGCCGCAACCGCCAGTTCCATGCGCCGGCCGTCGAAGCGCCGCTCGTCCTCGTCGGCAACGGCACCGGCATCGCCGGCCTGCGCGCGCTGCTGCGCGAGCGTGCCGCCGCCGGCACCGGCGCCACGCGCAACTGGCTGCTGTTCGGCGAACGCCAGCGCGAGCGGGACTTCTTCTTCGCCGACGAGATCGCCGCCTGGCAGCGCAGCGGTCTGCTCGAACGCGTCGATCTCGCGTTCTCGCGCGACCAGGCCGAGCGTGTCTACGTGCAACGGCGCCTGCGCGACGCCGCCGACGCGCTGCGCGAATGGATCGCGGCGGGCGCCTGCGTCTATGTCTGCGGCAGCCTGCAGGGCATGGCGCCGGCCGTCGATCACGAATTGCGCGCCGCACTCGGCAGCGATGCGGTCGACGCGCTGATCGACGCGGGCCGCTACCGGCGCGACGTGTACTGAGCGCAGTTCCGTTCGTACCCCGCGCGGCCGATCGGGACGCAGCAGGACAGATCTGACATTCGTGCCGGCAGGCCCGGTCGGCTGGCGCAGTCCGAGGCCGCAACGGCCTCAGGACGTACGCGAATTCGGTTGCGAGAATTATTGCGAATCATTCTCGTTCACTGTTAACCTTGCGTGATCGCTGGCCGTCGGCGCCGGGTGCGCAGGCGGCTCGCCAGGGGAATTCGATTCCGCCACGCCTACGCGATACCGCCGGCGCGCCGTTACGGGCGAGCCGAATCCTCTTGTCCCGCCGAAAGAATCAGGGAAGCCTCATGTCGAATTCCTCCCGCTACATCCGTTCCGCTGCCGCCACGCCGCCGCGCCTGCTGACGACCGCTCTGGGCCTGGCGCTGGTCTCGGCGACGGCGCCGGTGCTGGCCGATGTGACCAGCGATCCCGTCTCGGCCGAATCGCCGCAGACGCCGGATGGCGCCGGCGGCCGCCGCGGCCGCGAAGAAACCAAGCTGGACGCGGTCGACGTGCAGGGCGTCGCGACGAAGGAAGCGACTTCACCCAAGTACACGGCGCCGCTGCGCGACACGCCGCAGACCATCGAGGTCGTGCCGCAGGAAATCATGGCGCAGCAGAATCTGCTGTCCCTGCGCGACGTGCTGTCCACCTTGCCCGGCATCACCTTCGGCGCCGGCGAAGGCGGCGGCGGTTTCGGCGACAGCATCAACCTGCGCGGCTTCGCCGCGAGCAACGACATACAAGTGGACGGCGTCCGTGACAGCGCGCAGTACTCGCGCACCGACACGTTCAATCTCGAACAGATCGAAGTCGTCAACGGCGCGAACTCGGTGTATTCCGGCGCCGGCTCGGTCGGCGGCACGATCAATCTGGTTTCCAAGGCCGCGCGCCAGGGCGATTTCAATCATCTTTCCGCGGGCGTCGGCACCGACGCCTACGCCCGCGTCACCCTGGACAGCAACCGCATGATCGGCGAGTCCATGGCCGTGCGCGTGAACCTCATGGGGCACCGCAACGACGTGCCCGGCCGCGACGTGGAGCAGATGAAGCGCTGGGGTTTCGCGCCGTCGATCGCATTCGGTCTCGGCAGCGACACGACGTTCACCCTGAGCTACCTGCACCAGTACGACGACAACACGCCGCAATACGGCGTGCCGTATTTCTTCGCCGGCGATCGCGGCTTCGCGCTGCCGGGCCTGGATACCGGCACGTATTACGGCTATCGCAACGTCGACACGCAGGAAATCGAAGTCGATTCGTTCACCGGCGTGCTCAGTCACGTATTCAGCGACAGCCTGAGCCTGCGCAACTTCACGCGCGTGCAGGAAGTGAAGCAGCTGACCATCGTCGATCCGCCGCAGGGCACGTACTGCCTCGCGAACAACCGCACGCCGATCGGCGGCAGCTGTTCGGTCACTTCAACGCCGGTCGCCGGCCAGCCGCCGGTCACCATCGTCGTTCCGGTCGACACCTGGATGCCCAGCGGTCCGCGCGGCAACGTGCGCGACACGACCAACCGCATGCTCGTGAACCAGACCGACCTGACCGCGAATTTCGCGACCGGCGCGATCGCTCACACCCTGGTCGGCGGCTTCTCGCTGATGCACGAGTCCTACACCCTGGACGGCAGCAGCGAGTTCCGCAACGCCGACGGCAGCAATCCCTACCTCGCGCCGGGCCATCTGCCGTTCACCGATCCGTTCAATCCGGACACCTGGTATACGGGCCCGCGCAACCGCACCCTGACGAGCAAGATCGACGGCGAACTCGACAACGCGGCGGTCTACGCATTCGACACCCTGAAGTTCAGCCCGCGCTGGGAAGCCAACGTCGGCGTGCGCTACGAGCACAACGAAGGCAGCAGCACGACCTACACCGTGTCCACCGCGCCGGGCGCTGCCGGCCCGATCGGCACGATCACCGGCGCCGCCGCGCCGGCCAGGAACAGCGACGATCTGTTCTCCTATCGCGCCGGCCTCGTGTTCAAGCCGGTGGAAGCGGGCAGCATCTATCTGGCCTACGGCAACTCCAAGACGCCGTCCAAGGCCTCGGTCAACGGTTCCTGCACGCGCAACGCCGACCCGACCCTGGGTACCAACAACTGCACGGTCGATCCGGAATTGGCGATCAACTACGAGCTCGGCGTGAAGTGGGAGCTGTTCGATCAGCGCGTCGCGCTGAACGCGGCGATCTTCCGCAACGAGCGCGAGAACTACCGGGTCAACGATCCGAACAATCCGGACAATCCGTCGGGCCAGCAGGCGCTGGACGGCAAGGCCCGCGTCGACGGCGTCATCCTCGGCCTCAGCGGCAACCTGACGCGCAACTGGGCGGTCTACGCCAACTACACCTACCTCGATAGCGAAGTGCTGCAGGGCGTGTCGAACCTGGCCGCCAGCGGCGGCGCCGACTACGCGCGCGGCGACGCGCTGCTGGCCGTGCCCGAACACGCGTTCAACGCCTGGACCACCGTGGACGTGGGCCGCTGGCAGTTCGGCTACGGCGTGAACTACCAGGGCGAGTACTACCTGAACCAGCACAGCGCGACCAACCTCAACGGTCCGCTGGCCAAGGCCGACGACTACTGGGTCCACCGCGCGATGGTCGCCTGGAACGTCAACCGCGACCTGCGCCTGCAGCTCAACGTCAACAACCTGTTCGACAGGGAGTACTTCACGCGCGTACGCACGAGCGCCAGCGGCTGGGCGACGCCGGGCGAGGGCCGCCAGTTCACGCTGCAGGCCAACTACGCGTTCTGAGTTGCGTGGCTGGGCCGCCGCAGGGAAGCGGCGGCGCTTTGCGAAACGACGGCCTGGCGCGAGTCCGGCCGTTCGTTTTGTTTTAGTGAATTGTCAACAAATAGTCATTGCGCCGTGATTGTCCGTCGAGCCGCCGGTTTGATCCGGATCAAGCACGGCGCGGCTCCGATCGCTACCATGAATGCATTCATCTGCCACCGGGCGCCGCCATGCTGCTCCACGTCGCCAACGTACTGACTCCCGAAGAAGTCGCGCACTGCCGCCGCCGTCTCGACACGGCCGACTGGCTGGACGGCCGTCTGACCGCCGGTTACCAGTCCGCCAAGGCCAAGCACAATCTGCAGCTGGCCGACGACAGCCCGGTCGCGCGCGAGCTCGGCGCGCTGATACTCGACAAGCTGCAGCGCCATCCGACCTTCGTCGCCGGCGCGCTGCCGCGGCGCATCTTTCCGCCGCTGTTCAATTGCTATCGCGAAGGCCAGGCCTTCGGCTTCCATGTCGACAATGCCGTGCGCTATCCGCGCACGGGCGACGACCGCAGTCCGCTGCGTACCGATCTGTCGGCGACCCTGTTCCTCAACGATCCCGACGATTACGACGGCGGCGATCTCGTCGTCGAGGACAGTTTCGGCACGCACAGCGTCAAGCTGCCGGCCGGCGACCTGATCCTGTACCCGGCCAGCAGCCTGCATCAGGTGCAGCCGATCACGCGCGGCGAGCGCATCGCCTCGTTCTTCTGGATACAGAGCCTGGTCCGCGACGAAGGCGAGCGCCGCCTGCTGTTCGACCTGGACCTCGCGATCCAGAACCTGACGCCGGTCCAGCCCGAGCATCCGGCGCTGGTGTCGCTGGTCGGCGTCTACCACAACCTGCTGCGGCGCTGGTCGGAAGCCTGAGCTCGCCGCAGTCCGATGCGACGCCTCAGCCCGGCCGCGTCAGCTTGACCAGTACGAGCTCGCCGCCACCGTTCAATACGAGCGGCGCGCCGCCGCTCTGCGCGAAGTCGATCACAAGGGTTTCGCCGGCCTCGATGCGTGGCAGTTCGGCGTGATGGTTGACGACCGCATGGCCCTGGGCGACGTGGACGATCCAGCTCGTCGCGGCGGCCGGGAACAGCAGCTGCGCGCCGACGATGGGCCGCGCAAGCAGCTCGGCCGCATAGCGGCCGCGGCGCACCATGACGTTGAAATCGCGCGTAGGGCCGTCCAGCAGACGGCAGCTGACCGGTGCTTCGCCGGGAAACGCATGCTTCTGGTAGCGCTGGGTCAGCGCCACGGCCGCGTCGTCGCCGATCAGCAGGGCGACGCCGCCGCCGTCGAGCAGCATGAGCTCGCGGTCGATGCCGGGAAAAATGGAAAAATCGCCGTCCTGGGCGATCTCGGCGATCGAAATGCGCCAGTCGAACTCGTCGTCGCCGGCGCTGCGCGCGATTTCGGTCGTGATGCCGCCGCCGTTCTTCCAGGCCATGCGGCGATAGTCGTGGGCGCGCAGTAGGCGCAGCGCAGTCATCGGCGCTCCAGCACGGCGTGCAGCTGCGCGGTCGACGTCGCCAGGCTTTCTTCCCAGCTGAAGCCGACGATGGCCGCGCCGGTGCAGGCGTCGGGGAAGTCCTCGGCCTGGCCCGGCGCGAGCAGATGGCGGTAATCGACAGTCACTTCCGTGCCCGGCGCCAGGTCGCGCAGCGCGAACACGAAGCCCAGATGCCACAGGCCGGTCGGATCGAACGCGTGGTTGATGTAGCACTCGTCCGGCCATTCCGGCGTGACGGTGTAGCGGTCCTCGAACCAGCGCACCGTCGCCGGCAGCAGTTGCGCCGCATCGGGCCGCTGCGCGATCTCGTCGAAGCGGAACACCTCGGGAATCGCGTCGGGCGCGGTGATCAGGCGGCCGCGCGCGACGGGCTCGTCGAGGAACAGCCCCTTGCCGGCGCCCGGGATCAGCGAATCGGCGACGTGGTAGCGCGGCAGTATCATGCCTGCGGCGCCGTGCCGGTCTGTCCGCTGGTGCCGGCCATCAGTAGGTCCGGTCCACGGCGTAGCGCGCCAGCGCATCCAGCGCATCGCGCGCGGCCGAGGCCGGCAGCGCACGCAGGCTGCTGCGCGCCGATTCCGCATAGCCCAGCGCGCGGTCACGCGTGAGCTCCAGCGCGCCGGAGTCGCGGATCGCGGCGATGACGTTGTCGAGCGAATCCAGGCCGCCGGACTCGATCGCGCGGCGCAGGCTCTGCGCCTGCTCCGGCGCGCTGCGCGCGATCGCGTAGATCAGCGGCAGGGTGGGTTTGCCTTCGGCGATGTCGTCGCCGATGTTCTTGCCCAGGGTGCCCGCATCGGACACGTAGTCGAGCAGGTCGTCGGCGATCTGGAACGCATAGCCCAGATCCAGGCCGAAGCGGTACAGCGCGTCTTCCTGTTCCGGCGGCAGGCCGGCCAGCACGGCGCCCAGGCGCGTGGCCGCGCCGAACAGCACGGCGGTCTTGCGTTCGATCACGCGCAGGTAGGCGGTCTCGTCGGTATCCGGGTTGCCGATGTTCAGCAGCTGCAGCACTTCGCCTTCGGCGATCGCGTTGGTCGTGTCGGCGAGGATCTGCATGACGCGCATGCGCTGCAGTTCGACCATGAGCTGGAACGAGCGCGAATAGAGAAAATCGCCGACCAGCACGCTGGCTGCGTTGCCCCACATCGCGTTGGCGGTCTTGCGGCCGCGGCGCAGGTCGGATTCGTCGACGACGTCGTCGTGCAGCAGGGTTGCGGTATGGATGAACTCGATGACCGCGGCCAGCTGCACGTGTTCGTCGCCGCGGTAGCCGGCCGCCCGAGCGGCGAGCAGATGCAGCATGGGGCGCAGCCGCTTGCCACCGCCGCCGACGATATGCGCCGAGATCTGGTTGATCAGCACGACATCGGAGGCCAGGCGGGTGCGGATCAGGGTGTCCACGGCCTGCATGTCGGGCTTGGCGAGAGCCTGGACGGCGGCGAAATCGAGGGTGGCGGACGACGGAGCCGCGGCGGCGCTGGGCATCGGAACGGAAACTCGGGCGGAATTCGGCCGGATTATAGCGACGCCCGGTGCTGCCCGCGGCCACGACCTTGGCCGCAGGCCGGTCTGCGGCGTTTCGCCGCGATCCGGCGCCCGGCGTGTGCGCGGGCAGGCCGGATGAATCCCACCCCGTGGCGGGCGGTGTTCCGAGGAAGGGCGTCGTGCCTGCGTGGTATCGTTCCGTCCCTGAAGGGGCGGCAGGCCCACGCAACAAGGAAAATTTCATGGCACGCGGCATCAACAAAGTCATTCTCGTCGGCAACGTGGGCAAGGATCCCGAGACCCGCTACAGCGCCGGCGGCATGGCCGTCACCACCATCAGCGTGGCCACGTCCGAATCCTGGAAGGACAAGCAGACGGGCGAGCAGAAGGAAAAGACCGAGTGGCACCGGGTCAAATTCTTCGGTCGTCTTGCCGAGATCGCCGGCGAATACCTGAAGAAGGGCAGCCAGGTCTATGTCGAAGGCTCGCTGCGCACCGAGGAATACGAAAAGGACGGCGTCAAGCGCTATTCCACCGACATCGTCGCGGCGGAAATGCAGATGCTCGGCGGTCGTCCGGGCGGCGGCGACATGGAAGGCGACGGCTCGCGCGGCGGCGGCTACGAAGGCAGCGGTTCCCGCGGTGGCGGTGGCGGTGGCGGCGGTGGTTACGAGCGCGGTCCCGCGCGCGGCCCGCAGTCGGCGCCGCAGCGCAGCGCACCGCAGCCGGTGCAGAACACCGGTTTCGACGACGACGACATTCCGTTCTGAGCCCGGCGCGGCTGGTGTCAGGCAGCCGTGAATCAGGCGGCAGTGAGAAGGTCCGCTTCGCGCGGACCTTTTCTTTTGGCGGCTTCGTTGCGGTGACGGCCGCGCGCGTGGTTCGGGCCGTGCCTGCGCAGCGGCGCGACGACGATGCCGGCGCCCGGGACCGGCATCGCCGATGCGCCAGACTCAAGCCGTGCGCCGGTCCGGTGCCGCGGCGGCACCGCCTGGCGAAAACGATCGGCAACGGCCGGTTCCGGCGGGCGCCGCCGGTCTGATCCGGTCCGGTGCCGCCTGGCGAAAACAAACACGGTGGTGGCCGGCCGGCACGGCGGTGCAGAAACGGGCGCTGCCGCGCGCCGCGCCACGAGGGATGGATGGCGGGAGGGACGAGGATGCGCAGTTCGATCTGGCGCCAGGCCCTGGCGATGTGGCTGGCCGGGTTCGCGGGCGTGGTCGTGGTGGCCGTCGGCGTAGTCCCGGCGCTGCTCGCCGGCAAGCCCTTGCCGCTGCCGGTCTGGGCCGTGTCGCTGATCTCGGCGGTGCAGAGCGGCGGCCTGCTCGCGCTGGCGGTCTGGTCGGGGCTGTCGCTGGCGCCGCGCGTCGGGCTGCGCGCGCCGTTGTTCGAGGCGATCGGCGCTTCGGCGCCGCTGGCAGCGGCGCTGCGCCCGCAATGGCTGGCTGGCCTGCTCGGCGGCCTGGCCGCCGGCGCCGCGCTGAAGATGCTGTCCGCGCTGGCGCCGGCCCAGCTCGCCGCGGCGGCGCCGGCGCTGGACCTGCCGTTGGCCGCACGCCTGCTCTACGGCGGCATCACCGAGGAACTGCTGCTGCGCTGGGGCCTGATGTCGGCGCTGCTGTGGCTGTTCTGGCGCCTGCTGCAGCGCGCGAGCGGCCGGCCGTCGACGGCCGGCGTCGCCGCGGCCATCGTCGCTGCGGCGCTGCTGTTCGGCCTGGGCCATCTGCCCGCGGCCGCGGCGCTGACCGGCGGACTGACCGCGCCTGTCGTCGGCTACGTCATCGGCGCCAATGCCGTATTCGGCGTGCTCGCCGGCTGGCTCTTCTGGCGCTTCGGCCTGGAGGCGGCAATGCTCGCCCATGCGACGGCGCATCTGCTGCTTTACTTCTCCGCCTGAGCCGGCGCCGGCGTCTCTGGCCCGCCGGCGCCGTACGGTCACTGGAAACCGTAGCGGAAGATCCGGTCCGGCAGCGGCCCGGTCGCGTTGCTGATGCGCTGGGCGAGCACGCGGCTGCGCGTCGGGTCGATGCTGCTCAGGTAGGTGCCGACGAACAGCGGCCGGCCGTAGGCGTCCAGATGCAGTTGGCCGGACGCGTCCGGCCCGAGGTCGCCGGTGCCGCCGCTGCCGACGAGGCAGAGCGCGCTGAGGCTGGTCAGGCAGCCGCCGTAGGAGGCTTCGGGCGCCAACGTGGCCGTGAACGCCTGTACCAGGAAATAGTTCGGCCCCGTGTCGCTCTGGCCGGCGGCGATCACGCGCGAGCCGCTCGCGTCGGCGAAGCGCACGTCGCGGAAGCCGGCGTTGCCGCCGGTGCCGGGTTCCAGCCGTTCCGCGGTCTGGGTGCCGTTGTCGGCGAACCGCGCGATCGCCGCCTGAGGTGTTGCGCCGTTGGTCGCGAAGCTGCGGCCGACGATGACGATGTCGTTGTTCGCCGCCACGTCGACGCCGTAGACCTCGTCGCTGTGTGCGTTCAGGGTGCCGAAGTAGTAGACGCGCCGGCCGTTGTTGATCGCGGTGTAGCCGCCGTTGAAATTGCAGCTGGAATTGCAGAACGACGCATCGCTGCTGCCGTCGGCGTTGAGCCGGGCCAGCGCGACGCGGGTGCGCGAGATCGCGCTGTCGAGGGCGAGGCCGGCGATCACGATGCGGCCGTCGTTGCCCACTGCAACGGCATTGGGCTGGTCCAGCTGCGTGGCGGGTCCGAGGTCGAAGAACACCGCCGCCTTGCCGTCGCCGCTGAAGGTCGTGTCCAGGCCGCCGTCGGCGGCACGCAGGCGCGCGATGCCGAAATCCGTGTCGCCGACGCTCGCGCGCTGGACCGAGCCGACGACGACGACGTTGTCGTAGCGGTCCACGGCGACGGCCGTCACATAGTCGTTGTTGGCCTGGCCCAGGCCGAAGTCGACCGTGGTGCCGCCGTCGCCGGCGAAGCTGGTGTCGTCGCTGCCGTCGGGGTTGAAGCGCACGACGCCGAAATCCGCGCCGCTGGCGCCGCCCTGGTAGTCGCCGACCACGACGATGCGGCCGCGGCTGTCCACGGTCGCCGCCCGGACCGACTGCAGCGCGGCGGCCTTGACCCGGGCGAACCCGTCGGAGCTGCCGTTGGCGCCGATGAACTGCAGCCCGATGCAGGCCGGATCGTTGCAGACGCCGGGCTGGCTCGCCCATTCGAACACGATGACGCTGCGACCCGCCGGCAGCGGCAGCAGGGCGATGCCGCGAAAGTTCGACAGGCCGTCGATCGTCAGGCGGCGGCCGGGCTCGGGCTGCTCGGCCGTCGCGGCGAGCGGGAGTCCGAGCAGCAGGAGCAGGGACAGGGCGGCACTACGCATGGCGGGCTCGATACAGGGAAGGAACCTTGCACTACGCATCGCCGCTGCCGACCCTGACATCGGCCGCCGGACGCCGCCGCAGGGCGCGCGCCGGCAGGGCGGGCTGCGGAGCGGCGCGGGCGGCCTTCTGGTAGGCTTTCGGGCTCTCCGGCCGCTTTGGGCCGGCTCAAGGGATCTCGGAGCGACCGTACCGCATGAAAACCCTGCTCGTGACTGGTGGCGCCGGCTTCATCGGCGGCAATTTCGTGCTGGATCTGCTCGGGCAGGGCGGCTTCCGCGTCGTCAATCTCGACAAGCTGACCTATGCCGGCAATCTCGACACCCTGGCTCCGCTCAAGGCCAATCCTGACCACATCTTCGTCCAGGGCGACATCGGCGACCGCGCGCTGATCGAGCGCCTGCTGGCCGAGCATCGCCCCGACGCCATCGTCAACTTCGCCGCCGAATCCCACGTGGACCGCTCCATCGACGGACCGGCCGAGTTCGTGCAGACCAACGTCGTCGGTACCCTGAACCTGCTCGAGCGCTCGCTGGCCTACTGGCGCGACCTGTCGCTGGAGCGTCAGGACGGCTTCCGCTTCCTGCACGTGTCCACCGACGAGGTCTACGGCTCGCTGGGCCCGGTCGGCAAGTTCACCGAGGAAACGGCGTATGCGCCGAACTCGCCGTATTCCGCGTCCAAGGCCGCTTCCGACCACCTCGTGCGCGCGTTCCACCACACCTACGGCATGCCGACGCTGACGACGAACTGCTCGAACAACTACGGCCCGTATCAGTTTCCCGAAAAGCTCATTCCGCTGATGATCCAGAAGGCGCTGGCCGGCGAGGCGCTGCCGGTCTACGGCGACGGACGCAACGTGCGCGACTGGCTCTACGTGCGCGACCACTGCCGCGCGATCCAGCGCGTGCTCCAAGCCGGCCGCACCGGCGAGGTCTACAACGTCGGCGGCGATTCCGAGCGCGAGAACATCCACGTGGTCAGGACCATCTGCGCGCTGCTCGACCAGCGCCGCCCGCTGGCCGACGGCCGCCGTCGCGAAAGCCTGATCAGCTACGTCAAGGACCGCCCGGGCCACGACCGCCGCTACGCGATCGACTCCAGCAAGCTGCAGCGCGAGCTCGGCTGGGTGCCGCAGGAAACCTTCGAGAGCGGCATCGCGCGCACGGTGGACTGGTACCTGGACAACCAGGCCTGGTGCGGCCGCGTGCTCGACGGCAGCTACCGCATGGAGCGCCTCGGCGGCGCCTGATCGGCCGCGACACCGCCGCGCGTCCGCGCGGCACGCAATGCAGGACGGCAACGCAGGAAAACCCACGTGACGACGAAGAAAGGCATCATTCTCGCCGGCGGCTCCGGCACGCGGCTCTATCCGCTGACCCAGGTGGTCAGCAAGCAGCTGCTGCCGGTCTACGACAAGCCGATGATCTACTACCCGCTCAGCGTGCTGATGCTGGCCGGCATCCGCGAGGTGCTGGTCATCAACACGCCGCACGAGCAGGCGCTGTTCAAGCAGCTGCTCGGCGACGGCTCGCAGTGGGGCCTGTCGATCACCTACGCCGCGCAGCCTTCGCCCGACGGCCTGGCCCAGGCCTATCTGATCGGCGCGGACTTCGTCGGCACCGATCCGTCCTGCCTGATCCTCGGCGACAACATCTTCTACGGCCACGGCTTCACCGACGTGCTGCGTCGCTCGGCCGCGCGCGACCAGGGTGCGACCGTATTCGGCTACTACGTGCACGATCCGGAACGCTACGGCGTGGCCGAGTTCGATGCGGCCGGCCGTGTCGTCGGTCTGGAGGAAAAACCCTCCGAGCCCAAGTCCAACTACGCGGTGACCGGCCTGTATTTCTACGACGGCCGCGCCGTCGACTACGCGCGCCGGCTCAAGCCTTCGCCGCGCGGCGAGCTGGAGATCACCGATCTGAACCGCTGCTACCTCGAGGACGGTTCGCTGATGCTCGAACGGCTCGGCCGCGGCTATGCCTGGCTCGACACCGGCACGCACGACTCGCTGGTCGAGGCGTCCAACTACATCGAGACGATCGAGAACCGGCAGGGCCTCAAGGTCTGCTGTCCCGAGGAAATCGCGTTCCACAACGGCTGGATCGACGTCGACCAGTTGCGCGCGCTGGCCAGGCCGCTGGCCAAGAACGGCTACGGCCGCTATCTGCTGCAGGTCGCCGAGCACGGGGTGACGCCGTGAAGATCGTCGAAACGCGCCTGCCGGGCTGTGTCGCGATCGAGCCCGACGTGTTCGGCGATTCGCGCGGTTTTTTCTACGAAAGCTACAATGCGGAAAAGTACAGGGCGGCCGGGCTCGACCTGCGTTTCGTCCAGTCCAACGTCTCGCGTTCGGCGCGCGGCGTGCTGCGCGGCCTGCACTACCAGTGGCCCAATCCGCAGGGCAAGCTGGTCAGCGTGGTCGAGGGCGAGGTCTACGACGTCGCCGTCGACATCCGCCGCGGCTCGCCGACGTTCGGCCAGTGGGCCGGCGTGATCCTGTCGGCCGGGAACCATCGCCATTTCTGGGTGCCCGAGGGCTTCGCCCACGGCTTCGTCGTGCTGTCGGAATTCGCGACGTTCGCCTACCAGTGCACCAACCTCTACGACGCCAAGGCCGATGCCGGCGTGCGCTGGAACGACGCGGCGATCGCCATCGACTGGCCGGTCAGCGCACCGCTGCTGTCGGGCAAGGACGAGAAGGCGCCGCTGCTGGCCGACATCGCGCCGGAACGGCTGCCCGTCTACGCCGCGTGAACCGGCCGCGCCCGCACGCATCGGCGGCGGTTCGCATCGCGGCGGCGCCGCGCGCGCTGCCGGCGATGCCCGGTTTCCCCTTTTTCTCAGCCGGCTGATCGCCCCATGAAGATCCTGCTCCTAGGCGCCAACGGCCAGGTCGGTTTCGAGCTGCAGCGCAGCCTCGCGCCGCTGGGCGAAGTCGTCGCCGCCACGCGCTGCGGCAGCCTGCCGGGCGCGTTGCCCTGCGAACGCGTCGATTTCCACGACACCGACGCCCTGCGCGCGCTGTGCGTGCGGATGGCGCCGCAGCTCATCGTCAACGCAGCGGCGCATACCGCGGTCGACCGCGCCGAGGACGAGGAAGCGCTCGCGCAGCAGGCCAACGGCGCGGCGCCCGGCGTGCTCGGCCACTGGGCCGCGGCCAACGGTGCGGCCGTCGTCCACTATTCCACCGACTACGTCTTCGACGGCAGCGGCCGGCGGCCGTATCGCGAGGACGACGCGACCGCGCCGCTGGGCGCCTACGGCCGCTCCAAGCGCGCCGGCGAGCTGGCGCTCGAGGCCAGCGGCGCGGAATTCCTGAACTTCCGTACGGCCTGGGTGTATGCGGCGCGCGGCGGCAATTTCCTGCGCACGATGCTGCGCCTGGCGCGCGAGCGCGACCGCCTCGGCGTCGTCGCCGACCAGCGCGGCGCGCCGACGCCGGCGCGGCTGATCGCCCAGGCCACGGCCTGCGTGCTCGCGCGCTGGCTCGCGCTGGCGCCGGATCAGCGCCGCGCGACGGCCGGCCATTACCACCTGGTCAGCGCCGGTGAATGCAGCTGGCACGAGTTCGCCGGCGAGATCTTCGCGCTGGCCCTGGCCGCCGGCCTGATCGAACGCATTCCCGAAGTCGCCGCGATCGCCACGGCCGACTACCCGACCAAGGCGCGCCGGCCCGCCTATTCCGTGCTGGATACGCGCAAGATCGCCACGACGTTCGGCCTGCAGCTGCCGCACTGGCGGCAGGGGTTGCGCGACGTGATCGGCGAGCTGGCCTGAGGGATGTGCCGCTCTCGCGCGTCCTGGACCACCGATTCGGACATTTGCCCATGCTGATACCCGTAATCCTTTCCGGCGGCGCCGGCACCCGGCTCTGGCCGGTCTCGCGCAGCGCCTATCCCAAGCCGTTCATGCGCCTGGCCGACGGCGAGTCGCTGCTGTACAAGACGCTGGACCGCGCGCTGGCCGTGGCCGACGACGGCCACGTGCTGACCGTCACCGGCCGCGACTACTACTTCCTGACCCGCGACGAATACGCCGCGCATCCGCGGGCCAAGCTCGACCGCCTGCCGTTCCTGCTCGAACCGGCCGGGCGCAACACCGCGCCGGCCATCCTGCTCGCGGCGCAGTACGCGGTCAGCCACATTTCGCCGGAAGCGGTGCTGCTGGTGCTGCCGGCCGACCATCTGATCCGCGAACTCGACCGCTTCGCCGCCGACGTGCAGCGCGCGCGCGCGCTGGCCGAGGACGGCTGGCTCGCGACGTTCGGCATCGTGCCCACGCATGCGGAGACCGGCTTCGGCTATATCCGCGTCGGCGCGTCCATCGACGGCCGCGACGGCAGTGAAGTGGCCGCGTTCGTGGAGAAGCCCAGGCGCGAGGTCGCCGAGGCCTATCTGGCCGCCGGCGACCACCTGTGGAATTCCGGCATGTTCTGTTTCCGCGCCGACGCGCTGCTGGCCGCCGCGGCGCAGACCTGCCCGGATGTGCTGGCTGCGGCGCAGGCCTGCCAGGCTGCGGCCATGAATTTCGAAAGCCCGGTCGAATACGCACGCGAAGCCTTCCTGGCCCAGCCCGACATCTCGATCGACTACGCGGTCATGGAGCACGCGCCGCGCCGCGCCGTCGTGCCGGCCACCTTCGACTGGAGCGACATCGGTTCGTGGAAGGCGGTCAGCGAGCTCGAAACCGAAACCGACGAGCAGGGCAACCGCGTGCGCGGCCAGGCCATCCTGATCGAGAGCGCGAACTGCTACATCCAGAGCGACAAGCGCATGGTCGCCGCGGTCGGCGTGCACGATCTGGTGATCGTCGATACCGACGATGCGGTGCTCGTCGCCGACAAGGACCGCGCCCAGCAGGTCAAGCTCGTCGTCGACCGGCTGCGCGCGGCCAAGCACGATGCCGCTGCGTTCCATCAGACCGTACACCGGCCCTGGGGCAGCTACACCGTGCTGGAGGATGCCGACGACTGCAAGGTCAAGCGCCTCGTGGTCAAGCCCGGCCACGTGCTGAGCCTGCAGAAGCACCACCGGCGCAGCGAGCACTGGACCGTGGTCGCCGGCACGGCCAAGGTCCGCGTCGGCGACAACGAATTCCTGCTCCAGGCGAACCAGTCGACCTATATCCCGATCGACACCTTGCACCGGCTGGAGAACCCGACGGACGAGGACATTCACCTGATCGAAGTGCAGTGCGGCGACTATTTCGGCGAGGACGACATCGTCCGGCTGGAAGACCGCTACGGCCGGGCGGCGCAGCGCTGAGCTGATCACGTCCGGCGCGGTTTTGCGATGAAGTATCGACGGCTCGCGCCTTCGGCGCAGCGGTCGCAGTAGCGGCAGCGCCGGGGCGGGCTGCCGTGTCGCGGCGGTCATGGGGGCCGTCGCCGGCGTTTTCCTTGGAAGGAGCATTGCATGTCGCTGCTGATCCGTCGCCTGGCCGCAGGCCTGGCCGCACTGCTGGGCGCCGCGGGCGCCCAGGCCGAAGTGCCGCTGGCCGATTTCGCGCGCCATATCCAGTATTCCAGCGTCAAGATCTCGCCGGACGGCGAGTACATCGCCGCCGACGCGGTCGTCGACAACCGGCGCTCGCTGGCGATCCTGCGCCTGAGCGACATGAAGGCGACGCGGATCATTCCGCGCGGCGACGAGGTCGTCGCATTTACCTGGGTCGGCAAGCAGCGCCTGATGTATACGGTCGGCGAACCCATCGGCCGCCTGGAGCGGCCCGGTCCCACCGGCGAGCTGTATTTCGTCGACGCCGACGGCGGCCGCAACGACATCCTGTTCGGCAAGCGTGCCGGCAAGGAGAGCGTCGGATCGCACATCAAGTCGGTCAAGCCCGAGCAGGCGAGCGCGTTCCTGATCGACGAGCTGCGCGACGACGACGACAACATCCTGATCTCCGTCTACGAATGGAAGAGCACGGCCGAGCCGACGCCGCCGGTCGTCTACAAGTTCGACGTCAACGACGGTTCCAAGAAGCAGTTGTTCGTCTCGCCGCTGCGCGCGCCCGCGGGCTTTCTCGCCGATCATGCCGGCAACGTCACGTTCGCCTACGGCGCCGACGTCGACAACCGCTGGCAGGTGATGTACCGCGGCAAGGGCGACAAGGAATGGGTCGGCGTGCTCGACGGCCCGAATACCGGAGGCCGGCCGCGGCCGCTGGCCTATGACGCCGAGAACAAGACCGTCTACTGGTCCTGCGAGCCCGACGGCAAGATCGGCGGCCTGTGCACCTGGACTGCCGAGGACCGCAAGCTCACGCCGGTCTGGACGGCCAAGGACGTGGAAGTCGACTCCCTGCTCAAGGATTTCGACGACACCACCGTCGTCGGCGTGCTCGCCTATCCGGGCCGCTCGGCGATCGGCGTGGTCAACAAGAAAACGCCGATGATCGAGGCGCTGACGGCGCTGATGCAGCAGTTCCCGGGCGAGACCGTCTCGGTCACCTCGGTCAGCCGCGACGGCAAGCGCGCGATCGTGCTGGTCGAAAGCGACGTGAATCCCGGCGAGTACTTCCTGTTCGACCGCAACAGCAAGAAGCTGTCGCCGCTGCTGCGCCGCGCCGACAAGATCAATCCCGAACAGATGGCGTCGATGGAGCCGATCAGGCTCAAGTCGCGCGACGGGCTGGATCTGAACGGCTACCTGACGCGGCCGCTGGGCCAGGAGCAGGGCAAGAACCTGCCGATGGTCGTCTACGTCCACGGCGGTCCGTTCGGCATACGCGACTACTGGGGCTACGACTCCGACGCGCAGATGTTGGCGAGCCGCGGCTATGCGGTGCTGCAGGTCAATTTCCGCGGTTCCGGCGGCTACGGCATCACGTTCGAGACTGCCGGCTACCGGCAGTGGGGCGGCACGATGCAGGACGACGTGACCGATGCGACGAAGTGGGCGATCGCGCAGGGCATCGCCGATCCCAAGCGCATCTGCATCTACGGCGGCAGCTACGGCGGCTATGCGGCGCTGATGGGCGCGGTGCGCGAACCCGACCTGTACCGCTGCGCGATCGGCAGCGTCGGCGTCTACGACCTGCGCCTGCGCTATACGCGCGGCCTCGCGCAGGACTCCAAGTTCGGCACGAACTACATGCGCGAGACCATGGGCGACGACCCGGCTGCGCTGGCCGCGGCCTCGCCGATCACCCAGCTCGACAGGATCAAGGCCAAGCTCATGCTGATCGTCGGCGGCCAGGACAAGATCGTGCCGCCGGTGCACGGCGAAAGCGTGCACAACGCGCTGGAACAGCGCGGGGTCAAGCACGAATGGCTGTACCAGCGCACCGAGGCGCACGGCTTCTACGACGAGAAGAACGTCGAGGACATGTACGCGCGCATGCTGGCCTTCCTCGCCGCGAACATCGGCGCCAAGGCCACCCCGGCCTCGCCCTGAAACGGGCTCGCGGCGCCGGTTTCATGCCGGCGCCGCGAGCCGTGTTCGCATAGATGCCGCGGCCGATGCGTCATCGCATCGGCCGCCTTCACTCGCCGCCGGCCGGCGTCAGTTGCAGCAGGCGTCCCGCCGTGCCGTCCTCCAGCAGCCAGACGCTGCCGTCCGGCCCCTGCTCGACTTCGCGGATGCGCTGGCCCATCGCGTAGCGCGCGGCTTCGCGCGCCTTCGGGCCGTCGAACGTGACCCGCACCAGCGCCTTGCTCGACAGGCCGGCGATGAGACCGTTGCCGTTCCAGTCGGCGAAGCGCTTGCCGGAATAGATGATGAAACCGGCCGGCGAGATCACCGGCGTCCAGCTGATCGCCGGCGCATGGAATTCAGGCCGCGTCGCGTGATCCGGAATGTCGCGGCCGTCGTAGTGGTCGCCGTCGGAGACGATGGGATAGCCGTAGTTGTCGCCGCGCACGACGAGGTTCAGTTCGTCGCCGCCCTTCGGGCCCATCTCGATGTTCCAGAGCTTTCCGGCGCGGTCGAAAGCCAGACCGAGCGGATTGCGGTGGCCGAGTGTCCAGATCTGTGCGGCGACGCCGCCCTGCGCCGCGAACGGATTGTCCTTCGGCAGCGAGCCGTCTTCGTTGAGGCGCACTATCTTGCCGAGGTTGCTCTGCAGGTCCTGGGCCGGATCGAAATGCTGTCGTTCGCCCGAACTCACGAACAGATGGCCGTCGGGCGCGAACGCGAGGCGATGGCCGTAATGGCCGCGGCCGCCGACCTTCGGCACCTGGCGCCAGATCACCGTGAGATCGTCGAGCGCGCCGCCGCCCTTGTCCTCGAGCGCGAGCCTGGCGCGCGCGACCGCGGCACCGCGTACGTCGCCGTCGCCGGCCTCGGCGTAGCTCAGATAGATCCACCGGTTGTCGGCGAATTTCGGATGCAGCACCACGTCGCCGAGGCCGCCCTGGCCGCCGTAGTCGACCTTCGGCACGCCGCTGATCTCGCCGGCCTTGCCGTCCGGTGTCACGAGACGCAGCCGGCCGCGCTTTTCCGTCACCAGCAGGCGGCCGTCGGGCAGGAAGGCCAGCGCCCAGGGTTCGTTGAACGTGGCGACCGCGCGCGCGGCGAACGGCGGCTTCGCGTCGCCGTCGGCCGCGGCGGCAGTTGTCGCCGCGAGCAGCAGGCCCAGCAGGGCGGCAGGGGCGGAAAGACGAATCATGCGGCGATCCCGGCAATGCGCGCAGCGCAGGAGCTGCCGGTATGCCTCAGGCGACGCTAAGAAACCGTCAGCGTGCCTTGCGTCGCGGATGATCTGCACGGTCGTGCCCGTGCAATACGCGCGCAACCGGTCTGCAACCAAAGTCTCACAGTCGCTGGGTACTTTGCGGTTTTCCCCGCGCGGGCCAGGAATCCGGCGTATGCCCCACGCATCTGCGATCGTCGTCGGCGCCGGCATGCTTGGTCTCGCGCTCGCGCGCGCACTGGCCCTGCGCGGTCGCCGCGTCGTCGTGTTCGAGCGTCACGAGCGCGCGGTCGGCGCGTCGCTGCGCAATGCCGGCGCGGTCACGCCGCTGGCCGTCGCCGATGCGCGCGAGCGCGAGCAGGCGCGGCGTTCGCGCGCAGTCTGGCGCGAGTTCTGCGATGCCGCCGATGTCTGGCACGACCCCTGCGGCAGCCTCGTGCCGGCCTACGACGCCGACGAATGGACGCTGCTGCAGGAACAGGCCGCCGCGGCCGACGACGGCGAACTGCTCGACGCCGCGGCCGCGCGCCGGCGCTGCGCCTGGATCGGCGCGCGCGGTCTGCGCGGCGCCTGGTTCTCCGCCGACGACCTGCTGATCGATCCCCGCGTCGCGCTGCGCCGCCTGCCGGACTGGCTGGCCGAACGCCACGAGATCGAATTCCGCTGGAAGCACGTCGTCACGCGCATCGACTATCCCTACGTCTGGAGCGGCGGCCGCCGGCACGCGGCCGAACAGATCTGGCTGGCCGGCGGCGCGGATACGGCGACGCTGCTGCCGGATCTGCCGCCGACGCTGCCGCCGGCGAGCCGGCCGCGGTTGCTGCTGCGCCTGGCTGCGCAGAACGACGGCTTCCGCCTCGGCAGCCTCGTCAGCAACGTCGCGGCCCTGGTCCAGGGCGCCGCATTCACGCGGCCGTCGGCATCACGGCTGCGCGAGCGCACGGGCACCGACGGCGTGCCGGACCTGCGTCTGCTGCAGAGCGGCAGCGGCGAGCTGCTCGTCGATGCGGCCTTCGTTGCGACAGACAACGACGCGGCTACCGCGCAGCGTGGTGCGCTCGACACTGTGCGCCGGCTCGTCGAGCTGCCGGACTGCCGCATTCAGCAGGCCTGGACCCTGCCGTGCCTGGCCGGCGCCGGCGCGGGCGCGGCCGTCGAAGCGCTGCCCGGCGTCACCGCGGTCGCTGCGCCCGGTCCCGCCGGTCTGGGTCTGACCACGGCATTCGCCTTCGCCGAGGACGTCGTGGCCGGCGCGTCGCGCGCACGGCCGGCCGACGTGGAGCTCAGCGCACGCCGTGCATGAGGCGCCGCAGCAGCGGCGCCAGGGCGAAGGCGACGAGGCCGCAGATCAGGCCGATCAGCAGCATCACGCCGAACAGATGCGCGTACTTCGCGCCGGCGTCGGCGAAGGACAGGGTCGCGCCCTCGGGAATGTCGATCGAGGCGAGCTTGCCGAACTGCGCCGCCAGGGTCTCGGAGAAGGCCGTCGCGAGGAACCAGGTGCCCATCATCAGGCTGACGACGCGCGGCACCGACAGCTGGCTCACGGCCGACAGGCCGACTGGAGAAAGGCACATTTCCCCGAGTTCCAGAATGAAATACGCAGCAACCAGCCACCAGACGCTGGCCTGCTGGCCGCTCGCGCCGGCCTGTTCGGCGGCCCACAGCAGCGGCACGAACGAAAGACCGGCCAGCACCAGGCCCAGCGCCGACTTGACCGGCTTGGACGGATCCATCCCGCGCCGGTCCAGCCAGCCCCAGAGGCCGCTGAACAGCGGCGCGAGCAGCACGAGGAACATGGCGCCCAGATAGGTCAGCGAACCGGCGGTCTGCGGCAGCACGACCGAATCGCGTACGAGCAGGATCAGCGCGATCACGACGACGCTGCCGAACAGCAGGCGCGGCCCCTTCGAGGCGGGATTGCGGTCCGACAGCCGCGCCGCGACGACGAACGCGCCCGGTGCGAGCACGAGCACCACGATGGACCACGGCGTCGTGCGCAGGAACAGGCCGAGGTTGGCCAGCCAGTCGCCGCTCCAGTGCAGTTCCGGCGTCGGCTGCACGAGGGCCGGCAGCACGTCCTTGGTCAGCAGGCGGTCGGTGAAGGTCACCCAGGAGCCGTAGGTCTGTTCGTACAGAGTGAAGAACACCAGGCACATCGCGATCATCGCCATCAGCGCGATCATCTGGTGGCGCTGCACGCGGTCGCACTGGGTCGTGATGAACCAGACGAACCAGCCGAGCACGCCGAGCATCATCACGATCATCAGCGCGAGCGCCGGCGTGATCTCGCCGCCGAGCTTGAACGCGCCGTTGGCCACGGCCCACATGAGTCCGGCCACCGGCAGCAGGCCGACGATCGCCGCCGCATAGATCAGCCATTCGCGCGGCAGGCCGATGAGGCGTTCGCGCAGCCGCGCCGGGTCCGGCGCCTCGGCGTGGCCGCGCAGGTACTTCTGGCCCCAGAGGAATTGCAGCAGGCCCAGCAGCATGCCCGCGCCGGCGACGCCGAAGCCGTAGGCCCAGCCCAGGGTCTGGCCCAGATAGCCGCAGATGATGGACGCGAGCAGCGAGCCGAGGTTGATGCCGGCGTAGAACAGCGCGAAGCCCGAATCGCGGCGCGGATCCTCGGGCGCATACAGCTTGCCGACGATGGTCGAGATATTGGGTTTGAGAAAGCCCACGCCCATGATGATCAGCGAGAGCGAGAAATAGAACGCGAGCAGCGCGCCGGCGTCGCGCTGCACCACGCCGTCGACGATGCGTGCCTCGTGCCCTTCGATGGCCATGCCCGCATGGCCGAGCACCAGCAGCAGTCCGCCGAACAGCACCGCCTTGCGCATGCCCAGCCAGCGGTCGGCGAGCAGCCCGCCGATGACCGGCAGGCAGTAGACCAGGCCGCCGTAGGCGCCGATCACGTCATAGCCGACGTCGTCGCCGAACTTGTGATGCTGCAGCAGATAGAGCAGCAGCAGCGCCTTCATGCCGTAGAACGAAAAGCGTTCCCACATCTCGGTGAAGAAGCAGACGTAGACGCCTTTGGGATGACCGAGGAACGTGTCCGTCGCGTCGTAGGGAGCGGCGGCTGAGGCGGCAGCGGACATGGAAGTTCCGGCAGGGACGACAGCCGCGCAGTATAGCGGCGTGCCGGCGCGGCGCCGGCGGCCGGGCGGCCGCGGCGGTTCGCGGGCTCGCCCGGCACGCCGGGCCGGGGCGCCGCGAATGTCGCGTCGCGAGTCTCGGCGCGGCAGCGCCCGGGTCCGGATTGACACGGCTTTTGCGCCGATGGCAGCTTCGTCCGGCCTTCGCCGTTCGTTTTCCGATGGCGGAAAGGCGTGACGCCCGCAGCGGAGGAACCCATGGCAACCCAGCAGTCTTTCGTCGACTACGTGGCCGAACAGTCGCGACTCGAAAAGCGCCTGAGCTTCAAGAAGATGTTCGGCGAATACGCGGTCTACCTCGACGGCAAGGTCGTCGCGTTCGCCTGCGACAACAGCCTGTTCATCAAGCCGTCCGCGCAGACCGCGCACCTGACCGCGGAACTGCCGCAGCGGCCGCCGTATCCGGGCGCCAAGGACTATCCGGTCGCCGATCAGCTGCTCGACGAGCCCGACGAACTGCGCTCGCTGCTGCTGGCGACCGAGCGCGCGATGCCGGCGCCGAAGCTCAAGGCGGTCGCGAAGGGCAAGGCGCGGTCCGAGGCTCATTCGGAGGCGAAGGCAAAAACGAAGGCGGCGTCGAAGGCGTTGCCGAAAACCAAGGCGGCGTCCAAGGTCGGAGCGGCGGCGAAGGTGACAACGAAAACCAAGGCAGCGGCGAAGGTGGGAGCAGCGTCCAAGAAGACGTCCGCGTCGAAGGCAGCGACGATGCGGAAGAGCGGTGCCCCGGCTGCGGCGGCGGCCAGAGCACGATCCAAGACGATACCGAAGGCCAACGCGGCGTTGAAAGCGAATGCGGCACCGAAGGCCGAGCCGGCCTCCAGACCCAAGGCGGCTGCCCGGAAGCGAGCCGTGAAATGAACGGTGCGAAGCGAGTTGTCGATTCGACCCCGGTGTTTCGCCAGCTCCGCGCAGTAAACCCTCCCCTTCAAGGGGAGGGCATGGGTGGGGATGGGTTTTGCTTTATCCGGCTGAATACAGCGCAAAAATCGGAGCGGCTCATATCACCACCGATCCGGCGCTAGACTCCGCCCCATCGCGGCCGACGCCGCGCCGCTCACACGCAGGTGCCGCCATGTCCATTCGCGTCGTACGGCTAGGCAGTCCGAGAGCGCCCGGCGAAGGCACGCGGATCGGCACCGTGCGCCGTCCGCCGCGTGGCGTGCCCAAGGCCGAATTCGCCGCGCAGGACTGGTACGACGTCTGGTTTCCGAACCTCTCGCCGAGCGCCGAGACCGTCAAGCTGGCCCAGTCCGCGCAGACGCCGGCGCAGTGGGCCGCCTTCAGGAAAAAATATCGCGCGGAAATGAAGGACACCGAAGCCGTCCACGCGCTGGACCTGCTCGCGGCGCTGTCGCAGCACACGAATTTCTCGGTCGGCTGCTATTGCGAGGACGAGGCGCATTGCCATCGCTCCGTATTGCGCGAGCTGCTGAAGGAGCATGGCGCAGCGATGCACGAACACTAGATGGACGCAGCGGGATGGCCTTGCAGGTTTCCGTTGCGACGTTCACCGGGCCCGTGCCCGACATGGACACGTTGCTGGCCGCCTGCTGTCGCGTCTCGTCGATGGCTGTATCGGCGCGCGGCGGTGAAGTCGCGTTCGATTGTCAGCCCGACAGGGCAGTCACCGTGAGTCGCAACGTTGAAGCTGGTGGGGTTTCACTTCTGCACGATACCGGGCATGCGCCCGCACTGTTCCTTGTGCTGCAGCACGCGTTGGCGTCACTGGGTGGAACTTTCCGTTCACCGCTGCCGCCGTTACCACCCGTTCTGACACCGGCCGCTGTCGCTGCCTACGACGCTGCTGAGCGGCGCGAGCTCGAGAGGGTCAGCCGCCGACTGCTGATGGTATTCGCGTGCATCGTCGCGCTATTCCTGGTACTCGTCGGCAGTATCGCCTATCTGGGCTTTCGCAGCCTTTTCGACAGCTGAGCGCGTTCCGTGCGTTGCCGCGGCGCGCCGGTACGGCGGAACGCGAGATCCGGTTCCGATCGGAGCCATTCCGTGCCCAGCCGCGCCGATGAATCGGCCGCGGCCGGCGAAGCCCGCATGACGGCGGAGCAGGTCAGGGGCGACTACGGCGAAGCCGGCGCGCGTCGGTGCCGTTTTGCGGCGTGCCTCTCGGCTCTCAACCCGCCTGAAACCCGCTGCGGAAAATCACGTCGACGTAGCTGTGCTCCACCGCGCCGATGTCGCAGCGCGAGAGGCCGTCGAGATTGCCGTCCAGCGGCCGCGGCAGGCCGCGCGCGTCGTAGGCGGCGCAGTGTGCGTCGTCGCCGCGATCGACCGGCGGGCTGCCGTTGGCGAACGGCATGGTTGGCACGTAGCCGCCGGTGATGCGCGGCGCCTGCAGCCAGGTCATCGCGCCGATGATCTGGCTGCTGCCGTCGCTGGTGCTCCAGCAGGCGTTGTTCGCATAGAGGTTGTAGCCGCTGTTGGTCATGGCAGTGCCGATGATGCAGTCCGCATTCGTGTTCGCGCCGTCGAAGATGTTGTTGTACAGCGCGACCACGTCGCTCCAGGCCTGGAACTGGTTGGCCAGTCCCGGCGAGCGCGCGACGTTGCCGCTGAAGGTGTTGTTGATCATCGCGAGCGAGCAGCAGTTGATGAGCGCGGCGCCGCCGCCGGCCTGCGTGCTGGTGTTCTCGTGGAAGGTGTTGTTGGTCAGGGTGGCGCGCATGCCCAGCGGCTGCATGAAGCCGACAGCGCCGCCGCGGCTGCCGTAGTTGCCGTGGAAATAGTTAGCGAGCAGGCGCGTCTCGCCGCCCTGGCCGTAGATTGCGATCGCGCCGCCGTCGCCGGTGCCGTCGAGGTCGTAGCTCACGGTCGGATTGCGACACGAAGCCTTGTTGTCGACGAAGCTGGTGTCGCTGATCACGGCCAGTGCGTTGGTCAGCGCCAGCGCGATTGCGCCGCCGTTGCCGCTGCGGCAGAACGACGGCAGCTGGTTGCCCAGATAGATCTGGTTGCCCGTGAACAGCGAGCGCGCGATCGTCAGCGGCCGGTCGCCTTCGGCGAACAGCGCGCCGCCGGCCGCATCACTGCTGGCTTCGTCGGCCGAGGTGCTGACGATGCGGTTGTCCGTGAACGAGCTGTCCTCGATCGTCAGCGCGCCCTTGGTGTAGACCGCGCCGCCGCGCGCGGCCGGGTTGTTGATCACGCTGACGTAGGCCTTGCACTGATCGAATGCGACGCGCCGCAAGGTGGCCGTCGTGGCGGCGCGGCGTATGCGCAGGCAGCCACCGTTGCTGACGACGGCGCCGCCGCGCAACGTCAGATCGCGTATCTCCAGCGCGGTCGTCGTCGCGGTTTCCTCGACCGTGAAGATCTGCCGGCCGTTGCCGTTGACGACGACGCGGTCGGTCGGGCCGTTGCCGTTGATCAGCACGTTGACGCCGCTGATGGCCGGCAGCGGAGCGTCGAGCACGATCTCGGCGACCGGGTTGCCGGGCACGGGTGGAATCGCGAAGCGGATCTCCTGCAGCGCGCTGGTCGACGGGTTCAGGCCCTGGATCGCCGCACGCAGGGTGCCGGTTCCCGAGGACGCGGCGCTGGTCACCCAGGTCTGCGCCGGCGCGGGCAGCGTGAACACGGCGGCGAGAACGAACAGCAGGCGCTGCGGCAAGGCGGTCATGACGGCGTATCGGTGGAGTGCGGAGCACGCGTGCCGGTGTGTTACGCAGCAGCGGCGGCGAAACCTCAACCGATACAGCGGGCGCGGTCGCGCAGCGAGCGGCCGTGCCGCCGCGGCGTTAGGAGGATTGGCCGAGTATCCTGGCTTTCTCCGCCGCAAACTCCTGTTCGTTCAGCGCGCCGGAATCCAGCAGTTCCTTGAGCTGGCGGAGTTTTTCCACACGGTCCGGAGTCGGGGCGCGGGGCGGCGCCGCGACACGGGGCGGCGGCGATGTCGCACTGTGCCTGATCAGCGCCGAGATCATCACGCCGGCCAGCAGGCCGCCGACGGCGCACGCGATCGTCGCGGCGAGGACTTCGCCACCGTTGTATTCCAGGTAGGAACCCAGCGGTATCGGGGAGCCGAACATCCGCGGCCTCTGGGCGATGGCGCCCAGGAGGCCGAAGATGGCCCCAGCGAAGAAGAGAGTGGTCTTCCAGGGAAAGTGGCTTGCGCTGGGGCCTTGGTTGCTCATCGTCGGATCCTTGCAGGCTGGCGGGGCGGTGTCTGCCGCCTCAGGCCACTGTCGCGACGGGTGGTATCCTCTCAGCGGCGTGGTACGCGGCGAGACGGCGCCGGGGATGCTCTGCGAGCCGCAGCTACGTCGAGGGGCGCCGGGGATAAACGGATATGGGTTGCATGCCGAGTGGATCGATCGGTTCTGGACGGACGAGGCGGCTCACGTCGATGCCTGAGCCGTCCGATCGGCAAGCGTGCGCGCAGCCGCGACTGCGCTTCGAACTGAGTCCACCCGAACACGGCTGGACGACCGCGTGCCTGGAGCTCGACGACAGACGGATCGGGTTCGCCGCGTCGGCCATTCCCGCCGATCCCGTGAACGGTCTCGTCGACGCCTTGCGCGGCGCGCTGCTCGGTCATCGCGCGCGCGTGCGCTGGCCGCTGGAGCCCGGCGGTGTGATTTTCGATTTCGCGCCGTGCGCCGAAGGCCTGCATCTGGCCGTGTCGTTCGTCGGTCGCAAGGGGCGGATCGACGATGACGCCGCGCCGGAGTGCCGCGGCGGCCGTGCGGACATCGTGCTGCCGCTGTGGCGCGGGTTGCAGCGCTTCGCCAGCCATGAGCCGGCGCCGCCGCACTGGCCCGCCCCGGATCTCGCGGCGCTGGCTGCGCTGACGGTGCTGGTGCGGGAGTTGCGCGACGTCGGAGGCGGAGGTTCTTGCCGCTAGTGCGCCGTGGCGGCGATCGCTGCAGCGCCGCCGCGCGCGCTTTCGCAAACCGCATCCGTGACTAACGGCAGGGAGCTGCCATGGCGAACGGCGCCGCGCCGCCGCCGCATCCCGCTCCGCCCCATCCCGGTTATGCTTCACGGCCACCCGTCAGCCGCGGGTGCCCTACGTACGGAGTCCGCATGAGTACACCTGCCGCCGTCCCGCAGTTGACGTTCCGCGCCGTCGCGCTTTCCGTGGTGCTGGCGATGATCCTCGCCGCCGCCAACACCTATCTCGGCCTGTTCGCCGGCCTGACCATCGCCACGGCGATTCCGGCCGCCGTCATCTCCATGGCCGTGCTGCGCGTGCTCGGCGGCGGCACGATACTCGAGAACAACATCGTGCAGACCGGCGCCTCGGCCGGCTCCTCCATCGCTGCCGGCGTGATCTTCACGATCCCGGCGCTGATCATCCTCGGCTACTGGCAGGACTTCCGCTATTCCTGGGTGCTCGCGATCGCCGGCCTCGGCGGCCTGCTCGGCGTGCTGTTCTCGGTGCCGTTGCGCCGCTCGATGATCGTCGAGGATCCGCTGCCGTTCCCCGAGGGCAAGGCCGCGGCCGAAGTGCTCAAGGCCGGCGAGAACCCGGGCCCCGGCATCCGCATCCTCGGCATCTCCGCGGTCATCGGCGCGCTGGTCAAGCTCATGGCCGAAAGCGGCCTGCGCATCATCCCCGACAATGCCGCCGGTGCGACCTTCTTCGGCAAGTACCTCGGCTACATGGGCACCGGCCTGTCGCCGGCGCTGCTCGGCGTCGGCTACATCGTCGGCCTGAACATCGGCATCGTCGTGCTGTCGGGCAGCGTGCTGTCCTACAACATCGCGATCCCGCTCTATCACATGTTCGCGGCCAGCTTCGATCCGGAATTCGCCGTCAAGCTGGCCGGCCTGTCGGCGGCCGACGCGGCCGGTCTGATCCGCGGCGAGAAGGTGCGCTACCTCGGCGTCGGCGCGATGCTGATCGGCGGCATCTGGACCCTGTTCTCGCTGCGCAAGTCGCTGCTGTCGGGCGTGAAGAGCGGCATCGCCGCGGCGCGCAAGGGCAGCGACGCGAACGTCGCCGAGACCGAGCGCGACCTGCCGATGAAGTGGATGCTGATCGCGCTCGTGCTGTTCGTGCTGCCGCTGCTGCTGCTGTATCAGGCCATCGTCGGCAACTGGGCCGTCAGCGTGCCGATGGCCATCATCATGGTCGTCGCGGGTTTCCTGTTCGTCTCGGTGTCGGCGTATCTGGCCGGCCTGGTCGGATCGAGCAACAACCCGGTCTCGGGCATCACGATCGCGACGATCCTGTTCGCCTCCGTCGTGCTGATGCTGCTGCTCGGCAAGGATTCGCCGATCGGCGCGGTCGCCGCGATCATGATCGGCGCCGTGGTCTGCTGTGCGGCCGCGGTCGGCGGCGACAACCTGCAGGATCTCAAGGCCGGCTACCTCGTCGGCGCGACGCCGTGGAAGCAGCAGCTCATGCTCGCGATCGGCGCGTTCTCCTGCGCGCTGGTCATGGCGCCGGTGCTGAACCTGCTGGCGGTGGCCTACGGCATCGGCCAGGCCACGCCGGAACATCCGAATCCGCTGCAGGCGCCGCAGGCCGTGCTCATGGCTTCGGTGGCCAAGGGCCTGTTCGGCGGCCATCTGCCTTGGGACATGATCGGCATCGGCGCCGTCATCGGCGCGGCCATCATCGCGTTCGACGAATGGCTCAAGGCGCGCAAGGCGCATTTCCGCGTGCCTGTGCTGGCTGCGGCGATCGGCATCTACCTGCCGCTGGAACTCATGGTGCCGATCTTCCTCGGCGGCGTGCTTTCCTATTTCGTCGAGCGTCGTTTCGGCGTCTCCGCGCACGACGAGGAAGCGCGCGACCGCGTGCATCGTCCGGGCACCCTGTTCGCCGCCGGCCTGATCACCGGCGAGGCGCTCATGGGCATCGCGATCGCGATTCCCATCGTCGTCAGCGGCGAGGCCGACGTGCTCGCGCTGCACGGCTGGGAGCTCGGCCAGATCGCCGGCCTGATCGTGCTCGCGCTGACCGGCGCGCTGCTGTACCGCTCCGCGATCAAGGGACAGGCTCCGGCCTGATCCCCGCATGGCCGCCGCGGCCCGGGTCGCGGCGGTCTTTCTCCACTTCTGCCCCATGGGTTGAGCCGATGAAACGCACCGTTTCGCTGTCCCTCGCCGTCGTCGCCGCGCTCGCGGCGGGCTCCGCCGTCGCCGCGCGCGGCCTCGACGCCAACGATCTTGTCAACCTCGAGCGCATCAGCGATCCGCAGGTTTCGCCCGACGGCCGCTATGTGGCCTATCAGCTGCGCCAGACCGACTACGCCGCGAACAAGGGCGTCAACGGTCTGTGGCTGCTCAAGCTCGACGGCAAGTCGCAGCCGCTGCGCCTGACGGCGGCCGGCGCCAGCAGCGCCGGTCCGCGCTGGTCGGCCGACGGCCGCAGCATCTACTACACGGCGGCGCAGGAAGGCATCAACCAGCTCTGGCGTGTCGACGTCGCGCCGGCCGTGTCGCAAGGCGAGCGCGACGGAAAGTCGCTGATGCGCGGCGCGTTCGAAGCCGCGCCGCAGCCCGCCGTCGTCTCCAGCGGCCTGGCCATCGACGTCGGCAGCTTCAAGCTCTCTCCGGACGGCAAGCACGTGCTGCTGTCGCTGGACGTGTTCACCGACTGCGCCGACATCAACTGCACCAAGCAGCGCCTCGACGCCAAGGCCGCGGCCAAGACCTCCGGCGAGCTCTACGACACGCTGTTCGTGCGCCACTGGGATACCTGGGCCGACGGCCGCCGCAGCCAGCTGTTCCTCGGCGAGTTCGGTCCCGACGGCAAGCTGCTGCCCAAGCTCACCCTGATGTCGCGCGGCATCGCCGGGGACGTGCCGTCCAAGCCGTTCGGCGACGACTCCGAATATGCGTTCTCGCCCGACGGCAAGACGGTCTACTTCGGCGCGCGCATCGCCGGCAAGACCGAACCCTGGTCGACGAACTTCGATCTCTATGCGGTGCCCGCCGATGCCTCGGCCCAGCCGCGCAATCTGACCGCGGCGAATCCGGCCTGGGATGCGAACCCGCTGCCCTCGGCCGACGGCAAGACCTTGTACTACCTGGCGATGAAGCGCCCGGGTTTCGAAGCCGACCGCTTCGGCCTGATGGCACTGGATCTGGCCAGCGGCAAGACGCGCGAAGTCAACGCGGGCTGGGACCGCTCGGCCGGTTCGATCAAGCTGTCGGCCGACGGCAAGACCGTCTATGCGACGGCCGACGACAACGGCCAGCATCCGCTGTTCGCGATCGACACGGCCAGCGGCAAGGTGCGCACGGTCGTCGGCGACGGCCACATCAACGGCTACGACCTCGTCGGCAACACGCTGGTCTACGGCCGCGAGTCGCTGACCTCGCCGACCCAGCTGTTCCAGACCACGCCCAAGGGCGGCAAGGCGCGCCAGCTCACGAGCGCCAACGCCGACAAGCTCAAGGACATCGTGTTCGGCCAGCCGGAGTTCTTCGACTTCAAGGGCTGGAACGACGAGCGCGTGCAGGGCTACGTGGTCAAGCCGTGGAACTATGAACAAGGCAAGAAGTACCCGGTTGCGTTCCTGATCCACGGCGGCCCGCAGGGCGCCTACGGCAACGACTTCCACTACCGCTGGAACCCGCAGACCTACGCCGGCCTCGGCTTCGCCGTGGTCACGGTCAACTTCCACGGCTCCACCGGCTACGGCCAGGCCTTCACCGACGCGATCTCGGGCGACTGGGGCGGCAAGCCGCTGGAAGACCTGCAGAAGGGCTGGGCCGCCGCGCTGGGCAAGTACGAGTTCCTCGACGGCAACCGCGCCTGCGCGCTCGGCGCGTCCTACGGCGGCTACATGATCAACTGGATCGCCGGCAACTGGCAGCAGCCGTGGAAGTGCCTGGTCAACCACGACGGCGTGTTCGACGCGCGCATGATGGGCTACTCGACCGAGGAGCTCTGGTTCAGCGAGTGGGAGAATGGCGGCACGCCGTTCGACAAGCCGCAGAACTACGAGAAGTTCAATCCGGTCAACCACGTCGCGAACTGGAAGGTGCCGATGCTCGTGGTCCAGGGCGGCCTGGATTTCCGCATCCCGCTGGAGCAAGGCCTGGCCACGTTCACGGCGCTGCAGCGCCGCGGCATCGAAAGCCAGTTCCTGCACTTCCCGAACGAGAACCACTGGGTGCTCAAGCCGCAGAACAGCGTGCAGTGGCACGAAACCGTCAACGCATGGATCAAGCGCTGGACGGCGCAGTAAATGCAGGTGCGCAGGAGAGCACGCAGGTTGCGGTGAGCGCAGCGAACCGCAACGTCACGGTCTTCATTCCCGCGAAATACCCGCTTCGAGAAAACCCGCATAGCCGCAAGGCATGCGGGTTTTCTTTGCCTGTCCGTTGCCGGTTGCGAAGTCTTCGCCGACCTCGGGCTTCGTCCGGACGGGGCGAAGGAGTGGCTTTGGGAAACGCGTTGAGTCGGATATGGTTGTTGAATTTCCGGCGAGAAAATCAACGTACTGAAACCGCACGGCAACCCCATCCCCACCCATGCCCGTCCGGCCCGTTGGGCGTTCAAGGCCGTCAGAACCTGCGGTTCTGAGCGACGACCTTTCACCCCCTTGAAGGGGAGGGTTTGTTACGGCGCGTCTGAAACGGATGCACCGCGCTTGCGAAGAGCCTGAACCAAGCCATTTTCTTCAGGCCGGCTCGATTAAGCCCTCCCCTTGAAGGGGAGGGTTTGTTACGGCGCGTCTGAAACGGATGCACCGCGCTTGCGAAGAGCCTGAACCAAGCCATTTTCTTCAGGCCGGCTCGATTAAGCCATCCCCTTGAAGGGGAGGGTTTGTTACGGCGCGTCTGAAACGGATGCACCGCGCTTGCGAAGAGCCTGAACCAAGCCATTTTCTTCAGGCCGGCTCGATTAAGCCCTCCCCTTCAAGGGGAGGGTTTGGGTGGGGATGGGGTTGCCTTGTGCTGCCGCTCACGCACCGCAACGCCACGGTCGGGGAAATCGGTGAAATAGCCGTCGAGCCCTCCATCGAGCAGACGCTGCATTTCCTGTTCCATGCTCAAGCCATTGCCCCGATCGTCGGCGACGAGATATGGCGCGTCGGCGCGAAACGTGTAGGTGTGAACCTTGAGCCCGGCCGCGTGCGCCGCTGCGATCAGCGGCGATACCGTCCCGTTCAGGCGCGGCAGGGGGGCAGCACCGTCGGCAGCCGGCGACGAGCTCGCGACGATGCCGTGACGCGGCAGCAGATTGTCCTTCCAGGGCGCGATACCGTAGGCGTAACGCTCGCGCATCCAGCCCAGCACGGCCGGTGTCGTCAGGTCGCCATACGACACGACGGTACGGCCGAGCTGCGGCAGCACGGCGCGCAGCCCCGGATACAGCGCATCGAGATCGTCGCCGCGTGCCGCATGCCAGCGCAGGTCGTAGGGCAGGGCGAAGCTCTCGTTGTCCGCGCGTACGGCATCGGTGTCGCCGTAGAGCTGCATGAGCCGCGCGTCGATGCGGGCGGCCGGCAGCAGCTGCCTGCGCAGTTCGATGAGGTTGGCCAGTTCGAACGACTGGATGTAGACGCGCGCCGGATCGGTGAAGCCGCTGCGCACGAGCTCGTCCACGAGCAGCGCCGACAGCGAGCGATGAATCGGCGTGCCGTCGAGATAGCGGCCTTCGTGGGCGAAATAGGTCGGATGCTTGGTCTCGGGATAGATCGCGACGGGTCGCGGTGCGCGGGCAGCCAGCGCGATGACCTCGGCGAAGGTCGGAATGCCGAACTGTCCGTCGTACGGCGTGTTGGCCGTGCGCAGATCCGCGAGCCGTTCGCGCGCGCGCAGGGTGCGGATCTCGGCCAGGGTGAAATCTTCGGCGAACCAGCCGTCGATCTCCTCGCCGTCGACGCGCTTGCGCGTGCGGCGGTCGGCGAACTCCGGGTGCTGCGCGACGTCGGTGGTGCCGCCGATCTCGTTCTCGTGGCGTGCGATCAGCACGCCGTCGCGCGTGACGACGAGATCGGGTTCGATCGCGTCGGCGCCCTGTTCGATGGCCAGCGCGTAACCGGCCAGGGTGTGCTCGGGCCGGTAGCCGCTGGCGCCGCGATGGGCGATGACGAAAGGACGTTGATCGGACATGGCGGCCGGCTCGCTGACGATGGCGCCGTCGCGGGCGCAGCCCGCCGGCAGCAGGATCAGAACAGCGGCGAGGCAGCGGCGCAAGCCGGCGGCGATCGTGCGGAACTCAGCTGGGCGGGTCGACATGGCGGCATTGTCCCAGTTGCATCTTACGGTTTGCGACACGCGCCGGCGGTTTTGTCAGGCGGGCCGCCGCGGCGACCGGACAAGCTCAGGATTCTGCGGTTTTCGCTGCGGCCGCAGACTGCGGTTGCGGTCGCGAAGTTCATCGGTTTCGCGCACCGCACTCCCGCCATTGCCCTGGAGCTTTGCATGCGCTGTGTTCCTTCGATTTCCTTCCCATCGCTGGCAGCCGCGGTCGCGCTCGGTCTGCTGACGACGGCCGCGGTGTTCACGTCGACCGCGCAGGCTGCGGCCGTGCCCGGTGCTGCGGCTGGTCTGCCCATGCGTTACAACACGACGACCTCCGGTGCGCAGCAGCAAGCGTCCGTCGCGAGCGACGCTCACGGCAATGCGGTCGCCGTCTGGTTCAGCGCACCGGCTTCTCCGGCCCCTCGGAGCATCGTCGCGCGGCGCCTCGACGCGGCCGGTATGCCGACCGGCGCCGAGATTCCGGTGAGCACGGCAACCGTCGTTGATTCCTATCCGAATCCCGAAGTCGCCGCCGACGCGAACGGCAACTTCACGGTGGTCTGGAGCAATCAGTCGACGACGATCGGCAGCCTGCCGCACGTCTATCGACGCCGCTTCGACGCGGCCGGTACGCCGCTCGACGCCGAGCTGCGTCTCGACGATATCGCCACGAGCGAAGCCGGCATGCCGGCGATCGCGATGAACGCCAGCGGCGCCAGCGTCGTCGCCTGGTATGCCTACGGCAGCGGCACGCAGATCCGCGCGCGCCGCTTTGATGCGAGCGGCGCGGCGGTCGGCGCCGAAATCCTCGTCGCGACCATGTCCACGGTGATCTACGGCCCGCAGATCCGCATCGGCCTTGACGACAGCGGCCGCTTCAGCGTGATCTGGACCGAGGACAAGAACAACGGCGCGAACTACGACGTCTACCGCCGCCGTTTCGATGCGAGCGGCATGGCACAGGGCGCCGCGCAGCGCGTCAACAGCGCCGTCACGGGTCCGCAGCGCAAGGCCGACATCGCGATGGATGCGGCCGGCAACAGCGTCGTGATCTGGGACAGCCTGGCCTCGACCAACAACTTCCGCATCATCGGCCAGCGCTACGACAGCAACGGCTATGCGCTCGGCGGCGAGTTCGTCATGGCCTACCAGCCGTCGTCGTCGCTGGCCCCTGCGCATGCGGCCGTCAGCATGGCGCGCGCGACCGGCGAGTTCGCCGCCACCTGGCGCCGCGCCGACGGCAAGATCTATCTGCGCCGCTACAGCGCGGCCGGCATCGCCTACGGCGACGAGATCGCCGCATCGACGGGCGGCACGGGCAACACCTATCCGCGCCTGGCCAGCGACGCCGACGGCGACGTCAGCCTGCTCTGGCGCGACGACGAGTCGTTCTACACGAACGACTTCGGCGTCATCGGCCGGCGCCATGCGGGCCAGTCGGCGATCGACCTGGCCGTCGACCTCGTCGGCAGCGTCGATGCGACGAACAGCCCGGCCCTGCTGCAGTACGACGTGGCCGTGACGAACCTGCGTCCGGCGACCGCCGCGCCCGGCGCCGGCAGCGCGACGGGCATCGTCGCGCTCGTCGATCTGCCGGACGACGCGGCCCTGGTCAGCGCCGGCGGCAGCAACTGGCACTGCGACACGGCTTCCGGCGCGCCGCGCTGCACGTATCTGCTGCCGCTGCCGGCCGGCGCAATCGCGGCACCGCTGCACGTCGAGGCGATTGCCGGCAGCGATCCGGCGCCGGTTGCGAGCGTGCAGATCGCGGGCAATCAGTACGATGCGGTCACTGGTAACGACAGCGACACCCTCGTCCTGTCGAACCCGTAACGCGAGTGCGGAAACGGCAGCGGCCGGGCAGGCGAGCCCGGCCGCTGCTTTTGCCGTCATCGGATCGCAGGCAGCTGTGGCTTTGTGCGTTCGCTGGGCAATCTCCCAGGGAACAGTCTTGCGAACGTCTGAGGTTTCCGTGGAACCGACCGAAAAGCAAAAGCTCTACGAGGAAATCCAGTACTTCGTGCTGCCGATGATGCGCAACGTGCAGACCTGGCCGTTCCTGCGCCGCATTCGCTACAACCGCTACGACGAACTGGAACTCGTGCACAACCTGCCGCCGCTGCTGCTGCGGCCGGAGTTTTCGGACGTCGACATCTACTGGCTCAGTACGCAGGCGAAGAACTGCATCGTCGCGGCCGGCAGGCATCGGCGCTTCTGCTACGGCACCATCGTCGAACGCGTCCGTAAACTGCTCGCGTTGGTTCCGCCGGAACTGCACGCCAAGCTGGAGCTGCGCGTGGAAGATTTGCCGAGCGCAGGGGCGGGGTGTGTAACGGAACTCCTAGCGGAGTCGCCGATGACAGTGTGCAGGCGCTTTCGTGGCAGCCTATCCATCAGCGACGCGATTCATTGGCACTGTCGCTTCTCGAAATCCGGAAACGAGTGATGAAGGTGATAACGCTATCGACGCGGGTGCTGGCGTGGACTGGCTGATTCCCTGGCAGGCGGAATCATCGCCGCAGGCGGTCGCCGAACTCGCGCGCGAGATCCGTTCTGGTCATCCGTTGTGGCAGATACCCGTTCGTGTGCTTGCGCGGCGGCAGGATAGCGACGACGTGCTGTTCGCTGTCGATGATGGAACCGGTCGGGTTGCGGTCGTGCACCTGACGTATCAGGTCGAGCTTGATCCGCGTTGGCCGTCGGTAGCGCTGTTCGACAGCATCGAGGATTTCCGCAGACGCCGGATGCAGGCGGATCACGAAGGGTTCGCTACGTAGCGAAGCGGCACCTGCGGTATCACTGCAGGTGCCGCGGACAGCGTGGACTTCAGAGTTCGCGCAGCCGCTGCGCAAACGCCGCATAGTCCGCCGCCAGCGGCTCCGCCTGCGCAGGCCTGCGCAGCAGCTCGGCCAGCGCCGGCGGCACCTCGACGGCGCGGCCGATCAGCGGCTCGACGATGCTTTCGAACTTGGCCGGGTGCGCCGTGGATACCACGCACCAGTCGCCGTCGGCGCCGTCGCGGCGCAGGTCTTCGAGCACGCGCACGGCGGTGGCCGTGTGCGGGCAGTGGATTTCGCCGTGGTTGCGCCAGCGCCGCGCGATGGTGTCGCGGATCGCCTCGTCGTCGACCGCCGTGGCGCGGAAGGCGGCGGCGAGTTGCGCGTCGTCGGGATACAGCCAGCGCAGGCGTTCGACGTTGCTCGGCGCGCCGACGTCCATCGCGTTGGCCAGGGTTGCCACGCTCGCGCGCGGCGCGTAGTCGGCGCCGGCGAAGAACTGCGGCAGCACGTCGTTGGCGTTGGTCGCGAGCACGATGCGGCCCAGCGGCAGGCCGAGCGCGCGCGCGAGTATCGCGGCGAAGGCGTTGCCGAGGTTGCCGGTCGGAATCACGAAATCCAGCGCACGTCCGTGAGCGCGCCAATGCTGCAGCGACGCGCTCGCGTAATAGCTCATCTGCGGCAGCAGGCGGCCGAGACTGATGCTGTTGGCCGAACTCAGCGGCACCTGTGTCTGCAGCGCGGCGTCGTTGAGCGCCTGCTTGACGAGGCGCTGGCAGTCGTCGAACGATCCCGACACGTTATACGTGTGGATGTTGTCGCCGAAGCAGCCGAGCTGGTGCGCCTGGCGCGGCGACACGCGGCCGTCGGGATAGAGAACGGCGACGCGCAAACCGGGCCGGCCATGAAACGCCGCGGCGACCGCAGCGCCCGTATCGCCCGAGGTCGCGACGACGATGGTCAGCTCATTCGCCTTGCCGCGTTGCAGGCGGCTCAGGCAGGCGGCGAGGAAACGCGCACCGAAATCCTTGAACGCGGCCGTGGGGCCGTGGAACAGCTCCAGAACGTGATCCTGCGGCGTCGCGAGCGCGCGCAGCGGCGCCGGGAAGTCGAACGCCTCGTTGCAGATCGCGGCGAGTTCCGGCGCCAGCGCGTCGCCGGCGAAGAACGGCTGCAGCAGGCGCACGGCAATCGCGGGCAGGCTGGCGCAGCCGTCGAAATCCGATACGCCGAGGCGCGGCAACGTGGTCGGCACATAGAGTCCGCCGTCGGGCGCGAGGCCCGCGGCGATCGCGGTGCTGAGATTGCAGGGCGCGGCGGTGCCGCGCGTGCTGACGAAGTTCATGCGATCACCTCGGCGGCAGGGCCGGCGACCGGCGACAGATAGGCCTGGCTCGTGAAGCCGGCCGCGGCGAACGCGGCCTGCATGGCTTCGGCAGCGCGTGCGGCGGTCGTGACGTGTTCGAACCAGGCGAACACGCTGGGGCCCGCACCGGAAATGCTCGCACCCATCGCATCGTGATCGAGCGCGGCCTGCTTGACCGCGGCGAAGCCGGCGATCAGCGGCGCACGGCGCGGTTCGACGAGCACGTCGTTCAGACCGGCGCGGACCAGCGCCGCATCGCCGCGCCAGCAGCCGGCGAGCACGAGGCTCAGGTTCGCGCTCTGCGCGACGAATTCCTTGAGCTCGTAGGCACCGGCCAGCGCGGCGCGCGCGCGGCGCGTTTCGAGCACGGCGTCCGGATGCACGAGCACGCAGGTCCAGTCCAGCGGCACCGGTACGGCGATGACGTGTTCGGCCGTCGCGAGCACGACGCCGCCGAGCAGCATGGGGCCGACGTTGTCGCCGTGGCGGCCGCCGCTGGCGACGGCTTCGCCGGTGACGGCGAACGGATACAGCGCCGCGCGCGACAAGGGCACTTCGAGCAGCGCATTCGCCGCGACGAGTGCGGCGACGCAGGACGCGGCCGAGCCGCCCATGCCCGAGCCCAGCGCGATGCCTTTGTCGAGTTCGATCTCGAAGCCGAACGGCAGCTGCAGCGCCTCGCGCAAGGCGATCAAGGCGGCGCCGGCGGTGTTGGCGCTTGCCTCCATCGGCAGGTCCACGGTGCTGCCGCGGATCGCGGTGATGCGCACGACGGGCTCGTTGACGCGCCTCACCGTCGCGCGGTCGCCGGCGCCGGCGATCGAATGACCGAGGATGTCGAAGCCGACGCCGATGTTGCCGACCGAGGCCGGCGAGAAAGCCGTAGCGATCGTGCGCATCAGACGCGGGCTCCCAGGGTGCCGGCCACGCGCAGCAGATCGGCGAACACGCCGGCCGCGGTCACTTCGGGACCGGCGCCCGGGCCTTGCACGACGAGCGGGTTGTTGCAGTAGCGCCGCGTGCCGAACTGCACGATGTTGTCGGTCTCGCGCAGATGCGCGAACGCATGCGTGAGGTCGAGTTCGACGAGGCCGACGCTCGCGTGGCCGTTGCGGTCCAGCCGCGCGACGTAGCGCAGCACCTTGCCAGCGGCCGCCGCGGCGGAATGGCGCGCGGCGAACACGGCGTCGAGTTCGCCGAGCCGGGTCATGAATTCGGCGGGCGCCGCGTCGCGCAGCGCTTCCGGCACCAGGCTTTCGACCTGCACCTCGTCCAGCGACAGCTCGCGGCCGGCTTCGCGCGCGAGGATCACGAGCTTGCGCGCGACGTCGGTGCCGGAGAGGTCGTCGCGCGGATCCGGTTCGGTATAGCCCAGCGCATGCGCTTCGCGCACGAGTGCGGAGAACGCGACCGAGCCGTCGTAGCGGTTGAACAGCCAGGCCAGGGTGCCGGAGAAGATGCCGTCGACCGCGAACACCTCGTCGCCGGTGTCGAGCAGATCGCGCAGGGTGCTGACGATCGGCAGGCCGGCGCCGACCGTCGCCTCGTAGCGGAAGCGCGCGCCGCTCGCGGCCAGGGCGGCGCGGATCGCGCGATAGCGTTCCAGCGGTCCGGCGCCGGCCTGCTTGTTCGGCGTGATCACGTGGATGCCGGCGGCGAGCCAGCCCGCATAGCGCTCGGCCACGCGCGAGCTCGCGCTGCAGTCGACGATGACCGTATGCGGCAGATGCGCGGCCTGCAGATGCGCGGTGAAGCGGTCGAGATCGGCGTCGACGGTCGATTCGTCGAGACGGCGCTGCCAGCCCGCGGTGGCGCCGCGATCGTCGAGCCACATGCGATGGCTGGACGCGACCGCGCGCAGGCGCAGATCCAGATTGGTGTCGCGCTTGAGGCGCGCCTGTGCGGCGTCCAGTTGCTGCAGCAGCGCGCCACCGACCTTGCCCGGGCCGATGACGCCGAGCGAAATCGTCTGCGCCGACAGCCAGAAGCCCGCATGCGCCGCGCGCAGCGCCTTGTCCGCATCGGCGCTCGCGATCGCGACCGAGATGTTGCGTTCCGACGCTCCTTGCGCGATCGCACGGATGTTCACGCGGGCGCGCGCCAGCGAATCGAACAGGCGCGCAGCGACGCCGGGCGTGCCGGTGATGCCGTCGCCGACCGCGGCCAGCACGCTGATGCCGCGGATCAGCTGCACGCTCTGCACCTGCGCGTTGGCGAGTTCGCGCGCGAATGCGGCCTGCAAGGCGCTGCGCGCGGTTTCCGCTTCGGCTTCGCGCACCACGCAGCAGATCGAATGTTCCGAGGAACCCTGCGAGATCATGACGACCGAGACGCGCGCGTCGCGCAGCGCGGCGAACACGCGCTCGGCCGTGCCGGGCACGCCGATCATGCCGGCACCTTCGAGGTTGAGCACGGCCAGGTCCGGCGACAGGGTCAGCCCCTTGACCGGCCCGGCGTCGTCGCCGACTGCGGCGATGCGCGTGCCCGGATGGTCGGGACGGAAGCTGTTGCGGATCAGGATCGGCAGGCCGCGGCTGATCGCCGGCGTCATGGTCTGCGGATGCACGACCTTGGCGCCGAAATAGGCCAGCTCGCAGGCCTCGTGATACGACAGCGCCGCCAGCGGCACGGCTTCCGGCACCAGGCGCGGGTCGGCCGACAGTACGCCGTCGACGTCGGTCCATATGTGCAGTTCTTGCGCTTTGAACAACGCAGCAAAGATCGCGCCGGAATAGTCGCTGCCGTTGCGGCCGAGTGTCGTGATGCGGTTGGCCGCGTCGCGTGCGACGAAGCCGGTGATGACGACGCGCGCGGCCGGATGCTGTTCGCGCCAGCGTGCCAGACGCGCCTCGCTGCTTGGCCAGTCCACCGCGACGCCGAGATCAACCTGCTGCACGACCAGCACCTCGCGCGCGTCGAGCATGGCCACGTCTTCGCCGAGTGCGCGCAGATGTTCCGACAGCAGGCGTGCGGAATAGACCTCGCCGAGGCCCTGCACGCGCTCGACCGCTTCGCGCGTCGGCGTGCCGAGCACCGCCAGTGCATGCAGCAGCTCGGCCAGTTCGTCGAACTGGCGGGTCAGCCAGTCCACGGTCGGCGCGGCGCCGGCGGCCAGCAGTTCTTCGGCGGTGTTCAGATGGCGCGCGCGCAGCGCCTGCCACGGCGTGCGCCAGTCGCCGCCGTCGGCGGCGGTGTGGGCGAGCGCGATCAAGGCATCGGTGACGCCCTTCATGGCCGAGACCACGCTGGCCTGCACGGTTTCGCTGCGGGCGCGCAGCAGGCCGGCGACGTGGCGGTAGCGCGTCGCGTCGGCGACGGACGAGCCGCCGAACTTGTGCGCGACGACGGCAAGGGCTTGCGGCGCGGCCTCGGCGGCCGGCGGGTGATCCTGCAAAGCGACAGCGGACGAACTCATGCAGCCTCCAGTGAGGCCTCGCGTCCGTCGGATCCGGGAGTCGAGCCCGCATCCTGGTGGATGGGCGGGCCGTTTGCGTAAGAAACCTATTCGCGCACGACTCGCCGCACCACGGTAGTGGTGGACGTGGTAATCGTGGTACCCGCGACCATGCCGTACGCCCGCGGGACGGCGGTCGTGGTGTTCGGGCAGTGGCGGGGCGATGTGCGCATGGCGACCGAGTGGAACGGATGCGCCGCCGGGCTGTCAAGCGGTGCGAAGGAATAAGGCGCGGCGCTGCGCATGGTATTGCTCGAGGGTGGGGAGGCGTGTGCGGGCTGCCTGGGCAGGAAGCAACTGCTGTCGGTTCGCGACAACGACGAGGGCCGCGTGAGCCGCATCTGCACGGCAAACCCCATCCCCACCCATGCCCGTCCGGCCCGTTGGGCGTTCAAGGCCGTCAGAACCTGCGGTTCTGAGCGACGACCTTTCACCCCCTTGAAGGGGAGGGTTTATAGGGGTGGCGAAAACCAGCCTGAAACCAGCCAGATTCTCGTTTCTGGCCGGGAAATACCCTCCCCTTCAAGGGGAGGGCATGGGTGGGGATGGGGTTGCTCGTGCCGTCGAACGCAGCGGCAAAAGTCGAGGAAGCGTCGGAGTGCCCCCGCGTTTCCCGTGCTACAGCTTCGCGCTCAGCGCATCGAACAGCAGCGCCTTGCGCCAGCCTTCCAGCGCTTCGGGCCATTGCTGGTCGAACACGAAGGTTTCGATGTGCCGGCGGGCGCAGAGCAGCCCGTCGGGGATTTCCAGATCGGCCGCGATCGCGACGACGGCGTCCTTCATCGCAGCGATCGTGCGCTTCTGGGCCGGTGTCGGCAGCGGGAAGATCGGGGCGAAGTCGAGTTCGGAGTCCTCCAGCGGCTGCTGCAGCACGGCCAGCAGTTCCTCGCGCTGGGGGCCGCGCAACGCGCGCAGGCCCTTGGCCCGCGCGAGCAGTTCGTCGGTGTCGTGCGGCGGGCGGGTCACGAAATCGAGGATATGCGCATCGTCGAGCAGCCAGGGGCGTGGCTTGTCGATGCGCCGTGCGGTGGCTTCGCGCCACAGCAGCACGCGGCGCAGCAGCGCCTGGCGTTCGCGCGGCCATTCGGCGGCGGTCTTGTAGCCGCGCTGCGGCTGGTCGTCGCCGTCGCGGCTGCGCGCTTTCTGCAGCAGGCGGCGGCAGTCTTCCTCGTGCCAGGCGCGGCGCTCGCGCTGGGCCAGGCGCGCGTCGAGTTCCGCATGCAGCGCGGCCAGGTGCACGACGTCCTGCGCCGCATAGTCGAGCTGTTCGGCGCTGAGCGGCCGGCGCAGCCAGTCCGAGCGGGTCTCGGCCTTGGGCAGGTCCACGCCGGTCACGGCGGCGACGAGTTTCTGATAGCTCAGCCCCGCGCCGAAGCCGGTCATGGCCGCGGCGATCTGCGTGTCGAACAGCCGGCCCAGGCCGGCCGGCACGGCCTCGGCCAGGGCTTCGAGATCCTCGCTCGCGCTGTGCATGATGCAGACATTGGCCGCGTCGGCCAGCAGCGGCCCCAGGCCGGCGACGCCGCGCAGCGCGAGCGGGTCGAGCAGGGCGACCTTGCCGTCGAGGTTGACCTGGACCAGCGCCAGACGCGGGTAGAAGCTGTCGACACGCATGAACTCGGTATCGAGTCCGATCAGGCGGGTGGCGCCGTGGCGCGCGACGAGCGCGGCGGCAGCCTCAGGCTGGGCTATCCAGTGATGCACGCGGGACTCCATTCGTGGCGTGCCGTGCACGCGGTTGTCAGGCAGAACGCGTTAGCCTAAGGTCAGTCGTCCTCGCTGTCACATTCGCTGAACGCATGGCTGGTCCCGAAAACGTCCGCAAACAGACCACCTGGGGCGGCGCAGCGGGTATCGCATTGCTCGGATTCGCGCTGGTCTACCGCTTTTTCCCCGAGGTCATCCACGTTTCGCCGGGCCAGCGCCCGGCCAACCTGCCGGTGCGCACCAGTGCGCCGCCGCCGCCGATCGACGTGCGCGCGAATCCGGCGCCGCTGGTCGAATTCGGCCCGCCGCGCGAACTCGCCGCCATCTCCACCGAGCCCGAGGCGCCGCCCGAGCCCGATGCGCCGACCACCGAGAGCATCACCGCCCAACTGGCCGCCGCCGACAAGGCCGTGGCCGAGGGCCGCCTGTTCGAGCCGGTCGACGACAACGCGCTCGTCATCTATCGCAAGGTGCTCGACGAGGACAGGACCAACCGCCGGGCGCGCAGCGGCTTGGCGAGCGTGCAGGACCGTCTGATCGAGGAAATCGGCAAGGCGCTCGACGACGGCGACTCCGACGAGGCCGAGCGCATCCTGAGCGGTCTGGATCAGGTACCGCACGAAGGCGCGCGCTTCGCCGGCCTGCGTGCGCGGCTGAAGCTCGCGCGCGAGGTCGAGCCGCTGCTGGCCAGCGCCGCCGAGCTGCTGCGCCAGGGCAAGGGCCTGGAACCGGCCGGCGGCAGCGCACTGGACATCTATCGCAAGGTGCGCGAACTCGATCCCGCCAACGCGCTGGCCCAGCAGGGGCTGGAGCAGATCCAGCGCGGCGTGCTCGAACGCGCGCTGGCGGCCGTGGCCAAGGATGATTTCAAGGCCGCCGACACGATCCTGGCCGAGGCCGCGGCGATCGCGCCGGGCTCGCAGCAGCTGCTCGACACGCGCACGCGCACCGAAGGCGTGCGCCGCCAGCGTGCCGAGACCGTGCTGGCCCAGGCCCGGTCGGCGCTGGACTCGGGCAATGCGGACCTGGCCGAGCGCCTCGCGCAGCAGGCCCAGGGCATCAGCGCCGACCTGCCCGGCGTCGACGAGTTCCAGGAGAGCCTGCGCAACGCGCGGCTCTACGCGAGCATGAGCCCGGGCCAGCTCATCAACGACCCGTTCCTCGACCGCGCCGGCACCGCGCCGGCTGTGCTCGTGGTGCCGACCGGCAAGTTCCTCATGGGCTCGCCCGACGACGAGGAAGGCCACCGCGCCGCCGAAGGGCCGCAGCGCGAAGTCGTCATCAGCAGCGGCTTCGCGCTCGGGCGCAGCGAAGTCACCGTGGCGGAATTCCGCGAGTTCATCCGTGCCAGCAACTACCGCACGACCGCCGAGATCGAAGGTTCGTCGAGCATCTACGACGAAAGCTCCGGCCGCATGGTCGACGGCCGCGGCGTGACCTGGCAGGACGACTACCGCGGCCGCCGCGCCGCCGACAACCTGCCCGTCGTGCACGTGAGCTGGGACGACGCCGCGGCGTATCTGGCCTGGCTCAGCGAACGCACCGGCAAGCAGTACCGGATGCCGTCGGAAGCCGAATACGAATACGCCGTGCGCGCCGGCTCGACCACGCGCTACCCCTGGGGCGACGGCGATCCAACCCGCGTGCTCGGCAACTTCACCGGCGCCGGCGACCGTTCGCCGGCCCACCGCACCTGGCGCAAGGCGTTCCCGCGCTATACCGACGACCACTGGGGTCCGGCGCCCGTGCGCAGCTTCCCGGCCAATCCGCTGGGCTTCTACGACCTCGAAGGCAACGTTTCGGAATGGACCGAGGACTGCTGGCACGACACCTACATCCGCGCCCCGCGCGACAGCCGCGCCTGGGTCAACCCCGGCTGCGAACGCCACGTCGTCCGCGGCGGGTCGTGGGGCAGCGATCCGGACCAGGTGCGTTCGGCATTCCGGCTGTCGGCGCTGACGACGACGCGCAGCGGGCGGGTGGGGTTTCGGGTGGCCAGGGAGTTGTGAGGCGCGGCAGTCGGCCTGCGTCCATTGCGCAGGCCACGTCACAGGCGACAAACCGACTAAGGCCGACAAGAGAGTCCACGCATGAAGACGAAATCGACGGCGCTCGCATTCCTCGCCTTGCTTTCGGCCGACGCATTCGCGGCGACGCCCGTGCTCGTCGACGCCAACGGCGCCCCGGTAGGTATTTCCGATTCGTGCGGTCGGCGACGACCCGACACAGGTGACAGTGGTCACCCGGACAGGCTTTATCGTGAATTTCGATTCGCTGAGCGGCGAAATCGCAGCGAACGTGCAGGACGCCGTCGGAAACAAGCTTCATGCAAACGAGGCGTACTACGAGTCCGCCGATTGCACAGGGCAGAGCTACCTGCCCGCAGCTGCCAGCGTCGCGAGCCTGGCCGGGGGCGTCGTGATGCGTGCGGATCCGGCATTTTGGGGCGCGTCGCTTGTCTATGTCCCCAAGAACGCGCAAGCCACGATGAGAACGTTACGCTCTTCGCGATTCTCCGGCGGCGCATGTCAGGACCGGTCGGCGTTTCCGCGGACCGGCGCCGCCGTCGTCCCGATTGCCAATCTGATGGCCACAACGGCCGTCGTCGGGACGCTCAGCCTGCCGTTGCGCCTGGAGATCATTTCCGACTGCGTATTCTCCAGCGGATTCCAGTGCGCCAAACCGTAGGTGGCTGCACGTGAACCGGGCTCCATTCCTTTGACTCGGCCGGGGACGCGGCAACTGTTGGTCAGGCGTCACCCGGGCGGGCGGGTTCGCCCTCGGCGCCCGCGATGCCCTGCTGCCGGATGAACTCCCGCCACGCCGGCGAGTACTTCCAGGTTCCCGCGCCCTCGGTGAGATCCGCGGCGGCCAGTACCGGATCCGGCAAGTCCGGCAGGCTGCGGCCAGGCCCCAGGTCGTCGAAGAAGTCCTGTTCGTACCACAGCTGGATTTCGCGAAAGTCGTCGATCGCGGCGGCACGCTCGTGCGGCGTCGAGTCCGGATCGGCCTCGATGAAGGCCGAGTAGCGGCGACTGCGCTCGACGTCCCAGCGCCGCAGTAGCCGGAATGCATCGACCGCGTTCGACGGAAAGTGCCTGCGATCCAGCCCGTTGATCGCCGACACCCGTGCGTTTGCCAGCAACGTGTCGAGCTCGACCGACCGGAACACGCTGTTCTCGAACGCCCCCTCACTGATGATCTCCACCCGCCCGGCGGCGGTGCCGGCGAAACGGGACGACAGCATCGCCCACAGGTCCTTGGCGACCGCGAACAGCGGATCGTCGTCGCGATAGTTCAGCTGCAACGCGGCCAGGAACTCGCCCGCCGGCGTGTCTTCCAGGCGGCAGGCGATCCCGAGTGCGCTGAACAGCTCCGCTTCGCGGCACGAGAGCTTGTCCCACCATGTCGAACCGGCGGGTTCGGTCTCATCGAGCGGAACACCCGTCAGGATGTCCCGCCCCGACCACAGCAGCGCCGTGTCCGGCGGCGACACGACGTCCAGCGCAGCGACCTGGAGCCGCAGATCGCTTATCTGCTCAGGGCTCAGCCGCGGGCCATTGCCGGCCGCTCGCGCGCGCGACTCGGCCAGCCTCGACCTCCATGTCGAGCCGTAGTCGCGTCGGGCGTCGCGTTTCTGCATGGTTGCTCCGGGGCGGTTCTTCGAGGACTGGCTTCGCCCGAAATTTCGGGCCGGAATTACTGAGGACATCGCGCCGCAAGAACGCCTGACCTTGTTCAAATGGCTGCCACCTGGGAAAGGAGCGGCGCTTCACTTGCCGCGAGCGCGTGCCAGTGAAGCTGGCCGTGTTTTCACCGTTCCCGAAGACACGTTCTGTCGCGATCAGCGAAATCCTCTCAGCATGGAATGCCGGCCGCATGCAGGCAGTCAGTGCAGTTGACGGCAGTCCCGCCGACAACTTCTGCGGCGCTGTACCCAGCCGCCGCACTACGGAATTCCTGGACTTACTGCCGGCGCGGGTGCCTCGCGCGCCGCCGACACGTAAGCGGCTTGAAGCCCAGCCAGACGAGCAGCGTGAACAGCAATGCTTAGCGCAACAGCTCGAATGCTGCTGCGCCGCCGGGTTCTTCCGGCCGCAACCGCGGACGAAGCGGAAAGTAGCCGAAGGCGGCCAGTACGTTCGTCAGCGGATAGAGAAACAGGATGCACCAGAAAAACAGCAGCAGCCGGAGGCGCGTCGTCTGCTGATGCTGTATGCCGAGCAGCAGTGCGATACCCGGTCCTGCGACGATCAAACCGATCAGCAGCGCCGGCAGCGCGCGCAAGCTCGGTATCTGGGCATATGAGCTCGGTCACGCGAGAGCTGCGACGGTCGCCTAGCTGATGATCGCGAGAGCCAGCCCGATTTGAGTAATCCACACGATTGCTGGGTTCTTCATTGCGCGCACTCGGGAGAACGTCAGGGAAGTGGCGGTATCGCAGGCTTCGTCACCGGCCTGCGTCGTCAGTTTGATCAACCCGGAGTGCTGACGTCTATCGGAGTCGGGGGCGACACCGGCATTCGTTTCACGAGCCAAAACAACCCTTCCAGTCTTTCCGACCAATAAGCCAGCGCGATCGAGTGCGTCGATCGCGCCGGCTGCAAAAGGGTGATTCTCAACAGGCTGCCAAGGTCCTGGCCGAACTGGCGCCCCACGTATCACCGGAGCAGTGAATCGCCATGTGCACTTCAGCTCGAGTCAGCCGACCGGTGGTGCGTCCTCGCGCCGGAAGCATTCGAGCACACGATCATTCAATACAGGGATGATGACTCCCATTTGAAAGTCGGAGACGCTGTTCTGGCCGTGATCAGGACGAGATGCGTCGCAAAATTGGTCCGCTACCTCCAGAGCATTCTCCAGAGCATTGATCTCAGCGTCACACTGGGCCGCCTGAGCCTGAAGACCCGTCGTAGCCAAACACAAAGCAAATGCAGCCGTCAGCATTCTCATGGGTACTCTCCCTAGTATTGGACTTGAATTGGGGTTGATGCAGCGTCCGCATTCCGCGTGCCTGCGAACTGCCGGGTCAAGCAGACACGCATGCTTGACCCGGGGAAAAACTGTGTTCTCAGGATAAGAAACACCCGGAGTTCGCTGCGCTGCATCCGGGCCACGCCGCTGTGTCGCGGCCGGGCGATTGGAGCGGAGCAGACACGAGCCGCACAATGCCTATGGGATCAGCGTAGGCCTTGGTGGGACGAACTGCACGCTGCTGTATACCAGTGTCACGGGGTCCAATTCCGATGGACGCCTCGATGGGAGTTTTTTCCCCGAAGACGACGAGAAGATCGTGACGGAGAAGAAAGTCCGCCGGGCATTTGGCGCGGCGTTCACGCTGCCAGTGGTTCGCATGGGTCAGGTTCGCGCGTGCGCTTGTGCGGTAGGTGAACCTGACCCGGTTGCTTGCGCGGTGGAGCGATGCAGCAGTCGTAGCGAATCGCAAAGAGCGGCCACAGCCAACGCTACTGCTGGCAATGGATCGTGCAGAGCCATTGCGCGCCGGCATCCGAGCAGGCCAGCACGACGCGTCGGCAGATCGGTCCGCCGCCGTCGATCGTATAGTCGCCGCCGGTGCGGTTCGCGATGAACGCGGCCATGTCGCGGGCGTATTCCATGCCGTTGCGCCCCCACTCGCGCCGCAGCGGCCGCGTCTCGTTCATCGTCGGGTACTGCACGTCGTACTTGTCCCGCGAACCGACGTACTCCGACCGGATGCCATTCGCCGTCACCGAAATCCTGACCCGCGTGCACGCGCCGTCGCTGCTGCAGAAGTCCACCGTGAATTCCGAACCTACACCGCTGAACGTGACGCCGCCACCGACGCCGTCGGTGCTGCCCTCGATCGTCGCGCTCTGCGCCGGTTTGAGAATGCCGTGGATCAGCCGGGACAGACGGTTGTCGACCGTTCCGGAGCTGGTGGCGCCGCCGATGAGGTCATTCACGCGATCCATGAAGCGGAACCCTTCGCCCGACGGGTATTCCCAGCCGATGCGTTGCGGGTGGAAATAGCGCGGCGACGTGTCGCCATACATCAGGCCCAGGCGCGTGATGTCGATCTGGAACTGCTTGGAAAACGCGCCCGAACCATAAGCCGCATAGAGCGAACGCATTTCCCGGAAGACGAGTGCCACGTCCGGGTCAACGCTCATCTCCCACAGGGTCCGGACTGCCACGCCGGACGGCGTTTGCACCTTCGCGCCTTCCGTCGGCTGCGGCTCGACCGGCACGGCATCCGTGACGAAATTCGTCGGCGAGTCGAGATAGACCTTGAACTTGCGGATCTCGTTACCCGGCAGATCGTAGACGTAGCGGATGCCGAGGCCCGGCGTTGCGAGCGCCTTGGCTTCTTCCTGTGCGCCGGAGCAGTTGTTGCAGTCGACAGCGGGGACTGCTGCCAGTCCTGCGATGCTGTACGAAGCGACTGCCGCTAACCCGATGATGCGGCGGATGCCGGCAACGCCAGCCAGCGTTGCGATGGCCCGAAACCCCATGCCGAACTCCGTGTCGTAGTAAAGCGTCCTGAGCGGAGTCCTGGCTCCATTTGTCCGATCAATGCTGGCAGTAGATCGTGCAAAGCATCTGTGCCCCTGCATCGGAGCATGCGAGCACGACGCGTGTACAGATCGGCCCGCCGCCGTCGATCGTGTATTCGCCACCGGTACGGCCGGTCACGAACGCTGCCATGTCGCGGGCATACTCGAAGCCGTTACGGCCCCAATTCCTGCGGAACGGCGTGTTCTCGTTCTCATTGGGATACATGACGTCCCACTTGTCGCGAGATTCAACGTACTCGGCCCGGATGCCGTTCGTCGTTATGCCGATTTTCACGCGAGTGCAGGCGCCGGCGCTGTTGCAGAAATCCACCGTGAACTCGGAGCCGATGCTGCTGAGCTGGACGCCGGCCGTGGCGCCGCCGGTGCCGCCCTCGACATACGCCGCCTGCGCTGGCTTGAGAATGTTGTGGATCAGGCGCGACAAGCGTGCGTCGACACTGCCCGAACTGTTGGCGCCGCCGACGAGATCGGAAACGCGATCCATGAACCGGCGCGATTCACCGCCGGGATGGTCCCAGGCGATTCGCTGCGGGTCGAAATAGCGCGGCGCAATGTCGCCATAGGTCAGGCCCAGGTTGGAAATGTCCACGCGGAACTGCTTGGAAAAGGCGGCGGCACCGTACTTCGCGTACAGCGACTGCATCTCGCTGAAGATGGTCAGCATGTCCGGGTCCACGCTCATTTCCCAGAGTGTCCGTACAGGCACGCCGGATGGCGTCTCCACCCGAGCGCCTTCCGCCGGCTGCGGCTCGATCGGCACGGCGTCCGTGACGAAATTCGTCGGCGAGTCGAGATAGACCTTGAACTTGCGGATCTCGTTTCCCGGTAGATCGTAGACGTAGCGGATGCCGAGGCCTGGCGTCGCGAGCGCCTTGGCTTCTTCCTGCGCGCCGGAGCAGTTGTTGCAATCGACGGCAGGGACGGCTGCCAATCCTACGGCACTGTACGAAACTGCCACCGCGAAGATGGTGGTGCGGCGTACATCAACAATGCCAGCTAGCGTTGTAATGATCCGAAAGAACATGCGGAACTTCCTGTCGTAGTGAGACTTCCCGTGGGCAGTTCACTACGCGAAAGCGGGATGGAAAAAGGATCGCCGCGTCGAGGGAAATTCTGCGATTCGTGGCTACGCTGCCGAATCGTTTCTACCGGTCGTGCACTCGCTCGTCTGCCAGTAGTCCATCGCCATCAACAAGATTGATGACGATTTTGCAGAGTTTGCAAATGTGGCATTGGGGCTTCCGGGCCAGTGGCCAACGCAGGCCACTGGCCCGAAAACGGCTCCGGCAGGATCAGCTCAGCGCTCGTCCCGTTGCCTCGATCAAGCCCTTCGCGTCCCGCGACAGGATCGCAATCGCTTCCATCACCCGCACATGCGAGCGCCGGCCGGGATCGTCGACCTGCATGGTCAACAACGCATCAGAGAGCGAACTGACGGCTGCGAGCCGGGCCATGGCTTCATCGTGCAACGCACGTTTCTGCTCCGGCGTGTCGACGGCGTAGGCAAACAGAACGGCCGGCGCTTCGGTGTCGTCGCCGGCCAGCGGATAGAACGAGCCTATGGGGTTCATGGTGTGGCGCTCCTCGGTGAATACGTCAGACGACGGCCGAGGTGTGCCGGATAGCTGCTGTGCAGCAGACGTGCGAGTGTCATGTCGAACTCCTTCTGATGTGGAGCCCGCCACTTCGCGCCAATCGAAAGGTGGCGGACGGTGCGCAGGTTGGCGGACCGGCAGAAGGCACCGGCGAGCCTTGCGGCTCCCCACGCACCGCCGCCGTAAAGCGGCATTCGCGCCGTACGTCGTATCAGGCATGAAAAAGCGCCGGTACGTCGGTACGGCGCTGGTGCGCCTTCCTATTCGGGCCGCCAAGCCCGGTTGCCGAATGGGCGGCAACGCACGCAGTTTCATCAGCGCTTCCCAGCGCGTCAAGCACAAACTGCGGCAAAAGTTGTGGCGCACGTGTGGGGCGCGAGGATAGCTTGGGATTGTTGTTAAGGACAACAACAGTCCGCGTAGCTCGGAGATAGAGTTTTCAAACGCTCGTGCCGGTGGTGAGCTCGACTCGACTGCTTCTCGGCAGAAGCCCGAACCTATCTCGTATATCGGTGAAGCCTCGAAACATGGTTAATGCTCCGAACTTCCTTAAAGCTTTTGGCTGCTTGGAGGGGTTGTCGTGGTAGGTGCGCTATCAGCTGTTGCGGCCGTATTTTGTTTTAGCGATATCGGTACGCCGCCGCCGAAGCATTCTAGCGTCACGACGTAAGCGATCCAGTCAGCGTCGCTCGCGGCATGGATCGGTACGACACGTCCACGCACTCCTTCGACAAATCGTTGTAGTTGCGGCGGAGATGAAAAATAGTCTGGCGCCCGTTCTTCGGCCTCGGCGGCAGTGGCGTAGAACACAGTCTTGAAACGCTTCGAGGAGTCCGGGTCACTTGGCTGAAAAGCGATGTCTTCCAGCTCGCCAGCAAGAAAACGTTCTAGAATGAATTCGTCAACGACAGGCACTGTTAGCGCTGAAACGCCAACATGCGTGCTCGTGCTCACGATCACAAGAGGCGTGATCTTAAAGTCTTCGGTCAATGCCATGCCGAAACGGCGCGAATCTGCGGTGAATTCGACACGGTTGTCGTCCAGTGCTTTGACCTTGCGCAACACTTGCTCCGCAGCGCCAAGCACGGTTTTGCGGTGCATGGCTATACCTTTGGTGTCGGTTGGCTCAAGGATGCATTTGGTTTCGGCAACGAACACCGTGTTGCCAATGGAGAACAGCAGATCGATTTGTTCATCACGACCATTTTTTGGCGCAAAAGTGTAGTCACTTTCAATGCAGATCGCCGAAAGGGATAGAATTTTCGATCCCCTGATTGCTTCTGCGACAAGCTTTCTTATGTGGGCCTCGAATGCCGGCCCTCTTCTACCCAAGTCCACACCAGCTTGCCGCATCCACACATCTACTAGCCGCCTCAGGTTCGGAGATACGACTGCTGCGAAGATCGGCGCCACGGTTTCTGGTCCAACAGGTACGAGTGGTTGTGCCCAGATTTCCTGGCCTGGAGTCCCGCGGAAAGTGAAGAATTCAATAGTTCGTCTGCTCTCAGGGGCGCTGATTCCGGTGGCGGAAGCCACCGCATCCACAAGCGCATCGACTTGCAGTGTAGCCACGTAATTGGGTAACCACTGGTGCATGCGATCGTCTTGAACGTTTTTGGCGTGTTTTTCGCCAATGGACTGAACTAGCACAAGCGCAGCACGCGAAATGACTGTCCAAGCGCTGATGAGTGCTGACAGCGTTAGGCCTTGGATGGATTCTAGCCTCTCCGTCAACAGGTCTCCGTAGTACGGCTCAGACGCATATGCTTGCAGCACGCTGAGTTCTCTGAATGCTGCGGTCGAGGATCCATGCTTGGCGAGCTTGATGATCTGGCGTTTGCCTCGCCGCTCGATACCGCTAACTTCGCGAACTTTCAGTTTTGCACCCGCGGCGAGAGCATTCTGCATGAACGCTTCACCCAAGATTCTGAAATTTATTGAGAGTGCTGATCGGCGCGCGAGGCCAATTCTATGAGCGCGAAGGGCATCAATATCTTGCGGAAGGAATGCCTTGGCTGGCCCTTTGTCTATCATCCTGTAGCTGTTCCAAAGACAGTCATCCCAAAGATCTTCTGCAAAGCGGTAAAGAATTCCCAGGTTTAGTTCGCGGCTTGCCTCGTTCCATTGGACCAGATTTAGTCGGGGGTTGCCGCTTAGGCTGGGGGCGGGCTGCAGAACAACTCGGATAGGCAGTTCGATGCCATCCACAAGACTTTCCATGATTTCATCGGGTTTCCATTCGAATCCTCCCGGAAGACGAAGTTTGATCGCCGTCATTTCTTCCAGCGCGTATATCTCATCTGGTTCGCCTTCTTTGTCGATTTTGAACTTCTCTATCGCGATCTTAGTCTTGTCGTGCGTAACAAAAAAATCATAGTTGGCGATCGCAATGAACGCTCGCAACTTAGTTGTCGCGGAGATCTTGTCGGATGATGAAAGTTTCAGGATTCCGCGGATTTCTGCGAGTTTTTTGTGGATAGCCAATGCGGTGTCACGCACATTGTGATCGGCTGCGTCGTGCGCTGGAAGCTCGTCAAACGCGCGTAACCAATTCTCACGAGTGAATGCCCGTCTTAGAGGCCCTGCGATGCCGCCATCGCGAACGCGCTTTGTAAATTCTCCCATAGCTGTTTCCTTGCATGCCGGAGGTGGGAGATGCGGGCCTGACTCAGTAACGCCGAGACTGTACGCGTAGCGGCGTAAGGTTCATTTGCATCAGCTATGTCCTAAGCGGACGCGCTCTTTGATCCTGCCCCTGCTTCTCGGACACCCGGATAAGCGATTCAATATCGCAATCCG